>Ga0123337_10000067_pt1 | contig 214009 bp, 249 predicted proteins | sample frozenSSSSmetaG_FD_89792 | JGI IMG/M metagenome (GOLD analysis project Ga0123337, IMG submission 89792) | Glacier valley bacterial and archeal communities from Borup Fiord, Nunavut, Canada, to study Microbial Dark Matter (Phase II) -... | ecosystem: Environmental > Aquatic > Freshwater > Ice...
CTATTTTTGATTTTAGTTTAAAATAATTGATATTTAAATTATAATAGTTCATTAAAATGGGAGTGTTGAAAATCGTGGTCTCGCTTAGGTGGGCGGAGAGTAATGGCCCCAACTCTTACCTAGTGCCTATCGATAACGAGGTCCTCCTTCGGCAAGAAAAGATATTACTCGGTCGCCAGCTCTCACCGAATCTTCAATACTTCAACACTTCAACAGCTGTGCATGCCTCCATAGACCTATTCCATCCTGTTGTCCAATCCAGAGGTCCAATCGACGACCCAAGTACGAAGGGAGACAGCCAACGCAAACCTCCTGCAATGCCCGCGAGCGCATCGCGTGCCTCTGCCCCCGCAAACTCGAACGGCCACCCAGGGGCGAAGGGCGAGTACGGACACAGACGGACAAATACGGATGAGATAGATAATACCATCAGCCACCCGGGCTCGGTCAAGATCAATGTCGAGGGTGCGTTCATCGTCGATAGGGACTCGACGTCGCCGCATCGGACTGGCATCGACGGCGTGAACCATGAGACGACCGATATAAGGCTACCCAACCATACGGCAGTGGTGAGCCACATAGCTGTAGACGTAAGACGCTATCCCAAACTGTTTATGGCGATTGGGTTCTGACCGCATTGCAGATCGGGGGATCTCTAGCGAAGCTTGTTTACTTCTCGCGCGAGCCACCACCAGCGAAACCCGGCGGACGACTGAACTTTATGAGTTTTGAGACGGATAGGATAGATGATTGCATTAAATTCATGCAGACGCTGAAATTGGAGCAGCAGACGCTCAATGGCTCAAGGCCGGGCGAGCTATCTGTCATGGCGACTGGCGGAGGCGCCTTTCTGTTCTATGACAAGATAAAGGAGGCACTAGTGGTTGACATTATAAGGGAGGATGAGATGGAGTGCTTGATAATTGGTCCGTACCTTCGTTTTTGAGGAGCCATCTCAAATGCTAATATCTTGCTATTACAGGCCTCGATTTTTTCATCACCGAAATCCCTCGCGAAGTCTTCACATACAGCGAAGCAGATCCAATGCAATTCGCAGAAGCCCGAGCCGACATCTACCCGTACCTACTGGTAAACATTGGTTCTGGAGTGTCTATGATCAAGGTCTCCGGCCCTCGAGAGTTCGAACGTGTAGGCGGTACGTCTCTCGGCGGAGGAACATTATGGGGCCTACTCTCCCTCCTCACTGGCGCGCGCACCTTCGACGACATGCTCGGGATGGCCGAGCGCGGCGACAACACGAAAGTCGACATGCTAGTAGGCGACATCTACGGCACGGACTACGGCAAGATCGGGCTCAAATCCAGCACCATCGCCAGCAGTTTCGGAAAAGTCTTCAGGATGAAGCGCGAGGCGGAGCAAGAAGCAGAAGACACGGGCGGCTTTGACAACGACGACCGCGACATGTCGCCTGTCCAGGAAGAACCTTCTTCGCCGTCAACAGAGGGCTCGGAGCATAGGTCCGAGCCCTTCAACGGCGATGACATCTCGCGCTCCCTCCTCTACGCCATCTCCAATAACATCGGGCAGATCGCCTACTTGCAATCCGAGAGGCACAAGCTCAAACATATCTACTTCGGCGGCAGTTTCATCAGGGGCCACAGGCAGACAATGAATACTCTCAGCTACGCCATTAAATTCTGGTCGCAGGGCCAGAAGCAGGCCTATTTCCTGCGCCATGAAGGATACCTGGGCGCCGTTGGGGCGTTCCTGAAGCGGCAGCCGAGAAATTGGGGACGTAGAGGCAGTTTTGACGAGTCGAGTAACGGTCCGTTTATGAAGGGAGAGCTAGAGCGCGAAATGGGGAATATGGAGGCTCTGTAACGACACTCGCATTTGCCCGTTGGTTTTTACGGTTTGCGTGGCATTTATTCACGATCTGGGCGCCTGGGAACTGGCATGCATTGGAGTGGGCGTCTTGGGATTTGCAGCATTTTTGGCCATCCACACACACCTCGCGCGCATAGGATGAAGAAGCAGGTTGGGAGATGCAATCTGGAGACGCGATGACGACTCATGAGCTTGAGCCTTTATTTATTGAAGCCTGAGATCTTACAAAAGAGGTAAATTTTATTGTATATTTACATTTGGCGTTCAAATGAAACCTTGTTATAGAACCGACCTGATTTCGAAATAACTGCAACTGCTATTTTACTATTTACTAGAGCGAATAGCAACTCGACAAGTGAAAGACGAAATGGAACAGAGGCAAGCAATTTTCCTGAAAACCTCGCATGTTGTCGAAATGGCATGCAATTTTTCAACTTGAAGCTACCATTCCCTCCTGCATCAGCTCTGATTGCCTTCCCTCCACTATCCTTCCTAAATCCCACATCAAACAGCTCAACGAGAAGATGAGAAGACACCTCAGATTCTCCATAGCCGGCCGACAATAATAATTAAGTCGGGGTCAGACTTTAGCAAGCCTTTTGGAGTCTTGCACCGATGCGGTGGAGCTGTCGCCATCTCCCCCGCATTCCCCAGATACCCCCACCCCAAGAGACTCGATCCACACCCCGCATTGCTCCAGACAACAAACGTCCTGTTGATGGATGGATGGATGGATGGCAGATACACCGACATTTCTCTTGACACAATTTTCCTGTAATAAATGCAAGTGCCGCCTGATTGAGAAGGATCCTGCTATCTTCGTGAATGGGGACGGCGAGTATCGCTTTAATACTATGAAATTTGCGGGGCAAAACTAAGGGGGGCTCATATCAGAAGATTTAGTTCAAATAATAATAGCTGTAGACTATTTATCAAGCTTCAGTATATTAAATACTCTAAACCATGATATAAAGGCCCAGCAATGCGAACCATGTTTCTTATTTATAGCTGTATGTTCTATGAATGAAGGGTATCATACAAGAAAAGAAAAGAAACACAAGCGATGAATTCCATCGAAATCTATGCTCTACGCCCATTTCCTATCCACCTGAATCCTGTTTCTCAAGGACTCAGCGGGCGTTAAACCTTCCATCGCCTGAGAACTTAGATTATAGAGAATCAGCGTCCAGCCCATCCCTATCCATCACTTAGCCACTCAATCGTGATGAAGAGCAATAATTGCAACGCTAGCACCTAAGCCTTCCCAGTCCTTCAATTAAGTCCTAGAACCATTCAATTTTTGCAACTTCTCGTATGGCGACTCCTCAAGGTTAAGAGTAATTACCTCCCCACAATCGCTCATCTCGTCGCTCACGTCGCAACCGTCGCCATTGCGGCTTATCGATGCGTTGATGCTCAATGTTGCCAAATTGTTAAAGTAGGAGCTACGACGGCCAGGAACAGAAAGATCCACCTCAGCAACGCTTTGAATGTCAGATGTCTCGCTGTATGAGGCATGACTTTCAAGGATCCCAAAAGATCTTGGAGAGACTGGCCTTGAGATGTCCTGATGTGCAACACTGTCTGTGAGGATTTGACGAATCGCATCACTTTCACGAGAAAGTGGAAGTCGAGTCTTAGAAGTTGGCTCGTTTGCTGCCAACTCCTTAGAAAGTTCAAGATCTGCAAGGTCACTGAACGATGCTGGCACAACTTTCTCCTCCATTCCTGCCAAATCGTCCAGGGAGGAAGCAATACTGTCTTTTCTCTCCGCAGGAGGGCTATACTCGGATGTATCTACGAGATTATTAGGTTTGCTCACCATTGGCATCTCCTCCGAGAGATCAATGAGACCAATAGTACGCTCTTCCTCGGCATCAGGAGGACCGCCAAAATGAATTGCTGCCAGATCCTCATGGTGATATCGCTCCTCAGCCAACTCCTCATCAGAATCGACGGGGTCCGGTCGGAAAAGATCAAGGAGCTCACCACGGTGAGTGATTCCATCTGCCGTCTCGATATAGTCCTCAGGATCATTGCTATCGGAGATCGCGACACGCGGTCTCCACGGGTTGGCAGTACGGCCAACGAATGCCAATCCGATATCTTCGAGATCATCCGGCTCTGAATTTGTAGCGATTCTGCCCAGGATTGCATCAAAAAGCCATGGAAAGCTGATAAGAGGCATGGACTTTGGCTCCATTTTACGCCGGGGAACCTCTCTTCCACCAATGATCTTGGTGGTCTTGCATTCATGCAGAGCAATGGACAACTCCTCCCACGTGACCCTGTACATCGCAGCAACGAATGGAGCAAGTTTTTTAAATTCTTTGCCGCCAGCTGCCTTGATGCATATCTCTTTGAACCGTTCCTTCAGTGCAGAGCTGATAATTCCCATTTCTTCCTGAACCTTATAGTCGGTTCCAACTCGTGGCTTAGATAGGACAAAGGCTGTCCAAACCTCAAACTCAGTTTGAATCTCGTGCTGAGCCATAATACGCCGCATCGCAGTATCGTATTTTGTCTTTGTCTGTCGGGCCGTCTTTAAAAGATCCTTATCCATAGCATAGGCTTTCAAGATTCGACTGTCAAACGGCTTCTCGTATTGGGGAAGAAAGTCGACGCTCTGAACTTTGTCGTAGAGCTGGCCCAAAATCTTTTCCGATCTATAAACTTGTTCCTTGGGTTTATGCACCTTTTCCATGAAATGCGGCCATATTCGAGGTCTCAAATACTTCGGCATCTCTGCGGGCACACCAGTCTTCACGAAGTCAACAGCTTTAGAATGTAAAGCCGCCAGAGTCAGGCCTAAAAAGGTCAGTCTCTCTGTGCACGTAGGGATTCCAAATAATAGGGTAAACTTACATTTTGGATCTCTCACAGACAAATCAAGATAGTCGGACTGCGCAAGATGGGCGTGGGCAATGGTAGGCAGCGAGTCACTTTTCATATACTTGACAAAGAATGACATTACGTCGTCGATATTGACAGCACGATCCAGTGTCACAGGGGCCGGGGATGTATAATCCATCGGAGGAACATTCCACTCGCGTGGTAGTAAATCTGGGTCCCAAATGACAAAAAAGTCATCGCCATCGAGATCTCCTCCTGAGCACATACTTGGAACATCCCTGTCACCAAGTTGCGAGAATACGACCACATCACGAAGGTGATGTAAAGCCGGGACATCAATAGCTTGGACGACTCTGATATCACCAGGATGCAATGAAGGATTGCGACCAATAAGACACAGTCCTTCAACAACAGTGTGATGCTTCGGATCGTTTCTGTCGGTAACTTGGAGAAATATTTGTGGAAGCTTTTCAATATCTTCTTGAGTGATTTTACCTACTCCTGGCCTGATGTCGTTTTTGTGGCCTCTGAGAGTCTGTGTCTCATCCGTGCATCCTAAAACGAATGCACCACGCTCAACGATAATCCTTGCTTTCTCCTTGAGAAGCTTGATTGACCAGGACCTCCAGAGGTGCAGGAGAGATAGGACAAATGGTTCTTCGCTTCTCATGAAACCATTCACGACCATCGTAACGATAGCCATGGTCGTATTGTTATGATCCATATATTTTGATAAAAGCTCTTTTGCCTTATCCGGATCTGCTATGGCTTCGCTGTAGCTGGTGAGCTGATCTTCAAGCATGCGGTTGAATACGTAATCCTCAACCCCTAATGAAGATAGAATTGTGATGGTTTGCCGATTTAAAGTTGCAAGGGAGTTGCACGACCATCTGATGATTTCCAAGCCCATATATTCTGCAGTGAACTTAGTTTGACTCTTTCGGATATGGACTTCTTGACCTTTCGCATCCGGTGAGACTGCGAGGATGCCCTTGCAACCACCCATTCGAAATTGAATCACCGAAGGCTCGGATGGCAGTTTCAGCTCCGTTGCAATCATCTTCATCAGGAAAGGAGAAATCTTGCCAACGCCGTCTGTAAAGACACTGCCGTTGCGCTTAACATCCGGGATCTCAATGATTTTCATTCCGCTGTTTCGGATAGCTCGAGTAGTCGAAAAACATAGTCCAAGACGTGCGGCGTATTTGGCAACCACTTTAATATCACTGAATTTTCCCATCCATTTCCGAATCTGGGCGCAGCTTAAGTCTTCGGTTGGACAAAAGAAGTATGCACCGTTCTCGCGAAACTGGCTGTTCCCAAATGCCAGAAACTCGAAATGGCGATCACCAATGCGTATTCCATTCTTCAGAGTTCGATAAACTCTGGTAAAGACTTTATCGTTGTGGATCTTGTCTGCGCAAGAATTGATGCGCCCCTATTTCATTGTCAGCCTGTGTTAGATGCCAGAAATCACAGAACTTATTGGCATACCTCAGATAACTCATCAGTGAATTGTACACGCAGGAAACGATCTCCATATGCCGAATACTTACGGATCACACGGTTGGATATCTCGACGGTGGGAGAGCTGAAGTAGATCGTCGTTGGCGTAATTGTGGCCTTTCGAGCATACGCGCAATAATTAGGAATTTTCGATTTCGGAGAATGTCCCAACGCTCCCGGATCGCTGAAGATTGTTATCGGATCATATATGCGCCTCTCTTTCTCCGCAATATACTCAAGTATGCACATGACTTTTTCTTTATCTGTGCTCGCCAGATTTGCCAATGTTCTGATAAATTCAGAGGTGATATTATGCTGTTCGAGAATGTTGCGAGAAATGCAAACTTCGAGTTGGTATCTGACCTCAAACGGCAAGATATCACTTCTGTGGCTATTTTCCATCAGATAATGCATCTCGTCCTCGGCTTCATTGGGCTTGGGAGGATCAATCATGTCCCAAACCTGTACAGGAGCACTGGGAATGGTTGTAAAGTCGTCCATGTGGACAATATCGACGTTAAAGTCTTGAAGAGCAGACTTCACAATCTGATATTCATCCAAAAGAGCACTGTTCTTTCCAAAAAGGAACAAGTATGTCGTCCAGCGCCCAATGTCAATTATTGGAAGCGTCTTGTTGAGGCTGACCGCTGCGGTCTTCAAATCCGCTGTCGGATCAATGATGTCCGTTAAACGGAACCAAGCTTCAAACTCGCTCCAAGATAGGGACTGATTGTGATGTGTGGAGCGGATATTTGGATTCTGGAGAAAAAACTGCGGTGGGCTATCTAAAGACAACACCAAAGCCCATCGCTCCTCATCAATGTCGAATCGATGCATTACCTTGAGCTGGGTGAATGGCACCTGAAACCTGTGATTGACGGCCATTGGTTCCTGAATTCCTCTTGGATCCTCGTGGTTCACGACAAAGCTTGCCACAATTCTCTTTCGCATCAAGTCGATCCGAAGGCTCAAGTCGCCTGCCTGTTCTCTTTTCATCATCATTGTATTCTCCGAGTACATGATACCGAATCCTAGAGCCTGAGGGAAAAGAGTAACATGCTCGGGATAAAAGACCATCTTTCGAATCGGACTTTGAACTGTGATGGGACGAGGAGGTACTTGGTCTGGTTGAACTTGAACCACATAGCCATCGCCTTCAGGCGTGGAAATAGTGACCTTGCTGTGACTCCAGAAGTCATTTTTTGGAGGAGGGCAGAATTTAACTGTAGCACTGTCTTTTCGAACACCCCTGCTTTCGTGTATGCTGATATAAGCAATATTGCCCTCCCGAGCAAATCTGTTATAAAGATCCCAAGTCGTCACCGTTGGAGGGAGCTGTGTAATGAAAATTGACAACTCATGCCATTCCTGCCAAGGCTGAATAAGCTTCAGTACTGGGCCAGCTGGGTGCCGTTGACAGATGAGATCAGGCATTCGTCGGTCTCCTGCCCTCCAATCATTTTGACGGGCTCGCAAGGGATTTGATCGGAAGCCGCCTCTTCCACTCATCATACGACCTCCTCTGTACTTTGATGAAGCCCCTATGCCTCCTGCTCCAATATAATCGGCCATGATTTATTCAGAACGGTGGTTGAGCCTGCAGCAATGAAGTGTTAGGACGATTGATATGTAGACAAGGTCAATGGACAAGGCCAACATATGAACTTACTTTTGCCACCAGTGATCTCTAAGTGAACCTCAAATGAGGGTGTCTGTAGAAATAATAGTCGACCAGGCCTTGAACCTTCCTATAGATCGATGGCGTTTTTGCCTTTGATGAGATAGTGCTGAGGTGCGGATAAGGTCTGCTACGACCACAAGTCTCCAGGAAAGGGTATGAAGATCCAATTCAGACAATAGCTAATCCGTATCTGCTTAAGTCTGGATGTGGATCCCAATCTGATGTGTAATGGATGTAAAGCTCGGGAGTTTGTTGTTGTAGAAGATAGGAGAAAGGAGTAGGAATTAGGAATCTTGGAAAGTATTTAAAGAACGAAGTAAAGCATGCTTTCGCGTAAAGCCCAATAAACATGCAATGTACAGAGTGAATTTGGTGAATTTAGTGAATTTGATGAATTGGAATTTGGTGAATTTGGGCAGAGGCAGACAATAATGTCAGTGGCGGTGAAAGTTGCGTGTGAGGATTGACAGTCAGGATGAGATGAGACGAGACGAGATGTCTAGAGCAGCCTCGTGAAAAGAGAGATCCTGCTGTCAAGACTTCTCTTCTTCATCAACAAGATAGAAGAGACCTGGCGGGGAAGGAACCTACCTTGAGAGTTCTGCTTCCGAGCCGGAGAACAGCTGCAAAAATCTCCTCCGGAGACTGAAGTTTGAAGGTGTCTAATAGCCTCTGTTTGCCTTGTCCGAATCTGGACTGGAAGACGGGCAACAGCAGCAGAGCGGGAGCAGTGTGCCAAATACCAACACACGATCATGATCATGATCATGACATGAGGCATTGGCTTTGATTGAAAATGCAATGGCTTAAAGACCAATATCAATATCAAAGCTAAATCCGAAGGAAAAGGGAAAGGAAAATACTTACATAAGTATTTCTGTTCCTGCTCCTCCTTTCTCTTGGCTGACTACTGACTACCTACTCATGGAGGAAAGAGGCTGGGATTGGACATAGAAACTGCGGAAAGAACGAACAGAGACATATATACACAGTAACAGTCGACTAGAGACCAGCTAGGCGATGAATAGTACTGTATATCGAGCACAACACAATCAATCATCGAGATGGACATTCTGGTAAGCAGCGTCTGGGAGTCTCTTTTGGTGAGCAGCTTCTTGGGGTGGACAGTAGACACGTAACCAGAGTCCAGAGGAGAGGAGCCAATAAGAACATGGTGCTGAAAGAAGATAAACCAACGACAATGAGCTCCTCTAGGCTTCATCGGATGTGAATGTCAATATGAATGTGAATGTTGATGTGAGTATTGATGTTTCACTATGATGCTGTGCATGACAGAGACAAGCACGCTCGCATGTCAGTACTCACGTGCCTTTGTGCCGTTATTCACGTGCATTATTCACGTGCCATTTCTCACTATGCTGGTAAGTGTCATTCAGTCAGTCAGTTAGTCAGTCATCCCTCCCCCTTTCTCACCAGGGAATCAGACATGTATAGCTACACACCTAGATAACATATTCCTGCGCATTCTAGATCTCGCCCGTTTCCAGCCCCCCAACCCCCCCAACGTGAACCCTCTCACTGATGCAAACCAGGTTCTTCTTCCAGGCACCCCCACGTGTCCCAAGTCCTCCTTCTCCCTTAATCATGCACATACCTGTCTCCTCAACGACGTATCCATCCATCCATCCATCCATCCATGCCTCCCTCCCTCCCTCCCTTCCATGCTGACCACCATCAGCGCCTATATGTGGAAGGCCGCACGTTAACATTTTGAATGCAAGATTGCATCCATGCATACATATATGCCTCCCCCACGCCAAAACACAGAAAAGAAAACATCGTTGCAAGGCACCTTACCTTAACCTAACACTGCATAGGTCGGCGGACTTAGATGCAGCCATGTGAACTAAGCAAGGGCCCAAGAGCTGTACGTGAGAGGAACAGGAAGGTGGCCATAGCCTGGAACTTCCAGGGCTTCTCCTCATGTCACATTACGCACAGCAATGGGATGGGAGAGGAGGGAGCATGGAAATCATCGATGCGCTTCATATGCCAGGCTAGACGGCTCGCTAAAGGATGTAAGAACTCGATGGAACTCGATGAAAGATGCCCCTTTGACCCCTCAGTGCCCGTGAAGATGATGTTTCTGGCTATTCCACCCCCCAAGTCTAGAAAGGCCCTTTCATATGATTGCTTCCGCTCTCGCATCGCAGAACCTCAGCTCCCCCGATCAATGTCCTCCATCCATGCAAAAGGAATGCAATAGACTGTATCCGAAAAATGCACGACAAGAGCCCTCCCAGTGTTCCCAAATCTCAGGTCCAACCTCAGCCTTCCATTACTGTCCAGAGCGCCCTGTCCCAGGCACATCGACGATCTTCCCAGGATTCATGATCCAGTACGGATCCAGACTCAACTTGATGCTCTTCATCACCCCCAACGTGTCCTCTCCGACCTCCATCCTCAGTGCCTCCTTCTTGCCCATCCCCACCCCATGCTCTCCCGTACACGTGCCCTCCATGTCCAGGGCCCGCTTGACCATATTCTTCACGCAATTCTCCACCTTCGCCATCTCCCCCGGCACATTGCGGTCATACATGATACTCTCATGAAAGTTGCCGTCGCCAATATGGCCCAGGATCGAAGCGAACAGTCCCAGCTCATCCATTTCCTTCTTGCTGATCTCAATAATATCCGCGAGTCTTGAGAACGGCACCGCCACATCCGTGCTCCACACCTCCGCCCCTTCCTTCCTCAGCGCCAGCATGCTCCACAGACTCTCCTTCCGCGCCGACCACAGCAACTTCTGCTCCTGCGCCGACGCCGCAAACTGGAAGTCCCCGCCCCCAAACTCCCTCGCAATCCCCTTCACGACCCCGATATTATCCTTGACCCCAGCCTTCGTGCCCGAGAACTTGAAGAACAAGGTCGGCAGCTCCTTCCACACCTTCGGCTTCGTCGTGCCGCTGAGGTTCACCACGCGCATCTGCACCTCGTCCATAAGCTCCATCGCCGCCACCGGCACCCCCGCCCGCATGACGCCCGCCGCCGCAGACGCCGCCGCCCGGATCGACGGGAAGGTCACGACGGCGACGGAGAATTCCTGCGGGATGACGGCGAGCTTGAGCGTGATCTCCGTGACCATGCCCAGCGTGCCTTCGGAGCCGACGAAGAGCGCGTTGAGGTTGTAGCCCGCGGAGCTCTTGCGCGGACGCCGCTTGGTCTTGATGACGGTACCGTCGGCAAGCACCACCGTCAGGTTGATAACCCAGTCCTTCATGGTCCCGTAGCGTACGGCGTTCGTGCCGGAGCAGTTCGTGCCGACCATGCCGCCGATCTTGGCGGACGGGCCCGGATCGACGGGGAAGAAGAGATTGGAGGGCGCCAGCGTCTCGTTGAGCGCCATCCAGGACACGGAGGGCTGAACCACGACGTCCATGTCGTCCTTGTTGAACTGCACGATCTTGTCCATGTAGGCGAAGTCGACGCTGAAGCCGCCGTAGGGGGCCGAGAAGTTGGCTTCGAGGCTCGAGCCGCCCGAGTATGGGATGATGGGCACGCGGTACTTGTGGCAGATCTTGGCCAGGGCGGAGACCTCGGCGGTGGATTTGGGGTAGACGACGGCGACGGGGAGAGTGGAGATGTTGATCGAGGACCATTCTGAGAAGCCGTGGGCGCGGAGATCTTCGTCGTCTGTAGAGACGGCATCATCGCCGATTGCTTGGCGGATCTCGCGCATTGCCTAGAGAGTCCATAGATATTAGCAGTTGGCATCATTTTGAGCAGAAAATATAGTTAGATACTGACTGCTTCCATATCCTTCACGCTTCCATACTCCGGCGTCTCGAACTTGTCTGCCCGCGCATAGTCACGCGTCCCTGGCGGGGTCGTCTGCTTCTGAACCGTGGCGAGGCCGTATGTGGCGATGCCAGTTGCGACGGCGAACAGCGCAACCCGGCTGGTGGTCCATTGAAAGCCTCTGCGCACCTCAGGTCGAGGCGGTGTCTTCCTGTTCGTGCTCTGCCATCTAGACTGTCCGACGAGCAGTCTCGGGGCAGCTTGTTGTGCTCTTGTGCGCGGAGTCGCAAGGCCGAAGCTCGCAAGACATTTTCGCGAAGACATTACAACGTTGCTGCTGGCTGCATGGGTGACCGGGGTCTTTGTCCGTGGTCGCCAAATGGCCAGAGAGGAAAAGATAAAATGCTGATGGGAGAGTGAGAGGGAGGATGCGAGAAATGCGAGATCCTACACAGCGAGCGCATGAAAGAGGAAGTCTAATCAAGAGGCAGGAGAGGGTAATGCGCAGCAAGAAGAAAGAGAAGGAGAAGAAGAAGAAGAAGTAGAAGAGAAGATAGCAGAGAGTGAAGTTAGTGAAATGTTTCTACTTTCGCTGTCCGTTCATTCATCATATTTTAGTATTCCTTGTGCCCCGCGCCCCACGACACGACGAGGAGCAAAGTGGGCTTGCAACATGTAACGGTTCAACAAGCCGAGATCGTGTGCAGCGGGAGGGGGATGGGGGGCAGCCGAGAGATCTTGTATACAAGGTACGTGTGTGTATATATATATATAAGTCTCCCAGTACTCTTCCCTACTCCCTCCCTCTCTGCCCCCCATTCCGACTACAATAATAATTACTCCTATGTACTTCCATAGGTACATACAACATATCTACCTGCCCATATCCATCCCTTTGCAGTCCCCACTTCCGGGGATAATTCCCTCCACCAGTAAGTGTCATCATCTACTTTCGCCCAAGAACAGAGAACAGAGAAGGGTCCGAACCACACTACTACATACCTACCATATGGCACGGGCACGAACGGGCGAGGACACTACTAGCAACTTGACAGGGCAATGGCGGATACAGGAGTATGGAAGAGACGAGAGAGGCTGAAAGGAAGCTGACTACTCTGGAGCATTCTCATTGCTACAGATGCTGCTCTTAAGGCCCCCCGCTGTAGGTTCCCAAGCGGCCGTGCTTACGAGAGCCTGAGAGAACCAAGTTCCGCATGATGTAGATTCTCACTACTCTCACATTGCAATAGAATTCTTCTTCTGCATGCATGGTCCTGTGCTCTCCCCGCCTTCCTCTGCTGTGAGCCTGCGGTACTCCCCTACGACTTCGAAGGGTACTGTACGGTACATACATACCTCGGATCTCCACAAGGATGCGAAGCTGCACGCCGCGCATGGATCGCTAGGGGGAAAAAGAAAGGAGCACGAGGACATTAGACGACAGGGAGAAGGAGGAGAGATCTTACGAGAGAAAATCTCGCTTTCCCTCGCTCGCAGACTTCGTTGCATACAGCGAGGGGGCTTTCGCCGTCGCGAAGATGAAGATTGAATGTACAGCATCGATCTGTCGTGCGATACGGAAGGGAGAGCGCTCTTGTGACCTATTGCTATATCGAGCACTGACGAGGCCAAGTGAGGGGGTCGAGGAGCAGAGAACTACATATGTACCTCCCAAGGCGAGAGGCTTTGTCGTATCGTAGGCTCTTGCAGCCATTGTCCGCGCCTTCGTAACGATCGCTGTATGTAGATTTACCCTTTTCGCATTAATGGACATCCAATGCTGGACTAGCAGGGCTCAGAATGCGACTCTGCAAGTGCAGTTGCGCTTATCTTCATTGACAAATAGGCAGTAGAGCACAGGTAGCAGAATCGAGTAATATCTATACTGGGAATACTTGTATGGTCATTCGAATTCTTTCACTATGCTAGCTGCCTTTTCCCGCAAACTGAAATCATAATGTAGCCCGCTTACTCCATTCCAGATAAACCCAGTAGTAGACAGAACAATGCTCACAAATCACCACTTAATGGGCGATCTGCTGAGCACGTCTGCGGTCACGCTCCTCAGCAATGGAGAGCTTGACACCCTTGCCCTTTGGCAGAGAGATCCATGGCTTCTCGGCACCGATGACGAAGACGTTGCTCTCACGGGTGGCGAAGCTGTTGTCTATGGCGTCCTTGATGTGGACGATGTTGAAGCCTCCGTCGTGGCGCTCGCGGCTGGTGATGACACCAACACGGCCCATATTGCGACCGCCGGTGGCCATGGCGATGACACCAGTGTCGAACTTGATGAAGTCAGTGATCTTGCCAGTGGCGAGATCAATCTTGACGGTATCGTTGACCTTGATAGCTGGGTCTGGGTAGCGGATACTAGAAAAATAGGGTCAGCATTTCCGTAGGGGATGTATAGCAACCGTTAGTCAAAGCTTCGCTTTCGAACCCTCCAGGAGAATCGACCAAAGCTTGGACCAACGGCTGAATGATGTCTGACAGAACTTACGTTCTAGCATCGTGCGTGACCAAGAATGGGATTCCACCCTTGCCAAGCTGAACGCGCTTGACCTTGCCGAGCTTGTACTCGGCCTCCTCGGCCTGGACGCGGTGGACGGTGAAGCGGCCCTTGGTGTCGTAGACGAGACGGAAGTGCTCGCCAGTCTTCTCGATGGAGATGACGTCCATGAAGCCGGCTGGGTAGGTGGTGTCGGTGCGGACCTTTCCGTCGACCTTGATCAGGCGCTGCATGACGATGGCCTTGGTCTCGCGAGCATTGAGAGCATACTTCAGGCGGTTACGGATGAAGACGATCAGCGGCATGCAGTCGCGGAGCTTGTGTGGACCGGGGGATGGGCGAGGAGCGTAGGAACCGGACAATTTGTCCAAGAGCCAGTGGGATGGCGCGCTCAGGCGCTTTTGGTGCTTCTTTCTGTAGAACAAACCATGTTAGCATGTTTTTTACATCTGGGAGTTCGACGACAAGCAGAGGATAGCGAAGAAGCTTCAATTGTTGATGGACATTTGCGGATTGGATTTCTATGCGCTCGTGTGATATTGACATCTCGCGCCGGTTTATCCTCTTCGAATGTCCATGCATCGATTGCTTATTCGACTATCCAACTGCTTGTTCGCATGCTGATATAGGGAGGCAGTAACTTACGGTCCTCTACCCATGATTGCGACTCGGTTGTTTGGAGTTACAAAGGTTAGTTGTCGGCGGTGGTTGTCGTAGAGAGCGTCTCACACTTGAGATTTCTTCGGATTTGGCGTTGGAATAATTAAGTGGATCCTAGGGTTTGCCGACCCTTCTCGCCAAAGATGTGAGGCTGCAAGGCTGCAAGGCTGTCAGGCTGCACTTATTTCGGACGCTTCGACGCTGACGCTTTCGAGCACGTGATGGACTTCTTATCGCTATCGGGAATTTGTGGGATGGAAACTTTTCCTGGTTACCCCTCCAAATCCGGGGTTGACTCAGATATCGGGAGACTTGAGCAGCTTGATCGATTTATCAAACGTCAAATTCTTCCAATTGATCGCATTGCAACACATTTACGAAATGGCGGATAAAGTTCTCACTACTACCTCAATTGAGGGGCTCCCAAAGATCGCGGAGGGAAAAGTCAGAGACTTGTACGAGGTTGATGACAGGACATTGCTCTTCGTCGCATCCGATCGCATCTCGGCTTATGATGTGATCATGAAGAATGTATATTATACTCACTTTCACTGTGCAATTCGATTACTGATGATCCGTAGGGCGTCCCATCCAAAGGCTCCCTCCTCACCCTCCTTTCCAGCCACTGGTTCTCTGTGCTCCCCACCCTCGTCCCGGGTCTGCGCACCCACTTCATCACCCTCGACCTCCCCCCGTCCGTCCCAGAATCACAGCGCGCTATCCTCCGCAACCGCTCCATGCAGGTTCGCAAGTTCAAGATCTTCCCCATTGAAGCTATCGTCCGCGGCTACATCACCGGATCTGCATGGAAGGAGTACCAAAAGAGCTCTACAGTCCATGGCATCCCAATGCCAGCTGGGTTGAAAGAGGCCCAGGAATTCCCAGGAGCTATCTACACACCATCTACGAAGGCCGAGGCAGGCGCGAACGATGTCAACATTCATCCTTCGGAAGCGGCAGACATTGTAGGCGAGCCATACGCTGCGAGAATTGAGGAGCTTGCGCTGGCATTGTACGAGGCAGCTCGTGACTATGCATACGAGAGAGGTATAATCATTGCCGACACAAAATTTGAGTTCGGCTTGGATGAGGAGACAGATGAGGTTGTTTTGGTTGACGAGGTCTTGACTCCAGACTCTTCGAGATTCTGGCCGAGGGATAAGTATGAGATTGGCCACGACCAGGAGAGTTATGATAAGCAATACCTTCGCAATTGGTTGACACGGGAGGGCCTCAAGGGCAAGCCAGGCGTGGAAATGCCTCAAGAGATCGTAGATAACACGGCATCGAAGTACGTGGAGGCCTTCGAGCTGTTGACAGGACAGAAGTGGGAGGCTGCTTCCGCATAGGAGAATCGACATCTGACTTTAATAATACGCACGAGACAATGCATTTAGAATATTGCAATGAATGAAGAGCCGCTTTTTAAATTCTATATGCTAAAAAAGTAGAATAATATTTCTACCAATATGACCAACAAAATAACGGTCTTTCAATAGCATCTGAAATCGTCTATATGTAACCCTTGAGAACAGCTGCCTCAGCGTTCAATATCGATGAGCCGGCAGCTCCGATGACCGTGTTGTGGCTCAGTGCCACAAACTTTATATCAAAGATACCACTCTCATCCTCTCTTATACGTCCAACACTGACTGTATAACCGCGCTCAGTGTCCCTGTCCAATCTTGGCTGTGGTCTATCTGCCTCCTCCATAACCGCAATCGCGACCTTAGGCGCAGATGGGCATCCCAAAGTCTGTGCCTCGCTCACATAATCCCTCATGGCCTGCTTAACCTGCTCTGCGCTTGGTGGCGGACGCTGTTGGAATCTCAGCGAAACACAAGCCATATGACCATCCAACACCGCGACACGGTTGCATGCCGCCGATATCTTGAGGTCAGTCTGCTCGGAGAAACCGGACACATCTGCGTTGACGCTTCCCAAAATCTTTTGTGCCTCAGTCTCGAGCTTGTCTTCCTCGCCGGAGATGAATGGGACTACGTTGTCGAGGATGTCCATGCTGCTGACACCTGGGTATCCTGCGCCAGACACAGCCTGCATCGTGACGACGCTAACGTGGCACACTGGACCGAAGGCCTTTTGGATCGCGGCGAATGGGATGACGATGCCAATGACGGCGCAGTTGGAGTTGCAGACGAGGAAGCCCTTCTCTAGCCCGTAGTGCTTTCTTTGCTGGGGAATGACGTCGAAATGTGGCAAGTTGACGGTCGGCACAACTAACGGCACCATAGGGTCGCGACGGTAGTTCTTTGCATTAGAGAAGATGGGGATGTTTGCCTTTACGAATTCCATCTCTGCGCAAGATTGTTAGTTCTCAGTTATCACAAGGGAAATGATGCCGTGGCAGTCTTACCAATATCTCCAGCAACATCAGCATCCAGTCCGCTGAAGACGACATCGCAGTCTGCAAACTCGCTGGCCTTGCACTCCTTGACTACCAATTCTGAGATGTCCTTGCCCATTGGCGAGGCCTGCTTCCACTTTACGGCATCCTTGTATTTCTTTCCTGCTGAGCGCGAGGAGGCACCGACGGCGTGGAGAGTAAAGTGCTGGTGCTGCGCGAGGAGGAGAATGAAGCGCTGACCGACTGAGCCAGTGCAACCAAGCACACCTGTCCATCATTGAGTCAACAAACGTCCTTCAAGAGTTATGGCGGACATGGAGGGGTACTTACCGCACTTCTTCGTGGGGAATGGAGCCGACATTGTAGCAATCGCACGTATATTTGATCTGTTGAGGTCAGAATGATTAGACGATCTTCGTAATATGATCCTATGTATGCGATTTAATGAAGGTTGCCACAGTTGTCTGCTTTAAGTCTGATAATGGGGTTGGAGTCATTGGCCACAGGGAGCTTTTTTACGCGGGGTTGAAGATTGCTTGGCATCCACTTTTGTCCCTGAATCATACATAGGACGACACAATAAATGGGAACTGGAGATATAACAGGTCAAGTAGCGGATCTAGAAAAGTTTGATATTTCCATATCTTTTGCTTAATGTGATTTTGATTTGACCTAAGAAGCCATGAACTACATCAATCCTTCAATAGTACATCTGTTGACGAGCTAATCATCATCGATCGTTTACCAGAACATCATTGGGGTTCCTCGACCCGGGTTACGCCGACTAGGCTGGTAATATAAGGGGTTGTCCTTGAGCTGATCATTTACTCTGTTTCCCATCTTTGGCTCAGCCTCATCATCCTCGGCACCATCGTTCCATGAATGAGCAGTCACGGTACCATTCTGCATGCCATATCCATTCCAAGCAGAAGCTACTTATGTTAGTGATGCTTTTCGGCAAAAGATGATCAGTAACTTACCTGCGATGACGGGTGCGTTTGGATGCCAACTAGCATCTCTTACACAAGTTTTCCATCGGGTTCCCCGATCGCCATCATCGGGATGAAATGCAATGTTGCCCGCTTCATATGGCCTTGAGTCTTTTGTTGCTTCGAACACATCAATTTTGCCAGCAAGAGTAGCGTCCATATTATAGACATAGATCTTGCCATCTTCTGATCCTGAGTAAACATATCTCGAATTGGTGCTTCCGGGAGGCGAGAAATGACATCGTATTAACGTCCGCAGCACCCGATGCCCGCGGAAAGTGACCACTGAATTGTCATGGGGGTGAGGAATCCATTCATCCTCGTTGTAGTTTCCCCATCTATAGTCGAAATTGGTAGTGTACTGTCGCGTGTTGATCTGTGCGAACTGGGCTGTTGTCATCATAGTGCGTAGATCCCAGAGTTTCATGCTTTGATCTTTTCCATTTGATAAACAGTACCGGCCATCGCCTTTAGAATCAATATACGTGATCCCTTCGGTATGACCCACAAAGGCACCAGCCTCACGACTATCGCCCATGCTGCGTCGATCCCACACCTTAATCGTTGAATCGTCACTTCCCGAAAAGAGAATGTTTGATGATGATTTATCAGCGAAACAGACTGCGTTGACTTCATCATCGTGTCCAGGAATCTCAAGGACGCTGCGGCGAGCCTCGATATCATATACCAATATGGAATTGGACGAAGTTCCAGCAATCAATTCTTTGCCCTCTCCAGAAAAACGTATACTCCAGATACCAAAGTTGCTTACTCGTGATCGGAAATTGCCTGGCCGTCTGCCGTTATCAGATAGATCCAAATCGTAGGGGTCTCCTAGGTCATTCGGGTCGGTAGGTGCTAAACACACAGTGGGACATATTGAGGTATAGGCCAGATACCGATTGTCGGGGCTCAGGGAAGCATCTGTCAATGTCCAGTGTCCGAACGGATAGCTCACCGTCTTGTAATATCTCCATTTGTAGGGATTTGAGGTATCATACATCCTCACTTTGTAATCCTTGACACAGGCGAAAAAGAAGTTGCCGTCGTCAGAAAACTGGCCGGAATAGACAGGAGCATCATAGTGTATAATAGTATCAGCTTCTGAAGACGGGATCATGCCTTGAGCCATCAAGTTTTGATTTGCTTTATACCGAGCACCGTCATCAAGTCCCAGCTCTCTGCTCAATATTCTCCATGCCACCTTCTTTTGTTGCCTGATAGTGCTAGTAGTCTTTATTTCGTTTGTGCCAAAATCGCCGGAGCTCATAAGCTCGATGCCGTTCTCACTGGGTACTTTTGGAAATCTGTTTGGATTCGGTCTTTCCCTTCGACGGCGCTGGTGGAGAACATAACTATCGTCATCCTCATGAGCACTGAGCTGCATGAGCTGGCCTCGAGCCCAAAGATAGAATATTCGAACGGCACCATCAGGGAAATCTCCGATATCTTCTGCCCGCGCTCGGTCTTCTTCATCTTCGTCTTCGTCTTCTTCTTCGTCTTGTTCGTCGTCGTCGCTGACATGGCCCTCCATCATGTTGTCTTCCTCGGCATCATGATATTCGTCTTCTGAATCTTCTTCTTCGTCTTGCGCTTCCTCCATCAACTGCTCAATCAAGCCCTGCAATTGGTGTTCATCCTCTTCTTCGGTCGTGAGCTCGTATTCCATGTCATCATCCTCATCTACAGAGGTATCGTTTCTTTCTTGATCCGCCATTTCCGTGGGCGCGAATGTGAAGGAAGCATCAAAGAAATGTTCTTATAGACCTCGCATTGTATGATTCACTTCAATATTGGTACTTATATACGAAGACAACGCTTCTGAACATGGGATAGATGAGAAATATGTCGAAGGATCGCGTTGGGCTGTGGAGTCTTCGAGCACGAGGTACCCGCCTGTCAAGATCATCTCCACAAATCGTTATCGGAGCATCTTATCGGCGGAGTTTATCGGGCTTAAGCTTCAAGGCTGGTCACCTGACCGCATCTCCAGGTATCTTTCCAGTACGACGTAGGCATAGCCGGGACGTGTTGAGTGGTTTTACGTGTATTAACGATCTCATTCTTCACAGAACAATGTGATATCGCCGTTGTTAGAAGGCTTTCTGATCTATAAATTTCACTCCAAAGATAAGATAGATTCATGGCCATGCTGGCCATGCGTCATGTATGCTACGATTGAGCCGCGCCTTATAGCTCTACTCAACGATACCTCATCGGACAGTCTCAACTCGTATCCCCGTCTAGATCTGCCGCCTTTACAGGATCCAAACACCCTCAAGGCTTCTGGGAGACCGTTGACACTCGAAAACGTGTCGCAACAAAATGTGCTATCCTACGATGGAGATACTTCAAATGGGCGCATAGAGTCTGGAAATAATACCCCAGAAAACACAGGGATCGCATGCGGTGCTCTGAGGGTTACTTCTTCTCAATCATTACGCAACATCTTATCTGACGATTCCGAAATATCTCAAGCATCAACAAGCAGAAAGCGTCAGCGACTGGAAAATCGCAAGGACGACTTTGTTCAACTTCCGCAGCCTCCGAAGAAACAAAAGGCAGTAAAACAAGTTGTGCCACCAATTATTATCGGACTGCACGAGCTACCGCCGAACCAAGCTGCCCTGTTCCCTCCGATAGCGTCCAGCGCATTCCATGATTCACATGGTCGAAATACATTGAATACCGCTCAGGCAAACGATCTAGAAGAGGAAGCCCGCCCAAAGGGGCACCCGAAGACTGTTGAGAGGTCTGAAGGTAGTCATAATGGCCAGTCTATCGGCACCGTTAGAATCGGTGTGAAAGCGCGGAAGAAATGGACAGATGAGGAGACAAAGCAATTGCTATTAGGCGTCCAGAAGCACGGTATTGGGAATTGGAAAAAGATCCTGGAAGATAAACACTTTACCTTCAATGGCCGAAAAGCCGTTCATATTAAGGATCGCTTCAGGACCTGCTTCCCAGATGGATTTCAGAATCAAGGGGACGCTGCCTTGGGATCTAATGATAATGTGGCTGGTGATCAGTCCATATTATGCAAACCTTCCTCACACCAAGTTGGTGCAACTACACGGGAGGACGACAGTTCGAATTCAAGTGATGATTCGATTACCGATGATAAAGGGAAAGACTCTCAAGTCAAGCTAACCAAGAAATCTCGGGCTCATCGCAAGAACTTCGAGGATCTGGTGGAGATTGGCATCGTTCAGCCCTTCTCCAAGTCTAAACGGCGAGAGCGCCGTCCATTTTCAGAAGAGGAAGATAGAAATATCCTCCTAGGGTTCCAGACATATGGGCAGTCGTCTTGGACACTGATACAGAGAGACCCCAGATTCGGACTAGAGAGCAGGAAGCCGACCGACATTCGAGACAGATTTCGAAACAGGTTTCGAGATAAATACTTTTGTGAAGAAGAGGGCAAAAATCTCAAGAGGGCCACTTCCACGGGCATGCTATATGAAACACAATATTCCCATGGCGTATTATCGTCGCAAACGCAAGATTCCTCTCCGTTGCAAGACCGAGCTCTAGGGTCGTCTCAGATACATCCTGATATTTCGAGTACATCCAAACAGCCTTCGCAACCAGCTCCGTTCACATTCAAAGGTTCTTTCACAGACCTTCTTGGTCCACTCCCGGCAACATATGCGCCCGACACGTTTCCGTTTTCTCAGTCATTTGATTGGCAGGACAGTACTGCGACATTTTCCAGCTCCATTGGTGAAATGGATATTTCACGCTTACTACTTGATGAGAACTAGCCGCTAGACCCGATGGTGCAAACAAAACAAAAGCAGAACGTTACCGATATCAGCAGCATATGCTCTGCTATGCCACTGCCACCTCCAGCGTCACAATTAATGACGGGCTATAACGTTTCAGGGATAGGAGAATATGAAATTTCACAGTCTGTGAATTTGCCATTACCTGCAATGCGAGGCAATGGTTGAGTATTTTCAAGTGCTGGCGATGGAACTAGCATTGTACGCTAACATTGTTGTCATTAGCAATATAGATGAAATTCAGATTAGAAATTTTCAGGAATTTCCAGAATAGCTATCGCTGTGTCTTGTTAGGCGTTCCGATAATCCGATTAGACCATGGAGATGAAGGATTCCTACATTTGCACGCGAAGGAAGCCAAATATGGCTCACGAACTCTGAGCGCCAGTATAAATGATGCTTATGTTTGAGCGAAAGATAATGTCAGCGTTGTTGTTAGCTTATACCACTCGTCAAATCGCATTGGAGAATCAACCAGACAGAATGAGGCAACAGTACTGCTTTTGATTCTTGTATGATGTTGCTTCCAAATGCCCGCGTGCCCGCGCCTATGATACAAGAAACCGAGTATGAAACTGGCTCAGTGCTCTCTATCGTTACCGAAGTCTTTTGGGATATCCAAGATCTCCTGGAATTGCTCAGACATGATGGCGGGTATTTGTCGCAATAACTGAAGATATAAAGGGATGCCTTTGAATAGACATCAGCTTCAACGTAGATATGGGCGCAAGATGTGTTGTTGTCGTGGGAGGTGGAAAGTTGAGTATGAGTGATCTATCTATGGAATACAGAGCACCATCTCGCCAGACTCCTTAAAGTTGGGTCACGTGTAAATCCAGTCGGACCTGGGCCTGGTGAATCATTTAGCCGTAGCGTGGTAGCGGGATTGTCACATTAGGAGCTTGGAGCCGCGCTGTCTCACCAACTTCATCTTCCTAACTTCAACAACCATATCATATCATCTTCCACGTCGCATTTCGAATCTCACGACTCGATTTCTTCTCAAATTCCACATCGAAATATCCATACACAAGTGGTGACAATACTACAGTGGTGAAAGCATCACAGCGCTGGTTGTCAAGCTGGTATATGGTTGGTCTCGGGGTGCAATTGGTGGCTCGCTCCTCTCCTGGAATTGGATTTAAGGAAACTGTTTTCTAAAGAGGTCTCAAAACATCACATACAGTCTTGAAAGACATACCAGATTTACCAGATTTGCCTGTACCGGACAAAGACGTCCGCGGAAGATTGCAAGCACAGAGCTTCGTCTTAGCATATTCTCTTCTGTCTGTGTCTGTCGTCTGAGGCGATCAGACTTTGATTTGTACTGCAGTTGGACGATATATTGGGAGTGTACGTATCTGCGAATTCTTATAATGTATATTGTTTCTGAGTATTCGGCCTCGCTTTGCGAAAAAGCGCGCCTCACTTGGGTCGATTCTTCTTCTTTCGCTGACCTCGCTTCTGTATGATATAGAACCATCCTTTACTTCTATTTCTCAAAATATATATCTGGAAATCACTCTAGGCTTTCATCTTTGTGTGTGCCCTGGGTGTCAATAGTCGGCGATCACATTAAAGGGGCTCAATCAAGAGGAGTCAACAGACTTCACAATGGCGGACGACGATTTTGATATCGATATATACGGAGATACCAATACCGAACAAGAAGCGCCAATCACGCCCATTACCAAGGATGAAGAGGGAGATATTAAGATCGAAGGCACCAACGACGCCAGTCCAGATACAATTGGCAATAAGACCGAAGAAGAACAGGATTCGGAATATGTAGATATCAAGGTCGATTCTGGCAATCATGTGCATCAACCAGAACAACATCAGCAGATTAAGAGTACAGACGAGTCGACCAAGGATGTTCTCAAGATTCCGAAGCAAGCTCCACAGCAGCAGGGAGTGAAACGCAAAGAAGGCTCTGACGAAAGACCAATCGATCCCGGAGCCACAACTGCCCTTCTCATTTCGGAATTGCATTGGTGGAATACTGATGATGATGTCCGAGGATGGATCAACCAGGCGCAATGTGAAGATGAATTAAAAGAGATCACATTCAGTGAACATAAGGTCAACGGAAAGAGCAAGGGGTAATGAAGATCCTTCATGGATTGAAAAGTCACATTCTCATACTGACATTTATGCAGTCAAGCTTATGTTGAGTTTTCTTCTCAACAAGCAGCCACAGCTGCAAAGCACAAGATCGATGCTTTCGGTGACGGACAGCAATATGTCAAGAAGCACACAGTGACTTATTCGAATCCCAACATCAACCCATTCAAGACTCTGCCAAAAGATGCACCAATGCGTGCTGGCAAGGATGGCCCAACTAATCGTCCAACTGGTGGTTTCGACAGAAGCCAGCAGGCTGGTGGAAACTATGGCAACTTCCGTGGCCGGACGCCAGGATACAACCCCAACCGTGGTAACATGAACGTGGGCGGCGGATTCAATCGGAACTTCGCTGGTCAAGGCATGGGAGGCATGGGTGGAGGATTCCAGGCGCCCATGGGAGGTTTCGCGGGTGGTATGGGAGGACAGTTCGGCGGCGGATTCAACCGCGGAGGCATGATGAACAACATGCGTGGTGGACCGGGAATCATGAGAGGTGGTCGTGGAGGCATGAACACTGGCATGATGGGAGGTATGCCGATGGGTGCCATGCCTATGGGTGGTATGCCAGGAGCAATGCCAGGAATGGGTGGCCCAATGAACATGGGCATGGGCGCTGGTATGCCAGGTATGACTATTCTCTTCTGTCCAATTGTGCCTTGACGTGCAGATCAAGAAAAGAAGCTCATTAGATATTTAGGTGGTGGTTTCCCAGCAATGCAGCCACACTTCAACCCGGCTTTCTTCCCCCAGAACCAAGCTGGTGGCGGAGACTGGCAGAACCCTCATGGTGCTAAACGTCCACGCCCAGAGTAATTGCAAGTGCTCTACTTGGAAGAGCATGAAAGACTGCATGGTATGGAAGGCGAAACGTCAGGATATTGCATTTAAGGTCAAAAGGAGTTTTTATGGCGTCAGGGATTTGAGAGTGAGCCTATCTCAGATATCGATGGCTGCTATTGCAGCCAGTCTGCTGCGGATCTCACTTCTTGTACCAATTTTTCGAGATATCAGTTATATCAAATTCAAAATGCTTGAAAAAAAATAGCGTTTATCCGTGGGTGGCTCAACTGGTGTAGTTCTTCATTCGAGACAACCTTTAGCATGTATCTTGTCTCATATGTGAGTGATGTATCAAATAATTCATTCTTCCATTTCTCGTATATATTTGAATGAGAAGAAGAATTGCCCGTTGGCGATATCAGCAACTCATAACCTGCTTTCAGGTGCATATCAAGGCATTCTCATAATCATGGTGAAGGCCGCACCTGCCCGCCACATAGCACCTGCCCGCCACACGGCACTGGGCGCTCCTTCCCAGCTGAAAAGGCTCCCTTGGTCTTCCTCTTCATGAAATTTGGTCTGGACATCTTCATGTTTCGCTCCCTTTAATTCTTGGTCAACATTTACATTTCATGCAGTGATTGGCGAAGCATTCGTTTCGTGGCATGCTTTATATCATCCTTTCTGCTCCTGAGAGGCAGAACGACTGAAAATGGATTCTCGTTGGCTTCTGAATAAGCATAGGTGAGGCAACACTCTATAAAATATGAGGAAACCTGTGAGGTCTCACTGTTTGAAGTCACATCACTGATTTGATTACCAGAGACGGGAAATCCGTATTGGACCACGCAACTGCGATACTGGAAACAAAACCAATACACGCCGTCGTCAATCCAGACCACAGTCATTCATGGACATCATATAGTCCATCAACAGGTGTCTGCGAATGCTATCAACGGCTCAGCTATGAAAAGAATAGAGTGTCTTACTTGGGCCTTCTTGCCGTCGCCATTGGTCTTGTTGTATTCGCTGCATTGACAGCAGGCCTCACTCTTGGAGTTTCAAGCTTGGACATGACCTGGCTTAATATTATGAGCACGACAGGATCTGAGAAACGAAGGTTCATTCCCTTGCATATTGTGAAGTATGAATTTGAGCTAAATATCGTTCAAGACGCCAGGCTCAGCGTGTCGCACGAGTTAAGCGGAGGGCAAGCTGGTTTCTTTGTGAGTGTTTTGCATGTTATTGACTCTTTAAAACCTTCAAAGCTGATAATTATTTCAAGGTGCCATGATCTTGACGTCGGTCATCTGCATGGAGACTCTGCCAATCGTCGTCCAATCTCTCTTCGGAACAGGCTGGATACCTGTTGTCCTCTCTGCCATAACCATTACGATTTTTGCAGAGATCCTCCCACAATATCTTATACCACGACAAGCTCTACATTGGGGCTACTATTGTCGGCCATTCATATGGGCTTGCATGTGGCTGACGGCCATTATAAGCTGGCCGCTGTCATGGGCCTTGGACAGAGTTACTCCCTCAAGAGAGGAAAGGGAGATGTATACAAATGAGCAATTGGCAGCATTAGTCAGACTCCATGAGCGCCGAGAGAAGAATGGCGGTACGGTGAGTCCTGATGCTGGCCGAGTTGTGAGAGGAGCTTTGGATCTTGACAGCCGAACACTCGAAAAATCATATCTGCGAAGTACAGTGGAAGCCAATGGGGACACATTTGACCTTGAGAAAACTGGCTACAGCAGATCAGATATCATTCTCCCATGGTCTGCAGTCAAGCACGTCAATATCAATGACGAAGTGACTGAGAAGTTTGTGATGAAAATCAAAGAATGGTCATACAGTCGCATCCCCGTCGTTGGTGATAACGAGTCTCCAAAATCTGAGTCGACTGAAATGGAACATGGTTGGAATGGTCAAAGAATCTTTGGATTTCTTCACGTCAAGGTCGGTCGTCTCTTTTGGATAGGCGTATTTTATTAACCACGCTGCAGAACCTCCTTGGCCTGGATTTTAGGACTGCAAGCACAGATGGCAAGAAAATACTTGTCAAAGACCTGCCTCTATATCCTCTGCCCATTGTACGAAATGATTTGCCGCTCTATGACCTGCTTAGCATGTTTCAAATTGGAATGTCTAGGTATGTGACGAGTACTGGCGCTTGAACTTTGGTTTCTTTTAGCACAACTAATAATTCTCAGAATGGCTATTGTCATTCAAGCTCCAACAAAAGGCTGGGCCGATAATCAAGATGTAATTGCTGTTGCTAAAGAAACTCTTCCACGCCTCAACACCCCTTCAGTGCCTCAGTGGTCTGCTTCCCGTGGTCTCACTGTAGGTGCATCTACTGATATGAGAGCTCTTGGAGAGAGAATCGATTGGACATCGGATTTCCTGGAAGCTGCACGGACCGATACGAAAGAAGCCCAAGCCCTTCCCATCAATGTCGGTATCAGGTGCCCTGAGCCATTGGGAATTGTCACATTTGAGGATATCCTGGACACACTCTTGCAGAAGACCAGCCGCGACGAGAAGGACTTTTTCGATCGAAAAGCATTTGATCCGCCAACTACGAAGACAAACGAAGGCGATATTAACTCTGCCACAAGCACTCGTGCCGTTTTCAGAGCTAGAATGGCTACTCCTGTCGATATAGATAAGGCGCATCCAGGATTTCATGATTTGGGCAAAAATCCAAACACACTTCGCAGACGTAATTTCTCAAGACATTCAGGTGGTATGGATGGTCCAAGTGATAATCGAGCCTTTGGTATGGACGGAAACGATGAGCGAAATATCTCTGCTCTGAAAGTAGTACCTGTTTCTGATCACAGCTCTTACACATCGAACAGTCATGGTGGCTTTCATGGCCCAGACTCATCCGCGGAAACTGACCTGAGCACCAAGGTTCAGAGGAGCCTCTCATTGAATCCCAAGCTGAGGCGCCTGAAAGGACGTTCTAATTTATCATCAAAGACTGTCAGTTTACCTACTGACAACCGTACTTCCGATTTCTCTCAATTGGGATTATATCCGTCCTCTAGACGTCCAAGTTGTGACGCATCACCTTTGCTTGCAACAATGTATAGCATTCCGCTATTTCCTAGGGGAGTCTTTTCAAGCCTGGATGAAGTACCAGTTGGCTCTGAAGACATTGCGGATGCCCAAAAGCTCTCGGCAGGAGTTAAGAAAAGTGAGCAGAATGAATCAGCCGCAACTTCGTCGTCCAACGATTCCGGAAATAATCATGTGTCTGGCCATGTATCGGATACTGCCATTGAAAATGCGTCAGACGAGAGCAGCGTTTCCAAAACCAAATTGAATACGTTGCCGCGTGCATTTCTAAAGAGCCAATCACTTGGAAGGCGAGTTTTCACGAGCCAAGGCATTCATCAAAGGGAGGAGAGCTTCCATGATGATAGAGCTCTACTGCCGAGTCAGAAAAAGAGCATGGTTGTTGACACTGAGGGAAGCCCGACTCGACGCACGAGTTTCTGGGTCTAAAATGACGGTTGAACTGCGACTGACATTGCATGGCCCCTTCGAATAAAGTTGTCGACAAGCCTAGCAACCAATTGCAGATTCCCATACGTTGATTATGACACTTTATATTTGGCCGGCTTCTGGAAAAGACAGGACCTCGTGTATGGAGGCTTGGGAGTGTCTTCTTCTTCTATTGTATTCTTAACCAGTGCTTTCGTTTATCGTCCGGAGAGTCTGCATCGTAGGATTAGCCTCAGTGTAGCCTCAATAGCCTTTCGTTCATTTCCCTCTTAGCAAGAAGTACGCTTTATCGCAGCTCGTACAAGATGCAAAATTTGTTTCCACCGTCGTATGAGTGTCTCTGCTTGGTATGCATCTTCTGTGTCCAGAAACGGCGAAAGCTTGTCGATGGTATCCAACGCATTTAGCTCATAATGCTTCAACAACTTTGACAGTAATTTGTCAGCCTTTGGCTGGTCTTTCTCCCCATCATCTTCCCCGGTGACGAATCTTTGCCATCTTCTCCCTGGTACACACAAGGCCCGCAGGGCAACCTGAGTCCGATAACATACGCCCTCCTGGTCCAGCGCATAATTTCCCAAGAAGCCGGCATCCTTCACCATCTCCTTCTGCTCTTCCGTCATCTGCTGAAGAAGTAGTTCGTCGAGACACACCTCATCGCACTCATTATCTTCCATGATGAAACCATACTCTGCGAGTAGAAAATCATTGCTGTGCTTCCCGTACGAGATGTAGATCTCCTCGCCCACCTCGCAGACGCGGTTCGCCGTGATCTCAAAACCTGCTGGGGAGAATTCGACAACGCAGCCGGTGCATGCGTGGTTGAAGTAGTCGGCGAAGGGGTTTAACGCCATGCACTCGTTTGGATCCTTTGGGCGCGGACGCTTAGCAGTGCTGGGGGTGGTGTAGTAGAAGGTGCGCGTGTTGACGAGGAGCCAGTTGTAGAGATAGTGGTCTTTCGAGAGAGAAGGGAAGGCGGCGGAGACGGCGGCCCAGTCTTGAGCGAATTTCTTTTCTTGATTGGACAGTAGGGCTGCCGCAGCCGGGGGGAGGAGGGACTGCAGCAGAGAGGACCAGAGGATGGGCATAGAGTGGCGAAAGTCCTCGGGTGAAGGCAGGACGGCGGTCCAGGGTGCGCGGGTAGAGGACGTGTCGAGGGAGAGGTCGGCGGCGAGGAGGCCGTGGACGGTGATGCTGCCGAGGGGCTTGGAGACGGATTTGGAGACGGTGAGTGGGGTGCGGAGGGCGCTTGTTGGGACGGTTATGAGGATTTTGCCGGCCTGGTTTGGGGGATTAGCATATGTTATACCTTATTATCATTGATTTGAATCTTCCACGTGATGGAATAGCTGTGTAGATGGGGAGAAGAGCCAATATGAAACCCGTGACAAACCTCGTGTCTCTCCGTAGCCACGATCCCAAGACCACGACCGGGAAACTCATGTGCTGCAACGCCATGCAGTTCGACGCCTTGACTTCTAGCCCATTGTGTGAAAACTTCGTGTTTCTCCATCGAGTAGTCTGCAGGTTGCAGCTTGGTTTGGTGAGAGTGAGAAATTTCAAACAGGAATTTAGTATTTGTCAGAAAAGTACGAAACGAAAAGAAAGATTTGGTGCTTAAATCAACAAGATGGCATCGTGAACAGAGGAGTTCCTGTGCATCAATGAAGAAGCATTTTTATATAGAGACTGGAGAGAAATAAGAAGGAGATGAAGGATAGGAAAGGATAGGTACTGTAGAAGTGCTTTTGTGGTAATGGAGAGGAATGGAGCTTGGAGATGCGGGAGGACCCGCACAGCCATGCACCAGCCACAGTTCTCCAGATTCATGTATATGTACATCCTATGCATGCGATGGAAATCGTACCTTATGAGTATCTTACGATCAATACCAACTCTCACAAATATATGAGAGCTGATTAACTCGGCATCATGTCCCATCTTCTACTGCGGAGGCCGGTGAGCCATAGACTACCACATGAGCTCTTCGCCATCTGCGCCATCGCCGCAAGAGCCAGACCGTTCTCAGTACTCAACAGACCACCACCGAACTACGAAGGCCATGTCCCATTGACGAAACTCGAGCGGGTTGGTCTTGCCGTGGGATCAGCCATTACATCTCTATTTGATCCATATCGACATGGTATACTCTGCTCACGCCCAACCTCAAAGCACAATGGCTGATGAACGTCACAGACATGGTAGCCGCTCTCGGCGAAGCAACCGCAACGCCCTACTTCATCTACCGTCTCCGCGACGCCATGCTGGCAGACCCGACCGGCCGCCGCATATTAAGAGACCGACCGCGCATAACTTCCAAATCCATGCGCCTAGACTACCTACGAACGCTGCCCGAGAACACCGTCGGCCGCGCATATGCAGACTGGCTTGACCGCGAGGGCGTCACGCCCGATACCCGCGACAAGGTGCAGTACATTGACGATGAAGAGTGCGCCTACGTAATGCAGCGCTACCGGGAATGCCACGATTTCTACCATGCGGTGACCGGCCTGCCGGTCTTCGCAGAGGGCGAGATCGCGCTCAAGGGCTTTGAGTTCGCAAATACGCTGCTGCCGATGACGGGCCTGAGTTTGTTCGCGGTGACGAGGATGAAGCCGGCTGAGAGGCGGCGGTTTTGGGATATTTATCTGCCATGGGCGATTTATAACGGACTGAATTGTAAGGACTGTATTAATGTTTATTGGGAGGAGGAGTTGCAGACGGATGTAGTAGAACTGAGAAGGAGGCTGGGGATTGAGCAGCCACCGGACTTGAGAGCGATTAGGAAACAGGAGAGGCTGAGGAAGAAGGCGGAGAAGGAGGCTAGGGAGAGAGCCGAAAGGGTATAATGATTATCATGATGCTGTATGATTAGTGTAGTAATAGAGAGGCACAAAAAAGTCTACTCATTCATCATAAACGTTTCAAAAACGCATTATTTATGTGACGATCATAAACCGTATTTGCTTGCTCATGCCGGTGAGATTACAAATTGAATAAATCATCATCGTCGTCATCCCATCCTCCCTTCCTCCTACTAATAACAATCTTCTCCTCCTCCTTCGTCTCCGCAACCGCATTCAGGAGATCCTTCAACTGCGCCTCCGTAATCTTCTGCCTCAACTGCCCTGATCTCGCCAGCGTTATAAGTCTGTTCTCTACATCGGTGGCTCGCGACTCCTTGACGAGTCTTATCCTGCCAAGGCGCTCAGCGGCGGCTGGCTCGAGGATCTGGTTCAGGATCGATTGTCTCGCGTCCGCTGCGGGAGATTAGCTATCGCGTCCAGTTCGATGGAAGAGGATATGCGCACATTCTTGCTGTCTAAGGCACTGTTAGCTATGGCAAGACGCGTTGTGTAGGGCGTTAGTGGACGTACTGTCTTTCTTCACCACCACCACCACCACCACCACCAGCTGAGGTGCTGCCCCCTCCTCCCCCACCCTGCGCCTTGAGCTGCGCAAGGCGTGCTTTTCTGATCTGCGAGCGCGAGGGTTAGCTATGATGTAGAATCCCAGGGAATACCTGCTTACTTCTTCAAGATCAGCGTCGGCCATTTTGTTAAGTAATGTACCTGTAGGCTGTGAGGGTTCTTGTGGAGGGGAGGTGTGGCTGGTGGATGTTTATCGATTGTGGAGGTGCAGCCTTGTCGGCTCCACATGGCAGAATCTGGCGCATACCAAAAGATTGTCAGACTTCAAAGGAGATGGGAGATGTATCGTTCGTTTCATCAAGATCATGGATTCATATAAAAATACAATATACATTGGACTATATTTACAGATTCTTAATATTGAACATATGCGAAGAGTTGCATGTCCATGCCTGATATCTTGATACAGACTCATAACGCCGTTGCCAATGCATATTATCGTACACTTCTCATCCACACCAGCTAGCTTGCCCAGCGCTCTTTCTCTCTTTCAGATCAAACCCAACCCTTAGGAGTGCTCAAAAATCTTTGGCGTCTTCAAACGGTATATAACTGTTCCTCTCGCGATTCTTCATGCTCGTCTTAGCCTTCACCATTCGAAGTATCGTCATGTTCACAGGACAGTCGATCCTCAGCTTTGCGGCTCGTTTGACTATAAACCCGTTGATATAGCCGATTTCGCTTCTTTCGCCCTTTCTCACTTGTTCATGCATGTCGCTGATCATGTCAGAACCCTTCATAGCAATGTGGAAAATTATCCTTTCTAGCTGCGCCGGTTCGAACCGCTGCTGAAGACGGGGGACGTGTTGTAGTTCTGGCATAGCACAGACAACCAGCGATATCTCGCGAAGTATGTCTCGCAAAAGCTGTGTCACCATAAAATTCGACAACAAGTCAGAGACTTTGCAGTCAAACACAACTGTTAATGGACCGATCACAGCATCAACCGCGAGCCGCTCAAGTTTGAGTGCCATGAATTGGTCTGAAGAGATGCCTTTTGCATTCAAAGACATAGAGCGAGTGAACATCCGCAGAAGACTCCTCGTCGAATCAGGTAGATCAGCTGATGTAGGCGATAACCCGGGTTCATGCAGAGACGTCAAGTATATTCGTCCTCGGCGATACTGCGCTGTCGTAAACGTTTTGGACGGGTGATTACGAAGCCCATAAGTTGTGTACCCTTCCATATAGTGTGGGCGCGTGTCTGGATTGGTGAACACCTTTCTATTGACTTCCTCGATCACGCCCATAGCATTATGTAAGAATAATATCGTTGAGGTCGATTTGAGTCGGTCCCTGATGGGAAATAGAGCCTGAGCAGTTATTTGTGCCGGAGTCGTCACTATAAGTTTATCGATAATCCAGCCACTTCCCCTGGACAGCACCGTCTTCGTACTAAACATTCGGCCCTGAGCGTGCTCAGCTTCTGTTAAGTTGGCACTCTCGACATCGAATCCAATCTGCACTTCTGGTTGGCCATTTCTCATCAACTCCAACACCTGCCCTTCCTCATACCATTGCTGGATAACCAGCCGTCGATGAACGAGGAGTGTAATGGGAGGTCGAGCGCCTATGCCAGCTAACTCATGGGCGATAAATTTCCCAACTTTCCCCGTACCGAGTATATGTACCCTACTGGACGTCTCTGCCTGCTTGGCAGGGATGTGAAGTTCGGCACGTTCCTCGCCTTGTGATTCTTCTGTCGCTAATGATGTCTGGTTCGTTGAGTTTGGAACAATATCGAATTGTGCGAGATATTTGGGGCCCGAACTGCTTTCCGCATAGATAGGTGCTGTCTCTGACTGCTCTGCAGGGATGTGTGGATCGTCATGTTCCTGGACTTGTGATTTCTCTGTTACAAATGATGTCTGCCTGGCTGATCTTCGAATGATGCCACGCTTCGCATAAGATTGGGGTCCCGAAGCATCAAGTGCTCTCTCGTCGTGGCCAATGTAGTTCTTTTCAATGTGATTGTTCTTCCCCCTTATATCCCCAACATCCGCGACTTCGCATTCGTCTGGCGCCTTCTGCGGCCACCAGTAACTGCCATGTTGACTGGAGAACCGGCGCCTGGCCACCCGGCCCTCCAAAATGTCACCGCAGCTCCATAGAGGGTGTCTGTGAGGTATCCTGGCAAACACCCGTAACAGCGGACGACCGCAAGTGGTAATAGACAGGATGACAGCTTCTCAAAAATATCTGAAATCTCTCATATCAAACGCATATTCCCGTTCGAGGAACGTCGGCGGCGATTGACGACTCAGCCGCTTGCTGGAGAAATGCTCGAAAGGTTCGAAAGAGGGAGGGCGAGAAAGGAGCGGAGTCGTATCAGGACGCGAAAAAAATAATGCTGCTGCGAAGCGGCTTCAATACTAGCTGTGAATAAAATGGCTGGATTATGTGCGACAGCAGTATGAAGCTTTATCTATCATGTATAGACACAGCTAAGATATGCTTTACACGCGCACAGGAGGTTGTGGAGGATGTCGAACGAGCGGCAGACGTCGAGTTGCTGACCTCGGGGAGCAGAGAAACAAATTCTAGGATTCAATTCGATGATCCTTGCAAATCGCCATCCCTGTCCGTCTAATTCGTCCAACCGCCCACCATCCCGAGGCGGAATGGAGAAACGTTTTATCCATGTGTGGTCGCAGTTCAGTGCAAACCGAGCAAAGTCTATTATTTTTGACCATTTTCCAGACAACGACCAAGACAATTCAATTCATACTTATGCTTATGGATTCAGCAATCTATCTCATTACTTCTTGACTTTGTACTAATCGGAAACTGAAGTAATCCTGTCTTCCGAACATTGTGCCTTGCAACAACCGTTTGGCCCTTGAATACCTTTGTCCATAAGAGACGTCGCTCTTCGAGCTGGCCCTCAACTTTTTCGCCCTCCCCCTCCCTGCAACATACAACTCTTCCACCACGAACACGTTCGTTGAGGTTTGTCAGGATGGACCCTACGGTCACAGATGTTTTGTCGCTCCTGGAGCAGCTGGATGACGAAATTGATGATTTGGAGGACTCGTTCGAGCCCATTCTCGAAGCAGGGTTGTCCGATACAGCATCTAAGTTGCCGCTGCTGGACAAGGCAAAGCTCTACATTCTAGTCACATATGCAGTAGAGTCGATATTATTTTGTGAGTTATACACCTATCTATCACTGGCTCATCCTTGCTAATAAATATTTCCAGCATATCTGCGCCTGAATGGTGTCAAAGCCCGCGAGCACCCAGTCTTCAAGGAGTTGACACGCGTCAAGCAATATTTCGACAAACTCAAAGCAGCAGAAAACCCAGTGTCAAGGCCGGGGTTGACTTTAGACAAGAACGCTGCAGGGAGATTTATTAAGGCGGGACTGGTAAGCTTCATCGTTTAGCTGACAAAAACTTCCACTAATCGATAATAGACTGGAAATGACAAGGTTGACCTTGAACGGGCGGAACGTCTGGCCAAGGAGAGAGCGAAAGCACATATCAGATTTAACGATCCGGAGCCGAAAGCGAAAGAGAAGCCCGCCATCGTGAAGCCCGTCTCTCCATCCAGTGATTCTTCTGAGGAGTCTAGTTCTGAAGAAGAAGAAGAACCACCGAAAGCACTGGAGAAGACACCAGTAAAGCCGTCCAAGAAGCGAAAAGCCGATGCATTGACTTCCGAATCGATATCTGAGGTAAAGGAAAGTGCCCCATCCTCTCAAGCAGAACAGTCCAAGTCCGCCAGAAAGAAGAAGAAGGCAAATAAGAAGAAGGCCCAGAGAAAGACCAAGGGAAGTAAAGAAGAATTAACTGGAGGTCGAACGGACTTTTGCGATCATGCAGCACTCTCCCAGAAAATGAGCATTGCCGGATTGCAAAAAGGAGCGAAAGGGCAACCTGCATTATAATGGCGTTCATGGGCTGGCACAACATGCATGGAAAGTCTCATAAGAATTACTGCGAGAAGGCATATATGGTGGCATAGGAAGGTCAATGATGAAGATACCCCTAGAAGAATGAATTGATGCTATTAACCTTGCCATCATATTCCAAACATGTTCCGAACGCCTGAAACTGAATCACGAAATCCAAATAGGATTGGTGCCTGAGGTCGTGCTGTCTCCTCCTCTCATCCAATCACGTTCCACCCTAGTCAATCCGCTAAATATATAATCCAGCCGAGCGAGATTCGTTGCCGTTCCTACGCCTTCGGTTCCTGAGCAACGATAATTCTCACATCAGAGCACTTGCATCCAACTCATATTCACGCACTCCATACCACCTATACGCATCTCGCCTCTCGCTCTCAACTTCAAACACATACACACACACGCGCAAAATGGCTCGTCAATCAAGATCCGGCGGCGGCAGCCGCCCCTCAAGACCAACCGTGGCACCCGCCCGTCCAGCCGTCGCTCCAAAGCAGCAAACCCGCCCAGCCACCACCGCCGCCTACCCTCCAGCACAGCAACACGCCGCTCCGCCAGCTGCCCCCGTGGCTGCTGCACCAGCAGCATCCCAGGGCCCAGGTCTCTTCGCCAACATGGCCAGCACCGCTGCGTAAGTCTCCTTCTCGGTCCCTCAGAACGCCACTCGTCTACCCGCCAGACCGGCCGAGTGGCGGCGCAAACGCAATGGCAGTGGGCACAGGCTAACAGTGCAACAGTGGTGTCGCAGTGGGATCCTCCATCGGCCACGCCATCGGCGGCTTCTTCGGCGGCGGTTCGTCCACCCCAGCACCGGCCGAGCAGGCACAGGTTGCGCAGACACAGGCTGCGCCGGAGCAGAGCTCATGGGGCCCAAGGAGCTGCGAGGTCGACGCCAAGCAGTTCACCAAGTGTCTGGATGAGAACCAGGGCAACATGCAGACTTGTGGCTGGTACTTGGAGCAGTTGGTACGTCTACCTCGGATATTTTCCAAACACGTATACCCGGATTTAAGGATGGAATGCTAATATGCTTTTGTGTCTATAGAAGGCTTGCCAGTCTGCTGCTAGCCAGTACTAAGTTTGCGCGCATATACCAATGGATTTAAGGATGGCGGGCTGTAGGAAGTAGATTATATTATGTACATATGCTTTCGAATAAGAAATCCCCGCTGTAATGCATCAAAATTTATGAATCTGTGTGGACTTTGATATCTCTCATAACGCCTCGACGCCTCAGATCCCATGAGGTGACATAGTGCTATCCCTTAATCTTCCTTGTCGTCTTTGTCTCTGCGGGGCTCGAAATTGAGCTATTTCGGTCAGTAAAGGCATACAATATTGGGACCCGCTGAGCACTTACACCACCTCCATTATACAGCTGTTGTCTCTCCCTCTGCCGCGGTGGCGATTGCTCCGCAGGCGGCGCTGCTGATGATCCCTGCGGCGCAGAACCTCCGAGCACACTTCCCAAGGCCCGAGCAGCAAAACCGAATCCAGAGCCCACAAGTCCTGTAGCAGAGCTGACAAGACCAAAACCAGCTGACGCAGCTCCTGTGACTACACCTGCCAAGCCCGAGCCAGAATCGTAAGCATGCGTGTAATCAGTAACGGGAATGAGCACCAATGTAGCGTTAGGGACAAGGCCGAGGTCTTCAAGCGTCCCTGATTCCTCTGATACTGAAATGGCCTTGTTGGGGAGCGGTGCCAAGATCTGTTTGAATGTGTATGGAGATCCGGCAATTTGCTGTTCTTGGTCGATCCATTTCCTGACATCTTTTTCCAATGTATCGGTCAATGAGAATCGTTGTCTGATAGTCGATCCATCGAAAAGGCGTACTTGCAACGCACAAGTGTCCCCTCTTGTAATCGGCTTTTTCTTCGAAGACGGCGCGATAAACGGATTCGTGTGCTCTCCCGATACAGCCTTAGCTTGCGCTTTGCGCTCTTCCACTATTGCCTTTCGCTCCTTCTTATCATCCTCTATTTGCTTCAGGATTCTCTCACGCTCTTCCCTCGCATCCTGTTGTCTTTTCTTCTGCATTAATGCATATTTCATATCAGCTGCTCTTTTAGGATCCGATGACTCCCCCTTCTCCAGCTCTTCTTTGCGTTTAGCAGCGGCATTGGCCCGCTCAGCCTTCTCTGCTGCCTCACGTGCTTTCTTGTCAGTCTCTAGGCGAACTCGCCGTTCCTCTAGAACAGCGGCCATAGAAGATGATCGGTTCTGGGATTGAGGTTCCACCGCTTGAATGATTCCGTTCGCAGCCCCTGGAGACATAGGTACACCGCCTGGTGGAGAAACCGTCCTGGTGATTCCGTCGTCTCCATGCTCATCAATGCTGGTGGTGAGCGTAGCTGCTCTTGAAGCAGACTGCGACTCGTTGTCTCCTAGCACGGCTTTCATTCTGGCGAGAAAGTCTTCTTTAGATACACCAGATGCAAGGTACTCTTTCAATACACCATCACTGTGGTAGAAGTTCAGCTTCAATTCACATAGAAAAATGAGATGAGTCTCTTGGCTCAGTGGCACACGTCTTCACGTTGTCTTCAGTTCATAAGACAGAAAGAACAAAAAGGTAAACGCACTGAATAACCACAAGAGTTGGAACATTTGGAAGAGGGGTTATATCGGCCAGAAAAGCCGCTTCCTGTGAACCAGCCAATAGACGAAGCAGTACGGCCTTTGAGGATAACAGGCTGCTAAGCTGGCTTTGAGTTAGAAATTTCTCTCAAATAATATTGATGAGCATCTACGAACTTCGGAATCTTTCAAAAAGTCATCTTCCCATAGTGTGCTTTCTTCAGCTTCATCTGAATATCATCATTAGCCTTGGCTTCCACCGACAATATGGGGCAGGAGTCACCTCGAACGAAGCAGGCAACCAGCTTCGACTCCTCGATAGCAGTAGTGATGCCACTCCTGAGATCGCCATCGTAAAACATGGTGATGTCGATATGAGGAAGAAAAAAAAAAGGATATCCAACGATAGTCCTTAAAGATAGATATCCGCCAGGGTATATATCTGGAGGTGAATTGGCGTTTATTGCACGTGATTCGCCTTTCGAAGCACTATCGACGCGGCTCTTGGCGGTTATGCCCATGATAGGTATTCGGCAGCCAGCACGGACCGCAGTTCCTGGCCTGGACTTGGAGAAAATGCGAATATCAAATTCCGCCTCGACACTCCATAAACGCTCTTGACCACCCGCATCTCCCGCTTCCGGACGACTGGGCGCTAGTCTTATTGCTGTCTTCGCCATATATCCAAGAATTTCGTCTCTCAGTTGAGAGGCACATATCACTTCGCAATCATGAGCGGCGCAGGACGTTCGGCACTCACGCAAACCCTCAGGGTAGCCTCGAAAGCAGCCTGGAAACGCCCGCAGCGCCCGCTCTTCCAGAAATGTCCGGAGTGCAGGCAGATATCCAGGACGGCTGCACCGCGGCAGCGCCCACAACCCGCCGATGATCCGACTTTCATGTCCGTCATCGACAACCCGCCGAACATCGTGAGGGCGGGGAGGAGACACGGGCCCGGCTTGATTGTTCTCGGTACGGCGCATCAATTCTGCTCCTACCAGAAGCCCAGACTAACGCAATTCTCTCCATAGCTCTGATCCCCATCATCGCCTTCGGCCTCGGGACATGGCAAGTGCAGCGCCTCTCCTGGAAATCCGAGCTGATCGCGCGCTTCGAAGACCGGCTGGTGCGCGACCCGCTCCCCCTGCCGCCGCACATCGACCCCAGCGCAATCAAGGACTTCGACTACCGCCGCGTCTTCGCCACGGGTTACTTCCGTCACGACCAGGAGATGCTGATCGGCCCGCGCATGTACGAGGGCAAGGACGGGTATCTGGTGATCACTCCCCTCCAGCGCGAGGGGGACGGCACCACCGTCCTCGTCAACCGTGGCTGGATTGAGAAGAAGCTCAAGGACCAGCGGACGCGGCCCGATGGGCTGCCGATGGGCGAGGTCACGGTCGAGGGACTGTTGAGGGAGCCGTGGAAGAAGAATATGTTTACGCCTGATAATAGTCCGCAGACGGGCGAGTTCTACTTCCCGGATGTGGCGCAGATGGCCAAATTGACGGGCAGTCAGGCCGTGTGGGTCGAGGAGACCATGCAGCCGGATTTGATTGTCAGTTGGGATAGGGAGGCTAGGGGCATTCCGATTGGGAGGCCGGCAGAGGTCAATTTAAGGAATAATCATGCGCAGTATATATTTACATGGTATGTAATACAATGTCCCTTCCCAGCTTAATTTCATCTCTTCTAACATACCCAGGTATGCGCTTGCAGCCGCAACATCAGTAATGATGTGGATGGTTGTGAAGAAACCCCCAACAGATATTGCGCGCAAAGTGCGGCAGAATAAAGAATGGTCGTAGCGTCATCACGATCATCAATTGTACTTGTATATTTGTATCATAGCATATTCAGCACTCGGTATCCTATTCCTCCTCCACTCTTTCGCGGCCTCTCCTCAGCTTGGCCGGAGGCACCATGCGGAAGTCTTGGAGAAGTTCTCGTGGCAGATGTCTCTGAGCAAGAGCAAACGGCGTGGTGACAGCATTTGTCTGGCGTTGCCTGCAGGATTAAAATTAGCATCTATCGTACAACGGTCTGTTCTCATGTACGAGTATCCCTCACCTCTTCATAAGCGTGATAACATCATTTTCATCTATCGTCTTTCGGCCTGCATGTTCAGCATACGCCCCGAGATCATCGCTGACTTGCTCGAAAAACCAGTCCGAGGCTTGCATAATGGCTGCAAGCGTATCCTTGCTGATTTTAGTGTTGCTTCCTCCTGTCCTTGAAAATGTGGTAGCCAGCTTCTTGACTACGCCTGCTGGCAATGATGAGTACTGTATGCCATGTCTTGAGACTCTGATGGTTTTCTTGGTTCTTTTTGGTTTTGCCTTATTTTTAGCTGAGGCTTGTGCCTCATCCATGATCGTGGTCTCATTCACAGTCACATCGGTGTGCTCTATCTGGTCGATATCAGAACCTTCGTCCTCCTCTTCAAGTTCGGCCTCCACTTCTTCTTCCAGTTCATTGTCTTCTTCTGCCTCTTCCGGTTCCTCGATCTCATCTCCCTCCTCTTCTTCTTCCCCCTCCTCATCCTCGGCCTCTTCCCGTACGACGCCTAGACCCTTCCGTGCAGTGTGAGCATTCTCGGCCTGAGCACTCGCCGCTTGCCCATCCCTTTGCGGCACCTGAAAAGCAAACGTAGTATCATTCTCATCGTCAGGAAGAGGTCCGTGGACATCACTCGGCCTCCCTGAAGCCGTTGACACTCTGCGTAGTTCCTCGCCCAGAAACGCAGTCCTGAGATCCACAGTGGCAGTCCTTTCACTCAAGATACTAGGATCATCGTGCAACATAGGCTCGCCATCATCGTCATCAAACCCTCCTTGAACAAAGCTCGGATCAAAACCCTCAGATCCAAACGCATCCAAGCCCAGTTCCTGAATCGTCTGATCAAACCGATCGCTAGTCCTGATACTGCCAAAACTACCGCGCGACAGCCGGCCGCCTGGCTGCTCACTGACAGCTCTCCTTGGAAGCTCCACCGAGCGCATGGTCATATTATCGTCCTCCAAGAGCGCATCCGAGTGCGGTGGGAGCAACAAACTATCATCCTCCTCATCACCAAGAGGCATTGATAGTCTCGGCCGCGGCGGCATTGGCTCTTCATCCACATCATTCAGCCTTGTCAGCGGTCCCCGTGCATCACCCGCCTGCTGCGTCGCAGGCGTCACCTCGACCGGTTTCGTCCCCGGCGCCAAAACCTTGCTCAGCTGCCTAAGCACATCCCTCGGCGTCTCCCTCTGCTGCCTCCCGCTCCTCCGCCTGTCCTTGCCCGGGGTGAGGGCCGCTGCGCGCCGCTGCTCGATCTCCCGCATGGCGGCGCGTCCGTGGGGCGTAGCGGCTGTAGGCCGGCGCGTTGACCCAGGTCCAGTGGCACCGCCAGGCGTGACATTTTGTCCAGGGGTTCGGCGTGCTGTCCTATGTGTGGAAGGAGGGCCAGCGCTCGAGGCTCGTCGAATCGGAGTCGTAGGTCGCGGGATAATGTTCGCGAGTTGACGCAGAGTGCTGTACGGTGTTTCCTTTGGCGGCGAAGCAGTGGCATCTTCTGCTAGGGAGTTTCGCGGTGTGACTCGTGGTTGTTTCATGGTTACTGAGGCTTGTTCTGGAGCCGGTGCAGTTGGTGCATTGGTGATTGGTGGCGCACTCTCTGTAGAGGCAGCAATTCCACTTTTTCGCGCACTCTTTCTTCTTGGAGGCATGACTATTAAATGTTCGTGCAAAGTCGGACTATGTTGGAACAATAATTAGCAATAATTGAGCTCTCTCGCTGCGTCGTCGCTGGAATGGAGTTGTCTGACGTCGTGTCTGTCAACAAAGTATGCGCTAAGATAAGATAACATTGAGCCACTAGAGCTCTTTCGAAGGCGGTGAGACAATAATATATTCTCCACAGTTACTGTTTCCATGCCAAATATTCAAAAGCATGATACATAACTTGACCTCACTTTTACTCTATATATCCTAGAAAATTTAAGATATTCCTTCATAATCACCGCCAGCATGTCAGACGACGAGCTCCAAGAGCCCCTCATTGAGCGCCTCAGCGCCAGTCCGGAGCCCGAAAGCGGCAAACCACAAAAGAAGCGCAAGAGAGGTGCCGAGGGTGAATCCAAGGGGGAGAAGCTCGCCAAGAAGCCGAAGACGAAGAAGCAAAAGCAACAATTCGAGGAGGACAATCTGGACATGGAGGCGGGGATAAACAAGGGGTTTGCGGAGATGGACAGCCAGTTGTTGGCGGATTACGTGGATCAGCGGACAAGGCAGTTCGAGAGTGACCTCAGCCCTGTGGAGTTGGAGGATCGACATATTTCCCGTAGGTGATTCCCGGGTTCTAACTAGTCATCTCGAATCTGGAAATGCAAAAGCTAATCTGGGAACAGCGACGTGCATAACGGACACGACATCGTGGGACAAGCCGCGAACCACCGACAACCTGCCCGCCTTCCTCGAGAGGTTCTCGTCGAACCCAACGAAGCTCTGGGGCGCGTCGAAGAAGAACGGCGCGCCGCACACGATAATCGTGGCCGGTGCCGGGCAGCGCGCCGCCGACGTCGCGCGCGTGGTCCGCAAGCTGCAGACGAAGGATGCCGAGGTCGCGAAGCTGTTCGCCAAGCACATCAAGCTTCAAGATGCCGTCAAGTTCCTGAAGAGCAAGCGCACGGGCATGGCGGTGGGGACGCCGAAGAGGCTTGAGGATCTGATGGATGAGGGCGCGCTGCAGGTTGATCGGCTCGAGAGGATTGTGATCGATGCGAGTTATATTGATCAGAAGAAGAGGGGGGTGCTGGAGATGAGGGAGACGCAGGTGCCACTTATGCTTTGGCTGAATAGGAAGGAGTTTAAGGATAGGTATACGGCGACGAAGGATAAGATTGATCTTATCTTCTTCTGAGCCGAGGATGGAGGCATTGGAAGGGGAAATGGCGTTTAGAGTTGTCCTTCTTCATCGTTGCAAGCGAAAGAGGTTATTGCTGCATGTGTCGGCTTTGTGCATATTCTCTATTTCAGAATAAGAACAATTCTTTTACAGAGACTGCGGAATTATGCTGTATCCCTGAAAGTTTGTGAATTCAGGTGCGTTCATCTGGTCCTGACTGTGGGGAGAGGCATAGAAACGCTGGAAAATACTTATGAGCTTCACAATTCCATGTTCACGAAATCTCCCAGTGACATAAATCTAACATTTTCGTGGATCATGGATGCCTGTATGCGTACAGTCACTGGCCACTCTAGGTGGTCCAGACAGTCACTGGAAATTTGAGATGAGTGCTGAATATGTATTGTGACTCGGGCGGCCGTGTAAATGAACAAAATGCCCACTTTTCGCAGCTGGGTACTTCACACAAAATTACCATTCTAGGCTCGAAGGTGACTGCTAGGGAGTTCAACTTGCTAGGCATAAGTCACTACAGTGACGCCGGGCGGTGGTCCATTCTCGCTGGTCAGTGACTGTACAAGAACCCATCATTCACGTGGTATCTACGCTCCCCCTAAGCAACCCTCGACCTTCGGCTCGGATGAATCCCACCCTGATCCTCCTCCGGCACGCCCCTCTTAACCAACTTTTGCTTCTCCTCCTCGCCAATCCTCCTCGTCCTCTGCTCCGTCAACTTCTCATTCTTCTCCCTGATCTTCCCCCTCCTCTCCTTCGTATTGCCGCCCCCACCCGCCGTCAACTCCACATTAATCTTCCTCGCCGCGCTCTTCCCATCATCAAACATGCTGTGGTGATACGTCTTCAGACACGTCTTCATGTGGTCGTAGCCCTCGAACTCCACAAACGCGCAGCCCTTCGACTTCGTCGGGTCCTCCTTCTGCGTCAGGTGCCGCACCGACTTCGGGTGCACGGCCTCGAAGTGCTTCGTGATCGACTCCGCCGTCGCTGTGAAGGGCAGGTTGCCGACGAACACGATGAAGCGCGGCGGTGCTTTCTCGCCTGAGGCGGCCAGCGCGGCCGCGGCGAGGCGCTTCTTTTCCCGATTGCGGTTGTTCTTCTTCTTGATGGGGTTGCCGTCAGCGTCGAGCTTAGGCGCTGAGGCTGCGGCTCCAGCTGCGGATTTCCCCTCTCCCTCTACGTTGTTGGAGCTTGGTGCGGCTTTGGCTTTGGCTGCCGTTGTGCTTGTTGTTTCGGGGTTTTTTTCTGGATTCGCTGCGCGCTCGGCGGCTTCTTTGGCTTTGCGCTCGGCTTTGCGCTCTTTCTTGCTCTTCCTTGGTGCGTCCTCTCCATCTAGTTGAGCAGTCTCCTCCGCCTCCTCTACTGTCTCCACATCTTGGCTTTCCTCTGCATTTTTGGACTTCTTCTCCTTCTTCTCCTTCTTCTCCCTCTTCTCCTTCTTCGCCTTCTTCACCTCCTCCTCGCCCTCCTCCTCGCTATGCTTCCGCTTCTTGCTCTTCACCTCCACCTCCTGCACCTCTTCGTCATCGTAGCCTTCTGGCACATCAGGGATTGCATCTTCGGCCTTGCGCTTCTTGGCTTTGCGCTCAGAGCGTGGAGCAGCCATTGTGATGGTATGGATATTTGAGGATGAAGGGTTATGGGAGATTTGTATTTTGTTGCTGTGATGATCCCGACCACCAAGCTCCAGGAACTTTTTTATGCCTTATCGGATGAAGTTTTGATAGACGGGGAATTGATGATCCGCGAACGATAGCATTAGTCAGCATATTAGATTATATCACATTGAGCAATCCCCGCTGTAGAACACTTTAATGTGAGAGATGTTTTACTTAAGAAACTCTTTTCACCTGCGGCTGTACCGACTTGGAACTGAATTTACTAATGAACCGCGCCAGGTAATTAAATAGATTGAAGTGGACCGATTTTCCCATCCCGACCGACATAGGGAAAATGCCTACACTGCAATGGCGCTGAAGCTCCATTGGCGTCTTACTCTTGCGTACATTCAAACTCCGAGGACATGACTTCCAAGCACAGGATCGTGAGGTCTTAACATTAATTCCTTGTATTTCGCTCGTATCTACGCAAAGATGGATATCCTTTCTTAATGCAATCACTTGAATCCCCCAACCACAATCATCTCTCCTCCTCTTGGCACAACCCGAAAGAATCCGCTGAACTAAGAAAGTCATGCAGCATCCCATGTAGCCCTCGCGCTTCCTCCTCTGATGTCTTAAGCAGATGGAAAACCCCATCACATGTAAGGTAAGACTCCGCCCGCTCGCTGCAATAAAAATTCGCCTGATAGACTACAACCGATATCTGCACTGTCTGCACTGTCTGCACTGTCGATGCACATGCGATATTTGTGAAGAAATGAGGAGGAGCACTTGCTCGGAACCCCGTCTGATCTAGAGTGGAGGCGGCCAGTGTCGCCGTGTAAAAAAATTCCATGTCCAATCTTACGCTATCTCACAGAATCAGACACTTCTTGCCTCCTTTCTTGGTCGGTTGAGGACGCGGGCTGAGAACAGCACTAGTCAACGTCAGCATTGCTTGCTTCATCCATAGTATTATGTGAGCGTCACATACCGGATGGCTTCGTCGAAGACACTCTTCAGGTTGCGCTGGGTCAACGCTGAGCACTCGAGATACTTGTGCGCTCGGATATCCTTGGCGACTACAAGCGCCTGATCATACGATACCGGCTCCATCCTCTTCTGCCTGAGGCTCTCGAGGGTTGCAGGGTCCTCGCGCAAGTCCAGCTTCGTGCCAACCAAGATGATGGGAACGTTCGGTGCATGGTGCTCGATCTCAGGATACCACTGTGAGCGAAGATTAGTCTCTGGTCCAGAAGAGAAGCGCACAGCTGTCACTTGCCTTGGCCTTGACGTTGTCGAACGATGGGGGGCTGACTATCGAGAAACAGATGAGGAAGACGTCGGTTTGTGGGTATGAGAGTGGTCGCAATCTGTCGTAGTCCTCCTGGCCTGCAGTATCCCAAAGTCCCAGAGAGATCGGTTTGCCATCAACCATCACACTTGCTGAGTAGTTATCGAACCTGGAGATGTTAGTGGGTTTATCAATGGTACAGCTCTTGCAGTGCATACACAGTGGGAATATATTCGCCGGGGAATGCATTCGTGGTATATGAGATCAAAAGGCATGTCTGCAGTACTGTTAGAGCCAGAACCTTCAAGCGGGAGCTTTCAAGCAAGACACATACCTTCCCTACAGCACCATCACCTGTCACAACGCACTATAAATAAACATGTTAGCTTTACGCAGCTGCTGACAAGCCCGCTGATCTTGCGGATGAGCACTCTAACCTTTAGGGATTGTGTTCCTGGAGCGGCCATGTTTGATTATGATCTTCTTCCTGGTATGAGCGGGAGAAGATGTTGAGGAGCGATTTTCAGAGATGTGATGTTATCTGGTCGGTAGAGTAAGGTATGAGGCTTGACCTGCATAAAGGTCAGCGGTTTGAGGGTTAACACTGCGGATAATACTCCTCCCGTTGTTCACGACCCAGGATCGGAATGTCTGAGCGTACCTTTGGGTGTGTGCTCTGGAGGCGCCAACACGTCTGGCAATGGTTTCAAGTTATAGGCGATCGCGTGTGCAGACGAGTATCGGAGAGTGTCTCCTCTCGAGCGTGTATGTCTCTCTGTCTGTAGCTGGAAGGCACCAAAGGTAGAGTAAGTAATCGAATATGGTATCGAAGCACTTGAAGCAGATCTGCAACAAGGAGTTGATGGTATGCGAGGTTCGATGTGTTGGGATGGAGATGACTTCGAAATGAAGAGTGAGTGCTCTCTCTCTCGTGTGAGGAGGTCGAAAGGAGGAAGAGAGGGCAGATGAACAGGGGCTCCGTTTCGTATCCAAGAGCTGCTGGGCAGGAATCAAGCAAGTCGAAGGGGAGGGAACAACGGGGGCAATTGGCAAAGACGAGAGGCCGTGATTTGTTAATGAAGCTATCTGTCTGTCTGTGTATTCGTTCTTGTGAGGTTCGCGACGCGAGAGGAGTTTGAGGCGACGAAGTGAATACGTATATGATTTGTGGGATGGCCTGTGGTTGCCGCCGTGAGCAGTTCTGAAGTCTCTTGGGCGTGTGGTGGAACTACTTCTGGGCCTGTGGTTCTTCGACTTCTACCTATGTAGATTAGGTACAGTATAGGTACAATACGATAGCTAGGTAGGTATGTAGCTTGGTGAGTGGCTGGCAGACTGGCTGCTCTTCCCAAGAGAGGAGAGGAGAGCCAGGACAGGAGTATTCCCCTGTATTCCCCTGTCTTTCTGTCACCGGAGCGGAATAATGGCTGGCCCCTCTGCCAAAGTTGATTGGCAAAGACAGGGGTATTAAGTACATATACGTACGTACATACATGATGATACATACATAATATATATATCTATACATCCTCACAGGGCTATAGAATATTCTTAGAAGGATACTAGAATACCTACATATTGTATTCGGTTGCTAGAGCCTTCCTTCGATAACGTATATATTATATATATATATATATATACCCTACGTTCATTAGGCTTCTCTGCGTGAAGTTTGTCCTGAAGCGGGGACCAACCGGAGATAAAAAGCAACCCCTTATCCTCCTTATCGGGTCGACAAACTTCAGGTGTGAGTACCTAGTATACGGCGAACTGCACACAACATTTAAAGGTATACGAAAAGAGCAGGAGGATATGTACATACATACAGCTGGGCTTCAAGATGAGATGATGGTGATCCTCTGCTCTTTATTCCAAGTCCCTTCTCCACGCAACAACTCTACGATGAGATATGTGCATAGTGTATGTATATACAGTATGTATCTGGTCAAAAACACCTACACTTTGTCACGAATTCTCCAATACATGTGCACGTGTGCTGAAACCGAGGTCGTCATACGGAGCAGCACAGGACGCAAGGAGGGAGGGAAGGGAGGATAGGTACCTAAGGTATGCCACAACCACACGTCCTTCGCCTCTGCGCCACACTTACGCCAACCGAAGCTCCCATGCTCCCACGCTCCCCAGAGTTGTTGCCGCGCCGCGTCACATCCAGCACAGAACTTGGCAGTAATACGGATGGGATACATGCCATACCACTGCTACTGCTGCTGCTCAAGAATGAACAGATGAACAAACTGTAACCATTCCACCAAAGAAGACTTGCAACAATAGGTACCAACATCATCACCACATTATCACCACATCACATCGGCTTCTGGAATCGATACCTGGTCGCACAATACCAGCATCCTGCATATATCCAAACGTGTGCGACAGAGCCTCCGACTTAAACATTAAACATTCCTCCCACGTCGAAATTCTTCAATTCTTCCACGAACAAATCCCCAGAGCGGATGCAAATTTCGGGCCAAACAAACATAGACTTTAGGCATTGAGCTTCGAGCTCAATCTGAACAGCCGCCGACATGGAGAGTGCCCACAGAGACCCAGAGCAGCAGGTCCCCGAGCCAGTTCAACCGTCGAATCAGTATCCTGAGAATAGTGACAAGATGCCGTCTCCCACTACTGGCGATTCTACTGAGGATGCGCCATCGCCAGCGCTCAATGGCAATGCGCAGGCCTCTGCGACTCCGGCTGCGGTGGCCGAGCGGACTGATATCTACGCAGAACAAGTACAGAATGTTGTCACTTCAGACGTGAGTTATACATGCCGACTACGTAGGGGACATGTACTGATGGCATATATAGATTGGAGTCCAAATATTATTGAACAGGCTCAAGCAGAGCGTTGCTTCTGCGAAGGTAAGACATTGATTGTCCTGTGGCTGAAATGACAATGATCAGTTGGCTGAACTAAGTGCTTCTCTTAGGAATTTGCTTTATTCTTGCAGAAGCGGTCGAAACTGGAGGAAGAGCATGCGAGCGGACTTAGAAAAATATCTCGGATCTCATACGACAGCCTCCGTCGGCCAGAGCATCGTCAAGGCTCATTCATCGCCTCTTACGACGAGATCACACGCATACACGAGCGCATGGCCGATAATGGAACCCAGTTCGCAGCCTCCCTGCATCAGATGCATGAGGATATGCTTGAAATGGCAGCAAATGTTGAACGCGGCCGCAAGCATTGGAAGACGGTAGGTCTGGCGGCGGAGCAGCGTCTTGTGGATGCTGAGACGGCCATGAGAAAATCAAAAGCGAAGTATGATACGTTATCAGAAGACTACGATCGTGCGCGGACAGGAGATCGCCAAGCAACCAAGAAGTTTGGCCTGAAGGGTCCAAAGTCTGCTGCTCAGCACGAAGAAGACCTGCTTCGTAAGGCACAGGCTGCTGATGCAGACTATTACACCAAGGTTCAAGCTGCTCAAGCTACTCGTCAGGAACACCTCTCAAAAGCCAGGCCGGAAGCTGTGAAGAGTCTCCAGGATTTGATCAAGGAGTGCGATTCTGCTCTGACGTTGCAAATGCAGAAATTTGGTAAGTTGCATGTGACACTACTGTATCGTCTTGCTAACGTGTAACAGCCTCGTTCAGCGAGAAGCTTCTCCTCCACGATGGCATGAGTGTCAGTCCATTGAAAGGCCATCCAAATGAGGGAGGGAAATCGACTCGCAGTTTGCGTGAGGCTATTGCCGATATTAATAATGAGGGTGATTTGAGCTACTTTATTGCTAGCTATTCTTCGCAGGTCCCTGCAAGGCAGGCTGAAATCGTATACGAGCGAAATCCTGTAAGTTTATCCAAGCCTGAAATATGTTAATTAAACTATGCTGACGACCGCAGGTCCTGAATCCAGCCGCTCCTCCGGCAGTGGCTGCCGTCCAGCCGCAAAGACAATCCGAACCTCCCCAGACATTCAACAGCTTTAACTCCCGTCAAGGCCCGCCCGGTGCGCCTGCTGGCACTTCTCCACATCCATCACCCATGGGATCTGGTCCAAACTTCAACCAAGGACCACCACCTGCAATGCAGCAACAGCAGCAGTATCAGCAACACGAGCGTAGCTTCAGCCAAAATGGACCGCCCACGTCCTCCTCCTACAACCAGGGCTCCGTTGGCCGCGCTGGCAACGGCAACAGCCTCCCCCACCCACCACCCTCCTCCTTCATCTCCAGCGGCCCACCTCAGCTCCAAACCCTGCCCTTCCAGACATCCGCCCCCCTCTCGCAATCTTTCCAGCAAAGCGCGTCACCTGTCCAGCAAGCACCAGTTAAGCAGCAACAGGCGCCACAACCGTACGCATCACAGCAGCCTTCGCAGCCCTACGGCGGTCACCAGCCGCGTCCCTCCGTCTCCGATCCCAGCAATCTCCCGCCGCTAAAGCCAGTCTTTGGCCTTACCCTCGACCAACTCTTCGAGCGCGACGGCTCTGCCGTCCCCATGGTCGTCTACCAGTGCATCCAGGCCGTCGACCTGTACGGCCTTGAAGTTGAAGGCATCTACCGCATCTCCGGGACCGGGTCGCACGTGAACAAGATCAAAGCGATGTTTGACAACGGTAAGCCCGCTTCTCCTTCCCATCCCATTCCCAACCCCATGCTACCCCTCCCATCGTATCAAGGACAGCAAGCTGACCCAAAAGCAGACGCCTCCAAGCTCGACTTCCGCAACCCCGAAGCCTTCTTCCTAGACGTCAACTCCGTCGCCTCTCTCCTCAAGCAATTCTTCCGCGATCTCCCCGACCCCCTCCTAACCTCCGAGCACTACACCGCCTTCATTGACGCCGCCAAGATTGACGATGACGTACTGCGCCGCGACTCGCTGCACGCCATCATCAACGCCTTACCGGACCCGAACTACGCGACCCTGCGCGCCGTGACGCTGCATCTGCACAGAGTCGTGGAGAATGCGGCGACGAACAGAATGAATGCGAGTAATCTGGCAATTGTGTGGGGTCCGACGCTTATGGGTGCGGGGGCCGGGGGGAGGATTCAGGATGCGGGCTGGCAGGTTAGGGTGGTGCAGACGGTGGTGGAGAATTGCTATCAGATTTTTGATGAGGATTAGATGGGTATTTGGGACAAGGAGGTGGGATGGAGAGCGGGGAGATGGAGAGTCATAAGGCGTGGAAAGATTGGGACGGGGAGAGGGTGGGTGGGCGATGGGTGAGTGATGATGATATTGGGAAATGAATGGGATGTGAGGAGTGTGTGTTTGCATATAATGATTGGAAGCCTAATGATCGATGATCTACGGGCGTGGCGCGACCTGTCTTTTCTGGGTGCTGTACGATGGGATAGGTTCTTGTATCTTATGAACGATTCTCCACGGTTTTGCTTTGCCAACGCCAATGATGCGTCCATATCGCATTTCAACCTCATATTCGCTGTGCACGATGCACGACTTCACTTCCTCGTCAAATCACTCTCCTCGGTCCCGTTATGAAAACATGGAGAAATTCCAAATTGTAGATTTCTTGGCGCTAGTGGTGCCCAAGTGCGACTTCCCTGATCTACGTGACTTACGTGGACAAGCGCAGGGGTCCGCGGTTCCGCTCCACACATCATCATCGGTGCTGCTTGGGAGGCGAACCGGACGGATCTTGCCGTGGGAGCCTGGCCTTCACCTTAATTGCGCGTCAAACTCACAGCCATATTATTACATTATTATCCCCGACTGTCGCATTTGCTGCGCCTTTCCCTGTTCTGTTCCTAGGAGTCTCTTCGGATCGTCTACTTTCTGCTTTTCTGTGCGCGGCGCTGTCCGCTACGGCCGTCAAGATGTCGCTGCAAACGAGCAGACATGTCGACCACGCGAAGTCCGTTCCCTTGGAGCTTATGGCTGTGCATCTACTTGTTGAAGCCAGCATTGTTGTGAATTCATGCTGACTTCGCTGTGATGTAGGTCCGAAAGCGATCTGGCGATTAATATAAGAAAGGCTACAAGCATAGAAGAGACCGCGCCCAAGCGGAAGCATGTCAGGAGTTGTATCGTTTACACATGGGATCACAAGAGCTCCCAGTCCTTCTGGACTGGGATGAAGGTGTGAGTACATGGCTCTATCTATCAAAACTGAGCTCAGCTTCACATTGGCACAAATGAGGGAACTGGGCTCTTCCTTGTGGTGGAGGCTAATATGTGTGTTCTACAGACAACCCATCCTCGCGGATGAGGTCCAGACATTCAAAGCTCTCATCACCGTCCATAAAGTTCTGCAGGAAGGACATCCGATTACTCTCCGAGAGGCCATGGCGAATCGCAATTGGATCGACAGCTTGAACCGCGGGACGTCCGGAGAGGGGCTCCGCGGATATGGCCCCCTGATTAAGGAGTATGTCTATTTCCTCCTCGCGAAGTTGACGTTTCACCAACAGCACCCCGAATTCAACGGAACTTTCGAATATGAGGAGTACATCAGTTTGAAGTCGATCAATGATCCGAATGAGGGGTATGAGACCATCACGGATCTTATGCATCTTCAAGACAAGATTGAGCAGTTCCAGAAGTTGATCTTCTCTCATTTCAAGGGTGGCGGAAACAACGAGTGCCGAATTTCCGCGCTGGTGCCGCTGGTGCAGGAGAGTTATGGTATCTACAAATTCATTACAAGCATGCTTCGAGCTATGCATACAACCACGGGCGACGATGACGCCTTGGAGCCTTTGAGAGGCCGCTACGACGCTCAGCATTACCGCCTCATCAAATTCTACTACGAATGCTCCAATCTTCGCTATCTTACAAGCTTGATTACTGTTCCTAAATTACCTCAAGATCCACCAAACCTCCTCGCTGAGGACGACACAGCACCTCGACTGCCGCAACGTCCAAAGCAGGAAATCGAACGCCAGCCGACACCTGTTGCACCACCGAAGTCTGAAGAGCCGGACGATATCAGCGAATTCTGGAAGAATGAGCAAAATCGCCAACAGCGCGAGTACGAGGAGCAGCAGCGAGTGTTGGAGGAGCGCCAACAACAGCAGCTCTATGCTCAACAACAAGCCGCGCTACAAGCCCAGCAAAACTTTGAGGAACAGCAGCGCCAGCTAGCTGAGCAGCAACGGAGAGAACAGGAAAATTTGATGGCGCAGCAAGCGCAATGGCAAACACAAGGAAAATTAGCAGAGCTTGAGCAAGAAAACCTCAATGCGAGATCGCAATACGAGCGTGATCAACTTATGCTGCAGCAATATGATCAGCGTGTTAAAGCTTTGGAAGGCGAGCTCCAACAAATACAGAGCAGCTACGGCCAACAGATTAATAGCAAGGATGATCAGATCAAGGCATTACAAGAGCAACTCAACACTTGGAGGACGAAATATGAGGCTTTGGCCAAGCTTTACTCACAACTGCGAACTGAGCACCTGGACCTTCTACAAAAGTTCAAATCAGTACAGTTGAAGGCGGCTTCGGCGCAGGAGGCTATCGACAAGCGCGAGAAGCTGGAGCGTGAGATCAAGACAAAGAATCTCGAGCTTGCAGATATGATCCGCGAAAGAGATCGAGCATTGCACGAGAAGGACCGGCTGAGTGGTGGCAACCGGGAAGAGCTTGAGAAGTTGAAGCGCGAATTGCGCATGGCTTTTGACCGTGCCGATAATGCGGAGCGCAGTAAAGGCAGCGAACTTTCTTCGATGCTTTCCAAGTATAATCGTGAGATGGCAGATCTGGAAGAAGCTCTCCGAAAGAAATCACGTGCTCTCGAGGATATTTCTTCCAGGTATAGAGAAGGCGATAGCGACCTTGAGAGATTGTTAAGGGAGAAGGAAGATGAGCTCGAGATCATGAAGATGGGCATGGACCAGACTCTGATTGAGCTCAATGATCTTAGGCTCTCCCAAGGCGAGACCGATAACGCTTTAGATGGGCAGATCGATGCAGTTTTGCTCGCCAGTATCGACAAGATCAACGATATCGTTGATTCTGTTCTTCAAAGCGGTGTACAGCGCGTGGACGATGCTCTTTACGAACTTGACTCCTCAATGCAAGCTGGTAACCAGAATGCTTCTCCATCATATGTGCTGTCACAGATTGAGAAGGCTTCTGCGAGTGCCACAGAGTTTGCGACCTCCTTCAACAACTTTATCGCCGACGGTCCCAACAGCTCTCACGCCGAGATTATCCGAACCATTAATATCTTCGCTGGCTCAATCGCTGATGTGCTGAGCAACACCAAGGGTCTCACGCGACTGGCAACGGATGACAAGAAGGCCGATCAGTTGATCAATGCCGCAAGACAATCGGCGCAATCAACTGTCAAGTTCTTCCGCGGCCTTCAAAGCTTCCGCCTGGATGGCATGGATCCAATGCAGAAGACGGACGTCGTGATCAACAACAACAACGACGTGCAGATGAACCTGCAGAAACTCAACAAGCTGGCCGACACCTTCGCACCCAATCTCGGCAAGCTGAGCAGCAGCAAGGGCGACCTCGGCGATCTCGTCGACAACGAGCTTAGCAAGGCCGCCGACGCCATCGCCGCAGCTGCAGCGCGTCTCGCGAAGCTCAAGTCGAAGCCGAGGGACGGCTACACGACCTACGAGTTGCGCGTCCACGACTCGATCTTGGATGCTGCAATAGCAGTCACGAATGCGATTGCGCAGTTGATCAAGGCGGCCACGGCGACACAGCAGGAGATTGTGCAAGCGGGTCGCGGATCATCTTCGCGAACCGCGTTCTACAAGAAGAACAATCGGTGGACCGAGGGGCTGATCTCGGCCGCCAAGGCCGTTGCGTCCTCGACGAACACGCTCATCGAGACTGCGGATGGTGTCCTTTCGGGCCGCAACAGCCCCGAGCAGCTCATCGTCGCGTCAAACGATGTCGCGGCGTCGACGGCGCAGCTCGTGGCGGCGAGCAGAGTCAAGGCCGGCTTCATGAGCAAGAGCCAGGAGACGCTGGAGACGGCGAGTAAGGCGGTCGGTGCGGCGTGCAGGGCACTCGTGAGGCAGGTGCAGAGTATGATCCGCGACCGGGACCAGGATGAGGAGAGGGTTGATTACGGCAAGCTGGGAGCGCACGAGTTCAAGGTTCAGGAGATGGAGCAGCAGGTAAGTCTTCTGTCAGATGCCCGGGCTGGTTTGGATAATGCTGATCATCACTGGAATAGGTCGAGATTCTGCAACTCGAGAATAACCTGGCGGCGGCGCGACAGCGCCTGGGCGAAATGAGGAAGATCTCGTATCAGGAGTAGACGGAGCGCGAGCAGGGTGAATGGATGGCATGATGGAGGCAGCGGCGGTGATGAGGGGGGAGGTTTTATCAAGCGTTGTGCTTAATGTACAGATCAAGATTTATACATATGGGCTTGTATATTACTACTCTTGCTTTGACTTTTTGGAGATGGTGTTCTTACTGTTTTGCTTTGCTACGTATTGAAGAAGGGGGAGTGAGCGTCGTGCTGTGCAACATCGGGAATCTGGGTGATGCTGGGTGGTGCTGGGGGAGAGAGATCGATCGATCGGTCGAAAAGTTTCGAGCTTGGGGCCCGTGCGTCTTGATCTGAGGGCGCTTCCCAAGTCGGTCGAGTCTTCGGAGTCTGGAGTTTGGCATGCTCACCCCCCTCCACGCTCCGGCCCGATCTGCCTCACCGACTCCTCCAAGGTTGGTGTTTCCGAGCTTCCCCGATGCAAAGGGCATCCCAACGCCCAAATCCCAAACCCCGAGTTCGTGAGTTGCGAAAGTTCGCAGCTTGGGGCGGTGCCGTCTCGATCGGAGATCAGCGATGTTGCTTTACCCCGTACGCGTGGGCCACGCTGATCTCCTCGCCTTCCCCTCCAGGTCGATATATGTACAGTGCAAGCACGAATTCCCGATACGGCTGGCACAGCCTTGAGCTTGGGGCCCTTGCACCAGCACTTTTAGATCGGCGTAAGGCGAGGAAGGCGAGGCGAGGCGGACTGCGGAGAGACACAGCGGATAGATAGCGGACGGGATCTAATTTCCCCGTCCGTGTCTTGTGTGCAAGACAGCAGTGTCGTGTTTGCGACGCGTCATGAAAAGTGATATGTACAGTATCTCCTCGCAGAGCATGCACGCCACCACAGCGGCCATCACCAACCATCACATCTCGCAAGCCATGCATGCATGCTGCATCCCATCGCAAAGGCAAACGCATTCCGGGAGAGCTCCGGTCAATCTCCCCCGCCCCTGCGATTTCCAACACCGGGTCCTCTGCTCCCTCTCCCCGTGTGCGCAGGAGATAAACGATGCACGCTGCACGATGCAGCCTTCCGGGCCACCCGCGGCAAAAGCGGCAAGGGAAAATGAGGCTAAGAGGCGCCACCCGAGGCAGAGGGTCCACTCACAGCCGCGGGGCGTCGCTTATGGGAGGTGGGGCAAGTAGGGTGACAGGGCGACAGGGATGGGATCCGCTACCGACGTTATCTTGCATGAGCTAAGAGCCGATGCCTGCTGTGTGACGAAGGTGGTTCCAGGGTCCTGAATGGCCGGTCCTTTTTGGAATGCATGTGCATGCGGTGGGATGGCCTTAGGTTATTTCGGGGTTTTACTGGTGTCGAGTGTCGAGTGTGATTGGCCTTGGAGAGTTGGGCGGTTAGTTGCTTGTACCTGTATGGGGAGCTCAGTCGGAGGGATGACATTCTAGACTTAAGTTTAGCTCAGTATTTACTTAGATGGCACTGCTATGCATGGCCAAGTCAAGCGAGGGTTTGATAGGGAAGATTCTGAGGGGCAGGGAGAAGGCACGTATCACAAATGACAGGATCGATCCAGAGTACTGCCCTGTAGCAGGTTATATCCGTAGAGGACCAATAGCACCAATACAAATCATGCTCCGTCTCGTGATTGTTCTGTGATTGGCTAGATAGCGCATTGGCTGGGCAGCGTTACTGTTGTGTCACTGTGGCTGGGCTTGGCTGGGCTGGGCTGGGCTGGGCCTGCAGCCAAGAAGGGGATGTGATGAGTCTATGAAGGCCGGTTGCGGTAAGGACGGACCAGGGATTGAGGGGTTGGATGGGGATTCGGGGATTGGGGGATTGGGGGAGGATGGGAGATGGAGACAGCTACTCCGTATACACGAGAGGCGAGCGCCAGAGAGTGATTGGGAGATCGCCGATGCACACCAACGATGCGACCATCTGGGACGATTTGGGAAAGGCGCCATTTGCGAGGGACCGCGGGGGCTGAGGTCCAGGCTGCGAGTGGCGAGGTTGGAGCGATCACGCGGCGGGGATTGCTTCACGGGGGACAGGCTTGGCACACGAGCTTGGCGATCGCTTCTTTATTCTGACGACATTCCTGAAAGGATGCAAGGATGACAAAGATGCTTTGCAACAGTCCAGAGTTTAGAACGAGTCCTCCAAAGCGTAGGTTTCATTGAGATCTGGAACTGTTGATGATTAGCATATTTAGAATATGTAGACTATGATCACCTACGTGTTGTCTGAATTTCCACAGGATCATAGCCGAGGCTTGCGAGATAGTTGCTTGTTTGAAGTGGATTGCTGAGGTCGAAAGTATTGTAGAACTCGTTATCCAATCCTTGAGCAACTGCAAAAGTGTTGTCGGGCGGATTGTAAATATCCGTCATTCTTCCTGTCCAGATCAACTCGGGAGCATTCAGTTCTACATATGAATGGTTTATGTCGACACCAAATATATTTGCCGCCATTGCCAAAGGATCTTTAGAGGCTTCTCGGAGAAATTCGACCTTTTCTGGGGTTGGATTGAATTGAGGTAACGAAACCATAAGACGCTGTCCTTTATCGTTCATGTCTCGAAAGACTTCCTTCGCAGCTGGCATATAACCACGGTTGATGCAAAGAGCAATAATGTCGGTCTCGCTCATGCTACTATGCTTGTAGTAATCTTCCATAGCCGTGAGATCTGGAGGCGTAGTCTGAATGAGCTTCTTGCTTCCATCGTCTTGGATATGCATAACCCAGTTGAGCTTGAGGAGATAATTCTGGATAGAAATGATGCCAATCGCAGGGCAAGCAATCTCAAGGAACTTGTCGAGAGGAGCTAGAGCTTTTCCACGGCAGTCACGGATGATAGAATAGACCTTGGCTAAGATCGACCATTTTGCTTTGAAAGGATCCTGCTGCCACAGTGTCGTCAAATATGTAGAGATTTCCTTCTGTTGTGCGTCGGTAAAGATTCGAGCATAATAGCCTAGACTCCAGTCAGATTCTATCAACATTGTAGGTAGTCGAGAGTCGAGATGATCGACTTACTTCTGAAGGCCATCCAAGAGTTCAGAGGACGCATTGTGGTAGGTGTTGTCAATGATATGTTTTGCAATGCAGTCGTCTGGATGAGATATTGAAAACGTTTGCCAATCTTAGATTGGACATCAACATCATCATCGTAAATATCTATGTTTGATTCTGCCATTTTTGTAATGTTGCTGTGAAGTTGTGTTGTTATGTTGTGGTTGGGAGGGGGAAATTACGGATGCTTCTCTCGCTAGAAGAAGGGGACAAAGGAATAATTTCTGGCGAATCCAAACAACCCTAATAAAGCAGCACTGTGAATCCAATCAAGAATGCATGTTTCTCTCCAATTACAAGGATACGGTTAGAACATGGATTGATTGCTATCTGCCTTTACACTCTGCTTCTTCGATTTTGCCTTGTCACTATGGAAATTGTCATATTGTTTGTGCTCCCTCCGTAAAGTCGACCTTGAAATGAACGAAGCGCGACAGAAAAACATTCAATGCTCCTTTTATAGTCTGGTCCAATACCAGCAGCATTGGTCTAAAACAGTGTCAGAGAAGTCAAAGTAAGGTTAAGTTGGGGGAAAATTACAAGTTCAAATGGAAGTCTAACACTTCCGATGTGATTACTTCTCTGCTTAAGAAGGAGATAGTTCTCCCCCGTTGCCTTGGACATGTGATATGGATTCTATTGTACAATCATCAGCTCCCATATGTTGGTTTAACATGGTGAAACTTTACCTTCTTCTTCTTTCTAAGCTTGTCACGGTGTTCCTGGCGAGTTAGACTACCAGTTGTTTTGCGGAAGTTGAGTTATCTTTGACTTACATTCTCATATCGTCTTCGAATTGAAGAATACATGAACCTTGCGCGTCGTAGAAGCATGCTAGCCGCTGGTGGGATTCTTTGCTTGACAAGACAATTTCTTCGGAGATTCCCTTTCTCTCCAGTTCCAGGAGATTTGTCCGAATTTCGAAACCATTTCTGCCAAGTTTTCCTGCTGCTTGATCTATGTGGCTGAAGCTTATGTGGGAGAAAAACCTCAGCATCCTCGCCTTTATAGGTGATGTAAGTCTCTTTACAACGTATACATCTGTCCCTCATTCGCATGCGAAAGTAGCGAGTCTGCATGAAAGACTTGAGGGTACCCTCATGATGCTGAAGCCTGTAGATCTTTCCATCAGGCCCCACAAACGAGATTCTGTCGTCTTCTTTATGTCTTTCAAATTGAACAGAATGTTCGAATAATCCATCTTTTGTGACCTCAAGGGATATGATGCGGTCAATCACATATGCTTTCCTAGCATCTTTTGCCGATGACTGGGCATGAAAATGAATTCTGATCATTGTGGTACACAACGGGCAGTACTTAAAAGGTATTCCAGTCAGACAAGTAATGAGTCTGGGCTTGTCCCAATGAGAAAAGCGCTTGATTTTGGTGATCTCTTTGATGATATCTGTCTCAGTTGAAACTTCTTCCATGTCCGCGTCATTGTCGTCCCATTTGGAGTCCTGGACTGCCCTGCCATACTGGACGAACTTTTGAAGGTGGAACTTCATCACCTCCCAGAAGTAATCGGCTACGTATTTAGACGGGAATAAGTCGGGGTCCAGTTGTAGTCGTCTCGTCTCCTTTACGATATCTTGGAAATTTGTGAGAATCTTTCGAGATATCTTTACAGAGACTTTCTTCGAGGCGTCGAATCGCGTGGTCATAGGAGCCTGCCATGAATAACGAGTCATTCGCTTGACGAGTGCAAGAAGAAAGTTTCTACCACATGGCTCTGCTGGTCTATCGTTTGCTATTGCTCATTATTACTCCGTCCATAGATGAATAGGTGATCTAGGATTATCTTACTTGCTGAAAGCCCCTTATTGTATCTTCTGAATGATGTACTTGCCTCTCCTTCAAATAACAACTCTTTTATCTTTCTTCTTGTTCTTCTTTTCTTCTTTCTAACTGGCAATCGATTAAGGAGATTCGCGTCCATGATGAGTTGAGAGAGTGGAAGTAAAGTGAGGAGGTAGGGAGTTATTTCGTCAACAGTGTTTTATGCTAAGAAGGCTAGGTATAGTGAATAGTAAATGGTGAATTGATATATTACGCGCTAGCTTCCAATTGTTCTTCGTATGGGTTCTACTTATTTCTGTGCCAGTGACAATTTACTCGGCCGACTACAAAACAATTATTTCTGTCGCCAACCTTTTATTCCTTACCGTCCAGTCCACCACAACACAATTTGGATTCATTCGACACAACGCATCTATTCAAAACCTACAACACTACCTTTTTTCTTTTCGGGCTTCGCTCTTTCTATCGAATAAAGAATCTCTCACCATAGTTGTTTATTCAAGCGTTTATCCATCGGATCTTTCCTTCATCGATCAATTCACAACCCCAACACCATGTCTCCAATACCTGATAACTTTGAGCTCTTGATCCCAGGGATCAAAGGCAAAGTCATGGAATCACTTGTATTGTATCTCAAATCCATCGATGACCATATGCCGGCAATCTTCCTGCCAAAGGAGATGGGAGACCTCATTGGTCCAATGAAAGTCGCTGAAATCGCAAAGAACTACGCGTAAGTCTACTTGCAGAGATTATATGTGCATATAACATGATCTAATCTAACATTCTCTAGAGAACAAATCGGTGCAGATGTTTCCATTGCCTACGATCCGGTTACCGACATGATCAAGGTGGCTCCTCCTGAATATATGGTTGGTCATGGCCAATTGCATTATATCGATACAGTTATCAAGGAGTCAACTTGGACAGTACCACTTCGAAAGTGGGAGCGCATGGTTCCAGAATGTTTGGGTGGTAAGCCTGTACCAGTACCGACCCGTGCATTGTCATATGAGGAGTTCGACGAGGCGAGAAAGCAGCCACAAAAAATTTCAAAGCCACCCAACAGCTGGATCCTCTTTCGTCGTGATAAGCGTAGCCTTGTCAAGGAGAGATACCCTGATGCTACTATTGGACAGATCTGTAAGTTGACTAGATTCTAGATTGGAAATTCAAAAGCTGACATTTTTAGCCACCATTGCTGCTGAGATGTGGGCCAAGACAGATGCTTGTGAGAAATGGCATTGGCATGTGCAAGCTGAGAACCTCAAGATGGAGCATCTGAAACAGAATCCTGGCTGGAAATGTTCTCCACGAAAGTCAAATGAGATTAGAAAGCGCTCGACCACAACCAAGTTTTCTGCAAAGAAGGGTCCAGTCTTGATTTCCATGGACAATTCATCTCCTATCACGATCGAGATGAACTTGTAAATTCCAGCAAGCACAGTCTTCACATGCAATCCTACGAAAGAGCTTGGAGAATCTGGTTTGAGACTCGATGAACTTTCCAACTTCTGTCTGAGTTTATCCTTCTCGCCAGGAAGTCATTCTCTGCTCTCTGCAGCGTTTACGACCCACTTCAACTCGAACCTCTGCATCGTGTTTCTATATTCGACGTCTTCTCCGGCGTAAGTTCATCATTTCTGGATCGTTCAACAACTTTGCTCGCAATTGCTTCGTATTCTGGGTGCCAATTGTTATTGGACATCACGGAGTTGAACGCTCAGCACATGGAATTTCCAGTTCTTGTCCATACTTGACGGCACATACAGCAGAAAAGGCCTACATTGATTTTCACCACGGATCGATAGGCGCGTTACTTTTTCCTTGCTTTTTCATCACGATGTTTTCCTGGCGGCCTTCGACAACACGCACCCACCGCATCTTCGAGCACCTCAGCCTGTTCTGCCTGTGGAACCCTGTGGAGCGCCGGGGATCGTGATTACATTCTTGCACTAATACTCCTTTCTTTTGAGTCTCAATCCAGCGATGCATATTTATGGCAGGGCGAATCAGGCATTTCGGAATGTTCATGGTCGATGGAAAATCAGGTGCTCATTCGATGCACTCAGCATCCATCACATTCAAGGTCAATGGAAAATCAGGAACTCATTCTGCTCCCCTCAGCATAAGGGCAGTCACAGTAGTTAGTTCTTCAGAATAGGAACCCCCCCCCAAAAAGTAGCTAGGTGTTAAAACCCAAAAGCGGTCATCAGCTCAAACAACTGTTTCCCATATGCCTCTCTCGCGATCCTCGTTCCTCGTTGCTGCATCTGCAAAACATTTCAAATCCCATCCCACCGTCCAAATCTCCATGGCAACAGTATTTCCGCCTCGCTTTCGCGATCTGGCAGTGGGAGAGCATAGGGCTTCCCGGTCCTCCCTCACAACCACCCCAGCACTTTTCGCAAGAACACTTAAAAATCCCATCCTCTCAGTATCCCATCTACGCCTCGGCATCACCATTTCCGCATCCCATGGCGATCCCAATTTCTTCCCGTCCGAGACGCCACCCGTCGTCGTCGTGGTCTCAGCCGCCGCCCCGCCCGCGTTCTCGCTTAGGGTGCTGCCCGCGCGGCTGCCCTAGCCCCCACAACGCGCCGTCAGACTTTAAGCTTGGGGCCCGTGCGTCACAGCTTTGCCCTCGCGCGAATGGAGGGGAGGTGGAGCAGCGAAGCAGCGAACGCTACCACCGTAATTTTCCCAACCCGCACGTTTGCGCCGAATGCGCAAAACTTTGAGCTTGGGGCCCGTGCGCGATCAACTTGGGAAATCCAGACTTCGAATTTGGGGTATGTGCGCCATTCCATTTCGGGAATCCAATCTTTCCTCGAGCTTGGGGCCCGTGCACAATCAACTTTGGAAGTCCAAACTTCGAATTTGGTGTACGGCGGTACAGGCCTTAAGTTTTCACAGTGGGGACATTCCGCACTGGGATTTGGACCCGGAGATACCGAAATTGTTAATTCTCGTCATCGTGATGTGATGGTGTTCTATTTCTTGTATGTAATTCCTGTGTGTGTTATCGTGGTCGTCCTTGGCGGAAATCGATTCATCGTACCTGTAATACTTACTGTACGGTATCTAGTGATTTCTGTGATGACCCATGCTTCATGCCATTGGAGATGGGGAAATGAGCCATGCAAGGCCAGCTTCTCCAATTCTACCATATTTTGGGTATCAGTAATAGGAGCATTCCTTATGATGGTGCAGTATACTGTTGCGCTTTTCACCCAAGAGAACGTCGAGATCGACATTGTTTCCGTACGCGGCGATACTCAGTGTCCCGCCCCTCAAAATCTTCATGGCCGAATCGTTATGGTAGCCTCGCGGACGGGATAGTCGCATCTGCTGCTCTGCGTAGTAGCATAATCTTTGCAACGATATAATAGCAATCAAAGCGATCCAAAGAGGACTTGCGATGCATAGAACTCTTCAACATCTCATGATCCGTGAGGATTCAGGACCCTGGCGATTTGATGAAGTTTTGACGGAGATTGACAAGATTCCTAGACGGAAGATATTCATCCAGGTGCTGCATCTGCATTCCAATCACTGCTCCAGATAAATGTCCCACAGCGCCATTGCGTCCCTTTCTCCTTCTCGCCAGAAGGTCCAAGAGGTCTGGGGCAGATGAAGAAAGAACGGCCACAGTTCACGCCAGGTTTCTTCGTCAACAATGTTATGCATGGCTCATTGTGTTCGCAGCGAGGAACGACCCGCTTTCCGAGCAGCTTCGACCATGACTCCTTGGCTACGATTGGGTCGATGACATCTTCCTGATCTTCGAGCTTGAAATGGGCCAAAGAATTTTTGGATGGCGTAGAAATTTTGTTAATTTCGCCAGGAGTGTATGTGGATGGCTGGTCGGGTTCTTCTGGGTCACCTTTAGAAGGTGTTGAACTTTGTGATTCAGTGTTATCCTGGGGATTGAGATTCGATGAGCTGTTGACGCCGGTGGAGCTAGGCGTCTCTCCAGACTTGGTTGCGGCATCCTGGATCGGTGTTTTCGGCTTGAAAAATCCTTTCAGACTGCTTTGTCCTTTTGGCGGCGCATTTTTAGCAGCACCTGATTTCGCAGTGCTGGTTTTACCGCGTTTCGGAGCTCGTGAAAGAGAAGCCGACTCTGCAGTGCGCTTGCCATTCGATGCCGGCGGCTCCAGTGACTTAGACGCTTCTGGCTTCGAAGACGTTTTCGATATTTGATTTTCAGTAGCAGAAGCTCCTTCTGCATTCGAGGTTGACTTCGTAGCATTTTCAGCTACATTGTTGTTCTCTCCTGGCAACGGAACTTTAGGACCCATCTGACCAGTGTCCTTCGCTGATATTGAAATGCTTTCTTGGGTGGACAGAGATGGCTTCTTCATGAACATATCTCGGATGCTCCGTCTCTTATCAAACTCTGGTATAAGCTTGGCCGATAAAGGAAGAAGATCTTTCACAGTCAATTCCTGCATCCTCAAACCTGCTTGGAAAATTCCTGGAGGATTTGTGATATCCTTGATATCAACCTCTTTATCGTCAAGTAACACTTTATCTTTGATGACTGCGTAAACGGGGCAGTGGTCCGATCCCATCAATCCCTCTTGGATATTGGAGTCAGAGAACCAATCTTTGCACTCCGGACTGACACAGATATAGTCAATACGAGATCCAAAGTTTCCAGGCCGTGCATTCTTCCTCTGCTCCCAACATGTGAACATGCCTGTCCGTTCAGGATGGAATTCTCGGCAGATGTCCACAAGTACAGCTTTCTCTCGCCCTTCGTCCCTTTCGCCGTAGACCTTTCCGCCCTCGAGTAAATGATTCAAGAGTCTCCGAGCCTGGGTGGAGAAGAACTGCTCAGCAGTCAGTCCATCCTTTCGCATTCGCTCCTGGGCATTGGCGGTATCAATCTCCGCTCGAATGATATTCAAGTCGCCTGCTAGAATAACTCGTTTTCCGGCCGCAACTAAGTTGCGTACTCTTGCATCAACAGCATTCAGGAAGCCTATACGGAACTCGTCCCTCGTCTCGTCCCTGTTTGCCGGGCAGTATGTTCCAATCAGCACGAATGCAGGGAATTCAAGGATAATACAACGGCCCTCCGAGTCCAATGCCGCAGCATCTACTGTAGATTCTCCATATTGTGATATGCTCGGGTATCCGCCAATCTGTTGGTCTTCCGGAAGTTCGAAGAAGCTTGTCGAGCTGTTTGGGGGACAGAGTATGCCTGTTATTCCAACTTCTGCTCGGATTGGAGCGCAGACGCTTGAACGGGTGTATATGGCGACTCCAGAGTATCCTGTGAAATGCCATGAGCAAATTTGATCGCGCACAAACTTTTAGAGTCAAAATATCACCTTTCTTATGCCTTGGAAGACTGAAATATACGTCCCAGCCTGGTACGAGAACCATATCATCTCGTAGGTCTTTCCGCTGGATTTTTGTCTCTTGCATGATAACTATGTCGGCTTCGAGGATGTCGAACATGGCCTAGCATTTCATTTAGTATAATCTCATCTGCAGCTCATACAGAGCTCTATGATAGCTGAACTCACCGCGAAGGTCCTCTTGTCGCGCCATGGCTGATATCCAAACGGGTTTCTGAAGTTGAAGATGGTAAGTCGGGCTCAGGCCCAAAATGTATGGCATGAAGTAAAAGCTTGTATTGTGCAGAATGTAGAATAGAAGAAGACGAACCTGATCCCGTTCACTAGAAAGCTGTCAATACCTGTGAAATAGTTCATGTAAAGCTTAACATACCATTCCAAGTCGTGATACGCAGCCCCATCGTGAACTGCCACCACTCGACGTGTGTTGAAGCTGTAAAGTCATCTCCCCATAGCCCTGCCTTTCTAAATACCTCCTCTCAAACTGGAACTGAGATCAAAGTGAGTCCATCGCCTTCTCGATCTCTGCAAACTCACCTGCCAAACCCCAGCAACCCTCGTCATTTTATCACGTGACTAGTAGTTAGCTATCGCTTAGTCATCCAGTTGGTGTTAGCCGGAAATCACTCCACCTGGAATCGTTGCCCTCCTTCAATACATTCACATCGCAGTTCAATTGCAATTCATAACACAACGATGTTCCCATCTCGCACCCTCCTGCGCGCTGCGGCGCCTCTCCGCTCCCCGGTGACCCGCCAGGCCGTCCAGAAGCGCCTCGCGCACACCGAGACCAGACTCCCGGCCGGAATCCAGGACAATGCTTTCAACCGCGAGAGACAGGCCGTGAAGGACCACGCTGCTGGTACTTCTGGTGAGTCGGAGCTGGAATAGAGATAGTATGGTGAATTAGAGCTGATACGTGCCTAGATTTGTGGCGCAAGCTTTCTATCTAGTAGGTCGTCCAACCTCCGCCGAATCGGAGCTCGGTATCGAAGGCCATTGAGCTAGAAGAGGAAGAGGCGGAAGAGAAGGGAGAAGATGGATAGAAGAAGAAGCAAGAAGGATTTGTGGAAGGAAGCTGACCCTTTATAGCGCCGTCATCCCCTGCCTGATCATCTCCGGCGTCAACGCCTACAAGCTCTGGAACGAGCATTGGGCTCACTGGGAGCACCTGGAGCCTCTTGAGGAGCGCACAGAATACTCATACCAGAATCTCCGCACCAAGAACTTCTTCTTTGGAAACGGAGATGAGACTCTCTTGTAGGTTCTCACCTCAATTTCATCTCAATCGCACCACAAGCCCGCGTGGCGGGAAGATGAATGGGATGGTTTGTGATTGAGTATGAAGAATAGTCACTGACATCTCGCAGCTGGAACCCCAAGGTCAACTACCACAAGAAACCTGAGTAAATCGAATACATACTACAAGTTTCTTTTGTGGACGAGAATAGATGTGAATAAAAAGGATAGAGAGGAAGGGGATGGTTGCGGACTGTATGCTTGTACATTATCTTGCAGTCACCAGAAGCAATGAGCAGATTTAAGCACCATTGCCGTATTCGCAAGCCCATCGCACTGTGTTCTTGTATCTGCATTGGGACTTTTCACGTCTACCTTGTATTATCTTATGCTCTGCCACATGATTCTTCGTAGATACTTTAGTATCGAATCCACTTCAATCTTCCTCGCATGGGTTTTCTGCTGTATCAGAGATGATGATTCGTGCATAGTGCGTGCATACGTGGTGGCACCCTCCTTGATGCAGTTCCCACCAGTCAATTATACTTACTTCACTTCTTTCTGCTTATATCAGAAGCCGGAAGAGTAGGGACACTGTTCCAACATTCCCAAACCTATGTTTTTATTCAATGGCTCTTGTGACATCTACTTCATAATCAGTGGAAATGGTGTTTGGGGCTTTCAAGGGGCCAAAAGAAAGGGGGGGGGTTATTTTGTCAAATATTAAATTTCTCACTATTTTTTCTAGAAAACTACAAATAAAATGAACATCGTTCGAATCAAACCAGCATCATAAATCCATAAAAGATCCGAACTAAAGGCTATTTCACAAGTATTTCTTCTTCTTTCTATGCTGCATAGCGCCATATACATCTGCCAATGTCTACAGCTATCATAACAATCATAACATCCATATCCCATTCGATCCCTTATCCCTTCCTCAAATCCTCATAGACCATTCTGGCATCCCCGACCAGTCCTCCCTCCCCCAAAGCGCTAAGAACCACCCCGCGTTTCGCCACACATTCTTTCATCCCTCTGCGTTCCTGCAGCCGCGCCCACTCGGCAAAGCACCTCTCAATTCCCTCCAATGCCTTCGTTAGCATTTCCGTTCTCCTTAAGCTACCCTGTTTTGCCTGTCCCGCTAGCCCCATATACGCATCAACCTGCCAACTCCACAACTCCGCCGACAGCGCCGCGTCCTCACACTCCAGTGCCCTCGGCAGAACAGCTGTCAAGATCTGCGAGGCAGCGGAAAACTCATATAGAGAGGTGAGGATGGAAGCAATGAGGCCCATGGCTTGCCATAAGTTGGGCAGCAGGCGAGCACGCCATGCTATAGTTGCAGCACGAACTGCAATGGAGAAGCCCTTTTGCGGGCGGCCGCATTTATTGAAGACCAACGCTTTCATGGTGAGCAGTTTAACACGGAAGAAGACATCTTCGCCTTCGCCTTTAAGATCTGCAGCGATCTCTTCTATGCGGCGGAGAGCATTGCTGTAATCACCCTGCCGCATCATAGCATCGACATGCAGGAAATTGATTTCGAAGGTGAGCTCGTGATCACCACCACGGCATTGGAGGAGTTGTGAAAGCAGTTGATCCGCTCCATCGAGATTGTCTTTGTGGAGGTCTTGCTGGAGCTGGAGGATGCCACGAAACATGAGGCAGTATTGGCTTACTTTCAATGATCGTAATGAATTTGCATCGAGGCAGTCGAGCTTTTCACGCGCTTCGTCATAGCGGCCTTTTTGACTGAGGAGATATGCAGAGCGGCAGGAGAACTTGAGGATGTCTTCGAATGGGGCCAGACAGGAATGACTGTGGAGGAAGACCTCGCAATATGACCAGGCCAGATGTGTGATGCCTAGACGGCTCCAGAGCGATGATTGCAGTAGCATCTGGACGCCCACATTGCTCATCATGTTCTTTGTAACACTGAGCTGTGAACTTCGTAGGATGTTCTCAAAGACAGTTGCTATACTTTCTCCGCTCGAAAGCCCCATCTTGGCTTCGCTGAGGAACGACGAGCTCCATAAACTCCACATGCCAGACTCCTTAGCCTTCACGCGAAGAAATGCAAGGCCGTCTCTTTCTATGCCAAGCATGTTTGTCTTATCAGATGCATTTATTGCATTTGGATGTGCTTTGCCAAAATGATACAGCCAACTCAAGCTAAAGTTCAAGCAGCCCATATCTTTGTTCTCTCGGGCAGTGGCCACAGTTTCCTGCATTGCGGCCACAGCTTCTTGGTAGCAGCCGAAATCTGCCTGCAACACCGCAAGGTTTAGCAATGCGTATTGGTAGAATAATCTGTCTCTGTTTTGCATGGTATAATCGAAGAATCGATGCAAGTTGTCAAAGGACGTAGGAAAATCTCCTGCTCTCCATGCATCGAGAAAGCTGTGATCATATTAGACGAGATCTCGACCAAGACTGAAGACAGGATGTTGACATACTTAACATAGTGCGATAAGCTCGGCACGGCAACATTGCTGTCCAAAATCCCTTTGAATTGATCTTGTAAAGCTTCCGGCACTCGATTCCCGATCTCTGTCATCGTCAGTGCTGCATATGCCAATACAAAGGCCTGCTTACTCTGCATCTGCTCGATTTGAAATTCGAGCAGTTTCTCAATATCATTTGTGCTCACCAATCCTTCGGTATTATCATTTTGACCGAGCACATTGCCATATGCCACATCCACAAATGTTTCGAGCGCATCCTGACTCCACTCGTCCGCTTCGTCTAATACAGCATCAAAGCTCCAAGCACCAGCATTGGGATTCCTCTTCTTCCAAGTATTCAGCGTAATCTGGCGATAGGCAATGAAGCTCTTCCAGAGCGACAGAGCATCATGGAACTTCAGTCGTGCAAACTCCAACTGCGCCCTCCTCACGAACGCTCCAAACGGACTCGTCCTCGACAGCAAGATCATCGTCTGACTCGGCAGCGGAATCCCCATCTCCATATCCATCTGTGACTCCTCGCGGTTCTTGGCGAGGAGATTAGACCTGCGTTCAAAAAACACATGTAGGGCATCTAGGGAATTGATGTCCCACATCTTCTTCACAAAGATGTCCCATAATGATCGACCGGGAAGACCTGAGGCTGCTGGATGGCTGCTTAATAGATTTTCAAAGTCTTTGATGGAGATGATGAAATTCAGACTACTTTCACGTGTTTCGCCGCCAGGAAGATTATTCTGAGGCTTCGGAAGACTTGAAGGTAGTAAATGAGAGATGATGAATGACAGAATTGGAACTGTAGATGAAGTCGGAACTACAGAGTCGGTGTATAGTTCAATCAGACATAGAAGCCCAATACTGGCTGGAGTGAGATACCTTGCCATGGTTCGGAATATGGTGTTCGTAGATGTTGAATGAAGGACTTCTGCATGGCTGTATAATCAGCTCACTGCAGCTTATGGAACTGAATTCATTTCAGAGTCATCTCAATAAGAACTCTCAACTTTCACGACTTTCCACACATCAAAGACAGCTTTGGAAGGTAGGTATGCTGTTTTGAGTTTGTAGACTTCGTCAGGGAAGGAACGCGTTCATGTTTGCTTTGGTTGCAAATCTTCGCGTAATCACGTGCATCCCATTAAATTGAATAGGGAAAAGTTCGTGGTCAATCATGGAAAAGTCTGCTCAGCATTGAATAGTTGGTTTCATTTGTATTATTGGGATTGTCCTTTCTAATGAATGACTATGTTATAATGGCTTGTCTTCATTCCATCTGATTTTCTCCCCATGCTTGCTCTTCAATTGACCTTCCTCCAAACGCTCATCTTCTGCGGCATCTTCTACTGTGAGCTTGTTGCTCGCCCAGATGCGCTCAATTGAAAGGTCAAAATTTCCAGGTATACGGTCAATCAAGCCCACGCCCACTGTTCTCACTCTTTGTCGAAGAAGCTCTGTTTGCGGCTCTATCACCACTCCATGATTCGTCCTCACAAAATCATTCCACTTAATGAGGACCGTCTCCCACTCTCCTGGCCTTCTAGCATATAGTCTGTGCTGGTGGATATCTGTAGACACAATTGATTCTGTCTGTAGGTTCACAAAATATTTCCGTCCATCAGACTTTATCCGCATAGCCAGGTAGGTATATGGATCGATGTTCCAGAGACTCTTTCCAAATATGGTGGGAGGCCTGTCTCGTGTCCTCCAAGCCGCATAGCCCGTACGTTGGATCTGCGGCCTGTTGACTGGGAGATCGATTGATATGCTGCCATGAAATCGTGCATATCCATTGGTGTTCTCCGACGGTGTTGGGTTTTCGGAGACATCGGGCGGCGTCCAGTCGAGATTGACTTTAGAGAATCCTCCCATATCAGCATCTGACATTACTTTGCATGTCTTGATTGATTCTGGGTCGTGGAAGGATGTTAAGGGATAGGGTGCCGTAGGAAGTCTGACAGCTGCGCCTGTCAATGCTGTGATGAAAAGTGTCAGTCATGGTCTCCGGGTACACAACATCAATTTATGAGGAAAGAACTATATGCACCTAGTTTTGAATATCTCTGAAATTCTTCAATGCTTCGGCCAATGAAGCCCTTGTTCAAACTTCTGGTCACCCTCATCCTGAATCTTGGAGCTATTGTAATCCGAGTAGTGGCCGTGGATCCGTCACTTTTGGCCTTGTTGCCAGAAACTAGCTGGCGATTGAAAAGACCCACAAACTTATATGGCCTGCAAATATAACTGTGTATGTTTATTAAAACGAATACAACAATATTTCTGTCATTCAACTCAGTGGGTGCATCAACAAGTGTTGGCACTAGCTGCAGATCCGTGATGAGGCGGCTGAGAGTGACTTCATCGGATGTTCGGAATAACGTTATTCCGAAAGCTCCGGCAATGCTTAATTAGACCTAGTCACATAACGTGCCAACGTCAACTTAGGTACAAGGCAAGGCCAGTCTAAATCATTCAGATCACATCTTCATTTGTCTCAATTCTCACCTCTTTAATCCTTTATGTTTTATAATAACTTTTTCATATATTCTTTTCTAGAGTTAGATTAGAAATCCTGTCCTAAAGCTGGTCATGGCAAACATCATCAACAGCGTAGAATGATATTCCGTCGGTGGTTGAATAGCTCTTCAAGCCCCTCTACGCAGTAATGCAAAATGAGATTCTCTTTATTTGCCAATAGGATAGGATGTCTCCTGTCGTATCTTAAGGCATAGCCATTGATGGCTTAGTCTCCATGGCAGCCTCATTGATTTAAGAGACCTCACGTTATAGTCTACGCCGTCTCCTACATCTCCTTCTATATCAACGTGAAGAAGAAGAATAAGAAGAAGAAGGAGCAGCAGCAGCAGCAGCAGCAGCAGCAGCAGCATGCATTGCTTTCTTCATATGTGCTCATATATATGAGAGTTTGCCTCATTTGTAAATAGAATTCTCAGAATATCTTTGTCCATAAATTCTTTGTCTATAAGCTCATTGTTCATAAACTGTTTCTCCCCTCGCCACGTCCGTTGCACACTCCATGTCATATGATAATGGTTTAGATAGCATAAGTGACAGATGGATGAGAGCGGAATACTCATTGTGTGTCCATTTAATTTCATTATAAGTATATAACAGTGAAGCCACTAGAAGGTCTTCTAGCTCTTCACATTGACCCTCTCTTCCAAGATCACCGTCCCATCCTAAATGGTGAGTTCAGCTGACTGGTTTCCCCATTCAGAGGGAATCTTGCCCCGGCCAATCGAGGGGCTCGACCTTGCGGGGGTCTTGCCGCGTTCCTCGAAGATATCGACGGTAGGATCGCCTCGAGCCCTCTTCAAGCGCCGTACTCGATGGCGCATAGCGCGCTTGCCATACGCACAATCCCCAATAACGATAAAAGAATGGTTCCTCTCCTCGTCCCTTCCTCTTTTCTTCCTTCCTGCTCAACCCCAAATACACCTTCTCTTGTTGAACCTTTGATCCACCATCCTTTAATTGACCTTCGCATTCGTTTCTTGATAGTGTCAATTACATTCAAAGCTCCTTCCCATTGAGTATAATACGCCTTACTCAATCTTCACTTCTCATTTACTACTTCTCAATAAAAGGTATGTCGACGCGTCTTCCATCATCATGCTTCATCATATATCATGCTTCATCATTATATGTCATGATCTATCATGCATTATATCCATAGACCATGTACCACGTGGATTTCTTATGTGAAATATCTTGTCTGATATATGTTACATGTATTTATCATATGCTAACATACTTCTTCTAGTCTAATACCTTATAACCTTCGTTACAAGTTTACAATGACCTCCAATAAGTCTTCTAAGATGAACTCGGTCGACAAGAAGATCTGTTTTGATCTGATCACCCAGCACCTCGACCGCATTGAGGCTTACAAGGGCGCTGAGATGTCCACTGATAGTGACGGTTCTGGTCCAAGCCCCATGAGTGAGTCCTCATTCAAGGGTCAAGGTACGCCACATCCCTTTTTTCTTTTTTAGCGCTCAACCTTCCTGCCCCTTTCTTTTTTTCCTTTTGTCGCTCCTCAACCTTCCCACACCTCCTTAAACCTTCTCACATCTTCACCTAATCTTGTATCATCTTGTTTTATTATTCTTTCATTGTTGATTATTCTTGTGTGTTGTATACTTGCACATTGGTATTTCATTAGCATTTGGCCACTGGAATACATTTCATCACACCCACACCTTGTTTCAATCCTCACTCTGATATATCAATATCCATCTTGGTTATTTGTTGGACTGTTTAATATTGTCATGCTGCATATGTGATTTTATGACTGTTCTTGAAGTTCATCCTAATCTAATGGAACATTTCACTGATATTTTGTACTGTAGATATTACGCCAGCTGTCATGAAGGAGCTCTCACTTGACAATGGCCCCAATGGCATTGTTACTCCACATCGTCCGGTCAAGAACGCTAGACGTAATGCTGAGTAAGTTGCTTGCAAGCCATTCTTTGTTTCGATCACATGTTGACACTGCCAGTGCCTTTGTTCGCGTTGGCAAGGACTTTGATGCCAATGATCCATTCACCACGCGTGATGACCTTGCCGGCACTTCAATCAACCGTAGCATGCGTCGTCGTGCCCAGCGCGAGAAGCTTCGTCCCACTCGCTCTACTCCATCTACGAATGACAAGATCTTGAAGAACTGGCGCGTTGATGAGCCTGCTTCTACTGATAGCTCACCACTTCATGCCAAGCGTGAGCGTGTAAACATCCGCACCCGTATTCCTGACAGTGTTGTTATCGACAAGAACAATTGCCAGCTGTTCTATGGTCCAGAGGCTTGCCTTTTCGTTGCCAAGTAAGCTTCACTTTTTCCAGGTCCATCACCATTTACTGACATGCTCAACAGTTTGAACGCTGATAATTCTGAGATTGAGCTTGAGGCTGCCATTATCGAGGCATTCCGCAAGTATGGTCAAGTCTACGCCAAGATTACCCGTGATAAGAAGAATATGCCATTGGCTTTTGTCCAATTTACTGTAAGTAACTCGCATCCTAATAAGTTTACTACTAACTTCGATTCGAGAAGCGCTCTGATGCTATCCGCGCCAAGGAGAATGCCAAGGGAACCGTCATATTTGGTCGTGGCATTCGTATCGAGTGGTCTAATGCCAATCGTAAGTCTGAACCTTTACCATCTTGCATGACCTTCCAATGTCTAATGACGTCTTCAAGGTAATTACCACCTTTCTCGTCGTGATAGTGGTGAAGTCACTGAGGATGCCGCGCGTGCTCTTCTCGAGGAGTTTGGTGAGATCGAGCGCATCCACTTTCCATCGGAGACCGAGACCATTCTCTTCAACTTGGGCCGCGGTGCATTTGTTACCTTTGCCAATTATCAGAATGGTCGTGTGGCGTTGAATGTAAGTTCTTTCCATTCTCCTTCTTTATTGATAGCTGACTTGTTTGTTTACAGGAGCTTCGTGATTCCGATGAGTGGAACTTTCAGGCCAAGGGCAATGATCGTTCTCCATTCCCTGGAAAGGCTGCTGTCTTTCCTGGCAAGGTGCCTGCTCAGGCCTACGTTGACAGCTATGATGTTGAGAGACGTTCCATCTTCGTCGGCAATTTGCCAGTCAATGTTACGGACGGTCAGCTTCGCGAGCTCTTTGGTCACCTTGGCCACATTGTCAACATTACGATCAACCATCGTCCATCCATTCGTGAGGGTCAGTCTAGCATTCCTTCACACACGTTCATTTCTAATACTGACTATTCACAGGATGCGATATCAATACCTTTGCATTCATCGAGTTTGTCAGCCCTGCCACTGTTCAGGAGGCCATCTCAAAGATGGTAAGCTTTGTTGGAATCTACTTTTGAACATTACAAATCTAATTATCATCAGAATAACTACGCCTACGCTGGTTGTCGTCTCAAGGTTGACGAGAAGAAGCCCCATGAGCAGGTCGCCTCTGCTCGTCGTAAGGCTGCTGCTACACGCGATGCTCGTGATGCTGCCGCCGCTGGCGCTATCACCGCGACTCCATACTTTGGATCACCATATGTTTACCTGGGATATCCAACTCCGTATACGCATGGATACAATCCTTACCAATATTCTGCTGTCCCTTACGGTGTCACCCCCAGCCCAGATTCTGGTGCTACATTTGGCATCGACAGTACTGGTCCCCCACCAGCCTTCAATCTTGGCCCATATGCTCAGGTCGACTACTATGGCCAGGGTCAGCATCAGGGTCCGATGATTCAATATGCTGTTCAATATGGACCACAGGCTGATGTCTTCCATCAGACTTCACCAACCGGCAGTGTTGATAGCAATGGCTTCGTCGTTGTCACTCCTGCTCATGCTGCTGCAGAGTCTTATGCCAATGCGCAGTGAATTCATTACGCGTCTCGTCTGGAACTTGCTCGTTGTTGTGACGGGTTTTGCCTGTTCATCTTCTCGACTTGTTTTCATGACCAGCGTTCTCTATTCGACTACTTTCAACAAATCTGGCTTTTCATTTCATCATGAGGTTTCGGGCCCAATCTGGACGTGTGCCTTGATTGATTTCGGTCAGCACAGGTCATTCAGCTGTCCTATCACGCGATTCATGGACTTTCATCTCGGGTCTACAACATCATCTCAAGTCTTTTCGCCGCCGTTAGCATTCAGCTGCTGTCCGACAAGATTTCGGGATGTATTCGCCAATAGGACACTTGCGACTTTTGCCGACTGATTTCGTTTGTCGTCAAGTTCACGTCACACGGCGTATGATTTTTAATAATGTTCGTGGCCCATTCTGCTGGTCTCTGCATATTCTTGCAAGTCAGTTATAGGTCATAGGATAGGGTCTATTCAAAATCATCGACATTGAAACACTGCTCAGAGCTCACTCAGTCACTTCAGGTTATTCCTGTAGATAGTTCGATCAATGCAGTGAAAGCAATTTCCAGTACTTGTGATGTGCTTGTGATACTCGTGATGTATTTGTGAAGCACTGCATCTTCTGTGACTCTTTGCCTTTGAGATGAAATACCTAATACTGTACAATACATACATATGACTTTCAACTAATGGTCATTGGTGACATCAGGTTATTGATTCTTGTTTATGCATCGGAGTCATCATTGGCGACGGCGAAAGGCGTAACCATGTTGAGCATGCCGAGAACTTAAAAAGAAGCAAATAATCCCACGCAGAAACTTTCTAACCTCATTCGTACTGGACGGAAAGTTTCGCGGGATGACAGGACTGGGGTGCCAACTTTGAAGAAAAGCTTAAAAGGCGATACCGGACTCTTTCTTTTCTGCTGTTTCTGTTTCTGTTTCTGTTTCTGCTGTCGAGTATTCTTGAGTATTCTTGAGTATTACCCCGTACTGCATACCTCACTATTCGACGCAATTGATGCTGATGCTGATGCTCATGCTGTTGTGCTGATTACGAAGTATTCTGTGAGCTTATCGTGGGTCACTACTACCGAGCCTTTTCAAGCTTCAATAACGTCTACGTCCATTCATTCATTCATTCATTCATTCATACATCAGCAACCTCGAATTGATCACGAAGTTTTCACCATGGGACAGCCTTCGACCCAGGCATCTAATGCCTTGATCTATCTCACTTACGGCGCCTTCCTGTGCGTCCTTTCCTTTCCAACAATTGGGCAATCTCATCTCCGCCAGATCGCGGGGTATTGCGGGGTCCGCTTGCTAACTGCACCTCACGTAGGGTGTTTGGATGTTATATCGCCTGGCGTCTGCGGCATCAGACGAAGGGCGAATACCTGTCTAGTAACGGGACTCAGTCTGGTCAGATACACTCACACAGCTGCTGCGTCTGCTGTCGCCCAGCAGAGAAGTTGCCAGCAGCATCTCATCCCATCTCCCCCTCTTCGCAGCGAACCGAAACTAATATTGGATCGCAGCCGGCCCTCTGGCACTGAACTTCGTCGCTTCTGGTGAGTGCTTCAAGGCGCCATTGTCATTGATTCGATGAAAGGCGGCAGCAATCCGCGTATACGCAACTACCCAACATGACACCAACATGGAAAGCGCAAGCAGAGTGGAATGCTCGATGACAGATATGAGTTGCAAGTTATGAAGTCGTAAGGTTCGTATTTGCAGAAACAACGATGCCTCTCAACTCCTCTCCTCTGGATCTTCAGCAGCTGCTGTTCTCCCAAGACTGGCGTTCGGCTCTGACGGCTGTGGAGAGCAAGGAGGGGATTGGGAGTGACATTGTGTGGCTTCACTACGGGCGCTGAATCTGGTTGTATATCTGGGATCTACCTCTTTTCTCTGCTGAGAAGAGATATCTCGATATTTCGTCCAGAGGAAGCTGAGATTGTACCGTAAATACTCGATCAAGTTAATGCTTGCGTGGGAAAGTGCTGCCGCTTCGAAAACCCCCCTCCCCCCAGTTTGCAGATTGCTGACCTTATCTTCTTTTTTAACCAACAGCTCTCGGCTCTGGTATTCTCTTCGCATATCCACAGCTAGCTACTATCGCTGGCGTGCAAGGCCTGGTGATCTATGCCGTTAGCTCAGCTGTCCCTCTGATGATCTTCGCGGTCCTTGGTCCAGTTATCAGAAGCAAATGTCCTGAGGGTTTTGTCCTTACTGAGTGGACAAGACAGAGATATGGCTTGGTTGCAGCCATGTATTTGAGTTTCTTCACGCTGGTGACGATGTTCTTGTACATGATTGCAGAGCTCTCTGCCATGCAGCAGATCGTCACCGCTCTGACAGGACTGAACGGCCTACCAGTCATCATCGTGCAAGCCGCAGTTACAACAATCTACACCTGTAAGTCTCTACTCTTCTTATACTATATCCAATACTGACTCCTCCAGCTCTCGGCGGTTTCAAAATCTCCTTCCTCACCGACAACATCCAAGCAACCATGGTCCTCCTCCTCATCATAATCGCCACCATCACTATTGGCGTGACCACCAAAATCGACCGCGACCTCGTCGAATCCTCCGGTCTCCTCAACGCTTCCCTCCTTGGCTGGCAACTCCTCTACATCCTCCCCGTCGCCATTCTCACAAACGACTTCTTCCTCTCCAACTTCTGGATTCGCACCTTCGCCTCCCGCACCGACAAAGACCTCTACATCGGCGTCTCCACTGCCTCTGTCGCCGTACTCGTAATCCTCGTCCTCGTCGGCGTCACCGGTCTGCTCGCTGTATGGTCCGGAGCCCTGCCAATCGGCGAAGACGGCTCCATCGCCTTCTTCATCCTGCTCGAGAGTCTGCCATCCTGGGTTGTTGGCATCGTACTCGTCATGACCGTCTCCCTCTCCACCGCCGCCTTCGACAGCTTCCAATCCGCCATGGTCTCCACGGCCTCCAACGACCTTTTCCGCAACAAGCTGAACATCTGGTTCATCCGCGCCGCCGTCGTCGCACTGATCTTCCCCATCGTCGTCATCGCCCTCAAAGCACCCAGCATCCTGCAAATTTACCTGATCTCCGACCTCGTGTCTGCCTCCACCATCCCCGTCCTCGTCATCGGCCTCAGCGACCGCTTCTACTGGTGGCGTGGCTTCGAGGTCGTCGTCGGCGGCTTCGGCGGCATCCTCACCGTCTTCATCTTCGGCACCATCTACTACGGTAACGCCGAGGCCGGCGGCAGGCTCATCCTCCTCGAGGGCGGCTTGTATGCGAACGACTGGAGCGCCTTCGGCGCATTTGTCGCTGCGCCCGTCGGCGGCCTGCTCTGGGGCTTCGGTGCCTTTGTGCTGAGGATCAGCGTGCAGTGGGTGTATGCGAAGGTCAAGGGAGAGAAATTCACTGCGCTTGATAAGCCGGTTTATCTCACCCGCCCGAGATCGGCGCAGGGGAACGAGTATGCGGACGAGGGCGAGATTGCCGTCGATAATGAGGCGGAGATTGTGACGATTACTCATATGGGAAAGTTTTTTTAGAGCTTTTCCTTTGAATTCATAGTATGATGCTTGAGAGGTGCGATGAGAGTGAGGTGAAGGTGGATCTTCAGCAAACACCTGCTGGCGTTCTGAAGTTCCAGATCATAATAGGGGGAGACGTGATCGAGATGAGGCCCGACATGTCGAGGATCTCCAAAATTGTCATACTGTTATCTTTGTTTCGTTCGCGGTTCGAAGGCTTCGAGTTTCTTCCAAGTACTCTTTCAGAAGCCGCTGGACATGATATTTTTTCTGTCAGTGGAGATTCGGCTCATATAACGATCCTTCGAAATATACGTCGTAGAGATTTAGCAGAGAGAGAGAGATATATATATATATATAATATACAATATATTGTTAAATTTCCTAACCAAGAGTCCCCAAGGGCCCAAGTAAGATACAAGCCATGCAGCTCCGCTGCTCGAATAACGCAACAAATTTCCGCTCTGAACATCCATCTATTCCATAATCCATCCATATCCCTCTCCCAAACCCTCCCAAATAGCCATCTAAATCGCCAACACACCATTCCTCCAAAAACCCCCAGATAGTGCTCATAATCATCTACAGGTCCCTGCCCACCGGCCCCAAGCCCGTCCTCCTAAGCACCTCAGTGCCCAGCTCCCACGCCCTGCCCAGCAGCTGGAAGATGGGCGGGACGGGAGCGGTGTTGACGCGCGACAGGTGCAGCTGGATGAGCAGGCAGGCCATGCTGATGAAGGAGGCGAGGGAGAAGATGGAGATGGTCTCGCGCGTCTCGCGGCGGATGTTGATGTGGCGCTGCGTCGTGTGGTAGCCTACTGTGAGGGTCTGATGGGGCTGGTCAGTGCCGTCGGGATGCTTGGGGGAAGGAGAAGGAGACTGAGGGGCGACGGAGAAGGGTGAGGGAGAAAGGGAAAGGCAGCATGTACGCTGGCTATGCTGATCCAGGCGGGCAGCAGCTGCCGCGGGTCTTCGCTGCCGCCGGAGAGGTAGAGGACCCAGGATGTTATGTAGGCGTTGATAGAGTTTATGGTCAGGAGGCGGACGAGGGTTGCTTGCGGGGTATAATGTAAAAGCCTGCGAGGACATAGTCAGACATCAGATGAGGTGGGCGGAAAGGGAGAGGGACGTACCAACGCGACATAAGACAATCGGTGAAGAAAAAGGATAGATACGCTGATGCGCCGCACTGCACAACTCGACGTTAGCCGCTTCTCTGTGACATACATTGTCCCCTTGCAGAACTTCGGCTTTTGCTCGCACAGGGCACGCATGCAACCGTCCTCCAGTCCTCCATGTATATGCATTCGAGTATGGATAGGCTCACCCAAAGCAACGCCAGAAACACCTCCGTAACCCTAAACCTCCTCTCGACACTCCACAGCACGCCCTCTTCATCGCCCACCATGCCCACGAACGTGAGCAGACATCGCAGTCCCCACCATGCGGCCGGGAGGGTGCTGAGCCCGCGGCAGAGAAGCAGGGGGATGTGCCAGCGGCTGTTGACGCCGAGGAGGACGGCGACGGAGGGGTGGAGCACGGACTTGCGGCGCGCGGAGAGAGGGCTCGGCGGCGTGGGGAGGAGGGCGGCGAGGGAGGAGGAGTAGGGCGGCGAGGGAGAGGCAGGGTCGAGCTGTGAGGGGCGAGGGCGCGGGGGGAAGGGGTGGCGGAGGGAAGCCAGAGGGTAGGGGACTACGGCATGTGCTGCCGCATTGCAGTCGGGGGTGGTCGTGGAGGAGAGGCGCAGTGGGTGTGAGGTCCCGGATTCTTCTTTCCTATGGTATGGCTGGGATGTTGGAGGAGGTCGAGGGGGGGTGGTGCGTTATGTATCTCGCGGGCACAGGAGGTGGCTTTGAATGAATGATGAGAAATCAATGAGCCTGGAGAGACGATGTGATGATGTGAGACTGAGAGAAATTGGATGCAGCCGTCGTGCATGAGAGGAAGGGAGAATAGAGAGGGAGAGACTGTGAGTCTGGGTGGTGATGGATGTTTTTGCGATGCTTGGCTTGGACTTTTCTTGGATGATACTGTACAGATTGCATTGGACGTGCATGCAGCCTTATCAGATTCAGATAGATGCAAGCAAGGTACCGCCTCTTTTGTCTGGATCTACAGTCTGGATCTACAGTACAGTAAATTATTTATTGCCTCTGGACATGCAAGTACTACATGCCTACAAAATCGTAATTTTAATCTTCCAAACTAAATCCAAAATCCAAATCCACAATCGTAAAATCCTCATCTCCTCATCCCTATCCGTCCTGTTCCTGACCTGACGCCAGCCCAGCCAACCGGGCCTACCCTTTTACCGAGCCTCCAAGAAAAGTTCCCCCCAGCGGCCTCGCAGCCTCACCACCACGACTTCCCTCCGCACCGCTCCATCCAGCAGTCCGGCCATCCCACACACAGCCATGGCGCACCTCCTACGCCGGCCACTGGGCCTCAATCTGCAGACCCGCGCGCCCCTCTCCCTCTCCCTGCACGCCCGCGCCTTCAGCCACGCCGTCCCGCGCCTCGGCCCTCCCCGAAACATGCAGGCCCAGCAGCCGCGCCCGCCCTCCGAGCGCAGCATCCGCATCGCTTCCAAGGAGATGGGGATGACGGCGTCTGACCTGGGGTTACTGCCTGGTGCGCCGTTCCCTCTGCCTCCGCTCCCTCTGCCCCCCCGCCTCCGTCTCCCATAGACTGACACCTGCGTGCTTAGACACCTTCATCGCGCCCTCGGGCGCCAACGCGCCGTCGCTGTTCAGCTCGCCCCTCGCGGCGCTCTCCATGCAATGGACGCGGCTCAAGCGCAAGACCAGCGACCTGCTCGTCGTGTCGATCTACCGCTGGACGAACCACAAGTGCGGCGTGAAGATCCACTTCCGGCAGACGGCGCCGACGGCGAAGGCGCTGCACCAGGCGATGTACACGGCCTTCGCGGCGGGGGACCTCGCGACGCTGAAGCGCATCACGGCCGACGGGCTCTTCGACAGCTTCTCGGCGCGCGTGCACGCGCGGCCGCGCGGCGAGAGGTGGGTCTGGGAGCTGGTGAGGTACACGAGGAGGCCGAGGGTCATGAGCAATCGCGCCGCGAGTCTGATGGTCGATGATGCGGGGATAAGGCAGGCGGTCGTGAGGATCTGTAGCAGGCAGAGGCTGACGAGGTATAAGGCGGATGGGAGTGTGGTGAAGGGCAGCGGCGAGGAGAGGGAGGTGAAGGAGTATGTGGTTATTCAGAGGAAGTTGTGGAAGGGGAAGGAGGGGGAGTGGGTGGTGTGGGGGACGACGGAGGAGACGACACAGGAGATGGTGGAGGAGGCGAAAAAGAAGGCATTGGAGTAGGGAGAGGAGGCTGTGACAATGGGGCGTGAGATGTACATGAGATGAGCTGCGATGGATGGATGGGGAATTTTTGCATAGCTGGGAGTCGGTGTATCAATAGAATGTGTAGCATACGTTAAAGTGTATCAAAAGACTGTTTTCACGCGGCACAAAGCTCATGAATTCGGGCGGAGGATAACGAGAGATGCTGATATCCTGAGAAAGATGTCAATGTGTTGGATGAGTTATAGAGAAGCTCGTAGTCACATAGTTCTCGGAGAACCTTACATTGGCTGGCCATGGCAGTCAGTCCGCGAAAGTTTTGAATTCCGCATGCTAAGTAGAAAAGCATCCATCCTGGGCAATTCCCATGCCAAGATTCACAGATAAGATCACAGATGCAAAATGTTTAAGAATAAGAATCATGTTCATTGCCAGACCAAAACTACGTCCCCGTCATTTTGCTGAAGGCTCGGGACCAGCTAATAGTCCCTGACGAAATACATCCTCGCAAAAGCAAAAAGCAAAGTAAAGGTCGTCGTTAATCGAACAAGTCGCTATCCCAGCCAGATAAGTTATGCCATTTTGCGTTCTTCTAGAAGAATGCGGGTATCATCAACGCCCTCCTATCACAACCGTATGCATACGGTGACCAAAGCCATCGGGGAGGCAGGCAAGAAGTACAACGAGATGTGTCTAAACGCACTTCTGTCATTGATCCTCGTGGCGACGGAGCGATGAGGTGTTGGGAGATATATGGACTTAGAAACCGTGGACCTTGGGTGCATGTTAGCTCGCTGTCTCGAAGAACATAGGTCGGGAGGCTGCTCACCTTGATGGTCTTGGCATCTAGCTCCAGCCCTTCTTTCTTGTCGGTGAGGAATTCCTGCACATCCTTGCGCTGGTCTCCCTGGAGCTGGATCACCTCTCCCATCTCAGTATCGTTGACAATGGTGCCATTGCAAGCTATCATCCTCGAGTCAGCATTTGCCCGACGGCGGGGTAGAGCAGCTGGAGCAAACTTACCGAACTTCTTCTTGATGACCTTGAGGATCTTCTTCTGGTCAAATTTCTTGGGCAGTCCTTGAACCGTAGTCAGAGTCTTACGACCATTGCGCTCTGTGATCAGAAGTATGTTAGCAGCTTATCGCGCCGATGCAAGGTGGGGAGGCGAAGGGGAGGCAAGGCTGTGCAACGCCAGCGTGCAGGCGTCGTCGACAATCATGATCATGATCAGAGGTTGAAGGAGAGGTGAAGGTGAAATACGTACGCTGAATACGGATATGTATGTAGTTCTGCGACTGCTTTGTCTCTCCTGTGTCTTCGTCGGCTTCGGCGAAGGGGTCTGTAATAGCAACTGTCAGCCCTGTTTCTCCAATATTCCTTGGCGATAAGCGCCGTCTACTGTGTATGATGTAAAACGGCCGTTCGACATCCACACAGCTGCGCGACGGTTCTCTCGCAAGGAGAACGCCGCGAAGTGGCAATGCGCTCGATGGAGGTCCAACTCACCGAAGGTCTTGAGATTTTCGATTGACATAAACTCGAGTGTTCCTGGTAACCTGGGGTTGTGGTCTTGGTGGGGGTTGTCAAGTATACGGTCTTCGCGGAAGTAGTCGCGGTGGATCTGGGTGTTTCTTTACGAGAGAAAGACGGAGCTTATGTAGTTGAATAGAGTTGAGAGATCGCGATGTGAATGTTTGGGTTGTGCGGTGGTGTTGTTGTTTTGAGGAAGAGGAAGAGTAATACAGGATGAATGATGAAGGAGGATGGAGGCGCGGGGCTTTGTGTTCGGAAACGAGTGCCTCAGTCACTGTCCGATTGCACCAAACCTATACAGGCCTAATTTGATTCGCTTTGGGACTGAATCACGGCTAGCTGCGTGTCACGTGCCCTTGCAGAAGATGGGCTGAAAGGGGGGGGAGAGAAAGAGGGAAAGAGGGAGAGCGAGGGGCAGAAAAAGCACAGCCGAACTGACACGGGTGGGTGGGCGATTCAGCGGCAATACTCCAGCGATACTCCAGCAATACTCCACGGTGGCGACATCAGATGCTGGGGCTGGCTCCCACTAATATTGGTTAATATAATAGTATTGGTTAATATTGGCATATGTCTGATTTGCTATTGCACCACTACTACTGTCAAAGCCATTACATATCCCCTCCCCACGCTCAAGCTCAGTCAGCTCTTGTCTTACTGCCTGTGGTAGCCACTTTTGCTCTCTTTTGCTCACTTTTGCTTATTAGTACATTTGTCCAAGTCATGATTTGCCCCCAATAACAAGCATGAGTCTTGCGGCTTTGAAGTGAATGACTTGTGGCTTTGGCTTGTCATCTTACTGTGACAGATCGACTGAGGATGGACTCGTCAGAGGATGGAAGCACGCGAATAAATGCAGTTTGCTCTTTTAGTCAAGCTTATGCTTGCTTCTTGTACTCTGCGTGCACGCTGGGTCTTTTGCCTGAATTGACCATGCGAATGAAGTGTAGCTATCTCCCTCACTCTTTAGTCCTGGTGTTTCGAACTGTACTCGCCTGCCTCACGCTCAATTCACACCTTCACACACGAGTAATGAGAGTTCTAAAACGAAACTTACGTTAGCTATCTGGGAGCCTGCATGCATTTATACAGCATTTTGACGTAGACCGCCTTCCTCGAGCTCCAAGCTCCGACTATTCCCCTGAATATGGTTATCCAGTCGTTCTTCATACATTCTATCCATCGACTGACGCGATCAATCCTCCGGACTTGTGATATCACAGCACACATATCCACAGCGACAGCGACGAGACAGCGATATTGTTCCGAGCAAAGATGCTGCCTCCTTTCATTTCTCCAAGAAAATATGGGTATTTGAGCTGTAAAGTACATGATTATGATGATGTCTCGCCTTCTAGCGTCGTATGTATGCGAAGTCGGATACCTTAAGTTGTTGGAGGCGCTGCTGGAGCTGCTCCTGAAGCTGTTGGTGGTGGTGGTAGGAAAATTGGGAGATATGTCTAACGATATTTTGTTATTCATTGCTCAACTGGGCAGAAGGGGACAATCGATTCTTACAACAACGATTGACAATACTGCAGAAGATGGGTCAGCGAAACTCCGAATATCTTTCTTGATTCACTTACAAGACATGCCGACGGTCATATATGCTGGTTGGGACGAAGCAGGCTTAACATCTGGGCTCTCGGAGAGCCAGTTCTGGACGGCAACGACGAAGGAGCCCCTATTGATGTTAGAGCGCATCCATCGTGCCTGTGGACATTCCCATACCATCCGATGTACTTATTCCTCGTGAACATGGCGGCCATTGGCAGTGTGCTGGCCAAGGTGCCGGTGAGATCTCCCAAGGCATCTTTTGCAGACGGCTCCTGGTAAGGGATGACTGCGACTGAGGTTAGAACTGGCCGAACTCCCAGCTCACAGCTTGGAAATTGTGTGTTTGGGGGGGCTTACTCAGGTCCTCCCTGCGCATATCTTTCTTGGTCGCCATTGCGAATATATATATAAATTGCGAAGGAGTGTGGAAGAATCAAATACTCTGTGAACTGTAAACTGGCAATCTGGTCGTCGCAAGATTAACATCACGATGGGCTGAGCGCGATGATCCCCAGCTCCAGATCTCAGTGGGAACTCTCCTGCAGGTTAGGCCATTTTGGGGCTAGGGGCTTCGAGATGGGGGAAGCAGCACACGCTGATAAGGGCGCGATTAGGCGATTAGGCGATTAGGTATATCAGATGGACATATCTGAATGAATGAATGAATGAATGAATGAATGAATGCATATCTTAATATTGAGGTCTCCTAATTTTTAATTCCCTTCATCTAAAGTTTAACAATAATACTCATGAAAAACAATAAAAGCAATGTAGGTCTAACAAAGTACCTCGTTCCTCACTACTCAGTCGAAGCCTAGTAATTTATTTAACTTGCCATGAGTTGTGAGTTGTGAGTTGCTTATAACAGATTTTAGTAGGATATAGATTAAAGTGTAAGTAGTAATGTGCTCTGTGTATCCGTAAGATCAAATGATGATTCTGACCCACCCTTTTGGGCAATACTGTGTCTGTATTGTATATATTATAATATTATATTATAATATTTATATTATACAAAGGCACATTGGACAGCCTCCGCTCCGAAGAGTACTAGGATAATCTCGGTCATACCCGCCTGTACGGATGCACCTAAGTGTACATACACACATAATACATACATACATATCTAGTACAGTACTTAGATATCCAAAGTAACGGGAAGTAACGGGCATCAGCTCTGTCTTCTCTGTCTTCTCTGTCTTCTCTGTCTTCTTCTTCTCTGTCTTCTTCTTCTTCTCTGTCTTCTTCTTCTCTGTCTTCTCTGTCTTCTTCTTCTCTGTCTTCTCTGTCTTCTCTGTCTTCTCTCGTCCTCACCACACTCCCCTCACCAACGACAGCAGCACAGACTTACAGTCTATTATTCACTGGCTGGGTGTTGTGTATTATACCATGTATGTACTGTACATACACACATATGTACACACATATGTACACACCTACACATGTACTCATGGCTGGCTTAGTAAAGCAATCCCCTCGGGCCGGTCGTCCTTGGTCGTCCTTGTCCTTGTCCTTCCTTGTCCTTGTCCGAATACTGGAGTGTCCTAGAATAGCTAGGTATAGCACACTATAGTACGTATATGGTACAAAAGCGGTCATGCCATTATTTCCATAATCTATATACATATATACTACTATCAGATAAAAGGTACCTATTTACCTATGTGAACTCTAACTCTATACTCTCGGTATACTTCGTAAGTACTCTTCCTCTAGTAAACATGCTAAGATACGCGACCGTGGATAGCAGCTACCCGCACCACACCCACACCACAACCCACACCACATCCTTACTATCCTTACTATCCTTACTATCCTTACTATACGTACTGTACAATATCAGTTTCGACCAACTGTACTCGCTCCCTCACCCACTCCTCACCATAATATACACAATATACACAATATACAAAACTCCCATTCCTTTGCTCACTTACATAAAACATAAAACAACGGAAGAGCCATCAGAGTCTGTCTCATGCTTGTCTATCATTGTACCCCCCCCCCCCACACACGCCCAAGATTGCGTCTTAGCTCTCTCCCGGCCCTGCCCTGCCCTGCCCGTGCCGTCGTCTGGCTCCGGCTGGGCTGCCCCAGGTCAACATCGTCGAAGCCGACGTCCTCAAATCTCACAGATTCCCCATTAGTCGACGAAACACCACAACGCATGCGAACACACCATACTCGTCACTCTCGAGATCACTATAGCTGCCATTTATGTAATCCCAAAAGCGCATTAATCACAGGCATGGCGCATCACCTCCAACCTCCGCGATGACCACCCGACCACCTCAGCCCAGCCAGCGGCAGCCGCAGTCGCAGCGGTCGTTGAGTGGCAGTGGCATGCTGCAGAAGCAAGCGCAGCAGCGCAGTCTCCTTCACCAGAATCAACTATCGTCGTCGGCGAGGACAAAGGAGAACTTCGTGGACCTGACATCCGATGCGACGGAGACGCCCCCTCTCCGCCCGAATGCCCCCAGGCTCGGGGCCTCAATGCTGAGGGGTAAAGCCTTCGCGGGACAGAGAGATGCCACAACTGGTCAAGATTCTTCGTCACAGCCAGGTACACCGGGATCAGGCGAACTCCTTCCGCTGCCGCCACGAGGCAAGCCGAGATTTCTCTTCAAGCATCGTGATACGCGACCCGATATCTCGAAGCAGGTCCCGGCCTTTTCGAGCAATCTTGGGTCACCACAAAAAGAACTCACGCCCGCACCGCTGCCAATGCCGACAAGGCCGGGTCGAAATACGCCTTCTCATGCCCGAAGACAGATACCCGATGCAGGAAGTACAGCCAAGAAGGACACACGGCCAAAGCCATATGTCTTGGAGGTGCCGTCTTGTGCGCCTTATTATCCTCCAAACGGTGAGAACTCAGCACTCTTTTCAAATAATGCCAGCTAATGTGAATAGAACATGCGGATTTCTTTCCCTGGACAGGAGATCATCCGGAAGACAACTTCACAGACATCGTGATTCGGCATGGCTACTTCGACAAGAGCCAAACAACACAGAATGAGACTTCATCTGCCAAACAGACAATATACCCGGCGTTGAGGCAGAAGAACGGCCTGCAAACTCTCGGATCCCTTTTCGCCCATGTTCTCGCTCAGCGAAGACATCACGGACAGGTCACCTCAGCACCGACGTTCAAGCCGCCTCCTCGGGTTACTTTGACAGACACAAAGAGAGAGACTTGGCTACGAGATTTAGCAAATCCATCGATACCATTACGACGGTTGAGCAGAACTATTCCCCATGGCATCAAGAATAAAGTCCTTTTGGAACAATGCACCAACAAAAGAGTTCCGACTGAGAGGGCAGTTTGGCTGGCAAAATGTGTAGGCGCTAATGAAATAAGGGCGTCTAAGAGGAAAGGAGTCTCTGGAGCACTCACAATTGGCGGAGAGTCGAAGTGGATTCGAGATTGGACAGTGTGTGTAGAACAGTTTGTTGAAGGCATTATCTCAGCATGTGGAGAAAAAGAGTGGAAGTCCAAAATCCTTTATGCGTAAGTCTCTTCTGAATCATTTCAACTCAACGCTAATCGTTATACAGTGTACGATTGGCTTCGCATCTCTATTCCGAACAACTGTTGGATCCTGAACATTACCTGGATTGGCTATTGGCTTCCGTCGAGAGCACCCCTTTAAGCAAGTTGCCCATATGGCTATTGGTAACTGAGATTTATTGGGATGATATATTGCGATATCGCAAGTCTGGCCGTCGAATTGCTACGGCGTTATGCTCACATCTCCAAGCAGTATGTATACACCGACATCTTAAGATTCTGGTCCTAATGAAATTTCAGGCACACGAAAGTCCAGATCGAGATCTACTATTGCCTCTCATTGAGCGCCTGGTAAATATTCTTACCATGGCAATCAGAACAAATTCCGAAAGCTTCATCGCTTTGAAGACGTGGCCGAAGTATAGAACCATTCTATTGTCATGCCACGTATCTAATAATGCCACCGCATCGCAAAGTTTTGCGATGATTGACCGGCGTAACGACCGTTTGAAACGACGTCCTTCCAATGGCGATGAAGGCCAAAATTCACGGAGCCAGGTGATCAAGCATCTTGACACCTCATTGTCGGTTCCCTTCTCGATCGAACTGAGTAGAGATTGCTGGCGAGCGCTAAAGGATCGGTCATTACTTACCCAAACACTTCTAGACTGGGCCACGTCTTCACATCGACCAGGTCCCACGAAAACATTTGTTGCAAGCCGCTTGATGCGGTTATGGAGCAGACTCGGAATTGACGTTGATGAGGTGATTTTGACATTTCTGACTTCCAGAAATCAAGAGTCTGGCGTCTGTAGAGGAGCGTTATATCATCTCATTTCTGAGCTGGCAAGATCAGGCCATTTCTCAATCTCGAAATATATCCAGTGGCTCATTGCTCGTGGTGGTCTTCAGGGTCCAGGTCCTGTGGCTCCAGATGGTCCGTTTGCGACGAGGTTACTGGCAGAGCTTCCAACACACGATCTCCCTGAAAGTCTAACCAGGCTACGAAAGACTTTGCTCAACCGCGCCTCGTTTTCGGCTGAAGAGGAGAAGGAGAATATCACCCATATATCTTTGGCGATTGAAAGCTGTCTTCCATTTCTGTACGGAAGAACAGTTCCCGACCCGAACGTGTGGAAAACGAGCAGTGTGGTTCGGAGTGTCTCAGATCTCAGCCGTACAGTCAAGACAGAGCTCGGACTGAGACTGCGTAAGCAAGTCAACCTATGCTTCGCTGGATCTGCATTGCCACCACCTGGCGACTGGAAAACGACAACCACAGACGTGCCCGCACCCAAGTTTACGCTTAACGAGTTTAGCATCATTCGAAGCATTCTCGAGGCTACTGAAGACCTTGCCATGCTTGCCGATGTCCTCAAGCTTGCATCAAGTTCCAGTAGCTCACAAATTCTAGCCTCAGTTGCAGATACGGTCAGTTTCCACCGTAATACGCTCTCTGCAATTGGAGCTTTGAAAGACCTTTTCGACATTCTTGTTGCACGCCAACGCACTCTGGCTGTTGTGCAAAGTCCCGACTCCAAGATTCTGCTGAACTCTCTCTGTGAACTAGCAGCAACTATTCCGGGCGCCGAGAGCATACATTTACAGCTCTCACAGGAAATAGCTCGGAGCGTGCTCAAAACAGCCGTCGATGCCTGCTCTCCTGTCTCAGACCATGTAGCAGAGGTATTGCAGAAAGCTGAAGGAGAATTCTCTGATGAAATCGAGAAGTTACTGTTCAGCGGCAATTCCATGGATGCGCCTACCTTATCACGCCTCTTCAAAGTCTTGATCACTCAAATGGAGGCATCTTGGACCAAATGTACATTTGGATCGCTGAGGTATGATGCGTTTCTTGAACGCCTTCGAACGTTCGATGCGAAGCAGTTTGACCCCTTGCTCGCAACTTGGCTTCACCAGACTATCCAGAGCACCGAAAGGCCCCCTTTGAGTCGCGTTCTTGGTCCTTTGATCAGTGCTGGATGTCTCGGATTCAATCATTTTCTCAAGACCTGCATATCAATCTTACAGAATCTTAAGTCTCAGAATAACGTATTGTTGATGAGCCGCATTGCCTTCGAAAGCCTTTCCCTAGTACTCGGTTCTTATTCCGACAATGACGATTTGTCTAGCCAGGATGCTTACACACTGAATATCAAAAGATCACAAGCACAGTTGAGCAGTCACTCGGCCATATTGACTATTATTCGTTGTGCTGTAGAGACGTGCGAACCTGCCGCGGATGCTCAGCCCGATAATATCAGCACATTATGTGGCGAAAAGGCATTCCATAGCTTCCTCCAACGTCTTGTACTTACGAATTTCGACGGTGTCACCACTGAACTGGTTATACCACTGGCAAAGTCACAAGACACCCAGATTCTCAGTCGACTTCGAGTCATTCTTCGAAGTCTTCTATGCCTCGAGACGAAGAGCACTTCGCCAGTAGATCTTGTTCCAGCAAACCGCATCGAGACGATTTTGAGCGCGGCATCTGATCTCACATTGCCCTTCTGCCAGCTTGCACTCAGATCAATCTTTGAGTCTGAGATGCCAGATTGGAACAGCGAAGATCCAGCGAGTGCGGGCCCTCTTCAAGCCTTCGAAAGAGCAGTCGACACTGCTCTCGCAAATAATAACTCGACGTGGACAAAGATCATTCCCGTGTTGGACGTTCAGATCGCCCAGCATCTCTGCGAGAGAGCAGAGCGCACATTCATGGATATTATCCCGTCCGCCAAGGCGCAAGATCCGTCGACACAACTCCTGCAAGATGATGAGGAGTTGGCTGAACGAATGCTATTCGTGATAGATGCCACAGCATATAGCATGCGGAACCACCGCAACCCTTCCACAGCCCTCCAGGTCGTCGACAAACTCAACGACCTCATACAAAGCCTGTCACAACCAGATGCCAGCAACGCATACCTCCTAGTCGAGAAATGGCTCCCCCCAATCCTTCACTTCATCACCCTCCAAAACTCCGACCTCGACACATCCAAGCCCTCCACCGAACTCCGCGCCCGCATCCTGCTGGCCCTCTCCACCCTGCTGTTCTGCCTGCACTCGCACCACCAGCGTGCCTCCTCGCTGCCTGATCACCTCTTCGACGTGTGTCTGCTGCTCGTCGACGATCTCCCGGACGACGCGCGGCTGCAGTGCGTTCGCATCATGACGGACAAGGCCAGGCCGGGCGGCCGCTTCGCGGCCGCGGATCCGGCGCTAAGATATATCTTTGGCTTTGGGCGCGAGACGGGGGAGACGCTGGTGCTGCTGCAGAAGGGGAAGGTGGTGGGGTTCCCGCTGAGGAGGTGGGAGAATCTGAGTGAGCCGACGCCGATGGTGGGGGAGAATGATGCGGCGCTGAGCTTGAGCTTGTTCCAGGCGAGGAAGGGGTGAGAGGGGGTTTGGGTTTGTGTATGAGGGTTGGGGCCACGCGGATTGATGATTGATATGCGATGGGTTGGGTTGAGAGAGAAGGTGAATGGTGTTATGATTATGTAAATACTGGTGGGTGGGATTTGGCTGGGAGTTGTGGACGGATGGGGGAGCATTGCATATTGCATGGGGCGAACTAGTGATGATGGATATGACATATATACGATAGATGAAGACGTAGTAATGACACATACGCACACAGATGTATGGCCAGAGCCGAGCTCGAAAATGTCTGATAAATTGGGTATCCGCCAGATTCAGTCCTGGCGGACGGGCAGATGATAACTCTGGTGGCAGATGATAAATCATGCGTCTGTCTATTGTGTTTGCTCTTTGAGGCCTTGAGGCTTGTTTCAGATCTCCTATTTCAATAGAGCTATTACATGGACGAGATAGGAGATAGTTCAATCACTCTTTATCCAATCCTACATTTGCCTATGCTATCTGACTGGATATTCCATCCTCCAGGAAACAGGTAGATGGTTCGACTTCGCAAGAATGTGTACTGACCGAGCCAACTCACAACCTCAAAGTCCATCAACATCAGCCTCGACCTCAGTTCAGCATGCTCGCCGAGCCATGAATGAGCAGCTAGAGAAAGCGGGGTCTCAAGCATCGTCTGGGCCGTGCAGAAGAGAAAATGGACGCCAAAGATGGAGTTATTGACCGTCAAGTATGGCCTCACCGCACGTCTTGTTACAACGTAGATCTCGCTCTAGATGCAGCAAAGTAGTCAGAATATTCAGTGAGTGCTTATTTGCTGAAGTTGAGGTATTGCTATTCTATGCCTATTCTATGCTAAGGACTAAGTCCCTGTATAACTACCGAATCGAGTGTAGATTATAATTTATTTCATACTTTATTCTTAAAATCTAAATTCAGGTCGCCCAGCCAGAATTCTTGATCTAATCTAGTGCTTTCCTCCCCATCCTTGCTTACCATTTGCCTCTGACCGGCCGGATACCCGAACTCTGTTCTAGACTCTACGCTCCTTCAGCCATCCTTCGGTAGAACTCTGCTTGGTCGCTGGAGGGTTTACCTTTGCTCAGCGAAACCCCTTAGTCTGCCTTTGCTCTAGATGTGATCCCAGATCTTGCAACTATTCAAGCTACTGAGATGCACATTTATTGTCAGTGGAGAAGAGAGGAAGTACGATTATTGAATATTTGAATGTTGCCTATTTTATGTCCTGGTTCTATACCGCCGTAAGGATAACCCAACGCCCAAATGCCGTAGGGGAATCATCCAATGCCGTCCATTACACCTTCCCTATACTTACATAGTCTATTGATGTATGTTTCCCGAATCATCATCTACAATCACACTATTAGCTCGAGCATGCTTCTCCTGAGGTGCCATCCCGCTTGGTATGCCCTTGTCACCTTCCTCTGGACCTCCCGCCGTGTTTACTTGCCTTCTGGGAAGGCATGGGGGGGTTGGCTTGCGCGGTTTATCGTCTTCGTCTTCCTCCTCATCCACCCAGGGCGGCAAATACGCCTTCTTTGGATCATCCATCGGTGAAGCTGGCTCAGAGTCAGGTGCAGCAACAACAAAGATGCCATCGTCAACGCCAACAGGCTCTTGGCGGGAACGTCTTTTGGGCAATACAGGAGGAGGAAGTTGATGCGATGTTGCCGCCGAGGATGTAGAGCTTCGTGTCTTGACTTCGGATTGTTCTTGGCTTAAATCTGGCGGAGGCAATACAGAAGGAAGATGATGTGATGTTGCTGTTGAGGATGTAGAACCTCGCGTCTTGATTTCGGATCGTTCCCGGCTCAAATCGGGTGGGGGAAGGGGCTTGCGTTTGGGCACCGGTATTGGTGCTGTTTTGGTTTTCCTATCTGGCGGAGGCAAAGGTGTACCTGGGGGCGGCAGTGGCTTTCCACGACCCATCGGCTGGCTTAGATCTGGTGCTGCATCTCCATGGTCGGACAAGGATTTTGCTTGCTCGCGAGTTCTTTGAATTGCATTCAAGCCCCATTTGCGAGCATTTTCGGCTGCATTGGCGACAGCATTTAGAGTAATTCTTTTCGTTTGTCCTCTGGTAGAACTTGTTCCACTTTCAGTGCTCTCAACTGTTTTCATCGAACCATTTGAATTCCGATGGTTGATGTCAGTTCCAGGAGACTTTATAGAGTTGGATTGTGAGGTCTCATTTGCAAAACCGCCAGGGCTTTCGGGATTGCCCTCCTGGTCTCTATGCAAGTTCAACTCCAAACCCCCTTCCTCTGTGACCTCAGATTCATCGTCTTTATTCTTATCAGATTCGGTATTCTCAGGAGTATCCGTACCTCTCGAAGAGTTTGAGGACAAACTGCCTGGCTTATTCTTTGGCATATTTGAATCCTTTAATGGAGATCCAACGGGAGTATTCGTTGCTGAAGACGGAGGTGATTTAGCAGATAAAGCAGCCATGGTGGAAGCCGCACTATATTCCCCAGCATTTGAGGGCTTGAAGGCATCGATATTGGTACTGTCAGTGCTCACAATCGGGCTAGCAAACGAATGTTTTCGTATCGCCCGTGGCTTCTCAGAAGCTGACAATCTTGTTTCAATGCTGGTAGATGACCCATTGCTCTTTGACGATCCAAGGCTGAAGACAGATTTTACAGCTTTGCGAGCGAATGTTGCCGAAGTTGGACTCTCAAGAACGGGCATGCTCATGCTCTTCCCTATTGAAGGTATAGGACTTGTTGATGAAGAAACATCAGCCTCTACTTGCTCCATGCCCTCAACATCTCCCTCTTCAGCAATTGCTGTCTTAAGATCTGGGGAAGATCGGGAGAGGATACTATCGGCCCAGACTCCACCACGCCAAAGCTTCCCATCTGTATTGAAGAAAGCGAGGTCATCCCAGAAAGGCAGAACTATCGACTCGGCAATAACCTCCTTGATCCTATTCTCTATTTGACGAAGAATCACATTGTAGGTAATCTGTCGCGAACTGACAATAGGCTCGATCGACATGTCTATCCGCGGAGGTGTCTCAAAAGTCATCCAGAGGCGGTTGCTGGGCGGGGGTTTGACTCTGAGAAGCATATGTCCCTCGATCCTCCGGCAGGTTACCGCCAAGACCAAATCGACTTCTCGGGCTTTGAATCTGGATCCGAGCTCTATCCTCGCAGTTGCGGCTATTTCAACGCGAAAGTTGCCAGTGTACAACATATCAGTTTCAATAATACAGTCACCATCAACCGTGAAGTCTTTCAGCCGAGGATTTGTGATATATGGAGCCCCTTCTCCCATGTCCACGTGCCGAAGCACTATTTTGGAGAGAAATGCCGGTTTCTTGACCCTCGATATCTTCTTGGTGATCTTCGCTCTTATGAAGTTTTCGACGTCAGAGGTCTTGTATATTCCAAGGAATATCCTCCCAAGGATCGCATTAAACCAGCGTATCTGCATGTGATCTTCTGAAGAATGTAATCGCTGAACCAGGTCTATGATGTGTTTGACATCGAACTGTAGCGGTTTTGGAACGTTGCTTGGATCGTTTGATCTCCGTTCCATGTTCTTCAATAATGCGAAATAGAAATCCTCCTTTTCGGAGAGATTATCAGTAAATAAGAAGAAGGGCTTCGACGTCAGCCCCTCTGCCGTCATTTCCCCCGCGTCGGATCTTCGGGTCAAGCAAAGAGCATTGCGTTTGATGAAGAGCTCTCCCTCCGGTATTTCCTCCCCTCCCCCGTATATGCTGACATTGTGATGTGCTAAGGATAAGACATAGCGGACTTCGAGTTGCTCTTCGGTATCAAACAACAGCAAATGCTGATGTCTAATGAATTATTAGCACGAACACCAGTAATTGCAGCACTATTCCGGCCATAATATATGATCATACCTTATAACGACGTAGAAGACATTGCCTCCTTTATTTGGCGGCTTCGGGGCACCCTTGTGGTCCAATGGACTTGTGTCCTTCTTCCGATCGAATATGCTGCGGTACATGCTCTGGTATACGCTTGGGCTCGGCGAAGTGACAACCGTGGAGCCCGTGGGAGTCGTCCGCTCCGGCGGTTTTCCATTGATTCCCCCGGGGACATATTCGCGACAAACAGCAAAGTATCCAGCAGCGACGTCGGAATCATGAGAGCCGCGGGAGTGGAACCTCTCCTCCAGCCCTTTCGAAGCCGATTTCACGGTATCTGCGCGATCTCCTGGACGCAAGAGGCCATCTTTCGCCGGCGCGTCTATCGTGACATGGCGAATTGGGAAGGTGAAGTAGGCATGAACTAGGACAGCAACGAGCAGCAGAGGGATGAGGGTCAGGCCGCCGAGAACATAGATGAAGAGGAAATAAGCAATTCCTTGCATCATGATCTGTCGATCAGCTTCGCCGGCGCCGGACGAAACGGTCCGTCCATATATAGAGTTGGAGGTGCTGTCAGCAGTCAGGCACAGAGATGCTCCTCAGCCAGCAAGGTGGTGTCTGAGGTGAGAGGTGAGAAGCTGACTGACTGTGAGGCACGGGCACGAGGTCGACTGGAGGGCCTGGGCTGAGCTGAGGACACACCGCCAACCGCTGGGGTTTAGCGCCTCGAGGCTACCAATGCCAGACAAACAAACGGACGACCTCCAACGAACGAGAAGACACTTACCTACACTTGATCGCGGCGGCCTCTACTTCATATATTTTAATACATATTATAATAATTCTGCCTCCTATTCGGGCATCGGAGGGATGAAGAGCGCAGACGGCCATCGATGCTGATACTGTACATACATGACATGACATGACATACATGCTATGTTCATCTCCAATTGACGTCATGGCGGTTATCGACGAGATTGGTGGGGCGTTTTGCCGGGGCTTGCGGATCGAGCTTCACGTTATGAGAATGTGGAAATTGGAAATTGGAAATTGGATATCATCGACATGAGACTACCATTGAAAGGCCGAGGGCTTCACGTTGGCATGGTTATGGCAGGGTGTCCAAGTGTAAACCGTGCGCTCTGGAATTTATTTCAGACTCACGAGAGATATCTTCTGGGTATCATTTCCCAATGCCTTGCCCTTGTCCAAACCATCCAATGCCCGGCCATTTCCAACTACATAAATACTACCAGTACTACCATTCCAGGACCTCATTAGCATCATTTCCCTCCAATAGTTTCATCAAAGGCCCAACGACCTTTCTCTCTGCCTTCAGCCTTGCCCTTTCTCTCACCCTAGAATAAAACACAGGGCAGTCCTTGCTGTCGCATTTAACTTCATCAACCCATGAGATACCTGAGCAGCTCTGGCATACCTTTTCAAATGCCTGAGACTTCTTCTCCATGCTCATCAGCCTCGTCCGTATGGACAGCAATGATACCGGGCGCTTTGCGAGACATGTCGGGCAGATGGCGCCGTCTGTTTCCAGTTTGTCTCGGCATACCAGACACGAAGAAGATTTCATGTATGATTCCAACGTCTTTTTGCTGAGTGGTAGATCTTTTGCTTCACTAAGCAGCTTTGGATTGACATCAACCCGGCGAACCCGCTGAATCTTTGGCACCTCATCGTACCAGCTGCGGACATTAGCGCCGACGAGGTTGAAAATTCGCTCAAGTGGTGGTATTAAGTTCTTGGATATATAGTATTCCGAGTCCAGCTCATGGTGATCGCTATTCAGAAGTGTTTCAGGTGAGACACAGCGATCAATCAATCTTGCACCTGGTGCACCAGTAATGACCACATATGGGATACGCTCCCCATATTGCGGTTCAGCTCTGTGATCCTCAAGCATTCGTCTTGTACTGATAAGTGCGCCTGGTGGTGGAGGGCCTTTATCGCTGTATGTTCCAAGCTTTACCTCTCTCGCAAAGCAGAAGTCCTGAACAGACACAGAGCCCGTCATTATCTTCCGGCATTGAGCTTGAAAATAACTTTTGACTTGACTAAGATCTGCGGTCCGGAAAAGAATCTTCAATGCTTTCTCCTCAATCTTCTGCTCAGCTGGAGTTCCGTCACGCCGGACAGTCTCAATTCCTTTGGCATCGAAGTCGGGTTCTTTTTGATCTCGTTTCTCGTATTTAAAGCCCACATATCGCTTCTTAGCCAGAAGAACGCATGGAAAGTAGACTTTCTCGAACTTGAGCTTCACTGGCCGTGGATTCATATTCGTAACTCTGTCGGCAATTTCGTTGCCAATATCGAAGGCTTGGTCTTTCGTTCTTCCTTTCAGATGCACAAAGATACTATCAGTATCGCCATAGACAACTTCAGCCCCCCATCGTTTCACAGAGTGGATGAGAGCAATAGCCTTCTCCAAAGTCTCACGCCCTGTCTGTACAATACTATCTGCAATCTCGGAGCAAGGCATGCGGCCAGAAAATGTGGCAGAAGTATATCCATAAGTGACATTGGCTATCAGTTTTAATGCCAGTTGCCTGTTATTGAGGAGTCTCTGAAGTCCTTTGTCAGTGGCATCAAACTTCATCCCACTCTTGACCATTACTCGTGTCTCGAGGATTTCTCCCAGCATCTTTGCGAGGAGTGATTTCCGAATCTCAGGTTTTGTATACATCATTCCATTAGGCGCAATGTTGATGTGGTCCTTCAGAAGCTCCAGGAGGCGATGTTGCCGCTTATACTCGGTGAAACCCATCTTGCTTGCTCCACGCCAGTTGACTATTCGTCCTAGAAAGGTCGAGTAGCAATAGTTATAGGCGATCATAACACTGGGATACAAACTCTGGAAGTCCAAAACCAGCAATGGGCTGTTATAAAATGCGCTTTGCGGCTCCATGACCAGGGGCAGACACTCCAGAGCATTCTGCCCTCCAACCTGCTTCCTGCTAGGAGACACAAGCACAAAGTTCTCAGGCTTTGCAATGCGAAACATGAGAGATTCTACCTTGTACTGCGAGCCTCTGGAGAAGACTGAGAAAAAGTCAACGCCCAATAAACGAGCTTGCTCGCTGGTGCGAGTAATCAACTCGTTCTGTTCGAGTATTGCAAGGTTAAGCTGCACTCTAGACATGTAATAGTCTAGGACTTTGGCTAGATCATTAAGTTTGCCGTTGGTGTACCAGTTGGTCAAGTCTCGCCAGGCATAATGCGGAATTCGACGATGCAGCAAATGAAAGACCACATTTTCCATCGTATACTGGAGCAGATTGAGCTCACTCCGCATAGCTCTCCAGATATTAATCATATGACGGCCAGTAACCCGAATTGTTGAAGTATGGTTGAATCCCCATTTGTCATTATCTTTGCCAAAACGTCCATGAGATTGCGATCGCATACGAGAGAACTCATCGCAGAGGTCGTACTCATATTTGAGCCGTGCTCTTTCGATCAAATAGCCCCAGGAGCCGCCATGAACTTCATAGCCCGTCAATATATCCGGATCGTGCTGTCTGACAATTTCGACAATGCGAATAAGAAGATCAAGCTCCGATGATTCTTCTTGAACCTCAGCAGGAACTTGTTTGGTGATGCCTGTCGTAATCTTGCCGTCTTCTGACAGAACAACGATTCCAACACGGTTCGTTCCAACCACTTCGCTACTTTCCGAAAGATTCTCTTCTGATTGCAAACACCAGAAGATACATTGTATTTCGTCTTCTTCTGGATTCGGCACAAAGTTGTCACGAGTATTAACATGAACTTCAAGGCTCATCAAGCTCATATACTGGGCCTGATGACGCACGTTGGATGTTTTCTGTGGCTGGGTATATTTGAAGCCATGCTTATTTTTCTGTGTCGGGCCTTCAATTTGCGATAAATGTTTCCCTTCGAGTTGTAACACAGGTGGCTCCTTTGAAGTAATGATCTTTGAAGCTTCCTTTTTGGACTCTTCATCCTGCTTCCAGTGCAATACCTCTTTGAAGCTGGGTGGCGATTCTCCAAATTCCCACACTCGCAAGGCGCAGGATCGCCGTCGGCGTCCATACACAATTTCATCTTTTGCTTTATCGTACACGATTAATGGCTTCTCTCCGAAAGTTGCTGCTGACGTAGCTGTAGCATCGAAATCTGGAAGGTACGGCACCGTCAAGCTCTCAAGCTTGAATTCTCGGCCCGCCCATTCTCTAACTCTGTCAGGCACATCTGCCTCATTGCTATAGTATGGATCCTGATATATGATAGGTGGTTGAAGAGAGGATACTACTATGGCACTTGTTGGTGGCAGCTCGCTGAAAGCAAGAAGACGCTTATTCGCAACGACCTTCGACACATCTCTCACATTGGCAAGAACCGTTAAGAGACGGTTTGACTGCTCCTTACTTGGAGATGCAACTTCTTGGCTGGACTCTGATAACCTAGTATGGGATGTAGGAGGTGTAGCATTAAAATGTGCAGTTTTCTGTTGCGAATGAGAAGTTTCTTGTAATGTTTGAGATGAGCCACCTTGAGAAAGCCTCAAGATTGTGCTTGGATCCTGTGGATCTTTAACCACCGGAAAAGATAAAGACTGTATTTCCGATTTTTCCCTGCGGCTCGTGGATTCATTATACATCTTTTTGGCGCCATTTCGTCTATGAGATAGTCCATTGACCGTTGTTGGCGCCGATAAAGTCGATCGAACATTTTGAATGCTTCCATCATCGCTGGTGCGTTTAAAACCTTCGTGGCCTTTTGTGCTATTAGATTCTAAAATTTGGTGACCAATGCTATGATGCTTCTTCAAATTGGGTGGCATCGCAGGACGAGTCTGTGTACTGGCTACGCCGATCCTTTGCCGCTTATTATACCCTTCCTTGGAAGAGATATCAGATGTCGATCGCTTCAAGCTTCTTGAGTGGCTCACGCTCACTGAATGTGGTATTGTACCACGTTCAGGTTTCTCTCTCAAATCATTTGTCGACGCAGAGTCGAAAAGAGAGTCTGATGATTCTTGCCCTGCAGAAGGAGAATTTATTGATGATTTCGAAGGCGACTTTTTCTTCTGAGGTAGGGACGAATCTGCGATTTGATTGTGATTTACCGTCGATTGATCGCTCATTGACCGAGAATCGGTATTGATGGGTTGCTCAGCCTCAGCATTGTGAGTGGATTTGGTTGGTGCCATGTCCAGAGTGTCTCCTTTCTTGTTTTGCGACAGCTCGATTTCACGCATAATGTCCTCATCTGAATCATATGGAAACTCATCGTCTTCGGAAACGCTGAAAATGCGATTCTCGTCTACTTCAACATCCTCATCCTTTAATCCGTCTTTGCCAGTTACTTGGCTTTCCTCGAACTTCAAGCCGAGTATTGGAGCGAGGTTCTCAGGGTATAGATCTTCGACGGACTGAAACGTTGTGTTTACGGAAGATTCGAAAGGCTTTCGTTTGACATAATTGTCAAAGGACAGGTTTAATCCATCGCTTTTGTCTAATTCTTCCTTTATCACATTGTGGGCCATGTCCATATACTCTTGCTCGTGTATCCAGCCGCCTCGTTGAGAGCTTCGAGGATCTGCAGACATCGAGATCATAACTTCGGGTGGAAATGGGCTGCTTCCAGGCTCTGGATTTGTTATTTTGGCTTTTCGGCGCCTCGTTTCGTCTCTCCATAATCCCGCCATACTATGAACAAGTTTCTCATCTGGCGGAAGCGGATTTAGACGCTCTATAAAGTCATGATGCAGCGGTCTCGGTTTGATCTCCAGTCTATTGAGGATATCGTGTACCATAACATCCACTTCTATCGAGCAGTGGCTGACCCTCGGTAGCTCGGCCTCTCCAAGAAGAAAATTTGGAGGGATGGATCGATCGTGCCATAAGTGCAAAAGATCGTCCAGCTCCTCGAATTTTGGAATGGGCCCCCTGAAGTAGGCTTTCTTGAAGTCGATATAACCACATCCATACAAGTTGTAATCTGCCATCCATTGTAGAATATATTGAAGATGGGCTTCATAAGGTTGGAAAACTCTCTTCATAATTGCGCCTTGTCTGAGAAGATCGGCGAGCCTTGTCATATTCATTGGATTTAAGGCATATATTTTGAGATAGTAGCGATAGCCAACGTGGAAGCCATAGAAGGGTATTCCCTTGACGAGTGTAATGCGCGCAATAAATCTCGTTTTTCCATCGTCCATATTCCTGCGATAGCTGACACCGAGTGCATGGTCGATTGAGAGGTGAAGTCTGTGAATATACGCGCCGACTAGTACATAGTCAGCTTTGTCTTTCATGTGGGCCAGATGCGAGAACTTGCCTTCATCTGCAGTGATTTTTCCATTGTAGTCAATATAGAGATATGGAACGGCGCCATGTATATGCGCACATACTTTCTGACCAGTTTCTGTAGAGCCAAACACTCTGATAACAGGCACTTTTGGCTCATTGTTTATCTGGGAAGCCGCCACATTGCGACGGAGTTGAGGATCAAACCGCGTCGGAGAGGCCTGATAATGATCAACGCAGTTCAGTCTCAGTCTGAAGAGATCCATTACGAGAACCTCATCCAGAGGTCACCGAGTTATATCCATTACTGATAAGTAGGTAAATTTGGGCTTTCGAATCATGAATCGTTTGGTTGGATTGTGACGTGACGCGTTTCTTATCGAAGAGATCTCGTAGTCACGTGGAGATAAAGTTGATCTATATCGCCGCGCCCAGTCGCCATCTGCGCCTTTCCAACCTCAACCTTGAAGATTATACGACTCGAATTTGGAGCGACCTCTTCAAAATGCCTCCAGCAGGGACTCAGCCACGAAAGCCTGCGGCACCATCTGCCGCCTCCAAAGAAGCCAACGAATACATCCCCTCCTTCATCTCTAAGAAACCTTTCTATATCGGCGAAGGTGATGAGCAGAACGATTATCTCGAACATCAACGGCTGCAGAAGGCGCAACAAGATTCAAAATGGTACGACAGAGGCAGAAAACTTGGGCCAGCAGCAACGAAGTTCAGAAAAGGCGCATGTGAGAACTGCGGTGCAATGACACATAAGACTAAGGAATGTCTAAGTCGACCAAGAGCCAAGGGCGCAAAGTGGACGGGGCAGGATATCCAAGCAGATGAAGTTATACAGGATGTCAATTTGGGATGGGATGCTAAGAGAGACCGCTGGAATGGATATGATCCGAAGGAGTACAAGGCGGTTATCGACGAGTATGCGCAATTTGAGGCGCTGAAGTCGAAAGCTGTGGCAAAAGATGCGGCAGAAGATGGAGAAGACGCTGCTGATGATGATGGCGCAAAATATGCGGAAGAATCCGATATGGGAAGGCAACAAAGCACATCTACGAGACAATTGCGCATTCGCGAGGATACGGCGAAGTACTTGTTAAATTTGGATTTGGATTCTGCGAAGTATGATCCTAAGACGCGATCCATGGTAGACAGCGGTGCAACAGCAGATACTGCTGCGGCTCTAGTCGCGGAGGAAGGGTTCATGAGAGCATCAGGCGACGCTGCCGAGTTTGAGAAGGCGCAGAAATACGCCTGGGAATCACAAGAGAAGTCTGGGGACACAAAGCAGCATCTTCAAGCCAACCCTACATCTGGCGAATACTACAGGAGGAAGGAGCGCGAAGAAGCAGAGAAGAAGCAACTGGCACACAAGAAGATGTTGGAGGAGAAGTATGGCGTTTCTCAGAATACGATGCCTGCGAGCCTGCGCGATGCGGCTGTTGTCGAGTCTGAAATATATGTCGAGTACGACGAGAGTGGCGCAATCAAGGGTGCGCCCAAAGTGGTAGCGAAATCGAAGTATCCTGAGGACATCATGATCAACAATCACACTTCAGTTTGGGGTAGTTGGTGGTCAAACTTCCAGTGGGGTTATGCGTGCTGTCACTCGATGATGAAGAATAGCTATTGCACGGGCGAAGCAGGAAAAGCGGCTTTTGAGGAAGAAAGCCGTCTCCGTACCGGTGGAGCTCTTGCAAATGACGAGGAACCGCCGAAGGAGATTGCCTGGCACGAAAGGCGTGATGAGCAAGAAGACACGCCTGTCAACGGTGAATTGGACAATCAGCTGCCGGTTAAAAAGCGGACGTTACAGGAGATGAATGGGGGTGTCACAGAGGAAGATATGGATGAGTATCGCCGCAAAAGGGCTGCTCCAAATGATCCCATGGCGCATTTGCTCGGCAAGGATGAGCTCCTATAGCCACTTCAGCATTATGCTCTGTCGTACAATGTATTTAGCGGGCGTTGGGTTGTAGCATTTAAAGGAGCTGGTATCATTCATGCTGTATTTGAAAAGAAAAGTAATTTGGCCACAGATTTTGTCTTCTTGATGTCTCCATTTCTGCTCATAGTCAAAGACAGGCAAAGACAAGCTTTATTCCACATAGACGAACGCTGATGCTACTAACCACACTGATGAAGAATCGTCCATGGTATGCGTGGCGGTAGTTTTATCAAGTCATGCAAATCCACGAGATGTACCTCACTTTCTTGCAACTCCCAAAGAGTCTGCAAAATATGGCATAATCACACTTCAATGTTAGTATCGAAATGAATGTACATAAATATCACATAGATCACAGAAGATATAAGATCATTAAATCGTTGGACATTAAGAGTCTGAATCGTGGGAAGACTTCGTTCGATGCTTGCTAACTCCTCGAACTGATGTTACAGTCGATGCCAGATGAGCAGTGCCAGATATACGCCGTAGCTAATTTCCGTTCCGAACATGACCAGGAATTTACTCCTCATCCTCCTCCTCCTCCTCACCCTTCTCCTCAGCAGCCTTGGCCTTCTTGCGGCGGACACGACCTGGGCGACCACCACCGAATGGAGAGTTCAAGGCGAAGTCAATGTGCTTCTGGGAGTCGAGACGGACGACGAAAGATGGGACATTGACGATCTGCTTGCCGACACGGATGTGTCTCTGGCGGATCAGAACACGGGCGTGGTGGATGGACTTGGCGAGACCGAGCTTGTAGACGCAGGTCTGGAGACGGCGCTCCAAGAAATCCTCAACCTTCAGGGCCAAGACGTAATCGAGCTTCATGCGGGACTCGTCCAGGACACCGACGCGAACGAGACGGCGAATGAGAGCGTTACCCTCGAAAAGACGCTTTGGGTCCTTCTCGTCCAAGGTCAAAAGTTGACTGGCACCATGTATTAGTATATTGGCGCGTTTGTCTCGATTGAGTCCACGTACCGGGCAGCACGACGGATCTTGGAGAGGGTGAGCAGCACACGCCACACCTCGCGCTTGTTGCGCAGACCATATTCTCCGACGGTCTTCAATTCGGAGTCACTGAAACGGGGGTCAGTCGATTGACAAACGACATGAACAGAGCACGCTCGTGTTCAGTGGCCAGAATGTACATACAGACGAGCAGACTCGAAAGGACGTCTTGGGACCTTGTAGGTCTTCGAGTAGGAACGTCTACAGATCAAATGTTAGCAATGATTCCTCCATTCGCTCTGACATAGATTGAGATCAAAACGTATATACTTACGGCGCCATGTTGTGTTTGTCGAAGAGTTCTTGTCGTCGATCAAGAAGAAGTCTCGACTTTGCAATTGAAGATATCAGGTCGTTTGTGTGGGAAAAGTAAGCGAAGGGAGGAGTCTTTGCCTAATCTAGCTAGGCTAGCAGGCTGAACTTCAACATCGGACTCTCACGAGAACCGTAGCATTCACGGTTACTATCATCATGGTCTTTGGAGTTATAATTTAAATTTAAATTTGAGATTTGACTGATTTCATGGCTCTTAGGAGAGTTATGAGAGTTTTCCTCTTTTCTTAAGTGCAACAGTCATCCACGGAGAAGAAATCGTCTTTCAGTTACCTTGAGCCTCACCTCTTGGGCGAGGAAGGAAGGAGTCCTCGCTTAGTCTTGGCGCAGCTTAGCGCCGAAATCCGCACAACAAATTTGGGTTCCAAAACCCTATACAATTCCGAGAGGAAGGCAGGATCGTGAGAACCATCACCCAGCGACAATCTCGACGACAACAACACCCTTCGACATATTTCTCGATCAATAAGTCAAGATGGGTCATCCAGCAGGTCTCAGAGCCGGCACGCGCTATGCGTTCAGCCGTGACTTCAAGAAGAAGGTGCGAATCGACAATTCTACGGACAGACGAAACTTTGCGATGCGGTGCTAATGCGCGGCGTAGGGTATGATCAAGCTGTCGACCTACTTGAGACAATACAAGGTTGGAGATATCGTCGACATCAAGGCCAACGGTGCCGTCCAAAAGGGGTGAGTGGCATTGGGATATTCGGGGATACATTGGCTGGGATGGTCATGCCGCGCAAAGCAGAAATGCTGACCCTGAATAGTATGCCACACAAGGTTTACCACGGAAAGACCGGTGTCGTCTACAACGTTACCAAGAGCGCCGTCGGTGTCATTATCTACAAGAAGGTCAAGCACCGTTATATCGAGAAGCGCGTCAACCTCCGTGTCGAGCACGTCTCCCTGTCCCGCTCCAGAGAGGAGTTCGTCCGCCGTGTCAAGGCCAACGCCGAGTTGAAGAAGAAGTCCCAAACTGAGGGAACACACGTCAACTTGAAGAGACAGCCAGCAATGCCCCGTGAGGCAAGGACGATTTCCATGAAGGAGAACATCCCAGAGACAGTGGTTCCAGTGTATGTTCATCCTTATCCCCTCTCCCCATCTCTTCTTTTTGCTCACTTTTTCCAGGGCATACGAGACCTTCATTTAAGTCGAAATGCTATCGGATCGGTTCTGCTTGGGTTTTGCTTTGGGGGTCATGATGGATCAAAGGCTTTAGCGTTGCATGGGACGAAATTACTGTGCCATACCATACCATAAAGGAATAAGAGCTCGATTACATCAACCCAAAGGCTGTGCTATTTGATATATGGAGAATGAGTGCACAGTGACTTGCTGAATTGACAATGCTGGGTAGGCGAGCCGCAATGAAGCCAGGAAGGAGGATGATGAGATGGATGCCGGACGACTGAGTTCAAGTAACGAGTTGGAAGAACGAATCTCTCATTGCGAGCGTTTTTTTTTTCTTCTTTTTTTTCGAAGGAGTACTATCTGCGAACTGCGGGGTTTCTGCCTCTGTCAGGGATGGGGGATACTTCTCTCATTATATGATTGGCATCAGAAGACTTGCTCGATCTTTCCTATGTTCTGGTCAAGTGTCACAGTCGTGGATCAAATGGAAGCAAGATTGGCTTGCGGGGATCTGATAACTCAGTATGGGTGAATTGGCAATTAATGGGATCTATCTACGAAGGCCGTTGTTTTGTCTCTCGAGTACAGAGATCGGAATGAGTGGAGTCTCTATAGACTGAGATGATTACTACAGCCCAGGAGACCTATGGAGTGCCTTTTCTTCTATGGAAACGTAGACTCTCCCTCGTCTCATTTATATTCGGGAAGTAAAACAAGAGCTGGGATTCAGTGTAACTGTTGAGCTTCATGCGTGATGTGAATAGCGGAACGGAGGAGCATATCACACGTAAGAGCGACTCGGATAGGGAGGAGATAGGTAGGTACACAGCATGTTCTCCTGAAGTTCGCACCACAGTCAAGGATTGTGTATATATCGTGTCACTCACAGCATCTCATGACCTCACAGTAATATATCACGGAGATGGGGAATCATGATATAGAGAAGATTGTCATAATAAATACAGACATACATATGTATGTTCCCGTATGCCAGCTCACTGTGCGATGGAAGTGGAGTCTCACCAATCAGTCGTCCACGCGCACATGGGCCATGGCCACTCGGACACTCTTCTGTCTTGGCTCGCTCGCTCACTCACTCACGACGGTGTATCGACTCTGTCGTCACCTTCAGCGGCGGCTGGAACTCGCCGGCTCGCTTATCTGTTCTGGGGCCACATGCCGGACCAACAACCCTTATTCCTTGCTAACCAGCTCGGGGTTAGTAAGCTCAATGATCCTATGCGCCATTCTACCTTGGGCTTGGATCAGACTGAGGCCTCTCCACGTTGACTTCGCAATTCCCAGTTCCCAGTTCCCAGTTCCCACACCAACAGCCGTCCCTCTCCCTTCAATCGCATCGTCACCTTGCGGCTCCACAGAGGAGAGAGACGAGAGACACTCCTCTTTTGACTCCGCCCACAGTCGTCACCCAAAAACCAAGACGGAGGCCTCTCATTACCCGAGTCGGACGTGCGTCGAGCTCATCACAACAACAGAACAGGCCTGGCACAGGGTCGCCTCATCCGATTGCGCATCTCCAGTATCAGAGGAGGGGGAGAGACTCGATCAACCTCGACCATCAACCATATCTCTCATTCATCTCGAGGCTTGGCCGTGGGGGATTCCAGACGAAGTTTCAGTAGTAGTGAATTTACTCTTCAGCTTCACTTGCACGTCTTCATCCGCGTCGACTCTCTCTCTCTCGATCTCCTCGACTTCTCAATAGCAAGGTAACCATTGCGGATTGGACCGAGATTTCACTCTGGACTACAACCGTGAATATATAATCTTATTGGGTATGTACTTCTCAGCATCCCAAGTCTTTCGAAATGTCGCATTCTAATGATACATTTTGGAGCAGAATCATGATCACAGGATGGGTCCGTCACCCCTCGACAACACCTTCACGTAGTTCCGGTACCAACAGCCACGTCCGATCATACTCATCAACTCCTAAAATTCCGGCAGACCTCCTGCCGAACCGGAGAGCTATTTCCACGTCGGCGCTTAATAGTAATTCAACCACCAGTCTCAGCACTACCGCGACCTCCACTGGAACCTCCCGCCGTACGAGCTCTTACAACGACGACGACGAGAATATGAGCACGATTCCCGATCCGCGAACTATGGCTTCTGCGGGCGGCTCCAATCCAGCAAGCCCCTTCCACCATCCAGATTTGAATGAGGAGGTAGCAACGTTGAGTAACAAACTTATCAATGCAATCAACCATCAAACCAATCTCGATGATACTCTGAACGAAACTCGGCACCAGTTGGATGCATCTCGGGAGCGGATACGGCAGCTTGAGCTCGAGGCTGAAGGCCATGCAAGCAAGATCGCCGGCGGCTTATTGTTGCACTCTGCCGATGTGCAAGCGGAGAGGAAGAAGCTCTTAGCAAGCCTGGCAGAAGAAGTGAGAAAACGAGGAGTCGCAGAAAAGGAGAAGGCAGCGATCGAGCTGGAATTGGAGACTCTGACCACTGCGCTTTTTGAGGAAGCCAATAAGGTGCGTTTGTCCGTGGTTTGTCCATGCATCGTGCTAACTCCTAATAGATGGTTATCACTGCTCGGGAGGAGGCGCAGCGAGCCCATGAGGAAATACAACGAAAGAATGATCAGCTGAAATCCCAATTAGCAGATACGCTGACACTGCTAAAATCACATCAGGAGCAGCTTGCAGGATTGAAACATGTGATGGAACAAATGAGTGAAGAAAGGGAAGATCAGACGAATCCTTCCGCACCGCCCACGCCCGGATTAAGGGGGTTTGATAGCAATGAAGCAGCAATTATCCCGGTTTCAATGCATTCCTCTACTGAGGATATGGAAGTCGCGCCCTCATACCCAACAAGCTTCACACACATCTTGCAACCTATCCTTCGCAACGACTTAGCGGCCTATGACGACTTCGTATCTCTCGTGCGATCATCCAAGAATGCTGGTAGCCGAGCATCAAGTGGTTCATATGTCGGAATTTCTCTTGGATTAGGATTAGGAGGATATACTTCAGGTCAACCATCTCCAGTTTTACAACACACCGCTTCCAATGGCTCCAATTCCTCCCTTGCAACTTCTGCAACGATTGGTTCTGCGCCAGCTACGCCTACAACTCCAGGATCGGCCATCAGTACCGGTGGTGCATTAACCACTGCTGCAACTCCTCTGAAAGAAACTCGCTTCTACAAGCGTGCATTGGCTGAAGACATTGAACCCACACTTCGCTTGGACACCGCTCCAGGACTTTCTTGGCTTGCAAGGCGGAGTGTTCTCAATGCCATGTGTGAAGGTACCCTTGTTGTGGATCCAATGCCAGCGCCCACGACTGCTGCTCAGAAACTGTATGTATTTGCTTGTTCGCTCTGTGGTGAATCACGGAAGGACAAAGCTCATGCACGAACGCATCGTTTCCGTACAAGTGAGAGTGAAACAGCACAAAGATATCCATTGTGTAGGTATTGCCTTGGAAGAGTCAGGAGTAGCTGCGATTTCTTGGGGTTTTTGAGGATGCTCAAGGAGGGTCACTGGAGGTGCGAGGATGAAGATGCGGAGAAGAATGCTTGGGAAGAGAGTGTAAGATTGCGAGAACAGATGTTCTGGGCTCGTATGGGAGGTGGTGTCATACCAGTCGGCGCAGCACACCGTCATCAAATAGAAGCTACGCCGCGAACGAGCGAGGAAAACGAGATTATGAAGAAGATGTGGAGTGGCGAGATTCAACCTAGGGATATTACGCCAGTGTCTGAGGAGATGACGGCTGCAAAGGACAATCTGGATGAGGCAGACAAAGTTACGGTGGGGAAGAAGACAGCAGGTAAGACTGTCAAGGATGATACGGCGCAGGGGTTGTGGAAGGCGGCGCAGGAAGATGCGATAGAGCCACCTGCGGAGGAGAAACCTAGAACTTCTCCAGTGCTTGAGACCAAGGATACTACGGATCGGTTTTCCGCCTCGGGAGAGAAGACTGTGTCGACAGTGATTGGTACCGAGGAGATTACCGATAAGATCTCCGTTTCCGAAGAGAAGGACAAGTCAAATCGGTCATCCACACAGTCTCTCGCAGTGTCAGAGCCAGGAAAATTGGACGAAAAAAGGCTCTCGATCACGATTCCGGGATCAGAATAAGTTTTTATGGTAGGGGAGTGCAAGCATAGTATTCACGGAGTCTGGTTTCTGGAAGTCTGGATTTTGAACGAGGCGTTTTTGGAGGAAGAGTAGCATTGTAGGCGCCGGTTGCATTAGTGAATGGACATGGAGAGCATTGAAAGGCTCACTACTTGTGGAAAATAGATGGGGTGCTCTCACAACGGTAGATTAGAAGTCATGTGTAGACTTGGCAGAGAATATAATGTTTTTGGCACGCTGCAAGCTGCAGGAAGATTAATTAAAGAGATCAAACAACAATCATTTCTCGATGGGCAAGGTCACAAGAATTACAAGAGTACAAAGTAATATATCTCTCTTCATACCAACGTGGCTAACTGCAGCCGATAGAACAAGAGTTACAAGAACGAGTTTTGGCCATCTTCATACTGTGAATGAATCCCGGATCGGCGGATCCTCATCCCGCACCCAAGGTCTTGGCAAGACACGCCTTTCCACGTGACCTTATCTCAACCCCACATCAGGTGGAGTAATCCACCTTGGCGCACCGCCTCGTGGACATCAACCACACAACCACGCATTTCACTCGCAGAGCCTCACGTTTCACTGACATCTCGCAAAATACACCGGGCTCGTATTCACAGCATCGTATCTATCGCTACAACCTCCGCCACCTTTCCATTACCAGCGCTCTCATTGACATCATACACTATACACTTCACCGAAGACCCCCAGACCTGCTTCGTAGCTCAGGAGACCGGCGACGGCGACACTTCCTTTCTGAGCGGAGCTGCGCACTGCTGTGCGAACGGGACGTTGGCAAGATGCAGGCTATGCCGGATGCGAGACAGCAGAGCTTCGAGGAGATCTACGGCCCTCCGGAGAACTTCCTCGAGATAGAGGTATGCTTCCCTCTCCTCTGCCCCTCTCCCCCCAATCCCTTCTTCCCCGTTACCCTTCTCCCCTTCCTCGCAACCCAACTGACCCGCGCCCAGGTCAAGAACCCCCGCACCCACGGCGTCGGGCGCAGCATGTACACGGACTACGAGATCCTGTGCCGGACGAACATCCCGGCGTTCAAGCTGCGGCAGTCGTCGGTGCGCCGGCGCTACTCGGACTTCGAGTACTTCCGCGACATCCTGGAGCGCGAGTCGGCGCGCGTCACGATCCCGCCGCTGCCGGGCAAGGTGTTCACGAACCGCTTCAGCGACGACGTCATCGAGCATCGCAGGGAGGGGCTGCAGCGGTTCCTGCAGATCGTGGTCGGCCATCCGTTGCTGCAGACGGGGAGTAAGGTGCTGGCGGGGTTTGTGCAGGGTGAGTGGTGTTTCGGCTTTTGGTCTGGTGATGAGGAGCGGAGGGAAAGGGGATAATGGCAGGGGCTAATACGGAGTTAGATCCGAACTGGGATAGAAATGCCTGGTGAATGCTGGTCGATAGCAGCAGCATCGCGAAGCTCGAGAGGCGGCGACCACGGAAACTGCAGAAGAGGCGTCGGCCGAGGTCTGGAGACGGTGCGGACATGCGGGATTTGCGAGCACGAGGGTACACGACTATCCTTTAGAATACTTGAGGGGGGCGGAAGGAGGTGCTGGAAGGGTTCTTTCGAGAGCGCAGAGGGAATGATTGATATCCATTTCATGACTGATCAATGAGGGAGGGCGTTTTACTCATAGCGTATTCCTGGTTTTTGCTTGCCCTTTACCTGAGTGTATGGATGGATGGATGGAATGTGTCAAAACGGCGGCATTTGTCTCTGTATTCGTTGAATTTATGAGATTCCCCTTCATGTCTGAATCGGTGATATGTGCAATCTTGGACGTTTTGTGCTGCTGTTTGACGACAATCCAGCCACGCCTCTTCTTCCTTTCGAGCTCGATGGACCCAGGCTCCACACCATATGAGGCGGTTGTCCACGGATCACTCACCATCATTGTCTTTCGAAAGCAGATATCCCATGGCCGTCTGCTACTTTGCACATTCCTCAAACCACTCCTGTTGCCAGCAGAGTCTATGTTCATATCTGTATATTAATTATCTCATAGCGTCTATGTCCCGCCTCATCGCAACAGCGGTTTATCTCCACCACCACAGGATGCCACGCTCTATATGGTACAAAGAAAAGTTTGGCTGTGACGCTGATGATCGCGTCCTGAATCCCCAAGCTCATCCCGAGCTTTCATGTTTCCTCTCCCGCCCTCCGATCCGTCTCCCTCCAACGCACGCAATGGGCGCTAAGCTAAGTAATAACAAAAAAAAGAAAGTGGCGTAAAGCCTCGCAGGATTCACCATTGAACAAATGCATCCCCTCACGGCTTCTACACCGCAGCCCCACTATCCGGCCTCGTCTCCACCCCCGGCAACCCCTCCCCCAACTTCCGCATCTCCACCCCCGCATTCTCCGCCACATACCCCCCCTTGGTCTTCTTCTCCGCAAACCTCTGATCGCCCTCGTCGTGCCTCCGCTTGACCTCGACATACGACGGCGGGCGCGGCCGAAACAGCACAGCCATGTAGTTCTTGACGACATTCCCCAGATCGAACGGCCTGTGCCGCTCGCTCTTCACGAACTTCCTCCCATTGAGCAGCTCGCGCGTCGTCTCCCCGCGGCCCATCAGGAACATATGATATGCCATCAGCGCCAGCGGATACGGGATCGCGAGCGCGGAGTAGACGACCAGCGCGAAGACGACGCGTTCGCGCCCGATTGCCTGTCCAAACGAGACTCCCTCGCGGTTCGAGAACACGATCAGCTGCGCCAGGCTCGCGCCAAGGGCGTAGAAGCCCATCAGCGTCGCGAAGCTGACGAAGGTGAAGAAGTAGCGGTAGTTGCGCCGCCCGACGCAGTTGTTGAGCCACACGCAGTGATGGTCGTGCGTCTCGATGCAGTTGTCGCAGATGCGGCAGTGGTGGCCACGCGGGGGACGCCAGATGTTGCAGGTTTTGCAGTATTTGACGGGCACCTCCATGGCGGAGGAGGTGGAGGTGAAGGATTTAATGAGGAGCCAAGCAGTTGTGGGAGGGGCGAGAGTAAGAGGATCTTCGGTTGGTGGGGGTGGAGGGAATTTGTGGAGGTTGCGGGGGAGGATCTGAAATAATCAGTATGTGAGACGAAGCTTTGGGGCTGTGAGGAAGAAGAAGCTTACCCCTGGATCTGAGACGGAGGCATGGACAAACGAGGAAAAGCAAATGAAAAATATGTACGCAAAAACAATGGGTATCGCAGGTGAAATATTATGCCACAGCCAGGGCGCCGAGAAGATGAAGAAGAGCACCGCCGGTAACACTACCAAAAAGCCAGTCGCGATATTCACGGGCCGATCTCTGGCGTTCTGCCATCTGCCGCTCAACCAGAATCTTGTATTTCCGGGAAAGTATTGATAGTTTTTCTCCTTATGGAGATGTGGATTGCGTTTGTTGAGTGCTGGAAGAGTCGCGTCGGATTGCTGCATATTGGGTGAAGTGGCACCTGAGGAGAGCTTCTCATGGCCCTGGGTGCTCCGGTTTGGACTGTGGGGGGCGATATCGCCAACTCTAGATGGTATAAGAAAGGATGAACGGAAAGAATGAGGAGATTTAGAGGGTGCTGGAAGATGCTGGTTTCTGTAACTTGTGTCGGTATTGACGGACAAGCCTAGCACATTGGCGGGGTTGTTTTGCAAAGGTCGAACAGATGAGCTCAAGCTGCCTGTTGCGTGGTGATCGTGGACATCTTGCGTAGGACTGGTATTTGCGGTTGTCCGCACATATGTCTCTGGCAAGCTCATCTCTGTGCCCCGTGATGGTGGTGGAGGTCCGCTGTCGTCGACACTCGGTCCAGGTTTTGTGGCTGTTTGGTCCGAAGTTATGCTGGGGACTGGGGGTGATTCTGAACTGCCAAAATCCCCACTCGCTCGTTGTTGATTCACCGTCGGTGGTCTTGACCCTCCACGCTGCGCCTGCAGTCTTTGTGAACTCATAGGTCGAAAGAACGCGTGTGATGTGACTGATGGAACATGCGTGCGGCTCGTCGAACTCTGTGGGCGACCCATTGACGGAGAGGCTAGATTCTGTAATCCTGTTATACTGCCTCTTTGGCCGGGCAGCCCTCTTCTTGAGGGAGGTGATTGTGCCCAAGGACTCCGAGTTGAAACGCCCGCACTTCCTGTTCCAGGTCGCGAGGCGCTCATTGACTGCAGACTTTGCCGGTTCGTTTGCGTCCTGTTCGTCGTCGTTGGGGCATATGTGTCGCCATCTTCAGAGGCAATGTCGGTCATTCGAGAAGATATAATGCTCGGAGGGCCAGAGGGGCTCAGCTGAGAGTTTGGAAAGTGTGAGTCTTGCGGTGATTCGGCCATTGGGCCAGGAGAGTTGCGCGATGCCATTTGAGAAGTTGGGCTGAGCAGGACTGCTCAGCTCAGGTGGATTATGAAGTCTATCTCATGATATCCGTATCTTCCTCTGGACTCCAATCCAGTGAACTCTTTCGTGGACGTCTCGGGCGTGTATTTTCGCGTTCTTCGCGTTTTTCTCTTCGTGTCTGGTGGCAGTGGACGAGGAGGCTGATATTCTTGAGGTAGGTTGCTTAGGCAAGGCTGCAAGATCTCAGGTAGAGTAATCGGTAGTATTAAAATGTCGATATGACGCGAAAGGCAAAACAGAAGAAGTGAAGACCGTGATTATGATTAAGGTAGCTAAGAAAAAGGGATCCTGATGATGCTGGAATATCGTATGTAACATAACCATAACCGCACAAAAGCTGAAGTGAAGTGTGTAGGCGGAAATGAGATTAAGCACAAATAATGCGACATATCAGGGGCACACGGAACCGTGCATGATGAGCACAGGCCCAGACTGCAGACTGGGGAAGGCGAATGCACACGCAGGGATACATAAAGCAGATTACATAAGTACCTCCGTACCTACTTATGTACATACACTTCTGTTCTACAATGATGATCATCACAGTCTTCAGTCTTCAGTCTTCAGTCTTCAGTCTTCAGTCTTCAGTCTTTAATTTTAAACACAATAAATCAATATCCTGATGTATTCGTAACCCTTTATTAAATTTCTGAGATTTCTTTCCATCTCGTCTGCCGCCGTCCCATATTCAAACACCATATTCCAACACAGACAACAGTCAACAGCCAAGAACGGGGAGAAAAAGCATCTCAAGTGCCATCGGCTACTCTATGCACCACACGACGAACAGACGGCATAAAGGGGGCCCAAGCGCTCATATTTTGTCGCCTGCGCAGAAGATCCATCGAGACCTGAGAGCTATGCGATGATCGAATTCTCAGCACACCACAGCACATTCCTCCCAGAAGATGTGACCAAAACGATTCCAAGCCCTGTGTTTCAGCTTTGAGGTGATGGAAAAGACATCCGATCCGAATCTGTGATATCATCTCTCCATCATCACGACGGTCGCAAGTGACGAAAACCCATGGTTTTATAGCCGCAGTGGGCGTCTCCCGCGGCTCCGTCAGATGCGGTTTGGATTTGGATATACATGCATGCATCTCAAGGACCTTCGCAAACATCATTGGTGACTCTAGAACTCAATGCAATTCCTAAATATACTGATACAGATGCCCGAAGTATATTCATCATCTCCCCACCCGTTCCCGGCGCGAAATGACTGATCCACGCAGCAGTGATGAAACTTGTATACAAACAACAGTAGAAAATCATGCGTTGAGGCAAAAAACACACTCCCATAATCTCCGGATTCCCGCGCCATGCTAACCTTAACAAAGACACCATAACTTCCAAAAATAAATCAACTAATACATGGCAAGATATGCCGTAGACTCCTAAAAAAAAATGGTGCACAGTGGTTCAGCAGCATATTCGGCTTCAGTCGGCTTCGTCACCAGCGGTTGTGACGACTCGGATGCTCTTCTTTGGAGTAGTCTTTTTCATCGAGCTCTTTTTTGGCGTGGTTTCCTTTCCTGGGCTGTTCTTTCCTGGGCTCTTCGAGACACGAGCCTTCTTGACAGGGTTCTTCTTTATCAACTTTGGCGTCCGTTTCTTGATGCTCAACACCACAATCTTCTTCACTGACTTGGGCGAGACGCCGCTCTCGAATCTTTTTAGTTCAGCCTCATATGCAGCGTCTCTTTGCGCCGCCGTCAACGCTCGGCCATTGTCCTTCTTTGGAGTGCCCTTGGGTGTCGACTCTTCCTCATCATGAGCCACGATCGTCAAGCTCGAGTTGCGAGAAGAGAGCTTCGCCTGCTTGAAGCCCTTGGCACTTCCATAAGTCTTAATGGTCTGCTTTGGAGACTTTGGCTTTGGCGTCCTGCCAAGAATTGAAGTGCCGCGCTTAGTGCTGGCCTTGACAGACATGCCGACTCTTCTAGCAACAGTCTTCGCGGCAGCCAGTGCCTTTGCTGGAGTCGACTTGCTGGCAGGTACTGCAATCTTTCGTTTCTTCGTCTCTGCTTTCTCATTCTCATCCTTCTCCCCGCTTAGAAGCTCCTTCAGCTTGCGTTTGCCAGCACTGACAGCTCCTTTAACCGCCTTGGTGACTCCCTCTGCAAGTGATTTGGAAACCTTCGGCTCTTGCGGCTTTGGTCCCAATACGCCGCGGCAGTTCTTTGATCCACAGCGACACTCCTGCATATTCTGGGTCGAAAAGGGATCGAAATTATAATCATAGGTGAGTTCTTCGCCAGTCATAATCGGGTTCTTGCCCGCGAAGAGTGCCATGCGTGGTTTGCCGCGAACAATCCATTTCACCATCTCGCAGTTCGGCTCGCATGAGTGATTGACAAATCGAGCAATGCTACCACGAGTAGCGTCGATGATCATATTTTGATCGAACAACATGAGGTAGTAGCACTGGAGAGTGTGTTAGAATGAATGCATCAGGTTTAATAGGAGAAGTTAGACAAATGAACTTACATCATTATTTCTATACTCTTCGTTCATTCGTCTGTCGCATTCCCTCTCTGTAATGATTTCTCCAGTATATTCAACAATAATCTGACCTTCATGGAAGCATCGATTGGCGCGGACGCCATAGCCGCGATCTTCAGTCTTGATGACCTCGACTCCAACACGATATTTGCCGCCTTTACTACGCCTTTCTTGTAGATCAGCAAAGGCACGGTTACCGCAGTGTTCACGGCCAACTGAGCAATTTTCATCATCACATTCATAGAGCATCATCCGGTTGTGGCAAGATTCACCGCATCCAGTCTCCTTAGTGCAGACGCAGCGAGAATTGAAATCACCAAAAACTTTTGACTTCTTCCATAAAGCCGCAGCATCCCCAACAAAACGGTCTAGTGAAGCTGTCAGTCCCAGTAGTGCAATACTTTTGATAAAATGCTTACTCTTGGTTGTCTTTTTCCATTCATCTGGCTTTGGCTGTCCTGGCGGAAGAGGGCAGCAGACGTCGTAAGGCAGCTTGAAATCACGCTGATCATCAAGTATCTTCCAACCAGCCCATATTGGAAGAGGCAATATGCTTCTCCCCTTGATCTCAGTGTTGGCTTTAGCCATTGCCTTTCTCTCCTTTGCAGTATATCCTGCGGAAAGATCCACAATATTTTCCTGACCAGCGTAAAGACCCTTGCTAAGCCACTTCTTCTCCCTTCTAACCTTGTATTTTTCCTCCTCGGCGGCTTCGGGCTCTGGCTCTTTGGGCTTCTCTTCAGGGACGTCGACCTTGACCTTCTTCTTTGGTGGTGGGACGTCGCCCGTGACAAGTTTGCCGCAACTCCAAACCTCATGTATAACAGGCTTCGTCTCAATTTTCGCGAACTCGTTTGTATCGGCCAGCCTCTTGAGTTCGCGTTTGATTTTTGCGGAAGCCTCCTCAATCGCGCCGCGGCTTCGCTTCCCAAGCACGCTCAGCTTTTTTGTGAAACTCTCCACCTCCTCATTCGTGGAACGCAAGGATCGTCGCCTATTAGCCTCCTCCTTCGCAGCGCTCTTGGTCTTCTTGCTGGGGCTTGCCTTTGCTCCAAGGCTCATTGCGCTTCGTGATTTGGGCAACTTCTTGACCGACCATGGTAAATCCAGTGCTTCGATGCCATCCTCGACAAGTTTGCTAACCTCCCTCACAATGGTCTCTGTTGAAGCATTGCCGCCGGCTCCGAGAGAACCTATGAGTGTATCGCCGGAAATGGTGCGCCGGCGCGTCAAAATATTGTCTTCCTTCTCATCGCGCGTCTCCTCAACTTTTCGGACCTTCTTCGAAGTAAATCCGGCCCTGCAGAGTTCGGTCAGATTGTAGGTAGCGAGTATGCTCTTTCGAGCGCGTTGCGGCCGACCATTGCTAGATTCGAATCCTTCGGAGGCAGATTCGGCATCATCGATGGGAATATTGTTAAAAATCGATCTGATCGGTTCCTCAACTTTGTCTGGTTGGGATGAAATACTCGTAGAAGCTGCAACACTTGTTGGGGGCGTGGATGAAGACGATTGCGCGTTCGAGGAGAAAGCATCGCTGCTCAGGTTGCTGCTGATGGACTCTGGAGATTCACAACGCGTCTCTGTCTCCCTTAAGGAGGAGAGGCGTGATGCAGCCATATTAAACAATGATGACAGTGTCATGCGGTACCGTATCTCTCGCGACGCGTAGAGAAACTGCCGGTTCAAACGTGGCTGACCTGCGGAATCAGATGTTTGTTTAGAGAGGTTCCTGGAGGTTTGTTGTAGTCTGGAGGAAGCGTGGACAAGACGGGAGGAGGTTTGGCGATTGTTTGCTTATCCTCGATAAGGTCGAACTTATTATAACAGCCTTCCGCTAGGGTAATAACAGTCCACCCAAATCCTTCCACCAAGTGGAGATGACCACAATAAACGGCTAAGGATATTATTGTATAAGATATATAATGCTTTTATTGAAGCTTTAACAGTGGTTGGTGGTGGATGCGGGCTCCCAGGAGTGCTGCGTTGTTGGTCAGATATGAAGAAGGCTGGGGAGTTCATGGAGAGTATGTACTGTACATATATGTAGGTGCTCGTGCGGATTCTGCCTTGTAAACAACGAAAAGCACGGCAGCGAATGGAACTCGTGCATAGGTAACCTCTGCCGTCCGCTCCCAAACTTCTTCTAGTGAACACAGCCTTGAGGATCACTTCTCATAAATATATGGCATTATGTTATAGATACTGTAAGCAAAGTCAGTGAGGAGACTGGAGAAGAGTAGAAATTAGACAGACGCAGTAGGAGGATTTGGCAATGATGGGTGCTAAAGAGCAATAGTACGTACATACAGTACATGGTATGCTCCATTCCCACATATTTCATATCGTACAACCGTTGCCAGGGCTCTGTGTCTCCCTCGTGAACTTCATATCTCTCCTTCTGAGGATAAAAAAGCTCATACCTTTCTGAGGATGGGATTCATGACAAAGCCCGAACTCCTGTTCTGAGCTCTTATGGTTACTGAGTGATGACAGCTCATATGGTAGTTCCAGTCATCGAGCCTTTCGAGCTTCAAGCAATGAGACACAGTGGCAGAAGAAGTCTTATGTGTAAACTAAAAGTTTACTTATTCATTGCTATTTTTATAACTGAATGTTATTGTTGGGTAATGTTTACATTTAGCTGAAGTTGGAATTTATATTTTTCATTCTTCGTGATTTTTGGCATTTCTCATATTTCTCATATTTCTCATATTTCTCATATTTCTCGTAGTTTCTCCATCCATTTTAACAAATCGTAACACCAAAAAATCCACATATTGTATTGACCTTCTCAGGCCAAGCAACTGTAAGAATGTGCTCCGAGAATACCATAGCCTTAATTATAGATTATTAAATACACAAGTATATCTGCCAGCTGTTTCGTTTTTACTCTCTTTACGATATTTCAATCCCAATGACGTTACCATTCATTCCTCGCAAGCTCTCCCCCACCTTGCAGCCAATGATCAGCTCCGAATTCGCCTCACCACGTGACAGCATTACAGCATGATCCCATCCCATCTTTACCGAGCCGACCAAAATCGCAGCACAGCCAAGCTCACATCATACCACCAGCCTCAACAGCACCAGACCAGAATTTCCACCCTGCACAAACCCCCTCCTCAACCTCAGAAAAATGTCCGCCCCAGTCGCCGGCCGCGTCGCCAACGCCGTGAAGTCCGCTGCCAAAAGCGAGGGCCCTCTCAAGAAGGGTGCCAGACGCGATCCCGAGCTCTACGTATGACCGCCCGCCCGCCCGCCCGCCCCGACCTCCCAAGCCGGCCAACGAGGCGGTAGATCTGGAGAGAGAGAAGAGATGGCCAATTGGAGTGACACAGATGTGCTGACGAGAGAAACAGGTGCTGATGGCCATCATGTCCGGCGCCTTCGGCCTTGTTGGCTACTACTTCGGTGAGCTGCGCTGCCCTGCTGATTCCCGCTCCGGGCCGAGTCGGAGGAAGTGCAAGGGATGAGGGAAAGGGAGAAACTGACGTGGCATACCCCAGGCCGCAAGCCAACGTCCTCGACCTCCGAGGCGCACGTCTCGATCGCCAAGGACAGCAAGCCGTGGCAGACCGCCTCCGAGGCCAAGCCAGAGGGTGACTTCAAGTACAAGTACTACCCAGGTGGAAACCCAGCCAACGCTCCAAAGGAGGCCCCGAGTGCGATGCACAGTGTTATCATCCCAAATCTTAACTTGCCAAAGGTATGTTTAGAGAGTTCGCTCGTGTGGGGTGATAGGAAGCTGGCAGGATTCGGAAATGGCTACAGTGGGAGAGATGGCAATGCCAAGGGAGCAAGTCAATCGATACCACAGGAGTTTGGAGGGGCCTTAGATGCGGCATTCGAAGAACAATGCTGACTATTGCGTGAACAGGAGCTCCATGAGAAGTACAACAAGTGGGGCAAGGACGGTTACTAGACGATTTTTGCAGCTCTTTCGAAAGAATTGTACTGTATTGTGGTGTAGATAGAATGGGGTACGTCAGTTACTAGACATATGAATCCTTCAATTGCGAACGCAAAACGAATCCCAGACTCATTTCTCATGTGATTGCATGATATACATGGAATATATAGCCCAATGCCTAAGACCACCTATTTTGAGTTTGGTCCCTCCCTCAGACCAACCACTATTTCGCAGTACAGTGAAATCGTACAAATTATACACATACTCCCTGACGCCGACCTTCGGTGCTCCTGCCATATCACCCTATATCCATCCGACGCCTCTCTATTTCCGGTCCGCAAACTTCATGTGAATATTCCGGATCTGTTCCTCCACATTCACATTCTGCATCCCCGCCAACCTCGCTGCATCCTTACTCTCCGGATTCCCATCATAGCTGATCGCCGCCTTCTTCCGTCTCGCCGCCTCTTCCTCGGTCAGCGCCTGTCCCGTCACGCCATCAAACATGTCTGGCCGCTGTGACGCTAGCCGCTTGAGGTTGTTCGCCGCATCACTATTCCATAAGTTGGTGGTGGAGTAACGTGCTTCGGATTTCGATTTCTGCTCTTTCCAGCGGGGATCGAGGAGCTCGACTGGGTGGATTGTAAGCACTGAACGATCATAATATCACGGATAAAAGGGATCTTACTTCTCATATGCTCATCGAGCTCGCTATATGGAATCTGCTGCTTGCAGTTCGGACACAACGCCATCTGGGCACTCTTACTCGCCGCACGTTGCGCCGCGCGGGGAACGTAGTTTTCCTTGATCTTCATCGGTGCAGCGCCACCCTTGGCTTGTGCTTGTGCCGCTTGTGCGCGCTCACGTGCTTCGGTGCGTTCGCGGATGCGGGCTTCCTCTTCCTCCTCCTCTTCTGTTGGGCGAGTGCGGATGGCTGGGGCTTGTGGTTGATATTGTGGCTGATATTGAGGTTGTATTGGTTGTGGTACAGGAGGTGGTGCCATTTGTTGTTGAGCTTGATAGGCAGTATAATAAGTATCCTCTTCTGATGGGAAGGCTTCTTCGATGCGGAGGTTGTGATTTATTGACATTTGTGCCTTTTGATCTAGCGAGGCGAATTGAAGTTCAGAGAGTGAGGTTGGAGCTGGGAGTATGGCCTGGTCATCGGCCTCGGTGAATAAGACGGTCTCGACGACAACGAAGTCATGCCAGTCGATTTGTGCGTAGGAGAGCTTCTCCTTCTCGGCTTCCTCCTCCTTCTTCACCTTCTGCGCATCTTGATATTTGAACCATTCGGCACGCTGCTTGGCGCGTGCGAGAACGTGGAATTTATCGGTGATATTGTCCTCTAGCTCTCGTATCCGCTCCTGCTGAAGCTTTCCTCCCTCACCATCCATGCCACCGGCCCGTAATAGCGTAGTATATTGGTCTACCAGTCGTTGGAAAAAGTTGTGTAAACTGTGATTGGGGCGAAGGAAGTCGAATTGGTAGTTTCCGGTCTCTCGCTGTGATAGAGTCGTCATGAACTGCCTCCCATTCTTCGCCACAAATAGAGCAGTCAGTCGCACCACCTCAAGATCCTGCGCGCTGATATTGGGCATCTTGGCCGAGAAATGGAACCCAGGTGGCTCTGGCGGTCCTTTGGGCTTTTCTGCTTCTGCCGCAGCCTCTCCAGCACGACCTGCCGCAACGACATTGCCACGACCCTCTCTGATCTCACTCAGTCGCCATTGATAGTATGCGTGATAGGCATCGTTTACACTCAGGAAGGAAAATTTCGGGTTGTGCTTTTCTTTCTCACGGATGCGATCTATGATGCAGGTATCAGTATGCGCCACTCTGCAGGCATTGCATTGGGAAGATAAATGACACCTTCGAAGACTGCGCCATTACGCGCGACATAACCGGCCGTCTTTTCTAATATGGCTGGATTGAGAGTTAGCAGAGGATCCAAGTGACGATGGACGATGAGGACCAAAAAAAGAAAGGAACACGAGTGCTGCTGACCTTTGATTTCTTTTGGGGGCAAGACGACTCCTGCGGGAGCCTTAATCTCATCAAGTGCTGCCAGAGCATCGGGAACGGTCGCTGAAGGAGCCATCATTCAGGTTGTGATGAGGCTGTGGCGATGTTGATATGGGGGTTGTCAAAGATTCGAGGCGATAATTAGATAGTGCCTACTGTGTATGTAGACGGTTGACAGACAGCCTTGCCGCCCTTGTCCAGATCGCGGGGACTACTGGCGCCAAGCACCGAAGCAACATAGGTACCTAGGTATCTAGGTAGGTAATTTTGGCAAAAGACTGGAGCGTTCAACACACGTAGGTACCTAGATATGTATGTATGTACAGTATTTCTATGGGGAATCAATCATTGTTCATGGCTTGAGAACAATTGGATCATGACTTTATTTATAGACATCAGAGAAAATGAACAGTACATACAGTACTCTAGACTACGTGTAATTCATAAGCAGGTAATAATTATATTATATTATGATTGCTCGCCAGCAAGGTCTGTATATGTATGTAGGTAAGTATGTATAGTTGAAGCGACTGAAAAGGAGATGAGGGGCTCTTCGTATAAATGTACGAAATAGGTCTTTTCAGCTTCTGGAGGTCGGTCCTGCCTTATGTCACATGTGGCCTTTGCGACTATTGCGGCCTGGCCGGTCATACATATGTACATACACGCACGTACTGTAACGTACAGCAGTTGCTAACTACTACTGCTCAGTGCTGTCTGTACCTTAAACCAACTCCTTGCTCCCACCGAACCCCCCCTACTACTACTACTCTAGGAACAACTTGGGCAAGATGGAGGCCTTTTAATTCTATCATTGCTTCTTCTCGACTTTCGTTAATTTGTTGTCGGAGTTTACTGAGCTTGTTCAATTCGCGGATCTAGGGGCAACCTTAAAAAGTATCTTGGGAGCTACGTCAACTTCTTTCTGACCTTGGGACCACAAGCTTTCTCCTGGCCACATCACCATCATCGCACACTCGACATCATGGCGAAATCGAAGGGCACTCGCTCACCACCGAGCGTCGTGGCCGCCAATGGACCTGTCCCAGTACCACCACCCGTTGTAGCCATCGCGAAGAAGAGCACGACGAAGCGCCATGAATATACGTCGGATGGAGTTGCCGACCACGATGTCTTCTGGCTGCCCAGATTTGACTATGAGATTATGTTTTTTTCGACGGTGCTTGCTACCATTGTCAGGCTGTTCAGAATATACCAACCAAACAGCGTTGTCTTCGACGAAGTCCAGTAAGTGTTCTCTTCAGCCTCGCGCTTTCTTTGGTGCTGACTTCGTATCCTATAGCTTCGGCGGCTTCGCATCGAAATACATCAAGGGCAAATTCTTTATGGATGTTCATCCACCCCTTGCCAAACTCCTCTTGACACTTGCGGGGTGGTTGGCGGGATTCGATGGCAACTTCGACTTCAAAGAGATCGGCAAAGACTACGTTGAACCAGGGGTGCCATATGTGGCCATGAGACTGCTACCCGCAATTTGTGGCATTCTGCTTGTACCTACTATGTTTTTGACACTGAAGGCTGCTGGCTGCCGTACTATGACTGCAGCGATGGGCGCTGGTCTGATCATTTTTGGTACGAGATCCCTCATGCAATGTACGAGCATCACTGATAGTTAGCAGAGAATGGTCTGCTCACGCAAGCACGTCTTATCCTTCTCGACTCCCCGCTCATGATCATGACTGCTTTCACTGGCTTGGCCTTCACTTCCTTCACCAACCAACATGAGCAAGGCCCAGCGAAAGCCTTCAAGCCAAATTGGTGGTTTTGGCTGACAATGACTGGCCTTGGATTAGGCGCAACTGCCAGTATCAAATGGGTAGGACTCTTCACTATTGCGTGGGTTGGAAGCTTGACCATCGTGCAACTCTGGGTCTTGCTTGGGGACTACAAGAACGTCACCCCAAGGCTGTTCGTCAAGCATGTTCTCGCCAGAGTATTCTGCTTGATTGTTATCCCAGTCACATTCTACATGGCAATGTTCGCGATTCATTTCGCCTGCCTTGTCAACCCTGGAGAAGGTGATGGATTCATGAGCTCGGAGTTCCAGTCTACATTGAACTCCAAGGCTATGCAGGACGTTCCAGTCGACGTAGCCTTGGGCAGCCGAGTCAGCATCAGACACCACAACACTCAAGGAGGCTATCTTCATTCCCATAATCTCATGTATCCCGGTGGCAGCAAGCAGCAACAAATCACTCTCTATCCCCACAAGGATGAGAACAACGTCTGGTTACTTGAGAACACTACGCAACCTCTTGATGTCAATGGCGAGGCTATCAATGGCTCTCTTGCATGGGATAACATTACACCACCCGCCTACTTGAAGGATAATGATGTCATTAAGCTGTGGCATATTCCTACCATGAGACGTCTTCATTCTCATGATGTGCGCCCGCCAGTGACGGAAGCTGATTGGCAAAACGAGGTTTCTGCTTATGGATATGATGGATTTGAGGGCGACGCCAACGACTTCTTCCGTGTTGAAATTGTCAAAGCCAAGTCTGATGGGGTGGAAGCAAAGAAGCGCGTTCGCACAATTGAGACAAAGTTCCGACTGATTCATGTCATGACCGGCTGTGCGCTGTTCTCTCATAAGGTTAAATTGCCTGATTGGGCTTCTGAACAGCAGGAAGTGACCTGCGCAAAGCAGGGAACCTTACCTAACAGCATCTGGTATATCGAACAAAATGAACATCCTCAGCTTGGACCAGACGCAGAAAAGGTCAATTACAAAAATCCTGGATTCCTTGGCAAGTTCTTGGAATTGCAGAAAGTTATGTGGCAGACCAATGCCGGCCTCGTCGACTCTCATGCTTGGGATTCGCGCCCTTCTTCCTGGCCAATCTTGAGACGTGGTATCAACTTCTGGGGCAAAGACCATCGCCAAATCTATCTCATTGGCAACCCTATCGTTTGGTGGTCATCTTCACTAGCTGTTGCCATCTTTGCAATTTTCCAAGGTATCGCCCTTCTGAGATGGCAGCGCGGCTACAAGGATTTCGAGAACACGGTGTTCAAGCGATTTGATTATGAAATCGGTACCTTCGTGCTTGGCTGGGCCTTCCACTATTTCCCCTTTTACCTCATGCAGCGTCAGCTGTTTTTGCATCACTACTTCCCGGCTCTCTATTTCGCCGTCTTGGCGCTGTGCCAAATGTACGACTTCATATCAAGCCGTGTTCCAGGGATTGGCCTTCGTAACCGTCCTTATATCGGCAATATTGGAGCTGTTGTCTTTTTGGCTCTCACCATGGTTGTATTTGGCCTGTACTCGCCTCTCGCGTATGGTGATCCATGGACACAGTCAGCATGCAAGAAAGTCAAGCTCTTCGATACTTGGGATTGGGATTGCAACACATTCTATCACGATGTGAGTGTTGGAGTGCCCACGTGGAGACCTCAGAACCGTGAAGGCCGTCCTTGATGATCTCGAAATGCTGACCGCTATCTAGATTTCATCATATTCAGCGGATGCTAAGAACTCTCCGCTTGCCAGCGCTGTTCCCACATCAGCACCCGCTGCTATTCCGCCGCCACCACCACCTCCTGTGGAAGTAGAGCACTTTGAGCATGAGGGGGGAGAACAGCAGCCGATTGTTGAGGAGCAGGTCCCTCCGATGTCTGATGCCCCTGCCTACCACTCCGCCGCTCCTCGTCCTTTTGCCCATAGTGTTATTTCTCGCGAGGAGAAGGTCGAGTACAGAGATCAAGATGGCAATTTGCTGGACCCCGAGCAAGTCAAGGCTCTTGAGGGCAAAGTCACCTTTAAGACACGTTATGAGACACGCACCCGCATGGTTGATAGCGCCGGCAATGAGGTGGACCAAGAGGATATTAACGTTGCGCCTCCACATCCAGACGTTGATAATGTGGACCCAGAGACTGTTGGCATTCCCGACGCGAAGTTTGAGGCAGCGCCGGCTTCGCAGAGTGATGTCCAGGAGGATGAGCTGAAGGAGGAAGCCATTGACAGCTCCAAGAGAGGAGAGGCCAAGCCAACCGGCGACGTCCCTGAGGCAACAGCATAGGAATTTTAAATTTTCATTTGTAGGATTTGGAGAACGGCGAGGGGTTGCAGAATTGACTTAATTGTATTGTACATCAGAACAATCATACCGCGTGATCTATCCACTATCTCTCAGCTCTTGGTATGAAAACCAACATCTCTTTATTAGGCTACCTGTGTCCTCTTCAGTGCTTGTGCATAATGGCTACTCCAGCAGCACTTTGTGTAATGCAAACTAGCCAATGCCTAATATTCTCTACTAACCATAAAAACAATAAAGGACCGAGATGACGAGTTAAGAGAGGCATGTTTGCCGACAACGCTTCGAGTGTTAAAGGAGTATCACGTGAGATGTTAATTAGTCGCGGCTACTTCCGGGCTTACTCGATAGCGAGGCGCGTTTTCGTTATCCGGGTCACAAAATTTATATGTGATGTAAAGATTGCCTCCTATAATTAAATGCCGAATACAAGCAAACTTCACTACCCTCCTTTCGCACGTCTTTGACAAACCCCCATACCCTCTACCCTCTACCCTCTATATTCCTATTCTTCATGATAATCTAGGTCCTTTTTAATTGCTGCGATCTGTGTCGTTCCGCGACACAGATTCCTCCTCATCCGCCGTCATGACCTCGATCACCTCCCAGACCCCCAGCGCCGCGCCGCACCCAGACACGCGCCCACAAGCGCTACCGATGCAACTCTCGGAGCCGCGGGAGGACAGAGATGCAGTAGCCTACACACGGATAACGAAGGCGATGGCCTCGAAGCCCGCACCCGTCGCCAAATCATGGGCGCACTTCGTCGCCGGAGGGTACGTCTTCCCCGTCTCCGCATGCTCCGCCCCGGGGCCCCCCTGCTCCCCTGCTTCCACGGCAGCACGCGCGCCCTGCTGGATGCGAGACTGACACCACACAGCGTCGGAGGCATGACCGCAGCGGCGCTGACGGCGCCCCTCGACGTCCTCAAGACGCGCCTGCAGTCCGACTTCTACCAGTCGCAGCTGCAGTCGAACCGGGCGCGCATGGGCATCTCGCCGCACGCGCACCTGTCGCCGGCGCGCTCGGCGCTGCTGCACTTCCGCGAGACGTTCCAGATCCTGTTCAGCGTGCACCGGGTGGAGGGGTGGCGGGCGCTGTTCAAGGGGCTGGGGCCGAACCTCGTGGGCGTGGTGCCGGCGCGGAGCATCAACTTCTACACGTACGGCAATGGGAAGAGGATCATTGCGGACCAGTTCAATCACGGGGTGGAGAATTCCTGGGTCCACCTGTTCGCGGCGGTGGCGGCGGGGGTGGTGACGTCGACGGCGACGAATCCGATCTGGATGGTCAAGACGAGGCTGCAGCTGGATAAGAGCACGGTGGAGAAGACGGGGAATGTCGAGGCGAGGAGGTATAAGAATAGCTGGGACTGCGTGAGGCAGATTGTGCGGGACGAGGGCATCAGGGGGCTGTATAAGGGGATGAGCGCGAGCTACCTGGGCGTGACGGAGAGCACGCTGCAGTGGGTGCTCTACGAGCAGATGAAGGGGTATCTGAGGAGGAGGGAGGAGGGCATTGTGCGGAGTGGGAGGGCGAAGAATTGGTGGGATCGGACGGTGGAATGGACGGGGCGGGTGGGCGCCGCGGGGAGCGCGAAGCTTTTCGCGGCGGTCATCACGTATCCGCACGAGGTGTGTTTCTATTTCTGTCTCTGTTTCTATTTCTCCCCATTCTCCTTCTCTCCGTACTCGCGAGTCGGAACGGACGGCAGCTGACGCTCTCACAGGTCGTGCGCACACGTCTGCGCCAAGCGCCGACGGTCGCGGGCGGCAAGCCGAAGTACACGGGCCTGGTGCAGTGCTTCAAGCTCGTGTGGAAGGAGGAGGGCATGGCGTCGATGTACGGCGGGCTGACGCCGCACCTCCTGCGCACGGTGCCGAGCGCGGCCATCATGTTCGGCATGTACGAGGTGATCCTCAAGCTGCTCGATACGCCGTCGTGAGCGTGGGGCGTGTGGGAGAGCTGTTGGGGGGATGTGCGTGACGATGTCTGGTGCGCACCCGATCCGTTTCTCCTATTCCGGGTGGAGTTTGTGATTGTATGATAGACGGCGAGGGCGAAGGTGGAAATGATCTCCTGTCTGGCTGCGTAGTGTGGAAGGGGTTGTATTTATGTGTCGGCGGCTGGGAGCATAGACGGCGTTTTGTGGGGGAGGGGTTGTACGTATGTGTGTATGTATGTATGTCACTTGTAGGATATGGAGGGAGAGCACGGTGTAGGAAAATAATAGTACGAGCTGTCCGATCAATACCAGATATGCTAGATTTTGTGTCCGAGGCAGGATATCGCGGAGGGCTTTTCGTAGAAAGGAGGGCGCGGTTCTGGGCGATGGGAGATTGTGATGTGGGAGGTCGTTAAGGCGTATATGTATGTATTATGTATGTATGTACATATGTATGTATGTACATATGTATGTATGTATGCTTCGTATCGATGTGCAGTATTCGTAATGTAAAAAAAATTTAAAATCTCATTCTTTACCTTCTTCGTCTAAAATCACTTCGTACGCTTTCTCATGTCATATACCAATTACCCGCTATCGCAGCAATCATGGCCAATCCTCCCCGCGGCCAGGGTTCTCACGAAAACTCAAGAAACTCAAACTCATTTGAGTTGCTAAGAAAGGAGTTGAGTTCGAGTTGTGTGTTTTGAAACTCACGAGTTTCTTGAGTTTTAGTCACGGGATGTCTTATATAACATCACGACACTTTTTAGTAGACTTATTGTTATATAATATAGTTTATTAATGGTATTAACTCTTTGTTTTTAAGAAATTCCAAGGTATCAAAGGGATTACAGGTTAAAGCTAAGGAAAGGTAGGTTATAATATAGATCTTATATATCTTATCATAATCTGATTAGATCAGATCTAATCTAAGGCTAAATTTTATGCGCACGGATTTTATGCGCACGGATGTTATGTAGTGCGCACGCATTTTATGCGCATGCATCTTGTTTACTTACCGACCGAAGCACGCCGTCGGGAAGTCGAGGCAGCTGTTTACTTTCTTCTTCCTTCTTCCCTCTCTTCATCTTCTTCCTTAACACCTGAATCCACGTCTCAAAGCGGTATTGCAGTCATAATAACATCATGTGCAACACAAGCACAAGATCATACCCATCTTCCCGTCCTCACAATCAAGGCCATTCCGGCCAGATCTGGCCGCCGATGACCTTATCATAGCTTTAACTGACGTCCCTCCACCATTCGCGCACAAGGCCGAGCGACTTGTGGCAGAGTTCGTGGATGTGAATCTGCCTCTTAGGCGCGTGCGGTGGGTGGGTGGGTGACGTTCTCAGTATTGAGTGCAGAGGTGAGGCTGGAGAGATGTGGATTTGCACGGAGGAGTCGTGTGGGGAATGTGATATGGCGTGTAGTGGGAGAGGGGGAATGGATCCAGGTCGGCTACTGAAGATGGAGGGAGGAGAGTTGTTCGACGATCTGCTTGAGAAGACTGATGGGCGTGTGAATGCACGCATGCACAAACTGTGATTCTTGAGGAACGTGGAAAGGGGAAGAGGAGACGCTGTGTTGGAGAAGGAGGATTCGTAAGCTCGGTGGGGGTTGATGTCAAGATCATTGAGATCATCAACACCGCCTACCACCTACGTACGGTATGCAAATTTTTCCTGTTGTCTCTCTTTTTTCATCTCTCATCCTCCACTCTGAACACGTCGATCCGCGTGCATGCTGTATAGAAGCACCAGGAATCTCTCAGTCTCCGGCATTGCTGATCACCACCACCTTGCCTTCTTGCCTCCTTACCTCGTCGCACTCGTGATTCTCATTTCCACCCACACCGCCATTCATCCCCATCGCCATTCATCCCCTGCCATCCGCGAATTCCGAATGAACGCCACGGCCCTCCTGGATGCGATGTGAGTGCTGAGCGAGCCGTCAACCGGCAGCACCAGTGGTATTGGTTGCTGACATCACATGAAGAGCATGTGGACAATGAGAAGGATGTAGGGGGAGGGGATCGACTTTGACTCTCGAGATGAGAGAGGTAAGGAGGGGCCCAATACAAGAAGAGATCAGAAGAGGAGATCAAAAGAGAGCGACATCCAAAGGACGCATCCCTACTCCCCTCAGCCATCCATCCCATCACCAACCTCACTCCCATCCCCTCCCACCCAAGCTCGACGATTTCCCAGCGCCAATACGAATCACGTGCTTTTCATATCTGGCATCAAGGAATAGTCGATCGTTACGGGTACCAAAGCCAAGGGATTGTTGAGTTTGCCTCCGCCGCCTTCAAGCGTGCAGCCATGCGACCGTCCAAGCTGTCCGGTCCCGTCAGCCCAGGTTCGACTTTTTTTTCCATTTTTCCCTTTTTCTCTTTAATTTCTGAATATCCCGTCTGTCTCGCCCCGATGGTTTTCTAGCGCGAAGATTGGCACCGAAAGGGAGAAGAAATCGAGTGCTTTAGGTAAGAGTGGTAAGATGTAAATGGAACAGGTCATAAGTCGATTTGGTCGAGTGTGATGTTGGAGTGACGTGATGTATGGCTTCAGTGCGAGGCCGAGAGTTCCAGAGTGGAGGGAAGTCATGTGAGGGGGAGGTTAGTGAAGAGGTTGCAGGGCTTGGCGTGCAGGCCGGGGGAGATTTAATTCTGCGAGAGGAGAGGAGGAGATGTGTTTGAGTGCCGATGTTGCCGTCGTGGTGGTGGTGGTGGTGGTGGTGGTGAGGAGGGAAGGGGATCGAGATTGTTTTCTGTTATTTCTGTTATTTTTGTTGTTTTGTTTTATTTTCTTTGTTATTGTTTTGCAGGATAGTGGTAATGTTGGTGGCAGGTAGGTGCTTGAAACTTGCTGTAATATATTATGGTAACCTTAAGAACAAGGCAGAAATCTGTTTGTTTCGGACTACCAGTTAAGGTTGATGACAACAATGAAACCTTAACGGGCTTGACGGCAGTCAGTTGGTTGAGCCCCATTTCTTGTATGCCACAGTGTAGTCTAGACTGGATTCAGATTAGGGAATCAATATATTGGCGTGACGCCGAGCAGTGGTTGGCGTGACACGGACAACCAGGCGGCGTCTCGACTGTGGATGTCGATGTCATAGCGAAATGAGGTTAGGCCAGCGTCGGTGGCGTGTGGGATGATAATAAAAAGCAAAAAGGTGATTCTTCTGCAGAAATATGGGGAACAAGCTTTTGGTGGCACACGGCTCATTCGGCTGCCGGCTGCCGGGGGGGGGTCTTGGCCTGGTCCGTGTCGGCGTCGCGGGCGCGGTGGCGCGCTGGCTCGCGCTGGCTCGCAGCTCTGGGCGGCGTCACGTGGGTGGCATGGACCGTCCCGCGGTCCTAGGCTCAGTCCGGGGTCCCCACTATGATGACATGATGACAGAAGCAGCCCAGCTCAAATCGCCGATGGGGCTACCGATCGAGAGTCGACATGAGGCAACTTGAGGCAACTTGAGGCAACATGAGGCAACTTGAGGACAACATCCCAGTCATGGCATGGCAGCATCCAAGTCATAATGATCCTAGTCACGATGATCCAAGTCGGAATCATCCAAGTCAGAATCATCCAAACAGAGACCTGAGAAGAGACCTGAGAAAAGACGGGGAGAAAATTTTGAGCACATCTCCACATCGATACCCTCCCTGACTCCCTCCCTCCCTACCTACCAGCTGATGTTTCCCGTTGATCATGAGATGATTCATGAGGGACCCTTGCTTGAAAGCTGGAAATTTCTCACTTCTCATCACATCACATCACATCACACCGCATCCCGACTTCTTCCCTCCCTCCCTTCCCTCCACCGGCTCCTGCCACACCACCCGTAGCCCTCCCTGCATTAGGAGTTTTTCTCGAGGCCCTCATCTTATATATATTCAATCTCCAATTCGAACGGACAGGAATTTACATCATTCCAACAACCTCAATAACATCGACACCATAGGATCAGTCTCCACTTCTTTTGACCACCACCATTAGAACATAACACGGCACATAGCACATATATCATTGTCTCATACCGTCATACATCGCCTCACAGTCCATTACTCATTACTGATTGACTGTGCTATTCGTCATAACCCAGTAACTTTATTAATACTACTTCGTAAATCAACATCCGACACTGAAACTACCTTCAACTTCAACATCAAACACACGTCAAAACACTGAAACTACCTTCAACACCAACGCTCAAGACATCCTAATCATCGAAAGACACCCCTAAAACCATCGTCAAAATGCCGTCTCTCCTGTACGAGAGATCGAACGATGTTCTGATAAGCAACCCCCCGAGCGCCGAGATTCACATCACCACAAATGGCTCCGACTGGCTGTGGGCCGTCACGGCGGTCATGATGTTCTCGTCCGTCGTCTTCATCATCTGGAGCTACCTGACACCGCGCCGCAACCGCATCTTCCACTACATTATCATCGCCATCACACTCATCTCGTCCGTCTCCTACTTCACCTTGGCCTCCGACCTCGGCAACGCTGCTGTGCCGGTCGAGTTCGTCCGCACAAACGCCAAAGTTGCGGGCACAACTCGCTCCATCTTCTACGCCCGCTTCATTGACTGGTTCCTCACCAATACCGTAAGTCCATCCATGCAGTCCATCTTTGCTCTTCAAACCCTAACCCACGTCGCGCCAGCTCATCATCCTCGCTCTCCTCTTCACGGCCGCGGCCTCATGGCCCACGATCCTATACACATGGTTCCTGACTGAAGTCATGGTCGTCACCTGGCTCGGCGGCTCCGTCGTCTCCAACACCTACAAATGGGGCTACTTCGTCATCGGCGTCGCCGCCCTCTTCCTCCTCAGCTACAACCTCCTCTGGGGCGGCCGCACGTACGCACAGGCCGTCAGCCCCACCGTCAACCGCACCTACGTGATCGGCGCCTGCTGGATCGTCTTCCTCTGGTTCCTGTACCCGGTCAGCTGGGGTCTTTCTGAGGGCGGCAACGTCATCGCCCCCGACAGCGAGATGGTCTTCTACGGCGTGCTCGACATCCTCAGCAAGCCCGTCTGGGGCGCCTTCATCCTCTTCAGCCACCGCTCCATCGACCCAGACTCCATCGGCCACGCCATCCGCACATTCGATGAGCAGATCCTCATCCGCGAGAAGCAAGGCGTCGGATACGGTGCCCAGGGCCGCCAAGCCGACGGCGTGGTCGCGGAGCCTGCTCCTCAGTCGGTCTAAATGGCCGCTGTGGCGGAGGTGGGGAGCTGCTTGACGGTGTGGCCTCGTCTTCGACGCACGCCCACTGTCGACAGCACTTGCATCCTCGAGCGCCACCGCGAACCAAGCAGCCCGAAAAATGAGGGGAAGAAAAGACAAGTTTCGCTGTCCTGCATCATCGTCGACCGCCCTGTACAAAGATCTGATTTCGCCGTCGCTGCCCCTCTGATACCAGAGCTTTGAATGGCTAAATTCCCAACCATCGCTCAGTTTTTTTGCGGTTTCTTATGTTTGCATCTTTTTTTCCCGCGATTGCTTGGGACGCATAGAGAGATGGGAATGCATGATGAGAGAAGAGGGGGGGATGAGAGGGGAGTAAATAATAATGTGGAGAAGGAGGGGGGGATGTAATCTGTGTGAGAGATTGAGAGAAGAGGGGAATACATGGCTTATTAGCTGTATTGGTAGAGCTTAAGAATGAGAAGATACTATTAATTACTCTTGTGTATTTCTGCTGGTGAGTTTTGCCGTGACTGTGTTGGGGATGGAGATGTGATGGTTAGATCTTGTGGAGGCTGAGACTTGACAGCCCCACCGCAGAGCCGCCCTCAGGATCCGCTTTCTGTCGTCGCAGGTCGTAGGAACTCGAGCCGATCTTCCCCAAGAAATGTCATGTGATATGCAATTAGCAACAGCTCTTTTGTCGCCGATGCAGTCCTTACTGCATCGACTTCTTCTTAAGTCCGTTGATGTCGTCTTTAGTGGAGGGGGATGATTCTTCTTCACTATGCCTTTCTTAACGAGACGCTCACGTGTAAGCTCGGTGTTTAGCGGCCTTTGGGTCGCGGTACCTCTGCTGTCTAGGAGGAAGATGTGAAAAAGAGTGGTGATGTTCAGCCTTCTAGGTAAGGCTGATCAATCTCGGAAGGGAATAGGGATAGAGGCGGCTACAGGAAGGTTTGATAGGAATAGAAAGCATCCCTGTATCTTGAGGGTAGGATGAGGTGACTGCGAGGATCACGTGACACGAGGACAGATATATCTAGGTGGAATGGCTCTCAAAGGGAGCAGAACATGCTGCTGCTGCTGAGTGAGCGGAAAGGTGCCAGACTGCCAGTGTTAGAACTTCTAATTTTGGGAGGCATAACGAAAGTTGACAGTAGGTGTGATCAGGTGATCAGGTCGGGGACAGCAGCTGCATAAAGCAGCGACCAAAATCGCTGAATTCAGAAGCCATCTGCACTGAACCTTGCGTTTGGGTGTAATGTTGTCCATCTCAATCTCAATCTTAATCTTAGTCTCATGTGGTTGAATATATTCAAAATATTCAAAATATTAAGAATATCAAGAATATTCGTGATACTGAGTACAGAGCATATACATGATAGAATCTGATAGTACATATACACATACATACGTATATATATGTAGATACATGATATGATAGATAGGTACATATCTAGTTCCTCTAGTTCCTGTGGCTGAGTCCTGACAGTGGCACGCTTAAACACCTAGCGACTGGAAATCTCTTATCCCTTTCCCCTAAAATAGCGATTGACATTCCCCTGTCCCCTAAGATAACCCCCGCCAAAATACACTGGAGCCAGTCAATCTTAGTACCAAACTCCCCCAAATTGCCCCAGCCCCAGCATCCTGCCAATCTGCCTCCCCTCGACCAAGGAAGGGCTGGCTGGCTGCCACCTCCAATTTCCAAGATTACGCTCACGCTCGACGCATCATCCCATCATCAACACTCTTTTTCCTTGCTCTTCGTATTTACTCTACTTCGTATTCCCATACCAAGCCTCGATCTGGCGTCGGTCTTTCAATTCACACACGCTACCTTATCTTGCTGAACATCGCGGATACACATCGCTCTTCATGCGACAATCATAGGAGGCCACTCACTCTCCACACTCGTTCGGTCCGCGCCGACGGTGCATCGTCTTGTCCCGAGCACGTCTTCGAGTCTTCGAGTCTTCGAGTCTTCGAGTCGAGCACTGTCTGTCGTCAGCTGTGCTCCGCGTCGCCTTTTCATTCTGCGACTTCTGCGACTATCCACGCTCCACCGACGGCATCCATCTTATCTGCCTGAGCATTTCAACGACATAAACACGTCGAGCCTTCGAGATGTTGCGCCCGGCGACGCCATTGACCGTACTGCTGCTGGCGGCTTTCGTCCTGCTCCTGATATCCGTCCTGTCGGTCCCCATCGTCAAGTCGATACCGCTCGCCCAATTCGATGGCGTTAATTTTGGCGTCTTTGGATATTGCAAGGGCAATACGTGCAGTGACTTCGAGGTTGGATACGATCCTTGTACGTATACGCCGTAATTCTGAGAAGCCGTGGCAGCCATTGCAAGATTTGCCGTCGATCTTGAGACTACAATACTGGCCGGCTCCTTCGAGCAAGCTATCTTGGAGCCTTATTCCTTTGCTCAACTTGGCGCAGTCGTACTGACCTTTTCGTAGCTGATATCATCGGAGCCGACAATAATGGAGACTTCACCCTGCCCGTTGGGACCCGTACTACCCTCTCTTCGATTCTTATTTTCCATCCCATCGCGGCCTTCTTCACCCTGATCATGCTGATCCTCGCCGGCCTCTCGCATATGCACTCGCCTTCGCACTCGCCACGATACCTGTTGGGCGTCTTCATCCTCAGCATCCTGACTTTAATTCTCTCCCTTCTTTCATTTCTCATCGACGTCTTGTTATTCGTCCCTCACATGGCCTGGGGATCATATATTGTGCTGGCTGCGACTATTCTCATCGCTGCAAGCGGCATAGTCTCTTGTGCCATGCGCCGGACGCTGGTTAGCAGGAAGGCTAGGAAGCGCAGGATTGCTGAGAACGCCGAGATGAACGGAGAGAACTTCTATGCTCGGCAAGCAACTGAGCCTGCTACTCCCATTATTACGCCTGTAGTCAGTGCCGGACCGGGTGGAGATAAGCTTCCGTCGTTTGCTACCTTTGAGGTGCAGAAGGATGGAGCTAATGGACCTACTGGGACCGGCGACGAAGAAAGAATCCCTTTGACTTCCCGTTCTCCTTCTGAGCGCTCACGAGACGCAACGCCGGTTAATGGAAATGCGCATCCTGCAACTGACGAGAGATATGGTGGACCTCCACAACCGGTTCCAGGCGGACCAAATTCGCGCGGATATAATGGTGGACCACCTCCACGAGATCAATATGGCAATGTTATTCCTCCGCCACAAGGATACAGTGGAATGCGCGGAGATCCCCGAAATCAGTATGGTCCTCCTGGTGGATATAGAGGCAGAGGAGGGCCACCGGGTGGTTATAGGGGAAGAGGAGGCCCCCCTGGTTATGGTAGAGGTGGCTACGCACCAAATGGCGGCCCTGGTCCTTATGGACCTGGTCCAAATAGAGGAGGTATGGACAATGGCATGGGTCCCATGCCTGCAGGTGGAATGATGAGAGGAGGCCGAGGACCACCTCCTGGACATCCAGGTGGGTACGGGCGTGGTGGCTATTCAAACCGCGACCCTTCTCCTAGAGGTTATGGAGGGTATGACCAAAGCCAATCTTCACTGCATTCTGAGCCCAATTATCCTCGATCAGGATCAGCGCCTTTGCCGGACGATAACTACGTGGCATATGGCCAGGGAGGCCGTCCGGCTAGTCTTGCAAGGGCTGAATCGCCACCTCCTTTGGCAGGTATTGATGATGGTGCTCCAGTTGGACAAGCAATCGAAATGGATGGCACCACTGGCAGCCGTAGTCCTTCCGCCCCACCTCAAGGCTTCACCAACCAGTATGGACCACTGAGGGATAGCGATGGAGATGTGGCTGGTATGGTGGGTCTTCAGCAACAACGTCAAGACGTTCCGCACAACAGCGATGGAAGTAAATACAGCAATGAAGAGTAAGTCTACTTTTCGGTTTGTTTCTTTGTCAAAGCTAACAAAAGCAGATATATCCCACCCCGCCAAGCCTGGAATCAAGGCCGCTCCTCACCCCTAAACCCTTCCACGCAACCAGCCGAACTCGCACAAACCGACAATGGCCATCGCCGCCAAGGGTCTGGCGATAACTACTACGAAGACGTCGACCCTCGCTTCACGGGACCAACGGCGCCAGCCGAACTACAAGCCTCCAATGTTCCGTCTGCCCTCATCCCAGGCTACTCAGCAAATTCCGTCCCAGAGCAAAGAAACCAGAACCTCCGCGTGCAACCACAAAATGGCAACGGTGGTCCGATCCCAGGATTGGATGTGAGTAACAGCTACGAAGATCTGCATTCGGGATCGAGGAGTCCGGCAGAGAGTGACAGGAGTAATTTTACCAGCGTCAGCCAGCGCGGAATAAACCCAAGGTGGAATCCAGGTATGGGCGGGCCGAATCCGATGCCGCTTCCTGGAGGGAGAAGGCCGGTGCCACCACCGCAGAGGAATGACATTCTTCTGAATAGCAATCCGGATTTTGAAATCCCCGGTGGTAGACCTAGAGGAGGACCTGCGGGGAGAGGTGGGCGCTTCGCTCCTCGTGGTCCGCCACCACCGGGTGGGATGGTGCCTAGATCTGCGTACGACCAGGCTGGGAATGCAATGTAAAGCGTCTTTTTCAGCGTTCGCATATCTGATTCACGCTCTACTTACTTCCAGTATCGATCCGAACGACAACCTCGCCAGTGAGGAGAGCTCTAAATAAATGTCCCAAATCGTCTCGTCAGAAATCCTCTTGCGCGCTATGTCTTTTTCAATACGCCTCGTTCGATACCACAGCCCTCTTTTCCCTGTACATATTTCGTTTCAGTCTGTTCCAGCGCACGCAGCTTCTTCTTTGGTGGCATGCCCCCGCACAGTATCTTCATGTTTTTCATGTTTTGTAGTAGCTGATCCCGATCTTTGAGGGGGGGAGGATATAGGATTCTTGGGTCGCTCGGCGTTACCACGGTCGTGGAAGTGTTAATGGGCAGGTATTGTCTATACAAGTGCTCTAGTGTCTGGTTCGATAGGAGGAGGGTATTTGGGGAGGATGAGTTAAAACGGTTGAGCAGTTGGGTAAGTGGAGGGGGATGAAGGTGATAAGAGGACATAGAAGGGCAATGGATATCATAGCCACAGCGCTTCTAAACCTGCACAATGCTATTGCGCTGTATTAAATCATAGTAAATTATGTGGAATGTGAAATATGTGTTGATTCAACTTCGCAATAATCAAGGGTATTTGTGGCCGCATGAATGGACGGTTAACTTCTGGGCTACATCACGATAAGGACTATCACTGATTATCTAAGATCCTCTCGAAATCTCTCGAACCTCAACATCTGTCGCATGCCCACGTCTCCTTCCTTCTCCACCCCCTTCCGCATCTTCCTTTCTCGTAGTTATGTTGCGGTGTCCCTCATCACTGGGCACCCGATGCATCCGCGCCTCCCTCTCCCCTCTCCGCGTCCGCGCCTCCCCCCGTCGTCTCGTCCACTCCCGGCAGTTCCAACCCTTCGTGCCCCCCTCGCCGGAATCCCTGGGCAAGGCGCAGAAGGCGAAGCAGTACCCGCGCACGATCCGATGGCTGCGGCGGCTCTTCTACGCCGCGGCGGCGCTGGGGACGGGCTACGCCGCCGACCGCGCGTTCTACGCGAGCTCGCTCACGCGGTCGGCGCGGACGTTCGCGACCGGCCTGTTTGTGGCGCTGGACTATAAGCTCAATTTCAGGGAGAGGCCATGGGTCGGGGGCAGCATTGCGGATCTGCATCGGCGGAGCGCGGAGAGGTTGTTTGTGCTGTTGAGGGAGAATGGGGGGCTGTATTTGAAGATCGGGTAAGGACGTCCTGCCCTTGGTTGTGCGCGGGAGCTACGTGATGGCCGGAGCAGGCGGGGCTGACGAGGATGGGCCGGTAGACAGGCCATAGCGATGCAGAGCGCGATCATGCCGCCGGAGTTCCAGAAGATGTTCGCGCGGATGTTCGACGACGCGCCGCAGAACGAGTGGAGGGACGTGGAGGCGGTGATCCGCGAGGATTTCGGGAAGAGCCCCGAGGAGGTGTTCGGCGTCAGCTTTACGGGCGAGCAGGGGAAGGGAGTCATGGAGCAGGCGGCCAGGGCGTCGGCGAGCGTGGCGCAGGTGCATTGGGCGAAGCTGGCGGATGGAAGGGAGATCGCTATTAAGGTGCAGAAGAGGGAGATTGCGCAGCAGGTGGATTGGGATCTTTGGGCGTTTAAGTGAGCTCCTTCCCTCCTTCCCTCCTCCCCTTTCGACTTCTACATTTACAGCAAGGAGTTTGGAGGCAAAGTTGCTGACGAGATGGCAGGGTCATGATGAAGATCTACACCTACTGGTTTGACCTCCCGCTCTACTCTCTCGTCCCATATATCACCTCCCGACTCGCCCTCGAAACCGACTTCGAGGTTGAAGCCGAAAACTCTATCAAGATGGCCTCCTACGTCGCCAACGAGCCGCGCCTACGCGGCCGTGTCTACATCCCCGAAGTCTACAAAGAACTCTCATCCAAGCGCGTCATGACTGCCGAATGGATCGAAGGCGTGCGGCTCTGGGACAAAGACGGGATCTCGGCGCCCTGGAAAGGCGGGCACGGAAAGGGATCTCCCGGCGTAGCTGGCGCACCGCTGGACGCACCAGACCGCAAGATCGTCGTCGAGAAGCTTCGCAACAGCCCGCAGACCGCAACCTTCAAGCCCGACCGCAACGCGTGGCGCGGGCCGCGCGGCAACGGCGGTCTCGGGCTGTCGCTCAAGGAAGTCATGACGACGATGATCGACCTGTTCTCGGCGCAGATGTTCGTCTGGGGGCTGGTGCACTGCGACCCGCACCCTGGCAACATCTTCATCCGACGTCTGCCATCCGGCCACTCGCAGCTGGTGCTCATCGACCACGGGCTGTACATCCCGATGTCTCCCGGCTTCCGCAAGCAGTACGCGGAGTTCTGGAAGGCGCTGCTGACCTTCGACAATCCGACGCTGGCGCGCATCAGTCTGGAGTGGGGGGTGCGGCATCCGGACCTGTTCGCGTCGGCGACGCTGATGCGGCCGTACCAGGGCGGGGACAGGAGCACGGAGCGCGGGATCACGACGGACCTGGAGGGAAGGACGAGCGCCGAGCGCCATTACGAGGTGCAGCAGCGCATGTTCCAGGGGATCCGCGATGTGCTGGCAGACGAGAGCAAGTGGCCGCGCGAGCTCATCTTCATCGGCCGCAACATGCGCATCGTGCAGGGCAACAACCAGTTCCTGGGGTCGCCGGTCAATCGCATTCGGCTGACCGGGTATTGGGCGTCGAGGGCCCTGGTGGACGCGCCGGACTTGAAGTGGAGGGAGAGGATCGCGAATCGCTGGGGCCATGCGAAGTTTGAGTTCGCGATGTGGCTGACGGATGTCGTGTTCTGGATCAGTAAGGTGAGGCAGTGGCTGGGTTTGGGGACGGGCATGGAGGCGGACATGGAGGCGCAGCTGAGGGTGATTGCGAAGGATACGTTCGGGGTGGAGTTGCAGCATGATATTTTTGAAGGGTGAGCGCATCTCGCGTCATATCTCTGGGGGTGGGCGTGTTTGAGTATACAGAGTTGGGGGCTACAAGGCATGGCTTGGAATTTGGCGTTCGATAGGCGGCGGACAAAAGGCGCGAGGACATGGAATGGGGAGGGAAGATTTCGCTCGTTTCACATGCGCCGTCCGGATCAGACCCCGAGATGGATGGATATACATAGATGAATCTAGATGTACATGTACAATATCCACCCCGCAAAATCCCGCATCGAAGAATCGCGGCATAGACCTTCCTCACCGGACTACTCTGTTAATATCTATCTCACGCCCTCGTCCCCTTCCACGCCCCCAAAATTTGTAAACAAGCCCACGGGCAATATCCACAGCAAGACCACACACCCGTTAGCAATGCAGCCTCGCTCCCGCCTCTCCACCAAGATCTGCATTGTTTGGCGCAGCGCAGCGCCAGTCCGGAGCCGGTCGATGCAGTGCCGAATCTGTGCAGACGAGCCGCGCCAAACAGCAAGCAGTGGGCAACGGCACTGAGGGCTGGCAGCTCACGACGGTTGAGGTGGGTGTTTGTTAGGGAGGGCGATTCGCTGGGTAGCTTAGATCGTGACAATTTGCCGGGTACCAGTTTGCCGGGTAGGAGAAAGGAAGAGGTGACGGGAGGGGAAGGGAAATGGGTCACATATACAGGTGATCGGAGAGGAAGGGAAATCGGTTACATGTATCTTAAGCTAATTGTGACGTACAAGCCCTCCACTATGGACTGCCCCAAAACAGGACGCATTTCCAAACTGTATATCGATTAACTACAGGGTATAAACTGTAAATACACAAAATCTCAGAATCTCTCGCTTTGCGGACTCTCCATATACATTACATCGCAAAATACAATTTCAACCCCCTCCTCCCCTCCCTCCCCCTCCGGTCCCCTCAATCATACCCCCCCTCCTCATACCCCCACGGCCTCCATTCATCCCCCGGAAAACTCGTCGCGCTCATCTTCGGCACCTCCTCCTCCACCGCCACCCCTCCCCCATTCACCCTCCTCACATTCGCGTCCTCAACCACAATCTTCTCCTCGCGGCTATCATCATAGATCTTCTCGTCCGAATAATCCACAGCCAGCCGCGGCAGCGGCTTCTGGCTCCCCGACGCCTGCACCGCGCCGTGAGACATCGCGCCCTGTTCGGTGGGTGCAGCCACTCTCTGCACCTGCACCTGCGCAATGCCAGGCCGCACCTCTTGCGCCGCCGTCGTCCCCGGCGTCCCCTGCGGCGTCGAGCGCGGCGACACACCATACAAATCCTCTTCCTGCCCCGCCACCGGCACAGCTGGTGAGCTGACCGTCCTCACGGTGACCATATCCGGACTCGCGGTCGTAGTCGGCGGACTGACGCCCGGCACACTGGAGTCTCCATGCCCCTTCCCATTGGACAGCTGCGAGACATCCGAGGTCACCGTGTTGGAGCGGTCCAAGCCATTGTGTCCCGCGACGGGCGTCCCGGCCGTCGGAGGCGTCAGATTCTGGTAGGAATGCGATGATGTACTGGCGCCTGGCCATGTAGGCGGTGGCGGAGGCGGGAAATCCTGCGCCTGCTCGTTGATCGGTGAGAAGACGGAGTCGGGAAGCGGATACGCCGAGGGATGCGGCGCCGGTGTGGGCGATGCTGCCTGTGCACCCGCATACCCAGGGAGGGGAACAGTGTCCTTCCTTAACGGATTGCTCTTCGGCATTCTTCTTGCATGCGGACTATACTCCTCCTCATCGCCTCCTGGCAGACTCAGTTGGTATGGAGCCTGTTGCCCGAATTGTGGGCGTGCCGGTGAGCGTGCAAGCAGGTCTTCCATACTCAACCTGCCTCGATGCTCCTTATCCAGTCGCAGAAATGGACGCGCACGTGGATCTTGTGGTTCAGGCGTGTCGGGCATGGGCGTCCCTGGCGCGGAGAGGTGAGAGAACACACCTTGTGGACCGGGCCCGGGACCGGTGTAGTTAGGGGTGTCGCGGAGGTCCCGTTTCCATTCCGGGATTGGAGGTTGGGCGAACGGGATGTCCTGGTAGAGTTGCGGTTGCCCGGGATGGAAGGGTTGGGGTGCGAAGCCTTGTGGTGGGTATTGTTGTGGAGCATATTGATGACCTTGGTAAGGGCCGGCTTGCCACTGTTGCTGCTGTTGTTGCTGGCGCATATACTCATCATAGGAGCGCTGGTCGGAGAAGTGTTGCGGTTGGGAATGGTGGTACTGTTGGTTCAGGCCGCGTGGATCGTAGCCTGTTGGAGCGAGCTGGCCTTCCCCGCGAACGAGGGAGTATGCACCTGGAATTGGTGGAGTTTCATAGAGTTGCTGCTGCTGGAAGGCTTCTGGTATAGGTCCTCTATTTTGAGGTGGCAGCTGATGCTGTTGTTGCTGGAGAGGATCAAACTGTTGACTTTGTTGACCTTGTTGCAGATAAGGTGGTTGACCCTGCGGAAGCTGTTGTTTGACGGGTGTAGCTTGTGGACGGGAGGACTGCTTTTCGGATAAACCTGAGTTCCTACGCCCACCAAGAAGCCCACTGAATAGCCCTCCCTTCTTTGGCTTGCCTTCAGCCTGAATACTGCTGCTTTGAGAACCAGACGTGGGACGCTTCTGAAGAAATCCATGAGGAGCATCCGAATTTCTCTTTTGTGATGTAGGAGGCTGTCGTTGATTGCCTGCCGGTGGCATCTGCTGCCAAGGCAGCCCGCCAGGCGGCGGGATACCACCAACATTCTCTTGCGGACGAGCCATCATGATCTGCTGTTGCTGCAGGTTCAGCGGCACCTGAATCTTAGATTTCATTCCAGGAAGCGTCGATAATTGCTGTGGAGAGTCTTCTGCAGAACTTTGCCACAAAGTTGGTTCCTTAGATGACAACGTGGCTCCCACATCTCCACTTCTTCGCGAGATCGACACATCTGAGTCTATCATGCCAGCTTCTGCTGCCGGATCTTTTCGAGCAGCCTTCATGCGGGACCCTGGTTCTTCTCTTTGTCTATTGACGGGTTCCGTTGACGATGTCATGTAGTAATGCACGCCCTCATTCGGATCAACCTTTGCTGCCGAACCTCTTCCGGACGGAGCTGTCACGAAAGACTCTTCTTCTTCTTCTATCTGCCTATTGACGGGCTCCGTTGGCGGTGTCATGTAGTAGTGCACGTCCTCATTCGGACCAACTCCCGTGACTGGAGAAGTCGGCTGTTTCTCTAGACTCTCTTCAAAGTCTTGCTGTCTCATAGATGGCTCCTTTAGTGGTAGAGAAGCATGTCTCCCCAATTCAATGACCTGCGGGTTTCTATTCGATGTGATCTGAGGCAGACGACCCGCATCCTGTGCCTGCATCCCTAGTGGCACAGGAATTTGCTGACGAGGTGCCGCCTCTGCCTGCATGCGCTGGTTGATCATGAGATCTGCGTTGTATTCTCCCATATAATTACCGATGGGCCCTGTACGGACATCATGTGCGCGCCCTCTAGTCGGCAGGCTTTGTTCAGCAAGTAATTGACCCCACTCCCTCTTTGGAAGCTCTTTCTTCAACAATTCTTGCTCCTCAAACGCCTGCTTCTCCTGCTCATTGTTGACTTTCAGCATAACACCAGGTAAAGCACTCGGTAGCCAAGATACCTGTGCAGTCAAGTACTTATCACTGTCTCCCTTTTTAAAAGAGAAAAGACTGCCCAAGGCCGAGAACCTATGTTTCTTCTCCTTTCCAGGCTTCTCTGCTTGCTTTTCACTCCATTTCTCCTGCGTATCAATCGTTGACTGCCTACTCAATTTCTTTGATTCCTTTTGCCCCAATACATTATCGGCTTTGCCAAAGAAACTCCGCTTCTTCTCAACCGGCACGAGAGGGCTATGCGGTAGCGGCGGATTCGTAAGCAGATCTATTCTCGAGTTCGGCCTATGGGTGACCATGCTCTCGCGACTCTGCGGCGGGATATCAGGCGTCACACCTCTACTCGTCAGACTCAATGCTGCAAAGACACTGCTCCTTCTGCCGTGCCTCTTTCCTGTCTTTTCTGGGTCGTCAAGGCTTATGTCCTCCGAGCTTGCAATTGAATCTCTCGACTGAAGGGCCCTCATCTCGCGGCTGCCATCGTCTTCCATGTGTGATAGTCTTCGATCCTTTGAAGACCCTCTGGACAATCTACCACCTAGTTCTTTGAAGAATCCCGAGTTCCTGCGGGATTGTCTATTGTCAGGATTTCTTGGATCATCACTTGGTGGCCCTATACCAGGAACCTGATACTCGATCGCCTGTTGTCTCGCAATATATCCTTTCTCTGCAATAGGATACTCTGAGGCAAGGTCACCAGTATAATTAATAGGAGTGTTTTTATCTTGGTGTGGCTGGAAGAGCTCAGGATATCTTTCGGCAGAGGAGGGAGGAATCCCCGCCGGACCAGCACGAATGAATGATGGAGGACGATTTTCATTGTACTGCGGCGTGATCTTTGGAGGTTGATACACACCGCTCATAGATGGCGGACGTGAGCGTTGAGATTCCAAGGACGGACGCTGATATTGACCTGGTGCACTGAAGGGTGCGGAAGGGCCTTGATTCATCTGTTGATAAGGACCTGGAGCATTAAAAGGAACACCGCGACCTTGCGAAGAGTTAGAAGGCGAGCGCATACGCTGTTGTGCTTCCAAAGATGAGTGGCGTTGGTGCGCAGATGGAGGCATCGATTTATTCTGTATCGGCTGGCCTTGGAATTGCTCATGTGCTGGAAATTGGCTTCCTGTGTTGATGGGAGGCACAAAAGGTCTCTGTGCAGGGACCGTATCTTGTTCAGCAAGGTATTGGGTGCGCGGTGGATACTGCCCTGAAGAATTCGCAGTAGGTGCATCAGCCTTAAGGACATCATAATCCGAGCTACCAGCATTAACCAACGACGACCGACTCAAAACTTCCTGCTCTGGCATATGCGATTCATCTTGGAAGGAGTATCTGTCAAACGCTTTCTTCGATGGAAGAGTCTCCACAGAGACTCGCGCTGGAGCCGCTGAACTAAATGCTGTTTCCATAACAGCTGTTTGATTATCTCGTGGTCCAGCTGCATCGGATTGGGGAATTGGCGAGACCACTTGGGACTCATGAGAGTCGTCAGGCTCTTCATCGCCGGTGCTGGATCGTTCCTTGGCACGTTTTGCCAGTGTATCAAAGCCGAAAGTACTTGATCTCCGGATAGGAGGAAGAGCAAATCCAGAACCCGAAGATTCTTGTTTTCGTTCCTCATGTTCATAAGCTTCTCGGGACACATCGTCAGAGCCAGGATGGACAGTACGGGCACTTTCGGTAACTGATGGAAGTGGCTTGTCTTGAAGTGGTATATCGGCAGCTGCTGCCAGGCCATATGGCCGAACATCATCATTTGGTTGTTGTCTATCAGTTTGTATAAATGATACGGCGGCAGCTTGATGAAGGTCCATAGGAACGTCGTCCGCTGCATTAAAACTTGGAATCTCGGAATTCAGATGCCGCTTATAGTCATTTGAGACGTCAAACGAGACTGCACTCCCATGTACCAGTTTGGATTCCCGCTCCTTAGAAAGGTCCAAAAGCTGTTCTCGCTCGGCATCTCGACTTTCAATGTGTGCTGCAGCCTCATCTTTGCTGCTTCCTTGGATTGTCAATGTTGATACTTCATTCATGCCCATCGTATCTCCAGGTTTCAAATGGCCAGTAGGTGACTCTGGAAAAGCGCCCGGTAGATGAGGCGCCTCATCTGGCGAGACAATCACCCAATCTTCACTCGCCCTCCTCTCTTCTGGTCCTTTATCATTGTCAAGTATTCCCGCGCGAGGTTGCTCATTCTTCGAGGGCTCCACCACGGCACTGTGAACCTGTAGAGTAGGGCCGTTATGCCTCAACCCTCTAGGTGTAGAATCCCACCCAAAGCCTTCCTCTTCGGCAATCGGCGTAGCATTGAATGGATCCCAACTAGGCTGATACTTTTCAATTGGTGCAGGTGGACCGAGCTTATCCTTTTCTTGCTCGGCATCTTTTTCCATTCTAGCCGGGCTTCCTTCTCGAGTTCTGTCTTTCGAACTTCCATCTTCAATCGAAGCGCTAGTAGATCCCCATCTCTCATCTCGAAGTGAGGAATGGGGGAGATTAAGCTCAAGAAAGCGAGGAGCTGGAGGAGCTGATGTTGACGAAGAGCCCTCGCCAACCTCGCGAGCGTCGCTATGGACCCCAGGCGGCAATGGCAAGGAATAGTCATTTGTTTCCACTCGCGACAGTGAAGTATGTTCCCCTGATATGGAACCGTGGAACCGTTGTTGTTGGTCATCAGAAATAGAGTTTCGCGCTACAGATGGCGGAGGTGTCTCCACAACGCCAGAGCCGGGCCGTCCCGAGAAATGGTGCGAAGTAAGGGGAATTGCCCACGACGAGCGGCGGGATGATTTTGGCTTGTCTGGGACCGCTGGCGATGCGGAAGAACTGGTCTTTGCTTCATTTGCCACTTTATGGCTCTCCTATAAATAATTTCACGTCAGAATTGTTTTTATGGTGAAACCTCGATCAAGGAAACACTTGAATGGGAGCCAAAATCTGTCTACATTCTCCATTCCATAATCATACAATCCTCCCGCTAAGCAGGAATGCCATAATCATCGCCCAAAAAGGTAAGGTTAACATAAAGACATTGTCGTGAAATCATCGCTCCCAAATCTTCAAACATAGAATATGTGTTATGAAAGCATAAATCAAAAAGATGCGATGCCCCATCGCCCAATCGCGGTCCGGCTCAGTGTTGATATCAAGGAGAGGTCATTCTACCTTGTCTCCTGATCCCAAAAATCTGCTCTTTCCCTTCGCTAGCAATCCTCTGCCCGCTTTACTCGCTTTTCCTCCGAATATACCTGCAGAATGGAGCAGCTCTTTGGATTTGGCTTGCATATGTTGAGTTGTCATGCCACCACCGGAACTAAATCCTTGTGAGCCGGTTGGCATGCCAGTACTTTGCCGAGAAGGAGGTCCGACTGGCGTTGTCGGTGTGCTTGCATTCAAATATTGCTGGTAATATGGCTGTGGTGGTGGTTGTACAGGCTTTGAAGTTGATTGTGATCTCGAATGAGCATCATTTTGGACAGCGATATGCATGAATGGTGGTGGTGATGGTGCATATGGTTGTGTGCTGGTCAAACGAATCCATTCGGCCAGACCGGAATCCATAGCCGCATACTGTTGGCGACTCTCGTTGTAAGCTCTAATACGTTGTTCAGCGCTGCCCAATCCCATAATTTCTCTAAATTGTTTAGGCTTTGGGACTTCGGTTGGATTCAATGGCCGTGGTCCATAATTATGATGAGCTGGCTGTGTTAACTGAGATACTTGTGGCGTTTCCGCAGCCTGAGTTGGCTGACTAGGTCCAGTTTGAGGTAGAGTTGGCTGAGATGGGCCAACATCCAACATAGAGACGATCTTTTGTGGAGGGGATCTTGCCGACCCTTCGGGATTGGAAATAACTGGAGATAGGTCTGCTTTCTCTTCCATTGGGGATCTCTCATTTACAGGATCTTGACCGTCCATTAAAATCTTCTCATTGATGGAGACAGATCGATGCACAGTCTCTCCAGCTTGATCAGATTCAGACGAACCAGACCGCATGAATGCAGCAGTGGTAGCAGCTACTGCTGCGCCAGCAGTTGCGGCAAGCGCAGCTGTTCCAGCGATGCTTTCTGGCGCATGGTCTTGAGATGGCTCGTCAGACTGTGTATCAGACACAGGTGCACTGCGAATGGAAAGAGGCGCAGGCGAGGCAGAATCGGATTGAGTAGGAGCGCCTGCATGAAGTCTGCTAGGTTCGTTCTCAGCATACGCTCGTTCAGGACCCAGAGGTGCCGAGTCAGGTGCTGGAGGAAGAGGAAGTGCAGCTGGAGTTGATGCTCGGCTGCTTGCGTTTTCAGTTGTCACCTGCTCTGATCCAATTTCCCATGAAAAACGATGCTCTAACACTGCCGGGATGGAAGCAACTGAAGCCTCCAAAGGATGCTTAGTACTTAGTGGAGGAATTGGTGGAAGATCCTCAGCTTGTCCAGGGCTGATAGGGATCGGTCCAGCAGAAGACATATGGCTAATCTCAGATGCAGCTGACACTGGCTCACTCTGGTGAAGCTTTTGCAGTTGCGATTCGGCTTCCTCTTCCTCTGTTGCTGCCCAGTAATTGTCATATTCACTTGGCAGATACATACTTTCTCGAGGTGCACCTGGGGAAGGAGCAGATAACGTAAGATGGGTCTCATCTGCGGGTATAGGTGGAGCTACAAAGCCAGGTGCAGAAGGTTCAGACAAAGTTCCCTGTGAACTCAAGCTACTAACGATCTCCTTATTAAGTTTGTCTGTCTCCTCATCCAATGGACTTGTGTTTGTAGTCAATGTTGGAAGTATGGCAGATCGAACGGGAGCGGCAAGTTCCTCCTTAGCAATGACACCATCTGCACTCTTATCCTTAAGAGGTACAGGCGGGGGAAAATCTTCCTCAGGTCCGATGCTCGATGCTATTGAGATTCTATTCTCATTGACAGAAGGAGGCCGAAATGATGTCACAGCTTCAGATGGCTCAGAAGTCTTTGGATTGATCTCTTGTGGCTGATATTGAAGTTCGCCAGAATAAGGATCCGCCACAGGCGCCACATAATAATTGCCAACAGGAGCAAGGACTGGATCAGGAGTCGGCGAAGGACTATTTGCAGGCCGGTGAGCCTTTGTAGGAGAGACATCCATGTCATCATCCACATTGGCAAATTTTTGATTCTGCGTATTGACCATTATATTCCCGCCGAAAGTCTCAGATTGCTCCATATATGGGGTCTCTGAAGCTGGTGGACCCTCGCTAGCAGTCGTGACATATGAAACCCAACTACCAGGCAATACTGGCCGAAAGCTATCATTTCGCTCTGTGAGAGTCTTTGGGTCTTGAATCTCAGCCTCAGGAATGATAGCCGCATCCTTTGATACCTGGGCCTCTTCGCCATAATAGGCTTTGTCAGCAATCTCCAGATTTGGTGTCTTAGCTGGACTGTTTCCGGGACTAGGGGTGCTAATATCCCGGCGATGACCTAAATGGAACGGGACTTGAGAAGGCTCATCTTTAGGAAGTGGCTTAGGTATAGGCTGCTGAACAGCAAAATTGGCAGAAGTTCTTCTAGAATCGGGTTCATGCTCTTCAGCAATAGCTGGTGTTGAAGTCTCCCTTCCTTCAAGACCTCGATCTCGTCCGATGCTCGGCACTCTGCTCATGATTGGACTGATTCCTGCAGTAGTGCTTTCACTATCTGTTCTTCTGACTTCGCCAGGGCCCACTGAAGGAGTTTCAGACAGAGAATCATTTCTATCAAAAGCCTGGTGCACAACAGAAGTGAAGCCAAGTGACGGCTGCTTCCGAAGAGGATGTTGCTCCAGTGTTTCATTTGGCTGAGATGCAGCTGCAAGTGTGTTGGAAGCCTCGGAATTATCTGGTTTCGGCTGGGACCATAAATCGATGCCAAACCCAGACATTCTCTGTAGATCTGGCAATTTGGGGCTAATAGAGTACGGTCGGTTTTCTTCAACAGAGAGTGGATATTGAGGTTGTAATGGCTCCGCTTTACTTTGTTTAGGCGAAGGAGGTACGGGGTATGTATATTGCTGAAGGTTCTGGGAAGGTCCAGGCCTATGAGGCTGAAATTGTTGAGCTGGAGATTCAGGCTTCTGTATTTCTTGTTGAAGCATGTAAGCAGCTTCTGGTGATTTTGCAGCCATCGCATCGAAACCATATTCACTCTTTCTCTCTTGCACAGGCTCGAGCATTGGTGCTAGACGTCTTCCGGAATCTAATAGATCATCGCGATCTGATCCAGATCGTCTCCTGCCACGTATGACTAGATGTTCAGCTGGAGCAGAAATGGTAGGGATAGCCGCTTGGACTGGTGCCGGCGATGTCTCCCTGTCAGGATTTCTGCCCATTATGGAATCCATACTTGGACGACTCGAGTCCAATGACTGTCTTTCCCTCTGCCGTTCCTCCTCGAGACGTTTATAGATATCTGCTGGTCGTATAAAGGGGAGAGCCTTCGCAGCTGGTGCACGAGCAGCAGCACCAGGTGAGGTAGCTCTGGGAGCAGCCGCCCATGGCTTTGCTGCAGGTGCTTCTTGTCTTACTTCTTGAGATGGAGGGCGAATAATCTCCGACAAGTCCGGAGTGGTGGCTTGGCTCAAACTGCTCTTTCGCGGGGCAAAATGCTGTACCGCTGGGGAACCCGATCTTCCAGCATGCGAGTCTGCTCCTTCGGAGGACGAACTTGTTCTGCCTAGTGGAGAAGCGGTTCTTGCTTGTGGTGACAACGCTCGGGTTCGTAGTGGCGATGGTACATCGGACGGCGAGAACGGTTGTTGTGTTTGGAAATCTCCGCCAACTGATGGAATATCGGACAGGGTATGAGCAGAGGATCGTGCAGACTCGGTGAAAGAGCGATGCGCCTCGACTGGAGGGCTTTGTGTCTCAGTCGGAGGCGGGACGGCTTTTCGCAGTCCTGTCACACTCGGCAGGGTCGAGATATTCAGAGCCGGGGGAGCCGCACTTGTGGCACTCGTCGGCGTAACTGTAGCAGTACTCGCAGAACTGGCCGGCTGGTGATGCGACGGCCCGCTCGAGAAAGCTCTACGCTCGTCATCTTTCGAGAATGAGTTTTTACGAAGCAGTGGCGGGTTGGTCGCACTTCTATCTTGTGCTTCCCTCGGCAGACTCGGCAGTTCTCCATAGGTCTTCTTGTTAGTAGTATCCGTATTTATTCCTTGCCCAGGCTGTCGGAAGCCGGTCACTTTGGGAAGAGGTGGAGGAGGAGCATCATCATGATATTCATCCCCGTACTCGTCGCCCCAATCATCGCCGCCGTAATCTACTGACTTCGCCTCTACCCACTTCTTCGTCTTCTGCCTGTTGACATTCGCCTGGTATGAGACTGGAGTCGAAGGAGCGGCCGGTTGAGGGTTTCTATTTGGTGATTAGCAACTATGTTGTCGAGTCCATGATTAGAGAAGCTTACAGAGGCGACTTCTCGCTCTCAAACGTGTCAAGGAACGGCCTCGACATTGTTGTGTATCTGCCCAAAGGCTCGACGAGACCTGATCACGCCCTCACCAGTTGCGACATGTATGCGATGCGACGCGATGTGATGTGTCCAAATGTATCGAGCGATGCACAATCACCGAGAGATGTTTGATGAGAGCTGCGTCAAGGGCCGCGCAAGTGTTGTAAGGAACGTGATCGGCGGAAGACTAGCCTTTCGTGTATCGCGATCTACTAATGGCGCAGGAGCAACGTGACGATGAGCGATGATGGTGCAGGTGGAGAGAAGAGAAACTATTGTGCTTGAAAGATGGAAGATGTATAGGTATATATATGTGTATATGTATATGTATTATGTAGGGAATGTTGCTAGTCGTGAATGCAGGCTTTGGAATAATACTCCGTATGCCCATATCCCCATATCCAACAGGTACTTACTGTAAGTAGATAATCCCCCAGCCCCTCTGGCCCCTGCATTCTTAGCTGTGGTGACCTTGGAATGCCATGCACGTGCTGGCTCTGCCAAGGGAAATCTCACTTTCGCGGTTGATGTGAAGCTAAGCCACAAAGGTCGCGACCACGACCCGTTGTAACTAAACGTACTGTAACTAGACGTAACCGTCAGGGATAACCATACGGGCCAAATTTACACTTTGGAGACATCGAGACATCACTGCGAATAAACTGCGAATAGCTACCTACTTATACACACACAGAGCATACCAGAACACGAGGAAAAGCCGCGTCAGAAGACATACACTAAGAGCGACGAAGATCATAGCAAGAGTCAAACTCCCACTCCCCGCAATCTGTCATCTTCGTCCTCTCCAGCTACACAAAGTACAATTACTCCAGGCGACGACGCCTCTCCTCGGCTCATTGAGGCCACCTCCCAATATCCACCTTGGTGGTTCTCCCAACCCAGCGCCCATCTCCCCCCATCTCCCATAACTCAAGACCTCGCCCAGGCCATCATGGCCGTCTCCTCGATCCAAGACCGAACTTCCGAGTTCCGCTCCGTCCTCACCCAGGTCCAAAAACAACGACACACCAGCAAGATCGGCGCACAAAGACAATCCCTCCTCACCACATCTCAAAAGGCCGAGAATGGCTCCGCGACCGGCGAGAAGCCGCGGCGCTCTGAGTTCGCACGGCGGGCCGCAGAGATTGGACGCGGCATCTCGGGGACGATGGCGAAGCTAGAGAAGCTGGCCCAATGTACGCCCCCTTGTTTCTTCGAACTACACGCATGGTATGAACGAGAAAACTGACACCCTCCCAGTAGCAAAGCGCAAAACCCTCTTCGACGACCGCCCCCTCGAAATCAACGAGCTAACCTACATCATCAAGCAAGACCTCTCGAGCTTAAACTCGCAGATCTCCTCCCTCCAGACGCTCACGCGCGCCCAAACCCCCACCACAACAGCCCAGCAATCCGAGCACGCCAAGAACGTCGTCTTCCTGCTGCAGGGCAAACTCACCGACGTCTCGGCGAACTTCAAAGACGTGCTCGAGCTGCGCACCCAGAACATCCGCGCCTCGCGGTCGCGCACCGAGAACTTCGTCAGCAGCGTGAGCTCGCACGCGCTGCCGCCCAGCGCGTCGCAGTCCGCGAGCCCGCTGTACGCGACGCCTGCGCGGGGCAGTCCGGCGCCGTACAACCCTGCGAATCCGGCGGCGCCGCATGGTGGCCAGGATCTGCTGACGCTGAATCCGGTCGGCGACGCGCAGCTGCTGATGATGGAGGAGGCGCAGCCGCAGCACGCGTACATCCAGCAGCGTGGCGAGGCCATCGAGGCCATCGAGCGCACGATCTCGGAGTTGGGGGGGATCTTTGGTCAGTTGGCGAGTATGGTGAGTGAGCAGAGTGAGATGATTCAGCGGATCGATGCGAATACGGAGGATGTGGTGGATAATGTGCAGGGTGCGCAGAGGGAACTGTTGAAGTATTGGGGGCGGGTGAGTGGGAATCGCTGGTTGGTTGCCAAGATGTTTGGGGTGTTGATGATTTTCTTTTTGTGAGTGCCATTTCCCCTTCCCCAGCCTATCCCTTCTTGCCCCATTTATCCTCCCTGGGCAGACAGAAATAGAAACTAACAAGATATAGACTATGGGTCCTAATAGCTGGATAGAGGCAGCACACGCATACCCCGATCTCCTTTGTTTGTTGACTACCGGCCTTGAGACCAGCCGTCTGCTTTTCGGCGCGTCATAGATGTATTGGAACCGGAGCAGGTACCGGAGCATGCACGTTACATTTACATTGTACCAATAGCAATACCATAGACGGGCGAGAGCGAGTTGTTCTCCTCGCGATACCATATCACACTTAATACCAGTTTTCCAAAGCATCCGCATCCCTATCCATGTTTCTTCAGCATGCCGAGTGGCTGTCCCACCTAACCGCAATGTGCGAAGGGACCTAGCCTTTTTTTTTTTATGTACAATCCGACCACCAGGCGCTCCGTGGCAATCCCAGGACTTACGACTGTCATCTATCTCATCCACATCCCCACCTGTTGTAGCATTTGATTCTGTCATGCAGAAGCTCCCAGCCAATTGCTCCAGATAGCCCCTTTTCCAGCACGTGACCCCCCTCGCGGTGGCTCCTCGCCCTCGTCGGCGCCGAGTAAGCAGACGAACAGAACGGCACAGGAAAGGCGCAAATGGCGCTAAAATAGGCGAGGATGCACAATGGGTGAAAGGGCGTATGGATAATGGTTTTGTTCTTTGTAGTTCGGGGGTATCTTTTGTTCCACTGGAACGCTGGACGATCTTCACATCAACGTCACCCACCAGCGCCACACACCGGGGCAAGAATGCAAAAACAATAATGGGGAGGTTATTAAGAATCACCATATCCGCGGTGGCTATTGCATAGACATCCTGCTGCTGTATATGCCATATCCAGCTCGTCGGCAATATCGTCTGAGAAGACGCCACGCAATCCAGAAACAGGAATCCGGACACCTATCCAATGTTATATCTGGAAAAGATCGTGGCAAGATCATCAACGCTGGCTATAGCCATGAAGAGTGTTCAACCGGAATGCATCTTGCTGGTTCTGTGTATAGCCATATCCAAGTCCCTCGCCCATACCATCTGAGAACAGACATCTCGGACCTAGAAGAAATCGTACCGAGGTCGTTGACGCTGAAGAGTGTTGAACCAGAATGCGTCTTCCTAGGATCTGGTATGTCTTTCCTCCAGATATGATATGAGTGAGCATAGAAACTTCTAAGAGTGCAAAGAGAAGATATATCAACCAGGTGGAACTTACTAATGACAGCATGAGCAACCCGAATCAAGGCAATACTAACGAATATGCAGATCACATCAAGCATCAGGCTCCCATCATCAACATCGACAAAGGTCCACATATCAGCAGTGCTCATCAACTCTCCGAGCTCACATGCTCCTCAACATCCCCCGCGGCCCCCCTCTCTTCTCTTCCCCATACACGGAAAAAAAAAATGTTCAGAAACAAGAAAACACGAAGCACTTAACACAACGACAAAATACTATCACAATGAAGGGCAAAGGTAAGTTTTCACAATCATTGCATATCAACTCTATGTATCTAACTCCCCATCCCAGCCTGCAAACCCCACACGAGATCTCCTGTCTATCTAGACAGTTTCTGAGACCATTCCCAGACAACACCTTCCCTGCGCGGCGGTGACCTATCCGGCGTCCATGAAGTTGCAAAAACCATCAGAGGAGAGAAAGAAAAAACAATCATCGAGCCAAATATGAGCAGACGACGGTTTGTTGGAGTCGAAAAAGATCGAGATCGAGAAAATGCGTCCGCTGCTGTATCATAAAGAGGCACAAAGCCGACGGATATGGCGCGACCAGAACAGGAGCAAACTTGACAAAATCGGGGATTAAATCCGAATCCTAACTCAAATGATGAGGGAAGAGGGATATCAAGATGCTTTGTCGAGGCATTTACCATTCATCATAAATGGGCTGTGCAACTGGCTGTGGAGCCGGCTGGGGGGGTGGGGTTGGCTGATGAACCGGGACCTTGACGAACTTTGTCGCAGCTGGGGCAGGTCTCAAGCCTGAAAGAACACCAGCAGGAGCTGGGCCCATACCTGTGAGAGTACGAGTGGATGGAGCCACAGCAGGAGCTGGGCCCATACCTGGAAGGGTACGAGCCATCGGAGCCACCGGAGCAGGAGTATCGTCGACATTGATCAGATCCTGCTGAGTTGGATCCTCCGCAGCAGCACCAACACCGGCGTCATCACCAGCGCCCCAACCACCACCACCAGCATCATCACCAAAATCCGAATCGTCCTCGAATCTCAAATCTCCGCCCTCAGGGACATACTGCTCCAGAAAGTCTGGCACAGGCTGCTTGGTCTCCAAAAGGGTCATCACAAGCTGCTGAGCGATGTCCTCATTTCTATCATAATAGAAAGAAGTCGCAAGTCCCTTGTTGCCGATACGACCAGTACGCCCTGTGATAGTATGTCAGTTGGATTCAAAGCATGGATTGGGGATGAGGAAGAAGAAGACTTACCAATACGATGAGTGTACTCTTCAATGCCTCCATAGCTGGCGGATGGCAAGTCAAAGTTGATCACGTGCATGACATTCTTGATGTCAAGACCACGAGCTGAGATGCCAGTAGCGACGAGAATTGCGACATTGCCGACACGGAAAGCACGAAGAGCATCCTCACGCTCACGCTGAGTACGATCGGAATGAATCGAGGATGAAGGCATACCAAGATTATACAAGAAATCATCGATCTCATCAGCGGCACGCTTCGAGTTGACGAAGACGATGGTGCGAGCCGGTGGACGAGAGTACAACAGGTCTAGAAGAGCCTGACGCTTGGCGGATGGGTCGACATACACGATGTTCTGCTCGATGTTCATGTGTGATGAACCGGCACGGCCAACACGGATGCGCACATAATCATGAGCAAGGTGATGCTGAGCAATCGAACGAGCAGCTTTCGGAAATGTAGCCGAGAACATCATGTAGGTAATATTGCCCATCTCTTGATCTATACAGAGTTAATCAGATAACTTGAGATGTAGGAATCAATTGGAACTTACCACCACCGTTCATGATGATATCAAACTCCGACTCCCAATCAGCGTGCAGCATCTCATCAGCCTCATCGATGATGATATACTTCAATCTGCAGAGGGACAGGCGATTTGGCTCATTGGTGATGAAATCAACCAAACGTCCTGGGGTGCCGATGAGAACGTCACAACCCTTGGCAATCTGCTCGAGCTGGTCACGACGAGGACCACCACCGTAAACAACGCAGGGGCGCAGCATTGATCTGTAGCAGAATCTACGAGCCTCGTTGAAAATTTGAACCGCAAGCTCACGATTTGGGCAAACAACAAGCAACAATGGCTCAGCACGGAACCACTCATCGCGAGATGGAACAAAGGTTGCCGGATTAGGACGCGGAGCACACAGCTTCTTGGCCTTGCCCATTATCTTGGATAAAGTCGGGATCAGAAAAGCAGCAGTCTTGCCGGAACCTGAAGAAATATATCAGACAAGACAACATCAGATCGGAATGGATCAGGACCTACCAGTCTGAGCACATGCGACGATGTCGTATCCCTTGAAGATCGCCGGCATGGTATAAGCCTGAACAGGCGTAGGAACATTGTATCCGGCCAGGCGAACATTCTCACGCATGATGGGGTGAAGACCGGCGTGATCGAACGAACGAACAGGCTGGATGCGAATCGTACCCTCCTGGACAACTTCGATCGAAGCGATCCTAAAGAAAATTAGCTAAGAACAGCATACAACAGTGCGAACAAGCTTACGTCGAGAAGTCGACGCCAGTGGTAACGTGGGCGTCGGAGCCAAAAAGCTGACGCTCGAGCTCTGGATGAGCAGGGCCGACGTCACCATATTCATCCTGCCACTCATATACGGTAGCATTGGCGGCCCATCCCTCATCTTGGAAAAGGTCACCAGGTGCCTGAGCAGGCTTGTCACCCTGGGCAGCACGGCGGGCGGCCTCAGTCATGGTGAGGTCGTCATAGTTATATTTCATAGGACCTGAATTGGCCAATGCAGGATTCTGTGCAAGCCACTCTGCATGACGAGCAGCGTTCGCAGCAGCATCCACTCCTGGGCGAGGGGTAGCACCGTTGGTGACAGAGGTCTCGGGGTTGTTGGGATCAAAAGGATCATGATTCCAACCGTCGTCAGACATCTTGAAGGATCTATTGATGAGAAATCATTAGCAAGAAACACAACATGAGTGGCTGTGGAGGGATATCATATATCACAGTGATATGCAACGCCCAACAGTATAGCAGAAGTGCTAAGGTTGTTCACTTATGGGAGAAGAATGGATAATGAACAAGCCCATATTGGATCAACCAATATGGATTGGACAAATACCATCGCCCATATATTCGATATCCATACAAAGGCTTTGTATGACACCGATCTTTGAACAAAGGATGAACAAAGGATTAGAGTCATGATAGAATAGACAACAAAGGTATGAAGGTCCAATGCTGACTGGGGTATATGGAAGGTCAAAGACAATGGGACATACATCGAAAGTTTGTACAGGGGTACAAGTGTACAATGGTTGCTATCAAGCTTCGATGGACTATAAGGTAAACAAAAGGTTAGTGATGAAGTTCCTATGTCATATCATAACAAGATGTAGAGGATACTTGTATACTCAACACCTTGATGAAAGATGTTTAGTATCCAAGATCACATATCACCAGCCTAAACAAGTGGTGGGAATACATACTTGTTGAGATATATGATTATAGTCAAAGATAGACTTAATCAAGAGGGGTATGAGAGTTCGAAGAGGTATGAGGAGGGTACCTAAACCCAGAGGATCTGAGTTAGGTATGGCAAGTATGGAAGAAAAAAGGTGTGTAGGACGAAGAAAGGAATTTGAGAATCGAGGTTAAGATCGAAGTATTTATCGTGCGAGGTTACGCGCTAGCAACTCGAGGTGATTTAGGAATTCACGCGCGCTTCAAAACAATGGCTTGATTAAATAAAAGAGAGTACAACACGCTTATTGGATGGATTAGACTCAATATCCCTTTTCCTATTCAGCTTGCTATTACCGAGGGCCTTGGATTTCCCAATGGGAATTCACGCATATTTAGGGCATTCGTCTAGAGCATGTTTGACAGCATTAAGATATAAAGGTTCACACACTGCTTCTTGTCCTTCCTTGCACCTTTAGATTCACAATTTAAGATATCTATCCCTATACAATTTAAAAATAACTCCCTATACACCGCTGGACAAGATCCTAACTCCTAAAGCAAGTCCCCCTTAAGGAGCCTCTTATGAAGTTTTCCTACTTTAACCTATATTCAAGGTGTTTAAGTAGCTCATATACCACTCTTGTAACAGCCATGTTTAGATACCACCACCTCGGGTGTCATATAATCAAGTCTCCCTTAAAAAGTTGTGGTTGTAAGATGTTCATGAAGAAGTATTTATAGTGCAACCTATGTTATATGTGTTTAAGTGGCTCATAGGGAATGAAGTCCTAGGCTATAAATCTAAGAATTGGGATGGGAGGAAGGGATGTCATAAGCACGCTCTTGTGTTTATTATGTTGAAGTTATGTTGAAGTTACCCATGGGCTATGATCCTAAGGACGAGGGGGGAATGAAGGTACAATGTACACTATAATCGCCCTCTTTATCCTCATTGTCTTTGTCTTGACTGCTACTGTAGTAGTTACATATAGCTTAAAGAGTAGCACAACAACCAACCACACTCTACTATGCATACACTCAACCTCTAATAACCATAGCAGTTGCGCACAATGAAAGGTTTGTCTAGATTGACTAATGCATGGTGTTTTATCACTATTAGATTTCTTTAATGTATGTTGTCCTATAATATATAGACCAACATCTTTATTGCCATAGTAAATCCTCATCATACACGACTTATTCAATGAATTAATATAGACACCCTTCTATAGAGCACTACAGTAGTGTCTTCATGTTGACATGTAATATCATCTTCATCTGTGCGCCAACATGTCACAATAATGCTAAATAACAAGGGGAGCATGCAGGCAGTCAAATTTTAAAATCCACTCTAAAATTAGTACTCAGGATGGATCTCTACGTCTTTTCAGATCTCTACATCCTTTCACTCTTATTCATAATTCTATATTCATGTTCAGCTCTCTATTTCTTGCAATTCCTTTTCTTCAACATGACCAAGAAACCCTGCACGTTGGTTAGAATGCTTATCTTATCTTAGCTCAACTCCGATCACTACTAAAAGACCTCAGGGTATCTCTTCGTCCTCCTTACATTCTCAGTCATCTGCATTGCTATATCCAAACTAGATATATCATGAAACCCTTACTTCTCCCTCGAGTGCTACGCTGCTCTAGCTTCAGCGCTCCAGTCTGGCCATCACAAAGAGGACTAGCAACTCTCTTGCCCAAAAATCTCACAGGTCGAGCTCCAAGCTTCCCATCATATGGACGGCATGCTGTGCAATCCCGTCTTGAATCAACACAAAGCACTCTTCAGACTGAGATCCCGGTCCCTCCAGACTTTGCCTTTGTCTTTGACATTGACGGGGTCCTCCTTCGCTCTTCCAAGAACCTTCCCGGTGCCGCCACAACCCTGCGATTCCTGCACAACCACTCCATCCCATTCATCCTGCTAACCAATGGCGGTGGCAAGCACGAGATGGAGCGTGTGGCAGAGCTGTCTGCAACATTTGGAATTCCATTGACGATAGACAACTTTGTGCAAAGCCACACGCCGTTTCAAGAGATGGTGCATGGGACCCATGAGTATCCAGCGCTGGAGGACAAAACCATCCTCGTGACGGGAAATGACCAGGAAAGAGTGAGAGATGTTGCCCACAAGTACATATATCCTCCTCATGAGATCTTGAGATGGTCTCAATCCACGTGCCCAATGGCTAATGTGACTCAGATACGGCTTCAAGAACGTCGTAACACCGGGCGACATCCTAACTGCCTATCCGACCATCTGGCCCTTCTCCTCACTCCTAGCACCGCACTACAAGTCAATAGCCAGGCCATTACCTTCCGATCCCTTAAAAATCGACGCCATCTTCGTCTATTCCGACCCACACGACTGGGCCCTGGACACCCAAGTGATCCTCGACCTCCTCCTCTCCAAAGACGGCGTGCTGAACACCTACTCCCCCAAAAACGGTGACAAGTCCCTCCCCAACAACGGCTGGCAGCAGGACGGCCAACCAAAGCTCATCTTCAGCAACCCCGACCTGTTCTGGGCCTCCTCCCACCCCCTGCCGCGTCTCGGCCAGGGCGGTTTCCGCGCTGCCCTGCAGGGCATCTGGCACGAGATGACCGGCGGCGCCGAGCTGTCCAAACTCGTCATCGGCAAGCCCACGCGCCACACGTATTTGTACGCCGAGCATGTCCTGCAGAAACACAGGGCGGAGGTGCTGCGGGAGCTGCACCAGGAGGTCGGCGAGCTCAAGACGGTGTATATGGTGGGAGACAATCCCGAGAGCGATATCAGGGGCGCGAATGAGTTTGTGAGTCCGGATGACACGAAGTGGGAGAGTGTGCTTGTTAGGACTGGAGTGTGGAGGGATGGGCAGGGCAGGACGCCGAAGTATACGCCGAAAGCGCTTGTTGATAATGTGCAGGATGGTGTGAAGTGGGCGCTCAGGAAGCAGAGATATAAGTTTGATGAGAAGGAGTTTGAAGATTAGAAGCAGTGGATAGATAGATGCTCGTCGGATTTCTAGCATTCTTTGCAATAGACCGAGTGCTTGCATTCACGGAGTCAAGAGAGAGGAGCAAGCAGTATTGTAGAAATAGATTTAGCGAGACATGTAGATTCATGTATGATATCCTTACAATTTATATCATTATAGTATAGCACAACGTGCTGTAGCTGGCTAGTCCCACTTCTCCCTAAACTCCAGCAAGTCCCGCTGTCCGTAGACTTCGCCTGCCACGGTGATGACCATGTCAATCGTAGCTCTCGCATTCTGCAATTGTTGCGCCGCCATGCCCTCACTGCGGACTTCTCTATGGATTTCCCCCTCCTCGGCCTCCTCTGGCACCGACGGAGACTGCTCATTGTCCGCCACGCCATCCAGATGAGCAAGCAGACGTTCACGGGCCGCCGCCAACTCCTGAGCCTCATCCCCAGCTCGTCCATCTGCTCGCATCCGAGGATCATGCATGCCAGCCAGCAACCACGCACGCGCCGAGGCCTGTTCCTCTTCCTCAGAATATTCATCATCTCTGTACGTGGTGAAACTCGGGCGACCTACTTCTCGCTCGCCAAACGCCATGAAACACTGCGGATTCTTTCTCATAAAATCCTTAAATCGTTCCCCCGCAGCGGCGACCTCAGCGTCTGTCAGTTCCCCATTCCGGTTATCCATAGCCTCCAAGACCTCTTTCGGCGGCATAGGTCCAGTGTACTTCTCTGCTAAGGGGTTGTTTTTATACACGAACCGGAACGCTTTGCGGACGAATACTGGGTTCTCTTTGAGCCAGGATCGCAGGCGTTTACGCGCGTCTGATAGGTCTTGTGCCGTCGCTGTGCCGTTATCATTGCGAAGGATGTCCAGGAGAGATGCAAGAGGCCCAGGTATTTCGTCTGGATGAGCTACAGATTTCAAAGAATCTGGAGTTATTTCGAATTGCATATATATTTGTTCAGACACATCTCCCCAAAAAGCTCGGTCAAGCTCGGCTCTGGCTGATTCATTTTTTATCAAGCGTTCCATGGGAGGAGTCTCTTCCCTTGCCTGGATAGCAGTGGCTGGTAAGATTGGTCCGATCATAGGCCTCTCGAGTTTGTTGGCGCATCCGTCTTCCGGTCGCTCCTCGGAATCATTAGCTTCCACATCCAGAACAATTTCCTCATCTTCCTCATTCTCATCTCCTCGCCCATCATCCAACCCACTCGTATCCACGCCTCTCATCTCAACACTAATCCACACTGCTCTCTTCCCCAGATCTCTGACCACGCCAATCTCCTCACTATTCAACTCTCCCCTCTCCGGCAATCTCGCCAAAATCCCCCAAATCCACCGACTAAGCTGTGCCGTAAGTATGGCCTTCCCGCCCAGCGCACATTTATCATTAACCACCAGCCTCAACAGCCTCAGCACAGTGCCCTTGTCCATCCCAGCTAGCTGCGCGGTCATCGGCTCGGTATGGGTGATCCGCCAACGCCATTTGCGATAATCTTCAGCTGATGCGGACATGTAGGAGGTGTGATCTTTGGAGAGGCGTTCGACGACATGACGCGGAGGGATGTTGCTCAGCCGATCGCGCAACGTTTTGAAACGCTCAAGTATCTTCTCAAAGTAGACATCTCGCGGACTGCGGAGTGCTGGAGCTGACGATGGGGTAGGGGAGGACGACAGGATCGGCGCAGCAGTGTATGCACCGTCAGAGTAGAAGCCTCGACTATCGCCCAGCCCGTCATTATAGATAGACCTATCTTGGTCTTCTCCTTCTTCCGGCACGGGTTTGGGCGCAACGAGCAGAGTGGGGATTCCAGCTGCTTCAGACCTATCAAGCGGTATCAGCATAGGCTCTGCAGGATGAATGTCTCAGCGCAATTCTTCTGGCGACGTGTTGGGTGTAAGACTCACCGAACGGCCTGCAGATATCTCAATGCCTCCACGTCTTCACCATATTCGAGGTCTTCGTCCTCGATCGCTCCCGCGCTGTACTCGTCGAGTCCGGGAAAGGCACTCCGTTGGCCGTAAGTCGGATCGACGCGTCCTTGTGTGGCGCCTTTTGATGGGCCATCATTTCGCGAACGTTTTGAGGGCTCATCGTAGTCTAGGCCAGCGCCTTTGCGTTTATTCTTCGCCATCTTGCGCAAGTTGTTATCAAAAAGACAAGATAGAAATCGGAGATGTATGTTGTAATAGTGGTTGCCTGGAGAAATATCCGTCCAAGAAGGGCATAGTTCAGCCTTCCCAGATCTGCTGGGTGAGCTCGACCAAGCTGACGTCAAGAAGATATGGCAGGCACAACGCTCATCAGCGGCTCGCCATTGGTAATTAGATGAAAAGTCTATTTTTCAGATTCCGAATAATAACCCCTTCCGAACTGGTGTATCGGTAACATATCCGCCTCTCACCATTCGCAAGAAACGAGAATCCGCGGTTGCGCGGGGTTCGACTCCCCGGTTCGGAAAGAACCATTCATCCCAGATGAATCAACAGTCAACTATTTTTTTTTTTTTGCGATTTGTGCTTTCATTTGTTTAAGTGAACCGTTAAGAAAGCCCCTCATAATTTCTTATAGTGATGATCAAGACATCAAAAAACATCCCTCGTGGCGCAATTGGCTAGCGCGTTCGACTGTTAATCGAGAGGTTGGTGGTTCAAGCCCACCCGAGGGAGTTGACTCTCCTGTCTACTCAAGATGCGATCTTAATTAAGTTCATTTTTTGCTCTTCTTCTCTTCTTCTCTTTTTCTCTTTTGCTCGTGAAACTCACCGAAGTTTTTGCAGATTTGGAAAAGACTAGGATGGTGGGTGCATTTGCGTTGACAAGCGAGGCGCGGAAATCCTGCGAGAATAGTGAAAACCAGGCTGCATTACATACATCTATCTTCATCAAGTTATTCTGCTTTGAAGAACATGTAATTTTATCATTATTTTTCTGCTTTGCAAATACATGCATGATTCCCATTTTAATCTCCAAATATTTTAATAATGTCGAAGAAATATCTCGCTTTAGCACAGCTGGTTCGGCTTTAGAAATATACCTACCAAGCAAACCGCTCCTCTACTCTGTAACAAACAGCAAGAGCGAACGAAATAGCAAAATCATGGACAATTACTAAGTTGGTTCCTGCTTCGTTCTCGAATCAATTGACAAATTGACTGCCCCAAAGTGACTGCCCTGAGACACGGTGTACATCCTGGATACTGGACTCCCAATGGCTCCGTGGGCCAAGCGAACTTCGAAGCGCTGAGACACTGTGAGAGCTATTTCCTCCAATGTACAGAAGCAAGAGTGTTCTCTTCAAGAATAATATCAGTACCAGCTTGAGTTGGGGGGGAAGAGAGAGGAGAGGAAGGAGGGAGAGAAGAAGAGGAGGGGGGCTTCAAAAGTTCACAACAGTGTACAGATCAAATCTTCGAGGGCCCGTTTCCATGCAGAGAATTTGGCTGCTGCTATCAGAAACAGCGATTGCACAGCTCATACGTCGTCGGTGCCCAATGTATTTTCAAATGTGCTTTTCAGAATCTTCATAGGGAGGAGGAGGAAATATTTATACTTGACACACCAACGATGTTTATCGGCCTGAACATCCCCAGGATTGGAAAAAAGGGTTCATGGCAGTTAATTCATAATTGAAATGGAATTTGCCATTCACCTAGTCTCTAGCTCACAACTCTTCTGGAGGCATTCATCACCCAAGGTTTATTGTTTCCTTCCACTTCGTCTTCCATGCATTCTCAAACTAAGGAGTCAATCTCTTCGGGGTCCTCGGGAACGCACAAGCCAGGTGCACACTGGGCAACTGCAAATACCACGCCACCACTCTGTCCAACCCAATACCACCACCACCATGCGGCGGCACACCCGCCGACCTGAAGACATCCACATACTCCTTGATGCCCGGGCTATTCGGGTCGACCCCCTTGGCCTTGAGTCCCGCCTCCAGCTCATCCGGCAGATGCAAACGCTGGCCACCAGACAAGATCTCCTGTCCCCTCATCATGAAATCATACGCATTGCTGACCTCGGGATTCTCCGGGTCAGGGTGCGCGTAGAACGGTCTCGCCGACATGGGAAACTTATCCAGCACGTAGAAGTCGGTGTTGAACTTCTTGCGGACGAGCGCGCCGAGGGCCTTCTCCTGCGCCGTGGACATATCCTCGTCGTCGCGCACGTTGCGGAACTCCTCGGGTCCCTCCTCGCGGAGCAGCTTCTGGCCCTCGGCAAAGGTGAGGCGGACCTCCTTGCCGTCCTCTGGGAGCAGGAATTTCTCGGATGGGTAGACGGAGCGCACGAGCTCGATCTCCTTCGCGCAGTTCTTCTCGAGGCCGGCGAAGATGTAGAGAAGCACGCCCTCGAGCATGTGCATGACCTCGTGGTAATGTTCCTCAATCTCCATCTCCAGATCAAGGCCCGTGAACTCCGTCATGTGGCGAGGGGTGTTGGAGTTCTCGGCACGGTACACTGGACCAATGCAGAAGACGCGCTCGCGGCCACCGGCAATCTCGATCTGCTTGTAGAACTGGGGTGACTGGGCGAGATATGCACTCTTACCAAAGTATGGGAGAGCGAAGACGTTGGCTCCACCTTCGGAGGCGGCCTCGATCAGTCCTGGAGCCTCGAACTTCTTGAAGCCCTTGGAGCGCAGGTACTCAATGAAGAGGAATTGCACTTCGTTGCGGATATCTTGGATTGCGCGGTCCACTGGCGCACGCTTGCGGATGACTGGGTTGTCGAGGAGGGTGCTGAGATGGGCCACTGGAACGGCATCCTTGTCCTGGACTGAAAGACCTGAAAGCAAACATTAGGGTCATTCAGTCATGAAAGGGCATTTTTTTGATATACCTTCAGCAGCCTTGGCCAAATCCTCATCCTCATCAACACCACCAACCGCTCTCGAAGCGGTAGCAATCGAAACTGGTAAAGTCTCTGGCGCCGAAGCCACAACGAACAGTTTCTGAATATGCAACTCAAACCCGCTAATGGTACAACTCTTAACCGGCTCAACAGGCTTCTTCACCACCGCTTCCACCAAAATAATGCTCTCCAAATTCACACTTCCCGTCCACTTAACCATCTGCCTGCTGACCGGCGTGCCTTCTGCACTTGCAACCACAAGACCCTGAATACTATGCCCTCCCTTGCCAAGCTCAATGAACGCCATCTTCGCGCCCTGCATCCGCGAATTCTGCAGCGTTCCCCGAATCTTGACCAGTGTTCCTACATCCTGCTCGGTAATCTCCTCGAGGCGCACGCGCTTGGAGTCGGACTTGTAAGTCTTGAGCGTCGCGCCATAGTTGTCCTTTGCGAGATCCTCGGCGGCTGCGCCCGCGCCAGAAGCTTTGGCGGCAGCCTCGCGCTCGGCAGCCTTGCGTGCTTTCTCGGCTTCCTTCTTGGCCTTGGCTTCGGCTTTCTTTGCGCCCTTCTTGGAGACCTCGCCAGAGCCTTCGGCGGCTGGTGCGGCGGCAGCGCTGGCTGATGGGGCGTCGGCCTTGAGGGCGGGGTCCTGGGGGACCTGCTTGGCTTCTTCGGACATTGTGAGATTTGATCGAAGACTTATGACACTAAGCTATAGTATTGATTAGCCTCATAACTGAAAAAGTGATTTACAGTCAAGCTCGGGATTTCTCGACTCCAGTGTGCTTGCTCTTGGAGCTTCCAATGAGCTGATGTTGCAGTTCTGAGATCCACCAACGATAAGCTCTGAACTCTTGATGGAATGCAGCAATCAATTCTTTTCTGAATAGAAAGGAAGAAAGCCAAACAGAACTTACCAATAAAGCTGCTCTCAATTATATAGAGACTGATGACTCTGTTTACATCTAGGTACTCAGGTCCCGGTTGACACACTCGGTGTGTGGAATTTTAGCGAGCCTCGTCGACCCCGCGACGCACGTGATGCCCCACGAGGCTGACAACGACGTCACAGAAGACTAAGAGGGATTGGAGGTCTTGCGCTGAAGCGTACAGTATTAAAGCAACATATTATTCCTATATCATTCAAACTAAATGATACACGCCGGTCTCCCATACAACGCCAAAACCGCCACGCCGTGCACCAATCGCAATGCAAGAGCCCATCCTCCACCCACAGAAATACCACATCTCTGTTCCCGAACCCATAGGATTACAGTATTAAAAGCACCTGCACACAAGAGGCTCATAAGCCTCATCCACCCAAGCCTGAACCAAAATCGTCACAAAGGACATGGAGCACAGAGATCAAAAAATATAGAGTCGCAGACAATTAGACATGCCCAAGGCCGTGCATCTCATATGCGGCGCCCTTCTTGTCCTCACAAGTGAACAGGTTGATATTGTTATCCCTTTTTGATGCCGCAGCCAGCATCATTCTGTGGGGATGGAAAGCAGTAGCCGCTATTGGCGAGCTGCGATGAGCATGAAGAAAGCCAGAGTAAGGCTCGATGCTTGAGAGTTGCTGGCCACTAAAATTGAAGACTTTGACAGTATGATGTGCCGTTCCACTAAACAACTGTTAGTAAAGAGGTAGTTTTTCAATCATAAAGACTTACACAGCAAAGACAGGAAGATGCTCATGCGTGCTGGCGGTTCGCAGTACATCATTCGTAGCCCTGATTGTTCGAAGCGGCTTATCCATACGGATATCCCAAAACTTCACCTTCCCATTTCTGCTTGCGGACAAGAGCTCTCTTTGACCGCCTCGCTGCATGTGAACAGAACGGATCCAGTCACGGTCAGAATCATCCTTCCACTTCTTGACCATAGCTGTCTGCGGCCTCTCCCGTGTATCAAATACTCTAACAGCACCATCTCCAAAGCCAGCGACAAAAATATTCCCCGTCATTTGATCTGAGGTCAAGGACGTGACACAGGATCCAGAACGGGCATTGATGTCGCTAACACACACCTCAGGTCCCGCAGCCCAGACTCGGATGACCTTCACATCACCAGCTACAAGAAGTTTGCCACTTACTTGCTGCCAGTCAAATACCATGCCCGAATTGATGTTGCTTGGCACCATATGTGTTAGGGCACGCCAAGCAGACGCAAGCTCAATTTTCTCGTCGGAATCATAATTTCTGTATATCCGAATAACACCATCTGAGGAGCCTGTCATCAGGAATGCTTGATCATCTTCGTTGATAAACTTCAGATCACTAATCTTCGAGCCCTCAGGGTTGCCATTCGAGAACCGAGCAAGACGATTCTGGTTCTTCCAGTCCCAAATGCATACAGTGTCTCGATCATCTGACACTGCGAGATGATCTTCAAACTGATGCATTGTCATCTTCGTCGGCTGGCTGCCATTATTGAAAAGGCCGCTCGGATGGGACCACTTTCCATTACCAGCTATCTCTTTTTGAGGCTGTGTCTCCCTTAAGATAGCTTCATTACGTGAGCGTCGCCATAATCGTTCATTATAGTCTGTGCTTCCAGGTTCTTCCGCCTCACTTGACTTCATCTGTGGTTCTCTGAAATACTCAATCGACCACTCCAGGAAGGTGCTCTTCAACGGAAGAATGGGTGGTTCTGCGAGGTCTCGCGGCTCATAACCTCCTGACATTGGCTCTTTAGCGGCGTGATATACACCAGAACTTGGCGTTGTATCATTCTGTTCTGGCGGCGCATTCCATTCCGCTGGTACTCGGCCACGAACAGGTAGTGAGCTCCTATTTATCCCAGGCGATTTCGGTTGTCCTCGGAGAGAATCAGTAGGCGAACTATCTGCACTTGAGCCACCAACAAAAGGCAAAGTAAACAGATAGCTTGCTGTTCGCTTCAACAGCCCTTGTTGGGTTAATGGCGGAGTAGTATTAGGAGTATTTTGTAGAGGTGTGCTTGGTCGCTGTTCTGCTGCCGGCTGTGAGACAGCAGCCTGAGCTCGTGCTGAGAGACGAAGTATTTCATCCATTAATGTCTGTGCACGGGAGCTTAGTGGAGACTCGAGCATTTGAAGGTGGATGTAGTCGGTAATGATTGATGCATTTCGCTGGACTTCCGGATGCGGATCAACAGCCATGATCAGAACATGTTTCCAGACCACGGCAAAGATCGTGTTATGCGATACCCCGTGAGCAGAAGCCTTGATTGTCCCATCTGAGTTGCGGTTTGCTGCACGGACGTAGTGAAGTCCTAGCTTGTGATCATTACCGTCATCCTTTGGCGGAAACTGCAAGTACTCTTTCTCCTCTTGTAATTGCTCATAAGCAGCGACAAGGAACTTATTCTCATAGCGCTTGACATATTTCGACAAGTATACAAGTAGCTCTTTACGGACCATCGCATTGCCATCATTTGCCATATCAATCACTGTCCAGGTAATCTGCTCCTCGATTCTAGCAACCTCATCGGTAAGATCAGGAATCCCAAGGAACGTGCTCATGGCGTACAGCATGGCTGCTCGAACCTCACAGCAGTTATCCTTGACCAAGGTACACAGTTTCTGATGAGCGTTTTCTCTGATTCCTCTCCATTTCGCTTCTGGCAGGTCGTTCCACAACTGACTGATACAGAGACATGCCCACTGACGTAATAGTGGATTGTCTTGGTTTTGAAGATGAGTTAAGCAATAACTCATGATTTCGGTTTGGTTGCAGACATTCTGTCCTTGCCTGTAACCGTTGCAAAGCATGGCCAAGATAAACGCACACATAGCTTTGTGTTCTAAGCTATCAACGACAGGGAGGCCTTCGGTTGGCTTCAGGATACTCGAAAAATAATTATATCCGCTGTCTTTCAGTAGATCCTGTTGGCAAGACAGATCAACAGCCAATACTCGCGTCCAAATGAAGACCATGACAGGCTTCAGTTCCGTAGCTGCAGACTGAAGCAACTTCAGAACATACGGGAAGATCCCGATGCTTAAAGCCAGGTTGACAGCCCATGGGCCCATATCCAGAAACTTGCCAAGTAGAATCAGAGCCCTGACTCTGTGCTGCTGACTGAGCAGGACCTGAAGGACTACTGGCAGCTGATCCGGCGGCTTATGCGTTACGGCACCTTGTGTCAAATAAACGTCGAAAGCCGTTAGTTGTTCTGTGAAGAATGTGGAATTCACAAACTCGTAATCTGGTCGGATGCCCTTTTCTTTCTCCTCGAGCATCGGTAACTGGGCCAAGGCCATGTCGACTGCAAGATCCCAGCTTTCCCATAGCGGATGCTGATGAGTATCTGGCAGTTCCGGATAGGACTGTGGATGACATCCATAGACATGCATGACTCTTTGAGCTAGCAAGAAGTTCCTAAATAAGGCTGCGACCATCAGATCTTGACGGAAGAACTTTCGGAACAATGGACGAGGCAGGGTGGTCCACGCGATTGTATCTGTAATAGCAGTGAAGATCCAGTTGAGTTCTCCAAGCGGCGTTCTTCGCTCTTGTAGGCGGCCAGGAAGTTTCTTAGCTCTTTCGGGTGTGATATGTGAAGGTAATGGGTTTTGCAGGACGAAGAACCAAAGAGCCATCTCAATGGGTGTGGTGAGACAGCAAGTAAAGATATCGGCAGGAAGCGCTGGGTTTGTAGGCAAATTCTCTTTGACACCACAAGCCGCAAGATGGATATAGGGGCGGAAATTTGAGACTGTAATACTCGGATCCTTTGCAAGTGCATCAGCTTCTTCTTGCTCGTGCTTCTCCACGAAGCGATGAAAGTTGGCTAAAATATTGCCTGCATCAGAGCAATCCCAGACGAAAAATGTCGGCGCTTGGAGCCATTGTTGCAAGTCGTATAAGGACACTGGGATGTATTGGGTATAGTTCTTGTTGAACACCCATATCTCGCCTGAAGCCGTGGGTTTTGGAACTCCATGTCCGTTATAGTGGAAGAGGACACGCTCATCCTTCGCATTTCGTCGAAGGGATACACAGAACTTCTTCGTTTCTTCAACCGAAGGGTCAAGATACTGCTTGTATCGCGTTCGGATAGCAAGAGTCTCATACTGGGCTTGTAAAGACTTGCCAATAGTCTCAAGTGCCTTCTGCACTGGCATCGCTGTCGGATCTGACCATGCCTCGAGCTTTGCACCTGGTGTCGTCTTCAACTGATCCGGCGGTTCGACTCCTATGTTCAAGCATACCGCAAGTGCGGCGGAGACCGTCTTTAATCTATCTTTCATGCGCCAATCTTGTAGTTCGTAATTCAAGGGCCGCGGGTTGCCTGTCGACTCATGGCGTTTGTCTGTAAAGTACATATACCAGTTCTGGAGTATTCCATTAGCATGTTGTTCAACCGGCTCTGGCGGTCTCATTAAAGATTTAAGCGTGTATTTTGGCGGAGGATTAACTTCGCAGGCCACAGTGCCCGCTTTGTGTCCTTTCAGCTTTGGTCGCTTGGTGAGGCTCCAGTTCCTTTGTGAAGACTTGTGAGGGCTTCCACCAGTTGAGGACATAACGTGGTAGAATACCCCAAGAAGCTCTACATCTGGTTCAGACTCCATGAAGCTTAGCGCAGCGCTTGATGCGCGCATCTTCAGGTAGTTGAGATCTCGGGAATCAGCGCCACCCCTTGCTTGAGATAGCTATTGAGGGGTGCAGAAGCGAGCGCGAGCTGCGCGACAGAGAATGGAAAGAGCGACTCACATTAGCCAGTTGCGATACATACTCCTCCGAAGCATAATGGTCCTCAAAACCATGTCGAGCACCCCAATCCTGCGTATCACTGTCATGATGGTCGTCAGATTCTTCGCCTCTTGGGCCGTAATCGCTCTTTGCCCGCTGCAAAAGCGGCTTTGGTCTCCTCCTCATCACCTCACCCTGCTCCGAATCTTCGTGTGTCACATTTCGTCGAGATAGCGCTGATGAACTTTGATTTCTTCTACTAAGGCCCACATCCACATCGGACCGCCTCCGCTCTATATTCCCATTCATCGCCACAGCTGCGCCGTTTACGATCGAGAAAGCCATCGTGCTTTGTGTCGCTACCGTCGATGCGCCATTTGCGCCTCCAGCTCTTCTCGTGTCGTTGTTTATCACGGATCTTGAGGATGCAGTGCTCACGGCTCCATCTGACCCAGCTGCGCTGCTCGACGTCGCCGGAGTTTGGGGGGTTTGGCGTCGTGTGTTGTTCGCAGAGCCAGCGCTGTAGCTCTGACCGGGCGTCTGTGGCTGGCTTTTGGTAGAAGAGTGAGGCGACTGCCGCGGGTTATACTGTTGTCGTTGTGGATTCCTCTGTTGGACTGCTACGGCCGTCATTGTGCCTCGCCAACCTGTCTCTCGATTTTATCGCGACATGGGACCGTCTATGCAATGGAAGAGTTGTTGTCTGATGCTGTTGAATTCGTCCGAGCTGCCGTCGACGTCGTCCTACCTAGAAGCTCACAAATAACGTTTGGTCTAATGGGATCGAGTTCTCCAGATCAAATGCAACGAATCTGCCGAGGAATTGCGGCGGAGCGAGCAATCGATTACACAGACATACAATTAGAGTATCTGAAAGTCGGAAAGGTAGATGCCGAGGTGTCGAGGCACTCTAACAGGAATGCTAACAGGAATGAAGAAGGTAGTATGATATGGTAAGATATGATACACGTCAAATGTCGATACAATCAATATGTTGAAGTCGTCAAGGACGAGCGCACTACTGTGCTTCCAAACGAAGGCGGTAAAGGTATCCAACGCAGTGCGGCGGATAACTGTACTCGGTAGAAGGTCGGTCACGCATCATACCTTAGCTCGGTGAGGCTACCTAATCAAGCGCAAATCGATTGGCTCTCCCTCTGATCGCCGTTATCAGCCACAACCATGTTCCTTGGCATCAAAGAGTCCAGGTCCAGCCTTCCTCCACATGGAAACATCGAAGTTTCCGTACTATTTTCTCTATTTGGTATTTCTGACAATATATATATATTTTTGACAATATATAGAGGTGTGATTTGTTATATATTTAAAGGCCATTTTTAAAAAGTTTGCTGCGGGCTGACATGTGCTGATTCGTATATGAACTGCTTATGCTGAGCACAGCATGGGTGATCTTTCGCCGGAGTCAAGTACACATAACTTGGAACAGTGAAAGGAACAGCATATTGAGAAAAAAAGAGCTTCTTGAGAAATATCCATGGTCTAAAACAGGATAACCAGCATGCATTAGCTAGCAAGAAAATGGCAATGTATGCTCTCCAACGCTAAACCAAACACAAAGCCGTCAGGCCTGCAAACTCCTAATCCCAACTCCCGAGTCCCCGCCAGAGTGACATTGCACATATAACATCAGCAGATCATAACAATTCATCGCTCCCTCCCGCCACACTCCTCTCTATCGCATCATTGATTGCTCCCTCCGCAAACACCGGCCCCTGCCCATCACACTTCGCCTGGCTCTTCAACTTGTCGCTGACCGCAGCAACATCCACGAGCCCCTGTCTCACCAGCGGATGGGCAATAATCAGGTCCCACGCCGCCGCCGCAGCAAGCAGCCGTCCGCCACTTTCCGGATCCGTCACGATCCGATGGCTGGGCGTCTTGTTGTCGTGGTTGTGCAGGACCTCGGTGTAGAAGTCCGTGGGTGAGTACCGCATGGGCCCTGTGTTGGGTAGGACGGGCTCGACGTTGTGTGAGGAGGATGTGGCTTTGAGAATCTCGTTCTCCGTCGAGACTTTCTGCAGATTGAGCTTTAGGATCTTGTTTTCGGTGGCGATGGTAGAGGTGTGTTTCTTGAGCTCGGCGACTTGCTCTTCGAGCTCTTTGACGTGGCGCTCTTTGCGCTCGCGGAAGGCACGTTGACTATACAGTGATAAGTCAGTCCAATATGTAACACAGCGTATGATGGCGAGGTAGACAGGGATGCCTACGCTGCACGGTTCTGGGCCTTGCGCCGCGACTGCGCGGGTGTCATGTCCTCGTCATCGCCACTGTTGCTGCCCTGACGCTGCTCGTTATTCAGCGTCTCGAATTTCTGATCCACGCCATCGTTCGTGGCAGAAACGGAGGGTTGATGCTGGGATTGCGGGGTAGGAGGCTGAGGAATCCCGTTCGCATTGAAGTTGGTGTTGTAAGCGTCGAAGTTCTGGAACTGGTCGTAGGCCTCCTAAATCACCGTCAGTTCACTGCTATGCTTCAGAAACTGAGGACATAATACTCACTGGAGGCGATCCATTGCTAAACTCGTCCCCGCTGATAATATTGGTATGCGATGGCGTTGGCGGCAGCCCCAGGAATTGGTAAGGCTGCTGCTGGTTTGCAGCCGCATAATACGAGTAATCCATGTTGGGCGGGAACTGCAGCTGAGCGCCCAAGCCCTTCGCCTTGTTATACTCGTTATATGCGTCTATGCTGCCCATCTCAGCCGCCTGCGACTGAACTACTTGATTCAAAGGTCTATTTGTCGTCCAGAGTGTGGAGAGAGACGTTGAGGAAAGCTTCAGACGGTGTGTGATGGGGTGGTGGCAGGTCTGAATACGCCGAATTAGTGAACCTGGTCTCGAACTGGCTTAATAAGGGTCCTATGAATCGCTGACCACGCTACAAAGACGCAATGCAACGACTTCGAGCCGCTAATTTAGCCAATTCACCACGACGAAGGCGTTGATCCTCCTGTGACTTTCGTGAAATGTATATGGGAAGTTTTCGGGGTTATGGTTTAAATGCGATAGGAGATGCCTTTTCTCCCTTTTCTCATATGCTGGCTGTGCACTGCGCAGTCTCATTAAGCTGCTGAGACAATAGTCAGTCAGTAAGCATCATGACGCGACCGCATGCACTCCGCGTTACACCATTAATGGGATGTTTGAGTTGTTTCGGACGCAGCGCTGTTCAAATATGCTCTGAATTATTATTTTTTAGGGTATCCGTCCATTTCCTTCCATAATACAATACTATCTATAGGATGCACAACTCCCTATCAAGCTAAAAAATAAATATAAAAAATACAGCAAAACATAAGCATCCACCTCCTTTCCGTTGCCCAAATCCTCTCACTCCCCTTCCAACTGTCTATCAACTGTCTATCGTTATCTAACAGCGCGCTTCCGAGTCATATATTTACATCGCTAAACACCAGTGCTGATGTGAAACGTAAACTCATACATACATATATCTCACCTCATCTGCCTTCGGTCTACTTCGTCTTCACCTTTTTCAACTCATCCTCCCCATTGTAGGGGTGCTTGATCGTCAGACACCAGATGTCAAGATAGTCGCAAATCGTGACGATTACATCAACCTAAGCCGCATCAGTACAGTAGAGTTCCCGGAAACGCTTCTAGGACCACTTACCACAAAGCTTCCATAAACCCCAATAGCCATGCCCAGCATACAGAAGACATACGCAACCTGGTAGACTCCGTCGCCGAGGGCGCTTGGCCAGCCAAAGCCGATATGATCCTGAAGGACTGGTCCAAGAGAGTCGAAGACACCGAAGGCAAGAGGAAGAACCAGGACGTTGTAATACGGAAAGTCTAACTTGACAAGATGCGCCGTAATCATCTGGCCTACGGAATATGCGTTGACCAGACCGGCGAAGAAGACGAAAGGCACAAGATGCTCATTCAGAATGATAGGCTGGAGGTAGAGATACGCCGGAATCAGCGTCCAGATGACGAAGAATGGAATGAGACCGAGAAGAGCAACGCGAGACTTCTCTCCACGCTCATGGCGCACTCTGACGACGTTCGCCGCACTGGAGATGGTGTTGAAGGTCAGGACCAGTCCTCCAAGCACCATGTACCACTCGTTCCAAGGCATGTTGTAGAAGACCTCCGGAATGAACCACTCCTTCGAAACATGAAGCGTCTGCATGGCAGATTGTTGCCAGAAGCTTGCTCCGCCCATGAATCCCGAGAGTGCGTAAACGAGACAAAGCATAATCAAGCCCTCAACAGGTCCAGAAATCAGACCCAGCGTAAGAGTCTTAGTATGATACTCATCCCATGTCTGAACGTAGAAGGTCAAGAGGGCTGGTCCATCATTAGCACATATCCCCAAGCGCAATCCGTGGAATCACATACATCCAAACAGCGTCATGACCGTCTTCCAGCCCATGCCCAGGTTCTGGCTGGCCGCGAAAATCAACACCTCAAGACTAGTATTCACCGCATCAACACCATGATCGAACAGTTCTCCCAGCGGGCCCGACTGCCTCGTCCGCCTCGCCTGGCTCCCATCCACCGCATCAAACGTCTGGTACAGAAACAATCCTATCGCCCAGCTGTAGTACACCCAGCTCGGGCAGTCCTGGTCCAGCGTCGGGTTATACCACAGCAGCGTCAGGACATTGATGACGACGAACGAGAAGCCCGACAGCGTGATCAGGTTCGGCGCCACCCACAGCGGAAAGCATTTGATCACCACGTTCGTGTAGAAGGGCTTCAGCACGTAGCGCGACAGCAGCGAGTGGTCCACGCCGCTGTACTTGTACTCCTTGAGCCCCGGCAGCTTTTCCTGGCGAACGTACACCATTTCCGCAACAGTTGCAACGGGCGCGCTGGTCGGGAGTAGCGGACGAGCGAGGTCTGGGAGTCGAGAGTCGTCGTTGTGGGCAAAGGCGCGTCGGGCTTGAGAGTCGTGCTTCCTGAATTTTAAAATTCTAGGGAGTTCGGCAAGGGATTCTTGCATGTACGTCACGGTGCAGGAGGGCAGTGCGCCAAGTATTACACGTGGAGATACCAGAGACGCCTGAGCCACGAGATGCAATGTTTCACTAAACTTCATGGACAGACTTCATGAAGGCATATTAATAGTCACATACTATTAGGAGAATAGATTCAACTTACTCAACTCTTTACATACCAAACGAAATATTCGTCCGAAAAGCAAGACGCTGCGCACGACTTCAGCCTGGATTCTTAGTCTAGAATCAAAAGCCCCTTTCAAACTCCAAATCTAGGTCAAAATATTTTAATTCGCTCTTCTACTCCATCCCAACTTCAATCCCACGAGTTATGACAGGCTCCTTCCCCCCACATTCGGAGGTATTATCTAGAACCCAGATGCAAGCGCAAAATACAAAAAAACACAACTCCTTTATACGCTAGCTTTAAGCAACAGACCCAATGACGAGAGCTGCGACTCCCTCTTCCTCCGCACGAACTGTGATTTTCGACGTCACGCCCGACTTGGCTGAGAAGGCCATCCTGATGTTGGCCACTACTCTGCCGCCGGTCACAGTCTTGCCGAAGAGCTTCAGCGTGTGTGTTGTGGTGTTAACTGGTACCTCTGTACCTTCTAGGGGTTGGAGTGATAATGTGCGTGTGAGTTGTTCAGTGGCATCTAGTATGGTCAGCAAACACTCCTTGACGCGCACACGAAACAAAGTACTTACCAGCAATGCTCTTGACACCGCTAAGTTGCAATGTTTCTTCCTCCTCCTCACCAGCAGCGCCAACTTGCTCCCAAATGTGATTGAAGTTGCCTGCAAACGCTGGAGTAATGTAATCAGCACCAGTGAGCTCGAGGTCCTCAACTTGGTACTCGTCATCATAGCCACTCTCCTCTGGCTCACCACTCGATGGATCAATCTCCTTCGATGTGAACTTCAGGACATTGGTGAATGTGCTGGCGACAAACGCGCCCTCTCCGCCAGTCTTCTTAAAGGACACATACACGGTGCCTGGCTCATCTGTGGCAAGCTTTGGCGCGGGAATGATGAAGTCCTCCTCAAGCTCTTCCTCCTCCGAAGGCGATGCTAACACTGTAACGTCTTCCAGAACCGTGTCTGGAAGAGTATTCTTGATTTCGTATTGAAGCACAATATGCTCCTTAAAGATATGCTTGATGACACTGACAACGTACTCGGTTTCTGACTCAGTAAGCTCAACAATAGGCGCCGACTTGAGAAGAGCGCCATAGTCCTTCATCTCTGGAATCTGCAGTAATTGCTGAGCATACTTCTGAGCTGCTGCAGTAGCCGAAGCAAGCGCCTCTGCGCCTGATGGAGCGGCTTTTGTCGGGCCAGTCTTTGGCGCTTTGAGTGTTGGGGTAACAGTGATGAGCTTCTTTGTACGATCCTCTGCGTCTGCTTGCTCCTTAGTGACGACTGGTATCGATGAAATGTCGAAGGGAGTATCAAAGGTTGATTTATCTTCAGCTGTGACATACATGACCAGCTGATGCTCGAAATATGGCAACGAGAACATATTCTCGTTCTTGATAAAGCGATCAGCCATCTCATCTGGCTCACTCATCAGTCTCAGGTTGAGAGCAGCTCTGTCCCGGACCTCATCATCAACATCGTCCAAGCATCTTGTAAGCAAGACTGTAACACTGCGCTTGACTTCTGGATCCTTCTGGCCAACACCGAACTTTGCCAAAGCGGTAACGGCAGCTGCGCGGACCACGGCATTCTCCAGGACGACGCGATTGTAGATGTAGCGGATATACTTTGTTGGCTGAGAAGTCTTCGGTCCCTCCAATCCAAGGAGATGCAGAATACGAACAGCGAGCTTCGTGAACTCACAATCCTCAATAAATTCGCAGAGGTGAGCGAGAGCATCCTCCTTTGACTCTGGTACAAACTTGATGAGGTCGAACATGCTCTCCACAACAGCACGCTTGAACTCATAGCCACCTTCATCGCGGAGGATGCCACTGAGGAAAGCAAGCATGCCAGCCTGCTTGTTAGGAAACTTCAAGCAAAGTGTGCGGATAGCCTCGACGATAGTAATCTTGAACTCATCTGTAATCTCCGACATGAAGCCAGAGATTTGCTTCATGAGACGATCAACACTAGCCTCATTGCCGGTCTTAAGAAGTGTAGTAATGGCGAAAGTAGCGATCGACCGATTGCTGTTTGAGATAAGGAGCTCGATATCTTGATTGCAAGGGTTGACAGCTTCCGGCTTAAAGGAGGCGAAGTTATGAAGGATACGGATAGCGGCGAATTTCGTAACGGCTCTCGGTGAGGTCAGGAAAAGCTGGAGAGCATGGATGGCTTGCACGCATTCAGCATCCGTGACGTCACGCATATCGCAGATTGCCTTTGCAGCCTCGAAGTTGACCATTTCACTCTTGTGGCGGAGCCATCCATCCAGGAGCACCATCATTGGCTTGCGCAGAGATGGGTCCTCCTCTGCGAGCTGTGCAGCGAGTCTGACCAACATGACGATAGCTGCTTGGTTCTTGACAGCGCCTGCGACTCCGAATTGCTGGACCATCTTCACCAAGGCCATTCTGTCATGGACTCTCATCTGGTATAGGAGGCCGATGGCATGATATTGTGACATAGTCGAGTTATTAACTGGCGTTGCCGAGCTCGAGGATGAGAAGCCCAACGAGAATCCACCTGACGACTTCGACGAGGTAGCCGCCTCCTGTGTTTCACTCTGCCACCTGCGGACAACATCGCGGGCGATTGGCAGAAGGTGGTACGAAGAAACAAGTGCTGCGGAGGACACTGACGGATTCTTATCGACAATAGCAGTCTTCATAACACGTTCAATAGCCTGGACGGTAGACGAGTCGATAATCCTGACGAGAGCTCGAATGGCATTGGGCCTGTAAATCGCATCGGTGCCACCGCCCGTATCCTTCATAACGGTGCTTGTAACCATAATAATATCTTCCGCCGAGTTCGCCAGCTCCTTGATGATAAGGAGGACCATCTGCCGTAAGCTGGCATCCTTATTCTGGAAGAGCTTCGAGATGCCGAAGAAGAGGGTCGTAGCTTCATTGGTAGGGAATTTCTCGCCGGTGTAGAGGAGCAGGGCAATCTTGGTGAGGAGGATGCGGCATCGTCGCGGTTGGATGGGCGAGGAGTTGAATAGTCGTGCTGTTGAGCTGTTAGCTAGGGTGCTGAGCTGGCGGATCGAGGGGCTCAAGCTGCGGACCTTCTTGGAAGACCGAGGTGCGGTCGACCTTCATGAGGGCCTGGTCGCCGTCTTCATCTTTCTTGCTGTAACTCATGATGGCGAGGTGAGCTCCTCAGCTTCATGAATTGCAGAACTGGAGGTGCGAACGCTGAGCTCTTGGACAAGGCAGGGCGGTATGGACCGTCTAGAAGTCGCGACGTCGCCAGTTACCCAGTGGGCAGCAATAATTAGGCGAGCGGAGTTCTTGGCGTGGATTAAGGGGACATCATACATGGACACCATGAACCTAATCAGAATAGCATTCAATCATGGAAATAGATAAATATGCTTAAAATTAACAAGAAGACATTTGCTTAAAGATTCCCTCAAGTAAATAACTGATATTTCTCGAGGTTGCTGTAGTGCAAGTGTAGAAGGTTCAGAAGCTACACTGTATACAAACTACAATAGCTCTGGAGTAACAACAATAGTCCGGTATAGTGTAGGGGTTAACATAACCCGCTTTCACCGGGTAGCCCCGGGTTCGATTCCCGGTACCGGAACATCTCCTACCATTCCTCGGAACATTCTTTTTTGTCCACTTCTTTATTTTTACATCCTCACTCACGAACTCGACGCCAATTCCAATTCGCTTTTAACTTTTCCAAATCCCCATTTCCACAGCATAGAGGAATCAGATAGGCTGCTCCTCTCCAACAAATACCATCCGGTATAGTGTAGGGGTTAACATAACCCGCTTTCACCGGGTAGCCCCGGGTTCGATTCCCGGTACCGGAATATCTCCTACAATGATCTCTTGGATCTTCTTTTATGCTTGTCTTGCATGTTGGGTAGAGATCCTCATTTTTGACTCGAGATCTCTCTACTTTTGTCGGAGTGAAGACTCAGTTCTGTATGGTGAGATCGAGGTATATTTTTCTGCCATTTGTAGTCTCTGTTCATTATATTTATTTCATGCATTGGCGCGCCCCATGCATTGGTGTGCCTTTTTAAATCATTCAATATATAATGTTCATCAAGATCCAAGCCCACAACACTCGCTGGCCTTGCTCCATGATCAGTCGTCTCAGCTTTCTTTTGGCATCCTATTTGCTCCCAAACTTATATGCATCTCAGATTTATTTCAAGTGGCAGGCTCACCGGCTCAATGGCGTGGGTAGAAAGAAGCCTTCCTTCATCTCCCCTCTCATTTCTCGGAGTCGTGCCGTTGCATGTCGAAACGCACCACGGCTCATCTTATCTTCCCTCACACTCACTACCCATCAAGAACACCGAGACATCGATACCTACAACTTCGATATTGCCTCCCCGGTATGCGTTTAGTAAGTCAGCCTTCTTGCTCTCTAGAAGTCCGACTGGATATGAGAAACCTACGACCTTCCTCCCTCCTGCCACATCTCCCACCGTCGCCCTCCCGTATCGCATCACCCACGCTTCCCGCCCTCAACCCCCTCCTCTCCAATCCCTCACCGCAGTCACCGCAGTCAAAGTAAACCCGAATACCTCAACCACCCGCAACAGAACAAGTCGCCCTAACCTCAGCCAGCCTCCCCTCCCCTCCCTCCCCTCCCTCCCCAATCCCGTCAGCCTGCCTGCTAGCCGCGCCTGATCCGCATCTTCCTCATCCTCAGTCATCCAGCTACCCCTCGAAAACAGATCCGAACTCTCCCTCACTGCTCCCTCTCTCTCTCTTCCCCCGTCTCGCCCCTAGCCAACCTCCTTCCATAGCCCAGCCCACAAGCGTCCAAAACCCAGGCCTGGAATGTGTGTGTGCATGTGCATCCTTCCCACCAAATCACTCACTCAGCAAGCACGTCGACATCCCATCGCACCCACGCATCACACGAGTCAATCACTCATCACAATCACAAGCACAAACCCTCATCATAAAAAAGAGCATTTTTTTTTCATAATTTCACCAACCAACCAGCCACATCCCATCCCCAGCAGCGCAGCCCCCCCAATCTAGTAGAGGAGGAGCCGACAGCCCCCAGTTTCGGTCCGCAGCCAGCCAGCTAGCAAGCCACCACTACCCTAATAAAAAAAAGACATCCGCAAGGCAAAATTCCCATCCCAAGTTCGCGAAGGAGAGCACGGCGTGCGCAAAACTAACGACGAGGACTGAGTTGACCACATCCCACCGCCCTCTCTCTGCCCCCCTAGGCTCGTCCACTTCATCCCCTCCAATACAGCAATGCCGATGAAGTCGGAAGACGATAGTGCCCAAGGAAAAGCGCACGCGAACGAAAGAATCAAAGTTTGTTCAATTAAAAAAAGCACAAAGGAGACCTCCCCAGAAGCTGCCCCGTTTCATATCCCCCCTGTCCCGAACACGACATGAATAATCCACAGATGCAGAAGACCCCCAGGTGAGTATTGCGAAAGAATAGGCCGTGAATGCGTTCATTGGTGTTGTTGTTCCTTGTCGAAAATGCATCCATAAAAAACGTGTCTTCCGCCTCTCTTGTCGAATTATTGAACCCCCGAAAGGAATGCCGAGCCTGCAAGAACAAAGGGCAAGGAAAACAGGAAAAATAAAATGAAAAAACTCTCTCAGAGAAAGCTGGTCGTGTACTGGCCTCGCATCAAATGGTATAGATTGACAGTATGTCCATGTGCGTGCCGAGTTTTGGATCCATGCTCTCTTGCCAATTGCATATCTCGATGGATGACAGCCTGTAAAATGCGAAGTCGATGTTGCTCGGATGCGTTGAGTCAACAGGAACAATGAGGTTCATTGCCAACGGATCTTCGAAAATTGCCGATGTCATCGAAGTGCCGTTCGAAAGCTTGAAAATCACATGCCTCTGTTCCTCACTGCTGGCACTGTGACGTGCGAGCCATAAGCGAATCAATAGCCATGATGAAGTCCAAAACTGACGAGCCATGTAAAAAAATCGATGAGCCGAGACTGGATCGATGGTGAAACAAGACAATCCATAAGATATGAGTAGAGCGTGTGCAATCGAGCCGTCGCACAAATCACTTCGTGACAAGCAAGGCTAGCCACGAGAGTGACTCTGGGCCAAGACGAAATCTCGAGTTTTGAGTGGAAGAGCGTCGTCCAACGAAAAGTCTCAATACCATTGCTGTCCAGATGGATCGTCTCGCTTTGGTCTATAAGAACCGGTTCCCCCAATTCCAGGACTGGCTGCAGCACCTTTAGAAGCAGAGCGTAGCCTATTTTCGGAGACTGTAGCGTCAGCCATCCAGTCAGCACACGTTCCTCTCGCGACTAGCGACAAGCAAGCACCAAGCGCGAAGGAAAGATGATTCCTTACAAGGAACCGGATTCAGCGAGTCACTCACATCCTATCACTTCCGCCAACTGCTCGGTTCGTATCCGGGGTATCGGCTCCGCTGGCTCCACGCTCAATAACCTTACGACGGGCTGAAGAGATGGCTCCAGGCTTGGAGGCGGTCGAAGCTTGCTGAGGAGTTGGCTGGCCAGCGGTAGCGGGAGTGGTGCGAGTACGGTGCTGCTTATCCTCCTCATCCTGAGCTGGCTGGACGCCGGCAGCCTGGGCAATGGCCTGGGCATTCTTCTGGTACTTGTAGACGGTCCAATCGAAGACGTAATCGTACTGGAAACCCTCACGAACGAAGAGATCGCGGAAGATCTTGCGGAGGTAAGAGTAGTCGGGCTTGTCATCGAAACGAAGGGAACGAGTGTAGTTGAGGTAGATGGCGAACTCATTGGGGAAGCCACGGCAAAGGACCTCGGTTGGAGTGGTCATCTTCTTCTCCATGATACGGTCGTACTTCTGCTTCTTGGTAGCAGCCTTGAGCCCCTGCCATGGGAGGGATCCACGGCAGAAGTAGAGCATAACGTATCCGAGGGACTCCATGTCGTCACGACGAGATTGCTCTGCATCGAAGTCAGTCCTGTATAGCAATGGCCACGGAGTGTAAACTTACCGACACCCAAATGGGTATTGATAGAAGCATAACGGGCAGTACCAGTCAAGTTCTTGTTCTCCCTATATGGAATATGGAAATGAGTCTTAGGATCACGGTACTTCTTGGCCAAACCAAAATCAATAACATTGACCTGGTTGCCACGCTTTCCAATGCCCATAAGGAAGTTGTCCGGCTTGATATCACGGTGAATGAAGGACTTGGCGTGGATGTATTCGATACGAGAGATGAGCTGATCGGCGAGGAGCAGGACGGTCTTCAAGGAGAACTTGCGGTTGCAGAAGTTGAACAGGTCCTCCAAGCTGGGACCGAGAAGGTCGAGAACCATGGCATTGTAGTCACACTCGGTGCCGAACCATCGTACGAAGGGGATACCGACACCACCGGCCAACGACTTGTAAACACGAGCCTCATACTCGAGCTGAGGATGCTTCGCCTTGACGCTCTCGAGCTTGATGGCAATCTCCTCGCCGGAGATGATGTTGGTGCCGAGGTAGATGTCACCGAAACTGCCACTGCCAATCTTTCGGCCGATGCGGTATTTGTTACCAACGCGGAGATCCTAGAGACGGACAGATGTTAGCATCATGCCACAGAGAGGTGACGCACGTGGCTTGCGAGGGTGGAAGGAGTAAGATAGGTGAGGCCGGCACAAGGTTTCAGCGACGTCAAGACGAGGCTGTGAGGAGATCACACGCCGGCCGGCCGGCGGTGAAACGCAGAGCACGTCCTGCAGCATCGACAAGAAGGTGCTTGGAGATTGAAGAAAGGGAGTATAAACCAGAGGGTTGGATTTCGACTTAGAAGCGGGTGGATTCACCATAGTAGTCATCTTGAAGAAACTATGGACTCTGTGTATTGGATCTGTAGATGATCCAATACGAGTCTCGAAGTGTGGTTGAGATGAGAGTTTTGATTTGTAAGGAGGATGAGCTCGCGAAGGCTGGTTGATTGTAGATCGGAAGATGGAGGATGAGGAGGTTGGAGGTTGGAGGTCGGAAGTTGATAGTAGTCGTTGACAGGGAGATATGTATCTAATGTGTCTATTAAAAGAAGAAGAAGAGGTGGATTAGTTCTGGAGATTGTGGTGGATTGTGGTGGATTGAGAGGATGAGGTCTCTCTCTCCTCAGAGATAGCGGTGAGGTGAGTTGAGGTGAGTTGAGGTGAGTTGGCGGAGGTTCGAAGTAGAAGAGGAGAAGATTGAAGCGGGCAGGTGGGATTGTACCTAAGTAATCAGGTAAGCGGATGGTTGTTCGGTGGCAGGTACCTAGGTACATAAAGTAGGTAGAGAGGTTCCAGGCGCAGGCGCGGACGCGGGCGGGCGCAGGGAGGGAATTGTGGAGCAGAAGCTACGACTTTCCCGAAGCCAATGATCGACCACAGTTTACTAGTGATATGAGATGTCGATATGAGATGTTGTTGATGTAGATGTATATCAGAGCTGCCGGTGAAGGTGAAAGTTGAAGCTGGGAGTGAGAGTGAAAGGAGGCGCTGAGGATCTTTCTCTTCTTTGAATTGAACAAAGACTAAGAATAAAACGACTTTCGGCATTGTCTCTCAGAGTTTCAAGGGGGAAATAAATATGGTGAGATTACTAGATGCCACATACCTTCTTGGTTGAGCCTGAGCCTGAGCCTGAGCCTGAGCCTGAGCCTGACCGACTGAGCCTGACTGAGCCTGACTGAGTCTGACTGAGCCTGAACCTGAGCCTGAGTCTCGTGTTGTTAGATATCTCGTTGTGGTTGAAAGGGCTCTCTCAGGGCGTACATAGGTACATACAGTATGGTCTGAGATTGAAGGAGCCTCACGGAAGACTGCGACCTGGTCTATCTCTGCGTACAGTGTACTGTAGTGTTTAGATGTTTAGACTGGACGTATGTCTAATTACAGTGGAAGTGGCAGTGGCAGTATCTAGGCGCTGCTAGAAAGTCTTAATTAAAGGCGAGAAGGTGAATTTCAGCATGAACTGGATGAATTCTTGACATCTCGATATCTACAATTGATTCCGTTGATGACAAAGATGTGTCAGTGAGGTTGTTGATCTCCTGAGTCGACTGAGATTGGGGAAGGGGAAGGGGAAGGGGAAGCAGCTTGGTAGATGGTAGATATAGATGGGAAGGGTTAACACGAAGTTCGTCCAAAAACAGTCATGATGGAGTCTATGTCTTTATGTTCTATGTTCTATATTCTATATTGTATGTATCTCATATACGCAACTGCATATATCAGTAATACAGTACTTCATGTATGCATCTTACCCTATGTGGGCCATTACTATTGCTCTGCTGATACGAAGGAATCATCCACTCACTCCTCTCCTCTGCAATACTGGCAATACCCCATTCAGAACTCCGCTGCCTGTCCTTCTCCTCCATCTCTCCCACACACACATACATATATGTGTATATATATATATACATCTCTCCCTTCCCCTCCTCCTCACTGGCCCTGCTCCTCCTCCAGCTCCAGCTCCAGAGACGCCTCTAACCCAAACTCTGCCTCGTCCGTCTCCCTGTTTCGCGGCCTCTCCCTGCTTGCCTCTCCAACCGCCAAGCCAAGCGTCTAACAAATGTGCCATCCATCCAATCCATCCAATCCATCCAATCCATCCAACACCATCCATACAATAAACTCACAATCCCAACCCTCTGGCCACCTCCACCGTGTCATGGCCTGCCTTCCTGCCCCTCCCCCATCCCCCTCCACCTCCAAGCCGATCATGACAGGCTGTTGGACCCTCTGCACGTCCTAGGCCAGCCCCATCATACGCCCTCTGCACCCGCTCGCTCATGGCATAAAGCACGCATCACGCATCACGCATCCCGCCGCGCATCACGCACCAAACGTCGAAATGGCTCAACTGGCCTTTGCCTCCCTCGCCTTCAGCGCCTCTGTCTGCTGCTTTGGCTTGCCATGTCAATGCTCCATGTTCCATGCTCCATGCTCCGCTTCCTCGCTTGCGTGCGTACGCCGACAAGTCTTAAAATAGAAGCAAAGCCAAGCAAAGCAAAGCACGTCAGGACCTTAACGTCGCGGGCCTGTCTGGACTGCGTATAGCATCTACATGTGCGTTGTAGATACCTAGGCATATATAATCTGCTATCATCAATTGGAGTGCATCAACTCTATCCCCCGTCTCCGTCTCCGTCTTCGTCTTCATCTTGGCCGCCGTCTTCGAATTCTCCACCTTACTCCGACATCTTCAATCATCGTATTCCCTCGTATCCTCGCAGCGCTTTGCCCATACAACGCCTCCGCCTCCACCTCCACCTACGCCTCCCCTTCCCCTCCGCGCACTCCCAAACTCCGTCACGACGGACCCCTCCCCCCCAAAGTCCAGAATCCTCAGCCTCGTCTCCTCGCCTCCCTCCCTCCTCACAGCATTCCCCCTTCCCGAACGCCTCTGCATCGCATCGCATCGCAGCCTCTTCCTGTGAAGTTGCCGACCGACCTCCTCTGCTCTCTAGACATGTCTTCTCCTTCCCCTCTCCGAGACTGCTCGCGCGATATTCATGCGTGCATGGCTCGCTCGAGACGCTCGGAAAGGCTGCGAGTGACATGCCAGCCCCTAGATACCTACCTACCTACCTATTGCTGCTATCCATCGTGACAGGAGCCACGTGCGCACACGCATGTGTACCGATTCGATTGTACCAGCTGCTCTAGTGCACGGCTCGCCATTCGGGCTTTAATATGTAGGAAGGTGGGTAGGTAGGTACATATCGACTTAGCTTGTGCTTGTGCGTGTGCTTGTGCTTGTGCTTCCTACCTACCTATCTTTGCCATCCATCGTAGTAGTTACCAATATTGAGATAGCACTGGACGTGTTTTACCGCACATACTACTGCCAAAACCCGACATTGCAGCACTGCAGCGCGTGAGATCACAAACAACCTCTATCTCACTTGCCAACGTCTGTTCCTGAGAAAGGAGCGGGGCAACGCAAACCACGTCCCTTGTCTGCAAGAACGAACAGCACTGCGCAGCACACGACTCACAGCTGCACATCATGAGCGAACACCGTGCAGATAACCAGAAAAAGTTTCTCTTGATATTAACGCCTTCGTCTCCTCTCCTCTTGTAGGGATGGGAATCCCGCCTCTGTCTCCTGCCACTGTATGATACATCTTCATCCTCACCCTCATCCTCATCCTCACCCACCCCCTCCGTCCACTCACCCCTCATCATCCTCATCCTTTCAGCACAGCATAAAAACAGACAGAAAAAAAAATACAATACACCTTCCCTAACAGTAAAACAGAGTCTGCAGAAAATAGGCGCTGCATAGATGATCGTGAATTCGAAACGCAGCCAAAGTCCCAAGAATCATCCTGGACGGCGCTCCCGCAGTGGCAACGTGTAATGTGCAATGTGTAGATCCAATATAGAAACAGAAGAAGCAATAAACGCCGCGCGAGATATAGATTGCTGCCCTTTTCATGTGCATTTCGTGGGCGGGGTGTCGATCATGGGCAATTCGGATGGTGCAGATATACAACAAGAGTCTTGTGTCTTGGGCGGGCAACAGAGAGGGGCATCGATGGCGTAAGGTCGTGGGGCGTCGTGAGGCTAGCGAGCGGCCTGGCTGGCCAGAGCCGGAAGATCAGATCAGATTAGGTTCTGCTGTGCCGCGACGGCCAGGGTCACCGCCGTCTTCACCCCTTGATCGGCGCTGCCCTTCCTGCTGCGCGACTCCTGCTCCTCGTTGTCGAGTCTCTTCCTCCAGTCCGCCAGGCTGTTGCTTAGATCAGCTTGGCTACTCGTGTCGAAGCTCTGCGCCTCCGACTTTTCCACCATGGGAGTCTGGTCGAAGTCGAAGCTGGTGCTCAGACGATAGTTCTTATTCGTCGTCTCCCAGTGCGTACGCAGAGTCTCGAGTTCGCTCGCCAGACTGTCTAGGGCCATCGAGTTGCGGTCAACGGCACGCTCCGTGGTGTCGCTATACATAGATTCGCCCGAGATACTTTCGATGCCGCTGAGATTGCGGATATGGCCTCTAGTCCCGTTGGAGACATCGTCGACCACATGCGATTGCCGACGATAGTTGTCGACTGAGCTCTCCACTTGATCGAGTAACAATGAAACCTTCTGTTCCGCATCGAGAGCACGCTGCTCGAGAAGCGCGTTCTCCTGGTGAAGCTGGTCCAGATCAATATGAGCCTGCTCAATTGAGCTTGAAAGCTGGCGTTGTGTCTCCGTATGGCTTGCGTCAATATGATCACGCTCCTGCCGGGATGCCTCTAATTCTTTCCTTACATCCGAAAGCTGTTTCTCCAACTCACTGCGTGAAACTTGGATCTCAGCTTGGAGATTCGATATTTGATGGCGGAGTGCTTCCCGTTCCTCTTCCCAGTCGGCCGAAGCGGTAGAAGCAGCCTCACCCTTGGCCCGGATCTCCTCTACCTCTGCCTTCAGGTTTCCATTTTCGCCCTTGTATTTGGAAAGTTCGTCCTTCATACGCTTGAGCATCTTCTCAGTACCCTTGACGTAGTGCACCGCAGACTGGTAGTCGTTCTCCAGTTGCGACAGCTTTTCGCGATAGGCAGCCTCGACCTCTTGTGATTGAGAAGCATGAAGCTGCTTCGTTTCTTCATGCGCTTGCTGTGCTGTCAGTAATTGCTGCTCAAGCTCCCGTAGACGATTCTGCTCCGGCGAATCCGAGCGCAGCTGCGGGCTATTCAAGCCGCGAACTCTGGCCGCGGTGATGGGACTAATGCCACGCTCTTGGAGCAAATCCTTGAGCGTATTATGCTGTACTTGCAAAGCATTGGTCTCACGCGCGTAGTTGGCGATTTGAACCTTCATCTCTGAGTTGGCCGCTTGCAGAGTTTGGACCTCCCTCATGGATGATTGCAGTTGCTTCCGGATACTCATGCCTTCCCTGCTGACTTGCTCCTGGTATGCCTCAAGACCAGCAATACGTTCTTCTGCACTTCTAAGCTTGTCTGACGCCGTGTCGGCAGCAGCTTGGTATTTGCGAACTAATGTGTTGGCTGTTTCAATTTGTTGCTGAAGAGCGGCAAGCTTGTCATTGCTAGCAGTAGGACTCATCGAAGTGTCTCTACTCGAAACCTTGTCCAGACCCGACAAAACAGCTTGACGAAGACTCTGGGCCTCGATTGCATGTTTTTCAGCAATTTCTTCAGCATCATGCAGTTTTTGACTCGCAGTCTCAAGCTCAGAGGTCCGTTCTTCGTGCTCAGTGCGGAGTTTGCGTAGCTTATCTTCGAGCATCTCACGTTGACTGCGCTCCTCATCCAATTTACGTTCGAGGAGTTCTTTCATACCGTGCGAAGCAGCCATAGCTTCCCGCAGAGAGTCGAAGGTATCACTGTGGTCCTTGGAGTTCTCGATCAGCTCGTTGTGCTTTATTTCTAAGCTCTCCTTATCGACTTCAAGTAACTGTGCCTTTGCTACAGCATCAGCACATTGAGTTGCTTGTTCTCTGGCTTCGATCTGGACATGGTGCAGTTCGGCTTTCAAACTCTCAACTTCGGATGAGTTCTTTTGTTTGTAGCTTTCTAGTTCTGCGATACGAGTCTGAGAAATATTGGCAGTATCTTCCGCAAGTTGGCGGCTGCGTTTTTCAGCTTCGACTTCGGCATTGAGGCTCTCAATATGAGTTTGAAGATCTCGTTGGGAGCTTAGCGCCACCGCAAGCTTCCGTCCGATGTCTGCGGAACGATCACCGGCTCTCGAATTTAGATCCCTCGACTCATCCAATTGAGGTGTACTAGCCTGGCTGCCACCATGAGCAGCCAGCTTGGCTTTGGCGTAAACGGCTTCGCTAACTGCAGCATCACGCTGCTTTTCCACTTCGGCAATCTTCTTGGCTGCAAGAACAGCTTGCTGATCAATAGATCCTTGGACGTTGGCGAGCTCATTCCTCATCGCGATTAGAGCTTCAATCAAGGGCCTTTCAGAATCAGAAAAGGATGTTGAGATGCGGTTATCGAGTATAGAGCTCGGAGTACCACCCGGTGTGTATCCTGATTTTCTAGCCAGCTCCAGTTCAGATGCCATCCAAGCATTCTTATTCCTGAGATTATCGAGCTCCTTCAGTAAGGATACTGTTTGAGAGTTTCTCGCAGATTTCGGCTTGTTTGTTGAATTGCTTCCTTGCCTTGATGGCGGCGGAGGAGAGCCGGAGCGGTTAGTCACACTTTTTAATACCCCTTCGTTTATGCTTTCAAGTGACCCCGGCTGCCGGCGAGTCTTCGATGCAGAGCGGGCAGGACCAGGCGCATCCGTAGACGTCTGCTCTGCCACAATTGAAGAGTCGATAATCTCCTGCCTAATAGCGGATTTTTGTGGGGCGGTTGGGGTTCGACGACCGTTGGTGATTGGACTATCTCGAGGTGAGGGTGACATTGTTCGTGCGTCCCTCTCTTGTGATTGACTTCGCATTGAGGTATCGATACCTGGCCCATAGCCCCTGTTCTGTTGAGGTGGCTTTCCGCGATTTGAATTGTTCGGTTGGGGTATACCATTCGGTCTGCTCGGAGCTTGTCCCTGCGGAGGAGGTCCAGAAGGTGCTTGCATCAGGGAGCCACGCGGCAACTTCGATCCTGGTCCTGGACCTTGCGGTTGTGCTGAGCCAGGAGCTATTCCGTTCATATCATTCCCATTAACTCCCGGAGGCCCATTGAGTCGGCCACCATACATATTCTGCGAGCCCATAACACTCCCACGCGGAGGCGCACCATTGAGCCGTTTGGGATCCGGTGGTCCTGTTGACCCGTCTCTTGAAATCAAGTTACGAGGAGCACCTATCCTTTTATCCGCATCACTTGGTCTCCGGCCCGGCACCTGCTCTCCAGCTGGTGTTTGCTGAATCACCTGATCATTCGGATATCGAATCTTGGTAGTGTCGAGCAGGTAGACTACTGACAAGTCAACGGCCTCTCGTGAGGCTGTGCTAGGTTCACCGCCTAGAACCACAATCTGCTTTCCGTGTGCTGTCATGCTATGTCCTGATCGGGGCGATGGCGAGGGGCCCATATTTTGGAATGTATACCAACGACGAGTAGAAATTCTAAAGGCAGCCAAGTCTCCCAGATCAGCACCTTCTTCTGTACGTCCACCGAAGATATACATGACATCGTCCACCAGGGTTGCTGCGTGTCCTTCTCGAGGAGCTGGAATATATCCAATACAATCTAACTGAGTCCAGGAGTTCGAATTAGGGTCATAGCACCAGACATCATTAAACCACTGGAAGCCGTTTGTACCGCCAAATCTATCACACATTAGTATCGATTTATGTCTCTCTTGATTCATGAACTTACAGATACAACCGCTCATTCCATGTGATAATGGAATGGTTAGTCCTAGGCGGCGGAATATTTCCTCCACCCATGTCGTCATTTTGGATCAGCATTTCCCATCGATTGGAAGGGACTTGAAGTTGATTGAGGTCGAATGCAACCAAATCATTCATGAAATAGCCCTCCACTTGCCCTCCAAACACAAAAATCTTTGATCCCAGGATGTTCAGGGAATGCCCATATCTTCCAGATGGTCTGGGACCTGCAGGAACAGCCCTCGACCATTGGCGTGTAGACGTATTCAGGAGATATAGGGTCTCATCCAACACATCGCTGTCGTCCATTTTGGTATCGCCTCCATATACGATAAAGGCATTCCCAACGAGTAAACTGGCATGGCCTACTCTTGGTCCTGGGCCTTCAGCAGTTGTTGCCAATGGATAACACGCCAAGTTTCCTCCACCAGCTTCTACTAGCCATAGGTCGCCCTTAACAGTCGCACTATTGATCAAGCCTCCCATCATGTAGATATCACCTTCCTTCGAGGCGACAGAATTAACGGCAGCGCCATATCTTGGGAATGGGCTCGGATGCGAAGAAGTATATGCTAATTTTCGGTACGACCAAGGATATAATGCAGAGTTCGAGTTTGGATTCATAGCCTGTACAGGCGGAGCAGTCATATTTCGTAGCTAGAATGAAGATTAGCATCAAGGGGCCACTCGTCGAAACTACCATGATTGGCGTCGTGGGTGGGTAACAGCTTCGGCATAGCAAGGAGGAAGACTCACTGGCAAATCCGATGCCTGATCGGAACTTGGCCCTCTCCTCGCAGGCCCCTGGGGGTCTGGACTAGGCGCATTTCCATGGAATGAATTGATCGAATTATTGACACTGCTCGTCGGTGTCGGCGTCTCGCTCAACGCTGCGCCATCTTTCTGCTCCTTCGACGGGCGTCCGTTGGTGCCTTGCGGCGGTGCTTGAGATGCTGCTACCAAATTCGCATTCTCGGCCTTCGCTGCAGCGGCGGCCTTGTCGTGGCTCTTCTTGCTCTTGAAGAGGAATGCCATGATCGTCGCCGACGATAATTCAGTGCCGCGCCGAGGCGGACGACTTCGTACGCTATGCCAATGCGCTGAGGATGCAAGACGATATTCGAGGCTCGATGATTAGGATCGGTATCGAGAGGAGGGCGAGGGCGAGGTTCGTGGTCGGTGTCGCGAAAAATGTCGTGAGCGATCCAAGGTAGGTAAGGTCGTAGGGATGGCTGGGAAAGGTCCCTAGGGGTTGGATCAAAGGAGAGTGAGGGTGAGCGTGTGTAGACGCGTATGTATAGGCGCGACGGCGCAGGTATGTGATCACCAAAGTATATGAGGGTTTCTGTATTTCCTTGACCTGCGATGTCGATGATTATTGCAGAGGGACCTGTCGTGCTCGTGTAAGAAGTTGGGTGAGGATAGTACGGTTCCTGACAGTTGAAGGGTAACCAATACCCGCCAAGCTACAGGACAGTATAATTAATTACCTGACGGGAGATCAAAGTACACCAGGAATGTTCATCCCACAACAGTAATCAAAGACGACGGCCGTGAGGGTGGGCCAATTAATTCATAGGTACAGGATTGCATCGGAATGCATTCAACTCAAAAGTAATGCTACTGTAGAGAACACAGCAATGTCGCCGGATCTCATTGTCGACCTCATAATAAATTTTCATTCCAGTATTGATAGCAAGGTCACTCCTTTGTCCTTTGTACCTATATATGTATGTATGTATGTATGTACCCATGTATGCCCCTGAAGGCTGTCGGCACTCCCTTCCCCCCAGCTTTCTGAAACGCTATCAGAAAAAGGAGGTCAACGAAGATCGTATCCGTCGCCACAAAGAAAAATAAAGTTTCCGTGCTAAGCCTCCTGCCAGCCTGCCAACCTTCATCTCGCCCGTCGTCCCCTTTTTAGTGTTTTCCCCAGGGCGTTCTGATTATCTATGACTATAATTATGATTATGAACATGCAACACGCATATGATAGATATATCTGATATAACATTTCAATTCTCAAGAGCCGCCCTGTGCCAATCTCGACGGATGCTGATCATCATCCGGTCGGCTACGGACTGTGCGCATAAGGGCCTCCGAGAGCTGTTCTGTACAATCCGACAATCTGTGCCATTATTAATTGCCTTGATTTGCCTCGATTTGGGACACTCGTCATTCTATTTTCATGTGAGATTACTGTCTCTTTTCACCAAACGGTTGAACCGTCTCTTATACATCTCTTTTCTACAGACCCCAAAGGACAGAACGTCCCCGAAGTAATCCAAGAAGGTCTTAAGAGCGTGTACTGCGTACTATCTATTGTACCTCTCCCGGCACACATGCACCTCCATCGAGTCCACCCACCACTACCGCCTCTCCAAGTCAAAGTGCCTGCATGTAGAGTAACGGCTGTAACGCTGCTAGACCACATCCCAGGGATTATGTGTGTACTGTAACTCTCCCACAATTCTCATCCCAAGTTTCTTCCATCGTCACTCGTAATCGCGGCGACGTCCACCTCAGCTCGCCCTCATGATATATCTATATATATTTATATATATATATTAAGCCAGTGCAGCCTCACGCACCTACACACTTAGCAGACATATATACACAACCTGCCCCCCTCCCTCGCGAGCTGGTCATCTGCAAACCAAGCCACGACTCCAATCCCGGATCCGCACCGCCATTGGTGCTCCGGAGCGATCAGATGCGCGCGCTGGCGCCAAGTCTCAGCCTGGTGATATCGATGCTGCTGCGATCCAGAGTGCTGAGTCCTGACTGGGCCAGGCCAGGCGAGCTTGGCGGCATGTTCGCGATCCAAGGCTTGGGAGCGAGGCGAGGCTGATCATGGTTGGGAATCTTGGATCTGAGGTAGAATTCGGAGTTCCATGCACTACAAGACTTATGCCGGAAATCCTGCAGGTGAGATCCAGGTCGCAGGTCTTTGAGCATGCAGTCCGCAGGCGCGGGGAAGGTAGGGAGTAGATGTGTATGTGCATGTTCTTCCAAGTAGTGTATTTCAATTTCGCCATATGGCTGAAGCGTTCAAAGCCCAAACTGCCAGTATGTACATCTTACTCTGTGCAGACTGCTATCTTTACTCCCAATATCTCCAAGAACATCGGATACTCACAAGGGTATTAACCTGCCGTAAAATCATCAAGTCGACCCGTCCATATTTACAGACCCGCCCCGAAGTTCACCTGGTCAGGTAAACATCTCCAGCTACATCCTCTTCTCATCAGTGGAACCATGCTCTCAATCACATCTCTCCTATTTGCAGCGGTTCTAATAGCTGCAATTCCGTTTTGTTCCCGTGACGTCGACCTTTCGATTTCCCACCACTCGATCCATTCTGTCCGTGCGATGACGAAGCTCCGCTTGCAAGTCGTGCATTTCCGTTCTGTAGCTTCTGCCTCCCGAAGGGTACGTGCTCCTTCTAACAAGGAAGACAGTTTCTCGGGATGGCCTCCGTCGTAATATTCGTGTAGATTCGGCATGTTCGGCGTCTTTGCCCAGCTTTTGACGCACAGTTCAACAAGTGAGGGCGCGAGAGACGCCGGCCAAGTCGTTGGTGCTTTGGGGATATCATCCGGTGGTGCAACTTGAATATCCCTTCCTCTGGTCGCGCGAGGACGAGAGCATCCAGGCAAATTGGAGAGACGCAAGGCAGACCCGTCAGGACCCTTTGTGAGTTGTGGCCCTTTCAGTAACATGCCGTCGATGTCCAAAAATCGAACATAGGATCGGCATTTTAATCTCGCTTTCCACTCTGCTTTCGTGCTGTGGTCATGTTCTGGATCAACGCAACATATCGTATCGCGTATTGTCTTTGATTCGGGGTCTTCCACGAGCGGACCAGGTGGTGAGAGTGATAGAGATCTCGCATCATCGTCAGAAGCATAAGGTTCGTAGAATGGATTCGGATGAAGATGAAGTATCTTCAAGTTGCTCGGGCATGACAACAGGTCTAACAGTTCATACGGAAGCCACCGGAAGGCATTATTAGAGACATTAAGCTCCGTGAGGCAGTGCAGTCTTCCGATAGCTGCTGGAAGTTGTTCAAGCTCATTGTTGCGCAGACTCAAGACACTTAAATGTTCAAGATTGAAGATTTCGCCAGGCACATCTCTAAGCTGATTTGAAGCTAGATATATCCTCAATGCCGGCAGGAGATTTTGATATGAGGCACCTTGGCTGAAAGTTGGCATGGAGGAAAAAGAGGCAAGTGGTCTAATCATTGCATTCGAAAGTCTTGTCAATCCTCGTGCACTATAAGGTCTGAGTATATAAATGATTTAGAGGCGCCAGAATACGTACGATAGGTCAATATCCTCCTTCCCATTTTCCAAGCAGTCCTCAATTTGCTGTCGTGCCATCTCTTCTGCAGAAATAGACTCCTTTGGAGCCATAATACGACTGCGTAGTGGAGATGGTCTCATTCCAACAGACAAGCTCTTTGCCAGAAAATGAGGCGTCTCGGCATTGTTTAGGAAATCACAATCGGCATCTTCATCGGTTCCGTCGCTCCCCAGCCAGACGGCACTGTCGAAGTGACGCTCAAGTTTCCGTTTCTCCTTTCTCCCTGTCGGCTGGGATATAGCATTCACGGGCTCTTGCTTGTACCAAGGTCCTCTATATCTCCTCTTCTGTCGCCCTTTGGGATCCGCGTAATTCTCTGCACTTGGATCATCATCGCTGGAGAACAATGGTGGATCGCTGGAGATTGGTGGGGAGGTGCTGTGAAGCCGGACGCGTTTTCCAGGACGAGCTCTCTCCAAGAAGGCATTGGAGGCCGAGCCCAAAGGCAGAAAAGGTAATGAAGGCTCTTCAGCCATTGAGCTACTTCGATTTAGAACATCTTTACTTGTGCGTTGGGAAGTTTAAGGGGAAGTTCATGTTGCGGTCGCGTTCGGTGTCGCGTTCTCTGGTCCGTGCCTTGGTGGCTGGCTGAGGACCGACCCCGCCATCACGTCAAGTTCAGCCTTGCCCGAGCAGAATCACAGCCTTGTGTTTTGATCAACTGAAACAATCGCCCTTCTACTTGGTCAAATTTGAAGATCGGTTGGATGTGTTTTAAATTGCCATTACTTGCCAGGAGTAATCCTTACATTGCCATATCCAGAGCCATCCTTCAATGGAGACACTCACCATTTGAAAGGACAACCAGGTACTCTTCAGAGGCCACATTGGCTTGCAAGCTCTATGATGCTGCATGATCTTCATCCTTCGTCTTCCTATAATACGCATATGGCCTTGAAGCATATGACCTTGAACCACATAATGGATATCCTAGTATCAATCCCACTCCTCGTCATCTTCTACATTTGCTTGCCGTGTGCTTCCCCGCAATCCCGAACGTTTCGGAGCCTCCTCTTCCTCCTCTGCTTCCCTTCTTCTCTTCAGTATCCTCATGTCGTTATTCTTGACAGCACCAATGTCGATGAGCAAGTTGTCAATATCCTTCATGCTTGTCCTCACACCGCCCAACATAACCAATGTGACGATCTGCTTCACAATATCCCCATCTTTGTATATCAGAATCGTTGGGCAGTTCTTATCCGGGTATCCTTCGATAGCTTGATCTCCTCGTATCTCGCAGAACTTGACTTCGCCAAACTCCTTAGCAGCTTCTCTCCATAGCTCCGTCAGGACCCTGCTTTCCACATTTGTTCCCAAGCCCGAGGTGAGATTCACCAACACTGGTGCGTTCTTTGATGCATCCGTTACTTCTCGGGAATAGTCGGGCTTCGATATAGGATAGACGCTGCCATATTTCGACTTCTGCGCGAGCGAGTTCATCTCATGCATCCGTTGCTGTCTGTACGTCTCGAGAAATGCCTCGTCCTCATCGTCTTCCAGCTCGTCGAGCTCGTCGAGATCTTTCCCTTCAAGGCGATTCTCGTAGGCAAGTCTTCGGCCTTCGAGAATGGCTTCCTCGATCATAGGTGTTGGAGAGGGCGGCTTCTCAGGTATGACGCCATGTTTACGGAGGATATCATTCCTGACTGGAGTCAGCAGGAATCGCGAAAAACAAAGGAGATGGAAGAAGTAATTACCATTCCGTATCTGCATTTGGATCATCTATTGGGACATTCACCCGCTGGTCCATAGGCGCTGCCATCTTGAATAGTATATCTGACTGGTCGTTGCTTGCAGTCGATCAATCTATGAGGTACCAAGGTACCAACCAGGTGAATCGTATTATACGTTGGCCGAACTGCGAGGGCCTCTTATCTAAGATAGACCCTTGAGAATTCTTGAGTGCTATGCGCACTTTCTTGCTATTCACACCTCTGTCTGATTACGTCTGGAACTTCGAGTCCTGCAGTCACAATTAGGCATTCATATACCGCGGTACCCGTAGAATCATATGGCGAGTCACAGAAAAGATGTTGTATACAATGATGGAACAACTGCAGCTTTATAGTTACTCAGCGTGCTTCTTTTTGACTCCAAGAATGATAGAAGTTGAATTTATTAGATTATATCATATTACTAGCTTAATAAATAGACTCTGATGTTCTGTATGACAAGGTTGTTCCCCATGATTCCAAGTGAAGTCGCAAAAAGATTCTGCCATATTGTTCCGCTTTTAGGGTTTTGCGCTCTTAAGCGAGCCCAGGTGAATTTGTGCCTTGCCTATCACGAAATTGCCCGCCTGTGTCCACGCCAACGACTGACCGCCGCTCTCTACGTCTTCAAATCAACGACAAACGACAAAAGACAGACCAGTCAAGAAAAGCCAACTCATCAGTCGATTCTAAACCGCAAACATGGTAAGGAAATTCCAACATTCCAACAAGCATCATCCAAGATGAAGTGGTGGAGGGGGGAAGGGTGAAGGAGGAAGGAGAAAAGTGGACATCAAAAAGATCGAAATCGACGGCAACACGCATCATTTGGCCAGGAATCGCATCGAAAAAACTGTCAGAGGGCCAACAAGATGGAGGGAATACTTGCGGATGATGAAGGGTCATATTGGATGTTGAAAGTCAGATGGCTAACGTTACTCTGCCCGAATAGGTTCTCGCCGTTGATCTCCTCAACCCAACCCCGGCCGCTGAGGCTCGCCGCCACAAGCTGAAGGTACGCATCGCAACTTCCAGCAAATGATTTAGATATCGATTGGACCTTGAAAACTGACTTCATCCTCCAGAACCTTGTTCCAGCTCCAAGATCCTTCTTCATGGACGTCAAGTGCCCAGGCTGCTTCACCATCACCACTGTCTTCTCCCACGCACAAACCGTCGTCATCTGCGCCGGCTGCTCGACCGTTCTCTGCCAGCCAACGGGAGGAAAGGCCAGACTCACCGAGGGATGCTCGTTCCGCAGAAAGTAGACTTGACGCCTCGCTACTTTTCTTTGGTTTCGCAACATTACACAACCGGCGATCATGGACTTTTACGAACGACTGTCTCCCGTCCTCAGAGTTTAGTTCTCTCTCGCTCTCTCGAGAATAATTCGATCGGATAGAAGATGGATGTCACCTAAAATCTCACTGCAAAAGGGCGTTTGGGTCTCCGGATATCTTGCATCACAACTTTTCCTACTGTACCCTTGTGCCGATATGCGATTTGCGGACAAAGAAACTTGCATTGGTGGATAGCTGAGAGGGCGGTTTGCGGTAGCGTTTAGGGAGCCTTTGTTGGTTGGCTAGATGCGATGTGAATAGCTTGTTGAGGATTGCTACTACCCCATGTGCATACGGTGGATTGGGCTATGTGCTTTACGAAAACAAGATGTTCACAAAAGTTTGTTCCACGAAGTAATGAAGTGATGTCAAATCTTTTTGGGGGACGTAGAACATGCTCGCTAATGATCCCTTTCCCTTTCTGCGTATAAACCCACTGTAGATCGATGATCCACTCATGTGGGTTTCCAGTTTGATGCAGACCAGATATGCCATATCAAAATCTGGCAAATATTAAGTCCGTAAAAGGACAGAGTCCAACCCTTATTTCAGCTGTCGAGCTGCAGAATTATGTAGCTAAACATGTCTCCAAGCAAACAGTAGTTTATCACGTGAGCCAATAATCTCATCTTATCAATCGCGTCTCCCCAGAGGAAACACGCTTCACGGACCGGCGAGCATGTTCCGGCCCCTGCCAAATGTGACCAACGTCCAACCTGCAACTCAATCTCTTTGACCATTAATTTCATACCTTCCATTCCCTCATTGTCGAACGATATCCAAAATCTGCAAAGTCCTATCCCTCAATTACCACAATTGACCAATCTTCTTTAACTATATTTCAAGCACAATACAAACAGACCATTACGTCTAGGGCGCCAGGATCGCCATGTCATCCTCGATTCACCAAGCCAAGCGCCCCTACGCTGGAACCCACAGCCAGAGCCACAATCAATCGACGATCACCTCATATTTCCATTCCCCGGCTTCTGGGACTTCAACTTCTCCCCATACTCCAATTCGTTCTTCGGCGCAAGATTCTGCTCCCCCGCCTTCTACCCCGCTCCTCCCCACATCCGTCCAATCCAACCTCCTCAACGTCGGCATGCGAGTGAGAAAATCGGTCCCGGAGGGCTACAAGACCGGCACATTCAGCGGCCTCGCGCTGTTCTCGGACAACAACAGCACGAGGCGCAATGCGCCGGCTCGAGATCCGAGCACGATGGCCCCGCCGAGGAGATACGGTGGGGCGCGCAAGGAGCTCACGCCGTTTTGCGGGATCATGAAGGTGGGGGGACTGGCGCAGCAGGCCCATACTGCGGATATCGACGACGACGACGACGACGAGGTCCCGGAGGAGGACGACGTGCCGTTCCTGAGCTCGCAGGGCTCGGTGTTCAGCGATGCCTCCGTCCAGCCGCCTGCGACGCCCTCCGGGCACAAGCGACGCCTCAGCGAGGATGCGGAGGGGGCTGGCCTCGAGACCATCATGGGCGAGCAGGGGACCTGGACGGAGGATGGGTTGAGCCCGAAGTCGAGGCCTGTTGGGTTCGGCCAGCCTTGGGACGGCCGCATCGAGAATCGGGCTCTGGCACGGCCGAGAAGCAGGAGGGCGAAGGCGCTGCCCTTCCAGGCTCGGGGCGGCGGCGTCGAGGGGCTGGAGAATGCCATGGCGATGGACTTCGAGGACGCGGATTTCTTGGATTACCAGGCCTTGGCCGGGGACGAGGTGGTCATGCACGATATCTGAAGGGCTGGCAGGCCGATGTGTTGTTTTCTGGGCGGCGTTCATCGTTCGAGCGTCGGAGTCGGGGTGTTAGCTGCGTTGGTATTGGTCTGCTGGGTTCGGTTTTTCTTGCGTTTCGGTGTGCAGCGTTGGGGCTTGGCTGCGTATGAGACCTCGCGCACATAATGACGGTGGGGGAGGTTCATGAATACGATCACATAAACGTGTACCGAGGTGCTAGGGATGGGAGGGAGAGGAAAAGATAGGACTGTAGGGGGGACGGACGAGGTGGACGTGGGAGGGATGGATGTATGGTTTAGTCCTGCAGAGGTCGGAAGTGGTATTTATGAGGAATGATAACTGAGCATGTTATGAGAATCGGAGTGGCCGCCAGGTTTGAACATGTTTTTAATGAAATTATGAAATATGAATGTACTTTGATTCTTCACCCCTATGCTGAAGACTCCACAAGACTCTAAGACAGACCAGGCCTCGAAGTTCGAAGGACATATGTGAAGATGCAACATCCAGCCTTCTCCAGTCAGAGCGAACGATATAACATAGTTAGTCTCGTTGCGAGCAGACGAGTTCGCTGTTCACATGAAGGCTTAGGCTAGGGCACCATCAACGAACGCGCTGTGGCTTCTGATATCATGTTTCACTCACTCGTCATACGTCCTATCAGGTCTATCTCTAGGTTGAGTGTAGAAGAGTCCCCTCCAACGCAGCAGCCGCCCGTTGATTCCTTCGCATCCCGCGGCCACGCATCGATATTATCACGAGCCATAGCGCAGCACATACACGGACACCTACACAGCATCCCCCAAACGCCCGCAATGCAAGCCATACGCCGTCCCAACTCTATCATACACTCCCGGCTTCCCCCTCACAACCCCGCCTGCGTCTTCTGCGCCTCCCTCACCACCTCCGCATCCACCCCCTCCCCGCCCGCCCTCCTCTGCTTCAACACATTCTCAATGAACGCCTCGCCGGCCTTGTACGAGCTGCGCACCAGCGGGCCCGACGCACAGTACAGGAACCCCAGCCCCAGCGCCCGGTCGCGCCACACGTCGAACGCCGCCGGCGACACGTACTCCTCGACCTGCATGTGGCGCCGCGTCGGGCGCATGTACTGGCCGAACGTGACGACGTCCACGTCCGCGGCGCGCAGCGCCCGCAGCGCCGCCCACAGCTGCGCCTCCGTCTCCCCGAGCCCGAGCATGATGCTCGTCTTCGTGATCAGCCCCGGCTGCGCCTCCTTCGCGCGCGCCAGCACCGCCAGCGACTGCCGGAACGACGCGCGCCGGTCCCGCACCTGCGGCGTCAGCGCCTCCACCGTCTCCACGTTGTGCGCGTACACGTCCAGCCCCGACCGCGCCACCACGGCCACCATGTCCAGGTCGCCCGCGAAGTCGCCCGTCAGCGCCTCGACGAGGATCTCGCGCCCGCCGCCCTCGCGGCTCTTCGCCTTGATGCGCGCGATCGTCTCGGCGAAGTGGTTCGCGCCGCCGTCCGCCAGGTCGTCGCGGTCCACCGACGTCAGCACCACGTAGCCGAGCCCCCAGCGCCGCAGCGCCTCGGCCGTGTTCTCGGGCTCGTGCGGGTCCAGCGGCGCGAGGCCCTCCCACGCCTCCTTGCCCTTGCGCGCCGTCTTGACCGAGCAGAAGCGGCAGCCGCGCGTGCACGTGTCGCCCATCAGCATGATGGTCGCCGTCGCCGTGGCCTTGTCGCTGCCGCCCCAGCACTCGCCGATGTTGGGGCAGCGCGCCTCCTCGCACACCGTGTGCAGCCCGAGCCCGCGCAGGTCCGCCTTGATGGCCTTGAAGCCCTCGGACGTCTTGGGCGAGGGGATGCTGGTCTTGAGCCACGACGGCAGCCGCGTGATCTCCTTCTTGCCGACCATGGCCGTGCGCGGACGCAGGGAGAGCGCCTCGGCGGGCGTTAGGGGTTCGTCGACGCCGATGAATTCGTGCAGGGAGGGGACCTCGCCGTCTTTGAAGTAGGACGGACGCTTTGGCTTTGGTGCTGAGGAGTCGGCCTCTGCGGTCTTCGTGTTCGCATCTTCGGCTGGTGTAGCGAGGCCGCGGATTGATGAGGGGGTTCGGGAGATGATGAATGATTTCGACGCATTGCGCAGCGGTGGTGCGTGCAAGCACCGGAATCTGGAGGCTGTGGATGCCATGACTGTATGCAGGATGAGATTGTGTACGTGGTGAGGAAGTGGACTGAGAGGAGTGAGGAGGAGGAGTAGGAGGGTTGTGAATTGCGCAGCGTTGATTGGAAATATGTTGGTTGGATCAGGCTGAGGAATAATCCGCGCTAAGCCGCTGATGGCCGTTCGGCGGGAACGGACCTCCGCATCTAAAATTGAGTCACGTGGCTTGAATTCAACTTCAACTTCACTTAACAGCTCACGACGACGATTAGATGGTATGGCAGTAACGCAAGTACCCTGATCAACTATAAATCTGCGCGAAGTGTAACCTTTCTAGCCCCCGAGTTAACCAAATTAGATCAATACAGACACAATGCACTAAAAATCACTAACAATCACCACGCGCATCAGAGACAGCAAAGATAAAGTATCCAAGAGTATCATTCATCTATCCTGTCCACTTCCAGCCACATCCAAGATATGACACGGCTCCTTGACCATGATCTTCAACTCGTCTTTGCACACAAGCACAGACCACGCACAACAGAATATCCAAAAGAACAGTCCTCGCTCCCATCACCAGGGACACCCCTCGATACCTCGAACCGAGTTATGTCCAGCGGCGAGTATACGACAAAAGGGTCACAGACCGCCTCTTCTCTTGAATCAACATGTCAAACATTCCACTACCGCCCTCCATCCACGGCGCCTCCCCAGCTCCAGCACTGCTCCAGCCACCACCCACTCCCACCTGCCCCAGGATCTCTCTTCCCCTCATCTTCCCCTCATCTTCCCCAAAAAATTAAGTCACCAAGCCACCAGAGATCCCCTCGAGCCACTCAACCGCGGGCTCCACCGGCCGCACACCAGCGACCAACATATCGACAGAGAAAATATTAACGGGGGTATTGGTGAATCGAAAACCGGAAAAGGCCCTCGAGAACTGGTCTCAGGGGGCGTCCGAAGCCACAAGGGCCGAGAAGAGCCAAAAAAGCACGGGCTATAAAGGGGCTATAATGCACATCCACAACGAATCGAAGGCGACATCGTCGAAGGATCAGAGGTTCGTCAAAGCCGTAAATGCATATTTTTGAAGATAAAAGAAATTTGCGAGGAGGATGAGCGTCATCGAGTCGAGTTCGTAGGGTAGGGGGGGGGAGGAGGACGTCAATGGTGGTAAAAGTGCAGCCACGTGATGACATCCCTTCGGATGTCCCGAGAGAGCTTATAGGAGTGCGGCCACGGCGACCATGACGAATCCCGCCATGCCAATGTTCGAGGCACTCAGTGCTGGCGCGGCACCCATGAAGTTGGTCTTGATGGGCTGCGATGTCGTCGCGGCGCCGGATCCCATGGCTGCAGGTGCGGATGCAACGAGGGTCACCTTGGCGCTCGTGGTCGGGGGGAAGTAGGTCGAGGTCGCGTTCAGGGAGATCGGGGCCGAGGAGGAGGCTGAGGATGAGAATGAGGTTAAGGTCAAGGTCGCGATCTGCGAGACGCGGATGGTGCGCGTGAGGGTCTGAGTCCTGGTCGAGGTTGCGATGGTGGTGTCTTGGGCGACGGCGAGGAGAGGGAGGAAGGCGAGCAGGATGTTGATAAAATGCATTGTGGCTGTCTTCGCGGGTGTCAACACTTCGATGGTAGGTTGATGGTGTATGCGACACAGATGTTCGATCGCAGATATAGATGATAGATTCAAGTGGAGATTCAACCTCTGGAGATGATCTGTTCCTCTTGGAGCGACTTCTTGGAAAGCGTTGCGAAAGAGCGTGGTATGATGTGGACGACTTGCGCCTAGATTGATGATTTAGAGAGAGTGAGAGAGAGTGAGAGTGAGAGTGAGCGGGTCTGTTTCGAACAGTTGCGAGATGGATATGAGAGTGAAGGAATGACTTTGCCAACGAAGTCAGTGTGGAGTGTTTGAGGTGCAGGAAGGAGGGAAGGATGAAAGGACGACGAGGTGTTTGATGGGTTGATTCGGGGGGGGGAGGGAGGGGCGGGTTTTGGTCTGGGGGGTGTGGAAGTGTTGGTTGACGGGTGGATGGGGGGGCTAGTGGTAGTCGTGGTACTAGTACTAGCAACTATGAAGATGGGGCGCGTTGCGAAATTGCTGGGTTACAGGGCAATTTAAGGCAATTTACACTAAATCACTGGCGGCAGGGCCTGAGTCCCTAGGTACGTAACCCTGCAGCCAGCCAGCCAGCCAGCCAGCACATCACATCAGATCACTGCACATCACTGCAAGGCGCTGTATTATCGATTTATAGGGAGTTTAGGGAGTATAGAGAGTATAGGGAGTATAGAGAGTATAGGGAGTATAGAGAGTATAGGGAGTTTAGGGAGTCTAGAGAGTATAGGGAGTATAGGGAGTATAGGGAGTTTAGGAAGTATAGGGAGTATGGGAGTATAGGGAGTATAGGGACTCTTATGTGCGATTCCATCACTGTCTGTCTCTCTGTCTGTCACCATCACGTCAACGTGTCAGAGGCACATTGGTGAGGTGTCATCACCTACATACGTCGACTAGCTACTGGCAGCACAGCATTCTCTTCCACATTCCCAACTTGTTCATCATATCGATATGTGTGAGCATTCTCTTCCACATTCCCGACTTGTTTATCATATCGATAGATGAGGTATGTTGTACTGTATCAACGCGCGGTACTGACTGTACTGCCTGTACTGCCATAGTACCGCGCGTCTGTGGTCATTGCATGTACTGTACTCCGTATACTGTCGTGCAGATTTGCGCAGATTTGCTCAATCCGCTCAATCCCAATCCGCTCAATTCGCTCAGAGCCAGACGCTCAGAGCCAGACGCTCAGAGCCAGACGTTGCCAGCGCATGCAAGGTACACTGAGACTGCTGTGTACCTTATCCTTATTTCACTAGTATATGCCCAGTATACCCTACCCGACACATCCCTGCCACGCAAATCTTACCTGTCTTCCTGTCTACCTGTCTACCTGTCTACCTGTCTACCTACCCGTCTCCTCCTCGCGCTAAGCAGCCTCCAAATTTGCACAAACCGCGACGCGCCGTGTTTCATTGGCCGCAGCCGTGCTCGGTTCCTGTGTTCCTGGATTAGTCTCCTTGCAGTCTAGCGTCAGCTGGGTGTGGAATGTGATGAGAGCCTGATATGAGGAATCTGAGGGAAGATCAGTCAGGCCTGGAATATGAGGACCACGGCTTTCTCGAGAGATCGGCTTCATGTGATGTGATGTGATCTGATCTGATCTGATGCCATCCATGTGATGCAAGGCGAGGTGAGGTTAGATCGCTGAATATCATGATCTGCTCTGCCAAATCTCAGAGGAGTCGTGGTCTCGTCTTGTCTTATCTTGTCTGTCTTGTCTCGTGACTCTTGTCTGTCTCCTCTTGTCTCCTCTTGTCTCCTCTTGTCTCCTCTCTGTCACAGCTTCACACATTCACAGCCTCCTGATTTGGAATTTGTGAAGCCCTAAAGTTCACACGCACTAATACATCTTTATGCCGCAATCTCATCTTCGCTACAGTTGTGCTTCAGTGTGCTTCAGTGCGCTTCAGTGTGCTTCACTTGTGCTTCGAGTCTCAGGTTGTGATCATCAAGTTTCGACAGGACAGACCTTGAGACAGCCTGCCTCCGTTGGTGTTGCTCACTGCTACGGAGTATTCGTTGTCACCCTCAGTATACACGTCTGATCTGAGGCCATCTGTGAGCTTGTCATGTACAGTACAGTACATATGTTGTACCTATGCAGATTGCTCAATGCGCCCCTCAGCGGACATGAACGAGCACGACAAGTATTGATGCTTGTGTTAAGCTTCCTCTCCCCACGATTAATATTGAGCGGGACATGCATGGCATGACAGATGGGGCTGCTATTTCGCTTCTCCAAGCCCCTGAGAACGTGAAACATAGGGAAGTACCTCTATACCTGCCTACCTAGACGTCAAAGCTTGCTCTATATGGGCCACTTCACTCGCATTGCTACTCTATGCTATGCTCCATGGGCTTCATGAGGGCCAAACAAATCAAAGCGTTGAAGTTTAAGTCAGGGTCATCATGCCTATGGTCTTTTGTGGCGTTGGACAATTGCTTCCTGCTCTGTAATCTTTGTTCTCTTCTCTCTGTTCTCTTCTCTGTTCTCTCTTATTTGTTCTCTCTTATTTGTTCTCTCTTCTCTCTTCTCTGTTCTGTGTTCTCGGTTCTCTGTTTTCTTCTCGTTTTCTTCTCTTCTCTATTTGCTTGAATCTTTGCACTAGGTGTCATCACGTGATATGGATGACCATTCACATCACGTGTGACTTGAGTGAAAGTCAAACTTAAGTTGAGCTGACCATGTCATAACGTGACCTGGGCTGCATTATGTGACTTAAGTTGACCTGACCATCTCATAACGTCACCTGACCAGAGGTTCTTGATTGCGTGCTCGATGACTCCCCACTTGCCCCGCGCACCAGCTTCTCCGTCAAGTTTTCCGCTCAGAAAGCACCACCTTCCACCTCAATCCAAATCCCGTCATTGGCTCGATAAGCCTCAACCCCTGCCAAAATTTGTCCCTCTATCGCGACCTCAAAGACCGAAGCAAGAATGACATGTACAAATGCAAACTGTGCCATTCTCTCGCTCATGAGACCTTTCTTGCTGTTGTTTAATTGTATAGTTGAGGCCTTTGCCTTTTTGATGTTTTGCTTTGCAGATTCGAGTGAAGAAAGTGAAAAACGCCCTCCCCACGAAGACAAAGACGACGATTCCGACTCCGACTCCACCTGGAATCCTCAAGGTTGCGAATAATATCTTTGCCCTCCGATTTGCGCTCTTGCCATTCCGATGTCGAACATGAAGATCTCACTCCTCGCGGCCGTCGACTCGACATCGCATATTCATCTCATCATTGGCTCGAATCCATTGGCGGCGGCGAGATGTTCGAAATCCCTTGAGGTGGGCGCAAGGCCCATCGTCATTGCGCCAGAGACGTCCGAAATACACTATGGACTCCAGAAGAGGATAGATGATGGCGAGGTGAAATGGCTCAAGAAGGACTTCGAAGAGTCGGATCTGTCGTCTTGGGGGAGGGAGGAAGTGGGAGGCTACGTTGACGCTGTCTTCGTGGCCACCAGCTCCAGAAGTCTACAGAGTGAGTTCCAGCCTCAACATCACCAGATAATCGACATCTGACCATTAATAGGCGTCCTGATCTCCAGTGTCTGCAAGCGACACCGAGTCCCTGTCAATGTAGTCGACTCTCCTCACCTCTGCACATTCTCCCTCCTCTCCACACACACCGACGGCCCCCTCCAAATCGGCGTCACGACGAACGGCAAAGGCTGCAAGCTCTCCTCCCGCATCCGTCGCGAAATCGCATCCTCTCTCCCACAAAGCCTCGGATCAGCCTGCGAGCGTCTGGGCACAATCAGAAAGCGCATACAAACCGAAGACCGCGAAGCGTATCTGCTGCGACTTGAAGAATTGGACGACGACGAACTGGAGGAGTCCCTCGGCCAGTCCGCGAACTTCAATTCCCTGGTCTTGGAAGCGGACCTCGAAGCAGCTAAAGGCCGTCGTCTGCGGTGGCTCAGCCAGATCTGCGAGTACTGGCCGCTTCGCCGGCTTGCTTCGATCACAGATAGCGATGTCGATGCGGTTATGGCCTCATATACCGCCAACCCAGACTCTACCACTACCCCGCTCGAATCTGCATCCTTAATCGCCCGTTCACAAGAGAAGAGAGGCCGCATCATCCTCGCCGGCTCGGGTCCGGGCCACCCCGACCTCCTCACTCGCGCAACCCACAAGGCAATCCTCTCCGCCGACGTCATCCTCGCCGACAAGCTCGTCCCGGCCGGCGTCCTCGACCTGATCCCTCGCCGCACGCCAGTGCACATTGCCCGGAAGTTCCCCGGCAACGCCGAGAAAGCACAGGAAGAGCTGCTCACGCTGGGTCTCGAGGGCCTGCAGGCTGGCAAGACCGTCCTGCGCCTGAAGCAGGGGGATCCGTACATCTACGGTCGCGGCGGCGAAGAATTCGATTTCTTCCGCGCAAAGGGGTATGGCGAGAGAATCACGGTCCTGCCTGGCATCACGAGCGCGCTGTCGGCACCGCTGTTCTCGCAGATTCCCGCGACGCAGAGGGCCGTCAGCGACCAGGTGCTCATCTGCACCGGGACCGGGCGGAAGGGAGCGCCTACTGCGCCGCCGACCTACGTCCCGACGCAGACGGTCGTCTTCCTGATGGCACTGCACCGCATCACTGGCTTGGTGGAGGACCTCACGACGTACGGGCCTGAGACCGCGGCAGCGACGGCGGACGATGGCGTGGTGGGGGGAGTGAGGAAGACGAGGGAGTTGTGGCCGCTTGGGACACCTTGTGCGGTGATTGAGCGGGCGTCGTGCCCGGACCAGCGCGTCATCCGCACGACGCTGGAGTTCGTCGCGGTGGCGATCGAGACGGAGGGCTCGCGGCCGCCCGGGCTGCTGGTCCTGGGTAATGCGTGCGAGGCGCTGTGCAAGCCTGATGCGCGGAGCAAGTGGCAGGTTGAGGACGGCTTCAAGGGACTGGAGGACTTTGCTGGCGAGGCCGGGCTGGACGAGGTTCTTGCGGCTTGGGGGAGTGGTGGGGATCAGCCCGCGAAGGACCCGTGATTTTCGATCTCAAGCATTGCATGTATCGGCGTTAGATCTGGACTGGACTCGTGGAGGAAACGGATGCATAATTTGGTGGGGGTATATAGACGCCGGCGAATAGTGCACAAATACCTCTCAACAGGCGCTCAAAGAGCCTAAATCCCAATCCCAATCCCAATCTCGCACCCTAACTCCCTCGCGCCATGCATCCCACTCACTCTCCATCCCATCCATCACTGAAAGTCCAGCCCCGCCCGACTCACACTCCTCCTCAGCTGCCTCTGCCGCTGCTGACTCTGCAGCCCCAGCCGCTCCACCGCATACGCCAACCTCTCCCTCCGCTGCCTCAGGGCCCTCAGCCTGGCGGCGTCCTCGCCCTCGCCCTCGCGGGCCGGCCTCCTCGCCGTCGCCGTCCCCTGCCCCAGCCGCCCCGCCTGCAGCTCCGCGCGCGCCATCAGCGCCTGCTCGCGCCGCTCCAGCCGCACGACGTGCGTCTCGGCGCGGCGCAGGAGGGTCGCGATGGCGGGGGCGAGCTCGGCGGCGAGGGAGGCCTGGGCGGTGGCGAGGGAGGCGGAGGGGGTGAGCTCGAAGTGCTTGGGGGGGGTTAGCTGTGTTGGAGGTGGGGGGAAGGGGGAAAAGAAGGGGAGGGGGGGGAGGGACAAACTCGTGTCGTGCTCAGGACGCGGCTGAGGCGCGGGAAGTCGCTGATGCCTTGGTCGAGGATGGAGATGGAGCTGTCGAGAAGGTGGAGGGAGGACTTGAGGGATTGGACGGAGGCGGAGAGGGAGGTGGCGGTGCTGGTGGCGGAGGACATTTTGGCGCGCGCTTTCGCAGGAGGGTTGAGCGGAGGTTCGGATGCTGAGTTGGTCGCGTTGGGGGGGCTGTCTTGTCTCGCCTTGTTGCTGTTGGTGTACTGTTGGTGTAGACGCGACGAAGTAGATTGAACGCGCTTGCTGCTGCCCGGGTAGAGAAGGGTCACGTGCAATGCGGGGTGCTCGGTCGGTGACGGCGGGAGGGCGAGCGTCGGCGTCGATTATCGACAAGGATCTGGCGTATCACCCACCACCTTTGCCAACATCAAAAGAGCTATCTGGACGCCGTACGACAGCCCGTCTCCTCCGATTACCCTCTACGCCTTCTTCGCGAGTGTCCACGAACACAGTATCGATCTAAGGCAACCCGCGAGCAGAGCAAAAACGACGGTCGAAGCTCGACGAAGACGAAGCAGGACGAAAACAAGATGTCCTCCAACCCCCTCACCTACGAGGCCTCCGCCGGCGAGACACACCTGCAAGTCTCCTCCTCGCTGCCCGCCGAAGTAATCCAATGTCTCAAGAACGCGCGCTTCGTCCGTCCCCCCTCCCCGGGGCCCTCTCTTTTCGCCGCCCCCTCCCTGCTAACCACTCCCCCAGCTCCACCTCGCGACCTGCACCGACCTGCACCCGCACGTCTCGCTGATGAACTACACCTACCTCCCGTCGACGCCCTTCTCCGCCTCGCCCAGCATCGTCATGACGACGAACCCCTCGTCGCGCAAGACGCAGAACCTCGTGCAGAACCCCAACGTCTCCCTGCTCGTCCACGACTGGGTCTCCCACCCCCCCCCCCCCCACCCCCCCCCCCCCCCCCGCGCGCCCCCCCCCCCCCCCCCCCCCCCCCCCCCCCCCCCCCCCCCCCCCCCGCCC
>Ga0123337_10000068_pt1 | contig 213793 bp, 166 predicted proteins | sample frozenSSSSmetaG_FD_89792 | JGI IMG/M metagenome (GOLD analysis project Ga0123337, IMG submission 89792) | Glacier valley bacterial and archeal communities from Borup Fiord, Nunavut, Canada, to study Microbial Dark Matter (Phase II) -... | ecosystem: Environmental > Aquatic > Freshwater > Ice...
GTAAGTGCTTTGATTTGAGACCTAAAGATACGAAAAAAGCAGCAAAAATAAGGCTTTTTATACCTTTTTTTACTGCTTTTTTATTTAGAACCAAAGACTAAGGTACTTTTTCAGTGCCCTCGTGCAAACAGCTCCTTTTTTTTTGTTTGGATATTAATTGAAGTTTTAAATGAAAAGTTTACACAAAAAAAAAGGAAGTCAACTCCTTAAGAGCTTACTTCCTTCTTCTTCTTTGCCTCAGCCTCAGCCTACGCCTTCATATATCTCAGCCTTCATATTAATGATCATGACCACCACCAAATCCGCCACCACCTCTTTGGCGATTGCCATCGCCCCGTTGAGGACGATCGCCCGGTCCGAAACGGTTATCCCGTTTTGAATCTTCCGGATTGCTCATACCCGCAAATTTGTTTATTTTATACGAAAAACTCAACAAGAAATAGGATGTAAGCGTGTTGTAGCTATTATACTGAATATAATTATCACCAATAGATTGACGAATATTGAGTTGTTGTTGCAGGATGTCAATTAACTTGAGAGATAAAACCCCTTTGTTTTTAAAAACCGTTTTGTCGATAGTAGCATTCCATATCAACTGGTTTTGGTCAAAATTAGAATAACCTTGAAGAGTAGTATAATTTAAATCAGAACCAATGTCGAATTGGTAAGGCAGGTGCAAAACCAGATTACCGGCTGCAGTCCAATCGGTTGTTTCAGATACTTTCGGATTCAGATTGTTCAACGTGTTGGAATAACGTACTCCCAGGCGCGTACCAATTTCAACCACATCCTGTGTAAAGGTTAATGAAATTTGTTCTCCGGCATTATAACTACGGGTGCTACTCAAATCGCCGCGCTCTAAATTTTCAACATCGATAGCTACTGAATTTGAATCTTTTTTCAATGAATAACCATATCGTTTGTCGAAACCACCCGAGGTGTTGGTATTGAAATGCAAACGTTTTTGGATGAGCGGAATGTTGAACATGACATTTCCCCGAATGTTGAACGGCATAGCATCTGCATTGACGGTTTGATTATATTGTTTTCCGGATGCATCATAAATGCTGTTAGAAACCAGCGCGTCTTTGGTGCCCTGAGCACTCAGGGAAGCATTGAAGGAGGCAAAAGTACTGTCGTTGAAAGTGGTATACATCATCCGGAATCTATGCGTAAAAGCAGGATTCAGTCTTGGGTTACCAACTGTTTCGTTCATCAGATTTGAATTGTTTCTCACCGGTTGCATTTGATTAACGCTAGGTTGATCTGATTGCCCACGGTAATCAATACGGGCAAATTTCTTACGGCCAAAATTGTATTGAAGCCTACCGGTCGGAGAAAAATTGAACACTTTATTGCTCACATCCCTTTTTCCATTGTCAAGATATTCTGTAAGACTATAAGTTTGGGATGGTTCGCCTTTTATTCCCAGCATTACATTATACCCTTTGGATACATAGCGATAGTTTAATTCCAGGGTTTCGCTGTAGAACCTGTTCCGAAAGTCATTGCTGTAAACGCTGTCAATTCCTGTATATGTATTATTACCAATGTTATTGTATTGAATTTTTTCGGATTCATTATTTGTGTTACGGAACGAAACAGTAGTTTCCAGGAAGTTTTTTAAGTTCCAGAGGGGTTCCACAAACGAAAGACGTAAACTCATATTATACCGGTTGGAATTGTTCGTTGTTCGTTTATCAACAGTAGTTACGGAATCGGGGGTGTATCTGTTTGAATAATTGAAACTTTCATTCTTGCTTTGCGAAAAGCCGGTATTCAGATTTGTGGTGAATGTTCTGCCTTTCTTGGAAGCGAATTTATGACTGTAAATTAAGTTCAGTCCACCATCAATGGATGTTCCATTTCCTGAGTTATTTGTATTACCCCAACTGGTGCTGTCGCCATTGGTTTTGTAAATATAATCTCTGTTACTATCCGTGAAACTGCGGTTGTAACCCATGTTAGGTTGCAAAATGATGGTGTTTAAACTATCCAGTTTCCATTCTACTTCCAGACGAAGATTAGTAGAATAATTATTACTGTGCGAAACTGTAGAATCGCTGTTATTATAAATTGATCCTTTCAGATAACTTTCCATTTCACTATTCGTGATGGTTTCGTTACTGGCATGATTATAGGATCCGTCGCCACCAATAGTTAACTTGGGATTTATAATCGTGTTGTTATTCAGTCCCACATTTTGAGTACTGGTGATACCGCTGTTGTTACCGTAGCCACCACGTCCCCTGCTGCTCCGGCTGGTGTTGGTGTTGTTACCACCTCCGGTGATCGTTGTCTGGGCTTCCCCGTTTATCATATTTAAAAACATATTGCCATCGTAGCGTATCTCTTTCTCTGTATCTAAACCCGCACCACCGGTAAAGTTCCCAAAAGTACCCTTTTTGCGGTTCGGCTTGAAGGTTAAGTTGATGATTCGTTCTGTATCGTTATCCTCAAATCCGGTCAGAATAGCCATATCTGATTTCTGTTCCAATACCTGGACTTTTTCAATCAAATCAGCAGGAATGTTTTTGGTGGCCATTTCCACATCATCCCCAAAGAATTTTTTACCGTTTACACGTATTTTCTTTACTTCCTCTCCATTAACTGTGATTTTTCCTTCGGAGCTGATCTCAACACCCGGCAGGCGTTTCAACAAGTCCTCCACCACCGCATTTTGAGTGGTTTTAAAAGCAGTGGCATTAAATTCTATGGTGTCGCCTTTTACCACCATTTGTGCAGCGGTACCATTTATTTTTACTTCCGACAATAATTGAGCGTCTTCATTTAACTGAATATTTTTCAGAATCATATCCTTGCTTGCCACAGTTATATTCTGACTATATGCTTTATATCCGATGGAGCTCACGATAATGATATATTTTCCGGGTAGCACTTTGTTTAACATGAAGTAGCCTTGCAAGTCGGTTCTACAGCCCTGCACAAGGGTTGAATCGGTAGGACTTACCAAACGAACACTGCCCATTTCAATTGGCAGGCCGTTTTTCGAATCGAAAACCTTGGATTGAACGCTTTGCTGTGCAAATGCTGTGTAACTGAGAAAGAAAAAAAAGGATAAGAAAACACAGAAATGTTTCATGGGATGTAGGTTGTAATGGATATAATTTACAATGTATAATGTTGATATATACTGATATTGCTTTAATTGCCTTTGTCACTGTGAATCGCAATTGATCCTGGCATATTTTAAGGCTGTATTTTTTACTTTTTTTTAGACGGATAACTTGGTAAAAGGTTTAATGATGCCTGAAAATGAAATGGAATAATTTTACCTCTTCATTTTCCAGCTTATCACCGAATATTGCGAATAGCTACCGGGATGGCGGACAATGCTGAATGCAAATAAGAAAAATATACTACATTATTAAGTTCCTGTTACTTCTATATTAAGTGACCAACAACTTTATGGCAGGTGTTTTTGTATATTCTCTTTCACTGTGGGGAGTTAATAGCTTACCTGATTGAATTCCCTTTTCAGAGTAATCGCGGGATGAATTCCTTTGATTATACCCAGCGTTGAACCTATGGTATAATGAATTTTGACAAAGATAATAAATAAACAAATCTGTTTACAATCAAAGGGAAATTTATTTTTGTACAAAACTCTTAGAGTAACGAAATTCAGCTGCTAGATGCACCAGATTAACCCATCAGTGAATTAAAAAAAATAAAAAACCTCTCCGATATTTGTATCGTAGAGGTTCTGTATTATTTGAAAATTTGGCTCTTGATTCCTGCCTTCGATTAGTTTAGTTTGAAACCAACTTTACTTTTAATATCCGTTGAAGAAGCACCGATCAGGGCTACAAAATCACCGGGTTCAGCCACCCATTCATGCTTGTCGGCATCAAAGAAACTTAAGGCAGCTTTATCGATGGTAAATGTAACTGTTTTTACTTCACCCGGTTTTAAGGATACTTTTTCAAACTCTTTTAATTCCTTTACCGGACGGGGCAGGGAGGATTTAGGATCACTGATATAAAGTTGTACGGTTTCAGAACCTTCGCGTTTACCGGTGTTTTTTACATTTACCGTAAAAGCGATTTTATCGGAACTTGTCATCTCTTTTTTGTCGGCAGTTACTTTGCCATATTCGAAAGTAGTGTAGCTCAGCCCGTGACCGAAACTAAACAAGGCTTTGATGTTCTGTTTGTCGTGCCAACGGTAGCCTACAAAAATCCCTTCGTTGTATGTCACCTGATGATTGCTGCCGGGAAATTCGCCCAAGGCATGCGCCGAATTGTCTTCCAGTTTCACAGGGAAAGAAAAAGGCAATTTGCCCGAAGGATTAACATCACCCGTCAACACGGCTGCCAAAGCATTGCCGGCTTCGGTACCTAAGTACCAACCTTGCACGATGGCAGGAACCTGATTGACCCAGGGCATGGCAACTGCGTTCCCCGAAATGTTGACTACTACCAGATTCTTGTTTGCTTTGGCCAGTTCGTTTATCAATTTATCCTGATTGTAAGGTAAACTCAGGCTCTTGCGGTCGGCACCTTCGCTATCCTGACGATCGCTCTTGTTTAAACCACCAATGAAGATCACGTAATCCGCCGTTTTTGCTACCGCACAGGCTTCTGCCAATAATTCGTCAGCCGATCGGCTTTCCGATAAATCCTGACCGGTTACAACCCCATTGTAACTGCCGGTAGAATCTCCCACATATCCGCGTGCATAAATAATCTCTGTATTGGCACCAACTCTTTTCTTCAAACCATCGAGAGGCGACACTTCATATTTTGCTTTCAGCGAAGAGCTACCACCGCCTACAGTCATCATTTTTACCGCATTTTCACCAATTACTGCAATGCGCCTGGCTTTATTTAAATCGATGGGTAATACATTATTTTTGTTCTTTAGCAACACGATGCCTTCTTCGGCAATTTTACGACCGGCAAGTGCATGTTCCTGAGTACCGAATGAACCGAATGGTCTGTTTTTGTTCATATTGGTACGGAAAGCCAAAAGAAGGATGCGACGGACCTTTTCGTCCAACTCTTTTGTACCCACATCCCCTTTTTGTATCAGGTCCAGATATGGTTTAGCCAGATAATAGTTGTCATAAGCATTACTGGTCCCTATTTTTAAACCATCGGTCCAGGTTCCGAATTCCATATCAAGCCCATTGGTAATTGCCTCACGTGTATCGTGCGCACCACCCCAGTCGGCAACCACCACACCTTCAAATCCCCACTCCTTGCGAAGTATGTCGTTCAACAGGTATTGATTGTGACAGCAATGTTGGTTTTTATATTTATTATACGAACCCATAATAGCCCAGGCTTTACCTTCCTGAACTGCTGCTTTAAAAGCAGGCAGATAGATTTCGTATAAAGTACGGTCATCCACGTTGACATTCACCTCCATCCGGTCCGTTTCCTGATTGTTCAGGGCAAAGTGTTTCACACAAGCGGCAACACCGTTTTGCTGAACGCCTTGGATGTAAGGTACTACCATCTTCGATGCCAGATAGGGATCTTCGCCCATATATTCGAAGTTACGGCCATTGAGTGGTGAACGGTAAATATTTACTCCCGGTCCCAGTAATACATTTTTGTTCCGGTAACGCGCTTCTTCGCCTATTGCTTTACCATACACCAAAGCCATGTCTTTATTCCAGCTTGCAGCCAGGCAGGTGAGTGCCGGGAAGGCAATGCAAGAATCGTTTGTCCAGCCGGCTTGCGACCATTCGTCCCACAATACTTCCGGGCGAATGCCGTGAGGCCCGTCGGTCATCCAAAAGTCGGGAATGCCTAAACGTGGTACGCCGGCCGAACTGAATTTTGATTGAGCATGACACATGGCCACTTTCTCCGGAACCGTCATGCGGGAGAGTGCATCTTCTACACGTTCGTTCATGGATTTGGAGTCGTCGAGATAAACAGCTCCCTGATTCTGACCAAATACACTGAATGAAATCCCGAGTAGCAGGATGGCAGTTGTTTTGATGTTTTTAAACATAATATTAGGTTTTAATGATAATACTCTATTTTAAGGTGAATTTTGCAGATTTTACATCGCGACTATTTCCGCCTATCATAATGTCGAACTCACCGGATTCAACCACATGCTCCAGTTTAGAATTGTAAAATTTTAAAAGTTCGGGAGTGATGGTAAATGTTACTGTTTTTGATTCGCCGGCCTTTACCTGAATTTTTTCAAATCCTTTAAGTTCTTTCACCGGTCTCGAAATGCTGGCTACCACATCCCGGATATATAACTGAACCACTTCAGATCCATCTTTTTTACCGCTGTTGCTTACCGTTACGGTGGCTGTTATATCACCGTTACTATTCATATCTGCTGAACTAAGACTGATATTGCTGTATGTAAATTGCGTGTAACTCAGGCCATAACCAAAAGGGTAAAGCGGGGCATTTTTCTCGTCCAGGTAATTGCTGAGAAATTTCTCGAAGCCTTTGTCTGAGGCGGGACGACCGGTGGAATAATGATTGTAATAGAGCGGTATTTGACCTACGCTACGGGGGAATGTAGCAGTCAGTTTTCCTGCCGGATTCACATCTCCAAAAATCACATCTCCGATGGCATAGGCGGCTTCACTACCTCCAAACCAAACATTGAGAATGGCTGGAATATTTTCATCTTCCCATACCAAAGTTAATGGTCTGCCGGTAAAGAGAACCAGAACCACCGGTTTCCCGGTTTTCAATAACGCTTTCAAAAGCCTTTGTTGTACTTGTGGAATTCCGATATCCGTGCGGCTACTCGATTCGCCACTCATTTCGGATGATTCGCCCATGGCACAAACAATGACATCGGCTTTCGAAGCGATTTTCAATGCTTCTTCTCTAAGCTCTTCTTCAGTGCTGTCGTCGCGGTTTAAACTGCGGCCAAACATGGTTGAATTCGCTTCCAGTACCGAATCTGTAGTCAGGTTACTACCTTTGGCATATAATATGGTTGCCCCTTTTCCTGCCACTGCTTTTAATCCTTCTACAACTGTAGCCGGAGTTCCCAGATTGGCAGCAACACTCCATGTACCTACCATATTCGATCGCGTATTTGCCAGAGGTCCTATAACGGCTATCGTTTGTTTTTTATTCAGTGGAAGTGTCTGGTTCTCATTTTTAAGTAGAACAAAACTTTCAGATGACGTTTTACGGGCTATTGCTCGATTTTCGGGAGTGTATACTTCTTTCCTGGCTCGGGAAACATCACAATACTTATAGGGATTGGAAAATAAACCCAGTTTATACTTCGCTTCCAATATGTGACGGCAAGCACTGTTTATTTCTTCTTCTTTGACTTTCCCTTCATTTACCGATTTTTTTAATGTCAATAAAAAACCTTCACTCACCATGTCCATTTCCAGTCCGGCACTCAATGCTAATGCAGATACAGTTTGTAAATCACCAAGACCTTGAGTGACTATCTGACCCACACCGGCATAATCGGCTACTGTAAATCCTTCGAAATTCCACTGATTTCTCAACAAGTCGGTCAACAGCCATTTATCGGCATGAGCTGGAACACCATTAATAGTATTAAAAGCAGCCATAATGCTGCCTACACCGGCATCAACTGCCGCCTGGTAGGGGTAGAGGTAGTCATTATACATTCTGAATGGACTCATATCTACCGTGTTGTATTCCCTGCCTGCTTCCACGGCACCATATAACGCGAAGTGTTTTACACACGATAAAATATTCGTGTTGGACGTAAAAGTATTGTCTTTTCCCTGATATCCCCTGACCATCGCTTTCGCAATTTGACCACCTAAAAAGGGGTCTTCACCGCTTCCTTCCGAAATGCGACCCCAGCGTGGATCCCTGGCTATATCAACCATGGGGCTAAAAGTCCAGCAAATACCATTGGCACTGGCTTCTATGGCTGCAATACGGGCAGATTCTTCGATGGCATTCATATCCCAGGTACACGAAAGACCCAGAGGAATAGGAAAAACCGTTTCATAACCGTGGATAACATCCATCCCGAAAAGCAGGGGAATTTTCATTCGGCTTTCTTCAACAGCAATCTGCTGAATTTTCCTGATCTTCTCAACGCCTTTGATGTTAAACATCCCGCCGACCTCTCCTTTCCTGATTTTCGATGCACGATCGCTGCTTTCGGAAAGACCGGTGATAATGTCACCATCGCTGGGAAGATTCAATTGACCGATTTTCTCTTCCAGGGTCATTTGATTCATCAGGTCAGAAATAAAGGAATCCATTTTTAGATCCCGTGCGTTTTGTGCATTTAAAGTTAAAGCAATGGCACAAACAAAAAATGATGTTACTAATTTTGTATTCATAATGAATGCATATTTAATTTATATGGTGTGTTTCATGTGTCTTGTAAATGGCATTGTCATTCAGTTCTATTGATTTTGCAGCAAGAATTATTTTAATTAGTTCTTCCGTCACCTTTTTTTTAATGATCTGTGATTATAAATACTCCTCAAAAAGTTGAGCCTGGCAATAAGTAGTTTGCAATAGACCGGAACCTTGTTATAAAAAGTTCGGGAGGATTATTGCATTATATTCTTTTGCAAATATAAGAATAATTTATTACAAAGTGTCAGAATGACACATTATTATTTTTTACTTGTATATGATCCCGTAAACTACTGCCAGAAAGCAGACTGGAGCCAAATTCCGGGCTTCCCTTTCTCCTCCCTTTTTTGAAATAAAAATTAATTCTCCCTTTTATGAGAAAATTTCTCTTCACTGAATGTAATTTGCAACTTTGTGAATTTATTCTTAATAGAGAAAATCTTCTAAGCCTAATTATAATTATTTACTGACCATTAATACTTTATAAACAAAAAACTCCCCGATACAGATTTGTATCGGGGAGTTTTTATAATTGTATTACAGAGAGTTTACTTCAAGTCGCAAGCTCTGTCTTGGTTCTTGGCTCTTGGTTCTATTGTCTGAATCAAGTTGCACACTCTGTCTTTTGTCTTTGCTCTTTGTTCTAATGTCTTATTTCGCCATTTCAACAGCTACAGCCACCTGTACGGTTGCACCAACCATAGGGTTGTTACCCATACCGATGAATCCCATCATTTCTACGTGAGCAGGAACGGATGAAGAACCGGCAAACTGAGCGTCACCGTGCATACGACCCATAGTATCGGTCATACCGTAAGAAGCAGGACCAGCGCCCATGTTGTCAGGGTGAAGAGTACGTCCGGTACCACCACCAGAGGCTACGGAGAAGTATTTTTTACCTTGTTCGATACATTCTTTTTTGTAAGTTCCGGCTACCGGGTGTTGGAAGCGGGTAGGGTTGGTTGAGTTACCGGTAATCGATACGTCAACACCTTCAGAATGCATAATGGCTACACCTTCGCGTACATCGTCGCAACCGTAGCATTTTACTGCTGCACGGGGACCGTCGGAATAAGCTTTCATACGAACTACTTTTAATTCGCTGGTATAATAATCGAATTCAGTCTGAACATAAGTAAATCCGTTGATACGGGAGATAATCATGGCAGCATCTTTTCCTAAACCATTCAAAATAACACGAAGGGGTTCCTTGCGCACTTTGTTGGCAGAAAGAGCAATACCGATAGCACCTTCAGCAGCCGCGAATGATTCGTGACCGGCCAGAAATGCGAAACATTTTGTTTCGTTGCGAAGTAGCATGGCAGCCAGGTTACCGTGACCAAGACCTACTTTGCGGTCTTCGGCTACTGAACCAGGGATACAGAACGACTGCAAACCGATACCGATAGCTTCGGCGGCTTCAGCAGCTGTTTTTGCTCCTTTTTTAATGGCGATAGCAGCACCGGCAACGTAAGCCCATTTAGCGTTTTCGAACGCGATGTTTTGAATTCCTTCGCAAATTGCATAAGGATCTATATTTTTAGCTGCACAAATAGCTTTTGCCTCGTCGAGGTCTTTGATACCGTTTGCATTAAGAGCCGCATTGACTTTGTCTATACGACGCTCGTAACTTTCAAATAATGGCATAATATTTAAATTTGTAGATGAATAAAATTGAAGTCCCGATAGCTATCGGGCTGATAATTAATTTCGAATAGTTAACTATAAAACTATAGATTATAAACTATAAACTAATTTCTATTCTTGTCTTGGGTCGATGTATTTTGCTGCATTCGCAAAGCGACCGTAAGTACTGGTAGATTTTTTCAATGCTTCATTGGCATCTACTCCTTTTTTTACTAAGTCCAACATAGGCCCTACGCGTACGAATTCGTAACCGCAAGCTTCGCCGTCTTCGTCCAATGCCATGCGGCTGATATAACCTTCGGCTAATTCCAAATAACGAACACCTTTTTTGTTGGTGCTGAACGTTGTTCCAACTTGCGAGCGCAAGCCTTTACCTAAGTCTTCCAAACCGGCACCGATAGGAAGTCCACCTTCAGAGAAAGCCGACTGTGTGCGTCCGTAAACGATTTGCAGGAATAATTCACGCATGGCCACGTTGATGGCATCACAAACTAAGTCCGTGTTCAATGCTTCGAGGATAGTTTTTCCGGTAAGAATTTCGGCAGCCATAGCAGCAGAATGAGTCATGCCCGAACAACCGATTGTTTCGATCAATGCTTCTTCAATAATTCCTTCTTTTACATTCAAGGTTAGTTTGCAGGCACCCTGTTGAGGAGCACACCAGCCAATACCGTGAGTTAAACCAGAAATGTCTTTAATTTCCTTCGATTTTACCCATCTGCCTTCTTCAGGTATGGGAGCTGGTCCATGGTTAGGTCCTTTTTTTACAACACACATGTGTTCTACTTCGTGCGAATAAATCATACTTTTCTTGTTTAGTTAATATAATGTTTGTATGGAAAATGCATTCTTGAAATTCGAACACAAAGGTACATTTTTTATGTGGTTTGACAATGAAGTTTTATGGTTAAACTGCTTGTTTTATTGAACATTTAGGCCGTTTCATTGTTAAGATTAATATAATTTCTAAATGCAATATATTTAAACCATTAAAATAAGGTATATGCTAAACTTTTATAGAATTAACAGTGTGTCGGACCCTCTGTTCGAAAAGTTATATAATTTATATGCAACGGCATTTAGTCCTTCAGAACGTAGAAGTTGGTCAGCGTTAGAACATGAACTGACCTATGAAAAAAGGTTTCACGTGCATGCCTTGCTAAAAAACGATCATTTTGTAGGCTTTTTCAATTACTGGGTCTTCGAAAGGTTTTATTATATTGAACATTTTGCAGTGACTTCGAAATTGAGGGATCAGCAGATAGGAAGTGAAGCTATGGAAATTTTCAAGAATCAAGTTAAATTACCCATCCTTTTTGAGGTGGAAATGCCCAATGATCCGATTGCTGTCAGGCGTATCCGCTTTTATGAACGACTTGGTTTTACGGTGTTGTCGCATTATTATGCACAACCACCCTACGATGGCAACGGATTTCTTTTGCCAGAATTAATCATGTGTAACGATGTTCATTTCGCAAATACACATTTCGAACTGATTAAAGCTACCTTGTATGATAAAGTTTATCATTATAAAAGTTTATCAGATAGGATTTCGGCTGTAGACGATTAAAATATTTACGATTTACAATTTACTCCCGGGATAGCAATTAGGATAACCAATAGCTAATAACTAATTAGCTAATAACTAATTAACCAATGGAGCTTGCGACATCCCGCCTGCGGGATAACTAATTAACCAATCACCAATTAACCAATCACCAATTAACCAACGGAGCTTGCGGGATCACTATTCCCCCATAAATCTCCAAGCAAGCCAGGTCATTCCTCCCAGTCCGGTTTCCAAGGCTGTTTCATCTATTTGGAAAGTGGAACTGTGTAATCCGCCGGTATTAGCATTAATTTCTCCCTTTACCCCAAAACGGAAGAATGAACAGGGGTATTTTTGAGTAAAGAAGCCGAAATCTTCAGAAGTCATCCGCATTTCCAGAGCGCAAATGTTAGCTTCTCCCAGCCATTCAGTGGCAAATTTGCGGGCTTTAGAGGTGATTTCTTCGCTATTGACAACACAGGGATAACCATCGGGCATATCTATTTCAGCCGTGCAACCATATGCAGCACAAGTTTCGTTAATAATACGGCGTATATGAATTTTTGCTTCTGCGCGCCATTTTTCGTCTACCGTACGAAAAGTGCCTGCCAGAATGACTTCGCCCGGGATTACATTCGTTGCTCCATTGGCAATAAGTTTACCAAAAGTGAGCACCATGGGTGTCAGAGGATGGCACAAGCGGCTGCGTACCTGTTGTAATGAAACAATAGTTTGTGAGGCAGCCAAAACGGTGTCGTTTATCAAATGAGGTAAAGCACCGTGTCCTCCTTTTCCGTGAATTTTTATATGTATTTCGTCGGCAGAAGCCATGATCATTCCGGATAAAAAGCCCATACTTCCTGTCGGAAAATCGACGGAAACATGTTGAGCCAAAATTAGTTCCGGCTCTATTTCGTCAAAAAGTCCATCTTCCAGCATAAGGTTTGCACCACCGGGCGATTTTTCCTCGCCGGGTTGGAAAATAAGTAATATGGTCCCTTCAAAATCATCACGCAGTTGTTGTAGAATTTTAGCTGCACCCAGTAGGCAAGATGTATGGGCATCGTGCCCGCAGGCATGCATCACATTTTTGTTGATCGATTTCCATGGAATATCTACTGCTTCGCATACGGGTAATGCATCCATATCAGCGCGCAGGGCAATCACCTTTTTGGTTGGATTTCGGCCTTCAATTTTTCCTAAAATCCCTGTGCCACCTATCCCTGCTTTAAATGGGATATCCATTTTGGTTAGTTCTTCTTTTACAAACCGGGCGGTTTCGAATTCCTGAAAAGAAAGTTCCGGATGGGCATGCAGGTGATGATAGCAATCGGTTACATATGCAGTATATTCTGTAATTAGTTTTTGAATACGAACTTTCATGGTGTATCTATTTTTATACTTGCAAAGGTAGTTCTTTTTACGAAAGGGTATTCCTGTTTTGCCGGTTTTTTAATGTGTCCTTTCATGCTTATGTGTTTATATGTTTTTTTTATAAAAATACAATAACATGCACATAACGTGCTGTTTAATCTAAATTAAGCAGATTTTTTAATTATTCTGTTATTTTGAACTACATTTTATTTACTTTTGTATATCTCATCTGTGAGATATCCTTCTTTTATTGAGTTTAATAATTTAAATAAATGTTTATGAAAAAGTATGGTTTGTTACTTACCTGCCTGATAATCTCAATGGTAGCTATGTCACAAAAATCGGTTATTAATTTTGAGACAAAATCACACGATTTTGGGAAAATAAACGAAGATGATGGTAAAGTAACATTTGAATTTGATTTCAGTAATGTGGGTAATTCACCCTTGGTAGTGAGTCGAGTACAGGCATCATGTGGCTGTACAACTCCTTCATGGACCAAAGAACCTATAGAACCGGGTAAAAAAGGGACAATAGACGTAACATACAATCCTTCGGGACGCCCTGGAGTGTTTATGAAAACAATCACAGTGTACAACAATTCCACCGAAGAACAGGTAACGCTTGTCATTAAAGGGGAAGTGATCCCTAAATCGAGTGGAGTGAGTTCTGAGTATCCGGTTGTAATGAGTGGACTTCGTTTGAAAACCAAGGTTATTCAGTTGAACAATGTGGACAAAGGGAAAACCCAGACGAGAATTGTGAGTATTCAAAATTCATCAAAGGACAATTTGAAGATTACAATTGCTAACTTACCTGTATATGTCGTAGCAGAGGCTAGTCCGGAAACTTTGAAACCAAACGAAGAAGGAAAAATTACATTTACATTCAATTCTAAAAATTGTCCTCAATGGGGTCCTGTCTCCGATGATGTATATGTGGTGCTGAATGGTCAAAAAAAATATTCTGATGAGTATAAATTGATACTGGTAGGCAATGTGGTGGAAGATTTTGATAAATTAACGCTGGATCAAAAACGCAAGTCTCCAATTTTGGAAATACCCGGTAGGTCGATTAACCTGGGTACACTTAAAGCGGGAACTAAACGTGTGGGTAAATTTTTTATTAAAAATAATGGTCAAAGTGCCCTGGAAATTCGACGAATCATTAACAATAACAAGGAGTTGAGAGTTCATCCTCTTAAAATGACTATTGCAGGTGGGAAAAAATCAGATTTAAAAGTAGATTTGAATTCCAAAAACCTGCCTGAAGGAGAATATAAAAAATCGTTTACTATTCAGACAAACGATCCTGAGAATAGTTTTTTGATTCTAGTTTTAAGTTGGAAGATTGTGAAATAAGTTGAAATCCCTTACTGCTGATTCTCTGTAAAGCAAACCGACTTATTCAACTGAAAAATATGCTTTTCTAAATCAAAAGTTTAGAAGGGTACTAATTACAAAGAATTATTTACATAATATTGAGAGCCAGGATATTTATAGTAAAATCCTGGCTTCTTGTTTTTGATTAATTTTAATTATTTCATTGTATATCTATATTTTTTAGCTACATTTTCTTATTCTCTAATACGATGCGACTAAAATATATTTAATTTAAAGGAACTTATGCATAACAAACAAAATAAACATCACGAAAATGATCCTGCTTATAAGGGACTTAGCGTTAATGACGGAGTCGAAAATGCCCCTTCAGTAAGTCCATACCCACTAACCCAACCCAAACGTCGCCATTATACGGCTTCTGAGTTTGTGGAAGGAATATTGGCCAAAAATATTACCCTTTTGAGTCAGGCAGTCACTTTGGTTGAAAGTTCGCTTCCCGAGCATCAGCTGATAGCACAGGAAGTAATTGAGAAATGCCTTCCGCACGCGGGTCATTCCGTTCGCATTGGTATTACAGGTGTGCCCGGTGCAGGTAAGAGCACTTTTATCGAAGCCTTGGGAATGCATTTGATACGTGGCGGACACAAGTTGGCTGTTCTGGCTATAGACCCGAGTAGTGAACGGTCCATGGGTAGTATACTGGGTGATAAAACGCGTATGGAGGAGCTTTCAGTTGCTGCAAATGCATTTATTCGTCCTTCTCCAACATCCGGTTCGCTGGGCGGTGTGGCCCGTAAAACACGCGAAAGCATTATTCTTTGCGAAGCAGCCGGTTTTGATACTATTTTTGTAGAAACGGTAGGGGTGGGGCAGTCGGAAACGGCAGTTCATTCTATGGTCGATTTTTTCTTGCTGATTCAGCTGGCTGGTGCGGGTGATGAATTACAGGGTATTAAACGGGGTATCATGGAAATGGCCGATGGAATTGCCATCAACAAATGCGATGGTTCGAATGTGGATAAAGCACGTGTAGCAAAAACTCAATATCAAAATGCTTTGCATATATTTCCATCTCCCGAATCGGGTTGGGCGCCTGAAGCAATAACCTGTTCGTCTACCGAAAATAACGGAATTTCAGAAGTCTGGGATATGGTGGAGCGGTATGTGGCTTTTGTGAATGAAAACAACTATTTTGCTTTTAAGCGGAATGCTCAATCGAAATATTGGATGTACGAAACCATTAATGAACAATTGAAAGCAAACTTTTATCAGAATGCTGAAATTGAAAAGCTGCTCATTGATAGTGAAAAACGGGTGCTTTCCAATGAAATAAGCTCTTTTATTGCCGCTAAAAAATTATTGGATACCTATTTCGGGGGGCTGAAATAAAGTGTTCTGCGTTCAGTGACCCGCGTTTGAAGATTTTTTTTTGTAACTAATTTTCTTGATCTATACTATGAAAATCAATGTCATTTATCACCGGTCTTGCCTCGAAGGAATGAAAGAGCTCCCCGACGAGTGTGTTGATTTGCTTTTCACTGATCCGCCTTATTATCAGTATCGGGCTCAGAACGTGCAGGGATTGAAGAATCATAAGGACGTGGTTACTGAATTTGATTTTGATGGATTTAAAACGGAAGAAGAATACCTTCAGTTTATGGAAGAGGTTTTGGTTGAGTGCTACAGGGTTTGTAAGCCGGGTGCTAGTGGCTATCTGTGGTGTGGTGATGATTTCGTATCCTATCTCAACCGAATGGTGGAGCGCGTAGGATTTCAGTTCCGTAAAGTGATACATTGGCACAAGACAAATCCTTTCCCTGCCATTTATACCCGGAAAATGTATGCCAATAGTATGGAAATGATGGTTCATTTTTCGAAAGGCATACCAAAAACATGGAATCACAAACCGGTGAACGAGATGCATAATTTCATTCAGGCTCCTATTTGTATGGGTAAAGAGCGCAGCATTCACAAAACTCAAAAGTCACTCAAAGTTTGCATACCTTTTATTGAAATCAGCAGTCAGAAAGGTGATTTAGTGCTCGATCCGTTTATGGGGTCCGGAAGTACAGCCGTGGCTTGTAAAAAGCTGAAAAGAAATTATATAGGATATGAGTTGAGTGATGAATTTTGCAAAATCGCTGCCCAACGACTTGAAGAAATTCCATCAAATTAGTATTTTACGGATATAATTTCAGATAAGCGTGTTTATTTAATGATTTTCGCAACAAAGAAAAAACCGGACTGATTCAGTCCGGTTTTTTCTTTGTTTTTTTTTGATTATTTTGTGTATGCTTGTTCGTTGGTAATAGTTCTGTAAACTTTTATTAAGCATTAAGAACCCTAGTTCGTTAGTTAACGGAGAACAGAATTAGTTTCGTCTCCTATATTTTGATAGTTTCGTCTTCTATAATTTTAATGTTATTGTTTCATTTGATTTTTAGACTTATATTTTCATCGGTCTGTAATGCTATAAACTGCAAACTCTTATGAAACAAAAACGACCCCTAATCCGTTAGCTAACGGAGAATTATATTAGTTTCGTCTCCTATATTCTAATGGTTACGTCTCCTATATTTTTCTAGTTACGTCTCCTATAATTTGCGCTTTATTGTTTCTTTAGATTTTTAGTCTCGTCTTTACGAGACTAATATGCTATAAACTAAAAACTACCAACTATAAACTGTAAACTATAAACTAATCAATATCCCCATTTCAGGTAAATGGCTCCCCACGTAAATCCTGCTCCAAATGCAGTCAAAATAATGTTATCGCCTTTTTTGAAATTCTTTTCTGATTCCCACATACAAATTGGAATACTGGCTGCCGAAGTATTGCCGTAGCGTTCAATATTGATGATTACTTTTTCATATTCAACGCCTGTCCTGTTGACAACAGCATCGATAATGCGTAAGTTAGCCTGATGAGGAATCAGCCAGGCAATATCATCTTTACTCAGCTCGTTCTTTTCCATGATTTCAGCCGAAACTTCGGCCATGTCAACTACTGCATGTTTAAATACGTAAGCACCTTCCTGATATACGGCGTGTTGATGTTTATCAACTGTTTCGTGAGATGCAGGTAGTGACGATCCACCGGCTTTTAGCTGCAGGTGTTTCATGCCCACTCCATCGGTATATAAAATGGAGTCTATGATTCCGAAATCTTCGGTTGTAGGTTCAAGAAGTACTACACCTGCACCATCACCAAATAGAGGAGCGGTAGTGCGGTCGGTATAATCGGTTACGGATGACATTTTTTCAGCACCCAAAACCAATACTTTTTTATATTTGCCTGATTCAATAAAGCTCGCTGCAGTTTCCAGGCTAACAATAAAACCGGAACATGCAGCTTGTAAATCGAATGCTAAAGCATTTTTAATCCCCACTTTCTCTGCTGCCATGGAAGCGCAAGAGGGAAAAATATGATCCGGAGTACTGGTACCGCAAATCACTAAATCAATTTCTTCGGGTTTTGTACCTGTTTTTGCAAATAAATCTTCAATAGCTCTGGCTGCCATAACAGAAGTACCCATGTTTTTGCCTTTCAGGATGCGACGCTCTTTGATACCGACACGAGAGGTAATCCACTCATCGTTGGTGTCCATCATTGTGCTGAGCTCCTCGTTATTCAGAATGTAAGAAGGAACATATCCACCTACTCCTGTAATTACAGCATGAATTTTTGACATGATAATATGTGTTAAGTACTTAAAAAGTGAGCCCTAAGATTAATAAACTCAGGGCTCAACAGTTACTTCGTATTTATAAGTATAAAATTAGGATTTACCGGTTTTAAACGGTAGCCAATTTTTCGATAGCTAATTTACCTCTATAATAGCCACATTCTCCACAAATGGTGTGGTAAATATGTGCTGCTCCGCAATTCGAGCAAATTGCTAAGGTTGGGGTTTCAGCTTTATAGTGAGTTCTTCTTTTTCTTGCTCTTTGTTTCGAAATTTTTCTCTTAGGATGTGCCATCTTTGTTTCTTATTTAATTGTTTTCTATTATATTTTGTAATCCGTCCCATCGCGGGTCAGTTTTTATTTCTTCTGTCGAAAAATCATCAACGTCATCATCAAATTCTAAAGGAGTACTGTCCTCGTCGTCATCACCTTTGCGATGCGAAATATGTTTTTTTAATTTGATAACCATGTTCTTGTTGCATTCTCCAGATGCATGTACATGCTTCATAGGAATGTTTAATACGATAAACTCGTATAAAAACCAGGCTATATTGATAGCACCTTCCGATTCGGGTATGATAACAATCTCGTCTTCTTCGGAAAATTTGTCGCCAAATTTAACCTGTAGCTTTTCTTTGTAATGTATGGATTGTTCCATCTCGTCAAGACAACGGTCACAGGGCACAAATATAGTGCCATCGAGAGCAAATTGAAGCTCATAGGTGTCCATTTTCTTTTGAACACTGACTTTTGCTTTTACATTTCCTTTCTGTACCTCCGGGCTATCAATCTTCTTGAAATACGCATCGTCTAAGTTAAACTCATGCACACGAATTTCAGTGGATAAATCCTTTAATATAATATTGTAAAGTTCGTATTTTGACATAAAATCAATGTGACATTAAAAACCTTGCAAAGGTATAAAAATATGTTTTATTACGAAACAGTTTCGCCCAATTTTATCAAAATTATTCAATCAAACAGGTTAAGTATCAGTATATGAATTAAATAACCCTTGTTTTGTTTGCGAATTGATGCGTTTTTTTCGCTTTTTTGTTCGCTTAATTATGTTTTAGCACGATTCGAAATGTGGTTCCAACATTTAATTCCGATTGTTTTACGAATATTTTTCCGCCATGATACTCTTCTATAATTCTTTTCGCCAGCGAAAGTCCTAATCCCCAGCCTCTTTTTTTTGTCGTAAATCCGGGTGTAAATACTGCTTTAAATTTACGTCTGTCCATCCCTTTTCCATTATCAGTTACGTCAATCATGATTTCCCCGTTTCGTTTTAAAACTAACAAATCAATTTGACCACTTCCGTTCATGGCATCGATGGCATTTTTGCATAAGTTTTCTATAACCCATTCGAAAAGAGGCACATTCAGCTTTATGAACAAGGGTTCACCATCCGGGTAATGGCATCTTATCGCTACTTTTTGCGATGAACGGTTTATCATATATTGAACGGCATTATTCATGGTTTCGTTTAGACTCACTAACTGTAGATCGGGGATCGAACCAATTTTGGAGAATCGTTCGGCAATAATGCGGAGTCGATTTACATCTTTTTCCATTTCCCCTATTAATTTATCTTCTTCGTGCCTGCCCTTGAGTAATTCAACCCAGGCTAGCAAAGATGAAATTGGTGTCCCTAACTGGTGTGCAGTTTCTTTGGATAGTCCCAGCCAAACCTGATTCTGTTCGGCCTTTTTGGTACCCGAAAATGCAAAAAATGCAACCAATAGAAAAATAATAATAACGCCCAGCTGTACAAAAGGAAAATAATACAACTGCTTGAGCAACATCGAATCATCGTAGTAAATGTATTGTACTGTTTTATCAAACTTTACTTCGATAGCTGGCTTCTCTGACTTGAATCGGGCAATTTCATTTACGTAGAATTCTTTTACCAGAGTAGCTGGTTCTTTAATATTTCTTGAATAAAGCATTTGATCGTTGGCATCGGTCATGATAACAGGAATGGTGGTGTTGCCCTCGATAATACTGGAGATGAAATCAATATTGGTATATTCATCGGCCATGATAAACTGTTGAGTAGCTTCTGCCCAAATCTCAATCTTTTTCTGTTCTTCGGTTGCTAAAGAGTTTGCTAAACGATTTGTGAACAAGGTTGAAATCACTACAATAGCTATGGCGATACCAATGAATACCAGTTTTAAACGTTGTGAGAATTCGTAAATTTTATTAATATGAGGCATATATAATGTTTGATAATTAGCATTTTGTAAAGGGAAAGATATTGAATATAAACTGTTTGCGGTTTTTTTTGTACACTTGTTATTATAGAAAGGAATAGCTATTTTTTGGCTGTAGCTTCTGTTTCGTATTTTGAAACGTCAAATATACCAAAAAAGTATGAATTGAAGGTTCAATTTTTCAATTGCATAAATTATAGTACCTTTGCAGAGAAATTTGAATTCTTTACTCTAAGTATGAAGTTCAGGTCAGAAGTGTGAAGTCAAAAATTTACTATTCTTCAATCTCTTCAAATCCGAAACTTTTAAAATATCAAACTTTCAATTATCACATAACTTCTTCACTTGTAACTCGTAAATTAAATCATGCATAAATCAGGTTTTGTAAATTTAGTAGGTAATCCCAACGTAGGTAAATCTACCTTGATGAATGCATTAGTAGGCGAACGCATTTCCATTATTACCAAGAAAGCTCAAACCACGCGTCATCGTATTTTAGGTATAGTCAATGGCGATGATTTTCAAATTGTATATTCCGATACTCCGGGCGTGTTGAAACCCAATTATCGTTTGCAGGAATCGATGCTGAACTTCTCGAAGTCTGCATTGACAGATGCTGATGTATTACTTTATGTCACAGATGTATATGATACCTACGATAAGAACACCGATTTTGTGGAAAAAGTCAGTCTCAATCCGGCTCCACTTATACTCGTAGTCAATAAAATAGATCTGATTGATCAGGATAAATTGATAGTATTGGTCGAAAAATGGCATCGTTTGCTTCCTCGTGCCGAAATTTATCCCGTTTCTGCGCTCGAAAAGTTTAATATAGAACCCCTTTTTAAACGAATTAAGGAATTGTTGCCCGAAGGACCGGCATTTTTTGACAAAGACCAGTTGACCGATAAACCAACTCGTTTCTTTGTGACAGAAATAATTCGTGAGAAAATATTGATGAATTACGACAAAGAAATTCCATATTCGGTGGAAGTTGAAGTCGAACAATTTGAGGAAGATGATCGCTTAATACGTATTAACGCGGTAATTTATGCAGAACGCGATTCGCAAAAAGGCATTTTGATTGGACACGGAGGAAAATCATTGAAAAAAGTGGGTACCGAAGCAAGGAAAGATATGGAAGTTTTTTTCGATAAAAAAGTGTTTTTGGAATTGTTTGTGAAAGTTGAAAAAGACTGGCGTAGCAAAGATCTAAAATTGAAAAACTTTGGATACAACCCTGAATAATTTTATATATTTCAAAAAGAAAAAGGTTTTGAACAATCAATTATTGATCGTTCAAAACCTTTTTTTTTAGAGTTGTTTTCTACAAAATTCAAATATCATATACAGTCATATCCTCGCCTAAAACGGTGTTTTTGAATATTAACCTGGCTTCCTCCAGCATTTTATTTTGGTTGGTATATCGGGCCGAAAAATGCCCGATAATAAGTTGTTTTACATTTGCTTTGAGTGCAATGGTTGCTGCTTGTCGTACGGTGGAATGTTGGGTTTGTCTGGCACGCAAGAGTTCCTCTTCCATAAAGGTAGCTTCATGATACAAGCAATCCACACCTTCAATGATTGGTATGATTTTTTCGGAGTACGCTGTATCTGAGCAATAAGCAAAACGTTTGGGTGGTTCAGCTTCGGTGGTTAGTTGTGCATTCGGAATCACTTCGCCTTCTTCGGTAACAAAGTCTTCGCCTTGTTTTATCTTTGGAAGGCGCCAGATAGGAATCTGATAAAAGTCAATCATTTCACGGATTATGTGTCTGTCGCGTGGCTTTTCTTCGAATAAAAATCCACAACATGGTACGCGGTGCTTCAAGGGAATGGAAAAAACCTGAACAGATCGGTCTTCGAAGATTAACTCATGTACGCGGGGATTGACTGCGTGAAAAATCACCTTGAATGGAATTTCTGCACAGAAATACTGTAATTGTGACTCAAGGATTTTTTCCAGGTCGGCTTGTGCATGTATATGCAATTCAGCAGTTCGGTTGAGCATGCCGAAGCTTGAAATAAGACCAATCAAACCGAAACAATGATCGCCGTGTAGGTGTGAAATAAATATATGCCCGAGTCGGTTGATTTTAAAACCCATTTGCCGCATTCGGATTTGGGTGCCTTCGCCACAGTCAATTAAAAATTGTTTGTCGCGGATTTCCAACAATTGGGAACTCGGATAATTCTTTCGGGTGGGTAGGGCTGATCCACAACCAAATATCGTTAATGACGCTTTTTGCATAAATTCAATGTCTAAAATCTAATTCCGATGATTAATATTTAATGTGAATGTTGAAAGTTATTTGAAATGCACCTTAGATTATCAATCTTTCATTTTTCAACAACCCAAATACAATCAAATCGGCATAACCGTTATCCAGAAGTTCTCCTTGACGTTCAATGCCTTCACAGGTAAAACCTAACCTTTCGGCTACCCGCAGGCTCTTTAGATTTCCTGTTGCCACCTTTATTTGGATGCGATTCAAACACAGTTCATCGAACGCATAGTCTATGATGGCTTTACTGGAACGGGCAATTATACCTTTCTGTTGAAAAGCTTCTGACAACCAATAACCGATTTCCGACTTTTTATTGAAAGAATCTATGTCCTTCAATCCGATCAATCCCACGAACATCTGTTGAAAGAAGATTGTGCAGATAAAGTTTTTTTTGCCAGAATTAATTATGCTTTGTACGAATGCTTGACTGTCACTACGTTTATTGGTTATGCTCACAAAAGGTAACCATTTGCCCAAATATTCACGTTCGTTTACTACAGTGCGGTAGATGGAGTCGACATCCTCTAATCCGATTTCTTTAAGTCTAAGTTCATTATCGACAATCAGTTCTCTTCTATAGTTCATAAGAATAGGTTTCAAGTGATCCAAAAAGTTTATTCCCGAATAAAAATAAGATTGTAAATTGACTCAATAAGTAAAGTTGGACGGAATAGAATGTTTTAAATAGAAGAATATATGGCAGGTATTTAAAATCTCAGACTCCCGAAAAATTTGAAATACAACATCAATTATATGCAGTCTTATTCTTCTAACCTTGATTTCGTTTTCAATTCAAAATCGCGTCCCAAATATTTCTCGCGTACAACCGGATTATCGGCTAGTTCTCTCGAAGTACCCTGAAACAGGATATGTCCTTCGAAAAGCAAATAGGCACGGTCTGTTATTTTGAGGGTTTCATCCACATTGTGGTCTGTTATCAGGATGCCGATATTTTTATCTTTCAATTTCCATACTATATCCTGAATGTCTTGCACAGCAATTGGGTCAACACCTGCAAAAGGTTCGTCGAGCATGATAAAACGAGGCTCAATGGCCAGACAACGGGCAATTTCTGTACGGCGTCTTTCTCCACCCGAAAGCCTGTCACCGATATTTTTGCGTACGTGTTGCAGGTTGAATTCGGAAATCAATTTTTCAAGTTGTTCCTTTTGATACTCTTTACTGAATGAAGTCATTTCCAATACCGATTTGATATTATCCTCGACTGTCATTTTACGAAAAATAGAGGCTTCCTGTGCCAGATAACCTATGCCTTTTTGTGCACGCTTATATACCGGGAACTTGGTGATTTCCTCATCATTTAAGAATATTTTCCCGGAATTGGGGGTTACCAAGCCGGTAGTCATATAAAAGGTGGTCGTTTTTCCTGCTCCGTTCGGCCCCAGCAAACCTACGATTTCGCCTTGTTTTACATTGATGGAAACATCGTTTACCACCGTGCGTTTTCCGTATTTTTTAAATAAATGCTCGGTGCGAAGCACCATATCGTCGTTTGTCATTTGCTTTGTTTTAAAGCACAAAAGTACGTTTTTTTGTAACGATATACAAAACTGAATCGTTGAAAGATCAGCAACGAAAATTTATTCTGCTTTTTTCCCCTTTGAACTATTCATTTGTTTTTGCTTTTTCAACCTATATTCATTGTTCATCATTGCACAAGTAGATAATATTTTAGTCTATTTGAATATATTTTTACTATTATTATTATATAGCGACTAAAAGTTTGTTTTATTACAATAAAATAGCTAATTTTACGTCGCTATGTAATCATTCCAAAAATGAAATAAAATTGGCACTTGACAGTAGTCTTCGACTAAAGTTTATTTTTTTAATGTATGTATTAATTCCATTTCAAATATTTATCAATTCGTATGTAATATACAGATATTTAAATATAATCGGATTTTTCCAATAGATTTTGAATTTTGTTTTTTCATATTTCAATATTAATCTTTTAAAGTTTTACCCTATGTTTTCATTGAGCCATTTACACCCCATGTTAGTGCATTTCCCTATTGCACTGGTCGTTTTCGGATTTATAGCCCTGTGCGCATCATTGGTTTTTAAAAAGGAAACGAGTCTGTCTATTTCATCATTCTACCTCCTAATTGTTGGTACACTTTCGGCGATTGTAGCCTGGTTAACTGGTGTTTTATTTACAGCCGACATGGCTGGTGCTGCAGGACAAATTAAAGAGATTCATGAGTTGGCAGCTTTTACTACGGTAGGTTTATTAGTGATTACATCCTTATTAAGTGTTTTTCTAAAAATAAAAAACAAAGAGAATTCTAATTTAAAATGGGCAGTCTTTGTTTTATATTCTTTTGCTGCATTATCGGTGAGCGTAACTGGATTTTATGGCGGAAATTTAGTTTACAATTATATGATGCCACTATAATACAAACCGAAAATCTGTATTGCTATCATATTGTAATTAAATGTGTTGAATTATATCGTTGCTTGCGTAACTGCATATTCGTAATTTCTATTATCTAAAAAATTGAAATTTTAAACTTACTAATTTTTTTATCATCCACTAAAATCAACAAAAAATGAAAAAAATCTTATTATTTGCATTTGTCTGTCTGATTTCACTTACAGCTTGTAATCAGGCGAAACCGGTTAAAACAATAGAAAATTTAAAAGCAGGTATAAAAGGAGAAACTACCGCTAGTGCCAAGTATGCTGCATTTGCATTGAAGGCAACTGAAGAAGGCTTCGACACCATTGCTAAACTATTTGATGCCGCTTCTAAATCCGAATCTATTCATGCTGTTAACCATGCTAAAGTATTGGAGTCATTAGGCGAAAAAATGGAAGATTTCAAACCTGATTTCAAAGTGAATACTACGGCTGAAAATCTTAAGGCAGCTATTGAAGGTGAAACGTATGAAACCACTACCATGTATCCACAGTTTATGGCGGATGCCAAAACCGAAAAAGTAGAAAAAGCCGTAAAATCATTTGCCTGGGCTATGGACACCGAAATGAAACATCAGGCGTTTTATAAAAAAGCATTAGTCGCTGTAGATGCAAAATCCGAAAAAACAATGTCATTTGAATATGCCGTTTGCCCTGTTTGTGGAAATACCTATGAAAAAGCCACTATGGATGAAAAATGTGCATTCTGCCAAACGGGTAAAGATAAGTATATAATTATTTAATTTATTAACGGCGAGCAAGTTGTTCCCCGTTTTTGTTGGCTAACTCTCATCACTGCCAACGATTGATATAATCATTCGTTGGCAGTTTTTTTGTAACCATTCAATAGCTCTCGAAAAAATAGGTACATCTGTAATTTAATGTAGGTCTGGGCATACCAACTATATGTTATTCATTTTCATAACAATGTAAAACTTTTTGCTACTTATTGTAGAATAGATTTTTGCTTTTTTATATACCTTGTTTGGGGTATAAAAAATACTACTTACATGGTATTTCAGGACAATGACTTAACTATTATATTTGCATACTTAATTATTCGAATTTTTCAGGTCGTAATCTATGTAAAAGTGCATTTTATTCGGCTAACAATTTGAAGTAAAATTATTCAAAATTTAAAGTTAGTTATTATGAGAACCTATGCTATTTGCCCCATTTCAAATAAGAGAATAAATGAACGTGTAGCACGCCTGAATGCAACATTCACAGTAATATTACTCCTGACTTTTGCTTTGACTTCCAATCCTTTTCTGATCGCGTTTCTGGCAGTCGATTTTTTATTACGTTCCACCGGCTTTTCAAGATATAGCCCACTTGCAATTTTATCAGGGAATATAGTGAAGAAACTTTCGTTAAAAGAAAACCTCATCAATGCAGGCCCGAAAATTTTTGCCGCACGTATTGGTTCCCTTTTTAGTGTATTTATTCTTTTGTCCATAATATCAGGCTTTGTTGTACCAGCTTACATTCTTGCAGGTGTTCTTGGTTTGTTTTCATTCCTCGAAGCTGCCTTTGGTCTTTGTGTTGCCTGTGAAATCTACCCTTTGGTTTATAAACTGTTTTATCATTCCAGTTTTGTAGGTACTAAAATTGAAGCTAAACCTGCAGCCTGAATTTGACTGGCTTTGTGTTTCCTGACTATATATGATTGATTATTAAATAAGACTAAGGAGGCTATCTCAATTTGAGATGGTCTTTTTTTTTTGCAGACGATTTACTTTTCTAATTTATTATGTGACTAATTTATGACCGAATATTATTTTGTAAATGAATTCATCATTTTATTGATTTTATTACGCATATTTTTCAAAATATTCACTACTTTTGATTCGATTCACTGACATAATGTTTTTGTAGTTGTCAGTCTCAAAGGAATTAAAAAATAGAAATTGGAAATAGTAAAATTAAATCCTATGTATCAAGATTTTAAATTGCATTTGCAAACAGAACTGACCAATATTGAGCAGGCTGGTTTATTTAAAAATGAAAGAATTATCGTGTCGCCACAGGGTGCTGTGATTCGCGTCGCCGACGGTAAAGAGGTGTTGAATTTTTGTGCCAATAATTATCTGGGATTATCCAATCATCCTGCTTTGAAAGCGGCTGCCAAAGAAGCTCTTGATACACATGGGTATGGTGTTTCGTCTGTGCGGTTTATCTGCGGAACTCAGGATATTCATAAACAATTGGAAGCTTCCATTGCCAGCTTTTTTGGAACGGATGATGCAATTTTATATGCTTCTTGTTTCGATGCCAATGGTGGCGTTTTTGAACCCTTACTAACCGAAGAAGATGCCATTATTTCCGATGCGCTGAATCATGCCTCTATTATCGATGGTGTGCGTCTTTGCAAGGCACAACGATACCGGTATGCAAATGCCAATATGGATGATTTGGAAAATCAGTTAAAAACTTCGCAGGCCCAACGTTTTCGCCTTATTGTGACCGATGGAGTGTTCTCCATGGACGGCAATGTGGCTCCTTTGGATAAAATATACGAACTGGCTGAAAAATACAATGCCATGGTTATGGTGGACGAATCACACTCTGCAGGAGTAGTTGGCGAAACGGGTAGGGGAGTAACTGAGCGTTACAACCTGCGTGGAAAACTTGAAATTATAACAGGCACCCTGGGAAAAGCCTTTGGTGGTGCTATTGGCGGATTTACTACCGGCAAAAAAGAAATTATTGACTTGTTGAGGCAACGTTCTCGTCCCTATTTGTTTTCCAATTCTATTCCACCCATGGTAGCTGCTGCAGGCATCAAAATGTTTGAAATGATGGAAGAATCGAATGAACTTCAGGAAAAACTTCATAAAAATACCAGCTACTTCGTACAACGCATGAAAACCGCCGGATTCGATATCAAACCCACTGAATCGGCTATTTGTGCAGTGATGTTGTATGATGCAAAGCTTTCGCAGGATATTGCTAGCCGTTTGCTCGACGAAGGCATATATGTCACCGGATTCTATTATCCGGTTGTCCCCAAAGGACAAGCCCGTATACGCGTTCAAATCTCGGCTGCACACGAAATTGCCCATTTAGATAAATGCATTGCTGCCTTTTCAAAAGTAGCAAAAGAATTTGGGGTTTTATAACTGTTACCCGTTTTTTTTTACTACGTCCGGTGTTTGAAACTGGAATCTCAATAAAAAATTTAACAGGAAATACTTTTTTTTTTCTTGTTGCCGTTTGCTTTTCTTTAAATTACTTATTTGTAAATCAAATACTTGTAAACTATCATTATTTATGAAAGCTCTCGTAAAACTTCGTCCCGAAAAGGGAATTTGGATGGAAGATATTCCAGTTCCAAAAATTGGAATCAACGATGTGTTAATCCAAATCAAGAAAACCGCCATTTGTGGTACCGATTTGCATATCTACAAATGGGACGACTGGTCTGCGCGTACGATTAAAACACCCATGACCATTGGGCACGAATATGTAGGTATAATTGTTGATAAAGGCCGCGGGGTAAAGAATATTCGTATTGGAGACCGGGTAACCGGCGAAGGACATATTGCCTGTGGGCATTGTCGAAATTGCCGGCGGGGGAAGCTGCATGTATGTGAAAATACCATTGGAGTGGGAGTGAACCGCGATGGGGCATTTGCCGAATATTTATCCTTGCCTGCCGAAAATGTAATCCATTTGGATGACCGTATTTCTGACGAAATGGCTTCCATTATGGATCCGTTTGGAAATGCTACTCACACGGCTTTATCGTTCCCGTTGATAGCTGAAGATGTGCTTATCACCGGAGCCGGATTGATTGGACTTATGGCCACCGCTATTTGTCGCTTTGCTGGAGCACGACATATAGTTGTAAGCGATCTGAGCGACTATCGACTGAATATAGCCCGGCAAATGGGTGCTACGCTAACCCTCAATCCCCGACGGGGCGAAACCGTAGAAAAAGCGATCAAGGATTTGAATATGCATGGATTTGACATCGGTCTTGAAATGTCGGGTTCGCCAGTTGCTTTCGAAAGCATGATTGAAAATATGTATAATGGTTCCAAAATTGCTCTACTGGGAATTTTACCCAATACTACCACGGTCGATTGGGATAAAATTATATTCAAGGCGTTGACATTAAAAGGAATATACGGACGTGAAATGTGGGAAACCTGGTACCAAATGGAACAGATGTTGATTTCGGGCATCGATCTTACCCCGGTAATCACACACCGTTTCGAAATTGATGACTTTCAAAAAGGCTTTGATGTGATGGAAAGTGCCGAATGTGGTAAAGTGATTTTGAACTGGTAAATTATTAACCTCAACTTCATTCTAAAATTCAATAAACCTGATTAATTCTATTTAATAAACTAAATACCAAATAGTTATTTGATGTTTATATTGTTGAGCTTTTGTTGAATGTTTGCATTTCATTGAGCTATTACTGTTTATTTAGTCCTTTTTTTTCTTTAACCGGATAAAACTAAACACAAGATCTTTTGCGTTTGTAAACTCTTTTCTTTTTTGAAATATTCGCCATAAAAGAATGAAGATAATAAAATTAATCTGAGAATTAGTTTTACATCTTGTTTAGGCAAAAATATGGTTGACGAAACGGCTAATATTATGATCAGTATGGGAAATAAAAAAATTATATATTTTTTTATTTCCCATATCTTTTTCCTGGTTTATATTTTGCAAAATATTAATGCAAAAGCATTTATTCTTAAACTATGTAACTCTATCCTGGTAGTTTATAATTTTGTGGATTTTATCTTTGTTTCTATCTCTGCAATCGTTCTTTCGGCATTTTTTGCATCTTTCAGTACCGATTCTGAGTTATTCTCTTTTGGAAATTTTGCTAAAATTTGAAGTCCTAGTTTATAATACTTAATAGAATTTTGATAATCACCCTTTTGCATTAATATATAGGCATAACTATCATAAGTATTATACGAATGAGGAAATTCGCGCATATTGACCTCAAATACACGTAAAGCTTCTTCTGGCAATTTATACCGAAAATACAACTCAATGCCTAACTTATTCAATTCCGATTCATCGAAATTATAACGGTCAAAATCATTTCTTTTGATGTTGTAATAATCTGTAATTGATTTGTTTATACCCAGTTTTCCAATTTCTAATCCCATATGACGGGCAATAGATTTTTTGGGTATTGGAATTACTTCATCAAACATGATTGAAATAATCTCCTGACCAATGGTCGGAGCATATGCCGGGCTAATATAGGTATCGGTTCTGTTGTTTTTTAAAATAATAACTAAAATGCTGTCTCTTTCAATACGTGCCAAATAGGAACCAAATCCATTGATACTTCCCGCATGTGAAAAAATTTGAATTGTATCGGGTTTGTTTGTAATTTTATTATATCCGTTTGCAACTGTGTCCAGTTTGTTTGCAACTGTATCGAGTTTGATAGCAACTGTATCGTTTTTGCTCTTGGTTATTTTTGTTCTTATATCCCATCCATATCCGTACGAACCGTATTTTGTAGGGGTAAACATTTTTACATACAAGTCTCTCGAAATCAGTCTTTTGTCGTACAGTGCTTTATCTAATTTAGACAGATCACCTACATCAGAAATCAATCCTCCCGGTCCAACTGTAAATGAAGGATCAATATACGAAGCATTTTCATATCCACTCAATAGTTTATACTCGTAACCTTTTGTAAGATTTTTTTCTATTTCGGATGCCCTGCTTTGTTTCGTGTTATTCATTTTCAGCGGTTCCAAAACTCTCTCTGTCAATAATTTATCGAAGGATTTATTGGTGACTTTTTCAGCAATGTACGCCAATAAATTATAGGCCAGGTTACTGTAATGATACCCGGTGCCAGGGTCAAAATACAAATCAGATTCTTCAATATATTTAATCATTTCCCTGAGGCTATGGTATAATCTTTCTTGTATAGCCTCTTTCTCCGGATCAAGGTTTTGTAATATTCCGGAAGTGTGAGTCAGTAATTGATGAATGGTAATACTATCACCTTTTTTTCCTGCATAATCAGGCACATAATCAGTGATTTTTCCATCAAGTTTAATGATTCCTTCATCCACCAATTGTAGAATTATCAATGCAGTAAAAGGTTTAGAAATGGATGCTATTCTGAATCTCATGTCAGTTGTTATTTGTACATTCAATTCCCTGTCTGCTAAGCCATAGGCTTTTTTGAAAATTAATTCTCCCTTTTTTGATACCAGAACCACTCCATTGAAACAGTCGGCATCATAATATGCACTGAGGAGTGAATCAATTTTTTCAGATTTAGTTTGGGCAACGATAGATGAATAAAAAATCAACCCTGCCAGAATCAATAGAAGGTGCACTATTGTTTTCATAATTGAATTTATAAATAAAGTTATTCCTATTCTTCATTTTTCTTTTTATTGTTTCTGAAAGTCAATAAATCGAATGTCTGTTTTGACGTTCGCAGAGATGAGACTTTACTGTATTTGCATACAGTAGAATACCAAAAAAAAGCTAAACTATAAATTCCAAATATTTTGCGTTATCTTGAATCTATTTATTTTTTGGCTATTACCAACATTTCAAAATCTTCAGTTGTCAATCGGTCATTTCTACTAAATGCACCCAGCTTTGCACCGTATATATCAATTTTTTCAAAACCCAATGACTTTAACAACCAGGATATTTCGGAAGGGACATAATATCTTTCGTTACATTCCAACTCCTTTTTATTGCCACTATCATCTTCTACCGTTGTCATGCTTATTTCGCGGAAAGTCATCAAATCAAAGGAATTAACAACAGTACTTGCATTTCCATCTTCTGTGTGCGAATCAAGGAAATCTTTAACTGAATGAAATAAAGGGAATAATCCGTTTAAGGTAGTGAAAATAAGTTTGCCATTGTCATTCAGTGATTCCGCTGCATTTTGCAATATTAAAAAGTTCATTTCATCTGTTTCCATTAAAGGGAAAGCACCCTCACAAATCATGATAGCTAAATCAAATTCCCCGTAAAATGGTAATTCTCTGGCATCCATTTTTTTGAAGTCAACATGCAATTTTTGTTCTAAGGCTTTTTCTTTAGCCCTTTTCAACAATGATTCCGATAAATCTATCCCAGTAATTTTATAGCCTCTTTTAGCCAGTTGAATAGAGTGTCGGCCGGTTCCACAACCTATATCCAAAATTTTAGCCTGTTTGTTATACCCAATTTCAGCTTCTATAAAATCACATTCACCCAATGTCCCTTGGGTAAAACTTTCATTATCATACTTTAATCCGTAGTTTTCAAACAAAGTTTCGTACCATTTTTTCATAGTTTTTTTTTATTTTAGATTTGATAGTTTTTAGGCGAGTATTTTACATATTGGCGACAAAGCAGGTTATTCTGTATATACTTCGTACACATATTTGATAATGAAAATCGTACATAGGTTTTATTAACAGCCCCACAATTGTCGCCAACCAAATGCTGTAACCCGGAATCTATTTAGTTCCAAATTTATAACCCACTGTAATTCCCAAAACCCGGTTATTCACTTTTGCTCCATTATCCGTTTCAGCTGATATATTAGCTAAACCTAAACCATAGGTTAATCCAACTTCAATAGAATTAATTGCTACTCCTGCACCTACAATCAGACCATAGTCTAATCTTCTGTAATGGTCTTCTGCTCCAGAGCCCCACTTTAAGGTTTCTTTCACTGTTAGCGAAACACCATCGCCAGACATTTCTAATTTGCTTTTTCCAGATAGGCCTATTCCGATATATGGACCAACAATACCATATACTTTAACACTGCTAAGGTCGAAATATGCTTTTGCAGTTATAGGGATGTCTAAATATAAAAGGTTGGTTGATCCTTTCGTTTCTACGGTTTGCCCGAGTTCTGTTTCTGATATACTAAATTTATAACCTTTAGTCGAAAGCAGTAAACCTGTTTCAAAAGAAAGTAAATCAGAGAGCGGAAATTCGGCTGTTGCTCCGATATGAAAGCCCGGATTCATTTTAAAATCATCACTGCTGGTACCATCATTATCCTTTATTATTTGGTTTGACAAATTTAAGCCACCTTTAACTCCAAATACCTGAGCGAAAGATTCAGAAACCATAGTGACAACTAAAATCGCGATTAAAAGTGCATTGATTTTTTTCATAATATTCGTCATTTAATTATAGTTTCTTACTCATAAGGCTTTTCAGTTACGCCCCGTTATTTTAAAGTGGTTTCTGGTCTCCGCTTGGTTTTAGTTGATTCTTAATGGTAAATATCATATGTTGGTCAATCCTTTTTTATTATCTGCCTGTTCTTATTTGAAATCGTGAGTAAATGCTGTTCAGTCAATTGACTTTTCTTAATGATTTTTTTATTTACAACATAGAAGTAATTGGATAATATAATGCCTTATTATATAAGAAAATAGAATGCAGATGGAATATTCATACATATCAGAAAACTAATAGCTTAAGTAGACTGTCGTGGATATATCATTCCATTTTTTCGGTAGCATAAATTGTTTCCAGATTTAATCCCTATAGCTATCTGGATGCTTTCAATTCTATTCTCTGATGTTTTTTTGACATTATTTGTGTTTAGTTTGTTGTTAAAAAAACAATGTTGGGTAGAGGGGATGTTATTGAAATTAATAAGGTGCAAAATTTTTCTAAATCAGAATGAGATATGTTTTTCCCTAACCAATTTAAATTCAATATTGTGAGAGATAAAATTAATTCAAGAAAAAGAGGTAAAGAAAAATAGTAATAAGTATATTAGTGATAATAAAACAGTTTATTTCTAAAAAAGTTGTCTGAAAATCAGGAAATAACTTTCCTTTTATTCGTTTTGTTGTCTAAATATTCTCCATTGATGGTTAGATTTTTTAAGTCTGAAATGAAAGTATGTATCAATAATTTATTTTCGAATTTGCTGTTAGAATATATTTTGTTGAATATAAATGAAATATCATTATTTGCTTTTTTTCTTTTTTAAATTATTATAATCGATATAATACAACACTTTAAATGATAAGCTGTTTGATTGGTTTAACCAGGTATCATGAAGGTTACCCCAATAACTATTGATAACCTTGTCACGTTCAGCAAAAGCTGCATTTTTCCATGCAACAATGAGTTCTGAACCCGGTGCAAAATTCCATCTAATTATCATGTCGATAGTAAATGCGTTATAATTCTGATCATTGTTTTTTGAAAAGCTTGAGTAATTACTTAATGAACCGTTTTGTTGCAGTAAATAGAAAGTTTTATTCAGATCTCCGGTCCAATAATGACGTGCTCTGAGACTTACACTTGTTTTATTATTTAATACGTAGGAGGTTGTTAGTATATGTTGAAAAGTATTTATATTTCTTTTAGCCATCACTATTGAATCGTTAGCGTCATTCTTCTCAATAAATCCTACTCCATTACGGGTATTGTTGAAATTCATAAAATAATCTATCAGAAAGCGTTGTCCTAATCGAAGTGTAGCTTCCGCATCACCATAGTCTGCAAATTGATCCGATGAGAGATAATTCGTATGTCCGTAATGAAAGTAAAAATTCAATCGTTTACGGCTATCCGTATTTAGATTGAAATTATACCATAAATATTTTGGAGAAGTATAAAAACGTCCTTTAACGCGTGCTTCATAATAGTCATTTATATCGGTAGAATATCCCCCGTTGATATTTATGCTGTAATTGTTTTTAAATGTTGCATTGGCATTGTAACCTGTTTGGTTTCCAAACAGTGCTTTCGGATTATACATTCGGATATAATCCCACCAGATATTCCCGTTAAACTCCCGAATAATCCAAAAGGGTTCCACTACCTGATAATAAATATACGATTCTGTTAAGAGTTGATTGTTGCGTTGAATATACCCCAGATCATTCGGATTATATTGGTCGGAATATAGGTTTTGTGAAATACCATATTGTAACTTGCCTTTATTTTTCTCTAAACCCATAAAGGCATAATAACCTGTTTCGTAAATGCTGTCGCCTCTCCAACTAACGCCCCCCTTTCCTTTCATTGCATAAGTTTTTGATTTGTCCCGTAATTGAAATTCTGTAGCAGTTACATTGGCTTTAAATGGATGATCGATCATGTAAATATTGGTATTGATTAAACTAAAATAAGAGTTGTTTTTCAAAGACTTATCTAAAACAACCACATTGTAATTTGTAAACGGTTGTATCAGAACATTGTGTGTGTCTCCTGAAAGGGTGTCTTTTAACCTGGCATAGGATGGCAATGTCATAGCATTTAATACACCTAATCCCCACCCATTGGTTGTTCTTCCCGAAATTTTGGTTGCATTAATCAACTGAGTTTCATTGGGATTAAAATCAATAATTTCGTTTTCTTGAAGGTCATTGTCGGCCGAGAATTTAGGACTGGCACCAATCCTGCGCGAATAAAAGACTGAACCCCGTTGAAATAACTCTGTACCTTCTGTGAAAAATTGCCTCTTCTCGCTGTAATACAGTTCGTAAGGCGAAAGATTCAGCTTCTTGTCGTCCGATTGAATTTGCCCAAAATCGGGTATAAGCATCATATCCAAAGTGAAACTCTCATTAATTCCATATTTTAAATCCAAACCGCCTTTGTATAAAAAATCAGAAGTTCTTCCCTTGTTTTTTGATTCGAAATAAGATGCAATGTAAGGGCTGAAAGAAAGACGTACCGGTGGATGGACATCCCGGATGCCCGTCAACAATCCTTGCTGATGAATGAAACCGGAGATATTCCGGTCAATGAAATTCCATGAATTATTTGAGTTGTATCGTCTAATGTTGCGAAACATATTCATACCCCAGGTATTTCCAGCTTTTTCAGAAAACCTCAGGGTGGAAAATGGAATCCGCATTTCAACAGTCCATCCCTTGTCGGTTATACGGGTTTTGCTTTCCCATACTGCATTCCAGTTTCCATCTTCGTTATCGCCATCACTTTTAATAGCTTTTACATCAACCTGAACACCTGATGGAGTTACAAAGAATCCGTATGCTAACTGTCCCTGGTTATACGGATCGATATAAACGCCAAAATAATCGGACATACCCGTGTTATCCCGTTCGGTCAGATAATTAAAAATACTATCCGGAGCACTGTCGGTGAGCATGGCTCCTACATAAATAGCCGATTGGTCATAAAAAAAATATACTTCCGAAGGTTGAAAGGATGGTTTTCCGTTGTATGGCTGAATTTGAACAAAATCAATGGCCGGTTTAATAATTGAATACACCTGTTCATCGAGAATCCCATCCACACTTAATGGATGGGAAATATTTAACGCTTCAACACTTTTTTTCTGCTGAGCTATCAGTGTATTTATGAAAAAAATTAAGAAAACTCCAATAATGGTTCTCATGTTTTCTAAGTGATATTGAGAAATATAAATAATGGATAAATTTGAAGAATGATTCATCCACCTGATTGAATAAAATTGTTTAATAATTCAACAGGTAAAAATTACTAATCGTTTCTAAAACAGAGTACAATGTAGAACTGAATTTACTCCAATATTTCTAAATATATATTTGACACGACTTGAAAACAAGCATATGCTAAATAGATAAATATTTCTTTCGATTCAATACGACTTCAATTTTTTTTTGCAGGAAAAAGATACAAGAGAACGCTCTTCTAACTAATTTCCAGGATCAAAACTGACTTGGCTGGTACTAAAATGGGAGTGGAGAGTAAATATTTATCGCTTGTAATAATATTAACACCAACTGTTTTCATATTTAGCATTTCATCAAAACGTTCCAGGGATAATTGATCGGAATTTTCATTATTATTCGCAATAATCATGAGTATTTTTTTTTCATTAAAACGGAAATATACGTAAAACCCGTTTTCAGGGATGAATTGTTTCATTTTCCCGTTGTGTAGAACCGGATTTACCTTCCGGTATTTTAGCATTATTTTTAGATAGTTAAATATTTCATTTTCCTCTTTTGTACGCCCTTTTTCTGTGAATTTATTCAATTTATCAGCTGCCCAACCGCCTGGAAAATCGAGCCTGTGATTTTCATAACTATTATTGGAATCGCCTTCCTTCAACATGATTTCGGTACCATAATATATTTGAGGAAATCCGCGAACAGTAAGTAATATAGCCAGTGCCATTTTAAACTTTAGAACATCACGATTCACTACAGTTGAATAGCGACAGATGTCATGATTGTCCAGGAAGTTCATAATCAGGTTCGTATCTGCGTAAACGAAATCCTGTGCGAAGTGCTCATAGAAACGTATCATTCCGGTACCCCAACCTTCCTTTTCGTTGAAGGAAAGTTCGAACACATTTTTCAAGACAAAATCCATTACGCTTGTCATATGTGAATCAAATTCATCCTTATTATTATTCCCGGATTGGAAATAGGCTATCTCTGCGGGAGTTTTCATCCAGCATTCACCCACAATATTCATATTCGGATATTCATCACGAATGGATTGAATGAAGGCTGCTGCGGTTTGAAGTTCATTATACGGGTAGGTATCCACCCTCATCCCATCAATATTGGCATATTCAATCCAAAATACATAAACCTGACGTAGATAATCGAAGAGTAAGGGGTTTTGAAGATTTAAATCGGGCATATCATCTGCAAACCAGCTTTTTAGTAATCGGGATAGATCCGATTTAGCAGCGTGCGGGTCGGTGCATGCAGCGAGGTTTAGCGGAGTTTTTTTATCACAGTTATTAAACCATGTTTTATCCGGAACCTTATTCTCCGTTAGCCAACTATGTGACGATCCGCAATGATTAGGAACTACGTCAATAATTAACTTTATATCATAATTATGACAGACATCCGAAAGTCGAACATAATCCTCATTTTGACCCAGACGAGGATCAACTTTGTAATAATTGGAACAAGCATACTGGTGATAGGAATATTGAGTATTATTACTTTCCAAAAGTGGTGTTGTCCACAAAGCGGTTATTCCTAAATCGGCTAAATAGGGTATTTTGGAGATAATCCCTTCAATGTCGCCACCATGGCGGGCACCTGGATCTTTCCGGTCTACTCCCTGATGATACCCATTCACAAAATCGTTTTTAGGATTTCCATTGACAAATCGGTCGGGCATTATTAAATAGATGGCATCTGCTTCAGATAAACCTGTTCGCAAAGAGGAGTGTTCACGTCTCTTCATAAGTTTATATCTAAAAGTCTGCTCTTTTTCCCCTTTTACTATTTTAATGTCATATTCCCTGGGAGTCGCATCACTATTTATGTTTAGATACAAATAGACACAATTTTTATTTTCGGATAATACTTTTCGAGAGATAGAGATGCCAGACTGATCTATAAAAAATTCAGCATTACGTAAATCATCTCCATATAACATGAGTTGAATCTCCGGCTGATTCATTTCCGTCCACCAAAAAGGTGGCTCCACACTCTGCACCCATTGTTCAGAGTTAGCAAATGAAGATTGTTGGAGTGTCGATCTAAACTTATGAATCCAATCATTAATTCGATTTGATTTCATATTCTTTCTGTTTTAGTAGTGGTTAATTATTTGGAATGTTAAAGGATTAGCTGTCTACTGTTTGCTTCGACAAAAAAAATAGGTAAAATTAAAAGGCATGTATTTTTCCATTTGTTGTTTATGAAATTTAAACTAGACTTAATTTTTTGTCTATTCGAATTTCATCAAGATATGAACTTAATAATTCTAAACTATCAATCATGTCTTCTTTCTGTTTTTCCGTTTTTTTATCAAAACATTCATAAAAATCAATTACTTTATAGAAGAAGTAATACTTTTTGTTGACGAAAATTTCATAACAGAATTCCCAAAAGTTCATAAATTCATTCTCTTTTTCTTTTTTAATAAAAATACCTGCAGAATCTTGTATCTCAGACCAAATTCCAAACTCACCTCCCAATGAAATCCTAACATAATCAATCCTATTTAACAACTCTTTATCGGTGGACTTTTTCAATTTAAGAAAAGGAAGCTTCGTTCTGATATAGTAAGCTCGAGAAAAATATAAAGCAGTTACATATAATAATGACATCGAATAATGTCCCATTTGATTCGACCATTTAATAAATTCATTGTCGTTTTTCCATAATTCGTAATATATTGAAGAACTAGAACCAGCAAAATTATCTGATAGTTGTTTGAAAGTATCTTTTAATATAGTGTCATTTTTATTGACCCTTTTAATTAAATCTTTTAGTTTGTCTCTGAAATCATTAGTGATAATTAATAAGGGATCTAAATATTCATTTATAACTTTCTTATTTACCTCATTTTCTGTATGTCTGTTTTTTATATAGAATGAAATTAGCGTAGTTAAAATTGCCGTAACACTAGAAATAATTACAACCATAATGTCACTACTTAATTTTTCCATCTTAGTCTGTTTGTTAAGGCGTTTATGATTTATAAAAGCTCTACTGTTAGTTTCACATATAACATTTTCGTACAGTTTTTGTTGGAATTATTCAAATGTTTGGAACTCTTTTTGATATCATTTCTTTTCTACGAAAAATGATTCAAGTTTTAAAAAGGCTATTCCAAATTTGAGGATTCTGTTTTGCTCTTTTCCAGATGGCATGCAAATTAAATAAACTCGAGTCCATCCAAATTTATTTTAGATAAATCAGACTTTTTCGAATGAATGAAAGATGTCGTTGCAAAATTTATTTAATCCAGTGTTATTTTTTGAATTAGTTTGATAAGCGCTTTCCTTTTTGTTCTTATATTTAATTGTGTTATGATTTGAAAAATTGGGGATATGGCTTCTGATAGGTTGATTTTATAACGCAATTTTTCAACAAAAAAAACGTACCTTTGCGTTTCGTTCAGTTATGTGCGTAATATACAGTTTGAAAAAAGCAACTATTCAGAAAAAGAAAACGCAGTTTAAAACTTAATGCAAAATTGAATTAAATAGGAAGTGGGATAGTTTTCGAAAGGAAATAATACATATACATTACACAAGTAAAACGAAATCTAAAAAATAATATGGAAAACCAAGACAATCAATTAAACATAGAACTTTCAGCTGAAATTGCTGAAGGAACTTATTCCAATCTTGCAATTATATCACATTCTACATCCGAATTCGTAGTTGATTTTGTCCGAATAATGCCCGGAACCCCGAAGGCTAATGTGAAATCCCGTATCATCCTGACTCCTGAACATGCTAAACGCTTGCTTTTTGCTTTGCAGGAAAATATTACAAAATTTGAACAACAAAACGGGAAAATTAAAATCTCTGAAAACTCTTACGTTCCTCCGGTTCCTATGAGTTTTGGCGGAGGAGAAGCTTAAAAGATTTACAATTTACGAATGGAAAAATAAGTTAGTTATTTATTTACTCTTATATGACGGGGCGGATTTGTGTTTTTACAAATCCGCCCCGCCTTGATAAGAGTAACATTAGTTTGTGTCGAATTACCTGCAATTTTGTATTTCAAAGTTTAATTTGTAAATAGTACATTAGCAGGTAATTAAAAAGAATTATAGTCAGAATAATAAATTCGAACCTTAGCTGTGTCTGGTTTTAGTTGATTATAGGTGAAATGGGAAATCTATATAATAAAGTAAACTTGTGGTTTTTTTAATCAACCATATTTAGATATAATTGGAGTTGGTATTCAGTATTCAAACAAATCAGTATCTGTTAGAAATATTGCTTTGATAATACAAAAAAGAGGCCAAAATGAATTTTGACCTCTTTTATCGGAATGAATGAATAATACAATTACAGTAGGTATTTTCTGTTTACTATGTCTGATTATTCATATTTATTACTTTGCCTTCTTGTATAAAAGGAACCATGCAGGACTGTAGTATTCTGGAGAGGAAGCTGACAGACTATTTTCATCTTTCTTAATTGCATAGGGTAAAAGCAAATCTTTTCCCGGCTTCCAGTTAGCAGGAGTCAATACATTTTCTGCAGTGGCAGTTTGAAGTGCCAAAATCGTTCTTATGAGTTCATCTGTATTTCTGCCTATATTCATAGGATAGAAATAAATTGACTGAATAATATTATCCGGGTCAATTATAAAAACTCCTCTTACACTTTTGGTAGAATTTGTTTTTGCATGTATCATACCATATTTTTTAGAAACCGCGATATTCTCATCATCAACTAGTGGAAACTTGATTTTAACCGGTTTCCTTTCATTAATTGAAATCGATTCCAGCGCTTTTTGCCAATGAACATGAGTCTCGAGAGGATCTGTAGATATAACAACAATTTTAACTCCAAGTTTGTCAAATTCGTCTTGAAGGTACGCAAGTTCAAGAATCTCTGTAGAACATACAGGTGTGAAATCCTGAGGATGACTAAATAATAATTTCCAGTTACGTCCGTAATCAGTAGGAAAAATAATTTCTCCGTTTGTAGATTCGGCTTTGAATGCCGGTGCTTTTTCCCCAATTAAGGGAATCCTAAAGTTTCTGTCTTCAATCTCCTTTTTTGATGAAGAAACATTCGTTTGTGACCACAATTGAGCAACCATGATCACATTTACAATTACTAATGATAAAACTGACTTTTTCATGACGATCAAAATTTAAAATGAATACTAAATTAAAAAAAAATATTGGTATTATTTAGAACCATTAAACATAGTCTGAAAATAGAATGTTTTATTCCAAAAGGTTTTTTTGAAATTATTATATTAAAAACTTTGATGAAGATTGTTCTCGTCCTGTATTGTGTTTGTTTTTAGTAGTTTATATATTTATTCCTTTCCCTCGTACATATAAAAAAGAGAATATAAAAACTAATCTATGCTACCGTAATATTTAGCCCTATTTTATTGAGATTTTTTCCCCTTTCATGGTTACAGACTAAATATTTTTGTTCATCCAGCCAAGTTTGACGAATAACCAGAATATTAACGATAATGAAACTCCGACAACAGCCGCAAAGGCCATCCCTTTTAATTGTACTGACCCTATATTGATGCCGGCACCACTAACCCCAACCACAAAGGTGATGGCACCCAGTACCATGTTGCTGTTTTTGCTGAAATCAACTTTCTGTTCAACAAACATCCTAAAACCCTGAACGGCTATAACTCCATATAACAACATGGTAATGCCACCCATAACCGCGGTGGGAATGGTGGAAATAGCTGCGGATATTTTTCCAATACAGGAAAATGCAATGGCGAAAAGAGCTGCTCCGCGTATCACCCACACAGAATATACACCTGTGATAGCCATAACACCAATGTTTTCGCCATAAGTGGTATTCGGTGGTGAGCCAACAAAACCCGATAGCACATTACTAATACCGTCGCCGAGTAATGAACGGTGCAGACCAGGATCGGACATTAGATCGGAATCGGTGATCTTTCCGGTAACAATCAGGTGCGAGATGTGTTCGGCCAGGACTACTAAACAAGCGGGCGCAATAATCATGATAGCATTGAGATCGAAAACTGGTGCCTGAAATTTAGGTAAAGCTATCCAGGCAGCATTACCGATTGCTGTTGTGTCTACCATTCCCATTACAAAGGCAAGTAAATACCCTAAAACCACAGCTATCAGAATAGGAATGACTTGCATAAATCCTTTAAATAAAACTGAACCAATAATTCCTACAAGCAAAGTAAATAAAGAAACAAAAACGATGTTTGGAGAAATCAGAAATGGTTCGACTATTTTTCCAACCGGCGTTGGCCAGGGAGCAAGTCCGGCTTGCTGTGCAGCAACCGGCGCGAGTTCAAGTCCGATAATCGCAACTACAGCACCCATAACTGCAGGAGGCATAACCACATTAATCCATCGGATGCCCCATTTCTTGACTACGAAAGAAATTAAAATGAAGAACAATCCAAAAAAGATAAAGCCAGACTGAGCATGGCTGAATCCACCGTATTTGCTGGTGATTAGCATCACAGGGGCAATGAAGGCGAAACTGGAACCCAGATAAGCAGGGATGCCACCTTTTGTGATCCATGAATAAAGTAAAGTACCAATACCGTTCATTAATAATACGATGGCCGGATCAACACCCAGAAGTATTGGAACCAGGATAGTTGCGCCAAACATGGCTGTGAGATGCTGAAAACTGAGGGGTAGACTCTCTAAAAAAGGTAACTTCTCATGAATTCCAATAGTATGTTTCTTCATTTAGTAATATATTATAGATTGTTTTTTTAAGTTGATCATTTAAAGCCATTTATTAAGGTCTTTCTAATTCAAAAAAAACCTGGAAAAGTCACTTTTCCAGGTGAGATAAAAATACACTTAGTTGTCAATGGGGATTTTTAAAGTAAAATGCAAAATTATACATATATTTTCAAGAAAGAACTATTGTTTTAAACTATGACAACTTGTATTAAATATTTTTGTTCCGTAGGTAAGGGCAAATAAGCATTTCAGATACTTTTATTATTAATTTAATCAATTGCAGTTTGCATCTTTTATTAGTTATTCTTGTTCGGTAAAAGATTTCATCGTAAATCGCCATAGTTTATTTTTCCATTCATCCCCGGCATATTCTATTCCAACGCGTGTTGAAGTAACGAATTGAATTTTATCGAATGAATTTTCAATCCATATACGGTTCGATGTCAAGAGCTTTTCTCCGTAAAAGCTTTTGTCCAGATGTAGTTCCCGCCCTACTTTCCCCGAACCGATAATCTCATCTATACCACGAATCAAAACAGCTTGCGGATGATTCACGGGCCCTGTGACTATGTTTAGTATCCAGTACATACCGTAAATGAGGTAAACATAGACATGTCCTCCTTCGGCATACATAATTTCGGTGCGTGGAGTACGGCCCTTGCGGGCGTGGCAGGCTAAATCATCTTCGCCGAGATAGGCTTCTGTTTCAGTAATTCGGTAGCGTATTTCTTTCCCTTCGTCTCCTGCGCGCAACAGAATTTTTCCGAGTAGCTTTTCGGCAACCGACACAGCATCTTGGGTGAAAAAATCGAGAGTTAACCGGTTCATTTTTTTTTTTTTTTGCAAAGATAGAGAATTGAGTTTATAGTTTATAGTTTACAGTTTATAGATTATAGTTTAGGGTTTAGAGATTAGAGAATTGAGATAAGGGATCTAAATTGCTGATCGAGTTTAGTGATTCAACAGTTGGACGATTCAAAAATCACCTGATTATTTAGTGCTCAATGAGTTTTTTAAAAGAAGTATTGAAAAAAAAGCACGCAACTGTTTGGTAATCCAAAGAAAAACAGTATTTTTGCAGTCCGTTTATTATCCTAGAGATAGAGTTGATTCCGTTTTGTGTAAATGTCCTATTTTGTGCCGATTAGCCTCGTCAAAATAACGATTGAAACAAATCAGAATGACAGAATTATTAATTAAAAACATTTTTATAAAGTGGATACGTTAAGTTATAAAACCATTTCTGCCAACAAAGCAACCGTGCAGAAAGAATGGGTAGTGGTGGATGCTACCGATTTGGTATTGGGACGTATGGGCTCGAAAGTTGCAAAACTTTTGCGCGGAAAATACAAACCAAGTTTTACTCCCCACGTGGATTGTGGTGATAATGTGATTATTATCAACGCAGAAAAAGTTAGAATGACGGGTAACAAATGGAATGAACGCATTTACCTAAGCCACACAGGCTATCCGGGTGGACAACGTGAAATTACTCCTGCCAAATTATTGGAAAAAAGTTCTGAAAAACTTCTCAAAAAAGTGGTTAAAGGTATGTTACCTAAAAATCGTTTGGGAGCCCAACTTTTAGGCAATTTGTATATTTTCCCAGGTGCGGAACACAATATGCAAGCTCAACAACCAAAAACAATCGATTTAACCTCACTTAAATAATCAGTATGGAAGTAATAAATGCCTTAGGAAGAAGAAAAGCGGCAGTTGCTCGTATTTTCGTGAGCGAAGGAACCGGAATCATTACGATTAATAAACGCGATATTTCTGTATATTTCCCTTCACCAATTTTACAATTTATTATCAAACAACCTCTTACTAAATTAGGAGTTGCTGAAAAATATGACATCAAAGTAAACCTTGATGGTGGTGGCTTTAACGGACAAGCAGGTGCTTTACGTTTAGCAATTGCCCGTGCGTTGGTGAAAATCAACCCTGAAGATAAATCAGCCCTCAAAGTAGAAGGATTTATGACTCGTGACCCACGTGAAGTGGAACGTAAGAAACCGGGTCAACCCAAAGCTCGTAAAAGATTCCAATTTTCAAAACGTTAATATATTTATTTACTATTTTGCCATTTACTATTTACCATTTCAGACAAAAGCATGTGTAATTTGCATGAATGTTTTTTTAATAGTAAATTGTAAATGTATAAATAGTAAATATATTGGGTTTAGTATCTAAATTGCCGAGACTCTAAGGAAACTGGAAGGCTACTCGACGATTGAGTAAAACAGAATGTAAACAACTTTTAAACAACAAAAATGTCTAGAACAAATTTTGACGAATTATTAGAAGCCGGTTGCCACTTTGGTCACCTGAAGCGCAAATGGAATCCAGCAATGGCTCCTTATATTTTTATGGAGCGTAACGATATTCATATTATCGATTTGCACAAAACAGTAATTAAAATTGATGAAGCAGCTGCTGCATTGAAACAAATTGCTAAATCAGGAAGAAAAATTTTGTTTGTTGCCACAAAGAAACAAGCAAAAGATATTGTATCCGATAAAGCTCTAGCTATTGGAATGCCTTATATTACAGAACGTTGGGCCGGTGGTATGTTAACCAATTTCCCAACTATCCGTAAAGCAGTAAAAAAAATGTCCACTATCGACAAAATGGCGACTGATGGTACATTTGAAAATATTTCGAAACGTGAAAAACTTCAAATCACTCGCCAACGCGAAAAATTAGAAAAGAATTTAGGTAGTATCGCTGATTTGACGCGTTTACCTTCTGCACTTTTCATTGTTGACGTAATGAAAGAAAACATTGCCGTAAAAGAAGCTCAACGTTTGGGTATTCCAATTTTCGGTATAGTTGATACAAATTCGAATCCTAACAACATCGATTTCGTAATTCCTGCTAATGATGATGCCACTAAATCGGTAGAAGTCATTTTGAATGCAATTATTACTGCTATCAACGAAGGTTTGGAAGAACGCAAAGTTGAAAAAGTCGATACTGAAGCCGCGGAAGCTCCCGTTGCCAAAGAAAAAAAATCGAGAATTACAAAAAGACCAAGAACTCAGAAAGAAGATGAAGATGCTTTGAACGCGAATGTCGTTAAAAAATTCATCAAAGAAGAAGAATAATTTATATTTACAATTTATAGATTTACCATTTACAATTGATTTGTAAATTTCAACTGTATTGTTTGATCAATATTTTGTTCATTTATTTGATTTCAATATTTACGAGTTATGAGTTATGGATAAGACAAAAGTCTTTTGTAGCTTGTAACTCGTTTTTGTGAAAAAAGAACCCTGAATTCCCGAAGGGATTAAACTGGAAAATTATAATATCAAACACTAAAAATATACTATTATGGCAGTAACAATGGCAGAAATTTCAAAATTGCGCACCATGACCGGTGCCGGCATGATGGACTGCAAAAATGCACTCATCGAAGCCGATAATGATTTTGAAAAATCAATAGAAATTATTCGTAAAAAAGGTCAGGCAGTAGCCGCTAAACGTAGCGACCGTGAAGCAGCCGAAGGTTGTGTGTTGGCTTCAGCAGAAGGTAGTTTTGCAGCAATTCTTGCTTTGAAATGTGAGACTGACTTTGTAGCAAAAAATGCAGGTTTCGTTGAACTTACTCAATCGATTCTGGATGTAGCCATGGCTGAAAAACCAAAATCGTTAGCAGCACTTGCAGCATCACAAATTAATGGTCGTCCGATTTCCGAGTTGATCATTGAACGTATAGGTGTAACCGGTGAAAAGATGGAACTCGATTTCTATGAATTTTTAGAAGGAGGAACAACCGTTGCTTATATTCATCCGGGAAACAAATTGGCGACTCTGGTTGCTTTTGCTGAAGAAGGTGTTGACCATCAGGTTGCCCGTGACGTAGCTATGCAGGCAGCAGCTATGAATCCCGTATCATTGGATCGTGCGTCAGTTCCTGCTAAAATGATTGAAACCGAACTGGAAGTTGGTCGTGAAAAAGCACGTGAAGAAGGTAAACCGGATAATATGTTGGAAAAAATTGCTCAGGGTCGTCTGAACAAATTCTACCAGGAATCTACTTTGCTGGAACAAGCATTCATCAAAGATCACAAAATGACAGTGGCCGACTATTTGAAAACCAACAAAGCTACGGCTATTGCTTTCAAACGCGTTACGTTGAACCAGGAATAAAGGAATTGACAATTTAAGGATTGACAATTTACAATTTTAAAAAGACCTTTCGACTTTGTCGGGAGGTTTTTTTATTTACAGATGAAACTTTTAGTCGTCGAGGAACGAGGTACTAAAACGTTTCTTTTGATGTTGTTTATTAAAGAAACGCTTAATGTTGCGATGAAACTTTTAGTCGTAGAGGTACGAGACACTAAAACGTTTCTTTGTTTAGCTTTAATCAAAAGAAATCCTCAATGGTACTCTGCTGAATCTTTTAGTCGTAGAGGAGCTTGATTCTTAAATATTTGTTTTAATGTTGTTTATTAAAGAAACGCTCAAAGGTACTTCGTACGCTTTGAGGTTTCAACGTAAACTTTGAGGTTTCCCGAGTGTATTTGTTTTTTATTTCAACAATGAGTGCTAGTATACACTCATTATGTTGTCGAAATTTGTTATTTTTGTAATTCATTTAAAAATCAAACTTTTCAGTAGTGAAAAGTGATATCAACTTAAAAATACCGTAATGAGAAAAGTCAGAGTGCGCTTCGCACCCAGCCCAACCGGGGCACTTCATATTGGTGGCGTTCGTACCGCCTTGTATAATTATCTATTTGCAAAAAAACATGGTGGAGATATGCTCCTTCGTATTGAAGATACTGATTCGGCACGCTTCGTGTCCGGAGCAGAAGATTATATTGTTAAATCGCTCAATTGGTTAGGTATTAAAATAGATGAGGGTATAGGTGCCGGTAATGAAGGACCGCATGCACCTTATCGTCAGAGCGAACGTAAAGCAATTTACCGGAAATATGTTGATCAATTACTCGAAGCCGGTCTGGCTTATGTTTCATTTGATACACCCATAGAACTGGAAACTAAACGGGCCGAAATCCCTAATTTTCAGTATGATGCTCATACCCGTGATTTGATGACCAACTCACTGACCTTACCGGCAGTGGAAGTGAAATCGCGCATTGAAAAAGGCGAACAATACGTGGTGCGTATTAAAATTGAACCGAACGAAGAAATTAAAGTACAGGATTTAATACGTGGGGAAGTGATCATAAACTCTTCGGTATTGGACGATAAAGTGTTGTTCAAATCGGTTGATGGATTACCTACTTACCACCTGGCCAATGTGGTGGACGATTATTTAATGCAAATATCGCATGTAATCCGTGGTGAAGAATGGTTGCCATCGGCTCCGTTGCATGTGTTATTGTATCGTTATTTAGGTTGGACAGAGGTGATGCCGGAATTCGCGCATTTACCACTCTTACTCAAACCGGATGGAAACGGAAAACTCAGCAAGCGTGACGGTGACCGCCTCGGTTTTCCTGTATTTCCGTTAAACTGGAAAGATCCGAAAACGGGCGAAACTTCGCCTGGTTATCTCGAAGCAGGTTATTTCCCCGAGGCAGTAGTTAATTTTCTGGCTCTTTTGGGTTGGAATCCGGGTACTGAGCAGGAAATTTTTTCCATGGAAGAACTTATCGAACTTTTTTCGTTGGACCGGGTAAGTAAAAGCGGCGCCAAATTTGATTACGAGAAAGGAAAATGGTTCAACCATCAATATCTGCAATCAAAATCGGATGAAGAAATAGCCGATATTTTTCACCATATACTGGTTGAAAAAGATATAGTGGAAGATACTCAAAAGCTGGTGAAAATTGTGTCGTTGGTGAAAGAACGTGCCAATTTTGTTACTGATCTTTGGGAGCAATCGTCGTATTTTTTCGAAGCTCCTGTTACTTACGATGCTAAGGCAGTTAAAAAACGCTGGAAACCCGAATCACCTGTTCAAATGTCCGAACTGATTGAGGTGTTGAATAATATCGATGAATTTACACTTGAAACAACTGAAGAAGTGGTGAAGGAATGGATTGCTGCCCATGAATACAATATGGGAGGTGTGATGAATGCTTTCCGTTTATCCATTGTTGGTGAGCCCAAAGGACCGCACATGTTTGATATAATAGCCGTTTTGGGTAAAGAAGAAACTGTTGAAAGATTAAAAAAGGCTGTTGATGTTTTGTCAGAGTGAAATTTGCCAATTTTATTAAATTTAATTTACCAAATCTAAATGTTGGATAAATGAAAAAAGTTCTGATAATAAGCTATTATTGGCTTCCTAGTGGAGGCTCAGGAGTACAACGTTGGGTTAAATTTGCAAAATACTTGCGTGAATTTGGATGGGAACCGATAATTTATACTCCTGAAAATCCGGAATTTCCATCTATCGACCATTCGTTCGAGAAAGATATTCCCGCAGATATTCTTGTTTTGAAAACACCCATTTGGGAGCCGTATAATGTGTACAGGAAGCTTACAAGCAAAAAGGGTGAACCGATAAATGCCGGTTTTATATCTGAAAATAAAAAACAGGGATGGAAAGACAAAATGTCCATATGGATTAGAGGAAACTTTCTGATTCCTGATCCACGACGGTTTTGGATTCGTCCGTCGGTTAATTATCTGACTAACTATTTACAGGATAATCCTGTTGATGCTGTGATTACTTCCGGACCACCGCATTCTATGCATCTGATAGGCATGGGATTGAAAGAGAATTTTCCTTCACTGCCCTGGATTGCTGATTTCCGGGACCCGTGGACGAATATATATTTTTACAAAGATTTGAAAACAACCTGGCTAGCGGACAGGATTCATCACCGCTTGGAAAAGAAAGTCGTTCGGACAGCTGATACGGTGGTAGTGGTATCGCCGGGAATGAAGGAGGAATTCGAGATGTTGAAGCCAAAGAAGCTTCAGATTATTACCAACGGATATGATGAAGATGATATCAGACTGGCGGATAGTTCGTTGGATAAGAAATTCTCTATTTCGCATATTGGCCTTTTAACTGAAAAGCAGAATCCACGCGTATTATGGAAAGTATTAAGTGAACTTTGTAATGAGAATCCTGCTTTCAGATCGGATTTAAAAATTCAATTGATTGGAAAAGTCGATTTTTCGGTTCTGGAATCTGTGTCTGAATATGGATTGCAGGAGCAACTGGAAAAGATACCATACCTTCCACATGGTGAGGCTATTGCGAAACAACAATCATCTCAGATTTTGCTTTTGTTGTTGCTTAATAAAACAGGTACAAAAGGAATTATCACCGGGAAACTCTTTGAATATCTGGCAGCCAAACGTCCGATTTTATCTTTTGGACCGGTTGATGGAGATGCGGCTACGGTTCTACGCGAAGCCGGAGCAGGAAATATGATAGATTTTACGGATGAAGTGTCTACAAAGGAATTAGTTTCAGAATATTATGAATACTATAAAAATAATACTCTAATTATTGAAAATAAGTCTGTTACTAAATTCTCAAGAAAGAATTTAACCGGAGATTTAGCAAAATTATTAGATGAATTAATTAAGAATTAAGGTTTTTTCAATGAAAATTAGTTGCTTTTTCGATAAACGAATACTTGTAATTTTATTAAATACTTTCTAGAAAAAGACTCAAAAGACAACTCCATCTGAAATAGAGTTAGCTGAAAAACTAAAAAAAAATATTTCGATGGAAAATAAAAATCTCACCTCATTCGCGGAACACCTGGATGAACAATAAGGCAAACCAGGAACTGAAAAACGGGAAAAGTACGAAGAGGAGTTTGAGTCTTTCAAAAAAGGTGTTTTGTTGCAAGAATCAAGGAAAGAGCAAGATTTGACTCAGCAATAACAGGATTTAAAGCATTGAAAAATAATTAGATATATCTATCTAATTGAGAATAATTCAAGTGATATCAGACTCTCTACACTTCTGAGAATTATAAGAGACAGATTTGGAGGGAATCTAAAACTAAGTGTTGATATTTAATTTTTTTTAATTCGTCAATATTTAAAAAAAATAAATTTTATGAAAAAAATCATCACAGTAGTCGGTGCCCGTCCTCAGTTTATTAAAGCAGCTACACTTAGCCGTCAATTTCAATTGATGGGAGTAGAAGAATTGATGATTCATACCGGACAACATTTCGATGCCAATATGTCGGATGTGTTTTTCGAAGAGATGGAATTACCTAAACCGGCCTTTCAACTTTCCATTCACGGATTGACACATGGTGCCATGACGGGCAGAATGCTGGAAGGGATAGAAGAAATATTGATTAAGGAGAAGCCCGATGGGGTGATTGTGTATGGTGATACCAATTCTACGCTGGCAGGAGCATTGGCAGCCGCAAAACTACATATACCGGTTATCCATGTGGAAGCTGGTTTGCGTTCGTTTAATATGGAAATGCCGGAAGAAATTAACCGTATCGTGACCGATCGCATTTCGAATGTACTTTTTTGTCCGACAGTTACAGCAGTCAATAATCTGCGTCAGGAAGGTTTTGATAACTTACCTGTACTGATTATCAAAAACGGAGATGTCATGCAAGATGCGGCCTTGTATTACGCTCCTAAAGCTGAGCAAAAATCGGATATATTAAAACAGATTTCATTACCAAAATTTGTGCTTGCTACCATACATCGGCAGGAAAATACTGATTCTCCGGGAAATTTAGAAAATATAGTTGCAGGGCTGAATGAAATTCACCGGCAAATACCAGTAATAGTTCCGATGCATCCCCGAACCCGAAACATGTTAGCAGGGTTACATATCGTTCCTGAATTTAAAATGATAGAACCGGTCGGGTATTTTGACATGATTATGTTGCTGAAAAACTGTGAATTAGTTATAACAGATAGTGGAGGAGTACAAAAAGAAGCTTTCTTTTTCGGTAAGCATTGCATCACCCTGCGTGAACAAACCGAATGGGTGGAGTTGATTGATAACGGATTTAATATTTTAGCAGGGAGTGATTCTTTCAAATTAAAAGAAGCATTTGAGAAACTGCTGCATAAAGAGTCTGATTTTAGTCTGGATCTTTATGGAAAAGGACATGCAGCTGATCGGGCGGCCAGAGAAATCGCCAGATTGTAGTTTATACCAAATTGAAGAACTAAAAAATTTCTAAGAATTTTTAATAGTGAAAATATTAATTGTTATTTTTTAAATTTATAAATGGATCACTCAACGAATCATAAGACCGAAATAGGATATTTTCATAATAATCGTTCGGAAATGCTCAAATTTATTCCCGAAAATGCACAACGGATACTGGAAGTTGGCTGTGGTGAAGGAACATTTTGTGAGTTATTAAAACGTACCAATAGGGAAATCTGGGGCGTAGAAATGAATGCTGACGCAGCCGAAAAGGCATCTAAGGTCTGTCATCGGGTTTTAGTGGGTGATTTCAGTGCCGTTTTTGATCAATTACCTCTCAATTATTTTGATTGTGTGATTTTTAATGATGTGTTGGAACATATGTACGCACCTTGGGAAACCATTCACTCGGTGAAATCATTGCTTTCTCCTATCGGTTTCTTGGTGACATCAATCCCCAATTTCAGGTATATTTCTAATCTGATAACAGAAGTGCTTTTCGAGGGAGAGTTTAAGTATAAGCCTGAAGGTGGTATTTTAGATGATACGCATATCCGTTTTTTCACGTCAAAAAGTATCTGCCGTATGTTTTCAGAACAAGGTTATGAAGTACTTATTCATGAAGGTGTTCATCCTTGTAAAAGTTGGAGAGAGAAATTATTTATTGCATTAACTTTTGGATTTTTAAAAGATTCTCGATATAAACAATTTGCTACAGTAGCCAAACCCGTCCGCTCATGAGTTCTCCACTGGTCTCCATTATTTCACCAACTTATAATCACGAGAAATACATTGCAGAATGCATACTTTCTGCTCAGTCACAAACCTATACTTATTGGGAAATGCTTGTGGTGGACGATGGCAGCACGGATCTAACCCTCTCCATTGCCCGATCATTTGCAGAAAAGGATCCACGTATCCGAGTTTTTACCCAGAAAAATGTGGGTATTTTTAGATTAGCTGAAACCTATAATTTCGCGTTGTCACAGGCTAACGGGAAATATATAGCTGTACTGGAAGGAGATGATGTGTGGTTACCGGAAAAACTGGCGTTGCAGGTACCCGAAATGGAAGCTGATAATCAGATAGTGATGTGCTACGGACAGGCCTATTCCTCGACAACTGATTTAAAATTGAACTATAGTTTAACCGATTTTTCGGTTCAGACAGCAGAGGTATTAAAGAATAATCCGGTGGGTTCGGCAATGAAGACTTTGTTGTTTAGTAATTTCATTGTTGCGCTTACTGTATTGATTCGCAGAAGTGCATTGGAGAGTATAGGAGGATTTAGACAAAGTCATCAATTACCACTGGTGGATTTGACTACCTGGATAGAACTTTCACTTAAGGGCAAATTTTCGTGCGTTCAGCAACCTTTGGGTAGGTGGCGATTTTATCCGAATCAGATAACAAAAACCTATACTGCTGAAATTTACGAAGGATTTTACCGTTTTTCGCTTGACTTTTATAGTAAAGAAAAGGATTTTTATGTTCAAAGTAAGATAACAAAAGCTCTTATTGATAAGCATTTCCGGAAACAACTTGTTGAGGCACACTCAAGGTCGGGACGTTATAAATTAATTCGCAAAGATTTTTCGGGAGCTCGAAAAAATTACCTGAAATCAATATTTTGTTACGGATTTATTCAACCGGTTTGGAAGCTTCGCTCATTGGTAGGATATTGTTTTAGTCTTTTTCATGCAGATATCGAATCATTAACCAAGAGAATGGGGAGGGTGAGTTACAAATAAAATACTGATTAAATCAGTATTTTATTTTCTTCAAAATCGTTACAAGCTTTTTCATAATCATCCGGCCTACCGATATCCAGCCAATAACCGGCATGTATTTTTACCGTAGCAGGATGTTGAAATTTGATTAAATCCAGCATCAAGTGGTCAAATCCATAAAACTGATTTTCGGGAATGTAGTCGAGAATTTTATTGCTGGCCATATAAACGCCCATGCTCACGTTATAACGTGTGGTTGGCTTTTCCACAAAGTTAACTAGCTTATTGTCTGTCCCCACTTCCAGTACGCCGTAGTCTACCTTTTGATCGCGGGTGTATGCCGAAACTGTAAAAATGCTTTCTGCTTCGGCATGTTCGTTATAAAATGCTTCAAAATCGAGATCGGTCAATACATCTCCGTTCATTACCAAAAAGTTTTCCGGTAAATCCTTGATAAGTTTTAGTGGTCCCATGGTGCTTAAAGGCTTGTCCTCTAAGGAATAATCGATGTGTGTACCCCATTTACTTCCATCCCCGCAAAATGCCCTGATGATGTCGGCCATATGATTTACCGTGATGGTAATATGGTCGAATCCGCTTTTTGTTAATTGTCGGATGATGATTTCCAAAATTGGCATATCACCTACCGGAACCAATGGTTTTGGAAGACTAATGGTGTAAGGTTTCAGGCGAGTACCTTTTCCACCGGCTAAAATGACTGCTCTTTTAGACATTATAAATGTTTGATTTAAAGTATGAAAGGTTATTACTTATCCATTCGATAGTTTCTTTTAAGCCACTTTCCAGTTTGTAATTGGGCTTCCAGTCGGTATTTGCCAGAATTTTAGTGTTGTTGCAAAAAAGTCTTTCCACTTCACTTTTATCGGGTCGGATGCGTTGTTCATCCGAAATAATTTCAACCTTGGTGCCTATTAAATCGGAAATGAGTTTTACTAAATTGCCAATTGTAATTTCTTCGCTCATCCCTATATTTGTAATTTCTCCAAAAAGTCCGGTAGCCTGTCCAATTTCGAAGAATCCGTTGGCCGTATCTTTTACAAAGGTCAGGTCACGTGTAGGGCTTAAATTTCCCAGTTTAAGGGTCGTCTCACCGTTTAATATTTGAGAAATAACAGTTGGAATAATGGCTCTTGCCGATTGCCGAGGCCCATAGGTATTAAACGGACGAACAATTTTAACGGGTAAATCGAATGATTTGTAGTAACTGATGGATAACTGATCGGCAGCGATTTTGGTTGCTGAATAAGGCGATTGACCAACCATAGGATGTTTTTCGTCGATTGGAACGTATTGCGCTGTACCATAAGTTTCACTGGTGGAAGTTACCAAAACTTTTTCAATACCAAGTTGCCGTGCCGACTGTAAAACATTGTAAGTGCCGTCGATATTCGTTTTGATATAAGCCTGGGGCGATACATAGGAATAAGGAATGCCAATGAGTGCCGCTAAGTGAAAAACGGTATCGCAACCTGTCATAGCTGCATACACAGAGTCGTAGTCGCGGATGTCTCCGGTGATAATTTCAACCTTGTCCTTAACGAGACTGTTATCCAACCAACCCCATTTATTCCATGAATTGTAGTGTACAAAAGCTTTTACGTTGTACCCTTTCTCAACTAATAATTCGGTTAGGTGAGAACCAATAAATCCACCTGCGCCGGTAACCAGAATATTTTTCATTCTTCTATTTTCGTTTATCAAAGCTGATTGATGCAGCCCGTGTGTTGTTATTTTTTTTGCTTATCGGGATAAAATCATTTTTTTTAATCCTTCCCGTATGGATACTTTTGGCTCCCAATGCAATTCTTTCTTGATTTTTGAAATATCTGCCACCGTATCCAGCACATCATTCGGTCTGATTTCGTGTGTACAAAGATACTCAATTTCGGTATCGAACAAACTACGTACAATTTCTACGATTTCCCTGACCGAATAGCTGACGCCAGTACCCAGGTTATATTTGTCGATAGATTTTTCCATACTTTTTATTTCAACTGCAGCCACTATGGCTTCCACAATGTCATCAACGTAGATATAGTCGCGTTTTGGTCTGTCGTCTTTGATGCTGATTTTGCCGTTACGAGCCTGATCAATAATACTGGGAATTAGAAAATCGGGATTCTGGCCTTTTCCGTAGATGTTGAACGGGCGGAAAATGGTCACAGGAACCTTGAAATCGCGGTTATAGCCTTCGCAAAGACTTTCGCATATCACTTTCGTTTGTGCGTAGGGATTGAAAGCCTGAATAGGATGATTTTCGTCGATAGGCTGATACTGTGGATGACCATAAACGTATGAACTGAAAAAAATCATTTTCGATCCGTTTAATCTGCAAAGTTCCAACATATTCAGTGTGCTCAAATAGTTGGTTTCGTAAAATTTTTTAGGCTGTTCATATGAAGCAGGGACAAAAGACAGATTTGCCAAATGGATGATGACATCAATTCCTTCGAAATGTTTAACTTGTTGCCAATCACAAATATCTGTGCCGTTGGTAATGTCAACCAAAATCAATTCGTGCTCAGTTTGATTCAACCGTTTTTGTAAATAGCTGCCAATAAATCCGGAATATCCGGTAATTAATATTTTCATGAAGTATGTTCTGTTTGGAACATCAAAGATACGATAATCTTTTTAGAGATAGAACGTTGAAAGGTTGAATGTGAATAGTATTTCAGTTTCGGAAGTTGATTTTATGTAATTCAGTATATTAACTGATTTTTAATGCACCCGAGGTCATAGACTTTTGATAGTTCATAGCAAATTCGCAAATGATTTGTTACTTTTGTAGTCGAATTCGGGGATCATCGATTTCCATTGGCAAAAGTTTTAGTTTTATTCAAACATTTAATTTTTAAACGTTTTATTGAAAAAAAAATAAATATGAAAAAAGTAACTCAAATAATCTATATTAAACCTACAAATTCTTCTTTCATAAATGGTGATCAACAAATTCTGGAGACTCAATTCAAAGTAATCCCATTTTTGATGAATCAAAATAAGAATAAAGCAGTTTTTGGATTAAGACTTATCGGACTCTTTTTCTATTTGTTGTCTTTCATGTTTCGTCGCGATACCATTTTTGTGGCCTGGTTTGCCGATTATCATTCGGCGGTGATGGCATTTGTAGCAAAAATAACAGGTAAAAAATCCATTATTTTTATAGGTGGTCAGGAAGCTGTTTCGTATCCGGAATTGAAAAAAGGAGTTTATCGAAAAAAGCTGAGGGGGTGCTGCGTCAAATATGCATTACGAAATACCGGTTTAATTATTGCCAATCATAAGTCCCTGATTTATCACGAAAACTATTATTATAACCCTGAAAATCCACATATTGATGGCATTCAGCATTATGTGCCCGGGCTTAAAACGAAAACGAAAATTGTATATAACGGTATAGATACAGCGAAATTTACAAGGGATTATTCTATCCAAAAAGAAGATAATCTGGTACTTACAGTTGGGACGATGAACCAGATTGGCGATTTTTATAACAAGGGTTTCGATTTGTTTATTCAGGTGGCTGCCCGGAACAGCTCACTCAAATTTGTGCTAATTGGCTTAAATCCTAATTATCTCGATTGGACTGAGGAGAATTATCAGGTTTCGCAGATTTCGAATTTAAAAATCATTCCCTCTTTTTGTCCGCAGTCAATTTTAAATCAAAAATACAATCAGGCAAAAGTTTTTGTGCAAGCTTCCATTACCGAGGGAATGCCGAATACCCTGAATGAATCCATGTTGTTGGAATGTGTTCCTGTTGGTTCAAATGTCAATGGAATTCCTGATGCCATTGGTGATACAGGAGTTGTTGTCAAACAAAGAAAAGTAGAAGAGTTAGAGAAATGTATTCTGGATGCGTTGAAACTGGATAACGGAAAAGCAGCACGTGAAAGGGTATTGAGCTTATTCTCCATGAATTTACGCGAGGTGAAATTAATTGAAATAGTTAAAAATTCTATGCTGTAATAAATACACCGTAAAAAGTTAAATCCTTTTTTTTAATAAAGCGAGTTTCTCTGACATAAATTTAAATATCTGAATGTATAAATCATTGAAAAATAGTTTGATACTGAAAATGTAAAGGATAGCGGATAGTATAATTTGAGAACCCAACAGAACATGATTATTGTTGATGAGGAAAGAAAGTCCAAAAGCACAAATTGCAATGAAAGTACCAATACCTATACAACCCAGAAAATCGAACAGTTGATGTTTTACGTAATGATTCAAGTCACTTTTAATGTATAAAATGGACATGAGATAGGCAATAAAGCAGGCCAATATATATCCCCAAAGCATGACGATGAAACCAAAATTGAAACAGATGACTACTGAAAGCAAAATCAGTGCTTTTTTGATTAATTCTATACGAAACGTGATTTTTGATTTGCCTCTCGAGTTTAATGCACTCATGTTTAGCACGTAAAGCGGAGCGAAAAGCGATGATAAACAGAGTAATTGAAAATATGGAACAGCCGGCATCCATTTTTCCGAAAGTAAAACAAAGATAAAAGGGTGAGCCACTGCAATTAATACCAACATAATTGGAAAAGTTACCATGGATGTTTTTTTTGCAATTTCTCTGAATACACGCAGAAAACGCTCGTTGTCGTGCTGAATTTGAACAAATAAAGCATAGGTACTTCCCACTAATACAGATTGAAAGCTAGAGTTAAATGTTTCACTTAATTTATTTGCCTGTGTATAATAGCCGACTAGCTTGATCGGGTAAAATCTACTTAAAATTAATGTGTACAGGCTGTTAAATATTACGTTTAGAACTGATGTGCCTAACAAATGAATACTAAAGCCCCAAAAATTGCGGATGATTTGAAATGAAAACAATAGTTGTGGTTTCCATTTTACAAAGCTGTAAAAAGTAATCATTCTGATGAAATGATACAGCACTTGCTGAGCTACCAGAGCCCAAACGCCAAAGCCCGCAAACGCCAGAGTTACGCCAATGATCCCACTCAGCGTTGTTGAGATTAAGTTTACCTTTGCAATTGTCTTAAAATCTATTACTTTGCCCAGTTTTATAAACGGGACTAAATAAAATGCATTGAACAGAATGGCCAAAAAAACGATTCTGCAGAGCTTAATAAGTTGAGGCTGATTAAAAAATCCAGCAATAGCCGGTGCTGAAAAATAGAGAACCAAATAGAGCAGGAGTGAAGTGAAAATGTTAAAATAGAAAACGGTATTATAATCTGTTTCGTTCGCATCCTGTTTTCGAATTAGAGCCTGACCAAATCCACTTTCAACCAATACAAAGGATAAAGTGGAGAAAACCATTACAAGACCAATTAAACCAAAATCAGCAATCGATAGCAAACGTGCCAGTATCAGCCCGATAACGAACTGAACTGCCTGTTGTCCAAATCGGTCAATCGAACTCCAGGCCACTGCACCCAACATTTTCTTTTTTAAATCATCACTCATTCAAAAAACCGTTTTACTTACCTTTTATTATATCAAATCCTTCTCCGTAAACACCAATTACCGACGATTGCGAAATAAATGCGTTGGGATCTATCTCTTTAACAAGACGAAAAATTTTGATAGATTCATTTTTACGTGCTACTACAGTAATTACCTTCACTGGCTCTTTCGAATACCAGCCCATTCCGTCGAGAATGGTAACTCCACGGTGAACATCCAGGTTAATTCTGGTGGCAATTTGTTCGTATTCTTTCGAAAAAATAAAAAACTGAACCGATTGTCTTACTCCATTGATAACCATATCGACGGTAACAGTAGTTATAGCCATGGTTGTTAAACCATATACTATTTTTTCCAGGCTACCAAAATCGAAGAAATAAGTAGAACAGATAATCAGCACATCGCAATAAAGTAAAACACGTCCGAGAGTAATATTTCTGTATTTGTTCACCACCTTGGCGATGATGTCGGTTCCACCCGAACTTCCGTTTGAGAGAAATACCAACCCGATACCTGCCCCGGACAAAAGTCCACCAATCACGCAAGCCATGAAATTGTCTTCTGCTCCTACAAAAGTGCCTGCCACGGCTTGTGGTAATACGGCAAAGAAGAAGGTTAATACAGCTACTCCGTAGATGGTTCGAAGGCTAAAGGCTAAACCGATAGTTCGTACTGCTATGACTAACAACACGAAGTTGATGGAAAAATAAGTAATGAAAATGGGTATACCTGTAGCATAGAAAACGATTGCTCCTACACCCGTTGCACCGCCTCCGGTGATTAGATGTGGTAACAGAAAACCCTTCCACGCCGCACTATACATTAACAGGCCAATGGCAATAAAGATATATTCCCGGATGTTAATCCAGGTTTCTTTAGTACTCGTTTTAAGACTCATAAAAAAAAGTGAATGAATTGTTTGCTTACAGTACTATGTTGACGATTTTTCCCTGAACCACGATGATTTTCTTAGGCGTTTTTCCATCTAAAAATTTAGACGTTTGTTCGTTTCCCATGGCTGACTTTTCTACTTCTTCTTTTCCCATTTCCGCCGGAAGTTCAAGGATAAAACGTACTTTGCCATTGAACGAAATCGGGTATTTAATGCTCGATTCTTTCAGGTATTCTTCGTTACACACAGGAAAACAAGCATCGCATACGCTGCTTTTGTTACCTAAAGCCTGATACAACTCCTCGGCAATGTGAGGTGCAAAGGGAGCCATTAAAATCATCAAAGGTTCTAAAATTGCTTTTTTACTGCATTTCAAAGTAAATAATTCGTTTACACAGATCATAAATGCAGAAACTGAAGTGTTATATGAGAAATTTTCGATATCGAAGGTAATCTTTTTGATGGTTTTGTGCAGACATTTCAGTTCAATGTCTGATGGAGTTTCATCGCTAACCACATAAGCGTCTTCTTTATAGAACAGAGTCCATAAACGTTTCAAAAAGCGGTGAACGCCGTCGATGCCATTCGTATCCCAGGGTTTGGATTGCTCCAATGGGCCGAGGAACATTTCATACAGACGTAATGTGTCGGCGCCGTATTTATCAACAATATCATCGGGATTAACTACATTGTACATCGATTTAGACATTTTTTCTACAGCCCAGCCGCATACATATTTTCCATCTTCCAGGATGAATTCAGCCGTTTTGTATTCCGGATTCCAGTTACAAAATCGTTCGGTATCGAGGATGTCATTGGAAACGATATTCACATCTACGTGGATGGGCGTTGTTTCGTATTGATCTTTAAGATTTAATGAAACAAAGGTATTTGATTCTTTAATCCGGTAAACAAAATTACTTCTTCCCTGAATCATTCCCTGATTTACCAGTTTTTTAAATGGCTCTGGTTCGCAAACAAGACCCAGATCGAAAAGAAATTTGTTCCAAAAACGGCTGTAAACCAGGTGGCCTGTAGCATGTTCTGTACCGCCTATATATAAATCTACATTGCGCCAATATTGGTTTGCTTCCGGGCTTACCAGTGCTTTGTCGTTTTTAGGATCCATGTATCGCAGGTAGTAGGCCGATGATCCCGCAAAACCGGGCATAGTGCAAAGTTCCAGCGGGAAGCCTTCATCTGTTTTCCAGTTTTTAGCCCTTCCAAGAGGTGGTTCGCCACTTTCGGTAGGTAAAAACTTGTCTATTTCTGGTAATTCCAACGGCAAACGGCTTTCGTCGAGCATATAAGGCATGTTCTCCTTGTAATAAACAGGGAATGGCTCGCCCCAGTAGCGTTGGCGACTGAAAATGGCATCACGCAAACGGAAATTCACTTTCAGGCTGCCGATTCCTTTTTCAACTATATATTCTTTAGCTTTTGCAATGGCTTGTTTTACTGTTAATCCATCTAAAAAACCGGAATTCATCATGATTCCTTCTTTTGCATCCAGACTTTCTGTAATTACATCGCATCCTTCTATCAGTGGGATGATAGGCAAATTGAAATGTTTGGCAAAAGCATAATCGCGGCTGTCGTGAGCAGGAACAGCCATAATGGCTCCAGTTCCATAACCAGCCAACACGTAATCGCTTATCCATATTGGTATTTCGGTTCCGCTTACCGGATTGATGGCGTACGAACCCGAGAAAACTCCCGAAACACGGCGGTCGGCAATGCGTTCGCGTTCAGTTCTCTTTTTGGTAGCATCCAAATATTTTTTTACCGCAACAGCTTGTTCGGGCGTTGTGATTTGATTTACCAGTTCGCTTTCAGGAGCCAGTACCATAAAAGTCACACCGAAAATGGTATCGGCTCTGGTGGTAAAAACCTCGAAAGAAAAATCTTGTTCTTTCAGGTCAAATCTCATTTCGGCACCTTCACTGCGACCTATCCAGTTCTTTTGTGTCTCTTTCAGCGAATCGCTCCAGTCGATGGTATCCAATCCAGTCAACAGGCGTTGTGCATAAGCCGAAACGCGTAAACTCCACTGACGCATAATCCGTTGTTCCATGGGGTGACCACCACGTACTGAAAGACCTTCGCTTACTTCGTCGTTGGCCAATACAGTTCCCAAAGCCGGACACCAGTTTACGCTTAAATCGGCCAGATAGGCAATCCGGTAATTGAGTAAAATTTCTTGTTGTTCTTTTTCTGTCTTCAATTTCCATTCGCCGGCATTGAAAATCATTTCTTCGGTGCACGAAGCCTGAATTCCATCCGTCCCTGAAGTTTCAAAAACCTTAATCAGGTCTGCGATTGGTTGTGCTTTTTGTAACTGAATGTTGAAGTAGTGGTTGAACATTTGAATAAATGCCCACTGGGTCCATTTGTAATAATCGGGTTCACAGGTTCGGATTTCGCGACTCCAATCGTAACAGAAGCCTATTTTATCCAGTTGCTCGCGATAACGGGCTATGTTCTTTTTGGTGGTAACCGATGGGTGTTGACCAGTTTGTATAGCATATTGCTCGGCAGGTAAACCATAAGCATCGTATCCCATAGGATGAAGTACATTAAAACCTTTCAGACGTTTGTAGCGGCTGAAAATATCGGAAGCAATATATCCAAGGGGATGACCAACATGCAAACCTGCTCCCGATGGATATGGGAACATATCCAAAACGTAATATTTTGGTTTGTTTTTGTCTATCTCCGTTTTATATGTGTTGTTGCTTTTCCAATATGCTTGCCATTTTTGTTCTATTTCCCTGAAATTGTACTCCATAATATTTTGAAATATAAGTTATTAACTATTTAACTGATGCCGTTTCCGCATTTTTTGATAAGAATGCAAAGTTAAACAATTTGAACGGATAAAAAGCCTGCAGACGAGCTAAAAAACACTTTCCTTGTTTTTTAATGTCTATGGATTGTTCCTGTTTCAAAAAAATGATTATTTTTGCAAGAAAATATTAATAAATTATTTTAAAATGTCCAATTCACAAGCAACTATACAATTTAAAGTTCCTGAACCGACCTTAAGACGTTTGCCCTGGTATTTGGCATACGCTCAATTGGTTCTCAAAGAAGGTGAATTGTATTTGTCATCTACACAGATTGCCAAAAATATAGCAGTAGATGCCTCTATGGTTGCCAAAGATTTGTCTTATGTCAATATCTCAGGTCGTACCCGTGTAGGTTACGATGTCAAGGAACTTGTTTGTGTTCTCGAATCATTTTTGGGATTTACAAATTCTCATAAAGCCTTTTTGTTTGGTGTGGGAAGTTTAGGGGGTGCATTGATGCACGATAATGGATTAGAGCAATTCGGATTGGAAATAGTGGCCGGTTTTGACGTTAAATATGAATTAGCGGCTACAAGCATCAACCGAATACCCATTCATCATCTCGACAGATTTGTCGAACTTCAGCGTCAAACCGGTGTCAATATTGGGATCTTAACAGTTCCGGTTGATAAAGCGCAGGCGGTTTCTGAAATCATGATTGCCGGAGGAATACAAGCAATCTGGAATTTTACACCTTTTCGTATACGGGTTCCCGAAAATATTATTGTTCAAAATACTTCGATATATGCGCATTTAGCGGTGATGTTTAACCGCTTAAATGCTATTAATGAAGATGAGAAAAAACAAATCATTAAAAAATAAATAAAAGGCATTTCTTGAAATTATATTATAGAATGATGTATTACAACTATTTACGTTTTTCTATTGGGTAAGGCTTCTTTAACTAAAAAAATCATCTACACATGAAAATAATTGCAATTGGACAAAATTATCCCGCGCATAACAAGGAATTAAATAACTCAAATCCCACCGAACCGGTTGTCTTTATGAAGCCAGATACCGCTTTATTGAAAAGTAATAAACCCTTTTTTATTCCCGATTTTACAGAAGAACTACATTATGAAACAGAACTTATTGTTCGTATTAATCGCTTAGGCAAAAATGTGGCTTCCAAATTTGCTAACCGATATTATGCAGAAATAGGTTTAGGTGTGGATTTTACCGCACGCGATTTGCAAAAAAAACTTAAAGCCGAAGGAAAACCATGGGAAATCAGCAAAGCATTTGATAATTCGGCTGCTATTGGCAATTTTTTGCCTGTGAGCGAGTTAGGTGAAGTCCAAAATATTCAGTTCCGGTTAGACATCAATGGAAAAACGGTTCAGCAAGGAAATTCTGCAGATATGATTTTTCCTATCGATGAACTTATTGAGTATGTCAGTCGTTATTTTACAATAAAAATTGGAGATATAATTTTCACAGGTACTCCCGTGGGAGTTGGAAAAGTTGCAGTTGGCGACAGATTAGAAGGTTATATTTTTGATAAGAAAATGTTCGATTTTTATATTAAATAATAATTCCAATTTTTGAAAGCATACAATAAACCACTCTTTATTACGTTAGTAAATAATCTGTTTTATACATTATCGACAAAACATTTTCATGAGAAATAGAATAGTTCTACTCGCAATATTATCCGTCTTTTTTACCTCTTTATTCGCAGAATCGACCCAGGTATCATCCTATAAACTGAGCTGGAAAGGGGTAGAAAAGTGGTATGCTGATTCCTCATCTGTTCGGGTTATTTCTTTTGAAGGAGCTCAATATCCTTCAGATAACCGATTGCCCTATTTTAATCAACGGATAACCTGTGATGCTGCATTCACCTATAGGGCTGAATTGAAAAACCCGGTGTATATTCCTTTGACTAATGAAGAAAAAGTTATCGTATCAGCCAATTTGAATTTTGCGGTAGATGCTGAAATTCAGACAAATACACTGAGCGAGAGAGGCGTTAATTCGTTGGATGTGAGTATTCTGCCTTTTGTGTCTCGCGATGGAAATATATTAAAGCTATTTTCTTTCGATTTATTAATAATCAAAACATCCCAACCTCAAAAAGTATCGGATGCTACCCGACATACCTATAAAGCTGCTTCTGTTTTATCCCAGGGTAAATTTACGAAGATAAAGATCTCAAACAGTGGTATTTATAAACTTACTTACGAAGATTTGACATCTATGGTTGCCGATCCTGCCAACGTACGCATTTTTGGATACGGAGGTGGTGTGTTGGAGCAAAGCTTTTTACTTCCGAAAAATGATGATTTACCCGAAGCGGCTATTTGGATGGAAAAAGGATCCGATGGAATTTTTAATTCCGGCGATTATATATTGTTTTATGCACAGGGTGTAACTCGTTGGCAGTATGATAAATCGAAATCAATGTTCATTCACCTCAACAATCCTTATTCACAATATGGCTATTATTTTGTTTCTTCCGATGCGGGAACCGGTAAAAAAATAGCGGATAAAGTAACTGTTTTACCAGTATCTCCTACTATAAATGATGTGGATCAATTTGTTGATTATCAAATATCTGAAAAGGAATTGAAGAGTCTTGCAGAATCAGGTAAAGAGTTTTACGGTGAGGCTTTTAGCGATGTTGTCTCTTATAATTATAATTTTAATTTTCCAAATGTAGTATTAAGTAACACAACTAAAGTACGTTTGGATGTTGCTGTAGCTTCAACTGAGGTTTCCGCATTTACACTAAGTTTGAATGGTGGTCAATCGAAACAACTTTCGGTAGCAAAAAAAACTGTTGGAGATAATTACGAAATGGCCATAGGTGCTTCTGCACTTCTTGCATATTCCCCAGTTGCTGATGTGTTAGCTTTTAATTTAGCATATACAAAGACAACTTCTACTTCCGTAGGCTATTTAAATTATTTGGAAGTGAATGCCCGTCGGCAGCTTAAAATGAGTGGATCGGTCATGACGTTCCAGAATGTTGATTATTTAGGCAAGGCATATTATAGTCGATTTCAATTAAGCGATGCAAATGCTAATGTTCAGATTTGGGATATAACCGATCCATTGAATATAGCCAAAATGACTACTGTAGCAGTTGCCGGGAAAATGACCTTTATCGCTTCGAGCAATGAAGTCGTGCAATATGTTGCTATCGATCCAACTGCAGTATCTGCTTTTCCAAAACCAGAAATTGTAGGAGTAGTTGCCAATCAGAACCTTCATGCATTACCTCCGGTAGATTTTGTAATTCTGACACACCCCGATTTTCTGGCGCAAGCAGAAACCCTGGCTCAGGCACACCGTGAAAAAGACAATATGACTGTAGAAGTTGTGACCACTGAACAGGTTTATAATGAATTTTCATCCGGAACTCCGGATGCAACTGCTTATCGGTGGGTGATGAAGATGTTATATGACAGGGCAATTGCTGCGAATAATACGGCGGATATGCCTAAATATCTGTTGCTTTTTGGTCGTGGATCGTTCGATAACCGAAAAATATTATCAAACTCCGGTAATAATCTAATACTTACTTATCAGGCTGAAAATTCATTAGTAACTACCTTGTCGTATGTAACGGATGATTATTTCGCATTTTTGGATGATAATGAAGGAACCCAGGTGATTGCTCATTTGCTGGATATTGGTGTGGGTCGTTTCCCTGTAACGACTCAGCAACAGGCTACAGATGTAGTCAACAAAACCATTTCATACATGGATAATTTAGGAAAAGGAAATTGGAAAAACCAACTTTGTTTTTTGGCCGATGATGGGGATGCCTCATTACATAAAATTCAAGCCGATAGTATTGCTATTTCAGTTGGACGATCTTTTCCAGCCTATCAGGTTAACAAGCTTTACCTGGATGCTTATTTGCAGGAGGTAACAGCCAGTGGCGAACGCTATCCGTTGGCAAAAAGTCGTTTCCAGAATTTATTGCGTACAGGTTTGTTTTTGCTCGATTATACGGGGCATGCCGGTCCTGCCGGTTGGGGAAACGAATCCATCTTATCGGTGGCTGATGTCAGATCATTATCAAATAAACATTTGCCGGTTTGGGTAGGTGCTACATGCGACTTTTTACAGTTCGATGGTCCGGTGGTTTCGGCCGGTGAGCATGTGGTTTTAAATCCTAATGGAGGAGGTATTGGTATTCTGTCGGCTGCAAGAACAGTGTATGCATCCCAAAATCTAACTCTTAATAAATTGTTTTGTGACAACTTATTAAAAAAAAGAAATAATGAACACATGCGTGTTGGCGATGTGGTAGCATACGCCAAAAATAATGTGGGAACGCAAGCAAATAAATTAGCCTATGTCTATTTGGGTGACCCCGCTATAAGATTGAATTATCCTACAAAATATTCTGTTGTAACTTCCAAGGTGAATGAAAGTCCAACCTTAGGAAATGATACTTTACGTGCCTTGTCGGTAGCAACTATACAAGGTTATATTGCTGATGAAAATGGTTTGAAAGTGACTGATTTTAATGGAACTTTACAAGCTGTGGTGTACGATAAAATACAAAAAATAACCATGTTGAATAATCATAAAGATGTAAAGATCATGGAATTTGGAATTCCTCCAGTGCCAGATGCAACGAAAACGCCCGATTTGAACTATTTGGATCGCCCAAATACCTTGTTCTCTGGTAAGGCAGTAGTAACTAATGGCGATTATAGTTTTACATTTATGTTGCCAAAAGATATTAAATATAATTACGGAGGGGGACGAATAAATTATTATGCTGCGGATGATGTGAATAATTACGAAGCTCAAGGCTATTATGAAAAATTTGTAGTTGGAGGAACAGTTCGTGGTTTTGAAAGTGAAACAAATGGTCCCGATGTTCAATTGTTTTTAAATACCGATAATTTTGTTTCAGGTGCGAAGGTGAATGAAACACCGCTTTTCGTAGCTAATGTTTCTGACATAAATGGTATTAATACAGTCGGTAGTGGAATTGGACACGATGTTATGCTGACTATCGATGAGGACCCCTCTCAGTCCTATATCTTAAACGAATTTTTTCAGTCTTCTGCTAATAGTTTTACTCAAGGTACGGTTTCCTATAAATTATCTGAATTAGCAAATGGAAAACATACGCTGACATTCCGTGTTTGGGACTTGCTCAATAATTCAACGACTAAAACGATAGATTTTGAAGTGGTAAAAGGCCTGGCGCCGGTAATTTTTTCAGTATATAATTTCCCCAATCCTGTAAAAGCAGAAACATCTATCAAAGTTATTCACGATAGACCGGAAACCATCTTAAAAGCAACGGTAGAAATCTTCGATATCACCGGACGCATGGTATGGTCATTTTCGCAACCTTCAGCCGATAATATCACCTGGGATTTAAAGGCCAGCGATGGCAGACGGGTGAATACCGGTGTGTATTTGTATCGTGTAAACATCAAAACTTCCGAAAGTGATATTAGTTCAAAAACCAATAAAATGGTTATTGTAGAGCAATAAAATGATTTTTTTCCGTTTATACTTTCAGTTTATGATAAATTATAGTAATATTGTACCCACAAAAATAAATTTTCGAATGAAAAAAATTCTTCTTTCACTCATTTTGGTTACTTCTTTTTCTTTGGTAGTTCAATCGCAAACAGTAAATGATCAATTAAATCCTTTAATAACCGGAGTTCCATCGCTTTCAATTGCCCCGGATTCACGCGCCGGTGGTATGGGTGATGTGGGTGCTGCCACTACACCTGATGTGAATTCACAACATTGGAATCCGGCCAAATACGCCTTTATGGAGAGCGAAGCTGGCGTTTCAGTGTCCTATACTCCCTGGTTGAGTAAACTGGTAAGTGATATTGATTTAGCTTATTTAGCCGGTTATTGGAAATTTGACCCACGTCAGTCAGTGAGTGCTTCATTACGTTATTTCTCTCTGGGTGAAATAACCTTAACCAATGATCAGAGTGTTGATCAGGGAATTGCAAAACCGAATGAATTTGCCATCGATATAGCTTATTCCCGACTTTTGTCCGATAAATTTTCAGCTGCGGTTGCATTTCGTTATATTCGCTCCGATCTAAACAATGGTATTAATCTTACAGGAGGTGAACAAATGTATCCGGGAAATTCTGTAGCTGCCGATGTGGCGGGTTACTTTAGGACTCCTATCGCTCTTGAAACAGGTGATGGAACATTAGCTCTTGGTTTGAATATTTCGAATATTGGTTCTAAAATTTCCTATGATGATTTTTTAACCAGTAACTTTATACCTACTAACCTTCGTTTTGGGGGTTCTTTTGATTATCCAATTGACAGCTATAATAAAATTTCGGTAAGTGCCGATTTGAATAAATTATTGGTACCTACCCAAAACAACATGACAACGGCTGAATATAGTGATATTTCGTTATTGTCCGGTATTTTTAAGTCCTTTTCGGATGCTCCCGGTGGTGCCAAAGAAGAATTACGTGAAATTATGTGGTCGGTTGGTGCTGAGTATGCATACAACAATCAATTCTTTGTACGTGGTGGATATTTCAACGAAAGCCAGTACAAAGGAAACCGTAAATATTTTACTGCAGGTGCTGGTTTTAAATTAAATGTATTCCAATTGGATGCCGGTTATGTTATTTCAACTTCTCAATCGAATCCCTTGGACCAAACATTGCGTTTCTCTCTTTCGTTTGACTTGTTTGGGTTGAAGAATCTGGTGAAATAGAAACTGTTTAGCGTTTCGGGTTTTGTATTCGATGTTTAACTTATTTCTTTAAATAACAAGAAAAATATAAACGGTTGCTCTCTTCCTCTTGGTTGGTTCAACCGTTTTTTTTTTTCTTTAAATCTTTAAGGTGTCCTTTTTTTTTAAATTATGAATAAAATAAGAGTCGGATTTGGTTATGATGTTCATGCTTTTGCCCCTGAGCGTGAATTGTGGTTAGGAGGTATGAAAATTGTACACCCCTTGGGCTTGCTGGGTCACTCGGATGCCGATGTATTGATTCATGCACTGTGTGATGCATTACTTGGAGCTGCTAATATGCGCGACATAGGTCATCATTTTCCCGATACTTCCAATGAATATAAGAATATCGACAGCAAAATACTTTTGAGGAAAACTATGCTGTTAATCCGAGGCAAAGGATTTGAATTTGGAAATGCCGACTGTACTGTCTGTGCCGAGCAACCCAAAATCAATCCGCATATTAATGATATGCAAAATCGTCTGTCGGAAGTGATGGAAGTTGACGAAGATTCTATATCTATTAAGGCAACTACTTCCGAAAGAATGGGCTTTGTTGGCCGTGAAGAAGGAATGGCAGCCTATGTTACTGTGCTTATTTATAAGGTTTAAAGATTTGTCTCTAAATATTTTTATTTTGTATTGTTTTTATCTATAGAACCATTTATAAACTCTATCCGGTTTTATGGTGTACTTACTTAACTTGTTTGTATTTTTGTCATATAAAAGTATTAACCACTTAAAATAGAAATAATATGTCAGTATTAGTAGGAAAAAAAGCACCGGTATTTAACAGCAAGGCTGTTGTCAACGGTCAGGAAATTGTAGAAGATTTTTCGCTGGAACAATTTGAAGGTGAAAAATATGTAGTATTCTTTTTCTATCCAGCCGATTTTACTTTCGTGTGCCCAACCGAATTAATTGCTTTTCAGGACAAAGTAGCTGAGTTTGATAAACGTGATACCGTTTTAATCGGTGTCTCTACAGACTCAGAATTTTCGCATTGGAAATGGCTTCAAACTCCTCAAAACCAAGGCGGAATTCAAGGTGTGACTTATCCATTGGTTGCTGATCAAACTCATTTCATTTCCACCGCTTACGATGTATTGGCCGGTTCGGTTGATTATGATGAGGACGGTAATGAGATTTTCGTGGGTGAACCCAAAGCTTATCGCGGTCTGTTCTTAATTGATAAGGAAGGTATAGTTCGCCATCAGGTAGTGAACGATATGCCTCTTGGTCGTAGCGTGGAGGAAGTGCTGAGAGTTATTGATGCCCTTCAGTTTACCGAAGAATATGGTGAAGTTTGCCCTGCAAACTGGAAAAAAGGTGATAAAGCACTGAAACCTACTCAGGAAGGTATTGCCGACTACTTGTCGCACTAACTAAAATTATTAAGCAGAAAGGTCGTCTTAGCATTTGTTGAGACGACCTTTTTGGTTTAAAACCAATTATTTTGGTTATTCAACATATTTCTTTAATAAATATTTACATGAGTATAGGATTATTGTTTAGATAATCTGTATTTTTGTTGCAAATTATTATTAAACGCTTTTACTGAGTCATTGTAGTAATTTATTAATGCTTTTTTTTATCAAAGATTTTATTCGGCTGACTGAAAATAATCTTTATTCATTATTAATTAATTACTTATGTCTGTTCGTGTCCGAATATTAATTCCATTTCTTTTTTTTCAATTTGGTTTGGCGGCTCAGAAAGTAGAGTGGAAAGTCGGTTTGAATTATTTCTTTGACAATACAGAGTTCTCAAAATCAAATTTGACTACAGATCAAACCATGAAGGGCGTACATTTCACCCCCGAATTGGGTGTGTCGTGGGATTCGGTACATTCCGTTTATGTGGGTGCCGACCTGCTTAAAATTTCAGGGACTCAAAATTTTGTTGATGTTGTTCAACCGATTGCTTATTATCAATATAAAACAGCGAAATCAACATTTTATGCCGGAGCGTTTTTGCGCAACGAGGTGCTTTCCAATTATTCCGATCTGTTTTTTCAGGATTCAGTAAGCTATTTTCGCCCGACTATGCAAGGGCTTTTTTGGCAGAAAGGTACTAAAAAGGCTTTTTTCAATGTATGGCTGGACTGGACTAGCCATCAATCGGCAGTGGATAGAGAAAAATTTTTTATAGGAGCTTCAGCACATAAACAATTTAATATGTTGTTTGTTGATTTTCAATCGTATATGTTCCATTTTGCTAATATGAATCCCACTATTGAAGCATTGCATGTGTGCGACAATGGATTAGCTCATTTGTCTTTAGGAGCCAATTATTCCAATGATCGTGGACTTGATACCTTGCTTTTTGCAGTTGGTGTATTGGGTGGTCTTGAACGGGAACGAGGGTTGGCAAATGGCGCACATTTTCCATTGGGAGCGGTGGTTAGGGTTAACGCCGAATATGAGGGGCTTGGTACCCAGAATACCCTTTATATGGGTGATCCTCGCATGATATATTATAAAAAATATGGAAACGGATTTTACTGGAATAATCCTTTTTTGCGTTCGAATTTTTATCTGGAAAGTAAATGGTATTTGAATGTGATTCATACCAGGACTGTACAGGGGAAGTTGGCGATGAATCTCCATTTTTCAGAACAAAATGTGATGTTTGAACAAGTATTCGTTTTAAGTGCATCGTTAAATAGTCAGACGAAAAACACAGTGAAGCCAACTCCTTATTTCTGGACTCGCTGGTTTTAGTAAAGAATTTCCATTTTTTTATTTCCGAAATACTTCAACTCTATGTTAGTGAAAACTTTTGGTGCGGCAGTTCAAGGAATTAATGCAACCATTGTTACCATCGAAGTGAATGTAAGTCAGGGTATTCGTTACCTTTTGGTCGGATTGCCCGATAACGCGGTGAAGGAAAGTCACGAGCGCATTGCCTCTGCACTCGAATATACCGGGCATAAATTACCCCGTAGACAAATCGTCATTAACATGGCTCCTGCCGACATACGAAAGGAAGGCTCTGCATATGATTTACCTTTGGCCATTGGCATGATGGCAGCATCGGAAACTATAAAACCCGGAGAACTGGAGAAGTACGTGATTATGGGCGAATTGTCGCTGGATGGTGGATTGCAACCCATAAAAGGAGTTTTACCTATAGCCATTAAAGCCCGTGAAGAAGGCTTTAAAGGCTTTATTCTTTCTAAGCAAAACGCCCGCGAAGCTGCGGTAGTGAATAATTTGTTGGTTTACGGTGTTGAAAATATTCTCGAAGTAATCGATTTCTTTAAAGGAAGAACCACGCTCGAGCCTACGATAGTCAATACACGGGAAGAATTTTTTAAGAACCTGAATGTTTCAGAAATTGACTTTGCTGATGTTAAAGGACAGGAAAACGTCAAGCGGGCGTTGGAGGTTGCAGCAGCAGGTGGGCACAATATAATCATGGTTGGTCCTCCCGGGGCCGGAAAGTCGATGTTGGCCAAACGTATTCCAACCATTTTACCACCACTTACGCTTTATGAAGCTCTTGAAACTACTAAAATCCATTCCGTTGCCGGGAATATCGACAGCAATGCATCGCTAATATCGCAGCGACCATTTCGCAGCCCGCATCATACTATTTCCGATGTAGCTTTGGTTGGAGGAGGTACCTTTCCTCAGCCCGGCGAAATTTCACTGGCCCACAATGGAGTGCTTTTTCTGGACGAATTACCTGAATTCAAAAGAACTGTGCTGGAAGTAATGCGGCAACCGCTCGAAGACAGGAAAATTTGTATCTCAAGGGCCAAGTCAACCATCGAATATCCGGCCAGTTTCATGCTCGTGGCGTCCATGAATCCCTGCCCGTGCGGATACTACAACCATCCCGATCGGGAATGCGTATGTGGTCCCGGTGTGGTGCAAAAATACCTCAGCCGGATTTCGGGTCCCTTGCTCGACCGGATTGATATTCATATCGAGATTACCCCTGTGCCATTTGAGAAGCTTTCGGAAATAAAAGATTCAGAAAGTAGCGAAAAGGTTCGCGAAAGAGTTATTAAAGCGCGTCAAATTCAGGAGCTGCGCTTTAAAGATATTGATGGTGTGTATTGTAACGCCCAAATGTCATCCAAGCAGCAACGAACTTATGCTTTTCCGGACAAAGCCGGATCCGAATTACTAAAAAATGCCATGCAGCGACTTAGTTTATCAGCCCGTGCCTACGACCGTATACTGAAAGTGGCCCGTACCATTGCCGACCTGGATGATTCGGAAAATATACTCCCCAATCATATCGCCGAAGCAATTAATTACCGTAACCTGGATAGAGAGGGATGGGCAGGGTAGCCTGAAATTTAAAATCCAATTTCCTTTAAAACGTTCAGTTCAATAAATTTTGAAATTGAGTTACTAAAGATTTATGTCGATTTCGAAAATATTATTGCTGTACGCCCTTGTAATATTTAAAAATTAAGAGTGTTATAAGAAATAGAAATACCTTGAACTCATAATTATAAGCACTCATTATTTTGATAATCCTACTTGTTGTAAAATCAAACAAATTTATTTTGTATCTCATTGATCCTGAGATTATATCTACTAATATTGCAACGTAACGGCCTTGATGGTTCAGTTAGCTGTATGAGGTTTTAATTAAAATGGAACTTAACCGAAATGACTAGTTGTACAAAGTGCTATTGTAGAGGCTATAACGAACTGTATTTTTCTTGCAATATTAATATAACCATAACTTAAAATGAAATTAAAAAAAAGAACTAAAGTGTTATTTAGCATCCTGGTTACAGGAATTATTTTACTCTCCTATTCATCCCTGGAAACAAGATGGGTTAAAATTACCCGTGTTATTATTGAAAATCACGATATACCATTATCATTTGATGGAAAACGGATAGTATTTGTATCCGATATTCATCATGGTGCTGCTTTATCCCGGGAACGGGTGGCAAAACTCGTACAACGCATCAATGGCTTGCATCCGGACATCATTGTCCTGGGAGGGGATTACTGCTCCCGGGAAGAAAAATACATCATACCTGTATTCGACGAATTGAGAAAGCTAAAAAGCAAGTATGGGGTTTTTGGAGTTATGGGTAATCACGACTATTTTGTCAATGGCGTTTTATCTAAAAAAATGATGGCTCGCAACGGAATCAAAATCTGTGATAACAAATCGTATTGGGTAAAAATAAACCGGGATAGTATAAAAATAGGTGGAGTTGATGATCCCGAAGGAGCAGTTCGGGTATTAGACAGTACTATTTACGATGTGCATAAGAAAGATTTTTGTATTTTAATTGCTCATCAGCCAGAATATATAAAGCAAATGAACACTGATTTAGTCGATTTAACTCTATCTGGACATACGCATGGTGGTCAGGTGACATTCTTTGGTCTATGGGCACCTATTCTGCCATCTGACAACGGATTATGGGCAAGTTTAACTTTTTCAAAAGAAAGTCAGAAATACTGTTACGGTCTTTATCAACGCAATCCAATCATTCAATCCTACATCACCTCTGGAATTGGTACGCGATTTCCCAATTTCCGCTTTTTTCGCAGACCCGAAATTGCCGTGCTGGAATTAAAACGGAAATGAAACCACCGGATACCTTCCGTTAGTAACGGGGAGACGGGATTGATTGTTTGCAGTGATTTAAATCCCGTCACCAGCGGATATATAAAACTTAATTAAAGAACAAATAGTCTTCATTGGTAAGCGGGATGTGATCTGTAAACAACTAAACATAAACTGTCAATAAACCGTTATTGCAAGTGGCTTATGCTTAATGTTCATGTGTAGCTGTGAAGTATTCATCGTAGCTGTAGCAATGATTATCTTTGAAGGTTAGCTTGATGAATATCATTTTAGATATAATAGATCAGCATTTATGGTGACAATATTCAATGTGTCCTTCAATATTATGGCTCAAAACACACAATAGTCAACAATAGTAAGGGTTTAAGAGTGTGCATTAAGCTCCTGAACCAAAAGATTAATTTAAATATTAAACTTTATGAAAGACAGTATAAAAATTTTTGACGAGAAGAAAGTTCGTACTGTATGGGACGAAGAGTCGGAAGAATGGTATTTTTCGATAATAGATGTCATTCAAGCTCTGACAGATACAGACAGACCACGCAAGTACTGGAACGATTTAAAGAAAAAACTGCAAAAAGAGGGTAGTGAGTTGTCCGAAAAAATCGGACAACTGAAAATGCTTGCTGTCGATGGCAAAATGTATAAAACAGATGTAGCCAATACAGAAGAGTTATTACGTTTGATTCAATCCATTACTTCGCCCAGGGCAGAACCTTTTAAACTGTGGATTGCTGAAGTTGCCAAGGAAAGGTTAGATCAAATGCAAGATCCCGAATTATCCATAAAACAAGCCATGATGGATTACAAGCTGTTGGGTTATTCGGACAATTGGATTAATCAACGATTGAAAAGCATTGAAATCCGGAAAGAATTGACAGATGAATGGAAGTCGAGAGGATTGCATGAAGGTTTTCAGTTTGCTACATTAACTGATATAATTTACCAAACCTGGGCAGATAAATCAGCCAAAGAATACAAAAAATTCAAAGGTCTGAAAAAAGAAAATCTCAGGGATAATATGACCAACACGGAATTGGTATTGAATATGCTTGCGGAACTTTCCACTAAACGTATTTCTGAAACCAACAATCCCGAAGAGTTTGACGAACACGCTGAAGTTGCCTGTCAGGGTGGCGAAGTAGCCCGCAATGCCGCCTTGAACTGGAAGCCAAGACGGGAGAAAAAGTAATCTCACCACTTAATGCTAAAAAGGGTATTTTGAAAAACGAAAATAAAGAAATAGAATAACCATCAGTCTTGGACCATAAATAATAATCACCTCACCGGTTGCTTTACAGAACTTATTTCCCGTCTGACGAAATACAGCCCTGAAAATAAAAAGTACGTGCTTAAACGGACCTAACCGCGGGTGCAAGCAGGTATAGCTCCAACCAAAATCGTTTCCAAAATAGCAAAAAGATTGCAACGAAGTCCACGGGCAGGGCAGGAGGATGCCACGGAATTGATATCGAAGAAAAACGTATCAACGCACTCAATGAAGATGTTTGGGGGATAGGGCGAAGAAATTAATTAAAGATGGTCTCGGCTCAGGGTCTGGTCATGCTGCAATAGCTGCCGTGTAAGCTCGTCTCTGTGCTGGGTCGGATAAACGAACATGAAATCCGGCTCTGGTTTGATTGACTGCTTGTGTGAGTTTAGTACTGTTGCCATTTTTTTTCAGGATTTAAAAATCCTTCCTGCATTCCGTTTCTGGGAAAATAGCAGCAATATGGGCGTACTTTGGCGGTTTTTGCACCATAAAAAAAGCCAAACCGTTTAATAATAACGGTTTGGCTTTTTAAATTGCTCTCCCTTTAGGACTTGAACCTAAGACCCTCTGATTAACAGTCAGATGCTCTAACCAACTGAGCTAAGGAAGAATTTGGTTGTACATTTATTTCTCAAATGCCCTGCAAAAGTAATAGGTTTTATTGAATTATGCAATATCTTTGTACAAAAAAATAAAGATATTTTTATGAAAAAAATTTTAGGAATGGGTAATGCTTTGACGGACATCTTATTGCAAATTGTAAACGATGAAATTTTGTTGAAATTAAATTTACCAAAAGGCAGTATGCAGCTCATGAATAGCGAAAAATCGGAAGAAATCAGTGCTGCGTTGAGTAATTACACGAAAATAATGGCCACCGGAGGCTCCGCATCGAACACCATAAACGGACTTACCCGTCTTGGAATTACTGCAGGCTTCGTCGGAAAAATCGGAAAAGACGATGTTGGTGCGTTTTTTACCAAGGATTCGTTGCAAAATGGGGTTACTCCTCACTTATTGCTTAGCGATACCGCTTCGGGTCGTTGCATTGTCTTAGTTTCGCCCGATAGTGAACGTACACTTTGTACTTTTCTGGGTGCAGCCTGCGAATTGAGTGCCGATGATTTGTCCCCGGAAATGTTTCAGGGTTATGACATTTTTCACATTGAAGGTTATCTGGTACAAAATCACGACCTGATTCGTACAGCAGTGCGGATGGCGAAAGAAGCCGGTTTGCAGGTTTCGATTGATTTGGCCAGTTACAATGTGGTAGAAGAAAATCTCGAATTTTTACGGGAGATTATAAAAAAATATGTGGATATCGTTTTTGCCAATGAAGATGAAGCCCGTGCCTTTACGGGTAAGGAACCTCAGGAAGCTTTGATACATCTTTCCGGTAATTGCGATATAGCTGTAGTAAAAGTGGGTAAGGATGGTTCATATATCAAAACCTGCGATGGTACATTTCAAATTGGTTCACGCCTGGCCGAATGCATCGATACCACCGGTGCCGGCGATTTGTATGCTGCGGGATTCTTGTACGGATTGGCGTGTAACTATTCCATGGAAGTGTGTGGCAAAATAGGCTCACTGGTTTCGGGGAACGTGGTTGAAGTGCTGGGTGCCAAAATGACGGATCATGTTTGGAAAACAATTCATGCCGATATTGAGCTTATAGCTGCGGAATAAGATTTGAAAGTTACAGGTAAAAAAGATAAATTGTCAACTACCAACAATCAACTGATAAATTCCACAGTTAATTCATAAACATGTTCCAATCATTCAAATTATATTTTTCCATAGTGTTAGCTATGGTTTTCTGGTCGTTTTCGTTCATATGGACGCGTGTAGCCATTTTATCATTCCCTCCGGTGACATTGGTGTCGCTGCGCTTACTTATTGCCTCTGTGCTTCTGTATTTGGTTACGAAAGCGCTTGGCAAATTTCAACGGGTGCGGCCGGCAGACCTGAAGTGGTTTATATTGTTGGCTTTCTTTGAACCGTTCTTGTATTATATAGGCGAAACCTATGGTTTAACCCTGGTTGATGCTACGTTGGCTTCGGTCATTGTGTCAACCATTCCGCTTTTTGCACCCGTTTTAGCTTTTTTGGTTTTAAAAGAGCGGATCGCCTGGCCTAATATTGTGGGGATTCTGGTGTCCTTGATAGGCGTATTTTTTGTGATATACGAACCGGGAGGCGGTTTCCAGGCGAATCCCTGGGGGGTAGCTTTGTTGTTTCTGGCAGTTTTTGCTGCCATTTGTTATGCCACTACCTTACGTAAGATTTCCACACATTATTCTATATTGAATGTAATTCTTTACCAGAGCGTGATTGGATTAGGGTTTTTTATCCCCACTTTCTTTATTACCGATTTTTCCACAATTCAAAGCATACAGGTCACCAACGACGCGCTGGTGGCGTTGGTGATGTTATCGGTTTTCGCCTCTGTAATTGCATTCGTATTATTTGCAGGAGCTGTGCGGCAGGTAGGAGTGGTCCGCACCAATGTGTTTGTGAATCTGATTCCTGTTTTCACGGCCATTTTTTCGTGGATGATCCTGGATGAACTGATCACTCTCAGCAAATGGTTTGGTATTTCTGTGGTTATCATGGGTCTGTTTGTCAGCCAGTGGGGAAAGATTAAGTTCAGAAAGGTTAGTTAGTCCCGCAAGCGGGATGTCGCAAGCTCCAATTGTTAGTCCCGCAAGTACGATTTTTATTTGCTAAGTATGGGAATCAGTGAACTGTTATAAGTTTGCTGATTCCCATACTTTTTTTATGCTTAATGCTGATTGATGTCTGATTTATGAACGTGATATTTTATGAATTAAATCTTAATAAATGAACAGTATTGTCAATGATGATGTCCTGTAAATTTTTTTTTACTCTGAAAAACTACGAAAAAAGATGTATTTGCAGTACTTTCTTTTCTTGAATCCTGTATTTAAAGTTAAATAAACTTAAATAAGTATCATCGCTTTTTACTGCAAAGTACAGTAATAGAGATTCATATATTGATTATCTATTAAAAAATAAATAAAATATAGTACTATGTATTGCATAGTACTAAAAACATTTATATTTTTGCAGTGTTATTGAAAGAAAACAAAAGAAATAGGTTGAAAGTGTAAAAAGGCGGAGGATAAGGCTAAGGCAGAACTAAGTTATAAGTAAAGATTAGGTTTTAAACCTAAACTTTAAACTCTAATCTCTAATCTCTCAACGTTAAACAATAAATCCAGAACTTTTCAAACAGAATATAAGCATGATCACACTTCAAAACATCAACAAAACGTACGACATGGGCCAGGCTTCATTGCATGTGCTCAAAGGAATAGATTTGCACATAGAGCAAGGAGAATATGTTTCCATCATGGGTGCATCCGGTTCGGGAAAATCAACTTTACTGAATATATTGGGCATTTTGGATGATTACGACACCGGCGATTATTTATTGAATAATATGATGATCAAGAATTTGTCAGAAAAACAGGCTGCCTGGTACCGAAACGAGATGATCGGTTTCGTATTTCAGTCTTTCAATCTGATTAATTTTAAAAATGCACTCGAAAATGTAGCTTTGCCTTTGTATTACAAAAATATAAGCCGCAAGAAACGGAATATCATCGCCATGGAGTACCTGGATCAGATGGGCCTGAAAGAATGGGCGCATCACCTGCCGAGTGAACTTTCGGGCGGACAAAAACAACGGGTAGCCATAGCGCGTGCCATTATTTCGAAACCGAAAATTTTACTGGCCGACGAACCAACCGGTGCACTGGATAGCATAACCACGCTGGAAATGATGCATTTGTTGAGTGAATTGAATGCCACCGGACTTACCACTATCATTGTAACGCACGAGCAATCGGTTGCCGATGAGACTAAATCGATTATTCATATTAAGGATGGATTGATAGAGCGTGTTGAACGAAAAGCACCTTTGATAATGAACGGGGAATTAACATACCAAATTTAGGAGTTCATAGGGCTGAAAATACCGTAATTTAAATGGTGTTTTAATCCGTTTTTTTGATCGTTTAATAAATAATTCTAACAAATAAAATCTTCAGCTTCCGGTTTGTCATCCGGAGGGCAAAGATAAAGGGGGCTAACAGATGTTTACAATAAATACCTTACAGGAAATAATTGCAACCTTAAAGCACAATAAGTTGCGCACTGTTCTGACCGGACTTTCAGTTTCGTGGGGAATTTTCATCCTCATTATTTTGCTGGGTGCCGGAAATGGTTTACGTAATGGCGTATCCAGTAATTTCGGAGAGAGGGCAACTAACATGGTTCAAATGTGGTCGGGAACTTCCTCTCTGCCATATAAGGGTTTGAAGACAAATCGCTCACTTCAGTTTTCTGAAAAGCAATTGGCCGTTGTTGATAACGATTTACCTGAAACCGGGGAACAAACCGGTGTCATTGATAAGCAATCGACCCTTACCAATGGGCGTGAATTTGGAACTTATTCGGTAAAAGGGGTTGACCCGGTTTATGCCAATATCTTTAAATTAGAATTTGAACCTAATAGTGGTCGGTTTATTAATTCTCTCGACTTGAAAACCAATAATAAAGTGATAGTGATTGATAAAAAAATAGAAGAGGTTCTGTTTAAAAATGAATCATCGCTGGGCAAATATTTAAAGGTAGGAGAGTTGATGTTTAAGGTTGTAGGAATAAATTCCAAAAAGGAACGTTTTGGTGGTTCAAATGCTTATATTCCTTTTACTACTGCACAGTTGATTTACAATCCTAACCGGAAGTTTAATAATGTTGCCTTTACCGTGAGTGGTTTGGAAACCGGAGAGGCGAACGAAGGTTTTAACGACAGGCTTAAAAACGTAATGGCACGAAGCATTGGTTTTGATCCTAAGGATACGCAAGCTTTGTGGCTTTGGAATTCACAGCGTGAATATGTTGAAACCATGAAAATATTTGGAGGAATCACGATTTTTGTATCCATCATAGGCATATTTACTTTGATTGCCGGCATAGTGGGTGTAAGTAATATCATGTTGGTTTCAGTGAAGGAACGTACACGCGAAATCGGCATACGGAAAGCAATCGGTGCACCACCTGCTTCCATATTACGTTCCATTATTATCGAATCCATTTTGATTACCACTGTTTTTGGATATGTAGGTATGGTTTTCGGAGTAGGTTTAACCGAAATTGTTAACTTAATACTCGTACAGTCCGCATCACAAAGCGAAAGTGGAATGTCGGTGTTTAAAAATCCAACCGTTGAATTATCGTATGTGTTTATAGCAACAGGAATTTTAATTTTTTCAGGAGTTCTTGCCGGATATATGCCGGCCCGACGTGCGGTGATGATTAAACCCATTGAAGCCATGAGGGAAGAATAGAAAGACCACTAACCTCCGTCAAATGCAGGTACAGGCCTTAAAGGGAAAAATGGAAGAAAAAACAAAGTTTATGAAAAAAGAAGATACAGATTTAAAAGCTAATAATTCCGCCTTTAGAGCGTGGGGGTTCTTCGATTTAGATCGTTGGCAGGAAATATGGATGACCATTACGCATAACAAATCGCGGAGTGTACTGACGGCCTTTGGAGTATTCTGGGGGATGTTTATGCTGGTGGTTATGGTAGGTGCCGGTGTAGCATTGGAAAGGGGAATGAATTCTCAGATTGAAGGTTTTGCTACTAATTCGTGTTTCGTGTGGACAGAACTAACGTCAGAACCGTATAAAGGGTTAAAGAAAGGAAGAAGCTGGAATATGTTTAATGATGATATTCCCATCCTTACCAATAATATCCCTGAAATTCAATACCTGGCTCCTGTTCTTTTTGGGGGAGGAGGAAGTACCAATAATGTGACCAGAAACGATAAAGTAGGGAGTTTTGGCGTGAAAGGAAATTATCCTTCGTACAATAAGATAGATGAAAGTAAAATGATCTCGGGGAGATATATCAACGATATTGATATAACCGAAAAACGAAAAGTTTGCGTGATAGGTGAACGCGTTTACGAGGTTTTATTTCCAAATGATGAAAATTCGATAGGAAAAAATATTAAGGTCAATGGGATTTATTTTCAGGTAATCGGAGTTTCCAGGCATACCTCCAATGTCAGAATCGGGGGAGATGCACAGGAAACAGTAGTTCTCCCATTTAGTACTATGCAACAGGCATTTAATCAGGGAAATATAGTTCATTTTCTGGCTGTAACAGCCCAACCCGGAGTGAAGGTAAAAGTAGTAGAAGACAGAATCCGGGAGGTGCTGAAATCAAGGCATAGCATTGCACCTGATGATAAAACAGCTGTTGGAGGTTTTAATATTGAGGATCAGTTTACCATGTTTCTGTATTTAGGAATTGGAATTGCATCTTTAATCTGGATAGTAGGACTGGGAACTCTCTTTGCCGGAGGAATAGGCGTCAGCAATATCATGCTGGTCACCGTGCGCGAGCGAACCCGAGAAATAGGGATCAGACGGGCTCTGGGGGCTACCCCTCAAAATATTATTACCCAAATTTTGAGTGAGAGTATAGTCTTGACCTTGATAGCCGGAATTTTGGGGTTGATGCTTGGTGTGGGACTTTTACAAATTGTGAGTATTGCACTCAGTCAGGGTGATCAGTTCTTTAAGAATCCACAAATTAGTTTTAGTGTAGGTATCGGGGCTTTGTTTATTCTGCTAATAATCGGAACCTTAGCTGGATTTATTCCAGCAAACCGTGCCATGAGCATTAAGCCTATCGAAGCCATCAGGGAAGAATAAAATCTGATTAAGCAAATATTGAAGAAATTAGTCTGAAAATTTCAATGTATTTATATCCTTATTAAAAAAATATTCTTGGAGGATAAATAGATGAATCTACTGAAAATGGATAAGGCATTGATTTTTAAATTGATGTTTCTGGTTTTAATACTTTTGGCTTTAATTTTTTTCGGAATAAAAACAGGGCCCTGGTTTATTGAAAATGCTAAAAACCCTGTTTATATGCGTGAGTTTTTGAGCGGGTTCGGGAATGCCGGATTTTTGGTTTATATTCTTATTCAAACTATACAGGCTATTGTGCTGGTTTTCCCCGGTGATCTTTTTAGCATTTGCGGTGGTTTCATTTATGGTATTCCACTTGGTTTTTCTTTGACTTTTCTGGGTCTGATGTTGGGAACTGTTATTGTATTCTATACTTCGCGGTTTTTTGGATACAATTTAATTTCCAGTTTTATTTCCAAAGAAAAAATTGAAAAAATGAGTGCTATTCTTAATTCTACTAAAGGAACAATTGGAATGTTCATCATTTTTATCATTCCGTTTCTTCCTAAGGATATAATGATTTACATAGCCGGACTTACACCGGTAAAAGCATACAAACTGTTTATAATATATGGATTATCAAGGATTCCGGGCACATTGGTCTGGGTTTCGGTAGGTGCTAATACCTATGAAAAGGATTATTTGGGATTAGGAATAACTATTGCTATTTTGATTGTTATGTTTCTATTAGCCTGGATTGTAAGTAGAAATTATCAAAATAAAATAAAATATCATCAACCTTAATTTGATCCTTGTTTTAACAGAATTAGACTTTTTTTTGAACAGAGAATCAAATGGATACAGTATATACAAGTAGTATTTTCAATGAAAAAAATATAAAAACAACAAAAAATCAATTCTCCTTTAATATTAAAGGTAAAAAAAAATTATTATGAAAAAAATTATGAGAATCGTTATGCTGGTTTTATTGGCTGGCGCTGTGGTTTGGACATTTTGGTTCTTGTGGCAAAAATCGCGTCCGAAAGTAAAAAATTATGATATTGAAGTAGTTGCCAAGGGTAACGTAGAAAAACGTACAGTAGCAACCGGAAAGGTAGAGCCTCGTAACGAAATCCTGATCAAACCACAAATGTCGGGTATTATTTCGGAAGTATACAAAGAAGCAGGCGACAAGGTGAAAGCAGGAGATGTAATAGCCAAAATCAAGGTAATACCGGATATGTTGAGTCTGAACTCGGCAGAATCGAGGTTGTCGAGAGCTGAAATTTCCTTTGATCAGACCCGTAAAAACTACAATCGCGACAAACAGCTGCAAGCCAACAAAGTGATTTCAAAAGAAGAATTTGAAAAAAGCGAGTTGCAATTTCACAACGATAAGGAAGAACTGAAAGCCGCAAAAGATAACCTGAGCTTACTGCGTGATGGAATTACCAGCAATAAATCGGGTTACAGCAATACATTGGTTCGATCGACCGTCACCGGAACTATTTTAGATATTCCAGTCAAAGTGGGAAATTCGGTTATTCAGTCCAATAATTTCAACGATGGAACAACCATTGCAACAGTAGCCAACATGAACGACATGCTTTTTGTAGGTAAACTGGACGAAACAGAAGTGGGACGCATCAAGGTGGGAATGCCTATGGACATTACCATTGGAGCTTTGCAGGATCACAAACTGCTAGCCACGCTTGAATATGTTTCCCCCAAAGGTGTTGAAGAAAATGGTGCGATCATGTTCGAGATGAAAGCTGCCACCAAAGTTCCATCCGATGTGTTTGTACGTGCAGGGTATAGTGCTAATGCCGAAATAATATTGACTAAACAAGTAAATGTGCTTACTATCCCCGAAAGCTGTATAGAATTTGCAGGTGACACGGCCTTTGTTTATTTACTGACTGCCAAAGATCCGCAAACCTTTAAGAAGAAACAGGTGAAAATAGGCTTGTCCGACGGAATAAAAATTGAAGTGAAGTCCGGTCTGAAAGCAAAAGATAAAATACGTGGAGCTGAAATTCTGGAAAAGAAAGAAACTCCTAAACCGGAAGAAAAAGGCTAATTAATTATCAATTAACAACCGATCAAAGCTGTAAACCGAATAAAGAAGAAACCGGAAGTTTAAAGCTAAAATAAATAACACGAGAATATGAAAATTAAATCCTATATATCTGTTTTATTGCTCTTTATGCCGTTTCTGGCGGGAGCGCAACAAGCATGGACACTTCAACAATGCGTGGATACGGCCCTGGCTAATAACCGGAATGTGAAGCAGCAAATGTTGACAAAGCAGACTAAAGAAATTGCTTATCAACAAGCCAGGCAGAACTTATTACCAAACCTGAATGCTTCTGCCAATCAAAATTTTGTTTTTGGCCGATCGTTGGCAGTAAATAATACCTATCAAAATACCAATTCGTCGCAGACTTCTTTTGGAATTTCAAGCAATATTACCTTGTTTGATGCTCTGAAGATGAAACACAACATCGACGGACGAAAAGCCGATTTGTATGCTTCGGAAGCTGATCTGGAAAAGATAAAAAGCGACATTGCTTTGAGTGTCTCTACTGCATTTTTGCAGATATTACTAAATAAAGAATTGTTGCAAATAGCCACTGAACAAATAAGTTTAACCCGTACCAATATTTTAAGGCGTAAAGAATTGGTAGCCAGTGGAAAATTAGCCGAAGGTGAAATGTATGAACTATTGGCTCAGGAATCGAAAGAAGAACTAAGTCGCACCCAGGCGGAGAATACACTGAAACTTTCGATGCTCGATCTGGCACAAATACTGGAGCTGGATCATTTTGAGGATATAGATATTGTGATTCCGGAGAATTTGTTGGAATCGGAACTGCAACTGCTTTCGGCCGAATCGGTTTTTGAAAGTGCAATCACACATCGTCCCGAAATTAAAGGTGCTGAATATCGCCTGCAAAGCAGTGAGAAAAGTGTTCTGGCAACCAAATCCGACTTTTATCCCTTGTTGACTTTGGGTGCACAGTTTGGAACTGGATATTATAATTCGAGTGGATTGGATAATAATAGTTTCAATAAGCAATTGTCTGATAATATGAGTAATTCCATTGGGCTAAATCTGCAAATTCCCATATTTAATAGGTTCGATGTTCGCAACCGCGTTCGTACGGCTCAGATTGGAGTGGAAAGCAGTAAGCTGAACATAGATAATGCCCGGTTGGAATTACGTAAAACCATCCAACAAGCTTATTACAACGCGTTAGCCGCCAAAAGCCGTTGGGAAACGGCTCAAAAATCCGAAATCGCCAGTCGCGAAGCATACCGGTTTGCCGATCAAAAATTTGAATCGGGAAGAGGAACCTCGTATGAACTCTATCAGGCAAAGACCAATTTGACCCAGGTATTGTCGGAACAGGCGCAAGCTAAGTATGAGTATGTATTTAGACTTAAAATTTTGGAGATTTTGAAATGAAATATTGATTTGAAAATCTGGTAATTTGAAAATGTGCTAAGATCAAAGTTCAGGACAAAATTACAAGTATTTATTAACTAAAAAACTTGAAAACATGAATGCAGATAATATCACTTCGCAGATGCGTAAGGGCTATTTGGAATATTGTATTCTGCTTATTCTGAAAAAGAAGCCTGCTTATACTTCGGATATTATTTCCGAATTAAAAGAAGCGCGATTAATTGTGGTGGAAGGTACCTTATACCCATTATTAACGAGACTAAAAAAAGGAGAATTGCTTGATTATCGCTGGGAAGAATCAACCCAGGGACCACCTCGAAAATATTATGAAATGACACAGCAGGGTGAAGCATTTCTGGCTGAATTGGAAAATGTATGGTTGGAAATCAATAATATAGTGAGAAAAATTAAAGAATAGTTTATAGTCGATAGTTAATAGTTTATAGTTTATAGTTTATAGTTTATAGTTGATAGTTTATAGTTGATAGTTTGTTGTAAACCTGATTTTATACAAATTTCTATCCAGAAACTCAAAGCTAAAATTTCTATTTCAAAACCCTAATATCTATTCTATATACTAACTATATACTAAACTATAAACTATAAACTATATACTATAAACTATATACTATAAACTATAAACTATAAACTATCTACTATAAACTATCTACTATAAACTATATACTATCGACTATAAACTATCTACTATAAACTATAAAAAAATATAGCCTTATGAAAAAGACATTAACTGTAAATTTGAATAACATCGTTTTTAATATAGATGACGATGCCTATGAGATGCTCCAGATTTATCTTTCTGAAATTGCCAGGCATTTTGACTCGGACGATGAGAAAAAGGAGATCATGACCGATATTGAAGCGCGTATTGCAGAATTGTTTACCGAAAAGCTGCAAAAAAGCAAGAACGTGGTAACGCTTGAAGATGTGCAGGAAATTATCGAAATTATGGGTAAACCAAGTCAATTTACCGATGGTGACGAAGGAGAAGAAACTTCCAAAGGGGAAAAAAAACAACAAAAATCGCGTCGGTTTTATCGTGATCCCGAAAATGCAATTTTGGGTGGAGTAGCAGGCGGAATAGCTGCTTACTTCGGTTGGGATGTTACCCTGATTCGAATACTTCTTGTTCTTTTAGTATTTATCGGTTTCGGAGTTGTTATCCCAATTTATATTGTGGTTTGGCTTGTTGCACCTCCTGCTGTTACAGCATCGCAACGCCTGGAAATGCAGGGTGAAGATGTGACGGTGGAGAATATCAAGACGGAGATGAACAATGTAAAAAGTTACATTGAAAGCGATAAGTTTAAGCAATCAGCCAACAGTGTCGGTGATAAATTACTGGACATTATACGTTGGTGCTTTAAAATATTATTCGGATTTATTGGTGCAGTGTTGGGTTTTGTAGGATTGGTTTTAGTGGCTGCTTTGTTGTTTGCTCTTTTCTTTTTGATTTTTGATCCCACAGCCTTCAACGGATTTGCCCCCGATGTTCTTTTCAATGGATTGATTATCACTCCTGAAAAAGCAGCTTTACTGATCATTTCGTTGATTCTGGTCATCGGTTGCCCTATATTTCTGCTCGTTTACTGGGGTATTCGAATGGCATCCGGTCGTCATGAAACTTCAAAAACTGCATCCTGGGTAGTATTTATCCTTTGGCTCGCCGGTTTGTTTATGTTTTACAGCATAGGACCCAATGCTCTTATAAACCTGAATAACCAAAACGGGAAAGATTGGTCTTTGGTTTGGAGTGATAAAGATGCTCCCCTGCAAGACGAGATTCGCGATTGTGCTCCTTTTCATTCCATAGACATTTCAGGTAATATTGAATTGATAGTGAAACAGGATTCGGTTCAGAAAGTGGAGGTTTCTACAGCAAAAGAATATTTACCAAAAGTTATCACCAAGGTAGAGGCAGGCGTTCTTCGAATATATGCAGATGGTGTTTTTTTCAATAGCAAGATAAAAGTATTTATTTCGGCCGATTCCTTAAAAAGCCTGGTGGCTTCGGGAGCCTGCCGCATTAAAACAGAATCGACCCTGGTTCTTCCCGAACTGTCTCTAAGTCTGCAAGGAGCCGGGCAGGCCGATTTGGATGTAAAAGTAGCAGGCTTATTTACCATTGATTTAAGTGGAGCTTCGAAAGCTAATCTGAATGGATCCTCCCAAATTCTTAAGTTGGAAGCTTCGGGAGCCAGCAAGCTTGAGGCCGAAGATTTAATAGCTCAACAAGCTAATATTTCTATCTCAGGTGCCAGCAAAGCTAATATTTATTCTACTGAAAGCATTGATGTAGAAGCATCTGGTGCAAGCCATGTAAACTGTAAAGGTAATCCTAAAATTGTCAAAAAATCAGATAGTGGCGGATCAAGTATTGATATAGAATAAGATGTATTTATCTCAATGGGATAATTAATAATTGAAAAACCCGCTTTGCTATTCAGCAAAGCGGGTTTTTCTTTCTTTTGTCTTTTGTCTTTTGTCTTGGCTCTTGGTTCTTATATCTTATTCCTATTCTCCCAATGACTGACATGTACAAACCAGATTTCTGTCGCCATAGGCATCATTTATCCGGGCTACATTTACCCAAAACTTATTATCAGCTACCCATTCTGTTGGATATGCTGCTTTTGTACGGCTGTACGGATGGTTCCATTCGTCGGAAACTATAGAATATTCCGGATGTGGAGCGTTCATTAATACATTGTCGGTAGCATGGGCAGTTCCATTTTCCACTTCTTTTATTTCAGCATAAATCTGTAACATAGTATCGGCAAAACGGTCCAGTTCGGCCAGTGATTCGCTTTCGGTTGGTTCTATCATCAACGTACCGTGTACTGGGAACGAAAGGGTAGGGGCGTGGAACCCGTAATCCATGAGTCGCTTGGAAATGTCAGTTTCCGTGACGCCAGATGTAGCTTTGAAATTTCGAGCCTCCAGAATCAATTCGTGTCCGACGCGTCCGTTTTCTCCGGTATAAAGCACTCCGTAACTGTCATTCAAACGTGCAGCTAAATAGTTGGCATTCAGAATGGCTATTTTGGTAGCACGTGTCAAACCTTCTTCGCCTAACATACGAATGTAACCGTAAGTGATGGGTAGCACGCTTGCGCTGCCGTATGGCGCTGCTGATACTGTGTTAAGTCCGTGAGTTTTGCTTGGTAAAAAAGGAATAAGATGCTTTGCAGCGCAAATTGGACCAACGCCCGGACCACCACCACCGTGAGGTATGGCGAAAGTTTTGTGCAGGTTCAGGTGGCAAACATCGGCCCCAATAGTTCCCGGATTGGTAAGTCCTACCTGAGCATTCATATTGGCACCGTCCATATACACCTGTCCTCCGTTATGGTGAATCATGTTACACATGTCTTTGATATGTGCTTCGAAAATACCGTGTGTAGAAGGATAAGTAATCATACATCCGGCCAGTTTTTCTTTGTTGGCTTCCGCTTTTTCTTTCCAGTCGGCTAAATCGGTATTTCCTTTTTCATCACATTTAATTACCACAATTTCAAATCCTGCCTGATGCGCTGAGGCTGGATTGGTACCATGTGCCGAAGAAGGAATAAGTAATGTGTTGCGATTCGTTTCCCCACGCGATTTGAAATATTCGCGTAAGGTCATGAGCCCGGCAAATTCACCTGCTGCTCCTGAATTTGGTTGCAGACTGCAGGCAGAGAAACCGGTTATGGCACAAAGGTATTTTTCCAGTTCACTTATCAACTCATTATATCCTTCGGTTTGATCGTGAGGTGCCAGTGGGTGGATACCTCCAAATTCGGCACGACTTACCGGCAGCATTTCCGATGCGGCGTTTAGTTTCATGGTACACGATCCCAATGAAATCATGGAGTGGGTGAGCGAAATATCGCGTCGTTCCAGTTTCTTGATGTAACGCATCATCTCCGTTTCGCTATGGTATTTGCTAAATACTTCGTTTGTCAGGTAAGTTGAGCTACGTTCCAGGCTTTCGTCGAACGATTTCAAATCTTCCAGATCAGATTCATCGGCATAAACAGCTGAGTTGTCGGCAGCTGATGCAAAGATCTCAATCAGGGTGTTTACATCATCAATATCTGTAGTCTCATCGATGCTGAGTCCTATTTCACCGGTTTCGAAGTAATGAAAATTGACTTCATATTTCAGGGCAATTTCTTTGATTTTTTCAACAGTTACCGATTTTGGCAGAATGATTTTCAGTGTATCGAAAAAATTCTCGTTTTCCTGCGAATATTCATAAACAGGTAACAGTTCGTTGATGTAAGTTGCAATAGCGTGAATCCGTTGAGCCATGGACTGAATCCCTTCGGCACCATGATATACTGTGTAGAAACCAGCCATGGAAGCTAACAGGGCTTGAGCCGTACAAATATTGGAAGTTGCTTTTTCGCGTTTGATATGTTGTTCGCGGGTTTGCAGAGCCATGCGTAAAGCGGGTTTTTCGTTCACATCTTTGCTGATGCCGATTATCCGTCCGGGCATATCCCTTTTAAATTCTTCGCGGGTGGCAAAAAAGGCTGCCGATGGGCCGCCAAAACCCATGGGGATACCCCAGCGCTGTGTCGATCCGAAACAAATATCTGCTCCCCATTCTCCCGGAGGTGTGAGTAATGCCAGACTGAGCAAATCGGCTGCTACAGCGACTTTGCAGCCTTGTGTATGTGCTTCGTTTACCCATTCTGAAAAATCTTCAATATTCCCGTTAGCATTTGGATATTGAATGATAGCTCCAAAATGTTTGTCGGTAAAATGCATGGTGGAAAAATCTCCAATTTCCAGTTGAATGCCTTGCGCTCCGGTGCGGGTGCGAAGAACGGCTAATATGGAAGGAAAAGTATTTTGATCTACAAAAAGTATATTGGCATTTGCTTTCACCTGATCGCGGCTTCGTAGGTTGAACAGCATGGTGCCTGCTTCAGCCGCGGCTGTGGCTTCGTCGAGCAGTGACGCGTTAGCCAGGGGAAAACCTGTAAAATCACAAACAGCAGTCTGGAAATTCAATAATGCTTCCAAACGACCCTGCGAAATTTCAGCCTGGTAAGGTGTGTAGGAAGTGTACCAGGATGGATTCTCAAATACATTGCGTTGAATGACTGCCGGAGTGCAGGTGTCATACCAACCCTGACCGATGTACGAAGTGAATAATTGATTTTTGGAAGCTATCTCGGCGATGTGTTCGGCAAATTGTCGCTCTGTAAGCGCTTCGGGAAGTTCAATTGCCTGATCTAGTCGGATAGATGAGGGGATTGTCTGAGCTATCAGCTCATCAAGATTGTTTACACCGATAGTTTGAAGCATTTTTGCTTCGTCTTTTTCTGAAATGCCTATGTGGCGGTATTGGAGCAGGTCTTTCATGTGTGTGTGTTTTCATCAATGTCGTATGAATTGATGTGTTGATGTGTTGATATGATGATTTTTATGTCAATTAAATCAATAATGTATTTTTTTTTCAAATAGAAACTTGGAGTGAAAGCATTTGCTCATAATAATCCATTGATATAAGTCGCTTTTGTTGTGTCAAAGGTACTTTTTTCTTTTGAGAATGAGCCAATAAATCAAGAAAATATACGCTTCTTTCCTTCTCCGATTTAATAAATTTCGATTTGAAACTTATCGATTATAAAAATGACAAACTGAAGTTAAACAACTCGTTTATTGTATGAATTTAAAACCTGTCAGTAAACCAAATGGACATGAGATTGTTTAATGAGACAAAAGAACCAAGAATCAAGAATCAAGAACCAAGAATCAAGATCCAAGATCCAAGATCCAAGAACCAAGAACCAAGACATAAGACATAAGTCATAAGACAAAAGAACCAAGATAAAAGACAAATAGTTATAAACTAAAAACAAAGACATAACATCTACAGTCAAAGAGTTAATTACTAATGGCATGACAAATGAACAAAGAATCAACAGCTAAGAATCAACAACTAAGAAAAACGAGCTATTAATCCGAAATCAGGAACACAGAACACAAAACACAGAATTTTAAATCAACATTATGCTGCATGATATCCGTAAACAATATGAATTATCTTCGTTAAACGAAAGTAACGTACTTCCCAATCCTTTCGATCAGTTTCAGGCTTGGTTACAACAAGCCATTGATAGTGAGCAACTAGAGCCTACAGCCATGGTGCTTTCAACGGTTGATGAAAACCGCCAACCTCATTCTAGGGTAGTACTACTTAAAGAATTATCACCCGATGGTTTTGTGTTTTATACCAATTATGAAGGACATAAGGCACAACAAATGGCTCAAAACCAGCAGGTTTCGTTGCTGTTCTTTTGGCCAACTCTCGAACGGCAAGTACGTGTGCTGGGAAATGTACAAAAAGTAAGTGTCGAAACTTCAACAAGCTATTTCGAATCACGTCCCTTGGAAAGCCAGTTAGGAACCTGGGCTTCACCACAAAGCCGGGTTATTTCTTCAAAAGAAACGTTGGAACAACAGTTTCTCTATTATCAGGCTGAATATGGTATGACAGTTCCCAAACCACCTCATTGGGGCGGATATATTGTAAAACCTCAGTCATTTGAGTTTTGGCAAGGACGGCCCAATCGTTTGCACGACCGTTTGTTATTCACCAACGAAGCCGGTGAATGGGTGATTTGCAGACTGGCACCTTAATTATTTGTAATTAACCGTCTGAATTCGTGTGAATTATACTCGTATTATATTTGAGAATAATGTATATTGACGAATTTAGACTATCTTTGTGCCGTTTATAAAATAATATCGAAAATGAATTTTACCGAATTAAACCTCAGTACTCCCCTTATTAATGCTTTGATCGACTTAGGTTTGACTCAAACCACCACCATACAGGAAAAGGCTTTTCCTGTTATTATGTCCGGAAGGGATATGGTTGGAATAGCACAAACAGGTACCGGAAAGACAATAGCCTACCTTTTACCTTGTTTGAGGCAGTGGAAATTTACTAAAGAAAAGTCACCCCAAATTTTAATTGTAGTACCTACGCGTGAGCTTGTGGTGCAGGTGGTGGAACAAGTGCAGAAACTGACCGGCTATATGAATGTTCGTGTAGCAGGTGTGTTTGGAGGTGTAAACATGGTACGACAGACTCCGTTAATTGTGGCGGGTTGTGATGTGCTTGTAGCAACTCCGGGCCGATTGTTGGACTTTGCATTGAATGGTACGCTGAAACTGAAATCGGTTAAACGCTTTGTGATTGATGAAGTAGATGAAATGCTGAACCTCGGTTTTCGCCCGCAATTGATACGTATTATCGATTTGTTACCTACTAAACGTCAGAATCTGATGTTTTCGGCAACTATTTCCGAAGAATTAAAAGATTTGGTACACGACTTTTTTGTGGAACCACTGGAAATTGAGGCTGCTCCAACAGGAACTCCCCTTGAAAATATTAAACAAATCGGGTTTCGGGTTCCTAATTTTTTCACTAAAGTGAATTTACTCGAATTTCTACTGCTAAATAATCCCGAATTCTCTAAAGTATTGGTATTTACCTCAACCAAAAAACTGGCCGATGCTTTATACGAAGAGCTCGCTCCCAAATTTATTGACCAGATAGGGTTAATTCACTCCAATAAATCCCAGAACAATCGTTTCGAAAATCTGAACAATTTTAAGGATGATATTAATCGTGTGCTTATAGCAACCGATATTGTTGCCCGTGGACTGGATATTTCGGATGTATCGCACGTGGTGAATTTTGATGTTCCGGATGTTCCGGAAAATTATATGCACCGTATTGGCCGTACCGGAAGGGCCGATAAAAAAGGGGTTTCCATTACCTTTATTACCAAAGCTGATGCCGAAAACAGAGCAAGCATTGAGGCTTTGATGAATCGTAAGATTCCTATGGTGACTATGCCCAAAGAGGTAGAAGTCTCGAAAATATTAACCATAGATGAAATGCCATTGGTAAAGATGAAAAATTCACTTGTCTCTGTACCAAAAAAAGAAGAAGGTGGTGCTGCATTTCATGAGAAAAAAGATAAAAATAAAAAAGTGAATATGAAAGTTAGGCGTGCTGAATCTATGCGCATAAAATATAAAAAGCCCAAAACCAGGGGGCAAAAGAAAAAATAATTCATATATCACAAGAAATTTTATATGAATATTGAAGTCGTAATTATTTTATTTCTATTTTTGTAAAAAAAACAACTTTTTCAAGAACAATTTGGCTATAAAACCGTTTAGGTTTTATATTATTAGCAGTTTAGCTGCTTGAGACTCTTCTAATTAATATACTATCGTTTGTTTTTGTTTGAATTTATTCCAAGTAATATAAACTAGTAAATTTTAAAGTCAGGTAATTAAAAAAAAAATTATGAAGAAAATCTACTTAAGCGTTCTGTTAATGGCTGTTGCCGTTACGTATGCGCCTGCTCAGGAAGCAGCTGTTCCTAATCCTGCTATGTGCGAATTTGTTCCAGTAACTCATTGGTCGCTCGGTATTAAAGGTGGTGCGAATTATTTCATTGTGACACCATTTGCACCCAAACGTACCGATCAAATACACTTTATGTTTGGTGGAACATTAGAGTATACTATCAATCCGCTGGTTGGTATTGGTTTGGAATACAACTATAATCCATACAGTCATTCTTATTATATTAATGGTTCACCCAGTGGTGATATGGTTGGTTCAACTCATGATGCAGTATTGTATAGCTCGATTAATTTTTCGAATTTATTGACTCCTTACCGTTCAGGTTTCTTTAGTAAATTGAATATTTACGGAGATGCAGGTGTAGGTTTTGGCTTTTATAATTTTTCACTAAATGACGCCCCTAAATCAAATGCTGTGAGTCCCATGGCAAAAGTGGGTTTAAATGCAGAATATAATATCAGTAAATCGGTGTCGCTGGGTGTCGAAGGTCAGTATCGGTATTACCACAGAAATAACCTTGGTGGAATTGATATCGGAGCAGCTAATGAAGCTCTAACTACTACTATTGGTTTGCGTTATAAATTTGCAGCTAACGGAGAAAAACAACATGCACGCAATATCAGTATCTGTGAGTACTATCCAAAACCGGTGCCGGTGGCAATTGAAAAGGAATCGACTGAGGATAACGCTGAGATTATGGAGCGTTTGAATGCCATTGAAGCCGAAAATGCTGCTCTTAAAGATAAATTGCAAAAATTGGACGAGGATTTAAAAACTCTGTCTACTCAGGATAAAGGTATTGTGAATGCAACTTTTCAGAATGTTGAGTTTGAATTTGCTTCCGACCAACTGACTAAAGAGTCATATGCAACTTTAGATCAGATTGCACTGATTCTGATTAATAATCCTACCTGGGCAAAATTCAGCGTAGCTGGTCATACCGATAATATTGGGTCCTCAGAATATAATCAAACATTGTCGGAAGCACGTGCTAATTCGGTGAAAACTTATTTACTGAATAAAGATGTTCCGGAATCAAGTGTTATTGTAACCGGTTACGGGGAAGACAAGCCTATCGCTACGAATGACACAGCAGAAGGTCGTCAAAAGAATCGTCGTGTGGAATTCCAGATTACTAAATAAATACGTTTTTAAATCATTAAAAAACTCCGAAACACAAATTTTCGGAGTTTTTTTTTATTTGAATTATTTTCTTATCATTTTCTTTTTTTTTAGTTTTTAAGAACAAACTGATGGCATGGCTATTAATGACTAAGTTAATGTATTTTTTTTAATGTTTTTTTTAAAATTATATAATGTTTTTTTAATCTATATATCTATCTTTGTAAATGTTTATTAGGTCTTTAAAATTAAATAAATAATATGAGTAATTCATTCTTTGATGAAGTAAATATTCGATTCTAATTATGTCTGATAGAATGCTTTTTTACATTAGTCTGGATAATTTTATTTGTATTTCGATACTAAGTTTGTGATTTAAAATAATACTACATCAAAATATTATAATAAAATTAGTTAAATAAAAAAAACGAAAATCATGAAGAAAATTTACTTAAGCGCTATGCTAATGGCAGTTGCCATTACTTCAGCATCTGCACAGGTCGCAGTTACGCAAACTCCTGCTATGTGTGAGTTTGTTCCCGTATCTCATTGGTCACTCGGTATTAAAGGTGGTGCTAATTATTTTGTTGTAAACCCTTATGCTTTGTCACGCACAGATCAGTTTCACGTGATGGTTGGTGGTACATTAGAATATACTATCAATCCGCTTGTTGGTATCGGACTGGAATACAACTATAACCCTTATAGTCATTCGTATTCTATTAATAATACTACCACCGGTGATATGGTTGGATCAACTCATGATGCTATATTATATGGTTCTGTTAATTTTTCAAATTTATTAACTCCTTACCGTTCCGGTTTCTTTAGTAAATTGAATGTCTATGGAGATGCAGGCGTTGGAATGGGATTTTATAATTATTCGCTGAATGATGCCCCTAAAACAAACTCAAAAAGTCCTATGGCAAAAGTAGGTTTAAACGCCGAATATAGTTTAAGCAAATCTTTGTCGTTGGGTATCGAAGGTCAATATCGTTATTACCACCGGAAAAACTTAGGTGGAGTTTTTGGCACAACTGCAAATGAAGCACTGACTACTACTATTGGTTTACGTTATAAATTTGCTGCTAATGGTGATAAACAACATGCACGCAACATTAGTATCTGTGAGTACTATCCAAAACCTGTTCCTGTAGTTATTGAAAAGGATTCGAAAGATGACAATGCCGAAACGTTGGAACGTTTGAATGCAGTTGAAGCTGAAAATGCTGCTCTTAAACAACAATTACAGAAGTTAGAAGCAGATATGAAAGCATTATCTACCTTGGATAATGGAGTAGTGAATGCTTCTTTTCAAAATGTAGAATTTCAATTTGGATCTGACCAACTTACAGAAGGTTCGTATACTACTTTAGATCAGATTGCTGTTATTTTGATAAATAATCCTTCGTGGGCGAAATTGAATGTGTCTGGTCATACCGATAACACCGGAACTTCAGAATACAATCAAACATTGTCGGAAGCTCGTGCTAACTCAGTGAAAAATTATTTGTTGAAAAAAAATGTTCCTGAATCAAGTGTTATTGTTACCGGTTACGGAGAAGACAAACCTGTTGCAACCAATGATACAGAATTAGGTCGTCAAAAAAACCGTCGCGTAGAATTTCAAATTACAAAATAAAAAATCTTTTGCTATTTATAAAACTTCGAAGCACTTGTACTTCGAAGTTTTTTTTTGCTTCCATCTGAAAGTTTTCGATTATTTTTTTTACTATTATATAACAAGTTGTAATGTATTGATAATTAGAGCGTACTAAATTATCTTTACGAGAAGAATAAAAGATAGACTTTGCTTCTGTTTAGTGTTTTTTTTAACCATCTCGATAGCTATCGGGATGGTTCGTTTTTTTTTATAGCGAAATAAAAGTATTACCAAAGTTATCTTATTTGTTGTTCGATTATAAATCGCGGGGACTTAGTAGCAAGAGTCCCAAACACGAAGATCCTGATTTTTTTTTTTAGAAATAAAGCTAATCTGCTTATCTGAATTCAAGTTATGACTTATCTAAATTGGAAAATACAAATTTAGTTTTATGAAGATTTGTATGGCGTTGATAATATGATTTATAAGCATCTAATTGAAGAAAAATTACTTTTTGAATAGAAAATAGATCTGACTTTTGAATCCCTTCATCATTCGTTTTATTAAAGGAAATGTGTGAATTATGTAATTATTTTTATATATTGTGTAATATTTGCTTTAGTCTATATATCTATCTTTGTAAACGTTTTGAAATTAGAATTTGTAAGGTTTTTTTTTGGAGCATTCGTTTCTCTTTTTGTATATATTATTTACAAGTTGAAATCAGGTATATTGCTTCTATCACTAGAATTCTGTTCATATTTTGTATTTTATACCCCCATTTTATTATTCAAAAGGGTTAATAATAAATTCAACTATTTTAAAAAAAATTCAGCTAATAAAAAAACAATTATTATGAAGAAAATTTATTTGACTATTATGATTATGGCTTCTGCCATTATTTCTGCTACTGCACAGGTAGCAGTTACGCAAGCTCCGACAATGTGTGAATTTGTTCCAGTATCTCACTGGTCACTCGGAATTAAAGGTGGCGCAAATTATTTTATAGTAGCTCCTTACGCTGCTGATCGTACTGATCAGTTTCACCTGACAGTTGGTGGTACATTAGAATATACTATAAATCCACTTGTTGGTATAGGATTAGAATACAATTACAATCCTTATAGCCGTCCATATTTTATGAACGCAACTACTAATGGTGACTTAGTTGGATCTACTCATGATGCTATTTTGTACAGTTCAATTAATTTTTCAAATTTATTGACTCCTTACCGGACTGGATTCTTTAGTAAATTAAACATTTATGGTGATGCAGGTGTAGGTTTTGGCTTTTATAATTATTCACTCAATGATGCTCCTAAGACAAATGCTACAAGTCCAATGGCTAAAGTCGGATTAAATGCAGAATACAATATAAGCAAATCCTTATCGTTGGGTATAGAAGGTCAGTATCGTTATTATCACCGGAAAAACCTGGGAGGTGCTTTCGCTACAAATGTGGAAGCTCTGACAACAACCATTGGTTTGCGTTACAAATTTGCCGCTAACGGTGACAAACAACATGCACGCAATATCAGTATCTGTGAGTATTATCCAAAACCAGCTCCTCTAACAGATTTAGAAAGAGAAAATTTAAGCAAGATTGGTGATGCATTAGTTCGTTTGGATTCAGTTGAAAAAGAAAATGCTGTAATTAATCAGAAACTGCAAAAATTGGAAGAAGATATGAAAGCGTTAGAAACTATGGATAAAGGTGTTGTAAATGCTTCTTTTCAAAACGTTGAATTCGAATTCGGATCTGATCAACTTACTGAAGGCTCATATTCGACATTAGATCAAATTTCTGTGATTCTGATAAACAATCCTTCGTGGGCAAAATTGAATGTAGCTGGCCATACCGATAATATCGGAACCTCTGAATTCAATCAAACCTTGTCTGAAGACCGTGCTAATTCGGTAAAAAAATATATGTTGTCTAAGAATGTACCTGCTACAAGTGTAATTATCACTGGTTACGGTGAAAATAAACCAGTTGCTACCAATGATACTGAAGACGGTCGTCAAATGAATCGTCGGGTAGAATTTGAAATTACCAAATAAAAAAATAATATTGCTTTATCAATCGAAAACTCCGGAGCTAAATGTTCCGGAGTTTTTTATGTTAAGACAGATCATTTATCAATTTATTTTTCCCGCTTTTTTTTGTAATATTTAATCAAACTTTGGCCACCAATTTTCAAATCCGATTTCTTATTTGGTTTAAACGTCATATAAGCTAATGGTTGACAACTGATTGCCACCATAACGTACTTCCATCGTCAAAAACACACGCCATGATCGGGTTCACAACAAGAAGGGCTGCCTCTATTTGAGGCAGCCCTTTAAGTGGTAGGAATAATTCCACTAATTTTTCAAAGCAGCCTGAGCGGCAGCCAAACGTGCGATGGGCACCCGGAAAGGAGAACAGCTAACATAATTCAATCCAACCCGGTGGCAAAATTCAATGGATGAAGGTTCTCCGCCATGTTCGCCACAAATACCTACTTTCAGATCCGGACGAACAGAGCGCCCCTTTTCGGTAGCCATTTGTACCAGTTGACCTACTCCATTTTGATCGAGCACCTGAAAAGGATCGAATTTTAAAATTTTCTTTTCGAGGTAAATGGGTAAGAACGATGCTATGTCGTCGCGCGAATATCCGAAAGTCATTTGAGTCAGATCATTCGTTCCAAACGAGAAGAACTCGGCAGCAGAAGCAATCCGGTTGGCAGTTAATGCAGCACGTGGAATTTCTATCATGGTTCCCACTTTAAAAGCTATGCTGTCGCCCAATTCTTCGAATAATTGGGCAGCTGTATCGCGAATGATTTTCTCCTGCTCCAGAAATTCATACAGAATACCTGTAAGCGGAACCATAATTTCAGGAATGGCAACAATCCCTCTGGCTTTGAGTGATAAGGCAGCACTCAGAATGGCACGAGTCTGCATTTCGGTAATTTCCGGATAGGTGTTCCCTAAACGACATCCGCGGTGCCCCAGCATAGGATTTTGTTCGTGTAGTGAATCTACACGTTGTTTGATAACACGTAACGAAACTCCCATGGTATCGGCCATATCCTGTTGACCCTTTTCATCGTGAGGCACAAATTCGTGCAATGGAGGATCGAGTAACCGAATGGTAACCGGACAGCCTTCCATGGCTTCGAAGATACCTTCAAAATCTTCTTTTTGGTAGGGGAGAATTTTTGCCAACGCAATGCGGCGACCTTCGACATCATCAGCCAGGATCATTTCGCGCATAGCTTTGATTTTCTCACCTTCGAAGAACATATGTTCGGTTCGGCAAAGTCCGATTCCGGTAGCACCAAATTTGCGTGCAACCAGCGCATCGTGTGGGGTGTCGGCATTGGTACGAACCGACATCCGGGTATATTTGTCGGAAAGTGCCATGATTTCAGCAAAATCGGCATCCAGTTCAGCTTCGGTTGTTCCCACCTGACCTAGAAAAATGTCGCCGGTAGAACCGTTGAGGGAAATATAATCACCTTCCTTCAAGGTTAATCCATCTACTTCTACGATTTTGGCCGCATAATCAATTTTCAGTGCGCCGGCGCCGGAAACGCAACATTTACCCATACCGCGTGCCACAACGGCAGCGTGTGAAGTTATACCGCCCCTTGCCGTCAAAATACCTTTGGCAGCAGCCATGCCGGCTAAATCTTCCGGAGAAGTTTCGATACGAACCATAATTACTTTTTCGCCCCGTGCTGCCCATTCGGCTGCATCATCGGCATTAAATACAATTCTGCCCGATGCAGCACCGGGTGAAGCAGCCAATCCTTTGGCGAAACGTTTAGCATTGCTAATAGCCGTTTTATCGAAAATGGGATGCAGTAACTCGTCTAATCTGTTTGGGTCGATACGTAAAATGGCTGTTTTTTCGTCTATCATTCCCTGGTGAAAAAGATCCATGGCTATTTTTACCATAGCCGCACCGGTACGTTTACCGTTGCGGGTTTGCAGAAACCACAGTTTACCTTCCTGAACGGTAAATTCCATGTCCTGCATATCTCTGTAATGATTCTCCAGTTTTGTTTGAATAGCATCCAGTTCGTTGAAAATTTCAGGCATGGCTTCTTCCATGGAAGGAAATTTAGCAACACGTTCTTCCTCTGAAACACCTGCCAGTAAAGCCCAACGCTGTGAACCTACTTTGGTAATCTGCTGCGGTGTGCGTATCCCGGCAACCACATCTTCGCCCTGGGCATTGATTAAATATTCGCCAATAAAGAGGTCTTCACCGGTAGCAGCGTCGCGTGAAAAACAAACACCGGTAGCCGAAGTTTCGCCCATATTCCCAAAAACCATGGACTGGACGCTGACAGCAGTTCCCCATTCGGCGGGGATACCTTCCATTTTGCGATAAAGGATAGCACGGTCGTTCATCCACGAATCGAATACCGAACAGACGGCTCCCCAAAGTTGCTCGTAAGCCGAATCGGGAAAAACCTTGCCGGTTTTTTTCAAAACAGCTGCTTTGAATTTGGTTACCAATCCTTTCAAATCATCCACCGACAGTTCTGTGTCCAGGTTTACGCCTTTAACCTTTTTGAGGTGTTCGATAATTTCTTCGAAAGGATCTATGTCGTTTTTGTTTTCAGGTTTCATTCCTAACACTACATCACCGTACATTTGTACAAAGCGTCGATAAGAATCCCATGCAAAACGGGCGTTCCCGGTTTTGCGAATTAAACCTTCAACCACTGCATCGTTTAATCCTAAGTTAAGAATAGTATCCATCATGCCTGGCATGGAAGCGCGGGCACCGGAGCGAACAGAAACCAACAATGGATTTTCTATATCTCCGAATTTAGATTTCATTAATTTCTCAAGACCTTCGATGGCTTTTTCTACTTCAGGTTTCAATAACTCTACCACCTGAACTTTTCCCAGGCTGAAATATTCATTACAAACATCAGTTGTAATTGTAAAACCCGGAGGAACGGGCACTCCGATTAAATTCATTTCGGCAAGATTGGCTCCTTTGCCACCGAGCAGATTTTTCATCTCTGCTTTACCTTCGGCCTGCCCATTGCCAAAGGTGTAAACTCTTTTTGTATTAGTCATATTAGATAATAAAATTAAAAGTGATTTTTGGTGATTCATGAAGTTTTCAATTGCAAAGATAAAATTATTTATGAATAAATATATTAAGTTTGTAGAAAAACCTCACATTTGTACTCTGAATATAACTTTTTTGTTTAAAGGATGAATTTTACATTGTCAAATATGTTGATAATGACGAAATATATGATTATATGTCAAGCATATAATTGCGTAATCGGACAAAATAGCAGTGTTTCCATATTGGTAAGGAAATTGTTTTAATAGTTTTCATATAAATTAAATAAACGTTGAATATAGAATCAAACATATGTTTTTTATTTTGAAAAATAACGAATAAAAAATCAATAGTATGAACTTCAATAATTTTACCATTAAATCGCAAGATGCCATTCAACAGGCTGTAGAGTTGGTTCAGACCAAAGGTCAGCAGATAGTTGAAACGCCACATTTGCTTAAATCATTGATGCTGAAAGGTGAAGATGTAACTCAATTCTTGTTTGGAAAACTGGGAGTCAACATCCCAGCTTTGCACGCAGTGGTGGATAGTCTCATCGACAGTTACCCGCGTGTATCGGGCGGTGAACCTTATCTGGGTCGCGAAACGAATGCTGTATTGCAAAAGGCAACAGCTCTTTCCTCCAAAGCAGGTGATCAGTTTGTTTCGCTGGAGTATGTTTTATTGGCTTTAACAGCCGAAAAAAATGCCTTATCGAAAGTACTTAAAGATGCCGGGATTTCCGAAACTGAGTTACAAAAGGGTATTCAGGAGTTGCGTAAAGGTTCAAAAGCCGATTCTGCATCGGCAGAAGAAAGTTATAATGCGCTGAACAAATATGCCATCAATTTAAATGAGCAAGCCAGAGCCGGAAAACTCGATCCGGTGATTGGGCGTGACGAAGAAATCAGGCGTGTACTTCAAATTCTGAGTCGCCGAACCAAAAACAATCCCATCCTGATTGGTGAGCCGGGGACTGGGAAAACTGCTATAGCCGAAGGGTTAGCGCATCGTATAGTTCGCGGAGATGTTCCCGATAATTTGAAATCGAAGCAAATATTTTCGTTGGATATGGGTGCTCTTATTGCCGGGGCAAAGTACAAAGGCGAATTTGAAGAACGTTTGAAATCTGTAGTCAATGAAGTCATCAAAGCGGAAGGAGAAGTGATTTTGTTTATCGACGAAATTCACACTCTGATTGGAGCTGGTAAGAGTGATGGTGCCATGGATGCTGCCAATATTCTTAAACCGGCTTTGGCACGAGGTGAACTTCGGGCTATTGGTGCTACAACCTTGGATGAATATCAAAAATATTTTGAGAAGGACAAAGCGCTGGAACGCAGGTTTCAGATAGTAAAGGTTGATGAGCCGGATATACTCAGTACTATTTCCATTTTGCGTGGATTGAAAGAGCGTTACGAAAATCACCACAAAGTGCGAATTACGGACAATGCCATTATTGCTGCCGTAGAGTTATCCAGTCGTTATATTACCGACCGTTTTTTACCCGATAAAGCTATTGACCTGATGGATGAAGCAGCAGCTAAACTTAGGTTGGAAGTGGATTCAGTTCCCGAGGAATTAGATAAAATTGAACGAAATATTAAACAACTCGAAATTGAACGTGAGGCAATAAAACGTGAAAACGATACACGAAAATTGGACCAATTGAACGAGGAGATTGCCAATTTGAAGGAAGAAAGTCAGGAAATGCGGGCCAAATGGTCCTCGGAAAAGCATCTGATTGATAATATCCAACAAACGAAAATTGAAATTGAGGATTTGAAATATCAGGCCGATCGTGCCGAGCGCGAAGGAGACTATGGTCAGGTGGCCGAAATCCGGTATGGCAAAATTAAAACTGCCGAGGCTAAAATTGCTCAATACCAAACTGAGCTTGGAAAGATACAGGGAGCCAACGCTATGATAAAGGAAGAGGTAGACAGTGAGGATATTGCCGATATTGTAAGCCGGTGGACCGGTATTCCTGTCAGAAAAATGCTTCAGAGTGAAAAAGACAAACTGCTTCATTTAGAAGATGAATTGCATAAACGCGTTGTAGGGCAGGATGAAGCCATTAAGGCCGTATCGGATGCAGTACGACGCAGCAGGGCCGGATTGCAGGACCCCCGCCGACCTATTGGTTCATTTATATTCCTGGGTACAACCGGTGTGGGAAAAACAGAATTGGCCAAAGCGTTGGCCGAATATATGTTCGACGATGAAAACATGATGACGCGTATAGATATGAGCGAATATCAGGAAAAGTTTTCGGTAACCCGTTTAATTGGTTCGCCTCCGGGATATGTTGGCTATGACGAAGGTGGACAGCTGACAGAAGCAATCCGCCGGAAACCCTATTCAGTAGTACTTTTCGATGAAATTGAAAAAGCGCATCCCGATATTTTCAATGTGCTTTTACAAGTCTTGGACGACGGGAGATTGACTGATAATAAGGGTCGTTTGGTGAATTTTAAAAATACGATTATTATCATGACTTCCAACATAGGGTCGGATATAATCAGAGAAAATTATGAACATCTCACCGATCTGAATCAGGAGCTGATTCTTGAAAATACTAAAAAACAGATATTTGAATTACTCAAGCAAACTATACGTCCGGAGTTTCTTAACAGAATTGATGAATTGATCATGTTTGCACCGCTCAATCAGACTCAAATTGAAGACATTGTACGTTTGCAAATAAAAGAAATTCAACGGACACTGGAGCAAAACGGTATTCATTTCGAGTTGACAGAAAAGGCAATACATTATATTTCAGACGAAGGTTTTGATCCTCAATATGGAGCAAGGCCTGTGAAAAGGGCCATCCAAAAGCTTATTCTTAACGATTTGTCTAAGCAACTCATAGCTGGAAATGTGCTCAGTAATCAAACCATAGTAGTTGATTACGATGGAACTAAATTAATTTTTAAAAATTAATTGAAGCAAATGTGATGCATGGCCGAGCGCATAAAGCATTGATATGTAAACGTTAATAATGAAAAACCTGTACAAATATATTTTGTGCAGGTTTTTTCCTTTTTTAGAGTATCAGTTGGCAGCAATAATTTAATGAGCTTATACAGAACTATCGATGTTTAATTTTGTTCTAAAAACAAACACAAACAAAAAACAGACTCAATTTATGGCAAAATCAGTATTACATTTGGCAGAGTCGCGAGGTATGTCAAATTTCGGTTGGTTGTTCAGTACGCACACGTTCAGTTTTGGTGATTATTATGACCCGGATCGTATTCATTTTGGTGCCCTGCGTGTGATAAATGATGATATTGTAGCTCCTGGAAAAGGTTTTGGATCACACCAACATAGCAATATGGAAATTATTACCATCCCATTGGAAGGTGATTTAGAACATAAGGATAGTATGAATAATGTTTCATTTATTCGTAATGGTGATATTCAGGTCATCAGCGCCGGTATGGGAATATACCACAGTGAATATAATAAAAATAAAGATCGTTCAGTAAGATTTCTACAAATTTGGGTTCTCCCAAATCAAAAGAATGTATTAACACGATACGACCAAAAGACACTTGATAGGTCTAAAAGTATAAATCAGTTGCAACAAATCCTTTCGCCCGATGAAACAGACGAAGGAGTTTGGATTTATCAGGATACCTGGTTTCATAGTGGTAAATTGGATGCCGGAGTTTCGCTCGAATATCGATTGAAAAACATAAAGGATGGAGTTTATATTTTTGTTTTACAGGGTGATGTAGAGGTGAATGATCAGAAACTTAAAACCCGCGATGGTTATGGAATCTGGGAGGTTGAACAGTTTAATATTACTGCACTTAGCGATTGCGAAATATTACTTATGGAAGTACCCATGATTGTCTGACGATTTGTTGGTGAAAAGTTTCAAACAATGCAGTATGATCTTTTTTTTTCTCTGAATTTATTGTTATGTCTGTTAGCGCATGCATCACTTTATTGAAATTAATGTAATTTGCTATAATAAAATATTTTATACTAATTGTTTTTGTAAATATCATCCGTGCAGTCTTTTTAACTAACGAATAAGCCTGCGACAGAGTTTTACGATTTGAGCTAATTCCCTTTGAAAAACAAAAAAAAACCGGAACATAAACTCTGCTTGTTCTTAGTAAGTAGGGTTTATGTTCCAGTTAAAATTGGAAAAGACGATGAAAGTCATTCTAAATCATCTAATTCTTCCAATTCTTTTTTTGCATTTTCTTTAGATTCCACTTTCTTTTGATCGAATTGTTGGTCCACAACTACTTCATCCTTGATGAATACTTCTTTCCCTATAACGACCAGTAATGTTAATGCTGAAATGTAGAGTATCAGTTTCGGGATTTTTTTCTGATTGTCGGTAGATTTTTTTACTGCCAGGAATGCCAGAATCAACGACAATACAATGGGTAAGAGTGCAATAGTACCCATAGGCAGAATGGTAAATGCAATACCTAATAAAGCAAAAAATGCGGACAAAGTAATTAATAAATACCTCATATTATTTATATTAAAATTTAAATTCCTGATGCGTTTGATAGTTTAAGTTGACCTGTTCCTACCGGAATGCTAAACCGGATTAAAACAGGGATTTTTTTAGCGTCTGCGGTAAGCCAAATTATATTTTTATCTTTTCCCCTCAGAACATTGGTTTTGGCTGCAATGGCAATCTTGAAGCATTCCTTATCACCTAAATTACCGGCTGATACTTTTTCCTTTCCCATGAATTTAATAACAACAGGGAATTCTTTTTCGTCGAAAACTACAACGAACGATTTTGTTTGACCGTTTTTGAATTTAGCGAAATCAACCGTTCTTAATTTATATACCATTGAAACTACATCTTGCGTTGAAACGCCAACTTTGAAGGTCTTTTTAGTTATCGGTTTAGTTCTCTTTTTTGAGGTACTGATAATTGTTCTTCCGTCTGCTTTGAAAATGTATTTCTCTGTTTTAAAATAACCACCTTCGTAAACATTCCTTTTGTATAGGCTCGGTTTTAATGTTATCGGATTTACGTACGACTCGTATAAATCTCTAATCTTAAAAAAAGTATCCCATCTACTGAAAGTTGCAGCCTCACAACTCAAATGTAGGTAATCTTTTTTTGATGTTTTCACCGTCTCTGTTTCCAATGTCACTTGAGCCAGGTGAGTCATTAAACCGCTCATATTGTAGGAAGCGGCATATACGAGTTTTTCGTTTGGATGAATTTGAGAAAAACAAATTCCAAAAGTAAAGAGAATTGCAAGTGTCAAAAAAAGTTTTTTCATTTTTTTTTCAATTTTTAGGTACCAAATCTACTGTCCATTTTTTACTATTAGTAATGAAGAAAGTCTGAAATTTTATTTTAATATGAGGGTTATTATGACAATAACGAAACAAGAAACAGAAGAAAGTTGAACAAATAGTCCCTTTTTAAACCCGGCAGAAAAAATCTTTGTTTCAATAATTTATTTTTAGGATAAATGCATTCATATTTGTAGATCAGGCATATACTAATAGTAATCAATGTATTTGATTCGGGTTTATTTTTTTAAAAAGATTAATATTTTTTTTGTGTTTTCGAATATAAGTGTTATTACTATTGCCAACGCAAATCCGATGAGTATACTCAATATACCGTATCTAATCCTGCCATTTAACGGATTCGGATTCACTACAAATCCGGATGGTAATTCCATAGGCTGTTTGTAATCTGCCAATTCCACTTCCGCATTGGATTTAATTTCCTGAAGTTTGAGTAAATCAAGATAAAAAAGTTGTTTGTCTTGCTTCCCTATCAGTAGGGTATTGTTGTCAAATTTTAGTTGTTTATCATAATCTTTGAAATAAGTTACTTTGGCTAAACTATCAATGCGCAGCATCTCCCGGTCGCAAATTAAAATTGATTGAGCAAATACATTTCTTTTAGCCTCAAATTTAGATTTCATCGTTTCGTTATTGTTGAAATAACTAAGCAGAGCTACCTGAATTTGTGCTACCTGATTGATATTGCGGGTTATTAATCGAAGGTAAATTTTGTTGGGCATTCGTATATTTAAAGTATCGGTGAGGGAATGATTGTTTTTGAAATCGATTACATCGGCTACATTGTCTTTCATATAGTCGATCACGTAAAACGAACGGAATTCAAGTATATCTTTTGCCACACTGTCAGGCAAAGATAATTTGGTTGCCAGCGAAATAAGATTGTTTGAGGAAAGGGTATTCTCTAGCTGTTTGCAAACCTCTCTTGTCGTTTGAGCATCGCTGCCATAAAGCATTGCCATGGCTTCAGCTTTATAACTTCGGGCTGAAGGACGTGCCATATATTGTCCGCATATAATGCAAAAGAGTATAACAATAATTACAATCAATCTGTGCCGGTAAATTAATTTAATTATATGCCCAAGAAAGTTGAAAACACTTTTTACCAGATTTGATATCCAATCTAAAAATAAGGATATAAGTTGAAGTAAATTGATTTCTTTAGAGTTATTTTCTTCCATATTAATTAGTATTGATGATTTGTTGGTAAGTTCTATTTTGAGTCTGTCAGTTCATAATCGTCTCCTGTTTCTTCATTTTCATCCAAAAGAAAATCTTCTGTCTCATCTTCATCCCAATCTTTGACTGGTTTCTGTGGTCCTTCATTTCTGTACCAAAAAGCCAATAAAACACCTACTATTCCTCCGGATAAATGGCCTTCCCAGGAAATGGGATCCTTCATTTGCCATGGAAAGATATGCCAGATCATACTGCCGTACAAAAAAGCAACAATAAGTGAAATGGCTATGAGTGGCACATGCTTTCGAATGATTCCACTAAAAAACAAGAATAACGCCAGCGAATAAACAAGACCACTCGCCCCTATATGCCAACTTTCGCGTCCGATTATCCAAAGTATCAGACCACTTGCTACGTAAGAGATGAATAATACTTTAGTTGCTATTTGATTATAAAAAAAATACAGGCAACTGCTAAGAATGACAAAAGAGATTAAATTATTTATTAAGTGCCCCCAATCGGCATGAATAAAAACCAGTGTGAAAATTCCCCAAAGATTTTCTGTTCTTCGAGGATAGATACCTGCTGTATGAAAATCCCAATGCATGCCTTGTTCTAATAAGAATATAAGTATCATTAATATCCCAAGAATAGAGGGAATAAAAACAGCATATATAAATTTTTTTTTCTCGCTTGATGTATTGGAATTAAATATCATTTTTTAATTGAATTGTGCTTTATGAAATAGTGTTGTATTTATTATTCCGAAAGATAACGTAAAATTTTGTGTAAAAGTATGCTCTGGGGTTAAATAAATAGTTGGCGAATGAAATTTGTTGTATGAGAATAAATAATTTCACCGCAAAACCATCCATTTGATAAAAAGAAATGACAAAAAATTAGCTAAAGACTATTAAACGCAATTATTTAAAATTAAGTTGTGAAAATCCTTTTGTATTTTAAAAATTAATAATAAATTGCGAACGATTACAAGAAAAAGCCGGAAATGGCCGAAAACCGGACTTTTCACTTTCAAATTGCTATTTTTCGGCAGATAAGTCAATTTTTTTCCAAGAAACCTTAATCAATTCCTTTTTATCCGAAAGACCTATGAGTTACCTCAATTTTGACAAAACCTTGTTGATGAACCTCGAAAAATCGCTTACCAAAGAGATGATTCGCACAAACCGAGCGGGAACTTATAACAGTACAACTTTGATTGACTGTAATACGAGAAAGTATCACGGACAGTTGGTCATGCCGCTTCCCGAAATAGATAATTTCAATCACGTTCTTCTTTCTTCTTTAGACGAAACCGTTGTCCAACATGGTGCCGAGTTTAATTTAGGAATTCACAAGTACGAAGGAAATAATTTTAGCCCGAATGGTCATAAATACATTCGGCTGTTCGACTGTGAAGTCATTTCGCGAACCGTTTATCGGGTGGGCGGAGTTATTCTTTCCAAAGAACGGCTGTTGGTTTCTTTTGAACCACGTGTACTCATAAAATATACTCTGTTAGAAGCGCATTCACCAACTTTAATCCGTTTCAAACCCTTTTTGGCTTTTCGGAATGTAAATGAACTTACACATGAAAATGATGTGGCCGATACTTCCTACCAGGAAATAAAGGACGGAATCAGTATGCGCATGTACGAAAATTACCCGCATTTATGTATGCAGTTTTCAAAAAAATCTGCTTACACTCATAAACCCGACTGGTATAAAAATATTGAGTATTACAAAGAGCAGGAACACGGGTATGATTTTAAGGAAGATTTATTAGTTCCCGGTGAATTTGAAATGCCCATTAAAAAAGGTGAATCTATCATCTTTTCAGCTGGAATTTCCGAAATATCGCCCCGCAAGCTCAATAAGCTTTGGGAGGACGAATTAGCAAATAGAAATCATAGGGTTGATATGTTTAGTTGTCTGAAAAATTCAGCACAACAATTTTACAAGCGAGAAGGAGATAAAACGTATTTATTAGCCGGATATCCTTGGTTTAGTGCACGTGCACGAGACCAGTTTGTGGCATTACCAGGTTGTACGCTAAGCATTGATCGCATGGACTATTTTGATACGATCATGGAAACCGCTATTCCGGAATTGAAAAGATTTATGAATGGCGAGCGAAAGGACTTTAAACTGGAGGCTATTGATGACCCGGATGTGTTACTTTGGTTTTTGTGGACTATACAGCAATTTGCGTTAGCTACTTCTTTAAAGGAAGCAGCTACCAGGTATGCCGAATTGGCCGGAACAATAATTTCCTATATTCGTAAACAAAACCATCCTAATGTTTCCCTGCACAGCAATGGTTTGCTGCATGTATATGGTATTGAAAAACCTGCCACCTGGATGAATGCCATGGAAGATGGTCGACCCATTACTCCCAGAACAGGTTATGTCGTTGAAATTAATGCACTGTGGTATAATGCATTGAAATTTACAGCGTCATTGACGCGTGAAGTTGGAACCGAACACTCGGCCGATTTGCTTGATTATCAGGCTGAAATAGCACGTGAGGCATTTGTAAAGAAATTTTGGAACGGAACCTATTTGTACGATTTTGTAGATGGAAATTACAGGAATGTTGAAGTGCGTCCAAATATGATTTTGGCTGTGGCGCTTCCTTTTTCACCGCTGGACAAGATGCAACAGAAGTCGGTATTAGATATTACCACCAAAGAACTACTTACTCCCAAAGGACTGCGTACACTGAGTCCAAAAAGTGGAACATATCGCCCAAATTATGTCGGTGGACAGTTGGAACGTAACCGAAATTATCATAACGGTCCGGTTTGGCCTTGCACTTTTGGTGCATTTGCACAAGCATATTTGAAGGTCCATAAACATAGTGGCAGATCGTTTATTGAACGAATTTTAATTGGCCTCGAAGCCGAAATGACAGAAATGTGTGTAGGCACGTTACCCGAATTATTTGACGGAAATCCACCTTATAAAGGGCATGGAGGTATGTCCTTTGCCATGAGTGTGGCTGAGGTGTTGAGAGTGTTAGACAGGTTGAAAAATTACGAAAACGAATAATAGCATGAAGGCATTAATGTTTGGATGGGAATTTCCACCGCATATTTTAGGCGGATTGGGGACCGCAAGCTATGGACTTACAAAAGGGATGGCGATGCAGGAGGATATGGAAATTACCTTTGTAATTCCAAAACCTCATGGTGATGAAGATCAAAGTTTTCTGAAAATTATAGGTGCTTGCAATGTACCAGTGGTATGGAAAGAAAATAATTGGGATTACGTTAATCAGCGTATTGGTAAGATAATGTCTCCAGATGAATTCTTCTGGCTACGTAACGGTATACGATATGATTACCGGCGGATTTTTACTAATGACCTGGGATGCATTGATTTCTCGGGGCGTTATCCCGATAATTTGATGGAAGAAATTTCGAATTACGAAGCTGTAGCCAGTGTATTGGCCCATCAGCTGGATTTCGACATTATTCATTCACACGATTGGCTCACGTACCCCGCAGGCGTGTTTGCTAAACAAATTAGTGGCAAACCTCTTGTTATTCACGTGCATGCCACTGACTTTGACCGAAGCCGTGGACAAGTAAATCCTACGGTGTATGCCATGGAAAAACGGGGAATGGATATGGCAGATCATATTATGACAGTGAGTGACTTGACGCGGAGAACTGTGATTGAAAAATACCATCAAAATCCGCGGAAAGTGACAACTGTACACAATGCTGTAGACCCATTACCTGATGCTGATTCATTTACCAAAACTCCGAGAAAAGACAAGATCGTTACATTTCTGGGACGAATTACAATGCAAAAGGGACCCGAGTATTTTGTGGAAGCTGCTTACAGGGTACTACAAAAAACCAAAGATGTACGGTTTGTGATGGCAGGCAACGGTGATATGATGCAAGCTATGATTGACCTGGCTGCCAAAAGGAATATATCCGACAGGTTTCATTTTACGGGTTTTCTGAAGGGACGACAAGTACACGAAATGCTGGCCGAAAGCGATGTCTACATTATGCCTTCGGTATCCGAACCATTTGGAATATCTCCCCTGGAAGCTATGCAAGTTGGTACACCTACCATTATTTCCAAACAATCGGGTTGTGCCGAAATTCTTACTCACGCCATAAAAACCGATTACTGGGATATTGATGCCATGGCAGATGCCATTTACGCCATTGTAAAAAATCCGGCTATGTACAAAAGTTTGCAGGAATTAGGACGGGAAGAAGTGAATGCCATTCGCTGGAAAGATGCCGGATTAAAAGTACGAGCTATTTATAAGAGTGTTATTAGAACCTAAACATTAGAATATATATGAGAACCCTTTGTTTTTACTTTGAAATACATCAACCGCTTCGGTTAAAGCGTTATCGCTTTTTTGATATTGGACAAGATCATTATTATTATGATGATTTTCAAACAGAAGAACGTATTCGTGCGTTGGTTGAAAAATCTTATTTGCCGGCGAATCTCACTATTGCAGAAATGATACGGAGTTCCAACGGCAAGTTTCGGTGCGCATTTTCTATTTCGGGGATCGCCCTGGAACAATTGGAACAGTATGCACCCGAAGTAATTCACAGTTTTAAGGAATTAGCAAAAACAGGTAGTGTTGAGTTTTTGGCCGAACCTTATGCACATTCACTTTCCTCTGTTTTTGATGTCCGCGAGTTTGAGCGACAAGTAAAGATGCATGCCGATAAGATAGAAATACTATTTGGAAAAAGACCTACTGCATTTCGCAATGCCGAGATGATCTATTCGGATGAGATTGGAGAACAAGTTTCTAAGATGGGTTTTAAAACGATATTGATTGATCAGGCAAGCCATGTGTTGGGTTGGAAAAGCCCGAACAAGGTATTTTCGCATGCCTATCTTCCTAAGTTGAAATTGTTGGTTCGAAATCACAAACTCAGCGATGACATTGCCTTCCGTTTCAACAATCGTTCGTGGAGTGGTTATCCTATGACGGCCGAAAAAATGATAGGTTGGATCTCGGCCATGCCTGCAGATGAAAAAATAATTAATATTTGGATGGGCTACGAGGCCTTAGGCGTTTTTCAAACGGCTGAATCGGGAATTTTTGAATTTATGAAAGCACTTCCTTATTATGCCATGGAAAAGGAAATGATTTTTATGTTACCATCAGAAATAACTAAAAAAGCAGAAAATCCCGAAAGTATTTCATCGCCCTATCCAATTAGTTGGTCGGGTGGAAACGAAAAAGATTTGATACCCTGGATGGGCAACGATTTGCAAATTGAAGCCCTGAATAAATTATACGCTGTAAGTGAACGCGTTCGTTTGTGTACCGATAAGCCGCTATTGCGCGACTGGTTGATGTTGCAAACTACCGATCATTTCCGCTATATGAGTCATAAAGATTCTTTTGGAACGCATTATGAATCGGCTTATGACGCCTTTATGAATTACATGAACGTGTTGGCCGATTTTCTTGAACGGGTTGATGCTCAGTATCCTACTACTATCGAGAACGAGGAGCTGAATGAGTTACTCAAAACGATCAATAGTCAGGAAAAAGAAATAGAAACGCTTGAAGACGAAGTGAAAAAACTTAAAGCCAGAAAATCTAAGAAAACAGAAGAAGCATAGTATTAAACGTATTTAAATGATCCCTAAAAAAGAAACTTACCGTGAACCCGGTAAGTTTTTTTTTAGGGAGTAAAAGTCCATACAAGACGCGTTTTTTTTGCCGTTTGACTTAATTCCTGTACTTTTGTTTTTCTCAAATGGAAAAAGACTTTATGAAAGAGCATTTACAAGATAAAATATTTCAAATTATTTCAGAGGCCGCTGATGAGCAAGAGCAGGAATGTTATGTTATTGGTGGTTTTGTACGGGATATTTTTTTGAAACGACCCTCAAATGATATAGATGTAGTAGTAGTGGGTAGTGGAATTGAATTGGCAAAACGGGTGACTGAAAAGTTAGGCAAAAAAGCTCATTTAACGGTTTTTAAAAATTTTGGAACTGCGCAGGTTAAAACAAACGATCTGGAAGTTGAATTTGTTGGAGCACGTAAAGAGTCATATCAACGTGATTCGCGAAATCCGATTGTTGAAGATGGCACATTGGAAGATGATCAGAACCGGCGCGATTTTACCATTAATGCATTGGCTTTGTGCCTTAACAAGGCCCGATTCGGAGAATTAATCGATCCTTTCGATGGACTGGAAGACCTGAAAAACTTCGTTATTCGTACGCCACTTAATCCAGATATTACTTTTTCCGACGATCCACTTCGAATGATGCGTGGAATCAGGTTTTCGGCACAACTCGGTTTTTTTCTGGAAATGAATACTTTCGATGCTATTCTCCGAAATCGGGAACGCATCAGTATTATTTCCAAAGAGCGAATTGCCGAGGAATTGAATAAAATCATCATGTCCCGTCGTCCATCGGTAGGTTTCGTATTGCTCGAAAAAACAGGTTTGCTTGAACTTGTTTTCCCAGAACTCCTGGCTCTTAAAGGTGTTGAAACCAAAGATGGGGTAGGGCATAAAGATAATTTTTATCATACGCTGGCGGTTTTGGATGGTTTGTGTGCGCATACCGACAATTTGTGGCTTCGATGGGCAGCATTGTTACACGACATAGCCAAACCGAGCACTAAACGTTTTGATTCGCGTCAGGGCTGGACTTTTCACAACCATAACTATATGGGTGAGAAAATGATCCCTGACATCTTCCGCCGAATGAAATTACCCACCAACGATAAAATGAAATATGTGCAGAAAATGGTATCCTTGCACATGCGCCCCATAGTACTGAGTGAAGACGAGGTTACCGATTCGGCTGTGCGCCGTTTACTTTTTGAAGCCGGTGACGATATAGATGATTTGATGTTGCTTTGCGATGCTGATATTACGTCCAAAAATCAGGAAAAAGTTAAAAAATTCAGGGCCAATTTTCAACTCGTTCGTCAGAAACTCAAAGAAATTGAAGAAAAGGATCGGGTACGTAATTTCCAACCACCTGTTAGCGGGCAGGAAATTATGGATACTTTCAACTTGTCTGCTTGTTCCATCGTCGGAGATATTAAAATGCGGATAAAAGATGCCATTTTGGATGGAATAATCCCCAATGAGCACGATGCTGCTTTTGAATATATGAAGCAGGTAGCCAGGGAACTTAAGGTTCCAGGTTCCGAAATTTGAGTATTTGATTTTGCACCGATGCTATCTTGACGGAATTATGTTTGTTTTATTAAATAGCTGATTTCTTCGATTGTTGTAGCGCGTTGTTTCATTGAACTATTGACCCTGTTGTATCAAGAAAAAAAAATATTTTATGAAAAAAACATTTCCTGTATTTCTTCTGCTCCTAGCTGCCTTTTCCTGTTTTGCACAAAAAGAAAACAATCCTCAACAATTTTCTTATTCCCAAAAAATACCGGCCACTTTTGATGCCGTGCGTTTAAGCCGGCTCGATGCCGCTTTACAGAAACTGGTGGATGATGGTACAATTCCTCACGCTGTTACTTTTGTGGCTTGTCGCGGGAAAGTGGTGCATTATAAAGCTTTCGGCTGGCGCAATGTGGAAAATAAAATACCTTGCCTGAAAGATGATCTCTTCCGTATGGCTTCTCAAACCAAAGCAATCACCTCAGTGGCTGTGATGACACTTTTTGAAGAAGGAAAAATTTTGTTGGATGATCCCATTAAAAAATACATTCCTGAATTTGAAAATCCACAGGTATTGGTGTCGTTCAACGAGAAGGATTCAACTTATATCACCCGCCCGGCAAATAAGGACATTACAATTCGACATTTATTGACCCACACTTCCGGGATTACTTACGGTGGTGGCATGTACATGGGAAAAATTTATGCCAAAAAGGGCATTCCTACTGTAAATTCACTGGAAAATATAACCTTGGCCGAAGTAATTCGGACTTTAGCATCTTGTCCGCTGGAAAATGATCCCGGCGAAAAATTCACTTACGGTTTGAGCCTTGATGTGTTAGGCTCACTGATAGAAATAGTATCGGGTATGCCTGTGGACCAATATTTTAAAGAACGTATTTTTGAACCTCTTGGCATGAATAATACTTTTTTTAATGTGCCGAAGGATCAACAAAGCCGAATCGTTACTTTGTATCAAAAAGATGCAGGCACTGCTTTGTTGCCAAACCCAAGCGAATTGTTTCAGACCTTTCCTTATGCCGGAGCTCAAACATTTTTCAGTACCGGTGCCGGTTTGTCGGGCACTGCAAAAGATTACGCCAAATTTTGTCAAATGATACTCAATGGAGGCGAGTTTAACGGCAAGCGTATCCTGGGTCGCAAAACGGTAGAATTGATGCGTCGTAATCAGGTAAAAGACTTGCGTGGTGAAATCGGTTTTGGGCTGGCTTTTGATGATTTTCGGCCGGAATATATTCATGAATCCATTGCTTCCGAAGGTTCGATGCGTTGGGGAGGCATGTTTGGCACCGATTATATAATCGATCCGAAAGAGGATTTAATGTTACTTTTTTATATTAATTTGCAACCCAATAACACCGGAAAAGATTTTAAAGTGATGTTTCATAATTTGGTTTATCAGGCTCTTTTATAGACTGTAAGAACCAAGAACCAAGAGCCAAGACAAAAGAACAAAGACAAAAGAACAAAGACAATAGAGCCAGGAGCTAACGCAATAAAATAGAGATCAAAGTTAATAGAGCCAGGAACTTCCCGATAGCTATCGGGGGATGACAATCAATGGAGCTTGCGACATCCTGATTTTTCGGGATCAACCAATTACCTAATCAACCAATTACCCAATTTCGGGATCAACAAATCAACAAATTGACTAATTAACCAATCACCCAATCAACTAAATAACAATGAAACACCTAATCCCATTTATATTTTTCTTGTTAATGATGACAGCCTGTAAACCCGCTTATAAAATATCATACCCTGTAACCGTAAAAGAAGATGTAGTTGATACCTATTTTGGCGTGGAAGTAAAAGAACCATACCGTTGGCTCGAGAATGACACCACATTAGCAACAGCCGCCTGGGTAAAGTCTCAAAACAAAGTAACAACCGACTATTTGACTCAAATCCCGTTTCGGAACAAGTTGAAGAAGCGTTTGACCCGATTAATGAATTATCCCAAATACGGAACACCCATTAAAAAGAATGGTCAGTATTTTTTCTTGAAAAACAACGGTTTACAAAATCAAAGTGTTTTGTATCGTCAGGCTTCGTTGGATGCACAACCGGAAGTGTTGATTGACCCAAATACTTTTTCCACAGATGGAACGGTGGCTTTAGCTGTCTTTTCTATTTCGAAAGATGGAAAATACCTGGGTTATTCTATTGCCAGAAATGGTTCTGATTGGAATGAAATTTTCGTGATGGATCTTGAAACCCGTCAATTGTTGACCGATCACATCGAATGGTCAAAATCTTCAGAAATTTCCTGGCAAGGCGATGGCTTTTATTACGGAGCTTATGATGCGCCCGAAGCCGGAAAAGAATTTTCCAATAAAAATGAATATCAAAAACTGTTTTTTCATACCATAGGTCAGCCACAAAATCAGGATCAATTGATTTATGAAAATAAGGAATTTCCCCTTCGGGAATGTTTCGCTATGGTTACTGACGATGAAAGGTTTCTTTTTATTTCGGAAACAGAAACAACTACAGGAAATTCTTTGTTGATGAAAGATCTGACTAATCCAACTGCTTCGTTTGTGGAATTAGTCACCGGATTCGATAACGATTATTCGATTGTGGACCATGTGGATGGAAAAATATACCTGCTCACGAACTGGGGAGCACCAAAAAAACGACTGATGCAAGTGGATCCGGCAACACCGGCCCGTGAAAACTGGAAAGAAATTCTCCCCGAAACCGCTGATGTGCTGGAAAGTGTATCTGTTATCGGCGGAAAATTGCTGGCAGAGTATATGAAAGATGCCACCAATCACATGTATGCTTTCGATTTAACGGGCAAAAAGCTTTATGAAGTTGAACTGCCTACATTGGGTTCGCTTAATGGCATTTCGGGTGCTAAAGACGATAACGAGGCATTCTATATGTTTACTTCTTATACTTTCCCACCTACCATTTATCGTTTCGATGCTGCTAAAAATACTTCAGTAGTGCTCCGCAAATCCGAAGTGCTGTTCAACCCCGATAATTTCATTAGCGAACAGGTATTTTATACCAGTAAAGATGGTACTAAAGTTCCCATGTCCATTACTTATAAAAAAGGATTGAAAAAAGACGGAAAAAACCCCTTGATGCTTTACGGTTACGGTGGCTTCAATATTAGTTTGAATCCTCGTTTCAATGTAACTCATATCCCTTTTCTCGAAAATGGGGGTATCTATGTGGTTGCAAATATACGTGGAGGTGGCGAGTATGGCGAAGCCTGGCATAAAGGCGGAACTAAACTGCTAAAGCAAAATGTATTCGACGATTTTATTTCAGCAGCCGAGTATTTAATTGCCAAAGGGTATACCTCTAAGCCAAAATTGGCTATCGATGGTGGATCTAACGGTGGTTTGCTCGTAGGTGCATGCATGACTCAGCGTCCCGACCTTTTTGCAGTGGCCATTCCCGAAGTGGGAGTACTCGATATGCTCCGTTACCACCGGTTTACTATTGGATGGTCATGGGCCAGTGATTACGGTACCAGTGAGGACAGCAAAGAGATGTTCGAATATATGAAAGCCTATTCTCCTTTGCATAATATTGCTGCCGCAACTAAATATCCTGCCTCCATGGTTATGACCGGTGATCACGATGACCGCGTTGTTCCGGCACATTCCTTTAAATTTGCTGCCACTCTGCAAGCTGCCAACGAAGGAACGAATCCTACTTTGATACGAATTGACTCTAAAGCCGGACATGGTGCCGGAAAACCGATTGGGAAAATTATCGATGCTCAAACCGATATGTGGTCTTTCGTAATGTTTAACCTGGGAATGAACCCAAAATTCTAAAGAATATTTAGATTCCACTTGTTAAGGCTTAGTCAAAATTCCCCTGTTTTAATGAATTCAGCTGATTTAGGCCAAAATAAATATTTTAATATGTTTGTGATTGTCTGATTATTTATTTTAAAATCAGTTTGATAGCTATTGAAAGGGTGAAAAATGTAAACTAATATCCTTTTTTATCGCTAAAAAGCTTGGTCGGATGCTTCAAAAAGGCTATCTTTGCACCTCCTAAAAAGGATGGCGGGATAGCTCAGTTGGTTAGAGCGTCGGATTCATAACCCGGAGGTCACGAGTTCAATTCTCGTCCCCGCTACAAAAAAAGGAAGTTCTAAAAGAGCTTCCTTTTTTTTGCGTTTATTCCTTTTTTCTATTGTCGCTTCTGTCAGCTATTTTGACGCTTTGTATTTCACTGAAAATTCGCTTCTAAAAGTTTTTAGTATCGATTTCCGATTTCTTTATCGGTATTCTCAATTTGTCTCCTTTTTCTATTTGGACTTGTTTTTTTTTTTTTTTTTTTTCAATCTTTTAAAATTTATATATTTAACTATTTTTATTTTTTTTTTTTTCTTTTTTTTTTTTTTTTTTGTTTTTTTTTTTTTTTTTTTGCAATCATTTATAATTCAAGCGTATAGCTAGTTGAACTTACTCTCTTTAACTGTTTGATATTTAGTTTCTTTGCTTATTTAAGATCCTCTGTGTTAAACAAATATAAATATACGCCTGGTATGATTCTATTTAATCGTTTAAACAGCTATATTTGCATCATTAAATCAGTAAAGAAGAAACACAAAAAGGCATCATGAAAAAGAACGTATCCTTAAAAGACATAGCAACTCAAGTTGGTGTTTCTACAGCGTTGGTTTCTTATGTCCTGAACAATAAGAAAGAAGATAGAATTAATAAAGATGTTGCTGCCAAAATCAAGAAGGTAGCACTTGAACTCAACTACCAGCCTAATCAAATAGCCCGAAGCCTCAAAGCTCAAAAAACTTTCACCATTGGCTTAATAGTAGCCGATATTTCTAATCCATTTTCTTCTCAAATTGCCCGTATTATTGAAGATGAAGCCCAAAAAAACGGATATTACGTTATTATTGGCAGTTCGGATGAAAGTGCTGAAAAGACCCGCAATTTAATTAAATTACTGCTCAATCGCCAGGTTGATGGATTTTTAATAGCCATGCCCGAAAATACCGAAGATCAGGTCCTTTATCTGAAAAGCATTGGTGTACCATTCGTATTGATCGATCGGTATTTCCCTTCTATTCCAACTAACTTAGTTTCCATTGACAATTACGGTGCGGCCGGCCTGGCCATTAACCATTTAATGGAAAATGGACATAAACGCATAGGGATTATTTCTTACAAAACTTCATTAATCCACCTGAACGAAAGGGTCAGGGGAGCCGTTGACTTACTGGCCGGTCAGGCCTTGGTTGGTGAAGTCCGGATAGATCATGTTCAGGAGGATGTTGCCGGTATTATCGATGGATTTCTTTCTGATCCGAACCCGATAGATGCACTTTTTATTACTACAAACTTACTCACCATTTCATCGCTTAAATATATTAATAGCCTGCATATTAAAATCCCGGATCAACTAGCAGTGGTTGGTTTCGACGAAACGGATGCCTTTGATCTGTTTTATGCTCCTGTTACTTACGTCCGGCAACCTATGGAAGAGCTTGGCCGAACTGCCATTAAACTTCTTCTTGAAGCCATTAATAGCAGCGATTCTATCGGGTCGGTACAACTCGATACCGATTTGGTTATCCGAAAATCATCGGTTTTAACCCAATAATATTTTTTTTGGTAGTTTGTTTAAACGTTTAAACAAACTAATATTTCACATATTCCAATTGATTTACATTTTAGCTGCCTGGAAATAATACATGAGTAATTCATAATAGAAAAAATTAACTCTTAAAATAATAAATCATGAAAACAAAAGATCTTAAAAAGAAAACAGTAGTCTGTTACGGGGAAGTTTTATGGGATATATTCCCGACGGAAACCAAACCGGGTGGAGCCCCGATGAATGTGGCCTATCACCTTCGTAAATTTGGTGTCGACAGCCGTATGATCAGTCGGGTAGGAGATGATGAAGCGGGCAAAAAGTTATTAACTCTGCTCAATGAATGGGATATTCCCACGGAAAATTGTCAGATTGACAAAACCTATGAAACCGGTAAAGTTAAAGCTACCGTATTACCTGGAAACGAAATGAGATATTGCATCCAATCGCCAGTGGCATGGGACTATATCGAAGCTGAATCCAGTTATGACAGTTTGGTGAGTGAAGCTGATGCTTTTGTGTTCGGCAGCCTGGTAACCCGAAACGATACATCCCGCGAAACATTGTACCAATTGATAGAAAAAGCTAAATTCAACGTTTTCGACATCAACTTGCGCCAACCATTTTATTCTCCCGAAATAATTGAATATTTACTTGGAAAATGCAATTTACTAAAACTGAACGAGACTGAATTAGGATTAATAATTACCTGGTTTTTGAACGAAAATACAGAAGAGGAAGCAGCTGTTCGAACTTTACAAGAGAAGTTCAATATTGACGAAGTAATTGTTACCAAAGGAGGGGATGGTGCCTGTTATTACACCCGTTCAGAATTCTATTCTTTCCCGGCATTCAAAGTAACAGTGAAAGATACCTGTGGTAGTGGAGACTCATTTCTTGCCGCATTTTTGGCTAAGAAATTCGAAAATGTTTCTCCCAAAACAAGCATGATCTACGCAACCGGACTTGGTGCATTTGTAGCATCACATGAGGGTGCATGTCCGGCTTATGATATTTTACAACTAGAATCATATATTTCCCAACAACAAACCATTTAAAAAAACACCTTTAAAATCTAATTTATTATGCAAACAACAAATTTAACTTCAGTAAAGTCGGTCGACGTGGAAACGACAACGACTTCCCAAAGCACTCAAAAAACGAATAGTTACGTGCTTCCATTAATCCTGATTGTCAGCTTATTCTTTATGTGGGGAATGGGCGGAAGTATTAATGATATTTTAATTCAGCAGTTCAAGAAAACCTTTGTGTTGACTGACTTTGAATCAGGCCTTGTGCAATCAGCCTTTTATCTGGGATATTTCCTGTTGGCAATTCCTGCATCGCTGATTATGCGCAAATTCAATTACAAAACCGGTATCGTTATTGGTCTTTTCTTATTTGCCACAGGGGCTTTATTATTTTATCCTGCTGCCGAAAATGCTTCGTACGGTTTCTTTTTAGTTGCACTTTTTGTAATTGCTTCCGGATTAACCTTTTTAGAAACAGCAGGCAATCCATATGTTTCGGCATTGGGCGATCCAGATACGGCTACTTTCCGATTGAATCTGGCACAATCCTTCAATCCGATTGGTTGTGTAGCAGGTATTCTAATTGGTCAAAATTTCATTCTTTCGGGCATAGAATATAGCAAAGAACAATTGGCACAGATGTCACCCGAAGCTGTGAAAGCTTTTTATTCGGCTGAAGTACACACCGTTCAAACTCCTTATTTAATCATTGGTATTGTAATAGTTATTGCAGCATTGGTTATTTTAGCTACCAAATTCCCGGTAGTAAAGGACGAGGAAGCACAGGGCACCTCAACAACCAGACAAACCCTGAAATTCATTTTTGCAAAACGCCATTTCAAACAGGCAGTTATGGCACAATTTTTTTACGTTGGCGCACAGGTTTGTATCTGGAGTTTTTTGATTCGCTACATTCAAGGTACTATTCCGGGAACACCAGAAAAAGCTGCTGCAAATTTCCTTACCATTTCACTTGTTGTATTCACCGTTGGCCGGTTTATTGGGACAGTTTTGTTGAAAAAAATTAAAGGTCACAATTTACTGTGGATTTATGCCACCATCAACTTGATACTAATCAGCATTGCACTCGTTTTTCCGGGAACTATAGGGCTTTGGGCATTGGTTGGAACCAGCTTTTTTATGTCGATTATGTATCCTACTATTTTTTCGTTGGGAATCAGAGGTTTGGGTGAACATACAAAATTGGCTTCATCGGTATTGGTTATGGCAATTATCGGAGGTGCCCTGATTACACCTTTAATGGGTTTGGCTTCTGTTCATTTCGGAATTGGAAAAGCTATTGTGATTCCATTACTTTGTTTCGTAATGGTAGCTTACTACGGAGTAAAAGGTTACAAAGAAAAAACCGAAGCAATTGATTAATAATACCACTAATCGTCAAACGAGCTAAATCGATTCATTTCAAAATCAATTTTATTTTTTTAGTTCTAAGTTTAAACGATTAAACAACAACTACCATGAAAAACACACTGATTATTATATTGATATGTATATTTCCTACCTGCGTTTTTTCGCAAGTGGTTATAACAAACACCAACTTTTCGTTGGGAACAACCGGACGGATAGGCGTAGGATTATCGCCAAACGGTGAAGGAACCCAATGGAAACCGTTGAACCTTTCAGGACAGGGTTCATTGGCCGGACGTATGGAGCAAAACGATTATATGGATTTATTGCCAGCTATACACTTTACCCCAAAGCTAAACGGAACCGACAGCACCAATGTAACGTTTCAGGTGCGGTTGGGGATGTATTCTGCCAACGGTCAGTTTATGGGCAACACCAGTACCCGTACCGTAAATGGATTGACTATTATTTTGCCCGAAACCTATATTGAAGCCCGAAATATTATGGGTAGTCGTTGGTCGGCATGGGCGGGAGTTCGCTTTCGCCGGTATGATGATATTCACATATGCGACTATTTTTATTTCGATGATCATTCAGCTCAAGGTTTTGGAGTCAGTTATAAAAAAACCGAACTGACCATGTTGATGCCGGCTTCCACCGATTCTGCAGGAATTTATCCATATAATTATGAAGTTACCGTAGCCGGAGCAACCAATCCTGTCATTCGTCAACGAATGGTTTGGATAGGTGAGCATAGTATTAATTTCAAAAACGGTGCAGTTGTTAAGCTTTTGGGAGAATTCCATTACGTTGCTGCTACCTCACATAATGCTTTGGTGCAATATCCAACCGATAAAGGTTGGGTTGCGGGAATAAAATTCAATAATCCACTTCCATCGGCACTCCCTGGTTCGTTCAATCAGTTTTCGGTACGATACGGAACCGGAATTGCCAATGGCGGTGATAATGGAAATACCTATACATGGGCAACTTACGGTCCACCGGATGCCAATGGGAAATACACGCATGCCTATTCGTTTACAACGGTGGAACATTTTCTTCTCAATCTTTCGAAAAACGTAAGCCTGAATGGTTATGGAGTTTTTACTCAAAGTCAGGGAGGTTCTTCCGCTTTAAATATGGATACTTATTTCAATGGTACACAAATGTATAATCACAAAAGAGATATAGTGGTAGGGGGAAGAGTTTTGTTTTATGCCACCAACTGGTTGCATTTAATCGGAGAAGCTCACTACGCTTCCCGAAAAGATGGCGATAATCCGGATGCCTCTATGTGGAAATTCTCTTTTGCTCCGACTATTGCACCACTTGGTAAGCGCGATCCGTGGTGCCGGCCACATATTCGCCTGGTTTTCTCGGCAGCCCGTTACAACGATTATGCACGGGATAACCATTATTCACCATATCTGCAAACGAACCAAAACCGTTGGGGAACTTATATCGGTGTGAAAACTGAATGGTGGCTTTTTTGAAGATTTATCCATTCCGTTAATTTCAAATAAAAATTTCAAATACTTTTAAATCATACTATTATGCCAATCTTTGGAACAACAATTTTATCCTTTATTCCCGGCTGGTCTGCCGAAGGGGGAGCTTACGCCATTCAAAAAACTGCTGAATATGGCTTCGATATGCTGGAAATCTGTTTGCCTGCGTCTTTGGATTTTGATCCTAAAACAGTGAAGAAACAGCTTGATGAGCATCATATTTCCGGTCGGTGTACCCTGAATGTACCTGCCAGTTGTCACCTGCCGTATTATCCCGACAAGGCTGTAAGGCTTATCAAATCAGCCATCGATAAAGTGGCTGAAATGGACGGTGACTTTTTGGGTGGTGTTTTACATTCATCCATCGGGACGTTTACGGGTCAGCCTTGTACAAATCAGGAAAGACTTATTGTGCAGCAGGTATTTACTGAAGTAGCCAGGTACGCAGGCGAACGTAATATTACTATTGCTCCTGAACCAATCAACCGCTACGAAAGCTATGTGTTTACGGCTGCCGAGGAAGTGCTGAATATGATTGATGCCATAGCTGCCGATAATATTGGCCTTCATCTGGATACTTTTCACATGAATATCGAAGAGCCGAATTTTTATGAACCCGTTATTCGTGCCGGAAACCGGCTGAAACATCTTCATATTACCGAAAGTGACCGTGGAATGACCGGTGAGGGTAACGTACATTGGGATGATTTGTTCCGGGGGCTTGCTGAAATTAATTACCAGGAACCGCTGGTGTTAGAAAATTTTTCTTCTCAGATCAAGGAATTGGTAGGTCCGACTTCTTTGTGGAGACCTTCTAAATATAGTTCTGAGGATCTTGCCAAGGGAAGCCTCGCTTTTATGAGAATGATGACCGAAAAATGGTATAAGTAGCAAATTGGGACATCGAATAATGTACATTCTATTATGTATACACAATTATTGAAAAATATTTAACCACTGTATCCAAAAAAAATAAAAGAACGCTGTAAATTCATAATTACGGCGTTTTTTTTTACAATCCTACTCATTACATTCTTTTTTTTTTTATTGTATCTCGGGTTTATTTTTAAATATATAAAATAAGCATAAATATTCTAAATCAAGACTTTAAATGTAATAAAACTATGCTATTTTATGAATCATCTGCTTATATTTGTCGTATGATTTTATTTCTTTACTTAAAATAGTTTTACAACTAAATATATGATATACAGTAGAATAAACGAAATTAAAAAAAAACTGTATAAATATTGTGAAATCTGATTTTATTTCTATCTTTGCTATCAGGTTCTTTAGAAATTCAAAGGTCTAAAATCAATGAATAGAGTGATTTATGACAATTAGATTCTGAATTATGTTTGGATAATTAGTACACATTTTAAAAATGTAACTATGGACACTCAAAACACTGCTATCGTTTCGGAATTTGTTCTTGATGAAATAATTGAGAAACATAAAGGAAAACCGGGTATGTTACTTTCAACACTGGAAGAAGTTCAGGAAATAAACCCGTTAAAATACCTCCCAAGTGATACCTTATCGGATGTTTCTAAGAAATTAAACATCCCTTACACCCAGGTTTATAGCGTTGTTACTTTTTATTCATTTTTTAATTTAAAACCACAAGGAAAGCATTCTATCATTGTTTGTAGAGGAACTGCTTGTCATACAAAAGGATCCAAGGCTTTACTCGATGAAGTTGGCCCTGTTTTTGGACTTAAATACGGGGAAATCAATTCAGATGAACCCTACACAACCCCCGATAATTTATTTACTATTAAAACGGTTGCCTGTTTTGGACAGTGTGCTCAGTCGCCGGTGGTTGCAGTGGATAATATTATTTATAGTAATGTTAATTCACAAAAGCTGGTGAAGATAATTAATAAAGTCAAGGGTATAAATAAAAAGGCTAAGGCTGAGGCTGAGGTAAAGGAATAGCAAGTATGTTGCCAAAATTAAATTTGTGAATCTCGTATTAATCCCTATTCCTTTCGAATTTTTGGAGAAATCAGGATTTATAATAAAATATATTATACCAAGTGCTTGATAAACAATACTATTAATCTTGATGTTCATCGCAAGCTCAATTCGTGTAATTCGTATAAATTCGTGTAATTAGTATCTTTCTTAACAGAACTCTTCAAACTAATAATATGAAACCTCAGGAACTTGAAATTATTAAGCAACAGAGCCAGGAAAGAATCCTTCCAACTACTCCAATGATAATGGTGGGAATGGGCACCTGTGGAATTGGTAATGGTGCTGATCTGATTTTTAAACAACTTCAGAAACAGATTGGGGATAACAACATAGCCTGTAAATTAAAAAAAACAGGATGTATTGGATTTTGTTCCCAGGAACCACTTCTTACTCTCTATCAACCTGGTAAACCCTTATTGGTATACAGCAAAGTGGATGAAAAAGATGCCCTGCATATAGTTGATGGGTTGTTGACAGGCAAAATTTACACGAAGAAGGTATTGTGCCGCATTGATTCCTGGGATCATCATACTTCACATATTGATTACGGAAAAGGATATAGAGATATTCCTCATTGGGATGAAATATCATTTTTCAAGGGTCAGAAAAAAATTGTACTTCGTAATGCCGGACTCATTGATCCCGAATCTATTCTCGATTATATTGCCATAGGTGGCTATCATGCTTTTTCGAAGGCTCTAACCAGTATGCATTCCCTGGATATCGTAAACGATGTGATTGATGCAAAACTCAGGGGGCGCGGTGGTGCCGGATTTCCTACGGGTATCAAATGGTCTATCATGCAACGTGCTGTGTCCGATATTAAATATATTATTTGCAATGCCGATGAAGGTGATCCGGGTGCTTATATGAACCGGAACGAGATAGAAAGTGATCCACACAGCATAATTGAAGGTATGCTTATTGGTGGCTTCGCTATGGGTGCCTCGGAAGGGATTGCTTATGTGCGGGCAGAATATCCTTTGGCTGTACAAAGGTTCAAGATGGCCATTGCCCAGGCTAAGAAATACGGACTTTTGGGTAATCGTATTCTGGGTACTGAATTTAGTTTTAACCTTGAAGTCGTTGAGGGTGCGGGGGCATTTGTTTGTGGAGAAGAAACAGCATTGATTGCATCCATTGAGGGTAAAGCAGGGCGTCCAATGCCAAGGCCGCCTTATCCTGCCGGTAGAGGTTTATACGGTAAGCCTACCAATATTAATAATGTGGAAACATGGTGCAATATTCCCGTTATTATAGAAAAAGGGAGCAAATGGTTTACTGAAACTGGAACCGAAAAAAGCCCGGGAACCAAGGTGTTTTCTTTGGTTGGGAAAGTTAAAAATACAGGTTTGGTCGAATTACCCCTGGGTTCTACCCTTGATACCTTTGTTTTTCAGATAGGTGAGGGAACCGGAAATTCTAAAAGGGTTAAAGCAGTGCAAACTGGCGGACCTTCCGGTGGTTGTATTCCGCTTGAACACTTCTCTACACCGGTAGATTATGAGTCACTTGCCAGTCTGGGAGCTATTATGGGTTCTGGAGGCATGGTGGTGATGGATCAGGATAATTGCATGGTAGATGTGGCCAGGTATTTTCTGGAATTTAATTCGGCTGAATCGTGCGGAAAATGCACACCATGTCGCGAAGGACTTGCTCAGGCTTTGTCCATTTTGACTAAAATATCCAAAGGTCAGGGAACTCATGCAGATATTGATACGCTTGAATTATTGAGTCGAACCATTAAAGATACATCCATTTGTGCGCTTGGACAAACGGCTCCCAACCCCATACTTACTACCCTGAAGTATTTCAGACACGAGTATGAAGAACATATTCGGGAAAAGCGCTGCTATGCAGGGTCTTGTGAATCGCTATTTATGGCTTTGTGCGAAAATAGCTGCCCGCTTCATATGAATATCCCCGGTTATATTGAACTGATAAAGGAAGATCGCATAGAAGAAGCTTTTGAGCTTTCATTGCGCGATAATCCTATTCCCGGAACCATAGGCCGAATCTGCCATTTCCATTGTCAAATGAGGTGTAGGCGTGATATGATAGACGAACCCGTTTCGCAGGGTGAGATACACCGCTACCTGGCCGATACGATGTATCAGTTGGGAAAGGAAAATGAAATTTACGAAAAACTCATTAAAGAGAAACTTTCTTTAACCGGACGAAAAATTGCTATTGTAGGTGCCGGACCTGCCGGGATCACGGCTGCTTATTATCTTGTCCGGCTTGGACATGAAGTTACTGTCTTTGACGCACTTCCCGAAGCTGGTGGTGTTGTGCGGTTTGGAATTCCACAATATCGTTTACCTAAAGCTGTATTGCAAAAAGAAATGGAGTTTATCAAAAAGCTTGGCGTTAAATTTGAATTTAATACTCAACTGGGCAAAGACCTATCTTTTATTTCACTCGAAAAAGAGTTTGATGTTGTTTATCTGGCTATAGGGGCTTGGAAAGATATAGATTTGAATATTCCGGGCAAAGAAGCAAAAGGAGTATATGCCGGCACCGAATTTTTGAAAGAACTAGCCCTGGGTAAAACTCCTAAGCTGGGACAGCAGGTAGTTGTTATCGGAGCAGGAAATGTTGCCCTGGATGCTGCACGTAGTATCTGGAGATTAGGCAAAGAAGTTACAGTAGTTTACCGACGAGAACAAAGTGATATGCCAGCAAACAAAGTAGAAATTTTAGAATCGAAAGCCGAGAAGATTAAATACCATTTTCTGGCTGCACCGAATGAAATAATTTCCGATAAAACGGGTCATGTTACCGGGTTGCGTGTTGAAATTATGACCGGTGGAAGCATAGATGAATCAGGAAGACGAAAACCGGTTTCAACCGGAAAATTCGAAGAAATACCTTGCGATTCAATAATTATGGCGGTGGGTGAACGGGTTGATTCTGAATTCCTAACGAATGAAGGTTTGGAAGCCACCAAAGATGGTCGATTAATAGTAGATCCATTTACATTTCAAACTTCCAGACCAAAAATATTTGCCGGTGGTGATGCTGTTTCCGGACCTGCAACTGCTGCCGAAGCAATGGGCATGGCCAAAAAAGCAGCAGAATCCATCGATTTTGCTCTGATGAAGGAAAAAAGGTTTCACTTATTGTTCCGGGAATTTGAATACAAAAATGTGGTACCCATGTATCCTAAGAAAAGCCGGATGAATGTTTCTGAAAAACTATCCGTTAAGGAGCGAACAGGAAATTTCCAGGAAGTGGCCGTTGGTTATACCGGCGAACAAGCCCGCGATGAAGTGAACCGGTGCTTGAGGTGTGACGTAAGATGTTGAATCGTTCCGTGTTCCGTGTTCTGCGTTCTGCGTTCTGCGTTTCTGGTTACGAAGCATTGAATATCGTACATAAACAAGATCAACTGACTATCAACTATCTAAATCAGTCAGATTAGAAGATTCGTATACCGGAATTCGTGTAATTAGTATTAATTCGTCTAATTCGTATTTCTATGAAGATTACCATAAACAATCAGCTCTTACAGGTGAATGAAGGAACAACCATCATGGATGCCTGTCATTCAATCGGTATAAAAGTCCCATCGTTGTGTTACTTAAAGGATGTATCGAGCAATGCATCCTGTGGGGTTTGCGTGGTTGAAGTTAAGGGAGCCAAATCCTTATTGCGATCCTGCATTACTCAGGTTACCGAAGGAATGGAGATTACAACAGGCAGTAAGCGTGTAATGGAAGCCCGAAAAGTAAATGTTGAATTACTTTTGGCCAATCACCCGCAGGATTGCCTGATTTGTGACCGTAATCAAAACTGTGAACTGCAGCAATTAACCTTCGATTTGGGCATAAAGGGTAACCGCTTTGTCCGCACCCGTAAAGAATATGGGAAAATTGATGATTCTTCACTTTCATTGGTTCGTGATCCCGAGAAATGTATTTTATGCGGGCGTTGTGTGGCTGTTTGCAGCGAAATGCAGACCGTAAAAGCTATTGATTTCACTGGTCGTGGCATGAAGAGTAAAATATCTACCTATCTGGATTTGGGTTTGGGAACAGTAGTTTGCACCAATTGCGGTCAGTGTGCCTTGTTTTGCCCAACCGGAGCTATAACCGAGCGAAGTGCCGTTAACCAGGTTTGGGAGGCATTGCATGACCCTGACAAAGTTGTACTTGTTCAATCGGCTCCAGCTATACGGGTTGGGATTGGCGAGGCAATGGGAATGCCATATGGTAGCCTCGTTACAGGGCAAATGGTGGCCGGGCTGCGGAGATTAGGTTTCTCAAAAGTATTTGACACCAATTTTGCAGCTGACCTAACCATAATTGAAGAAGGTAATGAATTGATTAATAGAATTAAAAACAAGGGCGTTTTGCCTATGATTACATCTTGTTCTCCCGGTTGGATAAAATTTGTAGAACATTTCTTCCCGAAATCGTTGGAGCATTTGTCGACCTGCAAATCGCCACAACAAATGTTTGGTGCTATTGCTAAAACCTATTATGCCGAAAAAGAGGGAATCGATCCCCGAAATATTGTTGTGGTTTCTGTAATGCCTTGTACTGCCAAAAAATATGAAGCCCGACGTCCCGAAATGGATGGGGCATTCAATTATTGGAAAAATAAATTGAAACTGACCGATGAAAACCGTTTTTTTGATGTTGATGCTGTTCTCACCACGCGTGAATTAGCTCGTATGTTTAAAGAAAAAGGAGTCGATTTCACACATTTACCCGAAGAGCATTTCGACAATCCATTGGGAACATCAACGGGAGCCGCTGTAATCTTTGGAGCAACCGGAGGAGTGATGGAAGCAGCATTACGGACTGCTTATGAGGTTTTTACTGGTTTGACATTATCAAATATCGATTTTCAGGTGGTTCGTGGTATGACGGGTATTAAAGAGGCCGAAATCGATTTGAACGGAACTAAAATAAAAGTGGCAGTTGCACACACTTTAAAAAACGCTCGGGTGCTTTTGGAACAAATTGAAAATGGGACTTCTCCTTATACTTTTATTGAAGTGATGACTTGTCCCGGAGGTTGCCTGGGTGGTGGTGGTCAGCCAATTCCTACCAACGCTGAAATTAGGAAAAAGCGTGCCGAATCAATTTACCAGGAGGATATGAATAAAGAAATCCGTAAATCACACGAAAATACGGAAATTCAGATTCTATACGAAGATTTTCTGGGCAGACCATTGGGCGATAAATCACATCATTTGCTTCATACACATTATATTAAAAGAGGTGATTAAGCATTTTGGTATGAAGAAAAGTAATCCATCTCTGTTTTATTGTCAATAATTATTTCAGGCTATTTTCGGAAAACTAAAAAAAAAGAATAAAATGATAAAAAAAATAATTTTAATACTAATAATTTTAATAGCATTGATTCCGTTTTGGATGTTCATTGGTTGGCTATTTACACCTGAAAAAGAGTTGAATGTTCTTATACTGGATAAAACAGTTCTTGATACCAGTACACCTGAGCATAAATCGCTCAACTGGATACTCACGAATAACAGGTATCTAAATTCAAAATCAGGACCATACAACAATAAGTCTGATTATTTTGGATTCTTCCCGAATGATAGTGGTTTCTTCAAAATAAAAGACTTTCAGGATTGGTCTGTAAAATCGCTTGACTCGCTCGCTAATTGCTATGACATGGTTTATTTCACAGATTTATACGGAATATATGAGGGTGAATGGTATGAAAAATACCCTGGAATTTCGCCGTATAAAACAAAATCAGTAGATAATTCTATGGAGCACACCCTAAAATTGTATGGGGGAATGACTCAAAACGATCTATCGCTTCTTAAAAAAATGAAGGATAAAAACAAACTTATCATAACTGAATTTAATGTCATTGCTTCTCCAACACCTACTGCAATTAGATCAGGATTTGAAGCTGAATTTGATATGCATTGGAGTGGCTGGGTTGGAAGATATTATGAAACACTTGACACATTGGAAAATAAAGAATTACCTCGATGGCTAAAGAAAAATTATTTGGTTCAACACAAACAGAAATGGCCATTTGATAAATCGGGGATTGTATTTGTGAGAGAGGATGATCGTATTGAAATTCTTGAAAATAGAACCCATTTGAACGTTGAAGTTCCAATCATACTTACTTCAGAGAAATATATGAATAAGTATGGGTTACCTGCCAGAATGAAGTATCCTTTTTGGTTTGATATAATAAGCACGAATTCAAAAAATAAAATAGTTTCAAACTATACATTAAATGCGAATAGAATTGGAAAAAAATTGTTGAAAGAATATGGAATACCCGAGACTTTTCCAGCAGTCATTGAACACGATGGCACCGATTATAAATTTTATTATTTTGCCGGCGATTTCAGTGATAATCCCATTAGTTTGAAATCATCAAAATTTAGGTGGATTGAGATTATATATGGTCCTTCGGAGAATAATGAGGTACAAGAAAGAATTAGCTTTTTCTGGAATTTTTACAGACCGTTAGTGACCAAAATTGTTTCTAACTGTTATCTGAATAAGTAAAATGAATAGAAATAAATTAATTAATTAAAGTACTGATTGTTAATGGTATGCTTTGATTTATCTGCACTTTGAATAATCAAAATTATAAATTTTGATTATTCTTTTCCCATTTAAATCATTTCAATAATTTGCTTACGTAAATTTTGTGTTTTTGTAAGAGCAGGCGATTTTTCGTATTTCAGTTTCAGGTACCTTAATCTGGCCATGTATTTTTTCCCTTCACGATACCAGCTGAATGCACATTTTCCAAAAAAGTATTGACTGAAAAAGAATAATATTACTACCCACCATGCTGCACCTGAGAGGCGACAGAACAGAATTGTTTGTAGCAGGTAAAAGAGGGGAAAGCATACTAATCCAAACCCAAAATGTAAGGAGCTGTAAAAGCCCGAATATTTAGGTTTCATTGCTTTGCGCAAAATAACAGGAGTGAAAAATGGAAGGAAGTTTAAAAAGAAACCTAGCAAAAAAATGGGGAAGGTACCTAAAAGCAATAATCCATCGAGTAGGAGAGTAGCTACTTTGAAAGGTGCTTTCTCTAAAGTCCATGTTCGTAAGTTAATCTTTTTCAAATTGCTTACATAGTCTTTACAAAGCGATTCCAGTTTTACTATCTTTTCAGGCATTTTTTTCTCTATTGCAATTAATTTTGCAGCAATTTCCTGACGGGCAACGAAGCGGTTAATGGTATTATTTTTTAACCCCAGCGTTTCTACCATAGTAGTGTTCAAAATATCGGTGAGCGTTTCGAAGCATTCGTAATGCGCTTCGGAAGCCAGATTGAGCGACAGGCTGTTCAGATCGTTGTTGAGCCGTTCGCGAATCTCGTTAGTTGCGATTACAGGATTTTTGGTGAATGAAGCCATATAATCCGATACTTCAATAGGCTTGCCAATGTTAATGATAATATGTTTCCCAAATTTAATAAAATCACCCGAATCTATTCCCACCGGAATAATTTTTACGCCCGGTTGGGTTCCGTATTTTTGTTGAGCTACAAAGGCAATCCTGAATATTCCTTTCACCAGTGGGCGTAACCTTCGTTGTTCACCTTGATTTCCCTCAGGCATAATGCCAAGTGCTTTGTTGTGGTCGAGGACTTCTACACAGCGTTCGAAGATTTCATCGTTCTTTCCCAGATTCTCAATACCGTCGCGCATGCGGAATGCCGGCATCATTTTTATGAAATTCAGTACTTTTGCCGCCGTTTTGTTTTTGAAAATATCGGCCCTACCCAGAAAAATAACGGGTAGCTTATGGGGTGCTACCGAATGTACGGCAATGGCATCCATCAATGCACTTAAGTGCGTGGGAGCAAAAATTACAGGACCTTCACGCGGAATATTTTCTTTTCCTACCACGATATACTCACTATAGAAACGTTTGAACGAAAAAACGACGTACTTTTTTACTAAACTGAATGATAACGGGAAATCGTATATATTGGACATTTTATTCAATTTTCAATTGATATTTATTTTGATGGGTGTCTGGACCAATAAGTTGCAAGGCTTAAACCGGAAATGATATGCCAGATTCCCCACCAGGCAGTAATAAAGAGCATACCGCCCAGAGCCATATCGTGGGGAAATATTTTGGTGTTAAAGAGTAAAACCAATCCCAATCCTGAGTTTTGAATGCCGGTTTCTATGGTAATGGTTCGCCGGTCATTGTTCGGAACTTTAAAAATCGATCCCAGACTAAAACCAGTTGTAAACGCTAAAAAATTATGGATCAAGACGATGAAGAAAATGTAAAAAATGTGCTTTAAAAACAAATCCAGATTATTGCTGAAAGCAAGAACCACCATGGCAATGAAGAATGCAATAGACAAATATTGGATTGGTTGTTTTATTTTCTCCGTGAGCCATGGAAAGAATTTTGCAAAAATAACCCCTAAAATTAATGGAATTCCCAACAAAATAAAAACTGTTTGAAACATTTGCGCGTTGTCAATTTCCAATGGTTGCAGGTAATTACCCGCTCTGGTGCTAATGTAACGCATATACAGTCCTCCCCAAAAAGCAAAATTGAATGGTGTGGTAATGGTGGCCAACAAAGTAGTCATGCTGGAAAGACCAATCGATAGTTCGATGTTTCCTTTCGAATAGGAAGTCATGAAGTTGGAAATATTACCACCCGGGCAAGCAGCCACTAAAATCATCCCCATGGCAACTGTTGGAGTAATATAGCTGTTTAAAGCAATGACGAGTAAAAAAGTCATGAATGGAAGTGCAAATACCTGGGATACGAGTCCGACAATAAGAGATTTTGGTTCTTTGATTAAATTTGCAAATTGCTGTGGTTTAATACCTAATGCCACTCCAAACATAATAAAACTAAGAACGATATTAATCACATGCATACCCGATGCGGAGAAATTGATCCGAATCGGATCGAGTTGTTGTAAGGATTCGTACATAAATAAATAGATATTTTTTATACTACAAATGTAATTAAATATTATTATTGTAGAGGCTTTTATATATTTTTTCATGTAAAACATTTCGTAAATGCCCTAATTTCTGTACTTTTGTAGCGAAGATTCATCTCCATAAACTCGCTTAATAACGTTTTTGAGTGTCATGAAAAAAAGTATATTCATTCTAATAATCTCCATATTTTGTATGTCGGAATCCTGTGCAGTAAAAAAAAATACCCAGTCAATTGTTCGTTTTGAAACAAATTACGGTGAAATAACCGTTAAATTGTATGAAGAAACCCCTAAGCATCGAGAAAATTTTCTTAAACTGGTGAATGACGGTTTTTACAATGGGGTGTTGTTTCATCGCGTAATAGCCGATTTTATGATTCAGGCTGGTGATCCCGATTCGAAGGATGCCAAATCGGGTAAATCTCTGGGTTCAGGCGATGTGGGTTATACCATTCCTGCTGAATTTGTGTACCCTACCTATTACCATAAACGAGGTGTACTGTCTGCTGCCCGTCAGGGTGACGAGAGTAATCCTAAGAAAGCTTCTTCTGGATGTCAGTTTTATATAGTTCAGGGACGTACCTTTACCGATAAAGAACTGGACGGTATCGAAAAAAGTAATGAACGGAAACTGGAAGAAAAATTGTTTCAGGAAATATTGAAATCGCATCAGGACGAGGTAAAGCGCTACAGGATGGAGCGTAGTCAGCCTAAATTAGACGCATTGCGCGATTCCATTTTAGCCGATGTTCATGAACAAATGCAGAAAAATCCGACTCATAAGTTAACCGAACAACAACGTAACGATTACAAGACTCTGGGTGGAACACCACATTTGGATGGTGAATATACCGTTTTCGGAGAAGTAATTGAGGGATTGGATGTGGTGAGCAAAATATCCAAAGCAAAAACCGGACGCAATGACAGACCGGTGGAAGATATAAAAGTTCTGAAAGCAAGTTGTGAACGATAAAAAAAGGAAAGCGATAAATAAATGCCCATTTATTTATCGCTTTCCTTTTTTTTATTTACATTCCCAATAATGTAATCGCAAACACAAGTGAACCTATGCACAGGCAGATAGCAATAATGGACATAATTCCAATGAATTTAAACATGCTTTTCAGTCTTTTTAAGCTGTCGTCCAGATCAGACTGTATGTGGTTTTTGAGTGCAGTTTTCATTTTATCTCCAAATTGAAACAAATAATAAGTAGGGAAAATATAGAAAAATGCCATTATCAAGTACGTAATTCCAATCCCTGTCATATTCACTTTGCTGAAGTCCGAAAAATCGGATAAGAATGAAGACATGGTAAGGCTGAAAATCCCACCAAGAAACATGAAGGCAATACCAATAAAGCCGACAATTGACAGAAAACTGGCCCATCTGGCTGACGATTTTAAATAGATTTCTAATTGGGGAGTAATCGTTAAGGGAGTTTCTTCAACGATTTTTTCGTTTTCAATTTTGTTTTCCATGTGAATGAGATGATTATGTTTCAATTTCAATTTCATTTTATTGCCGTGTAAAGATAGAAAAATATTTTCAGAACATTTAACATTGAAGTTAAAGATTTCAACTAAATATATGGTAAAAATATAATATACTGATATACAGTAATTAAATAGTTTTTTAGTCTTTATTGTGTAATTCAGTTTCACACAACTTTATGCAACTTTATCCAAAAAATGGCCTGATAATGAACATAAAGTATTAATTTTGTAACCGCTTAGAAATTTCGATAATCAAAAATATATTATGGCAGAAAAAAAAATGAATTTATTGGCTGATTTTCCTCCGGTTTCTACCGAGAAATGGATGGAAAAAGTGACAGTCGACCTCAAAGGAGCTGATTTTAACAAAAGGCTCGTTTGGAAAACCAATGAAGGTTTCAACGTGATGCCTTTTTATCGTGCTGAAGATATTGTAAACTTCAAATCGAAGGATTTAGCTCCAGGTATTTTCCCTTACGTACGTGGAACTAAAGTTGGAAACGAATGGTTTGTTCGTCAGGACATCATCGTAGAAAATGCAAAAGAAGCCAATACGAAGGCTTTGGATGTGTTGAATAAAGGAGTAAACTCTCTTGGCTTTAAGATTAATAAAGCCGATTTAAGCGCAGCGTATTTAACTGACCTGCTTAAAAATATTGCTGCTGAATACGTAGAATTAAATTTTACTATTTGTGTTAGCCGCGCTGCTGAACTGGCTACTTTGTTGACCGATTATTTCAAATCGCAAAACAAAGATATGTCCAAATTACTGGGTTCTATCAATTTTGATCCGATGAACCGCATGTTGGTTACTGGAAAAAATCTAACAAAAGAAGAAATTGCATCCAAAGCCAAAGCTACAGTTGAAGCTGCTGCCGGTTTACCAAAGTACCGCGTAATAAACGTGAATGCAACTACCCTGAACAACGCAGGTGCTACCATTACTCAGGAATTGGGTTATGCACTGGCCTGGGGAAATGAATACCTTAGTATGTTGACCGATGCTGGTGTTGATACTTCGGTAGCTGCCAAAAGAATTAAATTTACATTCGGTGTAGGTGGTAATTATTTTATGGAAATTGCCAAATTCCGCGCTGCACGTATGTTGTGGGCTTTGATTGTGGATGCTTACAAACCTGTTTGTAAACATAACGATTGCCCCAACACGGTGGAAGGTATTTGCAAGTGTGCTGCAAAAATGCGCATACATGCCGAAACATCTACTTTCAATAAAACTATTTTCGATGCTAATGTAAACATGCTACGTACTCAAACCGAAGCCATGAGCGCCACTTTAGGAGGCGTTGATTCGCTGACTGTATTGGGTTACGATTGCATATTCAAACAAACCGATGATTTCTCGGAACGCATTGCCCGTAATCAACAATTATTATTAAAAGAAGAATCTCATTTCGATAAAGTTGCCGATCCTGCTGCTGGTTCTTACTATCTCGAAACATTGACCAACCAAATCGCTGCTCAGGCATGGAAACTATTCCTGGAAGTAGAAGAAAACGGTGGATATTTTGCTGCAATTGCCGAAGGTAAAGTACAACAAGCCGTAAAAGCTACAGCCGCTGGTCGACTGAAGTCAGTATCGAGTCGTCGTGAAATTCTGTTGGGAACTAATCAATTTCCAAATTCAAACGAAATGGCCGCTCAAAAAGTTGTTAGTGAAGAAGCTTGCAGTTGTGGTTGTTCTCACAACGGAACTGAAACATTGTTGCCAGTTCGTGGTGCTGCCGAGTTCGAAGCCCTTCGCTTTGCTACCGAAGCCGCTGCCAAACGTCCGAAAGCATTTATGCTTACTATAGGTAGTTTAGCCATGCGTTTAGCTCGTGGTCAGTTTGCCTGCAATTTCTTTGCCTGTGCCGGTTACGAAGTAATCGATAATCTCGGATTCGATACAGTTGAAGAAGGTGTAAAAGCTGCATTTGAAGCTGGTGCCGATATCATTGTACTTTGCTCAAGCGACGACGAATATGCCACATTGGCTCCTGCTGCTTATGCACTGGTCAAAGGCAAAGCCGAATTTGTAGTTGCCGGCGCTCCTGCCTGCACCGACGATTTGAAAGCTATTGGTATTGAACATTTTATTCATGTGAAAACCAATGTGCTTGAAGCTTTGAAAGGATTTAATGCGAAATTGATTTAGAACAAAGAGCAAAGAGCAAAGAACAAAGACAAAAGAAGAAAACGATGCATAATTTTAGAAAATTAGATATTTGGTTAAAATCAATGGACTTAGTCGTTGAAATTTACCAAGTAACAAGTGTTTTCCCGAGTCATGAACGATTTGGATTATCATCGCAATCACAACGCTCAGCCGTATCAATTCCAGCTAATATTGCTGAAGGCTCCGCGAAATCGAGTAACAAAGATTTTGCTCGTTTTTTAGAAATGTCAATTGGTTCTTCTTATGAACTCGAAACTGAACTAATAATCGCATCAAGATTAAAATATATTGATTCGGAGGTTTTTTTATCAATACAAAATAAAATCACTGAAATTCAAAAAATGATAACAGGATTTAAAAACAAACTGGATTAAGAACAATATTCGAGACGAAAGTATTTGTCTTTTGTCTTTGTTCTTTATTCTAAAAGTCTAAACAAATGAGACCAAATTTTAAAAATATAGATATTCAGAATTTTCCTGTTTCGGCAGAGGCTCCTCTGACCGAAAGCACCTGGCTTACACCGGAACTGATTCCTGTGAAACCATATTACATTGAAGAAGACCTGAAAGGCATGGAGCATTTGAATTATGCCGCCGGACTTCCACCTTATTTGCGCGGTCCTTACAGCGTTATGTATGCCATGCAACCCTGGACGATTCGTCAATATGCAGGTTTTTCTACTGCTGAGGAATCCAACGCATTCTATCGTCGTAACCTCGCTGCCGGACAAAAAGGCTTGTCGGTTGCATTCGATTTACCAACTCACCGCGGCTACGATGCCGACCACGAACGTGTTACGGGTGACGTAGGAAAAGCAGGTGTTTCCATATGTTCGGTTGAGGATATGAAAATTTTATTTGATGGTATTCCGTTGAATAAAATGTCAGTTTCCATGACTATGAACGGTGCTGTGTTGCCAATTCTTGCATTTTATATCAATGCAGGACTGGAACAGGGAGCAAAACTGGAAGAAATGGCCGGAACTATCCAAAATGATATTCTGAAAGAATTTATGGTTCGTAATACTTATATTTACCCACCGAAATTTTCCATGAAAATTATTGCAGATATTTTCGAATTCACTTCGAAAAAAATGCCTAAGTTTAACTCTATCTCTATTTCAGGTTACCACATGCAGGAAGCAGGTGCTACGGCTGATATTGAGCTGGCATACACGTTGGCTGATGGACTTGAATACCTTCGTGCAGGTGTAAACGCCGGTATGGATATCGATTCGTTTGCTCCACGCTTGTCGTTTTTCTGGGCTATCGGTATGAATCACTTTATGGAAATTGCCAAATTGCGTGCTGCGCGCATGTTGTGGGCAAAAATTGTAAAACAATTCAATCCTAAAAATCCTAAATCGCTGGCATTGCGTACTCACTCACAAACATCGGGTTGGTCGCTTACCGAACAAGATCCTTTCAATAACATTGGACGTACCTGTGTTGAAGCCATGGCAGCAGCTCTGGGACATACACAATCACTTCACACCAATGCATTGGACGAAGCAATCGCGTTGCCAACTGAATTTTCGGCACGTATTGCACGTAACACACAAATCTATATCCAACAGGAAACCAACATCACCAAAGAAGTTGATCCATGGGCCGGTTCTTTTTACGTAGAATCACTTACCAACGACCTGGCTGAAAAGGCATGGGCATTGATAGAAGAAGTAGAAAAATTGGGTGGTATGTCGGTAGCTATCGAAACCGGTATTCCAAAAATGCGTATAGAAGAAGCTTCTGCACGCACGCAAGCCCGTATCGATTCAGGAAATCAAATTATTGTGGGTGTTAATCAGTACCGTTTGGAAAAACAAGATCCTATCGATATTTTGGAAGTTGACAATACGGCTGTACGCGATCAGCAAATCGATCGTTTACAACAATTACGTGCCAACCGCAACGAAGCCGATGTGCAGAAAGCATTGGCCGCCATTACCGAATGTGCTAAAACAGGCACCGGTAACCTGCTCGAATTCGCCATTGAAGCTGCCCGTTTACGTGCTTCTTTAGGAGAAATATCTGATGCCTGCGAAGCAGTTGCAGGACGTTATAAAGCAACCATTAGAACCATATCAGGCGTGTATTCATCTGTTTCAAAAAACGATGCAACTTTCCAGAAAGCCAGCGAGCTTACCGAGAAATTTGCCAAAAAAGAAGGTCGTCGTCCCCGTATCATGATCGCCAAAATGGGTCAGGATGGACATGACCGTGGTGCAAAAGTAGTAGCAACCGGTTATGCCGATTGCGGATTTGACGTGGATATGGGACCTTTGTTCCAGACTCCTGCCGAAGCAGCCAAACAAGCCGTAGAAAACGATGTACATATTTTAGGTGTATCTTCGTTGGCTGCCGGTCACAAAACTCTGATTCCTCAGGTTATTGCCGAGCTTAAAAAACTGGGTCGTGAAGATATCATTGTTATTGCCGGAGGTGTAATACCTGCTCAGGACTATGACTTCCTTTATAAAGCCGGTGTTGCTGCCATTTTTGGACCGGGAAGCCCCGTGACAAGTGCAGCTGTTACCATTTTGGAAATATTGTTGAAAGACTAAAGACCACCTATCCAGATAGCCCCGATAGCTATCGGGGGGATCCCTGAAGGGGGACTTAAGAAAGAAAAACGGACTTACCAATTAGAGGTGAGTCCGTTTTCATTTTTGTAAAAAGTCACAGGATCTCTGGAGTTTAGAATTTAGTTGCTTTTCTGTAAGTTTTAAATTGCTTTTTCGTATATAAGAAGCTGAAAATTCTTGATTATTGAAATATGGGGATTGTATTCCTCAAAAGTTATGACATTTGAGGATTGTAATCCTCAAATGTAGTTAAATGTTTTGTGTGATATTATTTAAAAAACAGAAAGCCGAAAGGACGTTGGTGCTTTGTGGGAAAATTTTCTGATTTCGTAACGAATGAAACAAAATCATTATTCAATGCAATGGGCAAATAGTTGGCTTTGGAGAACAAAACAACAGGTTGAAATTGATTATTTTGAAGAACAAAACGGTCAGTTGAGTGCTTTTGAATTCAAATGGAATCCAAAGGCAAAATACAGGCAACCAAAAGCATTTTCAGAAGCATACCCGGATGCTACTTTTAAGATCATTCATAAGGATAATGTAGAAGAGTTTTTAATGTAAGATAAGGGAAATAGACTTGCCTTATTAGTTGTGAGTTTTCCTTTTTTTTTTGCGTGTATCCTGTTTCTCTAAAACCAGAAAAGGCATGACTTTTGCACAGTAAGCTTTTTTTAACGGATTTGCCGGATGTAGCAGGTCCGTTTTCTATTGCCCTTCTCATCAAATTTCGGTAACTTTGCAACAAGTTTTTTTAAGGAGATAAGAATATGAAGACAAAGATTATGATCGTCGGGCTCGGTGGAGTAGGCGGGTATTACGGAGGTTTGCTGGCAAAACGGTATGTGGGTGATCCGGATGTGGAAATTTATTTCCTGGCGCGTGGCGAGCATCTCCGAAAAGTGAAACAGTATGGTCTAACCGTGATCACCGAAACGGGTACTTTTGTGGCTTTTCCAAAATTGGCCACTGATGATATTGCTGAAATTGGGGTCGTGGATTATGTGTTGATGACTACCAAAAGCTACGACCTGGTTGCCACTGTTGATCAGATTAAACCCTGTGTGGGACCCAATACCGTGGTTTTGCCATTACTCAACGGCGTGGACATTACAACCCGGATACTTGCGCTTCTGCCTGGTACGGAAGTATGGAACGGATGTGTGTACATTGTCGGTCGACTAAACAAGCCTGGTGTAGTTGAGAGTTCGGGTAATCTGCATAGTTTATATTTCGGGTATGATAACCGGACGAGCAACCGCTTGATTCAATTTGAAAAATTGCTGAAAGATGCAGGAGTGGAAGCAACTTTCTCTGAAAAAATAATATCTATTATTTGGAAAAAATTCTTCTTTATTTCGTCCACGGCAACGCTTACATCCTATTTCGATATCAGTTTTGGTGGCTTGTTAACTACCGACCTGCATAAAAGTACCTTGATACTCCTGCTGGAAGAATTGATATTGGTAGCCAATGCCGAGGGCGCCGAAGTTGATCGTAGCATGATAGACAAGACATTACAGCGATTGGAATCATTGCCATTTGAAACAACCTCCTCTATGCACAGTGATTTTCAGGCTGGTAAAAATACTGAATTACAAACTCTTACTGAAATTGTAGTTTCCCTGGGTCAAAAACACGGGATAAATACACCAACATACAAAAGAGTTTGCGATGCTTTGAGTCTTCGCATGAAACAAATATAATACATGAGTTTGTGAATTTTGCAAATAAGCAAACCTTATTAAGTAAATGGTAGAAATTAAGAATATGGAACATTTCAATTACGGAGCTGTAGGCAATTGCCGCTCAGCCGCACTTATTTCTGACAAAGGTAGCATTGACTGGTTTTGTTTCCCCGATTTTGATTCACCTTCTATTTTTGCCAAATTATTGGATGAAGAAAAAGGAGGGCATTTCTCTTTTGTGGTGGATGACCATTATACTATTTCACAAAAATATGTGGATCATACCAACATATTAACGACGACATTTAATTCCATCGATGGAGGTTTCGAGGTTATCGATTTTATGCCAATATATCGAATTAACGAAAAAGAAGATTATTTCCTTCCTCCCGAAATTTACCGGCTTATCCGGTTGAAGCATGGAACTCCACGTTTTAAGATTGAATTTAAGCCGGCACTGAATTATGCACGCGATGAAGTGGTACATAATGTAGGACCAGAATATATGAAAACCTATTCGACCCAAAATGAAATGGATACCGTTTATTTGTATTCCAATTTTGATTTTGAAAAAATATTGAACGGCGATGAATTTACCTTGATGGGAAACGAATTCTTGTTGCTATCTAATAATCAGAAATTGGTTAAGATAGACCAGAACCGCGTGGAACTGGAATTTCAAAGAACCAAGGTTTACTGGATGAACTGGTGCAACAGATCCAAAAAATACACACTTTATAATGAAATAATTGAGCGAAGCATACTGGTGCTGAAAATGATGTCGTATGTGCGTTCGGGCGCCGTGTTGGCAGCCCTTACTACCAGTATCCCTGAGTCGGTGGGAGATGTCCGGAACTGGGATTACCGGTTTTGCTGGCTTAGGGATGCCTCTATGTCCATCGAAACTTTGCTGAGGGTAGGTCATCAAGGCACCGCCAAACGTTTTATGTCATTTATTAAAAATATTCTGAAGAGAAAATCTGATACATTCCAGATTATGTACGGTATTCGGGGTGAACGCGTTTTAACAGAAGAAGAACTGAGTCATTTAAGCGGATATAAAAATTCCCTTCCAGTACGGGTTGGTAATGGCGCCTACGACCAAAAACAAAACGACTCGTTTGGTTATCTGATGGATGTGATTTACCAGTATTACCGCTATTTTCCCGGCACCCTGGACGAAATTGAAGATATGTTTGAAGTGGTGAAAAATATGGTAAAAACAGTCATGGATGATTGGGAAAAACCGGATAAAGGCATTTGGGAAATTCGTGGAGATGAAAAGCATTTTGTTTTTTCCAAAGTTATGTGCTGGGTGGCCATGGATAGGGCAGTTAGTATAGCTCAAATTCTTTACAAAGAGACATTTGCTGAAAAATGGCAGGAAGTGGCAGATGCTATAAAAGCTGATGTATTTACAAATGGTTGGAAAGAAGATATACAAAGTTTTTCACAAACCTATGAAAATAACGATCTGGATTCGTCGTTATTGTTAATGGAAGCCTATGGTTTTATTTCGGCAGAAGATGAAAGATATCGTAAAACTGTTGAAGCTGTCTATCGTTCCCTTAGTTACAAGGGATTGATGTACCGCTACAATAATATTGACGATTTTGGGGTTCCAACTTCGGCTTTCACTATTTGTACCTTCTGGATGGTTCGTGCATTATTTGTGGTCGGCAGACAGGACGAAGCCCGACAATTGTTCGATGAGTTAATCAGCTATTCTAACAATCTTGGATTATTTAGCGAAGATCTCGATTTTGAGACTAAAAGCCAGCTGGGAAACTTTCCTCAGGCCTATTCGCATTTAGCATTAATCAATACGGCACTTCTATTCGCCGACGAACAGGAAATATCAAGGTTTATTAAACCTTGATATTATCTTCATCCAATCTTTTCAGGAATGGCAGTGTGCTTGTTTGTGACCTCAAATTATAACGTGCTATTTCCGATATCGTACCGATTTTGATAGTATACGCATCGTTCGGCAATTCGCGGAACGTATCTTCATCGGTGGTGTCATCACCCATAGCCAGAATAAAGTCGAATTCATCCTTTTCCATTAACCGGCGAGCTTCTGATCCTTTGTTGTGATCGGGTGATTTGATTTCCACATTTTTATTTCCGCGCATGATTTGCAGGTTTTGTCTCGAACAAGGTCCTATTAATGCCTCCAGAAGCTGCTGTTCCCGCATTGAAGCTAACCATGCATCTACATTTCTGTAATGCCACACCAGTGTAGTTTCTTTTTCCTCCAGTTTGGAGCGTGGAGTTTTATCCACAAATTGTTGAACAATAGAAAGTATTTCATCATCCCAGGGTTTTTCTTTTGGAACATTATCGTGCCATTTGCCGTTTTCTTTGAAATACGCACCATGTTCAGCAGCAAGGGTAATGTGTAATGATCCAAACCATTTTTCCAACGTGCTGTGTTCTCTTCCGCTACTAATCACAACTTTATTTCTTTTGTCGCTCGCTAATTTTTTTAAAATATTCAATAATTCTGTCGATGGAACAGCATCTTCCGGACGATTTTTGAATCCCATCAACGTACCATCGTAGTCCAGAATGAATAATCTTTTTTTAGCTGAGCGATATGCTTCCTGAATTTTTAGTAAAGTGGTTTCGTCGAGGCGCTCAGTGTTTAATTCGTCATTTTTTATTTTAATAGTTTGCAATTCGTTCACAAAATCGGCTGCCCATTTGTTTACAGTGTGTTTTGCAACAACTTTTTGCATAAGCCTTAATCTCCTCATTTGTTCAGCTTCCGGCATTTCTATGGCTTCCAATATGGCTCGTTCAATTTCTTCTATGTCATTGGGATTTACAAGAATAGATTCGGTCAACTCGATGGCTGCCCCCGCCATTTCGCTCAGAATTAATACTCCCGGTGTATCTCTTTTAGCGGCAAGGTATTCTTTAGCTACCAGATTCATTCCATCACGCAGGGGAGTTACCAGTGCTATATCAGCGATGTTGTACATTGCAACTAACTCCTCAAAATCAAAACTATGGTAGAAATAATACACAGGGGTCCAATCAATAGTAGAATACATTCCATTGATGGATCCAATGGCTTCATCAATTTTAGTTTTCAAATCGGCATAACGATCTACATTGTCGCGCGAAGGCACAATGATCATGGCCATAGAAACCTTTTCTTTGTATTCCGGATGTTTTTCCAGAAAAAGAGCAAAACCTTTCACCCGATGAAGAATGCCCTTGCTGTAATCCAGTCTGTCAACAGAGAGTATTAGTTTATGTTCGCCGAAACTCTTTTTAAGTTCCAATGCTTTTTGTTGAACATGAGGAAGTATAGCAGTATCATTATAGAGTGAGTAATTGATACCCATAGGGAAGGAATCGACGTATGCAATCCGGTTGTCAAGCGACACCTGATCCAACTTGAAGCGTAAATCCAAAACTCTTTCTGCGGAACTTACAAAGTGCCTCATATAGTCATAAGTGTGAAAACCGATTAAATCAGCTCCGAGTAAACCCTTTAGCAGTTCGTCTCTTTCTGGTAAAACCCTGAAAAGTTCGTATGAAGGAAAGGGTATATGGTGAAAATAACCAATGCTAATGCCTGGGATAGCTTTGCGTAACAATTGTGGTAAAAGCATTAACTGATAATCCTGTACCCAAACTATGTCGCCCGGTTCGATAAAGGGGATAGCCGCCTGACAAAACCTTTCGTTCACCTCTTTGTATGTTTCCCAGTATTTGTTTTCATATTCTACAAAAGCATAAAAATAATGACACAAAGGCCAAAGTGTACTGTTGCTGTATCCTTCGTAATAATTCTGAATATGATCCGGTGTCAGAAATACAGGATGAAATTTAAAAGTATCCAGATGTTGTGTGATTTCGTTTTCTTCTTCCGGTGTTTCGGCAAATGCACCCGGCCAGCCAACCCAATGTTTTTCCACATCCATTTCCAACGAATCAAGACCTGTAGTCAATCCACCCTCGCTACGGGAAAATTCAAATTCACCAGTATCTGATTTTAATGCTTTAAGGGGAAGTCTGTTTGAAATTATTATGAGTTTCATATATTCTGAATTTTAAAGTATATTTTAAACTGTTTATACCTCAGTTTCAACAAAAATACTCAATTATTTTGATAAAATCACAAAAAATATACTATTCAATTGTTAGTTTGTGAGAATTTAAGGAGTTAGATTTATAGTAATTCAGAAAAATAAACACTTATTTTAATTTAATTTACGGGTAAAATCTACCCCGTTTTTCAATAAATATATTCACATACACTTATTACGAAACGAAGCTTTCTTTGAAATAAAAACAGGGATGATTATTTATTTCACCCCTTTATTCTTATTGGACTGTAAAATGAATTTATGATTCTTTGATTCGAATTTCTGAACTTACTTCTATAGCTTTCCTATAAAGAGCACCTACACCACAATATGTTTCTTCAGACATTTGAACTGCTTTCTGAAGCTTATCCAACGGTAGATTTTTACCAGTAAACTCGTAAATGACATGCATTTTGGAATACTGTTTTGGATTCACATCGGTGACATCTCCTTGTACTTCGATACTGCATTTTTCAAATTGTACACGCATCTTTTTTAGAATCGACACCACGTCCATGCCGGTACAACCGCTTAATGCCACGAGCATTAGCTTTTTTGGACCAGGACCTAAATCGTGTCCGCCCCCTTCAGCAGGTGCATCCATCATTACTTTGTGTCCGTTTATATCCGCTTCGAATGCCATATCGCCTTTCCATTCTGTTTTAATAATATGTTTGTCTGCCATGATTGAATTGGAATTAGTTTATTAAAGTAACAGACAGAGTACTGATTTGTTCGGTTCATAATTTTATTACAAGCTAATTCAAACAGTTTTTAGCTAATATTCTTTCTTTTTAGAAATTTTTTTTGTTCAATATATTCGTGATTTTAACGTACAAAATATAAAGACTGTATGTTGCTTTAAATTCTTTTTTTTTCAATTAGATTTGTCCTTATTTAGCTGATAAAAATAGCTACCTTTGGAGTCCTAAAATGAACGAATATGAAGTTTGTTGATGAACTCTACGGCTAAGTATATTTGAAAAAATATTACTCAAAAACTATTTTGTAATTCTGACTTTAGAAATCAGTTCTCATGACTTGTTATAAAAAAAAATAACTATTCAATAACTTAGAGAATGAAAAAACCAATTTTAATGATTTTGTTGTCTACTCTCATTTTTCCTTTTTGGGCACAAAAAACCAATTATCACTTATTGATTGGCACTTACACCAATACGTATATTAGTGAAGGCATTTATGTGTACGATGTAGATTTGGAGAATGGCATTTTTACTCAAAAATCGGTTGCAAAAGGAGTTTCGAATCCTTGTTATCTGGCTTTGTCGGCCGATAAAAAACTAGTTTACGCGGTAAACGAAACCGGAAGTTCAAGTGCCGTGAGTTCATTCGCTTTTGATGAAGTAAATGCTAAGCTGACACCTATTAACATGATAAATGCACCGAATGATGATCCTTGTTTCCTGTCGGTTACAAAAAATCATGTATTTACAGCTAATTATTCGGGTGGAAGCATTTCTGTATTTGGACGAAAAGCGGATGGCTCGCTCACAGAACCTCTGCAGGTAATTCAACATCGTGGAAATAGTGTTGATCCTAAACGGCAGACAGCTCCACATGTACATCAGGTAACGGTTACTCCTGATGGTAAATTTGTTGTGGCTAATGACCTGGGAACTGACAAGGTAACTGTTTACAAGTATAATAAAAGAGCAGTCAAAAATATACTTATGCCTTACGACAGTATTTCGGTGAAACCGGGCAGTGGACCGCGTCACATTACTTTCAGTAAAAATGGAAAACGAGCTTACTTACTTCACGAAATGGATGGTACAGTTTCAGTCATGGAAATGAAGAAAGGAAAATTAAGGCTGTTGCAAGAAACCTCAGTGGATATCCAAACCGGAATTGAAAACGGTGCAGCCGATATTCACCTTTCGCCCGATGGACGATTCCTTTACGCTACTAATCGAGGCACGGCAAATGATATCAGCCGTTTTGAGCTTTCGGTAGACGGGACACTAACCTTCGTGTCGCAAATTTCAACGGGTGGTATAGGCCCCCGTAACTTTGCCATTACGCCTGATGGAAATTTTGTATTGGTAGCTAATCAACGAAGCAATTCGGTTGCTATTTTTCAATGCGATACTAAAACCGGAGCCTTGACCGATACAGGAAAAAGAATAAAGGTTGGAGCACCGGTTTGTTTGTTGTTTTATTAGTTAATATGTATAATTGAATACAATGATATGATTATCAATTAATTGTATAAAAAAGGGTTTTCGAATGCAATTCGAAAACCCTTTTTTATTTATAATATCCTCCCTTTTTTTTATCAATCAGATTAATATACTTATGACCTTTATAGGCCTCCATTTTACAAATGTTATTTGAGATTGAAAATTAATAGCAATAGTAAAAGTAAACATACACCAACTGAAAAAATGACGCCACTGTTCAAATCCAGGTCTCTATTTTGTTTGTGAAACTGGTTCTGATCTTTTTGAATAGATCTTACTTCTTTTTGCAATTGCTTCTTCTCAGACCGACTTACCTTTCCCATATCAATAGCATCGATTTCTTCGAGTCTTACTTGCTGGGCATAAGATTCTTCCTGTATGGCGTTTCTGGTTACTGTATCGGTGTCTGTTGATTCAACAACCGAGGTTACAGCCTTTAAAAGGTTATTCATTTCCTTTTCAGCTTTCAATGGTGTTGGAATAAATATTAGCAACATGCATATTGACATAAAAAAAAACTTTAACTCTTTCATTTAGAAAATTTTTATTGATGAATGGATTTACTTCCTACAAAGATCGGAACTATTAAACAAATATATGTTACATGATTTCAAAGGAAAGTTGTAATATTCTCACATCCATTTTTTAGTCATTTTCTGGGTTTTAATTTGAAGAATGGAGTGGTTAAATGAGAAACATAAAGTTAATTTATTTTCTACTATCAAAAGGATTCGAGTCTACTTTTCATTAAACCTATTGATTTATAAGTTTAAAGGTATTTGTTTTACTTATAATGTCGAAACCAGTTGTTTCAATTTAGTTTCTGCCATTTTCAGGTTGTATCTGAAATTAATTAAACGCGTACACGATTGCACATAATCCTCCTGAGCCTGTCGCACTTCGAGGGAAACCGTTTGCCCAAGACGCAGACGATCCAAACTTATTTGTATATTTTCTTTAGTAAGTTCGTTATTTTCTTTTTCAATTTCCAACAACTGTTGTTGATTTTCGAATTCGGTAAAAGTATTTTCAAATTGGGTATTCACTTGTAATTTTATTTTTTGAAGATCATATTCGGCCGACAATGATTGAAATCGGGCAACTGAAACTTTTCGTTTATTTTCACCCGCACTAAACAGCGGAATTACAATTGAACCCCCGATTTGTGGACCTAATAAATTGTTACTTAATACCGATCCTCGAGAATTATCGGTTTGGGATAAAAAATATCCTGCATTAAAATTGACCATGGGCAAGTAATTACTTTTATTTTCTTTGATGGTTAGTTGAGCAATATCCTTTTGCTTTTGGAATCCTAAAATACTGCTGTTCGAAGCATTCAGTTTTTGAAGTAAAGTATTTCTATCGGGGAAATAATCCAACGGAATGGAATCGGAAATTTGAAAACTGGTATCCGCGCCTTGTACCAATAAGTTATTTAAGGTTTTTCTGGAAACATCAATATTAAATTGTTGATTAATGGCGTTTTCCATAGTAACATTCATGTCTATTTTTGCTTGTAGTAAGTCTGTTTTTATAAGCGAACCTGCACTTAATCCAGCCTGTGCAATGATAACCCGTTCCTTGTTATATCTTAAGGCTTCATTGATTGAACTTAACTGTTGCTTTTGCCTTACCACATCATAATAAGCAGCTATCACACTGTAAACTGTCTGCAATACCTTTTCTTTGAACTGAATTTCGCCCAATGCTTCCACTTCTGTCAACTTGTTCTTTGTCACAAACATCTTACCACCATCGAATAAGGTCCACGAAAGTTGTGCTCCGGCGCCAACCGAAGTGGTTGAAACAGAAGGATAGTTGTTTTCGCTTCCATCGGAGAGCTTTTGATGCTGGTTATTGTTTTCGTAATTTACAGATCCAATAGCTTCCACTGTTGGCAACATCCCCGCGTTGCCCGCGGTATTATTTGCTTTGGCAATACCGGCATCGTTGCGGGCAACCAATATATCGTAGTTGTTTTTTAATGCTATGCTGACAGCTTCCTCCATGGTAAGGGCTTTTTGAGCGCTTACGAAAGAGCTTATCATCAATAGAAATAGTATTGGTGCAATTCTCATGTTTTTCTGTTTTAATTATTCAATGTTTGTGTTAATCCGGTGATTTTGATAAATGGAAGTTGGAAACTTTCTTTCTCCTCCAATTAAAATTGGAAGAGAAAGAATTGTCTTCATTGATTTTGAATTGAAAATTAATTTACTTTTTTTTACTCGACATCACGATATACGTTACCGGAATAATAAATAAAGTAAGTATTAATGAAAAAAATAATCCGCCTACAACCACAATTCCCAATGGAACCCGGCTGGTGGCACCTGAACCCAGTGCAAATGCAATGGGTAGGGCGCCGAAAATTGTTGCCAGTGAAGTCATTAGTATAGGACGAAAACGTGCGGCTGCCGATTCGAAGGCTGCCAGTCTTTTGTTCATCCCGAGTTTGCGTTTCTGGTTGGCAAATTCCACGATTAATATCCCGTTTTTAGTAACAATCCCGATCAACAGAATCATCCCGATTTCAGAGAAAATATTTAAGGTTTGACCAAAAATCCACAGCGAAAGCATGGCACCGGCAATTGCCATTGGTACGGTAAGCATGATAATAAAGGGATCGCGGAAACTTTCGAACTGGGCTGCAAGAATTAAATAAATTAGCAGCAAGGCCAGTATCAATGCAAATGAAATATTTGAATTACTTTCGGCAAAATCGCGCGATGAACCTGCCAGGGCAGTCGTAAATGTAGGATCTAAAAGTTTAACCCCGATTCTTTGCATCTCTGCAATTCCTTCGCCCAGCGTCCTACCTTCAGCCAGATTCGCAGAAACGGTAGCCGATTTATACCTGTTGAAATGATACAAGATTGGAGGTTTACTGTTTTCCTCCATGGTTACCAGATTATCCAACTGTATCATACTTCCCGTGCTGGAACGTACATATAAGGAGGATATATTGGAAGGCGTATTTCTGTCTTCTCGAGCCACCTGACCAACTACATAATATTGCCGGTTATTACGTAAAAAATACCCGTACCGACTGCCGCTATAAGCCAAATTTAAAGCATTGGATACATCTACCTCATTGACACCAAGGCTATTTGCTTTTAACCGGTCAACTTTTATATTTAACTCAGGTTTGTTGAACTTTAAATCAACATCCACCACGCTGAATACAGGGCTGTTTCGTGCTTCTTCTAAAAATGTCGGCAAGATTTTTTGAATTTTGTTAAAGTCCAGATTTTGCAACACAAATTGAACCGGTAATCCCCGTGAATTTGAAGTAGTAATAGTTGGTTCCTGACTGGCAATAACACGTGCATCGGGTATGCTGTCATAAATTTTTGATAATTTTTTATATATCTCTTGTTGCGAAACTTCCCGTTCGGTTGGGTCCGTAAGAAAAGTCATCACGAATCCGGTATTTGCACTCGAACTACGGCCACCACCATATCGTGCCAGCGTAAATTTTGCTTCGGGGCCCAGATCAGTATTTATTTGGGCAATATGATCAACAATTGCTTTGGTGGTATTATATTCTGTTCCTTCAGGAGCGGTTATGCTGGTCCGAATAAAACTGTGATCTTCCAATGGAGCCAATTCTGATTTTAAAGTTGTAGATATGCTTACAATCAATAATATACATATCCCCAGAACGGCAAAAGAAATCCATTTGTTAACTATGAAAAAAGTAAGAATACGTCTGTATTTTTTTTCTACAGCTAAAAAGAAAGGTTCACTGGCTGTATAAAATTTGGAATGATGGGTTGCTGATCCACCCAGAAATACGTTTAGCACCGGAGTCAGTGTTAGAGATACAAAGGCCGATATTAAAACGGCACTGGCTACTACTATACCAAATTCGCGAAATAACCTGCCGGTAAATCCTTGAAGGAAGATAACCGGAATAAATACGATGGCAAGAGTCAGGGAGGTGGAGACAACTGCAAAAAATATTTCCCGGGTTCCTTCAATAGCAGCCTGAAATTTATCCATGCCTTTCTCTATTCGTTTGAATATATTTTCGGTCACCACTATACCATCGTCTACTACCAGACCGGTAGCCAGCACAATACCTAAGAGCGAAAGTATATTGATGGAAAAATCAAAAATATACATGATAAAGAGAGTGCCAATCAGGGATACAGGAATATCTATCAGTGGCCGTAATGCAATGATCCAGTTCCGGAAGAATAAAAAGATGATTAATACAACCAGAAAAATGGCTATAAGAAGCGTCTCCAATACATCAGTAACCGATTGCCTGACGAAAATCGATTTATCGCGTCCGATATTCAACTCCATGCCTGCCGGCAAGTTCAGTTTAATCTGATCAAGGCGTTTATAAAATTCATCGGCAATTTGGATGTCGTTAGCACCCGGTAATGGGATTAAAGCCAGCATTACACCACTATTACCATTTATGGTAGAGCCCGATTCTTCGTTTTCAGGACCTAATACAGCTTCTCCAATATCATTCAAACGTACTATTTGACCCCCGGTTTGTTTGACTATCAGGTTATTGAAATCATCTTCAGTGACCAGGCGGCCGGATGTTTTAACGGTAAGTTCAGTAGCGTTTCCACGTATCTTTCCTCCGGGCATTTCCACATTTTCTTTGGCCAGGGCCACATTAATGTCGGACGCGGTTAGATTATAGGCTGTCATTTTAGCTGGATTAAGCCATAAACGCATGGCAGGCTTCTGTTGTCCGTAAATGGAAACAGAACTTACACCTGGAATGGTTTGCAATTTTTCCAGTAAAACATTTTCGGCATAATCGCTTAACTCAATGGCATTCATGGCACTGCTCTGAGCAGTGAGCATGATGATGGGATCACCATCGGCGTCCGCTTTGGTAACAGTTGGAGGCGCATCAATATCCAAGGGGAGATTCCGCATGGCCTGAGAGGTTTTATCCCGAACATCATTGGCTGCTTTTTCCAAATCGGCACCCAGTTCAAATTCCACCGTAATGGAACTCCGCCCGGTTGACGACTGCGAAGATATGGATTTCACACCTTCAATTCCGTTTATATTTTTCTCCAACGGTTCAGTGATTTGCGATTCTATTATTTCGGCATTGGCTCCGGTGTAACTCGTTTGCACCGAAATCACCGGCGGATCAATGGAAGGGTATAATCGAATCCCCAGAAAGCTATAACCTACTGCACCCATCAGGATAATAATAAGGCTTACTACTATGGAGCCTATTGGGCGTTTAAGGGCAAGATCGGATAATATCATAGTTTATTTGTTACTGTAGAATAAATTAATTTGGAACCTTCCTTTAAGAAGAGCAGTCCGGAAGTAATAATGGTGTCACCAGGCTGAATGCCTTCGTATATTTCAATATTTGAAGTTTGACGGATACCTGTTTTGACTGTAATAAAATGTGCTTTACCACTTCTGGCTACAATCACACTTTTGTTTTGTTCCTGAGGAATAAGTGCTTGAGTAGGTATCATCAAAGCACTTTTATTTTCACTTAGTTTCAGTTGAACAGTTGTAAAAGCGCCAGGCAGTAAGTTCTTTGATTTGCTGTTTACCAGAGCTCTCACCTTCAAGTTGCGGGTAGTAGCGTCTATGCCTTGCTCTGTAGCTATTACAGTTGCATTATATTGTGTTTCATCGTTGGACATTGTGAAAAGCACTTTCATTCCTGTTTTAATGACTGAACCGTATTTTTGAGGAACACTGAAATCCAGTTTTATTTTATTCTCACTCCGAATGGTCGATAATAGGGTTGAGGAAGTTACTATGGCACCAATACTTATATTCCGCAATCCTATGGTTCCATCGAAAGGTGCCAAAACAACTGTTTTACGAATCAGGGTTTTTTGTACATCTATATCTGCTTTCAATGAATTTACCTGCAGGCTGGTTTGTTCGTAATCATTTTGACTGATCCCGTTTACTTTTAATAATTCGGATTGACGTTTGTAAATTTGTTGTTGAATGGCAAGTTGTGATTCCAGTTTTTTTAGTGTTGACTGTAAATCGTCATCAAAAAGCTTTACTAATAAGGTACCCTTCCTGACAAATTTTCCTTCGGGCAGATTGATTCTGACAACTCTTCCAGCTACTTCGTTCTTTAACTCTACTTCTTCAAATGCCAGCAAGGTGCCGATAACCGAAATCTCATCAATCAGTAAAGAGGGTTTTACAATGTAAGCACTCACTTTCTTTATTGCTTTTTCTTTAGAATCCGAATTTTTCTCTTTGTCATTTGATTTGGTAAAACCTACTTTTAGAAAGAAAGCGATTATCAATACAATAAATACGGCGATCCAGATGGTAGTCTTTTTTTTCATTTGGTAGAATGGCTTTTTAAATGATACATACTATTTTTTTTTAAAATTAATGTATAGAATGTTGTACCTAATTTACACTAATTTGTTGTATGACTGTATATTACTCTCTATTATAGAAAGTGTTCCGTATAATTCAACGATTTGTTTTTCTGATAAGCCTTTTAATGAAATGGACGATGTTTCCAAAATGGCTTTTTTTATATTCGGTAAAACTCTTTTCGCTTTTTGGGTGATGGTTAATTCGTATTTTCTCCGGTCAGTCTTATTTTGAATCCGCTCAACATAGCCGTGGGACGACAGATAATCAATAATTCTGACTACCTGTACTTTATCGCAAGATAATTCGCGCGATAACTCTTGTTGTGTGATGCCTTTTCCTGCTTCGATGAGCAATAAGGGGTAAAATGAGCGGTCAATATCGAGTTTCGTTAGGTTTTCCTGAACAGCCGCCTGAAACATCCGTCCGATTTTTCCCATAATACGTTCTACGGGTTCCTTTAATTTATTATCCATTGATATTAACTATTTGTTAAATAAAAGACAAAGGTATAGAAAAATATTTATAGTTATCAATGTTATCTATTATTCTTTAAATAGATTAAATGTTAGGAATTTATCGATTATTGTATAAAGCTTAATCTGCCTGAAAAAAAAAAGCAGTATGTGACAGTCTCTACATTTTGAAAAAGCAAACTTTTAAATTTGATTTGTATTTTTAAGTTCTCTCAATTAAATACCTTTGTTTGCTTGGACAGCATTTTTTCATGAGAGTTTAAAATAAAGACATATTATCTGTTTTTTTCTTATACATTCACGATTGATCTTTGTATGTGTTAATATTAAATCTCATTTTGCTGGCCGATTTTGATAGGGACATAATAGAAGTAAATTAGCTTTAGGGATAAGTCGATTTTTCAACTGAGACTATGCCAATAATTTAAAAAATTAAATGACATGTAAATATACCAAAAAGCAAATGACGCATAATTCATACATCATTTTATCTTTCCTGAAATATATTTACTAAGCTGAAAATGTGAATATTGAAGTATTTGTATTCTGAATAATTGTTTAACTTGGTAGTGTTGTAGTAGGATAGCCGTAAACCGGAAATCGGTAGCTGATCTCTTTCAAAAAACACGAACTGTTAATACTGGGTTTTCAACATTCTGACAGGGACTTGTATGTCCACTGTCAGTGTTGAAAACGAGAATTTTCTAAGAATTTTAAAGAAATAAAAAATTTCATTTCATTCAAAAATTGGTGAGAATAAAATTGTTTTATGGAGTCTGTTCTACCTGATTCGTGTAATTCGTTTAATTCGTATAATTAGTATCTCCAGTGATGCTTCCATACCGGTGATATTCAAATGCTATGCTTTGTTCCTTCACATAATGAAGCAATTCTATTCTTCCTTCGGTGAGTGGTTTGGCAGTGGCAATATGTTTCCCTAAAACAGCAGCCTGCCGGTAAAAATCCTCCGAAAGTTCACTGCTACAGGTCCGAATTCGTTCATATTTAACCAATTCTTTTAAAAACTCATTTTCGGATTGTATCTTGATGGAACATTCGGTTCGAATGCAATTTTTCAATACTTCCAGTTTGTAATCGGTTGAGCTTAAACTAAGAGTAATCGGCGTTTTGGCAATATTGGCAGCTACCAGTACCATGAAAATATCACATAATTGATCTTTCTGCTGAACGCGCAGAACTATGTTCTTTAGGGCTAAGTACCTGAATGTGTTTTGTTCGCCAACCAGATGATGCGTGTCACGCTCTTGTGAGAATTCCATTTTCCAATTTCGGAGATAGCTCTCAATGGCTGTCTGGAATCGACCGTTTTCGTTCAGGTTAAGAATGGATGCGAGTAATTTGTATGTTTTCTCATAAGTAACGGTTGGTTTGGTTTCATCTATTTCTGTCATATTAACAAAACAGGAAACGTAATTTGGTCCTCCGGCTTTAATGCCACCACCAAAAGATGACCGTTTCATACCTCCGAATGGTTGTCTGCTGACAATGGCTCCGGTGATACCCCGGTTGATATATAAATTACCAGCTTCGATGCTGTTTTTCCATCGTAGTTGTTCCTCCTCATCCAAACTATGCAAACCCGATGTTAAACCATATTCCGAATCGTTGATAAGTTGGATGCCTTGTTCCAAATCATCTATGCAAACTACTGCTAAAAGCGGTCCGAATAATTCGGTTTTAAAGGTATAACTTCCGGGTTTAACGCCCCATTTTACACAGGGTTTGAGTATGAAACGATTCTCGTCAACAAACTCGGGTTTAACCAACCACCACTCTTCTGGTTCCAGTTTGTCAATAGCAATCAGTAGTTTGTCGTTTTGTGAACTTATCATAGGTCCCACCAGATTGCCTCCGGCCCAAACACTCCCGGCCCGAAGGCTGGTTACTGCATCAGTCAGTTTTGTTTTAAAATCGGGATCGTTGTATACCTCTCTTTCAAGCAGGAGCAGCGAACAAGCTGAACATTTTTGACCTGCATTACTGAATGCTGATGTAACAATATTCTGAATGGCATGATCACGGTCGCCACAGGAAGTAAGTATAATGGCATTTTTTCCTCCTGTTTCTGCCGAAAGCGGACAGGAGGGATTGTTTTTTAATAATTGGAAAGCCGTATCTGTGCCTCCGGTAAGGATAATGTGTTTGATGGATGTATGGGTCGTAAGGTAATTGACGGATTCGCGTCCATCCGCACATACGAGCTGCAATGTATCTTTAGGTATTCCTGCATTCCAGAAACAATTTGCAAACTCCCAGGCAACCGGAAAAGCAGCAGTGGCAGGTTTTAAAATTACCCTGTTGCCAGCCGCAAGTGCAGCTGCAACACCTCCAACCGGAATGGCAAGAGGAAAATTCCAGGGTGGAATGACCAACACTATCCCTTTGGGAGAACAGGCAATATTATTCAAATCTTCAAATAATTTCATTGAAATGGGATAGTAACGGCAAAAATCGATGGCTTCCGATACTTCCACATCGCCTTCGACAATTGTTTTACCTGTTATGGCTGACATGCAACCAATGAGATCACCTCTCTTTTTGCTCAATTCTTCGGCTACCTGATGTAAAATAGTGTTCCGTTCGCTCAGGGTAGTTTTACTCCAGCCCGATGCATCCTTTTCGGCTATGCTCACCATTTCCTTTACCTGGTTCATATTCGATAGATTTACTTCACACACATAAACATGGTTACTTTGACTCCTGTCGAAGTAAGGGTGTTTTTTTTCGGCAGTAAATTGTTTCTCTCCAATTTGAATGGGAATTTGATAAGGCTTTTGGTTCGATGCTTTTTTCCATTTGTCCCGAATTTCATCTACCCACATTCTGTTTGGTTTTAAATCGAAATTGGTATCCGGTTCGTTATGGAAGGTCATAATATCTGAAACTGGAATAGGGGAGAGGTTCCGGTTTTGTGTCCGTTTTGGGGTCGCTGAAATTTTATCTTTCAACTTGTAGGCTTCCATAAACTGTTGTTGTAAGAAATTCCATTGTTCGGTATCGGGGCTGAGGTTAAAAGAATAACTTAGAAAATTGTCTTTTCCTGTGTTTTCGTCCAGTCGACGTACCAGATACGAAACGGCATTCATAAAATGTTCGTCTTTTACCACCGGTGTGTACAAAATAATCTGTTTGCCCAGGCTGCGCATTACGCGTGGCAGGTGATTGGCCATACCTTCAAGCATTTCAAAAGTAACATGTTCTTCCACATTGTTCTTGTTGCTGAGCAAATAGGCATAACCTATACTGAAAAAATTATGCGATGCCACGCCCAAATGCAAAACTCGGGCATTTTCGGGCTCCATTGCCCTGTCGAGTATATGCAGATAATTGGCATCGACCTCTATTTTACTGTCGTAAACAGGATTTTTCCAACCTTTTAGGGATGATATGATCGTTTCAATTTGCAGATTAGCTCCTTTTACCAGGCGCATTTTAAGGGGAGAGCCACCTTCGGCAACCCGCTTTTTGGCAAATTCCAGCAATTCGGTCTGTAAATTCCATGCATCCGGTAAATAGGCTTGCACCACGATCCCGGCCATGTATTTTTTAAATTGAGGAAGGCTTAAAACAGTCTTGAATACATCCAGGGTTAACTCGGTATCTTTGTATTCTTCCATGTCGAGGTTCACAAATTTGGAACTTGACACTCCCTTTTCATCCACATATGGAAACCCGATTGATTGCTCGTAAATACGGGTCAATAATTCACAAAGGTCATTCTTGTTTTGAGCATAATTCAGTGGGTTGATTTGTGCGTAGATGCCTGAAATCTTTATCGAAATATAATTGATTTTGGGGTTTTTAAGCGCTTCCAGATAATGGTCATAACGCTTCCCGGCTTCAGTATCTCCCAGTACTATTTCTCCCAGTAAGTTTACATTTTGACCAATTTGTTGCTTACGTCTGGCATTTAAATGCCTGTTAAGCAGAGATCGTTTTTCATTGATTATAACGTTGGATGTATCCGAACGCAGGCGTTTTTTAAAAAGAGGAACAGCCAAAAAATGGAACAAATAGCCGAATGAGGTGAATAAACGTAACATTATTGCGTCTGAAGCACTGAAAAATTCAGGTACTCCATAACGTTCTATCAGCACTTTCATCCGACGGGCCAGCTTTTTGTTATCGTGAATTTGAGATGACTCGTCCAGTAATTTCGAAAGTAAGGTCTTGTCATTTGGTCGCTGTACCAGTATAGCATATTTCTTTTGTTCTTTTAGTTCAGCCCCGGTAATCACTTTTTCCGATTGAGAAAGGAATTGTTTTGCCCATGCCAGGACTTCTGAAGTAAGTATTTTTTCCATACTTGTGATTTATAGATTAGAAATTTTGCGAAAGTTAAACTAAAAAAATGAAATATATGTAAATGCAACAAAAATAATTCATGTGAAATCGAAAATTTATTGTCGAAATCATCAAATGCAGAAACAGGATAGTACGTGTTTTAAGTTATGAACTTACATATCAATTATATATACTGATCCAAAATAATTATTTTATGTAATAAAAAAAGACGGGGAATAAGTAATTATTCCTCGCCTTGTTTCAAAATTGTTAGCATTTTCATAAAAAATATTCAAGCTTTTAAAAACCAAATTGATTATTATTCAAAGAATGCTCCATTCCAATTTAACCACTTAAAATCGCGTGTATGTTGGTCTTTTTTATTTACCGATTAATCGCTCTACTTCTTTCCAGTTCACTACATTCCAGAATGCTTTGGCGTAAGCAGCACGTTTGGACTGATACTTCAGGTAGTAAGCATGTTCCCATACATCCAGTGTTAACACGGGTGTCCCCTTTACTTCAGCATCCGGCATAAGGGGATTGTCCTGATTGGGGGTAGAAATGATTCGCAACTTTCCGGAATTATCCTTGATAAGCCAAACCCAACCCGATCCAAACCTGCTTGTTGCAGCTTTCTCAAATTCAGCTTTGAAATCATCGACTTTACCGAAACTTTTTATTATTTTTTTTTCTAACCTGGGCGACATATTGGCTGTTCCTGCAGGGGCTAATATGGACCAAAAGAAATTATGATTGTAGTAACCACCTCCATTATTCCGAACTGCTGTTTTAATTTCGGTAGGAAGTTCGTTTAAGTTTTTAAGCAATTCCAACGCATCCTTTTTGTACAATTCAGGATATTTTTCCAGTGCTTTGTTCAAATTGTTGGCATAAGCTGCATGATGACTATTATAATGAACGTACATGGTGGTACTGTCAATATATGGTTCCAACGAATTGTAATGGAAGGTGAGTTCTGGCAATTTGTATTGCCCAAAAACAATGATTGTGGCTGTTAACCAAATGAATAGCGATAAATAAGTTCTTTTCATATTTTGATTTGTTTTTAGTTATCTCGTTTTTTTTAAGATTAACGTGTTTCTTTATAACAAGAAAGCCGGTAGTTTGTTTATTTCTCCGGAAGATTGATTTAGAGAATAAAAAGTAGAAGTTTGGACGAAAATAATTATATTGCACATAATCAGTTTTTTATATCCTAAATCTCTCTTTAAAAAGTAACCTGACATAGTTTTTTGTTCGTTTTAACGTTTTGATTGTACTTTTTATTTCAGAAAATCGTTATTCATTTCAGTAATCCTTAAACAGGTGCTCCATCCAGGCAATCATATGTTGGGCTATTCATAATTTATCTGTATATTTGCAAGTTAAAAAAAAGTATTTTTTAATCAAAAACAGACTCCATATTTACAAAATAAATTTGTTGTCTGTCTTTTTGAATCTACAGCTGAAGCAAAAATTAAATTTCTACAATTACTTGAAAATCAATGATAGATTATATTAAAGGCGAAATTTCTGAATTGACACCTGCTTATGCCGTACTTGAAACGGCTGGTATTGGTTATTGTATCCACATCACTCTTCCCACATTTTCGGCATTAACAGAACTTCAATCAGCAAAATTGTTTGTTTACGAAGTGATTCGTGAAGATGCTCACGTGTTGTATGGTTTTATGATTCCCAGTGAACGTCAACTTTTCTTACTGTTAATATCTGTTTCAGGCATTGGAGCCAATACGGCACGGATGATTATGTCGTCGTACACTGCGCAGGAAATTCAGGAAATGATTGCTTCGGGCAATGTGGCGGCATTAAATGCTATCAAAGGGATAGGTACCAAAACGGCACAGCGAATTATTGTAGACTTGAAAGATAAAATTGTGAAGGGTGTGGGAGGTGGTCAATTGGCAAATCTCCCTTTGAATGCCCAGAGTGAAAAGAAAGAAGAAGCAGTTGCAGCATTGGTTATGCTCGGATTCGCGTCCGCACCCTCGCAAAAAACTGTTGATCGAATATTCCTGGAACAACCAACTTTGAAAGTGGAACAAATGATTAAACTGGCACTCAAGATGTTGTAAATTATTGATAAATTAGGAACTCGAAATTTCTAATTTATATTTCAATTATTAAACTGATCCTATTCTTTATTATAGATGCGAAAATTAGTTATGATTTTTACAAAAAAAACATTTTTCATTGTCCTTCTGTGTAGCCTGGTTCTCAGCTCGGCTTACGTGTTTGTAAGTGCCAGTGAACATTATGCGACAGACATTTATCCTGCCCTGGAAGCACCGGCTCCTTCTGATACCATTAAAACTGTCCCTCCACAATTTCCGATAAAAAAGTATACCCAAAATTCGTACGAAGAACTCAATACGCAGTATCCGATGGATGCTCCAACACCCGATAATGTAAAATCGGTGGTTGAATACGATACTAAAACCGGTAATTATGTGTTGCATACCTACATAGGTGAAAATGAAATTGCTACACCCTTTTTGATGACAGAACAAGAATACCGCAATTATTCCGCCAAAAGGGATATGCAACTTTATTGGAAAGAAAAAAATGCTAAGTCGGCTGTCAATAATGAAGATAAATTTTCTATATCGGATATGAAATTCAATATCGGTGCTGCCGATAAGGTGTTTGGACCCGGTGGTGTTCAGGTTAAAACGCAGGGTTCGGCAGAATTACTGTTTGGTTATAAACAGAATACCATTAATAATCCGGCATTAACCGAAAGAATGCGAAAAACTGGTATTTTCGACTTTGATGAAAAAATTCAACTTAACGTAACCGGTAAAGTGGGGGATAAGGTGAATTTTGGGTTGAATTATAATACGGAAGCTTCCTTCGATTTTGACCAAAAAATGGTGAAATTGGCTTATAAAGGCAAAGAAGACGATATTATTAAAAATATTGAAGCCGGTAATGTGAGCATGCAACTCAATAGTTCATTGATTAGTGGGAGCACAGCTTTATTTGGAATAAAAACTGAATTGCAGTTTGGAAGACTCAATGTTACAGCCATTGCCTCTCAGCAGGAATCGGAAACTCAAACCGTGAGCTCCAAGGGTGGTTCCCAGACCACCGATTATGAGGTAAATATTGATGATTACGATGATAACCGGCATTTCTTCTTAGGTCATTATTTTCGGAATAATTATGAAAGTGCAATGAGTAAACTTCCATTTATTTCATCTGGAATTACCATCAACCGCGTGGAAGTATGGGTGACCAATAAACGAGGAAATTACGATCAGGCCAGAAATATTGTGGCATTTATGGACTTGGCTGAAACGGACAGCATCGATAATCCTCACTGGACAGTAACACCACCTGCAACAAGTAAATTGCCTCTCAACAAAGCCAATTCACTTTACTCAGAAATTACGGATCTTCCTGATGTGAGGGATATTCAGCAAACCAATTCCATATTGGCAACACATTTTGTTGGATTAAGCAATCCCATTAGTGGTGGCGAAGATTATGAGAAAATTGAGAGTGCGCGTCGTCTTGAACCTTCGGAATATACATTGAATTCATCGTTGGGAATTTTATCGTTACGTAACACCCTCAATCCGGATGAAGTGTTGGGCGTATCCTATGAGTATACTTTTGGAGGTAAAGTATATCAGGTCGGCGAATTCTCTACCGATGCTGTAGCAGCACCACAAGCGTTGATGGTGAAATTGCTGAAAGGAACTGCTCAGTCACCTCAGTTGAAATCGTGGGATTTGATGCTTAAAAACGTCTACTATCTGGGTGCCATGCAAATTCAACCCGATAATTTTAAACTGAATATAGTATACAGGAACGATTCGATAGGAACCGATTTACAATATATTACAGAAGGTAACATAAAAAATGAGTTGTTGCTCCGCGTGATGAACCTCGACCGGTTGGATACCAAAAATGCCCCCAACCGCGATGGGAAATTCGATTATGTGGAAGGCTACACAGCCCTTTCTTCTTCGGGTCGCATCATTTTCCCTGTACTGGAACCTTTTGGTTCTCATTTACGTGGAAAAATTGGTAATAATAATATTGCCGATAATTATGTGTTTCAGGAGTTGTACGATTCAACGCTGGTAGTGGCTCAGGAATTAAGTTATAAAAATAAATTTCGTCTGGTGGGAGAGTATAAAGCGTCATCCGGTTCCGAAATCCGGTTGAATGCCATGAATGTGCCCCGCGGATCGGTATCCGTTACTGCCGGTGGCGCAACTCTTGTTGAAAATGTAGATTATACAGTTGACTATACCATGGGAACCGTGACTATTATCAAACAATCCTTGTTGGAATCGGGTACCAATATTGATGTAAAACTGGAAAATCAATCGATATTTAGCATGCAACGGAAAACGCTTGTTGGGACTCATCTTGAGTATCAATTCAACAAAGATTTCAGCTTGGGAGGTACCATAATGCACCTTTCCGAAATGCCACTCACAACTAAGGTAAATACCGGTAGTGAACCCATTTCCAATACCATTTGGGGATTGAATACTGCGTGGAGAACTGAGTCGCAATGGTTGACGAATATGCTCGATAAATTACCATTTGTAAATGCCACCAAGCCTTCAACGCTTGCAGTAAACGCCGAATTCGCTCAATTGATTCCTGGTCATTCCAGCGTAGTTAGCTCAGCAGGAATGGCTTACCTCGACGACTTTGAATCAACCAAAACAACTATTGATATTCATTATCCTATCAATTGGTCATTGGCAAGTACTCCTTATAATCCCTTGCCTAACGCTCTTTTCCCCGAAGCAGCTTTGAGTGATGATGTTAATTATGGTAAAAACCGTGCTTTATTGTCCTGGTATTATGTCGATCCGGTCTTAAATGGTGACTCTAAATCTACTCCGGCTAATCTGCGTAACAATCCGGATGCACAATCCAATCACCTGACCCGAAATGTACTGGAACAAGAAATTTTTCCAAACAGAGAAACTTTGGCAACTCAGACATCCCGGATGACCATCCTAAATTTATCCTATTATCCTACCGAACGTGGCCCTTACAACATGGATGTGGAAGGAATGAATCCGGATGGGACATTAGCAAATCCAACCAAACGTTGGGGCGGAATTATGCGCAAGCTGGATGCTACCGATTTTGAAACTTCCAATATTGAATATATTGAATTTTGGATGATGGATCCTTTTATTAATGATTCATTGACTACCGACAAGGGGGGCGATTTGTATTTCAACCTGGGTGATGTAAGCGAAGATGTTCTGAAAGATGGAAAAAAAAGCTTTGAACATGGATTACCAATTGATGGTGACGTTAATAAAACAGATATTACCAATTGGGGACGCGTGCCAAGAACTCAGTCAACGGTAACAGCATTCGACAATACCGCTGGTGCCCGAAAAAATCAGGATGTCGGTTTGAACGGACTTTCTACGGAACAGGAATTTATTTTTCCAACATATAAAGACTATTTTGAACAAGTGGGTGCAAAACTTACTTCGGAGGCAAGAGCGAAGATGGAAGCTGACCCATTTTCTCCTCTCAATGATCCGGCTGGCGATAATTACCATTTTTATCGCGGGGGAGATTACGACGATGCGGGGCTTGATATTTTGACACGATATAAACATTACAACGGAACCGAAGGGAATTCACCGGAAGCCGATAACGTGGGCGAAATTTACGGTACCACGGCTTCTTCTTTGCCTGATATGGAAGATATAAATGGGGACAATACCCTGAATGAATACGAAAAATACTATCAGTATCATATTAGTATCAGGCACAACGATACCATAGTAGGTAAAAACTTTATTACTGATAAAATCACTACGCTAGTACCACTTAAAAACGGAGATAATGAATCTGCTACCTGGTATCAATTTAAAATTCCTATTCGCGAATATTCAGACAAAGTTGGAAGTATCCGAAATTTCAAATCCATACGGTTTATCCGGATGTTCCTTACCAATTTCGAAAAAGAAATGCATTTGAGATTTGCAACGCTGGATTTAGTGCGGGGTGAATGGAGAAATTATACTAAAGAATTAAATGCAATTGGTACTAACCCTGTTTCAACGGGAAAACTGGATGTTCAGGCAGTAAATATTGAAGAAAACGCAGACCGAACACCTGTAAATTATATTTTGCCTCCGGGAGTTACCCGCGAGACCGATCCGGGACAGCCACAGTTATTACAACAGAACGAGCAGTCCATGGTTTTACGCGTTACCGACCTGGCACCGGGCGATGCACGTGCTGTATATAAAAATACAGCTTACGATATGCGTCAGTATAAACGTTTACAGATGTTTGTGCATGCCGAAAAAATGATTGATGCGGTTACTCTTCTGAAAGACAGGGAACTTACTTGTTTTGTACGTTTGGGTTCCGATATGAAGAATAACTATTATGAGTATGAAATTCCACTCAGAATAACACCCGAAGGTGTCTATCTTGGAATGAACCTGGCGCATCAACAAACAGTTTGGTATCCCGAAAATATGTTCGATTTTTCATTTTTGTCTCTTACCGAAGCAAAATTGAAAAGGAACAAAGCCAAACAAAACGGCACGGGTACCGTCTCTAATCAGATTCCTTATGTAGTTTACGATCCCGATAAGCCATTAAATAAAATATCGATAGTAGGTAACCCTTCGATTTCGGATGTGCAAAATATCATGATCGGAGTGCGAAATGTCAGCGGAGCAGTGCAATCGGGCGAAATATGGGTAAACGAATTGCGCATGTCCGAATTCGATGAAGCAGGTGGATGGGCTGCTATGGGTAACGTGGCGTTAGGATTATCCGATATCGGGACCGTTAATGTGTCGGGTCGAATGGAGACAGCGGGATATGGAAGTCTTGAAAGCAATGTAACGAACAGACGGATGGACGACTTATATCAGTTGAATTTTTCAACGGCTATGGAACTCGGACGTTTTTTACCCGAAAAGGCGAAATTACAAATCCCTGCATTCTTTTCGTATACAAACGAAACGCTTTCGCCTAAATATAATCCTCTCGATCAGGATGTATTGCTGAAAGATGCCCTCGAAAATGCAGGAAGTCAATCAGAACGTGATTCGCTTAAATTGATGTCTCAAACCGTGAGTACTTCCAAAAGTTTCAATATTTCGGGTGCCAAAGTAAATATCAAAAGCAAAACACCTCAGTTTTACGATCCAGCCAATGTGAGTTTTACTTATGCTTATAACGAAACCAATCAGCACAATGCCGAAGTAGAACAAAACTTAACTAAGGATCAACGGGCAGCAGTGGATTACAGTTTCTCTTTTAATCCGAAACCCTGGGAGCCATTTAAAGAAACAAAATCACTGGATAAACCGCTTTTTAAAATAATCAAGGATTTAAATTTGTATTATCTGCCCACTTCGGTCAGTTTCAATACCGATATGAACCGACAGTATTCACAGGTGAAGTTGCGCGATTTTAATTCTACTGCCACCGATTTAACCGGGAATGAGGCGTTGGATTTGACTTTTAGTAAAGACTTTATGTGGAACAGGCAGTTTGATATTAAATATGACCTGACTCGTTCTCTTAAGTTTAGCTTTCAAACAGCTATGAACGCCAATATTTCAGAATCGTATTATACTCCCGAAATTGGGAAGGAGTATTACGAAGCGTGGCGTGATACGGTTTGGTCAAGCATACGAAAATTAGGAACTCCATATGCATACCAACAAGTGTTCACTGCTTCGTGGAATCTGCCGATTAATAAAATACCTTTGTTTGATTGGGTAACTTCCAACGCTTCGTACAATTCCACTTACAATTGGGACCGTACAGCTGTCATTGAAGGTGGTACACAAATGGGGAATATTGCTGCAAGTATGGGTGCCTGGCAAGCAGATGGACAGTTTAATTTCGAAAACTTGTACAATAAATCAAAGTACCTGAAAGATGTTAACCGGCGTTTCTCTGCACAATCGAATGCCAATCGCCCTAAATTTCAATCAAAAACCTACACACAAACAGTAAATCTGGAAAAAGATAAGGCAATTACTATCAATCACCGACTGGGAAGTGAGAAATTTAAGTTCTCGGCTGTGGATAAAACCGGACGGCCGGTGACTCTTTCGTACAAAACACGCAATTTAACCACCATCGAACTTTCACCGAAGACGAATGCCGATAGTATCTTATTAACCATAGTGAGCTTAGACGCCAATGAACAAAGTATAGCAAAAACTACTGTCGATTTTACCGCCCGGGTTTTAATGATGTTTCGACGTGCTTCTATTACCTATAGAGAATCAAACAGCATGGTGCTTCCAGGATTTTTTCCCGAAGCAGGTTTTATGGGACAACAAAAAACGGATGGAATCTATGCACCGGGATATAAATATACCTTTGGTTTTAATGGTATTAGCACTATTCGGGATGCAATGGAGAATGGATGGCTGAATATCAACGATTCTGTTGTGAATCCGGCTACTTTGGCCTTTACTTCCGATTTGGATATTAAAGTATCGCTCGAACCCATTCCCGGAATGAAAGTGGATTTAAGTGCCAAAAGGTATACGGCTTCAAATACTTCCATTCTGTATATGTCCGATGGGATGCCCACTACTTATACCGGAAGTTACAACATTACCCAGATAGCCTTGCGTACGGCATTTGCGAAGGTTGGTTCAGCAACCGATAATTATAATTCTGAACTGTTTAACACTTTCCTGGCAAATCGCCAGAAAGTTGCCAATCGCTTGAATGCTAAATACGTCGGAACGCGGTATCCAAATTCGGGATTTTTGAAAGATGGCACGCTGCACGGTACGGATTACAATCCAACTTTGGGAGCTTATGATTTAAATTCGGCCGATGTGCTGATTCCTGCATTTCTTGCTGCATATACGGGGCGTGATGTGAATAAAGTGGATACAAATCCATTTATTTCTTTACTTAACCTTTTACCAAACTGGCGCATAAGTTACGATGGTTTATCTCAGATAGGGTGGGTTAAAGAACGGTTTAAATCTGTAAGCTTGACTCATGCATATACCTGTCGTTACAGTATAGGTTCATATACTTCTTATTCCACCTGGGTTGGGATGGAGGGCGATAATAGTGCACTCGGTTATGTGCGCGATGTGCAATCAAATAATCCGGTTCCTTCATCGCCTTACGATATTTCAAGCGTTTCCCTTACCGAGCAATTTAGCCCTTTGATCGGCGTTAATGTGGCTTTGAAAAATAGTGTGACTGGAAAACTGGAGTATCGCAAGCAACGGAACCTGGCTTTAAACCTTTCCAGTACTCAATTGGTAGAAGCTGCCACCGATGAATTTGTTGTTGGTTTTGGTTACTTACTGAAAGACTTTGATGTAATTCTTAAGTTGAAATCCGATAAGCAATCCCGAATCAAAAATGATTTGAAACTCACGGCTGATGTGTCATATAAAAATATTAAAACCTTGTTGCGTAAAGTAGCAGATAATATCACTCAGGCTTCCAGTGGAAATAAACTATTCACTCTCAAAATAACAGCCGATTATGTGTTTAGTTCCAAAGTGAATATACAGCTGTTTTACGATAAACAAATGAGTACACCTCTCATTTCTTCCTCGTTTCCGGTCTCCTCAACCAATTTCGGGATGAGCTTTAAATTTATGCTGACCCGATAATAGCTTGTGTTAATAATTTGTGGTAAGCATAATCGTATAGTTAATAATCAAGAAAACAAATGAACGATCTAACATTTCTACATATATAACCGTTAGATTTGATGAAAAATAATGAAATGATTAAAAAAATATTAATTTCCTTAGCGGCTACTTTCATAACATTAGCCACTTTTGCTCAAATTTACGAGCCTATAAAATGGACGGTAAAACAAAAAATTACCGGCGTAAATACGGCTGAGATTCAAATTCGTGCAACCATCGACGAGGGTTGGCATTTGTACGGTTTGAACATTCCAAAGGACGGACCGCGTGCCACGTCTATAGTGTTCGAAACCATGAACCATGCAAAAAAAGTTGGAACAATTCAAGCTCCTTCCAAATTGCTTAAGCAATACGATGCCAATTTCGATATGGAGCTGAATTGGTATTCAAAGGAAGCCGTTTTTATACAAAAAATATCGTTTACCGATCCTCAAAAGGTGAGTGTTAAAGGATATATAGAATTTATGGCTTGTAACGATGAGAGTTGCTTGCCTCCCAGCCAGGAACCTTTCACCCTCGGTGCGTTGCCTGCAACTCCTGTTGCGGCAGTAATACCCGATACAATAATTCAAGTCAAAACTGCAGATTTTTGGACACCAGTAATTAAAGAACTGAATAGTTTTGGCAGTTTTCAAGGTACTAACGGATCGACTTCGCTTTGGATTATTTTTCTGGCCGGATTGCTCGGCGGTTTCCTGGCTTTATTTACTCCTTGTGTGTGGCCCATTATTCCTATGACGGTCAGCTTTTTTCTGAAGCGATCAGAAAATAAATCACGCGGTCGTAGGGATGCCATATTATACGGATTGGCCATTATTTTTATTTATGTCTTTTTGGGGATACTCATTACCCTTATTTTTGGTGCCAGTGCGCTGAATAGTTTATCAACCAATGCCGTTTTTAACCTTATTTTCTTTGCATTGTTGCTACTCTTTGCTGTGTCCTTTTTCGGTGCTTTCGAAATTACCTTGCCTGCATCCTGGTCTACCAAACTGGATGCAAAAGCCGATTCAACCGCAGGATTTGTCAGTATCCTTTTTATGGCATTTACCCTCGTTCTGGTATCTTTTTCTTGTACGGGTCCTATCATAGGAACTCTTTTGGTAGAAGTAGCTGGTAGTGGCTCTCTCCTGGCACCGGCGATCGGTATGTTGGGTTTTGCAGTAGCACTTTCTATTCCTTTTAGTTTGTTTGCACTTTTTCCAACGTGGCTCAAAACTTTACCTCGCTCCGGAGGATGGCTCAATTCAGTAAAAATAGTGCTCGCTTTTCTTGAGCTTGCACTGGCTCTAAAATTCCTTTCTGTAGCTGATTTAGCCTACGGTTGGCGCATACTCGATCGTGAAGTATTCCTTTCCCTTTGGATTGTTATTTTTACTTTACTGGGTATGTATTTACTTGGAAAATTACGCTTTGCCCACGATAGCGAAGTCAAACACACTTCGGTGTTGGGAGTATTTTTAGCTATGATCTCGTTTTCTTTTGCCGTGTATATGATTCCCGGATTATGGGGAGCCCCGCTCAAATCGATGAGTGCATTTGCCCCACCGCTCTATACACAGGATTTTAATCTCTACGATGATGAAGTACACCCGGCTTTTACTGATTACGACCAGGGAATGGCCTTTGCAGCACAAAAAGGTTTGCCGGCTGTCATCGACTTTTCTGGCTTTGGTTGCGTCAATTGTCGCAAAATGGAAGCATCTGTATGGACGGATCCCACTGTTAGAGACTTACTCAAGAACGACTTTGTGCTTATATCCTTGTTTGTAGACGATAAAACACCACTTGCTAAACCCTACGATGTAACGGAAAATGAAAGGACTCGTCGTATCCAAACCGTGGGTGATAAATGGAGCTATTTGCAACGGGTTAAATTCGGTGCTAATGCACAACCTTTTTATGTGATGCTCGATGCTACTGGAAAACCCTTGAATAGACCCTTTGTGTTTGACGAAAATCCGGCTAACTTTGTACTTTGGCTTAACCGGAAATAGTACATTTTGTCTTAATATTTAAATATAATATTTGATACCTGCCAATCTGCCACCCAATTTCTGCCAAAAACAGATATTGGGTGTTTTGGCAAAATAATTGACTGTAAAATACCGCCCCCAACCCCAGCAAATTGAGTGGCTTTTAATTTCCCTTCTGGAAATTGAACGATTAATTTAACATAAACAAGATGAAAAGACATAAGGATACAGAAGAAAAACCCGAAGTAAATGAATCTGCAACAGTTTCAGAAGTAAACCAAGCAGCAGAAGATATTGAAACTTCCGAAACGTCGGAAGATGCTGCCGATCAAATTTTTGATGAATTGGAACAAATGAATCAAAAATATGCAGAGCTGAATGATAAAAATTTGCGCTTGATGGCCGAGTTCGATAATTACCGAAAACGTACCCTCAAAGAACGTTCTGATTTGCTGAGATCTGCTGCCGAAAGAGTGTTGGTTGATATGCTTCCGTTAATCGACGATTTCGATCGCGCTATGAAAGCCCTTGAAATATCTGAAGATGTTCTAACCGTAAAGGAAGGCATCGATCTTATTTATAGTAAATTTATAGCATTTTTACTCCAGAACGGAGTGAAAGTAATTCCAACAGAAAACCAACCTTTCGATACAGAATTTCATGAAGCTATTACTACTTTTCCAGCTCCAAGCGAAGATCTGAAAGGCAAAATTATTGACTGTGCTTCCAAAGGCTATACACTGAACGAAAAAGTGATTCGTTTCTCAAAAGTTGTTGTAGGAGAGTAAATTTAAGTCAACAGTGAATGAGTAAAAAATTTCTCATTCAACAATACCAGAATTCCACGATTCAATTATACATAAATGTCAAAAAGAGATTATTACGAAATACTTGGAGTGCCAAAAACGGCCACTGCTGAAGAAATAAAAAAAGCTTACCGTAAAAAGGCAATCCAATTTCACCCCGACAAAAATCCGGGTGACAAACAATCGGAAGAAAATTTCAAAGAAGCTGCTGAAGCCTACGAAGTTCTTGGGGACGAACAAAAACGACAACGTTATGACCAATACGGGCATGCCGGTGTTGGAAGTGCTGCCGGTGGTGGATTTGGTGGCGATAATATGAGCATGGATGATATATTCTCTCATTTTGGGGATATTTTTGGTGGGCATTTTGGTGGATTTGGCGGATTTGGCGGAAGTCAGCGTGGTAGTCAACAAAGAGTTCGTCGTGGTTCTGATTTACGGGTGAAAGTAAAACTTACATTGGCCGAAATTGCTACAGGTGTAGAAAAAAAAATCAAGGTCAAAAAAATGGTTTCCTGTTCGCATTGTAACGGATCGGGAGCAGCGCATGGTTCTGCCGTGAGTAATTGTACAACTTGTAATGGTAGTGGACGTGTTACGCGGGTTCAACAAACCATACTCGGTCAGATGCAAACTGCTGCCGAATGCCCTACTTGTGGTGGCGATGGAAAAATAATTAAAGAAAAATGTTCTCATTGTAGCGGCGAAGGTATCGTACGTGAAGACGAAGTGATTACCATCAACATTCCTGCAGGGGTAATGGAAGGTATGCAACTATCGATGAGTGGCAAAGGTAATACTGCCCGTAGGGGAGGAGTGAACGGCGATTTACTTGTTCTGGTTGAAGAAGAACCACATCCCGAACTGATTCGTGACGAAAACGATTTAATATTTAACTTGCTATTAACTGTACCAATGGCAACCCTGGGAGGTTCAATAGAAGTGCCCACTGTGGAAGGTAAAGTGAAAGTGACTATAGCACCCGGAACTCAACCTGGTAAAATACTTCGCTTGCGCGGAAAAGGTTTGCCCAGCGTTAACAGATATGGTACCGGAGATTTACTGGTAAATATCGGTGTGTATATCCCTGAAAATCTGAATAAAGAAGAAAAATCGATGGTAGAAAAATTGAGTAAATCAGAAAACGTTAAACCAAACGCTTCTGCTTCACGCAATTTCTTTTCGCATTTCCGAAACATGTTTGAATAAAAACTTAATCCTAAATACAAGGATAAAGAAAAACCTGATTGGAATTTAATTTTCAATCAGGTTTTTTTTTTCGAAATAAATCATGTACTTAGTGAAAATAATCAATTTAGTAACTGTAAATCATTTATTTAACGATAAATATGGATTGGATGGCTCTTTTTCTTCCTTCGAATAATTTAATGAAAGTGCTTCTGTATTCTTCACTGGACAATTAATTGAATTAGACTGCAAAAGAGCTAACCAGACTTACAATTTCAGGCCAAAAGGGTAGGTTCTACTAAATCGTACATTTGGTGAATTGAAATGGAAAGAATCAACCTAAGGACTCAACATTCAACCGCATTGCCGGAGCATCCGGTCAATTGGTCGTACTTAAGTCATAATACCCGTAAAGCGCCTTGAAATGTAATATAACAAGGGCTATTATGTATTCTCAATATACCAATTCTTAATTGTAATCTACAACACAAAAAACCCCAACCAATATTGGTCGGGGTTTTTTGTGTTGTTTTATATCAAGTATGTTAAATGTTTTCTTCCAACATGTTGATTTTCTTTTCTATCATGCGACTTTCTTCTTTCAATGCTTCAATTTTTCTTTCCATTTCCTTTATCATACCACCGGCTTTTTTCGAGGATGAGGAAAAGAAACCTATATTGTTTTCGTAGGTTGAAATTTCCGATTTTAAATGTTCAAAGGCACGTACTAATTTCTCGCGTTCGCGAAAGAGTTTGTTGTCCCCTTTAGCACCCATTTCTTTCACATTACTTCGGAATGAATCTAACCGACGGTTTGAAACATCTACGTTCAGCAATTCGAATTTTTGATCTACAGCTTCCCTGTATTCTTTATATATTTTATCTTTTTCTTTAAATGGCACATGACCAATGGTGTTCCATTCGGCTATTAACGTACGAAAAGCTGATAGCGATTCTGAAGGATTATCTGTTTTTTCAAAAGCTACAATTTTGGCTATTAATTCGGTCTTTTTGGTCAGATTTTCAGTCTCCTGATTTCTTTGTCCGGACGTGCTTTTGTTCTTTTGTTCGAAGAAATAGTCGCAAGCAGTAATAAAGCGCTTCCACAATTCATCAGAATGCTTTTTAGCTATCGGTCCTATGGTTTTCCATTCTTTCTGAAGTTGAATCAGCTTGTCAACAGTTTCTTTCCATTCAGTACTGTCTTTTAATTCTTCTGCTTTTTCACACAAGGCTTTCTTCTTGTCGTAATTTTGGCTCAGTACATTTTTTGTTTCTTTGTAAAACTCAGTCTTGGCCGAAAAAAATCTGTCACAAGCTTTACGGTAACGGTCAAAAATCTTTTGATTTATTTTTCGTGGCGCAAATCCAATTGCTCTCCACTCATCTTGCCATGCCAATACTTTTTTTGTAGCGTCATCCCAGGTCCGATAACTGTTGAACTTACTGAAATCGAAGGCTTCAATTTTATCACACAAAGCTGATTTGGTTACAAAATTTTCTTCTTCCAACTTTCTGATGGAATCGAAATGCGATTGATGTTTTTTATTGATATTGGTTGAAGCTTCTTTGAATCGGGTCCAGATTTGTTCACGCAATTCACGGGCTACAGGACCTAAATCATGCCAATCTTCGTGTAACTTTTGCAGTTTTTGGAAAGCCAGAATCACATCGGTTTCTTCTATCAGCTTTTCAGCAGCTTCACAAAGCAAAGTCTTGGATTCAAGATTCTTCTTGAAATCGTATTCGCGAAGTTCATTGTTGATTTTAATTAAATCCCAGAACAACTCCTGATAATTGTTATATTGTTTCCATAATTCAGCCGAGGCACTTTGAGGAACCTGGCCAATTGTTTTCCATTTTTGTTGTAAAGACCTGAATTCATTGATGTGAGACGATACGTCATCGTTTGTTTCACCCAAAACTTTCATTTGCTCCAAAATCTGTTGTTTCTCTAACAGATTATTCTCTTTTTCTTTCTCAATCTGAGCCATAACCGAAGCTTTCTTTGCCCGGAATTCGTTCATAAGCGATTTGAAGCTTTCTTCTGATTCGTCTTTTGCTGCTACAAAATCATTCTCATCACCACCGGCTTCTACGAAGAGTTTCTTCTGTTCTTCTATTTCCGATTTCGTTTTTTTATAAAACAATTGTTTGATGTGCTCAACTTCATCCTTTGCCGCTTCTACTTCTTTGCCTACAAGCAATTTGAGTGCTTCTATTAATTCGGCTTTGTTGCTTGTTGATAAGTCTGTTGAATGAGCTTTTATTTCTTTTGCTTCGGCATTTTCGGTTACTTCCTGAATTATTTCGTTTAATTCAATAGTTTCTGCCTCTACTTTCACTGTGTTTATGGCTGTATCAGTTAACTCAGAACTATCTGGAGCTTTTTCGGTTATTTCTTCCGGTTGTTCGGTTACGAGTAATTCCAGATTCGTTTCTGTTTCAACCGTTTCGCTTGGTACGATTTCAGGACCCTTTTCTAAATCTTGTTTCACCTCATTGTTAGGTGTTGTCGAAGTCAATTCAATTGGTAATTCTGCAACGACTGTTTCCAGGTTCATTTTTGTAGTTTCAGTAGTTTCGCCTGGTGCGATTTTAAGGTCCTTGTCTAAATCAAGTGAGTTCATTTTCAATAAGTTTTTTAGTGAATTTTGTAGCTGATCTTACAAAATGTTCAGAATGTTCAATTGCGAATTAAATAGCCCACAAAAATAGATTATTTTTTTTAATTATTTTTATTTTTTGGCTAAAATTCTTGCTTTCGATGTCTATAATAGCTCTTTTTCGAGTTTCATACACTGTTCTAACTATTTCCGGTGTGTTATGTAAGTGTTTGCTTGTTGTGCCGGATTAATTTGAATGTCGTTGATGCTAACATGCGATGGACGTGTAACTATATATTCCAGGGCATCGGCAATATCTTCGGCATTTAGTGGGGTTAGTCCAGTATAAACGGCTTTTGCCTTGGCTTCGTCGCCATGAAAGCGAACAACTGAAAATTCTGTTTCAGCCATTCCGGGAGAAATGGAGCTAACTTTGATTCCGTATGGTACTAAATCTAAGCGCAGTCCTTTGGTAATTGCGTTAACAGCATGTTTTGAAGCACAATATACACTTCCTGTTGGATAAACTTCTATACCGGCAATGGATGAGATATTGATGATATGCCCCGATAGTTGTTTTATCATGACGGGAACTATCAATTTGGTCATATACAGCAATCCTTTCACATTCGTGTCTATCATTTGATCGTAATCGGCCAAATCACTTTTATCGAAAGGAGAAGTTCCGGCAGCTAAACCGGCGTTGTTTACTAATAAATCGATGTGTAGGAAAGTTGATGGGAGCGATTGAATAGCCTTGGTGCAAGCCTCATTGTCACGCACATCAAAGCAAAGATGTTGCACGTCAATAGAATACTTCGCACGTAGTTGCTGGGCCAGTTCTTCCAAACGTGCTTCACGGCGTCCTGTTATTATCAGTTGATAGCCCAATCCGGCTAATCTGTAGGCAATGGCACGTCCGAAACCCGATGTTGCACCGGTGATAATTGCAGTCTTCATAATAATATACTAATTTCACTGATTTAAAAACTAATTACACTAATTACTGATTTTGAATGATTTGTATGATCTGTATTAATCAATCTAAAACCTTTAAACGCAGAACCCGAAACGCATTCTTACTCGTCTTTTCCCTTCGAATAATGAAGCACATGCCCCATTTTGTTCTTTTTGGTTTGCATGTAAAAAGCATTATAGGGATTTGTTTTTACTTCGATAGGTACATTTTCCACGATAGATAATCCGTATGCTTCCAAACCGATTCGTTTTACCGGATTGTTGCTCATTAAACGGATACGGGTAACGCCAATTTTACGTAAAATCTGAGCTCCTACTCCATAATCACGTTCGTCGGCATCAAAACCTAAATGCAGGTTGGCATCAACGGTATCCATGCCTTCTTCCTGTAATTTATAGGCTTTTATTTTATTCATCAACCCAATGCCACGGCCTTCCTGATTCATATACACTATTACACCTTTTCCTTCTTTTTCAATTAGTTCCATGGCTTTATGGAGTTGTTCTCCACATTCACACCGCATAGAACCAAAAATATCGCCAGTCATACACGATGAGTGAACACGTACCAGAATAGGTTCATTTTCTTCCCATTCGCCTTTAATCAGTACTACATGTTCCAAGCCATTAGAACTTTGCTGAAATGGGATGAGTTTGAAGTGACCGTATGCTGTGGGCATATCCACTTTTTCACCCATTTCTACCAATGATTCGGATTTCAACCGATAAGCAATTAAGTCTTTAATGGATATTATTTTTAAACCGAATTTTTTAGCAATGTCAAATAATTGGGGTAAACGAGCCATAGTGCCATCTTCATTCATAATTTCAATCAACGCACCGGCTGGATGCAATCCGGCCAATCTGGCTAAATCCACCGCAGCCTCGGTGTGTCCTGCACGGCGTAATACACCTTTTGAACGGGCACGTAATGGAAATATATGTCCCGGACGTCCGAAAGTATCGGGTTTTGAATTTGGATCGGCCAAAGCCAGAAAAGTAGCAGCACGGTCGGCGGCCGATACACCGGTAGTGCAACCTTCCAGTTTGTCAACGCTAACGGTGAATGGTGTAGAATGCATAGACGTGTTTTTGTCCACTTGCATTTCCAGGTCCAGTTCGTCGCAGCGTTCTTCTGTCAAAGGTGCACAGACTACGCCTCGTCCGTGAGTAATCATGAAATTAACCATTTCAGGTGTTATTTTTTCTGCAGCACAGATGAAATCGCCTTCATTTTCGCGGTCTTCATCATCTACTACGATGAGAAATTTACCGGCTTGTATGTCGAGCAGAGACTCTTCTATGGTATTAAATGTTGATTTCATATTGAATTATGATAATTTAGAACCGGTTTCAGTATCGGTTGATTTGTTTAATATGTTGTTGAAAATATGTTTGATATTTTTCCAGAACTTAATGAGCTTTTCAGGATTCATCAGAGAGGCATCCACCACGGCTTTGTAAGTAAGAAATATTCCTACCGGAAGTAAAATGGCCGAACTGAGCCACATCCCTTCAAAAGAGGTCCAAATACCTTCGCGTGCCATTTTGTAACCCGTGTTGTCAATTATGTAGTAAATGATAAACATGAGAACTGATATGACTACCGGTGCCCCAAGACCGCCTTTACGGATGATGGCTCCAAGAGGCGCTCCGATGAAGAAAAAAATCAAGCAAGCAAATGACAGGGTAAACTTGCGGTTCCATTCAATTTCATGTCGTCGCACATAACTCTCCGGCTCATCCAACAGTACTTTGTTATATTGAATCTGATCTTTCATGCGTTGAGCCTGTTCCAGTGCAGATGAACTGGCGCGGAGCATCGATTCCTGATTTAATGAAAGAAACAGTGTATCTGCATCGTATTTTTTAAGGTCGATTTTTGAATTGATTTTCAATTCCTTTCCCGGAGAAGCTTCTCGCCCGAAATAGTGCAGTCGGACAATTTCATTGGCTTGCTCATTACCACGGATTGTGGAGATTTTACCCACTGAATCTATCGATTGCGAAAGCTGAGCCATATTCTTGCTAACATGTTGATCCTGAAGTAATGATTCGTCAAATCGCGTGAATTCCTGATCTAAATCCATCAGAATTTCTTTCGTCTTGAAGGTTTCCCGTCGGTAGGGGATACTCGAAGATGAGCCGCTCATTCGCTGTTTTTTCAGGTTTTCGAAACTTTCACCATCGTATAATGACAGTAGAAGGTATTTGTTGTCTGCTGTGAATTGAACCCGCCCCGAATCAGCTACCATGACGGTTGCATTATCAAATCCACCGGAGAAGTCATAAATCATTAGGTTCTTTAGTAGTCCTTTCTCTTTTTCCCTTACATAAATATTAAAATTCACTCCACTGATTCCCGAGTAGAATTCTCCCACCGGAATATCGAATTCGGGTGATTTTTGACGTAACGAAAATATAAGTGTCCAAAGCTTAGTCTGTGAAAATGGCAGAACGTGATTGGAAAAATAAAAGGCTCCCACACAGACCATAGATATAAAAAGAATCAGCGGACGCATGATTCTGAAAAGTGAAATGCCTGCCGCTTTCATGGCTGTAAGCTCAAATGTTTCTCCCAGATTCCCAAAAGTCATCAGTGAGGCCAACAAAATGGCTAATGGTAACGCCATGGGTACGAGCGAAAAAACGGCATATACAAAAAACTCTCCCAATACCGACCATTCTACTCCTTTCCCAACCAATTCAGCAACATGTTTCCACAAAAACTGCATCAACAGAATGAAAATACAGATGAGAAAAGTCATCAAGAAGAGCGTAAAAAAGCGTTTAAATACGTAAAGGTCGATTTTTTTTAGTCTGAACATGCCCTGTTTTTTTGAAACAACAAAATTACGCCAAAAAGTTCAATAATCAAGTATCTGATTAGCAAAAATAATTTAATAGGAGCGTTGTTTCTTTTTGATAAATAAAGCTTAAATAAAAAAACCATCTGCTCTTTTTGCGGATGGTTTCGTATGATTGAATATTTTGTATTGCGTTATATCTTAATGTAAATCCCTTTCTTAGTTGGTTACATGAATATTCTATTACCCGGTTTTTCATTCTCTGAATGAAAAATAATGTGGAATTTATTTCGTACTAATTAAGATAATTGTCAATCTGTTACATTCCCGTCTTTCTTCGTAAATCTTCTATTTGTTTGTTCCACAGCAATATCATATCATCTGTTTCATTAGGCTCGGCAAAATCGGTTATTACTAGCGCCAAATCTGTTGTAACCTGCAGCGATACAATTTTAAGCTCAAAATAAAAATCAGTATCCTTATCCTCTTCCCATTGAAACCTGATACTCGAATTTGCTTTCAGATGTATTAAATCAGCTGTTTGCTCGTTTTGATCCCACGAAAAGGTATATTCCGGACCATTGACTGTAACACCATCGGCAAACCATTCGGTTAGTCCTAAAGGTGTACTTATAGAATTCCAAAGAATGTTAATTGATGCTGATTTGAGTGGATATTCTATATTGATTTTTGTCTTTTTCATAAAAAAGAAATGAATTTACACGTTGATAAGTGAGTATTGAAAGAAAGCGTCCTTTTTTTCAATTTTGCGCAATGTAGACATTTTTTTTGAAAATAGCAAATAAAAGTGAAAAAAGAATAAAGATTCAAAGGCGTTTTAAATGTTTAAACTGCTTTTCTCAAAACACAAAGGCAACAATTGTTTTACATTTTCTAATCTGAATACATGTTTCTTGCCATAAAGTAAAATGGTGATGTCTTTTTCAAAACGCATTTCGGTTTCCAGTAATACCTGACGACATGAACCACAAGGGGTAATTGGCTCTTCCATGTAATCACCGTTTGTGTAAGCAGCTATGGCCATGGCTTTTACGGCTACGTTTGGAAACTGGGCATTGGCATAAAACATAGCTACCCGTTCGGCACAAAGCCCTGAAGGATAAGCCGAATTTTCCTGATTATTACCGCATACAATTTCTCCGTTTTCAAGCTGAATGGCTGCACCTACATAAAAACCTGAATATGGGGCATAAGCTTTATGGACTTGTTCTTTGGCTTTATTCATTAACTGCTGGTACTCTGTACTTAATTCATCGAAGGCGTAAATGGTGACAGTTGTTTCAATTGTTTTTTTTTGCATAAAATAGATTCGTTTCAAATTAAAAAGGTGGAGAAATAGGCAAGGAAAAGGCTTAAAATTCAAGAAAGGAATGATAAGAAAAAAGAAAGTAAAGACATTAAAATAAAAAAATTAAGTCCTCAGTTATCAAACATTCGACCTGTTATGTACCACGTTTCAGTACAAAAATATAAAATTATCTAATCATTACCTTCTTTTTGGCATATTATTTATAAATTTGTAGCAAAATAATGCAATAACATTCTGAAATGAAAATAAAATTTAAGAGTATATTTACTTGTAGCGTCTTGTTGTTTAGTATATTAACAAGCGCACAAACCCCCAGCAAAAACTATCTCTCCTATATTGAGGAGTACCATCAATTGGCTGAAAGACAACAAAAAGAGCATGGTATTCCTTCAAGCATTATTCTGGCTCAGGGTTTACTTGAATCGGGTGCCGGATTAAGCACCCTGGCTAAAGCATCAAACAACCATTTTGGCATTAAATGTGCCGATTGGGCCGGCGAAAAGATCTATTATGATGACGATACCAAAGATGAATGTTTTCGTAAATATAAACTGGTTCTCGATTCGTATGAGGATCATGCTGCTTTCTTAAGAGGTCGTAGCCGATATGCATCCTTGTTCCTGCTGAATCCTACCGATTATGAAGCCTGGGCTTTCGGACTCAAAAAAGCAGGTTATGCTACCGATCCGGCCTATGCATTTAAACTCATTTCGATTATTGAAGGGTACGATTTACACCGTTTCGATTTGGGTATTTCAATGAATGGAACTTCAAAGGGAGTTGGTAAGCTGACCGGGAAAAATACCGATAAATCTGTTTCACCTAACTCAATGGGCAGTATTGATGCTTTTCTAAGTCATAAGGTGCTCAAAAATAATGGTGTCCGTTACGTTACGGCACTGGCAGCTGATACTTATGGAAGTATAGCCGATGAATTTAATGTGAGTGAGGAGCGAATTCGCTTGTATAACGATGTTAGTGCAGCAGCTGGATTGAATCCGGGGTCTTACGTCTATATTTATCCTAAAAAGAAAAATGCCTCCAGAGAGTTTTCCAGTCACACCATTCAGCCCGGTGAGTCTATGTACAGTATTTCTCAGCACTATGCCGTCAAAATTGAGAAACTCTATCAATTGAATCAAATGCCCTATTCTTTGGGAGCTAAAACCGGTCAAACACTAAAACTCCGTTAAGCACTAACTACACGAATTCATCCATGCGAAAAAAAAATACTGAATTGCTGAGTGATGTTATCAGGCAGGTTCTGAAACAGCAACATTTGGATAAACCATTGTCGGAAAAAAGATTGATCGATGCCTGGCCGTTGGTGCTGGGAGCCAATATTGTGAAGTATACATCCGAACTTAGCATTAAAAACAGAGTGCTATACGTCTGCTTAACTTCTTCGGTACTTAGGCACGATTTGTTCCTCTCTCGGGAGGAAATTAAAAAATCGCTCAACAAACAAGTAGGAGCAGAGGTTATAGTGGATATTATTTTTCGATAAATAAAAGATTTACACAGATTTAAGAAAGATTTACACAGATGGAACATTCCGTTTTTTCGGAATAAGAAATTCTCATGTATATTTTAATCTGTTTTTATATTCATTTTTTTTGACATTTTTACTCTCTAATCAAACCATTTTGTATGTAAAAATATATTCATTATCTGTACATTATCTGTGTTAATCATTCTGTTGTATCTGTGTTAATCATTTTCTAAATGGACTACCGTGAACACCTTCTTCGCCCACTCACCCTGCGTTTTGTGGATCATTTAGTTCTGGAGATTTTTGCAAATCCATCCGATTTTAAAATTGTATACCAACTTATTTTCGATACCGAAATAAAAGTAGCCTGGCGGGCTGCCTGGGCTTGTCAGAAAATCAGCGAAAAACATCCCGAATGGTTCACCGAAGAACAGTTTAAGGAGCTTGTTAAACTGGCAATTGCCACTCCTCACAGCGGCTTACATCGTGGTTGCTTATCAATTTTGAATAATATAAATTTGCCCGATCCTATTCCGGTAGATTTACTCAATGCTTGTTTTGAATGGATGATATCCCCGAAATCTGCCATAGCCGTTCAGGCACTTTCCATGAAAATTTTATACCGTATTTGCCGGAAAGAGCCGGATTTAAAACCCGAATTAATTGCTTATCTCGAAAATATTGATTCGGTTTGCTATTCGGCCGGTTTTAATTCGACCAGGAGGAATGTGCTTAATTTATTGAAAAACAAATAGTTTTGTTTTGTTAAGAGAAAGAAAATGGCGAAAATTGCACACTTTTGCCATTTATGTATTACTTTTACGCCGATATTTGAGTGGTTTAATGATCACTTTATTACTTTATACTTAATTAAAAAAAGTTAGTATGACTTTAAAGCAAAACATTCTGGCTCTTCGTCAAAAAAGAGCAATTGTGGAAAAAGGGGGTGGCGATAAAGCCATGGAGAAGCAAGCAGCAATGGGTAAAATGACTGCCCGCGAGCGTATTCTTACCTTGTTGGACCCTAATTCGTTTCACGAATATGACCTTTTCGTTGAACACGAAGAACGTAACTTCGGAATGGGATTAAAAACCCTGGCTGGAGATGGTGTAATTACAGGTACCGGAACTATCAACGGTGCTGCCATTTGTATTTATGCTCAGGATTTTACCGTTATGGGAGGTTCGTTGGGACTTAAACATGCGCGTAAAATCACCAAAATAATGGATCACGCCCTTAAAATGAAAATGCCTTGTATCGGTATGAACGACTCGGGTGGAGCACGTATTCAGGAAGGTATTGGCGCTTTGGCCGGTTATGGTGAGATTTTCTATCGCAATACCATGTCTTCGGGCGTTATTCCTCAAATTTCTGTCATTTTAGGACCTTGTGCAGGTGGTGCTGTCTATTCTCCCGCACTTACCGACTTCGTTTTTGTGGTAGAAAATATTTCAAAAATGTTTATCACCGGTCCAAACGTGATTGAAACGGTATTGGGCGAAAAAATATCTCAGGAAGATTTAGGTGGTGCACGCGTGCATGCCGAAATTACCGGTAATGCACATTTTTATGCCTTAAGCGAAAAAGAATGTCTGGAACAAATCAAAGAACTGGTAGGTCTTATTCCTCACAGCAATTTGGAAAAAGCAGCCCGTATTGAACCACGCAAACCAAAATCACGGAAAAATATTGAAAATATTATACCTTCCGATCCAAAACAACCTTACGATGTACGTGAAGTGATTTACGCACTTGCTGATGATTCTAAGTTCCTGGAAGTTCACGAACTCTGGGCAGCTAATATCGTTATCGGTTTTGGACGTATGAATGGCGAAACTGTTGGATTTGTAGCCAACCAGCCTATGTATCTGGCCGGTGTGCTCGATTGCGATGCTTCCGATAAGGCAGCTCGTTTTATTCGCTATTGCGATGCATTTAATATCCCTATCATTACACTGGAAGACATGCCTGGCTACCTGCCTGGTGTAGATCAGGAACACGCAGGTGTTATTCGTCATGGTGCAAAGATGCTTTATGCATACTCGGAAGCTACCGTGCCAAAAATTACCGTTATTCTGCGTAAAGCATATGGTGGTGGTTATATTGCCATGAACTCCCGTCACTTGGGCGCCGACTTTATGTTTGCCTGGCCGGGTGCCGAAATTGCCGTCATGGGACCTGAAGGTGCTGCCAACATTATTTTCCGCAAGGAAATAATGGAAGCAGAAGACGAAGATGCCATGCGTCAACAAAAAGTTCAGGAATATATCGAGAAATTTGCCAACCCTTATGTGGCTGCTTCTAAAGGATATATCGATGCTGTAATTGAACCGCTTGAAACACGCGAATTGTTGCTTCATGCCCTGGAGGTGTCGAAAAATAAAGACGATCATCGTCCAGCCAAAAAGCACGGTATCCCACCATTTTGATGCAAAAAATTGAAATTTGAGAAATTGAAAATGAGGAATGCGAAAATTTAAAATTAGTAGCATTCTCTCTTTGAAATTAATTAAAAGTTCATCTCTCATGATTTATAAATTGTTTACTCGTTTACTAACATCTAACTTGTAAATTGAAATTAAATAGCAATTATGCAAAAAGAAAATCCCGAATATGTTGATTTTGCCGTTACTGCGCGCAAGTACAAGACGCTCCTGACCAAAAAATATCAGAACCGGAAACCTTGGGTCAATCCCAGTGCTTACGATATTCAATCGTATTTACCGGGTACCGTTTTGGAAATTTCGGTTAAAGAAGGTGAAGTGGTGCAGGAAGGTGCTCCGCTTTTAATACTGGAAGCAATGAAAATGCAAAATCGTATTGAAATGCCCTTTACGGCTCGTATCAAGAAAATTAATGTGGAAGTGGGAGTACGTATTCCCAAAGAAACACTGATGATAGAGTTAGAGCCTGTGGAATAGTATTTTTTTTATTATTCTAATATAAAAAAAACGGTTGATCATGTTTCATGGTCAGCCGTTTTTCTTAAATCTGTGTAGATCCCTCTTGAATCTGTGTAAATCTATTTTTTTTTATCTGTGTAAATCATTTTAATAAATAATAATGTACGAATCCCATTATCTCCATGGTCAGTGCCAGGCAGATATGTACGATGATTCCACCCCAGATATGCCTTGTTTGGTAGGCCAGTGCACCCAAAACATAACCTCCGAAGATGGACGAAAGTGTTTCGCCCAGCGGCTTTCCAAAGTGAATGGACACATACATGGCAACCATTGGCAATATTGCTTTCCGTCCGAGTATACTTATCATTCCAATCACCAGGGCACCCCTGAAAACCAGTTCAGTAATCACAAAGTCCAGTGCATAAATAGTTTCGAAAAGTAAGGTGGAAACCCATACCGGCCAACCGAAAATGTCTTCATATAACCATGGACGAAATTGAGGATATGCGTTTAAAAAATCAGGGGTAAAAGAAGTGACTATTAAAAAGGGTATTAAAAGTGCGAAAAGTGTCAGATATCCGTGAATGTGTTTCGTGTTTCGGGCTATACCGTAAAATCCATCCACTTTTTTGTCGATGCTGATTTTAAGCAGTATCAGGGGAATCAGTATGATAAAACTTCCTTTAAGTTGTGCCGCGATGCGAAACAGAAAATACTTCTCTTCCGTGAATAACGATGCGAACTCCCATTCGCGATAACCGCAATAACCCGATGCAACACCATAAAGTACAATAAAAAAGAGACTTTTCAGGAAGAAACCTTTGTTACGAATTATCTTGTATTCCTTTTGAAAAATCAGTATCGGGATGGCAACGGCAAAATACATGAAACTGTAAAATAGCGGGAATGCCCACATGGAGTTTCCTGAATTATAGGTCACATTCATTACATCCCTGTAAAATCCGGTAGTGTAATTCAGGTAAATACATCCGAAAATTAATGTCAGTGTATATACATAGGACAGAAGATGAAAATCGTTTTTGGTAAAACTGTATGCTTCCTGGAAAAGAGACTGTAGTGATTTTTTTATTGACATGAAAAGTGATTTACACAGATGAAAATCACATTTAAAAATCTGTGAAAATCATATTAATAAATTTGTGTAAATCATTTATATATTCCTGCTCGAAATTCGGTGTAAAAACCCCTTTCCCCAGTTGAGCCTCAATATCGCTTAATTTCCAGAATTTTCCTTCCGATATTTCCTCCGGATCGGGCCGAATTTCTCCGTTGTATATCAGGTAATAGCTGTGAACCAGTTCTGCTTCCCGGTCCGATACAAATTTGTAACGGGTAACAAATAGCGGTTCGAAATCGGTGATACCCAGTTCTTCGCGTACTTCCCGCCGAAGAGCATCCATCACTTCCTCACCAAAATCAACATGACCACCCACAGAAGTGTCCCATTTACCCGGCTGGATATCTTTGTTCATTGCCCGTTTTTGTAAATATAATTCACCGGCAGAATTAAATACGTGCAAATGTACCACCGGATGCAGTAAAAATGTGCCCGAATGACATTCAGTACGGGTTGCACGACCTGTCACTTCGCCGTCATCGTTTACCAGGGGGAAATATTCGATTGATTCCATTTCTTTTTTTGTTGCAAAGTTAGATACTAATTACTCGAATTAAGTCGAATTACTCGAATTATTGTTGTGCAGACAGCATTCTTATCTTTTTATTCAAATTAAATTTGATTTATAACCCTGAAAATAATCTATTTGTGAACTTTTTTCGGTATTAAACACATATAAATAGATTTGAATGTGATTCTTAGATGAAATTTTTCTGTTTTATTTAATCAATGAAAATTAATCTTTAATCATTGAAAATCATTTTATTATCATTGATAATCATTATAAATGCAAATCACTAATTAGAGTAATTCGTATTAATTCGAGTAATTAGTATTTAGCATAATTCGCGTAATTCGTATTTCCAAGTGAGGCTGTTTAAAATGTTTATTGTATTTTTGTATGATTAATAATTCAGTTAAATCGAGTTGTGAATATTATAATAAATATCAATATTCTTTTTTGACGGATATTAGATAACTTTTAAATATTTAGGAAATATTTGTTTTTATGATCAGATTCTCATTAATGATTTGATTATGATTGTTCTATATCCTGACTCAATATCTTTTCTCTTTGTTCTTATGTCTTAGATCTTAGATCTTTGTTCTTATGTCTTTTGTCTTTGTTTACTAATATGATATTAAATGAAAGATTTTAAAATTGCTATTATTGGTTTGGGATATGTCGGCTTGCCGCTGGCTATAGAGTTTGGAAAAAAATACCGGGTATTGGGTTTCGATATAAATAAAGTGCGCGTCGATGAATTGCAGCAAGGGGTGGATCATACCCTGGAAGCCGATTTGGACGCCATGATTACTGCAACCGACCTGCGGAGAAAGAATCCGGACCTTGGACTTTCCTTTTCGTGTAACGAATCCGATTTGAAGGATTGCAATACGTATATAGTTACAGTTCCAACACCCATCAATCATTTCAATATGCCGGACCTGAAGCCGCTAATTAAGGCTTCCGAAATGTTGGGACGCGTTGTCAGTCAGGGTGACCTTGCTATCTACGAATCCACCACCTATCCCGGTTGTACAGAAGAAGACTGTGTGCCGGTTATAGAACGTGTTTCAGGTTTAAAATTCAACACCGGTTTCTTTGCAGGGTATAGCCCGGAACGTATTAATCCGGGTGATAAAGTAAATACACTTACTAAAATAAAGAAAGTGACTTCGGGTTCTACTCCCGAAATTGCCGACCGGGTGGATGGTCTTTATGCATCCATTATTACCGCCGGAACACACAAAGCCCCGAGTATTAAAGTGGCCGAAGCTTCCAAAATCATTGAAAATGCCCAACGCGACGTAAATATTTCCTTTGTCAACGAACTGGCTCTTATCTTCGACAAGGTAGGTATCGATACTAATGATGTATTGGATGCCGCCGGAACAAAATGGAATTTTTTAAAATATCGACCCGGATTAGTTGGTGGACATTGTATCAGCGTTGATCCCTATTACCTGGCCAGCAAAGCCGAATCGCTGGGTTATGTACCGCAGGTAATTCTGTCCGGTCGTCATGTGAACAATAGCATTGCCCCTTTTATTGCCAATAAAGTGTTGAAGTTGATGGTTCAAAAGGACCACATTATTAAAGGCTCTAAAGTGCTTATTTTGGGTGTCACTTTCAAAGAAAACTGCCCCGATATACGCAATACTAAAGTAGTGGACATTTATCGTGAACTCTGTGAGTTTGGAATGAACGTCGATTTATACGATCCCTGGGCTTCCGCTGCCGAAGTGAAACACGAATACGGAGTGGATATTATTTCCGAACTGGACAACACCAAAAAATACGAGGCAGTATTGCTTACTGTGGCGCACGACGAATTCCTGTCCATTGATTTCGAGAAATACTACAACAACGGAGCCGTTATTTTCGATGCCAAAGCAGTGATCGATAGGCGTTTTGTTGACGGACGACTTTAATAGTTGATAGTTTATAGTCGATAGTTTATAGTTTATAGTCAGTAGTTTAGTAAGTAAATTGATATTAAAAAGCACCAATTTTTATTATTGCAGTGTAATTCGTGTAATTAGTTATTAATTCGTGTAATTCGTATCTAACGTAATTCGTATCTAACGTAATTAATGTAGAAACCTAATAAATTTTTTTTTTCAAAAATTAATCGTTTCTTTGTAAGTGATCCTGATGTTCGGATAAGTGAGACTGAAATAAAATGCATAACGTAAAGCAAATATTAAACAAGAAGTTGATAGACCAAAATTGTTATTGGTCCTTCGATATGCGCGATGACACTGAGGTGCCGGATGATATTTTAATTGAAAAAACTTTGCTTTATTTAGATATTGATGAAATTAACCAATTATTTCGTATTTATTCATACAAAAAGATTAAACAAGTCTGGCGCGATCGATTAGTTATTCAAGGCGATTATTACAAAAGATTAAATAAATTCCTTGCCTGGATGTATTTCGATATTAAAAACCCGGAGAAATATATTAAAACAACTATCACCCATCATATAAATAAGATATGTCAGGTTTAGCACCACACACAAGTGAAATCTTCGATAAAATAGTTTCATTAGAATGTATTAAACCTTACATTCTTGTGGGGGAACGCTTTGGCCATGCAATTGCATACCCGGTTGAGTGAAGATCTCGATTTTCAGAGTTGGAAATCTTCTAAATCGCAAAAACAAGAAGTTGATTGGGTGAATATTGAAAAACAATTGGCAAAAATTGGAACGATACAGGCTCGTGAAATATGGGATTTTAATCATGTCGAATTTAATGTATCCGGAGTGAAAATTACATTTTATGCTTGCGATAAGTATTCACCTGTTGAACATCCAATTTTTGTTATGAATAATTTGTTTATCGCAGATATAAAATCAATTGCTGCCATGAAAATGGAAGTATTACTTCGACGAAGTAGTTTTAGAGATTATTACGATCTTTATTCAATTTTCAAAGATGGCGAAAATTTTAAAGAAATTGTTGACTTGGCTTTAAAATACTCAGAACACAAATTGACCACAAAAATTTATTTGCAATGTTAGTCGACAGTTCACGATTTGCCGTTGATAGTAGTTTTGAACAGTTACAACCTAAGTATAAGTTGACTCCATTAGAAATTGAATTGTTTCTGAAGGAATGTATCAAAAATGATTTTATAATTAGATGATTTGTAATTAATTGTCAGTCACTTTTACCCTGGTTTTTAGTCCCGCAAGCGGGATGTCGCAAGCTACATTAGTTAGTTCGACGGAATAGAGAAAATGTTTTTTTTACAATATTCATGTTTCAGATGAATTAATCTGTGTAAATCATTTTTTAAAATCTGTGTAAATCATATTTAATGGAATTCGTATCTAACGTAAAATAAAAAAAAACCATTTATTCGTTGCTAAATTAAAAAAAGTGTTTATCTTTGTCGGGATTTTGTATTTATAAAGACTTTAAATGTTCTAAACTCTTAAATTTGCATTACCATGGTCGATGAAATGTCACGCGATTATAGTTGTAAAGACGAAGTATTAATTCTCGTATGTAATTTTGCAGCTTTTAGTTTGAAACGCGATTTGTCTGTATTTAAGGACTACTCGCCAAAGTTTAATGAATCGTACGTAACCGAATTCGAAAAAGACATTGCAGCGGCAAAAGATCTGATCGAACCCGAATCTGAAACACAGGAATTGAAAATCAATAACAAGAAGCTCTCTGATACGCTCGATAATGTGTTAGTTTCCGGTAAGCGTCTTAAAGGCTATGTTAAGATGGCCGGGCCTTCTATACCGGTGGTCGTAAATGATTTCGGATTTTCGCCTCTATTTAAGGCTATCAAATCCCGGAAAACGGCTGATGTTATTGATCAACTGCATACTGTGACAAGCAATATGTTGAAATACAAAGATATTTTGGCAGTGCAGGGTCTTACCGACGGTTTTGTAACACGCTTCCTGGCCGATGAATCCTCTATTGCCAATGATAAACAAAAGCAATATGAAATCAAGATGACCCGCAAGGCCATAATTCAAAATAATATCGTTTTTTTTAATGCATTGTATGCAACGCTAAGCGAAATACTGGCAGTGGGAAAAATACTCTTTCGCGGTAATGATGCGCTGAAGACTAAGGAATATACCTTTGCTGAACTAAAAAGACAGGTGCGAAGAACTACAAAACCGAAAAAAGAAAACAAAGTTGAACCCAAACAATGATTATTGATTGAACTTAAAAACATGACTTATACTTTAAAAGGCAATTGAAGGCAATTCCAATCCTTCAGTTGCTTTTTTATAGTAGTAAATAGTTTATAGTTCATAGTTTATAGTTCATAGTCCCGAGAATACGGGATGTCGCAAGTTCCATTTATAGCATTATAGACTGGGAATAACAGTCTGAAAATTAAATGAAACAATTAACCTAAAATATAGGAGACGAGACTAAAATAGTTTCACGCAATTTATCCCGCTTGCGGGAGGGGATAGGGGTTCTTTTTTAGGAGACGAAACTAGTAGAATATAGGAGACGAAACTAATATAATTCTCCGTTAGCTAACGGATTAGGGGTCGTTCGTCGTTAGCTAACGAACTATGGGTTCTTTTGTTTCTTGAGAGTGAACTTGTTTATATTAGTCAAACATTATACGTGTTTTGAAAAGCAGAAAATGAGTTTGAAAGGATGAAAAAATGCTTCGATTGATAGCAACAGTGCTTTGATAGAGTGTAAAAGTGCTTTGATAGACAGTATAAATGCTTTGATAGATAGCATAAGTGTTTTGAAAGACAGTATAAATGCTTTGATAGATAGCAAAAGTGCTTTGATAGACAGTAAAAATGCTTTGATAGATAGTATAAGTACTTTGATAGACAGTCAAAGTGTTTTGATCGGCAGAGTATGTATTTTTGAAGATTGAAAGAGTTTTTTAACAAATATTGGAGTCTTGTTGAAAGAAATCATGCGGCTTTTAAGCGTAGGTTTTTTTTTATGAGTATCTTTGTCTGCTCAGATTGTTTTATAAAATTTGATTTTAATAGTTGTTTGATTCTCAATACTCCGTTAAGAAACAATTAAGATTTAAGCGGCAATAGTGTCGTATAACAGTAGCTCTTTGACATTTTGGTTATTTTTGAGTATGTATGGTTTGATTGCAAATTTTGTAATAAATCTTTTTAGTAGTAAGGTGTTGTGGTTTATTGTTTTAATATTCGAAAGGGAGAATGATTTTCTTTTTTCAATTGGTATTGAATATCAGTAAACAATCTTAGCAACGTTTACTGCTGTGAGCGACATATTGAAATGGAAATCTAATTTTTCTTTATTACGTGCTTGACATGTTGTTAATCTTGTGTGTTGTTTTGCTTCAAGATATACAAATTCGATTTGAAAACGAGTTTGATATATTTCAAGAATCTCTTTGGCTTCCATTTCGATGTTTTTAGAGAAATACACTTTAAAAGTAGTAGTCTTTCCGTTTTTAAGAAAATCAACAAAGACCACTCTCACTATTCTTTTTAATGCAACTGCATAAACTACGGCTGTTTGTATTCTCATGTCATCGCTTTCACTTTCAATAGAGAAGTGTTTTTCGTCTAAGCAAGTGAAGTTTACTTTATCTCCATTTGTATTGGTTCTACCTTTTTTACCTGTCTTCTTTATCTGGAGAATATAACGTAGACGAACATCGTCTTGTAAGCGAGATATTACATCAAGTCCACAGTTCATAAGTCTAGATACAAATGGTTTTTTGGAAAAGTAGGTATCAGTAACTACCACTTTAGATATGCTCGTCTAGTTCCATAGTGTTGTTGAATAAGTGTTGTGTTGAAATATAAAAGTCAAAATCACCTTCAAATTGTTGACGGTAACACTGTTCTCCATATTGACCATACCTGCCCAACTGCAAAAAGTTGACAGGTGCATTAATATTCAAAAAAAGTCAAAGAACATCTTTAATAAAGTCTCTACGCCATTTATTTAGCGGGTTGGGAAAAAATTTAAAACACAACTCGCATAGCGAGGAATAAGAGATTTGAGTATTGGAAATCATGATTTTATAGGAGTTGAAGTACCTATGAAGGTAATGATTTACAATGACTTATCTAAATAATGACGAGGTTATTCTTTTGATATTCAGAAGATTAATACAAAGATTAGCGAACTATTGATTCTATGATCTGCAATTATTAAAAGTCATTAACAGGTGATGCGAAAAGAAACGATTACATAATAAGAAAAATACATTCTTTTGAGAATACTTTTTTGGTAATTATTTACAGTTGCTGATAATTAATTATAATAAAAATAGAATTAAACGAGTTAGATACACAAACCTAACGTTATATATTAATAAAAAAAAATATCGAAAACAATATAGTATTAGCTAATTAAGTAGTAACAAATATTCGGTATTTATAGTTATCAAAGTAAAATGGCAGGGATAGGAAAATTAAAATCTTTAATAAGAAATAATAAAATAGTTCTTGAAAACTATTTTTTTATGACCATTTTACAGGTTCTTAACTCTATGTTTTATTTACTAATTTATCCTTTTCTGATAAGAACTTTAGGACCGAATAGTTATGGTTTGTATGTTTTTTCACTTTCAATAGTTACTTATTTTATACTTTTTGTTGGGTTTGGGTTTGATATGCCCGCAGTTAAAATTATAGCCCAGTACCCTAAAGATCAAAAAGAAAAATCATATACTCTTTCATGCGTTTTTACTGCAAAAGTATATTTGGAAATAATTTCTTTGATTATTTTTGCTGTCGTTGTCATTTCGATTCCCTATTTGCATAATAATTGGTTATTATTATTTATCTGTTTCTCTCAAACAATAACAAGTATAATATTCCCACAATGGTATTTTCAAGGTGTTCAGCGGATGCGCATTGTTACATATATTCAGTTGGGATTAAAAATATTTTCTTTACCCTTTATCTTTTTATTTGTTCATTCCCCAAATGATATCGCTATATTTGCTTTTATTACATCTATGGCAAGTGTTTGTGGTGGAATAGTAGCAGCAATGATTTTGATTTTTCATGAAAAGGTAAAAATTAGTTGGATGCCAATTTCAGAAGTGAAAAAATGGTACAAAGATGCGTTCCCCTTTTTTTTAAGTACTTCTGCTGGAATTATAAAAGAACAAAGTGTGACCCTCATTATTGGTGCTTTTTTTGGAATGAAGGATGTTGCAATTTATGATTTGGCAAATAAAATAATCATGGTACCTCGTACTTTGTTGATGAGTGTTAATGGTGCTTTATTTCCTAAAATTATGGCTAATATAAGGATAGGAATAATAAAAAAAATTATTCGGTATGAAACGATTATTGGTTTTATGGTAATTGTTTCTATTGCATTCTTTGGCAAGTGGATTGTATCTTTTATGGGAGGATCAACTATGGCAGATTCTTATCCACTTGCAGTGGTTCTCAGCATAACTGTGCTTTCATGGATAGTTGTTGGATCATATATTAGTTTTGTATTTGTGCCTAAGGGCCATTATTATTTTGTAACAAAAAATCAAATTGTCGCTTTTGTAAGTTTTTTTCTATATTGCGGTGTCGGTTTATTCTTTGTTCAAAATGCTTTTGTATTAGTTACAGCACTTTCATTATCCGGATTAACCGAGATTGCTTTCTGTAAATATTTAATTAAAAAGGAAAGATTATTATGATTCCTAAAGTTACTATTATTGTTCCTGTTTACAACGTAGTGAAGCATATTAAACGATGTGCTGTTTCTTTATTTGAGCAAACATTTGAAGATATTGAATATATATTTGTGAATGATTGCACACCGGATAATAGCATAGAAGTGTTAAACTCAATAATTACATTATATCCAAACAGAAAAAATTCAATTAGAATTATAAAGCATGAAAAAAACAGAGGAGTTTCAGCTGCCCGTAATTCAGGACTCAATTTGGCTAAGGGACAGTTTGTTCTTCACATTGATAGTGATGACTATGTAGATTTGGATATGATAGAGCAAATGTACAATAAAGCCATTGAAACAAATGCAGATATTGTAATTTGTGATTTTTTGATGCAATGGAACAAAGTTAATAAAGTGTCTGTTCAGAAATATTCGACAAATAGCTCAAAATACACAAATATGCTTCTTTGTGGTGAGGCTTTGCCGGGTGTTAACAAAATGGTAAAAAAAACTTTGTATCAAGAAAATAAAATATATTATATAGAAGGAATTGATATGGGTGATGACTATGTAGTAATTCCAAGATTAGCTTATTATGCAAAAGTTATTGCAAAAGTTGATATGCCTTTTTATCATTATGTTCAAACGAATGCAAATTCATACACCAAAAATTATTCTCAAAATACTGTTACAAGTCTTATCAAAGTATTAAATTATTTGACTGACTTTTTTGAGAACAAACAAGATAAAGAATTATACAGTAATGCATTGCTGATAGGAAAACTAAAAAAAAAAATATTCCTTTTAATTTTTGCACCCTATAGAGATTGTAAATCCATTTCTAATTTATTTCCAGAAATAAAAAATATTAATACAGAAATTGACTTAGCATTGCTTGATAAAGTAACTCTCTTTTTGGCAAATAAAAAATTATTTTTGTTACTTAAAATCTTTGTATATGCTTACTACAAATTAATAGGAGTAATTCAAATTTTGAAAGGAAGACGGCTTTAGCAGGTCTGATTTTGTTTGAACCAATATGATGTTGAATCATAATTATTTATAGAAATTGTCTGATATATTAAAAAAAATAAATGATTTATATTGTTAACATATTTTTTTCTTTACTGTCTTTAATATTGGTGTTTAATGCCCCAATAGAGTATTCTTATACCTTTTGTTTATTGATCAATGTTTTTTTTGTGATTCAAAATGTACTCTATTTTGGGCTTCGTAAAAACAAAAATCTTGTTGGATTTCAATTCCTTTTTATGATTGCCTTTTATTTTACAAATTTTGTATATCCCGTATTTTATTATCCTTACAATCCTCATTTTTCATTGTTTGAATATACATTTAATGAAAAAATAATTTCATACGCAACAGCCGTAGCATTTATGGCATATTCTTTTTATATGCTTGGTTTATTGTTCATGGAAAAAAAATGGGAAGAGGAAACATTTTCATTGAAACCTATTGATTTTGAAAAATTCTCAAAGTTTTTTTTCCGACTTACAATTGTGTCTTTCTTCTTATACTTAGCAACAGGAGGTCATAGCGCATTGGCAAGTGAGTATTCTGGTGGAGGAGATCTTATTGAAAAAGGTATTTCGTCTTATATTTATATATTGTTCTATGTAGCAATAATTTTATTGACAATTTTTATATTCAAAGTTCAAAATAATAAAAACCGTATATTTTATTTATTTATTGCATGTGCTTTAATGTTGTTTTTTGTTTTTTTAGGAAGTAGAACGCTGCCACTAGCTCTAGGGGTTACACTCTTAGTATCATATAATAATAATCAAAAAAAAATTCCGAATGTTGTTTTTTTATCTCTAATCGGATTCGGCGCTCTTTTCTTAACTTTTATAATGTTCGCCAGAACTGTATCTTTTACGGATCAGGCTTATCTTCAAAGTGGTTTACAACGTTTTGAAATTAATTCAGCTTGGGATTTAGGAATGGATTTGATTATTAACAATCGAAACTTATATACGCTTATAGATTTTTCCAATGAAAGCAGTAATACTTTTGGATTAACAATGCTTGGGGGTATTCTATCTCCTATTCCATTTCTTCAAAGTTTTGTTTGCCGCTTTTTTGAAATACCACCTGATCTTATTGGATCTGCAACCTTTAATACATACCTCGATTTCGGTGCTGGTTCTACTTTTGGATTGGGAACTAATGTTGTTTCTGATGTATATCTTGCCTTTGGTGTTATTGGTGTCGTCTCTTTTTTCCTTTTTTTTGGTTGGATAGTAGGTAAAGCAGAGTATTACTCAAAATCGAATGTTTATTGGAATGTTGTTTATTTCATGTTTGTTTCAAACTCAATATTTTTATGTCGTAGCGGCTATTTCGATAATTTAAGGCCATTAATTTGGGCGTTAGTTATTACTTACTTATATAATTTGAGGCAATCTATTAAAAATAAAAATACTGTGTAAGGAATTATTAAATTCTAAGTGATTCTTAAGGTTATCCAAATTAAGAAAATTCTGTAATATATAGATCAGAATATTCAAAAGTATATCGTTATTTAATTTTTTTAATGCATTTTAGTCTCAATCCAAAAATGTCAAATAAGAATAATAAAAAAAAAATACTCTTACTGGTTCCGAGTAATGATGGCACAATAGCTTTTGTTTCGTATAACTTATATGATGCATTCTTAAAGACTCCGAATGTTGAAGTTAAAGTTGCTTTAATATATAAATTTTCCGATAAAGATTTATCTGCTTTAGGTAAGGGATTTTCTTTTGAAGATAGTTATTCATTTTCTAGTAATCAAGTGTCGGGTTTAAGAAAACAGTTTAGTTTTTTCAGAATGATTTTCTGGTTGCGTAAAATAAAAAAAGAATTTAAACCAGATATGACTATCAGTACTTTAAATGCTTGTTCAACTATTAATGTTTTATCTGGTTGTAGTGACTTTAAGATTGGTTTATTTCAGTCACCTCATTTTCAAAGTAAAGTACTTGGACATTTGATTTATTGGCAGAATATTTTTAGTTATGGATTTATTTTCCCTTTGTTAGATAACTTATTTTGTATTAGTCAAGAAGTTTCTAACTCGATATTACATTCTTTTCCTCTAATAAATAAAAAAAAGGTTGAGGTCGTTTATAGTGTTCATAACGTTTTGTCAATTGAAAAATTGGCTTCTGATGAGCTTGATGAATTAGAAATGAAATACTTTAAAGGAAATGTTATATTATATTGCGGGAAGCTTGAAAGTAATAAAGCTCCAGAAAGATTAGTTAAAGCTTTTGGAATAATAAAAGATGTACTTCCAAAAGACACTCAACTTGTTTTTATAGGTGAAGATAAGAATTATTATGATAAAAAGCAAAACTATTGGACTGAAATAATTCCATTATTAAATCATTATAAGATAACAGACAGAGTTCATTATTTGGGGATGAAAGAAAATATCTATAAATATATGTCACGGGCTAAAGTTGTTGTTTCCAGTTCGTATAGCGAAGGATTACCAGGAGTACATATTGAATCTCTGATTGTTGGTACTCCTGTAATATCAACTAACTCTTCGCAAGGTGTTTGGGAAATACTTTCGTGCAATGATAAGTATAACAAAGAGTTAGATGGTTTTTTTGTGGCTGATAACGGTATTATTTGTTCGAATTTATCTTTCAACGATACTACAAAATATAATGTCGATATACAAAATATGGCTTATGCAATTGAATATGTTTTAAATAATAAATTGGCAAAAAATGATTTTTTGTTTAAGGAAAAGATATTGGCAAAGAATGTAGTGAGTAAATACCTAAAAAAAATACAGTAAACAACTAATTTTATTTTAACTGTTTTTTTTTGAAATTTGATTATTTAATCAAGCATGAAGATGAAAAATTTAATTTCTTTTTTAAGCTTTACTATTGAAGAATACATATACTTTCTTTTGAGGCTCAAATTTTATAAATAAACTATGCGAATTTTAATAACCGGTTTTTCAGGTTTTATTGGGAGTTATTTACAAAAACGACTTATTCAGACTAAGCACGAATTAGTTTTAGTAGATTTAGCCAATGGCTTTGATATTTGTGATTGGAAACAAGTACAAAATTTTGAAGGAATTGATGCAGTCATTCATTTAGCAAATCTTTCATTTGTTCCTGCATCCTATGAAAATCCAAAAAAGTTTTATGAAACCAACTATTTAAGTACGCTGAATATGTTGGAACTTTGTAGAATAAACAAAGCGAAAATGATTTTTTTTAGTTCATATATTTATGGTCATCCATTATATCAACCTATCGATGAGAATCATCCGGTTCAAGCATTCAATCCTTATGCACAAACAAAAGTAATTTGTGAAAGTTTATGTGAAGGTTATAATCGCGATTTCAAAGTACCTGTAACCATTTTTCGACCTTTTAATATTTATGGAAAAGGTCAAAACCCCGATTTTCTTATTCCAATGATTATACGACAAGCAAAACAGGGAAAAATTGTCATAAAGGATGATAAACCAAAACGGGACTATATTCATGTTGAAGATATAGTGACAGCTATAATTACTGCAGTAGAAAGTGATACTACAACAACAATAAAGAAATACAATTTAGGAACAGGCATAAGTTATTCGGTGAGTGAAATTGTAGGTATCGTACGTAGTCTTTTTGATACAGATATTGAGTATAATTGTACTCATGAATCACGTCCTAATGACGTGATGGATACCATTGCAGACATCTCAAAAATTAAAAAAGAATTAAATTGGAAACCGAATGTTACTATACACGATGGTTTGAGTAAAATGATAAATATTTAAATTATTGTAGTATATAATCGAATAACCTACTGGTTCAACTTATATTAGTAAAATTAAAAATTAAATATGAAAAATGTTTTGGTTACCGGTGCTGGTGGATTTATCGGTTCGCACCTTACAGAATTGCTGGTTGAAAAAGGATACAATGTAAAAGCTTTCGTACATTACAATTCATCTAATAAATGGGGTTGGTTGGATACTAGTTTAATAAAGCGTGAAGTAGAAATTATTACAGGTGATATTCGAGACTATGACTCGGTTTTTGATGCCATGCATGGTAGCGATACTGTTTTTCACTTAGCTGCATTAATAGGAATTCCATATTCATATGTGTCCCCTCAAGCCTATATTAAAACGAATATTGACGGCACATACAATGTTTTGCAAGCTGCCCGTCATTTGGGAGTTGAGAAAATAATGGTAACATCAACCAGCGAAACTTACGGAACTGCACAATATGTACCCATTGACGAAAAACATCCCATGGTTGGTCAATCGCCATATTCGGCAACTAAAATTGCAGCCGATCAATTAGCAATTAGTTACTTCAAATCATTTGACTTACCAGTAAAAATCGTTCGCCCATTTAATACCTACGGTCCCCGCCAATCGGCCCGAGCTATTATTCCTACGGTTATCTCTCAAATTTTAAATGGTCAAACAACATTGAAATTAGGCAATTTAAGCCCAACCAGAGATTTGACCTTTGTAAAAGATACCGCAAATGGATTCTATGAAATTGCCTCAGCCGAAGGATTATTTGGAGAGATCACCAATATTGGAATGAGTGAAGAAATTACGATTGGAAATTTAGTCCAATTAATAGCAGATTTAATTGGTACTAAAGTCGAAATAATATCCGATGAACAACGTATACGTCCGGACAAGAGTGAAGTGGAACGACTTTTTTGTAATAACACAAAAATACAGGAAAATACTCTCTGGAAACCTAACTACTCCCTCGAGAATGGTTTAGTAGAAACAATAGAATGGATAAAAAATAATATGTCATACTTTAAACCCGATATTTATAATGTCTAAAAGAGCAATAATACTTGCAGGTGGGAAAGGAACACGTCTGAAACCCTATACCATTAGTCTTCCAAAACCATTAGTTCCGGTAGGGGATATGCCAATTTTGGAAATTATTATTCGTAAACTCACAAAAAGCGGATTCGACCATATTACCATCACTGTAAATCACATGGCAGATATTATCAGGGCATTTTGCGGCGATGGTAGTAAATGGGGAGTACTTATTGATTATTCATTAGAAGATAAGCCTTTAAGCACCATGGGACCAATTAAACTCATAAAGGATTTACCTGAAAATTTTTTGATTCTTAATGGTGATGTTCTAACGGATCTCGATTTTAATGAATTTTATAATCGCCATGTTGAAGAACAAAATATTTTCACGGTATCGGCTTATACCCGCGATCAAAAAGTAGACTATGGCGTTTTAGAAGTGGGAGCTGACGAAAAGTTAGTTAACTTTGTTGAAAAGCCAATAACACGTTACAACGTAAGTATGGGCGTTTATATGGCCAACAAAAAAATATTAGAATTTATCCCTGAAAATCAACTTTATGGTTTTGACCATTTGATGTTGGACTTAATTAAGTTTCAACATCCGGCTTCGGTGAAAGTACATACCGGATATTGGCTGGATATTGGACGACCGGAAGATTATGAACAAGCTTGCTTTGATTTTGAAGAAAAAAAGATATTGATTTAATCGCCTGAACGAGAATTAGATTTGTTAATTTGAATACTAATCATTTTATTTATAAAATTCAAATATAATTATGAGGTTGAACAGAATTTTAAAAAAAATATTTTTTCATATATTTAAATACTTTGTTTTCATTTTAGATGTCATAAATCCAAGATTAAGCATGCTATTTTATAATAAACTTTTAAAATTTGTAGGAGTTAAAATTAAAGGCATTCCACGTTATATTTCATATAAAGTTAAATTTGATACATTTGAACTAATTGAAATTGGAGATAGAGTTGTAATTTCTGAAAGAGTAATTCTATTAACTCATGACTATACTTTCACAACTGCATTAATTTCAATTGGAGAGATGCCATCTAGAGATGTTTCATTTAACAGTAAAATTGTTATTGGGAATAATGTCTTTATAGGTATGTGTGTCACTGTTTTACCGGGTACTCAAATTGGAAATAATGTGATAATTGGTGCTGGATCAGTTGTTCGTGGTTCAATACCAGAAAATTCTGTATATATTGGGAACCCTGGTAAAGTAATAGGAAGTATTCAAGATTATGCATATAAGTGTAAGTTGAAAAATGAATCTCAAAATTCTAATTTTCATGAAGATTATTTTTGAAATTTTCAATTTCTTTATAACATAACTTTTTGCTGTTAAGTGTTTTTTTATTTGGATATAAGAACCTGAAAATCATTGTAAAGAGTATTTACTTATTGGGAAATTGTTTGTATAAATTATTAAAATTTCGATTTATGAAAAAACTCCTACAAATAAATACCGTTTGCAATAGTGCCAGCACAGGGAAAATTGCAGAAGATATTGGAGCACTTGCAATCAGTAAGGGTTGGAGTAGTTATATAGCTTATGGTCGTGGGAAAAGACCGAGTGTTTCTGAAAAATTTCGCATTGGTTCTGATATTTCTTTATATATAAATGTATTGAGATCAAGATTGTTTGATTCTGAGGGGTTTACAGCAGAAATAGCAACTAAAAAACTTATAAACTATATACAATTTATTAAACCGGATATTATTCATCTTCATGTTTTACATGGTTATTATTTGAATATTGAATTCCTTTTTAAGTATTTATCTTCATGTAATATTCCAATAATTTGGACATTGCATGATTGTTGGCCATTTACAGGACATTGCACTTTTTTTGATATTGTTGAATGTAATAAATGGAAAACAGAATGCATTAATTGTCCACAAAAAAAAGAATACCCTGCTTGCTTTTTATTTGATTTCTCTAAAAAGAACTATCATAACAAAAATAGGATTTTTAATTCTATAGAAAATATTACCTTAGTTCCTGTCTCAAATTGGTTAAAAGGACTAGTTTACCAATCTTTTTTAAAAGATTATCCTCAAAAACTCATTTATAATGGAGTAAATTTAAATGTTTTTTATCCTAAAATTGATACAATCGAAATAAAGAAGAGATATAATATTGTTGATAAGTGTATATTGTTAGGTGTGGCTTCTATTTGGGATAGACGTAAAGGTTTGTCTGATTTTATAAAACTCAGTCATTTAATAGATGAAAAGACAACAATAATATTGGTTGGATTAACTAAAAAACAATTAATAAATTTACCTCAAAATATAATAGGTTTAGAAAGAACTGAAAACATATCGCAATTAGTTGAATTATATTCACTTTCAAACTTATTCTTGAATTTTACTTATGAAGATAACTTTCCAACTACAAATATTGAAGCTTTAGCTTGCGGAACTCCGGTTCTTACTTATAAAACTGGTGGAAGTATTGAATCTGTTTCATCTGATACCGGTTTTATTGTCGAAAAAGGTGATTTAGAAAATGTGATGAATGTGATTAATTTAATTAAAAATCACGAGAAGATAAGTTATGTCGATGCTTGTAGATCTCGGGCCATTGAATTATATAATATGGATGATCGTTACGAGGAGTATTTTGAACTCTATGATAAATTGATTGATTCTAAATTAATTTCTAAGATTTGATTTTGTGCAATAGTCAGAATTTAATCTCAGTAAGAATATGTTTTAAATTTGTTGCTTTAGTTTGAAAAATGTGTTTTGAAAATTTGATCGCTGTAGGAAGCTCGGCAAGAGGAATAAATGGATTCAACATTGAAAGACCAATATGGAAACAAAATAATTGTTTATAATAACTAAAATTAAAATGAAAAATATACTTATAACAGGCGGAGCAGGTTTTATTGGAAGTAACATCGCATTAAAATTAATAAAGAACGGATATCACGTTACAGTTTTAGATAATCTATCAGAACAAATACATGGAATTAATCCTGTAGAAACTTCTCCTTTATTTGTTTCAATAAAAGATAAAGTAAATTTTATAAAAGGTACTGTAACATCTAAAGAAGATTGGATTTTAGCGATTCAAAATCAGGATGCAATAATTCATTTAGCTGCAGAAACAGGTACTGGCCAATCAATGTATAATATTAATGATTATGTAGATACAAATATTGGCGGAACTTCATTGATGTGGGATATACTTACGAATCATAAACATATGGTAAAAAAAGTGGTTATTGCATCTTCCAGAGCAATTTATGGTGAAGGTAAGTATCACTGTTCTGAACATGGTGTTGTGTACCCGTTAGCCCGATTAGATGAGCATATGACAAAAGGAGACTTTAGTGTAAAATGTCCTATTTGTTCTGAAAGAGTAGAGTTACTACCTACTACCGAAAATTCGGCTCTACATCCTACTTCAGTGTACGGTTTAACAAAACAAGTACAAGAAGAATTAAGTATGATTGCCGGAAAATCATTAAAAATTCCAGTAGTTGCTTTTCGGTTTCAAAATGTCTATGGGCCCGGTCAATCATTATCTAATCCATATACTGGAATTCTTTCAATATTTTCAACGATTATTAAAAACGGAAATGATATTTCAATTTTTGAGGATGGGAAAGAATGTCGGGATTTTGTTTTTATCGATGATATAGTGGATGCTACTATCAGAGGATTAGAAAAAGTTGAAGCTAACTATAAAAGCTTTAACGTTGGTACTGGTATAAGTATAGATGTCCTTACGGTTGCAAATACGCTCATAAAATATTTGAAAATTCCAACAAAATTGAAAATAACTGGCAATTACAGATTAGGTGATATTAAAAGTAATTTTGCTGATTTATCCTTAATAAATTCTACACTTGGCTTTTTGCCAACTGTGACTTTTGATGAAGGGATTTCACTCTTTGTTGAATGGGTGAATAAACAAGAAATTATGCAAGATAACTATCAAAAGTCAATTAATGAATTAAAGGAAAGAGGGTTGTTTAAATAATGAATTTAGGAAATAAAAATATACTCTTTTTTGCCCCTGATTTTTTTGGATATGATCAGGCAATAAAAAAAAAGCTGGAGGCATTTGGCTCTATTGTTGATTTATATAATGAACGTCCATCGTCAAACGTTTTTATAAAAGCCATAATACGTTTTAAGAAAGAATTGCTTTCTTTTATAATTGAAAGATACTTTGATCAAATTATAAAAAAAAATAAAGATAAGAATTATGATTACATTTTTATCATAAAAGGCGAGGTTTTCAGTCCGAAAGTTGTACTGAAATTCAAACAGAATTTTCCAAAAGCAAAAATCATCTTATATTTATTTGATTCAATAAATAATTATAAGTCAACACAAGAAAGCCTTTATCTTTTTGATGCAGCTTACACTTTTGATAAGACTGATTCACAAAGTTTTCCTGAATTAAAATTTAGACCATTGTTTTATATGGATGAATTTACAAAAAACAATGTAAATGGAAATGAATCAATTAAGTATAAATATGATATTCTATTTGTTGGCACAGCACATAGTGATAGATGGATCATTCTAGAAAAGATCAAAAAAGAGGCGAAAAAACAAAATATTAAAATCTACTATTACATTTATATACAAAGTCCTTTTGTCTATTTAGGAAGGAAATTGTTTGATAAGAAATTTAAGGGATTATCATTGAAAGATGTACATTTTAAGTCAATTTCAAAAGAAGAAATAATTAAATTGACTTATTTCTCAAAATCAGTTTTAGATATTCAACATCCTAAACAAACAGGAATGACAATGAGAACTTTTGAGGTATTAGGTGCTGAAAGAAAGCTAATTACTACTAACCAAGATGTTAAGCAATATGATTTCTATGAACCAGAGAATATATTAATTATTGATAGAAATAATCCCGTTATTTCAAAAAAAATATTTTCAGAGAAATATATAATCTCAGAAATATCAATAAATAGTAAATATTCATTAACAGGATGGATAAATGAAATTTTCGAGATTAAAATACCTGAATGATTACAAATAAACTTTTCATTTTTTTTTTTTTTTAATATTCAATTATCTAAATGTCAAAATGAATACGCTATTATTTACAGGTGCTTCTGGTTTTTTAGGGATTAATATTTTTACTTTAATTGAAGATAAATATAGTATTAAAACTCTTGGATTAACCAATGATGATGATTATAATTTGAATATTGCAAAAGAAGTTCCAATTTTCAAAGAAAAGTTTGATGTGATTCTTCATGCGGCTGGGAAGGCACATTCGGTACCAAAAACTGATTCAGAAAAAAAAATATTTTTTGATGTGAATCTTCAAGGTACAAAAAATCTATGTGCCGGTTTAGAAAAGAGCGGATTGCCAAAGTCTTTTATTTTTATTAGTTCCGTGGCAGTTTATGGATTAGACTTTGGTGAAGATATCACAGAAGAATATCCATTAAATGGAAAAACTCCTTATGCACTAAGTAAATTGCAAGCTGAAATTTTTTTAATTGATTGGTGTTCTTTACATGGTGTAATCCTTGGTATTGTTCGTCCATCTTTAATTGCTGGTCCCAATCCTCCAGGTAATTTAGGAGCCATGATTCATGGCATCAAGTCAGGAAAATATCTAAGTATTTCAGGTGGGGAAGCTCGCAAAAGTGTGTTGATGGTTCAGGATATTGCTGCTCTGGTACCTTTATTGGCTGCTAAGGGAGGTGTCTACAACGTGTGCGATTCAGACCAGCCATCTTTTAGTGACTTAGAAAAGCTTATTTCTTCACAACTTGGAAGATCTCTTCCAATATCCATTCCTTATGGTTTTGCTAAGATAATAGCAAGTGTCGGTGATCTATTTGGGAAAAGAGCTCCTATCAACTCCCTAAAATTAGAGAAGATAACAAAATCGCTGACTTTCTCCAATGAAAAAGCGAGAAGAGAATTAGACTGGAAGCCTATTAATGTGTTAAGTAGTTTTAAGATAAAATAAATTGAAAACTAGATCATGTAATTCTATGAATATTGAACCTTAACAATATTAGTTGTCTTTATAAGTTAGTTTGTTAGGATGCTCAAGTTTTTAAATTGGCTGAAAAATATAATTTACGATTACTGAAAATGACCCACCAAAAACATATTATTTTTGGTGGGTCATTAAATTAAACTTCTAATATCTAATTCTTTTTATTTTATAGTATATTTTGTCGTATTCAAATTGCATATATTAAGAAAATAATGATTATTTTTGCAATTGAACAGTCCAATGCAGAATACTTACGGCTGAAATCTAAACTATACTATGCTAAAAATCGGAATTACCGGTCAACCCGGATTTGTGGGAACTCATTTGTACAACGAGTTGGGTTTGCTGCCCGATGTGGAGCGTGTAGAGTTTAAAGATCTATATTTTCAGTCGGAAGATAAATTACAGGCATTTGTAAAACAATGTGATGTCATTGTTCACCTGGCTGCCATGAATCGCCACGATGACCTGGACGTCTTGTACCGTACCAATGTGGGCCTTTGCAGGCAGTTGATTGACGCCATGGAAGCAACCAACAGCAAGCCATACCTGCTTTTTTCTTCATCCACGCAGGAAGAACTGGATAATCTGTACGGAAAATCAAAACGCGATGGCCGGGAATTGCTTGAACAATGGGCCAAACGCAACGGTGCTTCGTTTACGGGCATGGTGGTTCCCAATGTGTATGGACCTTTTGGTCGCCCCAATTACAATTCTTTTGTAGCTACATTCTGTTATAAACTTACGCACGGGGAATCACCCGAAGTGAAAGTGGATAGCGTGGTACGGCTGATTTACGTGGGTTCATTGTGCAAACATATTATTTCAAGGATTACAGCGGTGCAAACTCTTGCTTCGCCTGTCGTGGAAAGGGATGCGGTGCCTTATGACTTTGAAAGGAAAGTAACTGAAATCTTAGCACAACTGGAAGTATTTCGGACTCAATATTTCGAACTGGGGATTATCCCCTTTTTGGAAACAAAAGATGATATAAACTTATTCAATACTTTCCGTTCTTATATCGATCAGGCCACTCATTTTCCGGTAAAACTGATACAACATGCGGATGCGCGTGGTATTTTTGTGGAAACACTGAAAATGGGAGTAGGCGGTCAGATTTCATTCTCGACCACTGTGCCCGGAATAACACGTGGAAATCATTACCATACCCGTAAAGTGGAACGTTTCACGGTTATCAAGGGTAAGGCAAGGATTCAGTTACGTAAAATCGGAACCGATGAGGTGCTGGATTTTTATCTGGATGGCAACCAACCGGCCTATGTGGATATGCCCGTTTGGTACACACACAATATTACGAATATGGGTGAAGATGAATTATATACCCAGTTTTGGATTAACGAGTGGTATAATCCGGATGACGGGGATACGTTTTTTGAAATGGTGTAAATATTGTAACACAGAGCTTCACAGAGTAAGCACATACCTGATAGCTATCGGGGTACACAGAGTTAAAAAAAAAGTAATACAGAGTCTCAAAGGAATCATGAAAAGAACACAAAAAAACTCTGTGTTACTTTGTGAAATCCTCTGTGAAACTCTATGAAATTTATATCAAAAAAATATATGCGAAAATTAAAAGTTCTTACAGTTGTGGGCACACGCCCGGAGATTATTCGATTATCCTGCGTTCTTCAGAAATTGGATGCTTCCGAAGCCATAGAACATATATTGGTTCATACCGGTCAGAATTACGATTATGAGCTAAACGAAGTGTTTTTCGAAGACCTGGGACTGCGTAAACCCGATTATTTCCTCAATGCAGCCGGAAAAAATGCAACGGAAACAGCCGGACTAATCCTGATTAATATCGATCCTGTTCTGGAAGAAGTGAATCCTGATGCTTTTTTGGTGTTGGGTGATACAAACTCCTGCCTGTGTGCCATTGCAGCCAAGAAACGTCATATCCCCATTTTTCATATGGAAGCCGGTAACCGCTGTTTCGATCAACGGGTACCTGAAGAAAGCAACCGGAAAATTGTAGACCATACCAGCGATATTAATATGACATACAGTGATATCGCCCGTGAGTACCTGTTGGCAGAGGGCTTACGCCCGGATCGTATCATAAAAACCGGCAGTCCTATGTTTGAGGTATTGACTACCTACTTGCCCAAAGTAAAAGCATCAAAAATTCTCGAAAGTTTGGAGTTGAAGATCGAAAATTATTTCGTTGTGTCGGCTCACCGCGAAGAAAATATTGCATCTGAAAAGAATTTCTTCCATTTGATTGAAATTTTGAACATGGTGGCCGAAAAATACGATTTACCGGTGATTGTTTCCACGCATCCCCGAACCCGTAAAATGATAGAAAAGCACAACGTCCAATTTCACCCCAATGTGAAGTTGATGAAACCTATTGGATTGAGCGATTATATAGCACTGCAGATGAATGCTAGAGCCGTGTTATCCGACAGTGGAACCATAAGTGAAGAATCATCAATACTTAATTTTCGCGCCCTTAATATCCGTGAAGCACATGAACGCCCCGAAGCCATGGAGGAAGCTTCTGTAATGATGGTTGGTTTGAATCCCGAACGAGTTATGCAGGGCTTGGTGCAACTTGAACAACAACAAACAGGTACACAGCGAAATTTTAGTCCCGTTGCCGATTATAGCATGCCTAATGTGAGCGATAAAGTGGTTCGCATAATTTTATCGTACACAGATTATATTAAACGGGTGGTTTGGAGTGAATGAAACCACACTGTATCACGATTTTGTTTGGATAAGATTATCAACTCTAAATTCTAAACTCTAAACACTAAACTCTCAACTCTCTATGTACTATATCTTGTTGATTATCGCACTTTTTGCAGCACAATTGGCTTACTTTCGTGTTGCTGATTTTTTCAATATTATTGATAAACCTAATTTACGGAGTTCACACACACAAATTACATTGTTAGGTGGAGGGATATTATTCTATATTGGGTTGCTGCTCTATTTTGGATTGGAAGGTTTTCGGTATCCCTGGTTTTTCGTTGGATTAACAATGATAACCATGGTGAGTCTTGCCGATGATATTCGTCCCCGATCTGCGAAACTTAGGTTAGTCATTCATTTTACGGCAATGGCTTTTATGTTTTATGAGTGGGGATTGTTTCAGATGCCTTGGTATTTTACCCTTATTGCTTTAATCCTTTGTACAGGCATATTGAATGCTTATAATTTTATGGATGGGATTAATGGTATGACTGGTGGGTATAGTTTGATTGTGGCCGTTGGACTATGGTATATCAATTCCTATTTTATCGCTTTTGTAGATAATGAGCTGATATACACTTTGATTTTGTCATTACTGGTTTTTAGTGTTTTTAATTTCAGAACAAAAGCAAAATGTTTTGCCGGTGATGTGGGTGCTATTTCTGTTGCCTTTATCCTTGTATTTCTGTTAGGTCAGCTCATCCTGAAAACAGGCGATTTCAGTTATATCGTTTTATTGGCTGTTTATGGAGTAGATACAGTTTTAACAATAATACACCGCCTTATTTTAAAGAAAAATATTTTTACTGCTCACCGAAAACATGCATTTCAGCTTATGGCAAATGAGTTAAAAATACCCCATCTGCTGGTGTCGTCGTTTTATATGCTACTTCAAAGTCTTGTGATAATTGGTTTCTTGGTGTTTAAAACCTGGTCATACATCTATTTGGGAGTAATTATTTTTACATTGTCTCTTGCCTATTTTCTTTTTATAGATCATTTTTTCCATTTACATAAAGATTCACCAAACTATTTGAAAAAAAAATCTTAAAATCTGGTTTTATTGAAAAGACTCATTAGTAAGCAGTTAAACACCATAAGGTGATAGTTCAAGTTATATATTTATTGAAATTAATTTTAGTACATGACAAAAAAGAAGAACGCTGATTTCACGGTTCCGATAGCTATCGGAACCGTGAAATCAGCGTTCTTCTTATCTTAATTAATATATTAAAATTTTTGTCATGTACTATGGAAATTAATATATCTTTTGTAGATGATAAGTAAAATAGAAATGAAGTTGTAATTGTTCCAGAACTTATTTGATTGTTGAATGATTGCATTTTGTTTTCTCTATTAAATGTTTATTATATAGAGTTGTATATACATATTCATTTTTCCAAAATCTTTCCCAGTTTATACCGCACATTTGTTGACTCTTCCAATCGTGCGGTATTCTTTTCTACTCTTTTATTTTTTCATTTTTATTATTACCTGGATTCCAGCTATGATATACCTATATCAGCCATGTTGATAGCCTGTTAGTTAGATCTGTACATATTCCGGTGATACCCGTTCACGTTTTCCGGTGATGTCCGTTCACTGTTTGTTCAAAAACGATTAGGCAGATGTAAAATTAATACTTTTTCCTTAGACTTTCTCCTTTTAACTGAAA